>OUUT01000002.1_pt1 | contig 207278 bp, 189 predicted proteins | sample 1695181 | NCBI WGS metagenome assembly OUUT01 (sample SAMEA104232313, study PRJEB22302) | sediment metagenome | biome: forest; feature: aquifer; material: sediment | place: USA | collected 2011-08-07 | depth 0.01 m
ACCGAGCCGGGAGGCGGCTCGGACGTCAAGGCCTGCCGGACTACGGCGGTGCGCGACGGCGACGAATGGGTCATCAATGGCAGCAAGACCTTCATCAGCAACGGCTTCTGCTCGGACATGGTGATGGTGGTCTGCAAGACCGACCCCGCGGCCGGCGCCAGGGGCGTGAGCCTGATCCTGGTCGAGACCAACCGAGAAGGCTTCCGCCGCGGCCGCAAGCTGCACAAGGTGGGCATGCACTCGCAGGATACCGCCGAGCTGTTCTTCGACAACGTGCGCGTGCCGGCGGGCAACCTGCTGGGCGAAGTGAACAAGGGCTTCGGCTACCTGATGCACGACCTGGCACAGGAGCGGTTCATCATCGCTGTGACGGCTGCCGCCAAGATCGAACGCCTGCTGGAACAGACCATCGAGTATGTGAAGGACCGCAAGGCCTTTGGCGGCACCGTCTGGGACTTCCAGAACACCAAGTTCAAGCTGGCCGATGTCAAGGCCAATGCCGTGGCGCTGCGCACCATGGTGGACTACTACCTGGGCGAGCACATGCGCCGCCGGCTGTCGGGCGAAGAAGCCGCCATTGCCAAGCTGCACGCCACCGAAGTGCAGTGGAAATGCATTGACGACATGGTCCAGCTGCATGGCGGCTACGGCTACATGCTCGAGTATCCGATCGCCCGCGCCTTTGTCGACATGCGCGTGGCGCGCGTCTACGGCGGGTCCAATGAAGTGATGCGCGACATCATCACGCGCAAGATGTAACGACGGCGATTTCAGCGAGGAGACAACAGCGATGTCCAAGCATGTGGTGGTAGCCGGGGTCGGCATGATCCCGTTCAAGAAACCGGGTCAGAGCGATTCCTACAGCGTCATGGGTGCCACGGCGACCAGGCTCGCGCTGGAGGATGCAGGCCTGCCATATGACAGGATCCAGCAGGCCTATGTCGGCTATGTGTACGGTGACTCCACCTGCGGCCAGACCGCGCTGTACAAGGTCGGGGTGACCGGCATTCCCATTGTCAACGTCAATAACAACTGCTCCACGGGTTCCAGCGCTCTGTTCCTGGCTCGCCAGGCGGTGGAAAGCGGCGCGGTGGAATGCGCGCTGGCGCTGGGCTTCGAGTTCATGCAGCCGGGCGCACTGACGAGCGTCTGGACCGACCGTGAGCGTGCAATGGCGCGCTTCACGGAAATCTCGGCGCCGATGGTGCAGGATGCGCTGGATGCCGGTGTGCCCAGTGCACTGACGATGTTCGGCGGCGCCGGTCGCGAGCATATGCAAAGGTACGGCACGAAGCTGGAGACCTTCGCGAAGATCCGCGCCAAGGCGAGCCGCCATGCCGCCAACAACCCGCTGGCCGTGTTCCGCACCGTGGTGACGGAGGAAGACGTGATGAACGAGAAGGTTATGTGGCCTGGCGTCATGACCCGCTCGATGGCCTGCCCACCCACCAGCGGCGCCGCGGCCGCGATCGTCTGCACGGAAGCTTTCGCGAAGAAGCACAACCTCCGCACCGATGTGCGCATCCTGGCCCAGTCATTGACCACCGATGTGGCGCAGAGCTTCGATCCACCGTCGATGATCGGCCTGGTCGGCTTCCATATGGCCGAGCGCGGCGCGAAGGCCGTGTACGAGGCGGCTGGAGTGAGCCCATCGGATATCCAGGTCTGCGAATTGCACGACTGTTTCGCGCAGAACGAACTGCTGACCTACGAGTCGCTGGGCTTCGCGAAGATCGGCGAGGCCGAGAAGATGGTGCAAGACGGCGACAACACCTACGGCGGAAAGGTCGTGATCAACCCGTCGGGCGGTCTGCTGAGCAAGGGCCATCCGCTGGGCGCCACCGGCCTGGCGCAGTGCTACGAACTGACCCGCCAGATCCGGGGCACGGCGGAGGCGACGCAGGTGGAGCGCGTGCAGCTTGCATTGCAGCACAACCTTGGCCTCGGCGGCGCCTGCGTGGTGACGCTGTACGGCCGCGCATAAGGCCAGATCGGCGCGGGAGCGGGTATGGCCCGCGTCCGGCCATGACTATCGAGAGGAGAACATCAGATGGCTGACAAGAGCATGATTGGGATGGACCTCGGCAAGGGGTCGATCGACGTGGAGAAAGGGCGCCTGCGCTTCTTCGCCAAGGCGACCGGCGAGACCAGTCCGGAATACGTGGATGAATCCGCTGCGCGCGACGCCGGCCATCGTTCGCTGCCAGTTCCGCCCACCTTCTTCATGTGCCTGAACAGCGATGTCGCGGCCGCTTCCGGCATCGACCGCATGAAAGTGCTGCAACTGGACCTGGGCCGCATCCTGCACGCCGAGCAGGCATTCGACTACCACCGTATGGCCTATGCCGGCGACGTCCTGCAATTCGAGACGACCCTCACCGACGTCTACGACAAGAAGGGCGGAGCGCTGCACTTCGTTGTCACCACGACGCGCGTCACCAACCAGAACGGCGAGCACGTCGCCGACATGCGCGGCACGCTCGTGGAACGTCGCGGCTGACCATCGACAAGGAGAAGAGAACCATGCAATCCCCCCGTTTCGATGACGTGAAGATTGGCGACAAGCTGCCTGCGCTGGCATTGCCGGCGATCAACCGCACTACGCTGGCGCTCTACGCCGGTGCCTCCGGCGACCACAATCCCATTCATATCGACATCGACTTTGCCCGCAAGGCGCGCATGCCGGATGTGTTCGCGCACGGCATGCTGTCGGCCGCGTACCTTGGCCGCCTGCTGACCGGCTGGGTGCCGCAGTCGCAGGTGCGCAATGTGTCGATCCGGTTCACCGGCATCACCCATCTGGGCAACCAGCCAACCTGCACGGGCGTGGTCACCGAGAAGTACGAGGAAAGCGGCGAGAAACGTATCAAGGTCGCGCTCAAGTGCACGAACCAGTACGGCGAAGAGAAGTTGCTTGGCGAAGCCGTGGTGGCGCTGCACTGAGTCACCAGGCCGAACTGCCATCCATTCGCGGACGGGCCATGACGTGGCCCCCGCATCCAGCATCGAAAGGAACCATGCAATGAGCAAGCTCGCAGGAAAGTCCGCCATCGTCACCGGCTCGGGCCGTGGCATCGGCCGTGAAGTCGCAATGAAACTGGCGGCAGAAGGCGCCCGTGTGGTCGTGAACGACCTGGACGCCGATCCGGCGCAAGAAGTGGTGGAGCTGATCCGTGCAAACGGCGGCGAAGCCGTGGCCTGCGTCGGCAGCGTGACCGCGCCTGATTTTGCCGACCGCCTCATCAAGACCACGGTCGACAGTTTCAAGGGCATCGACATCATCGTCAACAACGCCGGCTACACCTGGGACAACGTGATCCAGAAGATGACCGACGAGCAGTGGTACGCCATACTCGACTGCCACTTGACCGCACCGTTCCGCATCCTGCGTGCCGCACAGCCCGTCATCAGCGCTGCGGCCAAGGCCGAAGCCGCCGAAGGCCGCGAAGTCTTCCGCAAGGTCGTCAACATTTCCTCGGGTGCGGCCGGTGGCAATGCCGGGCAGTCGAACTACTCCGCCGCCAAGGCCGGCATCCTGGGCATGACCAAGACGCTGGCCAAGGAGTGGGGCCGCCTGAAGGTCAACGTCAACGCCGTGGCGTTCGGTCTGATCGAAACGCGCCTCACCCAGGCGCTGGCGGCGGACCAGAGCAAGAGCGTCAGTATCGAAGGCCGTGAGATCAAGGTCGGCGTGCAGCAGGCAATGCTCGACGGTGCCAGCCGCATGATTCCGGTCGGCCGCGCGGGCAGGGCCGAAGAGGCAGCTGGCGCTGTCTATCTGCTTTGCACGCCGGAGTCGAACTTCCTGTCCGGCCAGGTTCTGTACTGTGGCGGTGGCCCTGGCGCAAACTTCTGATCGGATCGGGGCCACAGCCTTGCCTGCCGGTGGCGGGCAAGGCGCGCCTGGCTGCCAAAGCGGCCCTTCAAGAGGCTCGCTGCCGCACGTGCGGATAACGAATGCAGAGACAACGACATGTATATGACCCAGGCGCTGCACCGCTCGATGCAGCAGCGACCAGACAAGGTCGCAGTACGTTTTAATGGCCGTGCGCTGACCTACGCCGAAATCGGTGATCGCGTCGCGCGGCTGGCCGGTGCGCTGCGCAAGCTGGGCGTGGCCGAAGGCGAACGTGTAGCAATGTTCTCGCTTAACTCGGCGCGCTACATCGAGTATTACATGGCGGTACCGTGGGCAGGCGCCGTGCTCAACCCTGTCAACTTCCGCTGGAGTGCGGCAGAGATCGCGTATTCGTTCAAGGACTCCGGCACTGCGGTGCTGATTGTCGACGACCCCTTCACCGAGGTTGCGCAGAAGGTCGCGGCCGAGTGCACGACCGTGCGCCACGTCATCTATGCCGGTGACGGAGAGACCCCGGCAGGCATGCTGAACTATGAAACCCTGATTGCGGACAGCGCTCCGATGGAAGACGCCTACCGTCACGGCGACGACCTGGCGGGGATTTTCTACACCGGAGGCACCACCGGCTTCCCGAAGGGGGTGATGCTCAGCCATGCGAACCTGATCTCGTCGGCATGCAACCAGCCGATGTCGGGCACGGTGGATGAATCCATCGTGATGATGCATGTGATGCCGATGTTCCACCTGGCATGCTTCGCGTCGATCAACGCTGTGTTCCTCGTCGGCGGCACGCATGTGGCGATATCCGCCTTCGATCCTGGCCGCATGATGGAGGGGATTGCGCAGGACAGGGTGACGGCCGTCCTGCTGGCGCCGACCATGATCCAGATGGGGCTGGATTGGATGGACCGGCATCCGGGGCGCGCGGCCGAGCTGGACCTGTCGTCGCTGAACAGCCTGCGCTATGGCGCCTCGCCGATGACCCCTGCGCTGCTGGAGCGCACCAGGCAGACCTTCCCAGCGGTGCGCTTTTCGCAGGGCTATGGCATGACCGAGCTGGCACCGGTGGCCACAATGCTTGGCCCGGAGTATCACGACGCGGCGGCGCAGGCGAGCGGCAAGATGTATTCAGTCGGCCGCCCGGCGCATACCGTTGAGGTCAAGGTGGTCGACTCCAGGGGCAACGAGGTCCCGCGCGGTACCGTGGGCGAGATCATCGTACGTGGCCCGAATGTGATGCTCGGCTACTGGAACCAGCCGCAGGCCACCGCGGAGGCGATCCGCAATGGCTGGATGCATACCGGCGACGGTGGGTACATGGACAAGGACGGCTTCCTGTTCCTGGTCGACCGCCTGAAGGACATGATCATCAGCGGTGGCGAGAACGTCTATTCCGCAGAGGTGGAGAAGGCGCTGGCGAGTCATCCGGCCGTCGCGCAGTCGTCTGTGATCGGTGTGCCCCACGAGAAGTGGGGTGAGTCCGTGCATGCGGTGGTGGTTCTCCGGCAGGGCGAGAGCGCTACGCTCGAGTCGATCCAGTCCCATTGCCGTGAGCGGATTGCCGGCTACAAGATCCCACGCAGCGTCGAGTTCGTCGATGCGCTGCCGTTGTCGAGCGTCGGCAAGGTGCTCAAGAACGAGCTGCGCAAGCGCCATTGGAAGTAACCGCGCTCCCCGGCGGCGGCAATGCCGCAGGGGAGCAGCTTTGGCGTCCCGGGGCGCCTGCATCTCCGGGACAACCTGCCCGTGCCGATACCGCAAGGAGTCCTGAAGCGATGAGTCTGCCTTCGCGCATCTTGCCGAAGATCGTGCCGCCACGTCTGGGTAGCGGCACGACGATCCGCCAACGTCTGATTGGCAAGCTGCATGCGGCAGGTGACAGAAAACTCTTTCTGCTGACCGCTGGCGCGGGCTTCGGCAAGACGACCCTGATGGCGCAATGGCATCACCACCTGGAGCAGGCCGGCGCGCGCGTGCTGTGGGTGACGCTGGCCGCTGGCGACGGGACATTGCCGAAATTCTGTGCGGTCCTGGAAAGCGCGCTGGGTCGTGCCGGCGTGTCCGTGGCGCCGGCGAAGATGGTCACTACCGAAGATTCTTCTGACGAATTCGATCTCGCGGCAGCCCTGCTTGATGCCCTGGCACAAGCACCTGGCGAATCGTACCTGATGATCGACGACTTCCATCACGTCGGCGATCCGGCGACGGTGGGACTGGTGCAGGCCATGGCCGATGCCATGCTCCCGGGCCTGCATCTTGTGATTGCGTCTCGCACCAAGCCAGCCCTGCGGCTGGGGCGCTTGCTGGCCATGGAAGATGTGGTCGCCGTTGATGGTGCCGAACTGCTGTTCAACCTGGATGAAACGGAGGCCTTCCTGAAAGCTCGGCCGGATGTCCGGCTCGGCCCCGAGTCGGCATGGCAAATCCATGACATCACGGACGGTTGGCCGGTCGGTGTGCGCCTGGCCAGTCGGGCTATGTGCAGCCAGTTTCCGGATGGCAAGACGGCGCGTAAGTGTGTTTGCGACAGTGACAATCTCGACGCCTACCTGTCGGAAGAGGTGATTGACGAGTTGTCGCCCGAACTTCTTGACTTCGTTCTCCAGGTTTCGGTGCTGCGCTGCTTCCACGCGGATCTGGCCGCCAGCGTCACCGGCTGCGCGGATGCTGCGGGGTACCTGGCTGAAATTCTCTCGCAGCATATGTTTCTGTTGCCGGTCGAGCGACGCGACGGCCAGCGGTGGTATCGCTTCCATCCCATCTTTCGCACGTATCTCGGCAAGCGGCGCGCGAGCGTCGGCATCGATGCCAGGCCGCTTCACTACCGGGCGGCGCACTGGTTCATACAGCGCGGACGTTTTGCCGAAGCCATGCGCAGCGCGGTCCTGAGTGACGATCTCGGCCTGGTGACGCAGCTGGTAGACCGTGCTTTGCCGCCGCCGCATAGCCTGGCGCAGCTCGGAGTCTTTTCGCGCTGGCTGGAAAGCGTCGGCTGCGAACGGCTGGCCGGCCACCCTCGGCTGTTGTCCATGGGCACATGGGCCTGTGCGTTGTCGGGACGGCACGACCTGGCGGAGCAGTGGCTGCGAAGCGTGGAACAGTCGGGCTCGACTGGCACCGATGCGGCCGCTGCCCGCCATGTCCTGCTGCTCAGGGCGCTGATTGCCACCCATCGCGACGATGGTGCCGCCGCGCTGACGGCGCTGACGGCGCTACAGGCGCTCCAGGTGCTACAGACCGATGAGCCGGGGTCCACGCCCGACGCCTTGCAGGACGTTGAGCTCGCGCTGCGTATGCGCTGGCTGTCCGTGCAGGGTCAGCATTTGCGCGCGCGCGATCTTTACCACTCGCCGGCCGCGCGCAGCACGCGTACGGGCCGCGGTGAACTTGCGCTGGTCGCAGCGGCGACCGTCGCCGGCGTGGCGATGCGCGAGGGGGACGCCCTGGAGGCCGAGCGCATCGGCGCCATGGTCCTGCGCCGCGCGCGGACCATACACGGGGACCGCTCGCTCTGCGCCGTGACCTGTACTGCCGTGATGGCGCAGGCCTGGTACGAGCTCGACCGCGTCGATGAGGCCCGCGAGGCCTTGCTGCACTGCCGGACGGCCCTGCGGGCCGCCTCTGCCGACCTACGGCTGCGTGCGGCGCAGGTGTTCGGGCGGATCATGAGCCTGCGCGAATCACCGCAGGATGCGCTGGCCTACTTCACCAGGGCGGAAGTGCACTTCCGGGCCATTGGCGCGCACCGAGGGGTGGCATGCATGCTGGCGGAGCAGCAGCGCATTGTGTTGAGCTACGGCGATTGGCGCCATGCGCGGTCCATGCAGACTGCGCTGGACGAGATTGCCAGCACCCACGCGGACACCGACCCGCAGTTCGCCGAAGTTGGTGCCGTCGTAGCGATGTCACGCACGCGCTTGCTGCTTGCCATGGGGCTCGCGCGGGAGGCCTTGATCGCGCTGGACGCTGCCCGTCCCTTCATCGGTGCGATGAGCAACGGCCGCCTGCTTGCCGTGAGCGATTTCCTCCAGACCCGGGCCCTGGAGGCGCTGGGCAGGAGGGCAGAGGCGCACGCCTGCATGCAATCGGCGCTGGCAGCGTGCTATCGGCTGGGCCTGCACCGGACGCTGATCGAGGAGGGGGAGGGGCTGCACGGCATACTGCTGCGCGCTGGCGTGGGAGGCGGTGCCGCACTTGTGGAATACGTGAGGGGGCTCATGGGTGAGTGTCCGGTGCTCGAAAGCGCTGGAGTGACCTGGCCACCGATCCCCATCGAGTCGAACGACGAAGGAGTGGGCGGCGCGAACGACGATATGCCGGTACCGGTGCTGACGCGCCGTGAGCTGGAAGTCATTGCGCTGCTGGAGCAATCCATGTCCAACAAGCGGATCGCACTGACGCTCAATATCAGCGTGCAGACCGTGAAGTGGAACCTCAAGAATATTTTCGTCAAGCTGCAGGTGACAAGTCGCTACGAGGCCATCATCGTGGCCCGCAAATTTGCGCTCTGTGAACGTTGACGCCGCGCGCCGCTGGCGGAGCCCGAGTGCTGGCAGTCCCAGTCCCACGGCGCCTTGAGGCCGTTCTTGAGCACGTAGACCGTCATCAGCGATGGTTGGCGGCCAGGATCAAAGCGGTTGACGGTGGGCAGTTGGCCCTTTTTGTTTCCAGGCGGTCATGCAGATCGGCAATGAACTTCTTTTCTCGGGGCACCTTATGGGTGCCGACGCCTGCGACTCGTCTACAATCTTGGGCCTACTCAGTCGGACCCACCATGGCCCTGTTCTCCATTACCGATGCCCAGCTGGCTTTCGGCCACGTGGCGTTGCTCGACCACACCGATTTTTCCCTTGAAGCCGGCGAACGTGTTGGCCTGATCGGCCGCAACGGCACGGGCAAGTCGTCCCTGCTGCGGATCGTGGCCGGAATGTCAGCGCCCGACGATGGCCTGATCTCCCGCCAGAGCGGCGTGACGTGCGCCTATGTGGCGCAAGAGCCGCAGTTCGCGCCGGGCTTGACCGTATTCGATGCGGTGAGCCAGGGCATGGGCGCAGCGCACGATCTGCTGCTGCGCTATGACGCCGCGCTCACCAAGCTGGAAACCCACAACGACGAGGCCACCCTGGCCGAACTGCATCGCGTGCAGGCCGAACTTGATGCCGCCGACGCCTGGCAGTTGCGCACCCGCGTGGAAACCACGCTGGCAAAGCTCGCGCTCGACCCGCATGTGCGCGTGGACGCGCTTTCTGGCGGTCTGCAGAAGCGCGTGGCGCTGGCCCAGGGTCTGGTGGCCGAGCCGGACATCCTGCTGCTCGACGAGCCGACCAACCACCTCGACGTGGAGGCCATCCGCTGGCTCGAAGACCTGCTGCTCGGATTCCGCGGCAGCGTGCTGCTGATCACCCACGACCGCGCGTTCCTGGATCGCGTGGCAACCCGCATCGTCGAACTCGATCGGGGCCGGCTGGTTTCGTTCCCGGGCAACTTTGCCGCCTACCAGACGCGCAAGGCCGAACTGCTGGCCAACGAGGCCGTGGAGCAAGCCAAGTTCGACAAGCTGCTGGCGCAGGAAGAAGTGTGGATCCGCAAGGGCGTGGAAGCACGCCGTACCCGCAGCGTGGCGCGGGTGCAGCGGCTGGTGACGATGCGGGCGGAGCGCGCCTCACGTCGCGAGGTGCAGGGCAACGTCAAGCTCGAGGTTTCGCAGGGCGAGCGTTCGGGCAAGATCGTGGCCGAGTTGACTAACGTGTCGAAGGCTTATGGCGACAAGGCAGTCGTGCGCGACTTCACCGCGACGATCATGCGCGGCGACAAGGTCGGCCTGATCGGGCCGAACGGCGTCGGCAAGACCACGCTGCTGCGGCTGATTCTGGGTGAACTGCCGCCCGACAGCGGCACGGTGCGCAACGGCAGCAATCTGCAGGTGGCGTACTTCGACCAGATGCGTACCTCGCTGGATCTGGAGAAGTCGCTCGCGGACACCATCAGCCCGGGCAGCGACTGGGTCGAGGTCAACGGCCAGCGCAAGCACGTGATGAGCTACCTGGGCGACTTCCTGTTCGCGCCCGAACGCGCGCGGTCGCCGGTCAAGTCGCTGTCGGGCGGCGAGCGCAACCGGCTGCTGCTGGCGCGGTTGTTCGCGCGGCCCGCGAATGTGCTGGTGCTGGACGAACCGACCAACGACCTGGACATCGACACGCTCGAACTGCTGGAAGAACTGCTACAGGACTACAGCGGCACGGTGTTCCTGGTTTCGCACGATCGTGCGTTCCTGGACAACGTGGTGACCTCCACGATCGCTGCCGAAGGCGATGGCATGTGGCGCGAATCGGTAGGCGGTTACTCGGACTGGCTGGAACAGTCGGCCCGTGCGCAGGCGTTGCAGGCTGCCCGCGCTGAATCCAAGCAGGCTACGGAGGCGCCAAAGTCGGCCGCGCGCGAGGCGCGGGGCGCGAATCGCACGGTCAAGCTGTCGTACAAGGAGCAGCGCGAACTCGACAGTCTGCCGGAACGTATCCAGTCGCTGGAGACCGAGCAGAAGACCATCGGCGCGCAACTCGAGGACGGCTCGATGTACGCCACCGATCCGAAGCGGGCGGCCGATCTGGCCACGCGTCACGACGAGATCGAGATGGAACTGCTTGAAGCACTCGAGCGCTGGGAAGTGCTGGAGAAGAAGACGAAGGGCGAGGGCGCTTGAGCGTTGCCCTTGGTTTTCACCTTCTCTCCCACGGCGTGGGAGAGAGGGGCTGGTCGGTAGTCAATCCACTCATCCGCACCACGCCAGCACCATATTGGTCAGGTCGACCATGAACGCTGGGCGCAGGTAAGCCAGAAATCCCAGCGTCAGCAGCGCCGCCAGGGCAAGGAATCCAAGGCCCTTGGCCAGTCTCATCTCAGGCCCCCACGGGTTGTGGACGGACCAGCGCCTGCTCGCGGATCGGCAGGTTGACTACCGCGGCCATCAAGCCCAGCGCGATCGCGATCATCCATACGGTGCTGTAACTGCCGGTCTTGTCGAACAGGTAGCCACCCAGCCATGCGCCCAGGAAGCTGCCGATCTGGTGCGAGAAGAACACCACACCCGACAGCATCGACAGGTACTTCACGCCAAACACCTGGGCGATGATCCCGTTGGTCAGCGGTACGGTCGACAGCCACAAGAAGCCCATCAGCGCCGCGAACACCCAGGTGCTGGCCGCCGTCAGCGGCATCAGCAGGTAGCCGGCGATCACCACCGAGCGCGCGATATAGATGAACGACAGCAGGTAGCGCTTGGGCATCCGCTGGCCCATCGACCCGGCCGTATAGGTGCCGAACACATTGAACAGGCCGATCAGCGCCAGCGCCACCGTGGCGACCTTGGGATCGGTGAAGCCCCGGTCCTTGAGGTAAGGGGCCAGATGCACGCCGATGAACACCACCTGGAAGCCGCAGACGAAGTAGCCGAGCGTCAGCAACTGGAAATTGCGGTTGCCGAACGCCTCGCGCGTCGCTTCGCCGATGGTCTGGTGATGGCCGGTGGTCGTCGCGACCATTTTCGGTTCCCGCAGCGTCAGTGCCAGAGGCAGCATGAAGCACGCGAGGAATGCCAGGATGAATAGCGCGTTTTGCCAGCCCATGGTGGAAATCAGCGTCTGTTCCACCGGAATCATCAGGAACTGACCGAAAGACCCGGCCGCTGCCGCGATGCCCATGGCCCAGACGCGCTTCTCCGCGCTGGCCACGCGGCCGATCACGCCATAGACCACGCTGTACGTGGTGCCGGACTGCGCGATGCCGATCAGCACCCCGGCGCCCGTGGCAAAGGCGGTGCCGCTGGTGGCCAGTCCCATGACGATCAGCCCGGCCACATAGAGCGCCACGCCGATGATCATGATGCGCAGGGCGCCGAACTTGTCGGCCAGCGCACCGGTGATCGGCTGGCTGGCGCCCCACATCAGGTTCTGCAGTGCCAGGGCAAAGGCGAAGGTCTCCCGGCTCCAGCCATGGGTTTGTGTGATCGGCAGGTTGAACAGGCCAAAGCCATGCCGGATGCCCATCGAGAGCGTCACGAGCAGCCCACCGCACACGAGGACGGTGGTCAGGGAGAGTTTGCGGTCAGTCATGTCGGGCTCGGTAGGTATTGTTTCTATTGTTATGTCGACGGCTGTTATAGCGACTGCGGAGGTGCCGTATGCGCGGTCCGGCGAGTTTACTCCGCGCCATTCAATCTTGCCGGCGCGGGATTCGTCCCGCGCCCATCCATTACAATGCTGCGCATTCCGGCCGCCGACGGCCGGGCGTCCCACTTTCCGCAAAACGACTCCATGGCGAGCAAAACCAGTCAGTACAGCGAATCTTCCATCCGGGTCCTGAAGGGTCTGGAGCCGGTCAAGCAACGGCCCGGCATGTACACCCGTACCGATAACCCCCTGCATGTCGTGCAGGAGGTGATCGACAACGCGTCCGACGAAGCGCTCGGCGGCTACGGCACCGAAATCCTGGTCACGCTGCATCGTGACGGCAGCATCAGCGTGGAAGACGATGGCCGTGGCATCCCGGTGGGCATCCACCCGGAAGAGCAGGTGCCGGTGGTGGAAATCGTCTTCACCCGCCTGCACGCGGGCGGCAAGTTCGACAAGGGCAAGGGCGGCGCCTACGCGTTCTCGGGCGGCCTGCATGGCGTGGGCGTGTCGGTGACCAACGCGCTGGCCACGCGCCTGGACGTCACGGTCTGGCGCGACGGGGCGGTGTCCACGCTGACGTTCGAGCATGGCGGCGAAGTGACCCGCCCGCTGGCGACGCGCAAGATCGAGCGCGGCGAGAAGAAGAGCGGCACGCGCGTGCAGGTGTGGCCGGATGCGAAGTATTTCGATTCGGCCGCAATCCCGATGGCCGAACTGCAGCGCCTGCTGCGCAGCAAGGCCGTGCTGCTGCCGGGCGTGAAGGTCACGCTGGTGCTCGAGAAGACTGGCGAGCAGACGGTGTGGCAGTACGAGCAGGGTCTGAAGGGCTATCTGGTCGAGGCCCTGGCCCAGGGCAGCGGCGCCGAACTCGTGATCCCGATGTTCGAGGGCGAGCACTTTGCCGACCCGGACAAGAACGCCGGCGAGGAAGGCTTTGCCGAAGGCGAAGGCGCGTCGTGGGTGGTGGCGTGGACCGAGGAAGGCGCGCCGGTGCGCGAATCCTACGTCAACCTGATTCCCACGCCAGCCGGCGGCACGCACGAATCCGGCCTGCGCGAAGGCCTGTTCCTGGCGGTGAAGAGCTTTATCGAGATGCACTCGCTGCAGCCAAAGGGCGTGAAGCTGATGAGCGAAGACGTGTTCGCGCGCGCATCGTTTGTGCTGTCGGCCAAGGTGCTCGATCCGCAGTTCCAGGGCCAGATCAAGGAACGCCTGAACAGCCGTGATGCCGTGCGTCTGGTTTCCACGTTCAGCCGCCCGGCGCTCGAACTCTGGCTCAACCATCATGTCGATTTCGGCAAGAAGCTGGCGGAACTGGTGATTCGCCAGGCTCAGGCCCGCACGCGTGCCGCGCAGAAGGTCGAGAAAAAGAAGGGCTCCGGCGTGGCCGTGCTGCCCGGCAAGCTGACCGATTGCGAATCGACCGATGTCGAGCGCAACGAGATCTTCCTGGTGGAGGGCGACTCCGCCGGCGGTTCGGCCAAAATGGGCCGCGACAAGGAATTCCAGGCCATCCTGCCGCTGCGCGGCAAGGTGCTCAATACCTGGGAGACCGAGCGCGACCGCCTGTTCGCCAACAACGAAGTGCATGACATTGCGGTGGCGATCGGCGTCGACCCGCATGGCCCGGACGACGAGCCCGACCTGTCGAACCTGCGGTACGGCAAGATCTGCATCCTGTCCGATGCGGACGTCGACGGGGCGCACATCCAGGTGCTGCTGCTGACGCTGTTCTTCCGCCACTTCCCGAAACTGATGGCCAACGGCAACGTCTGCGTGGCACGCCCGCCACTGTTCCGCGTGGATGCGCCGGCGCGTGGCAAGAAGCCGGCGCAGAAGCTCTATGCGCTGGACGAAGGCGAGCTTGAAGCCATCCAGGACAAGTTGCTCAAGGATGGCGTCAAGGAAGGCGCGTGGCAGATTTCGCGCTTCAAGGGCCTTGGCGAGATGAGCGCCGGGCAGCTCTGGGAGACGACGATGAATCCCGATACGCGCCGGCTGCTGCCGGTGTCGCTGGGTGAGTTCGACATGCCGCAGACCGTCACGATGATGAACATGCTGATGGGCAAGGGCGAGGCCTCGCAACGACGCAGCTGGCTGGAAGAGAAGGGCAACGAAGTGGAGGCCGACATCTGACGGCGATGCGCAAATGAGGCAGGGCAGCAACAACATCGGACGATTCGATCGATTCCGCCGATCTGGGCGAATGGTGGCGCGGGTGGCAGCGCGGGTGGCAGGAATGCTTGCCGCGCTGGCGTCGCTCTGCCTTGCCGCGCCTGCCCATGCGGAGCTCTGGGGCTTTATCGACGCCGATGGCGTGGCGCACTTTGCCGATGCGAAGCTCGATGCGCGCTACAAGCTGTTCATGAAGGATGGCGGCAGCTTCGATTCGAGCAACATGCGCAATCTGCCCCGGGGTGGCCTGCCCGGCGGCAAGCTGGACCCCGAACGCGAGAAGCTGTACCGCTACGTGCTCAACCATCCGAACCTGGCGATGGTCGATCCGATCATCCAGAAGGCGGCTGCGGCGCAGAACGTGGACCCAGCACTGGTCAAGGCCGTGATGGCCGTGGAGAGCGGCTTCAATCCGACGGCGGTGTCGCCGAAGGGCGCGATCGGGCTGATGCAGGTGATTCCGGACACGGGCGCGCGCTTCGGCATCGCCGCAGACAAGCGCGGGACCGTGGAGCAGAAACTGGCCGATCCACGTCTGAACATCACCACCGGTGTGCGGTACCTGCGCTGGCTGATGGAGCTGTTCCCGAACAACCTGGAGCTGGTGCTGGCCGCTTACAACGCCGGTGAGGGCGCCGTGCAACGCTACAACAACCAGATCCCGCCATATCCCGAGACGCAGCAGTATGTCGCCACGGTGCTGGAGTTCTATCGCCTGTACCAGCCGGGCGAGGCGTCCGAGGCGCGCGTGGTGCGGACCGGCATGGCGGCCGAGCGGGTCAGGATGGTGATCGGCGGTCGCCGGCCCATGCCCTGACATGCGGGCGCCTGATGCCGCTTTCTGAGATGGATTTGCCACGCGGCCAGAGGTTGCGGCGGTATCGCCATCTACTTCCTTTAGAATCCCACGCTGACTGCAACAGCCGGCTGCCGGGCGCGCAGGTGCCTGCCGGGCCGAAATCTTGCCAAACATGGATCAACCAGACATTACGTTTCAGGCCGACGAGCCTGCCGATTCGCTGACGCTTGCTCGCTACGCCGAGCGCGCCTATCTCGACTACGCCGTGAGCGTGGTCAAGGGCCGCGCGCTGCCCGAAGTGGCCGACGGCCAGAAGCCCGTGCAGCGCCGCATCCTCTTCGCCATGCAGGCGATGGGCCTGCGTGCCGATGCCAAGCCCGTGAAGTCGGCCCGTGTGGTCGGCGAGGTGCTCGGTAAATTCCACCCGCACGGCGACCAGTCCGCCTATGACGCCCTGGTACGCCTGGCGCAGGACTTCTCGCTGCGCTATCCGCTGATCGACGGCCAGGGCAACTTCGGCTCGCGCGATGGCGATGGCGCGGCGGCCATGCGTTACACGGAAGCCCGCCTGACGCCGATCTCGCGCCTGCTGCTCGATGAGATCGACATGGGCACGGTGGACTTCCTGCCGAACTACGACGGTTCGGAAGAAGAGCCGAAGCTGTTGCCCGCGCGACTGCCATTCGTGCTGCTGAACGGCGCATCGGGTATCGCGGTGGGTATGGCCACGGAAATTCCGCCGCACAATCTGCGCGAAGTGGCAGGTGCCACGGTGGCGATGATCCGCAACCCGAGTATCTCGCTGGCGGACCTGCTGGCGCTGATGCCGGGGCCGGACTACCCGGGCGGCGGCCAGATCATTTCGCCGGCGTCCGAGATCGCCCAGATCTACGAAAGCGGCCGTGGCAGCCTGAAGGTGCGCGCGCGCTGGACCATCGAGGAAATGGCGCGGGGCCAGTGGCAGATGGTGGTGACCGAACTGCCGCCGGGCACGTCGGCGCAGAAGGTGCTCGAGGAAATCGAGGAAATCACCAACCCGAAGATCCGCACCGGCAAGAAGGCGCTGACGCCCGAGCAGACCCAGCTCAAGACGACGATGCTGTCCGTGCTCGACGCGGTGCGCGACGAGTCGGGCAAGGATGCGCCGGTTCGCCTGGTGTTCGAGCCCAAGAGCAAGAACACCGAGCAGCAGGACTTCATCCAGACGCTGCTCGCGCATACGAGCCTGGAATCGGGCGCGCCGATCAACCTGGTGATGATCGGCACCGATGGCCGTCCGCGTCAGAAGGGGCTGCAGGAAATCCTGCGCGAGTGGATCGAGTTCCGCTTTGCCACGGTGACGCGCCGCACGCGCTTCCAGCTGACCAAGGTAGAGGACCGCATCCACATCCTGGAAGGCCGGATGCTGGTGCTGCTGAACATCGACGAGGTGATCCGCATCATCCGCGAAAGCGACGAGCCGAAGCCCGCGCTGATCGAGGCGTTCCGCCTGAGCGACCGCCAGGCAGAGGACATCCTGGAAATCCGCCTGCGCCAGCTGGCGCGCCTGGAAGCGATCAAGATCGAACAGGAACTGGCGAAGCTGCGCGACGAGCAGGCCGAACTGGACGTGCTGCTGAAGTCCGAGACGATGATGCGCCGTCGCATCATCAAGGAAATCGAGCAGGACGCGAAGCAGTACAGCCCGGAAGACAAGGATCCGCGCCGCACGCTGATCCAGGAGGCCAGCCGCGCCGCCGCCGAGGTGAAGGTGATCGACGAGCCGGTGACGGTCATCGTGTCGGGCAAGGGCTGGGTGCGCACGCGCCAGGGCCACGGCCACGATGCGTCGCAGTTCACGTTCAAGGCGGGCGACAACCTCTACGGCACCTTCGAATGCCGCACCATCGACACGTTGCTGGCTTTCGGCAGCAATGGCCGCGTGTACTCGGTGGCCGTGTCGGGCCTGCCGGGCGGGCGAGGCGATGGCGTGCCTGTGACGACGCTGATCGACCTGGCCGCCGGCACGCAGATCGCGCATACGTTCGCCGGTGCCGCCGAGCAACGGATGCTGATCGCCACGGCGGGTGGCAATGGCTTTGTGACCAAGGTTGGCGACATGATCGGCCGCCAGAAGGCAGGCAAGGCCTTCGTGACGCTGGACGAGGGTGACACGCTGCTGGCCCCGACGCCGATTGGTGAGGAGTGCACGCATGTGGCCTGCTTCTCGGCCAATGGCCGCCTGCTGCTGGCGGGGCTGGACGAGGTCAAGGTGCTGTCGGCCGGTGGCCGCGGCGTGATCCTGATGGAGCTGGAACCGAAGGAAACGCTGATGCAGGCGGTGGCCGTGGGCGCGCCGGGCCTGATGATCTCGGGCATCGGCGTTCGTGGCGGCAAGGTGCCGCCGCAGAAGCTGGCCGGCAAGACGCTGATCCCTTACGTGGGCAAGCGCGCCCGCAAAGGCAAGGCGATCGAGCCGCGCCTCAAGGAAGTGAAGATCGAGCCGGTAAAGGTTGGGGAGTAAAGGGGAACGGCGTCGGTGACTCCGGCGCTGGTCCTCTGATTCTCTGATCCGGCCCTTCTCCTGCTGGGCGGGAGAGGGGAGCGAACCCTCGGCATGTGAGTTGCTGTCGGGGCTCTCACCTCTCCGGCCCCGCGGGACAGGGCAAGTCGCATAATCCGCGACACTGCACGCATCACTCCCATCCTGCGGCATCGCCAATCGAGACCCCCTCTTTCCAATCCGTGATGACCCCGCGTGCGTGCCGCCGTGCGGGATTGCCGTACCATGTCGGCTGCCCCCAATTCCTCCAGTGCGCGGGCATAAGAAGATCATCACGACCATGTCCTCCACGCCGATTCCCGTTGAGTCCGAGCTTGCGCCGGCTCCCACGCCCCGTACGTTGTTCATCGAATTTGCTCGCATGGGGCTGTCAGGGTTTGGCGGCGTGCTGCCATTCGTGCGACGGTCCGTCGTCGAACGCAACCGCTGGCTCAATGACCGCGATTTCGTCGAGATCCTGAGCCTCGGGCAGGTGCTGCCGGGGCCGAACGTGATCAACCTGGCGTTGATGCTCGGCCTGCGCTTCGCCGGACTGCGCGGCGCGTTGGCCGCATTCGCCGGACTGGTGCTGATGCCGCTGGTCGTGGTGCTCTGCGCGATGGGCCTGTACCTGCGCTTCCAGGATGTGACCGCCGTGCGGCAGATGCTGGCGGGCATGACCGCGGTGGCGGCGGGGCTGGTGCTGTCGACGGGCGTGAAGCTGGCGCAGAGCCAGCCGCGCACCGTGCGCGCGATTGCCGTCGGGGTTGCCGCGTTCGTTGCGATCGGCCTGCTGCGCTGGCCGCTGTTGCCGGTGATGGCCGTGCTGGTGCCCGTTGCGCTGGTGCTCGAATACCGCGCGATGCGCAAGGGGGGCGCATGACGTCGCCCGAGATCCTGCGCAGCCTGCTTGGCCACTTCGGCATGCTCTCGTTGCTGGCTGTCGGTGGCGGCGGATCCGTGATTCCCGACATGCATCGCTTCCTGGTCGAAGCGAATGGCTGGATGAGCGATGAGCAGTTTGCCGCGCTCTATGCCATCTCGCAGGCGTCTCCCGGACCCAACATTCTGTTCGTGGCGCTATTCGGCTGGCAGGTGGCCGGGCCGGCCGGCGCGTTCGCGTCGATGGCCGGCATCTGTGGGCCGTCGAGCGTCATCGCGCTCGGTTTCGAATACTTCGCGGGTCGTTCGCCGCACGCGGTATGGCCCGGCCTGATCCGACGCGGCCTGTCTGCATTGACCATCGGCCTGCTTATGTCCACGGGTTGGGTGCTGGCCGGCAGCGTGGACCATAGCTGGACGGCCGTGCTCGTGACGCTGGTGACGGTGGGGCTGATGCTGAAGACGAAGGTGCACCCGCTGGCCCTGGTGGCGCTTGGCGCCGGGGCAGGGCTTCTGGGGCTGGTCTGACGGCGGGATCAATCGACGCCGACGAAGCCCCCGGTCTGGTGCGCCCAAAGCCGCGCATACAGTCCACCATCCGCCAGCAATTCGGCGTGCGTGCCGCTTTCGACGATGCGGCCGCCGTCGAGTACTACCAGACGATCCATTCGGGCAATCGTCGATAGCCGGTGCGCGATGGCGATTACGGTCTTGCCATGCATCAGCGCCTCCAGGCTTTCCTGAATCGCGGATTCCACTTCCGAGTCCAGCGCGGACGTTGCTTCATCGAGGATCAGGATCGGTGCGTTTTTCAGCAGCACCCGCGCGATGGCGATGCGCTGCCGCTGCCCGCCCGAGAGCTTCACGCCGCGCTCCCCGACCAGCGCATCCAGCCCGTGATTGCCGTGCGAGTCGACCAGCAGGTCCATGAAGTCGTCGGCGCGGGCCTGACGCAGAGCCTCGTGCAACTCGGCCTCCGTGCTGTCGGGCTTGCCGTAGCGCAGGTTGTCGCGAATCGAGCGGTGTAGCAGTGATGTGTCCTGCGTGACCATGCCGATCTGCGCGCGCAGGCTCTCCTGCGTCACGCCAGCAATGTCCTGGCCGTCGATCAGGATGTGGCCGGTCTCCACGTCGTAGAGCCGTAGCAGCAGGTTGACGAGCGTCGACTTGCCCGCGCCCGACGGCCCGACCAGTCCGATCTTCTCGCCGGGCCGCACCACGAGGTTCACGTTGTCGATGACGCCGCTGCCCTTGCCGTAGTGGAAGCCGACATGGTCGAACCTGACCTCGCCCTGGCGGATGTCGAGCGGCTGCGCATCGGGCCGGTCGAGTACGCGACGTGGCACGGCGATGGTTTTCATGCCGTCCTGCACCTGGCCCACGTTCTCGAAGATGCCGTTGACCACCCACATGATCCAGCCGGACATGTTGTTGATCCGGATGACCAGCCCTGTGGACAACGCAATGGCGCCCGTGGTGACCAGCCCCTGGTTCCACAGCCACAGCGCGATGCCGGTGGTGCCAGCGATCAGCAGGCCGTTCAGCGTGGTCACCGTGACGTCCATCGCGCTGACCATCCGGCCGGCCTGCCGGACCTTGTCGGTCTGGTCGGCCATCGCATCGCGCGCGTAGGTCTCCTCATGCTGCGAGTGGGCGAACAGCTTGAGCGTGGTGATGTTCGTATAGCCGTCGACGATGCGGCCCATCAGGCGCGAGCGCGCGTCGGTGGCCACCACGGAGCGTTGCTTGACGCGGGGCGTGAACCACGCCAGCGCGGCGATATACCCGACGATCCAGATGAGCAGCGGAATCGTCAGCCGCCAGTCGGCCTCGGCGAACAGCGCCAGCGAACTGACCGCGTAGACGATCACGTGCCAGAGCGCATCCACGGCCTGCACGGCCGAGTCGCGCAGCGAGTAGCCGGTCTGCATGATCCGCTGCGCGATGCGGCCGGCGAAGTCGTTCTGGAAGAACGACAGGCTCTGCTTGAGCACGTAGCGGTGGTTCTGCCAACGGATCATGTTGGCCAGGCTCGGGTTGATCACCTGGTGCACGAGCACGTCGTGAGCCCCGATCATCAGCGGGCGCAGGATCAGCGCGACGAACGCCATCCACAGCAATTCGTTCTGGTGACGAGCGAAGAACGACCCGTCGGGCGTCTCGCGCGCCAGATCGACCAGCCGGCCGAGAAAGCTGAAGAGCGCGACCTCGACCAGCGCGCCGATCAGACCGACGATCAGCAACGCCGCGAAGACGCCGCGGACTTCGCGCAGGAAATGGGCATAGAAGCGCCACACGCTTTCCGGCGGCTGGCTGTCGGGCAGGCCGCGGAACGGGTCGATCAGTCTTTCCAGACGGCGCATCAGCATGGGGGGCGATCCTCGTCATGTCTGCCGGGTGAGCCGATCATGATACGCCCATGAAAAAGCCCCGCTCGAGGGCGGGGCTTGAAGACTGCAGCGGATGATGGCTGGTGGATCAGTGGATCACCATCAGCGTGAACGGATGCACGTACGCCTGCAGCGTCACGAAGATACCGACCATCAGCGCCAGCGCGATCGAGTGGAAGAACACGTAGCGCAGAATCTCGCCTTCGTGGCCATACCACTTGGTGGCGGTGGAAGCCACCACGATCGACTGTGCATCGATCATCTTGCCCATCACGCCGCCCGAGCTGTTGGCCGCGGCCATCAGGGTCGGAGACAGGCCAAGCTGTTCCGCCGTGGTCTTCTGCAGGCCGCCGAACAGCACGTTCGATGCGGTGTCCGAACCGGTGAGCGCCACACCCAGCCAGCCCAGCATCGTGCCGAACAGCGGGTAGAGCACGCCGGTCTGCGCGAAAGCCAGACCCAGCGTGGCGTCCAGCCCCGAGTAGCGGGTCAGGTAGCCGATGCCGAACATCGCGCAGATCGTCAACAGCGAGTAGCGCACGAGCTTGATCGTCTCGAAGTACTCCTTGATCAGGCGCGGGATCGAATAGCCCATCAGCAGGCCGCCGACGAGGGCCGACACCAGAATGCCGGTACCCGCCATCGACAGCACGTTGAACGCGAACACGGCCGGCTCGGCGATTTGCTTCGCCACCACAGGCGGGCCCTTGAGCACGGCCTTGTCCAGACCCGGGATGGCGAACTTCCATTGCCAGACGCCGTCCATCAGCTTCTTGAACTCGGGGATGCCCCAGACGAACACGAAGACGGTCAGGATCACCCACGGCATCCACGCCTTGATCACCGAGATGTTGGCCGATGCGGCGTTGGCCTTGGCATCGGCTTCGAGGGCTTCGGCATTGTCGACCTTGGAATCGTCGTGACGGCCCAGGATGCGCGTCGAGGTCCAGATTTCCTTCGGATGCCAGATCTTCAGGAAGGCGGTCAGGCAGCCCATCGAGACCAGCGCCGAAATCACGTCCACCAGCCACGGGCCGTGGAAGTTCGACACCAGGAACTGCGGCACCGCGAAGCTGACGCCGGCCACCAGGATCGCCGGCCAGATCGCCAGCATGCCGCGGAAGCCCGCGAACGCCCAGATCAGCCAGAACGGCACCAGCACCGAGAAAAACGGCAACTGGCGGCCGATCATCGCGGAGAGTTGCACCTGGTCGATGCCGGTCACCGAGGACAGGCCGATGATCGGCGCGCCGAGCGCGCCGAATGCCACCGGCGCGGTGTTGGCGATCAGCGCCAGGCCCGATGCGGCCAGCGGCGAGAAGCCCAGGCCGATCAGGATGGCGCCGGTCACGGCCACGGGCGTGCCGAAGCCGGCCGCGCCTTCGAAGAACGCGCCAAAGCTGAATGCCACCAGCAGGAGCTGCAGGCGGCGATCTTCGGTGACGCCCGAGATCGAGTTCTGCAACACCTTGAATGACCCGTTTATCGTGGTCAGCCGGTGCAGGAAGATGATGTTGAGGACGATCCAGCCAATCGGGAACAAGCCGGAGATGATGCCGAGCCCGGCGGCTTTGCCAGCCATTTCCGGAGGCATTCCGAACACGAATGACGCCACGACGACGCCGACGACCAGCGCCAGCCCGGCCGCCAGGTGGGCCTGCATGTGAAAGAACGCCAGCGCTGCGAGCAGCACGACAACCGGAACCGCGGCGGCAATAGTGGACAACGCCATACTGCCGAGCGGGTCATACACTTGACTCCACACGATTGAATCCTCCTCTGGAATGAAACGACAGCTTGCCTCTGACGGGCCTGGGCTGCCGGAATGCAAATGCCCGTTCAAGCGACGATAGCGCCCCTGGGAGGCGCTATCAAAATGAGTCAGGCGTCGTTGCACGGCCTTGCCGTACGACTTCTACAGTCTGCCGCCGTACGTTTGGCCAGAACCGCTCCGCTTCATTTTGATAGCGCCCCAAAGTGGACAGAAGGGGGATTGTAAGGATGGGTTCCGGGCCGCCTGCCTTAAATCGGATCATCGGAATGATGAGCCGGATTCAGGGATCAGGGTTTGCTCGGGGGCAGGCTGAAGCACCTCACACTCTCGCGCGAGACTACTCCTTAATACGAGTGTTCGAAATAGGGGATGTGGAGGGAAGGGCGTAAAACCAACGCCGTGGTCCCTGAAAACGCGGGCTGGCGTAGTGACTTGTTCCGCACAGGCAGGGGGAGGGAGAGGAGGCGGTCACCGGCCGGCTGGGCGACGGTGACCGCGATACAACGAATTACTTCAGCGGCAGTTCGAGGATGCCAGTGGCCGCCGGACGCGCCCGCATGGCCGCGAGCCAGCGCTCGAGGTTAGGCCGGGCCGTGTGGGCCTTTGGCATGCCCATCCAGCGGTGCGCCGCGCAGGCCAGCGAGACGTCGGCCATCGTGAAGCGATCGCCACCGATGAACTCGCGGCCTTCCAGCGCGTCGTCGAGCATCTTCGCCAGCGGCTCGGTGCGCTCGCACGATTTCTCGATGACGGCCTCGTCACGCTTGTCCGCCGGTGTACGAACCAGTTGCAGGAACGCCTGGACCATCGCCGGGCTGAACGTCGTGGTCTGCCAGTCCATCCAGCGGTCTGCCGAGGCGCGCGCCTTGACGTCCGAAGGCCACAGCGTGTCCTCGCCATAGCGCGCGCACAGGTAGCGCACGATCGCGTTCGACTCCCACAGCACGAACGGCTCGCCGGCCACGTCGGTGTCGCGGAAATCCTCGATCACCGGAATCAGGCGGTTCGGGTTGAGACGCACGTACGCCTCGGTATCGAGCTCGCCCTTCTGATTGCCGATGTCGATGCGCTCGTGGTCCAGATGCAGCTCGCGCGCGCACCAGACCACCTTCTGGACATTGATTGACGACAGCCTGCCCCAGATGCGAAGCATGTTCGATGGCTCCTCGGGTTGGTTGTAGCGTGCCGGCTCAGGCCGCCCGTGCCTGCGGCGCGGCTTGCGCGATCGCTTCGCGGAACACCTCGCCCAGGATCGACACGCCCTGCTCGATGCGCTCGGCCGATACGGTCACGAACGCCAGGCGCAGCGTGTTCTTGCGCGGGCTGCCCGCGTAGAACGGCGCGCCCGGCACGTAGGCCACGTTGCGGCGCACGGCTTCTTCCAGGATCTTCATGCTGTCCAGACCCTCAGGCAGCTCCACCCAGATGAACATGCCGCCCTCGGGCGCGTTCCAGGTCACGCCGGCCGGCATGTGGCGCTTCAGCGCGTCCAGCATGAACGCGCATTGCTTGCCGTAGAGCTCGCGAATGGTCGGGATGTGCTGTTCGAGCAGGCCGTCCTTGATCGTTTCATAGGCGATGCGCTGTGTGAACGTCGGCGTGTGCAGGTCCGAGGCCTGCTTGGCCTGGCATAGCTTGAAATGCAGGTCGGGCGGGGCGATGACGAAACCCAGGCGCATACCGGGCGCCAGGATCTTCGAGAACGAGCCCATGTAGATCACGCCGTCCGGGTTCATCGACAGCAGCGACGGCAACTGGTTGCCCGAGTAGCTCAGTTCGCCGTACGGATCGTCCTCGACCAGCAGCACGCCGAGTTCCTTGGCGCGCTTGACCAGTTCCTGGCGGCGCTCCAGCGGCAGGCGGCGGCCGGTGGGGTTCTGGAAGTTCGGCAGGGCGTACAGGAAGCGCGCGCCGGCGGTGAGCTCGGGCGTCAGCGCCTCGGGGATCAGGCCCTTTTCGTCGGACGGGATCGACACGAATTCCGGCTCGAACAGCGAGAATGCCTGCAGCGCGCCCAGGTAGCTCGGCGTTTCCACCAGCACCGGGCTGCCCGGGTCGATCATCACCTTGGCGATCAGGTCCAGCGCCTGTTGCGAACCCGTGGTGATCATCACGCGTTCCACATCGACGTTGTAGCGCTTGGCCACGAACTCGCGCAGCGGCATGAAGCCTTCTGTGGCCGCGTACTGCAGCGCGCTTTGCGGGTTGTCGGCGAATACACGGGCCACCGCCGCTTCCATGGCCGCTACCGGGAACGAAGCCGGCGAGGGCAGGCCGCCGGCGAACGAAATCACTTCCGGACGCTCGGTGACTTTCAGGATTTCACGGATGGCCGAGCTGGTCAGTTGCTGCGCCCGGCGGGAGATGGCCCATTTCATGATTGGTCTCGTGGTGGGGGAATTCAATGCGCCGGCCTCCGCAAGAGGCGGCGCGGCATTATCTGTTTACGTGGTTTTCGACGACGTCAGATCTCGACGATCATTTCGATCTCGACGCAGGCGCCCAGCGGAATCTGCGCCACGCCGAACGCGCTGCGTGCGTGCTTGCCTTTCTCGCCGAACACCTCGGCCAGAAACTCCGAGCAGCCGTTGGTGACCAGATGCTGTTCAGTGAACTCAGGCGTCGAGTTAACCAGGCTCATCACCTTGACGATGCGCTTGACGCGGTTCAGGTCGCCGATATGGGCGTGCAGCGTGGCCAGCAGGTCGATGGCGATCGCGCGCGCGGCCTGCTTGCCGGATTCGGTGTCGATATCCTTGCCGAGCTTGCCAGCCCAAGGCTTGCCATCCTTCCTGGCGATATGGCCGGACAGGAATACGGTGTTGCCGGTGGTCGCTGCCATGACATAGGCAGCGGCGGGGGCGCCGGCCGAGGGCAGTTCCACGCCCAGACGGGCAAGGGTGTCATAGACGGACATGCATGTCTCCTGTCAGTGAAGTCGTCCTGGAAGGATAGGGGGCGCCTCCTCGGCGGCGGATGCCAATGGCATGGCGGGTGCGGTGTTGCGCACTGCGGCGCGTCGGCCAAGGGCCACCACGGCGATCACCGCCACTGCGAAAGCGACGGTGGCGGCATCGAGGGGCTCGGCCAGGATCAGCGCGCCGCCCGCCAGCGTGAGGAACGGCTGGAGCAATTGTATCTGGCCTACGCGCGCCACGCCGCCTTTTGCGAGTCCGGCGTACCAGAACAGGAAGCCGATGAACATCGAGAACACCGACACATAGGCCATGCCCAGCCACGCGCGGGGCGACGCGGCGGCGATGGATGCGGCATGTTCCAGCCCCAGCCAGGCCACCACGGGCGCCAGCACGGGCAGCGAGACCACCAGCGCCCAGCTGATCGTCTCCAGCCCGCCCAGTTCGCGTGAGAGCTTGCCGCCTTCGGCATAACCGAGCGCGCCGAGCACCACCGCCAGGAACAGGTACCAGTCGGCATGTTGCAGCCCGCCCGCGCCTTGCCACAGGGCGAAGGCCACCACGAGCGCGCTGCCAGCCAAGGCGGACAGCCAGAAGCCCAGCGACGGCCGTTCATTGCCGAACCATGCGGCGAACACCGCGGTGGCCAGCGGCAGCAGGCCGATCACGATCGCGCCATGCCCGGACGGCACTTCGCGCATGGCCAGCGACGAAAACACGGGGAAACCGACCACCACGCCCAGCGCGGTCACGGCCAGCCGGAGCCATTGGCCACCGCGCGGTCGCCGGCCCGATGCCAGGGCGCCGCGCATCGCCAGCAGCGCGAGCGCCAGCGCGGCGGCGATCACGGCGCGCCCGAGCGCGACGAATGTCGCATCGAGCTCGGCCACGGCCATGCGCGTGAAAGGCAGCGTCTGGCTGAAGATCGCCACGCCGATGAAGCCGAGCAGCATGCCGCCGGAGGGAGGGGAGTGAATTGGGTCCTTCATGATGTTCAATGCGGTTGTCCTGCGATGGCGATCCAGATGGCGGTCAGCGCCAGTGCCAGGCCCATCGCGCCGTTGAACCAGCGCACGCGATTGCCTCCCATCAGCCAGCGCCGCAGCGACGCGCCAAGCACGCCATAGGCGCCATTGCTGAAGAAGCCGAACAGCGCGAATATCGCGCTGACCAGCACCACGCGCTGCCCCGGCGAGGGGGCGCCCGCCATGTACGACGCGGCCACCGCCAGCGCCAGCATCCATGCCTTGATGTTGGCGTACTGCAGTGCCGCCGATTGCCAGACATTCATCGGCTTGAGCACGGTCTTTTCCGCCAGCGACGTGCTGCGCGCGATGCGATACGCCAGCCACAGCAGATAGAGCACGCCCACCACGTGAATCACGGTGGCCAGCATCGGGCTGGCCAGGATCAGCGCGCCGACGCCGGTGGTGCACAGCGCGACGATGCTGGCGAAGCCGAACGACACCCCGATGCAATGCGGGAGCGTGGCGCGCAGGCCGAAGTTGGCGCCGGTGACGGCGGCGATCGTCGTGTTCGGGCCGGGCGTGAAGGCGCCCACCGCGAGCAGCGTGACCAATGCAAGGAACTGGGCTGTCGAGAGCCCCGTGAGCCAGGCTTCCATATTCTGTGTTTCGGGGGTGCTGTTATGCGAAGTTCACGACCACACGGCGGTTCGTGCGGCTTTTCTTCTCGATCTTGGTCACGGTCACCGCGCCGATCTCGCCCGTGTTGGCCACGTGCGTGCCGCCGCAGGGCTGACGGTCCACGCCGGGAATCTCGATGATGCGGATCGATGATGTGCCGGCCGGCGGCGCCGCGCCGATCGTGCGCACGAGGTCGGGCTGGGCGGCCAGTTCTTCGGGCGTGATGCGGTCGATGGTGACCGGCGTCTTCGCGTTGATCAGCGCGTTGAGCTGTTCGGTCAGCACGGCCTTGTCGAGCGTCGATTCGGGCAGGTCGAAGTCGATGCGCGCGGAGTCAGGCGAGATGCCGCAGCCCGTCACCGGCACCGGGATCAGCGACCCGAGCAGATGCAGGCACGTATGCAGGCGCATCAGCCGGTGGCGGCGGGTCCAGTCGATCTTCACTTCGACACGGTCGCCGGCCTGCAGCGCCGGGGCGTCGGGGGCGGGGACGTGCAGGATGCGCTGGCGGTCGTCCGCGTAGACGGTATCGGCCAGTGTGACGATGCGGCCGTCGGCGGTGGTCAGGGTGCCGGTGTCGCCCGCTTGTCCGCCGCTACGCGCGTAGCAGACGGTCTGGTCGAGTTCGATGCCGGCTTCGCTGACGGCCAGCACCGTGGCCTGGCAGTGGTCCAGGTAGGCGTCGTCGTCGAAGCGCTTTTGTGTGGTGGCGGGCATCGGGGGAGCTCCTTTGGTGTGTGTCGTTTATCGCAGGGTCTTGATGCCCGCTGGGGTTTCGATGTCGGCGGCCAGCAGAGGCGGGCCGTCGCCTTGTTCGATCTCGATCAGGTCCGTGGCGCCGATCCACGCCAGTCCTTGGCGCAACAGTTCCGCGTGCGGATGCTGGCCGTGCAGGCGGCGCAACGCCAGGTCGTGGCCCGGCAGGCTGACTGCCGGATGGTTTGCCACGTCCCACTGGATCAGTGTGGGAAACAGGCCATCGCCCGCATTCGCCGCCTCGCCGGTCCAGGCGGGCAGGCTGCCGTCGTCAGGCACGGTCAGGCGCCAGCGCAGGTCGCCGCGCGTCATGGGAATGACCGGGGCGATCCGGTCCGGGTACTGCGCCTGCCAGCGCGACAGATCGGCCGGACGCTCGACGCGGGCCGCCCAGTGCGCCAGGAACGGGCCATCGCGCAGCCGCTGGCGCATCAGGTCGCCATCCAGGCCGAACCAGCGTGGCCGATCAGGTGCCGCCGCCGACGGATCGATCGCGATGACTTCGAGGTACAGGCCACCGTAGAGGCCCATCACGCGGTTGTGCGTGCCCATGCGCGGGTGCGTGCCGCCGCCTTGTGGAGCGACGCCGAGCGCGCTGGCCACATACTCGGCGCCTGAGTCCAGGTCGGGCGCGGCAATCACGAGATGGTCGATGGCGAGTGTCATGGTCGGTTGATGTTAGTCAAGCTCGTCGGTACAGTACCGATACAGTTGGGCAGATCGTCTTCAGTACAGTTGCGGGAGCGCCACATGGAAGGTAGCCAGAAGGATAGCCGGGGGGATCTTGGCAGTGCCGCAGGCGGCACACGGCCGTTGCGGCTCGTGATGCCGGCGACGGGGCTCGAGCAGCTTCCGGACCCGATTCCGTCGGCCCAGATGACGCTCGTGGAGCAGTTGACCGAGTGGGCGCGGCTGCGTATCGACGAACGGGTGTTCCGGGCTGGCATGCGTATGCCGTCGATCCGTCAGTTGGCGACCGAGAAGAGCATTTCGCGTTTTACCGTGGTGGAGGCCTATGAGCGGCTGGTGGCGCTGGGCTACCTTGAATCGCGTCGCGGCTCGGGTTTCTACGTCCGAGAGCGCACGCCGCTCGCGTCCACCGTGGCGCCACCGGCCACGCCCGCGATCCGCAACGTCGATGTCACCTGGCTGCTGCGCAGCATGTTCCATTCGGCCGAGAGCCACAAAGCGCCCGGCTGGGGCTTCCTGCCCAACGAATGGCTGGACGGGGAGCTCGTGTCGGGCGCGCTGCGCAGCCTGGGCCGTCAGCCCGGCAGCCATTTCCTGGTCAGCGGCACGCCGCAGGGTTTTCTGCCGCTGCGGCAGCAACTGCGCACGCGGCTCGAAGAACTGGAGATCGGCGTCACGCCGGACCAGATCGTGATGACTTCCGGCATCACGCAGGCGTTCGACCTGATCGCGCGCCAGTTCCTGCAGCCGGGCGACACGGTGGTGGTAGGCGACCCGGCCTGGTTCGTGATGTTCGCCCGCTTCGCCACGCAGGGCGCCAACGTGATCGGCGTGCCCTATACCGTGGAGGGCCCCGACGTGGAGGCGCTGGAGCGGATCGTCCAGGCCCACCGGCCGAAGCTGCTGGTGGTCAACTCCGTGCTGCACAACCCGACCGGGACGTCGCTGTCCGCCGCCCGCGCCTTCCGGCTGCTGCAACTGGCCGAACAGTACGATTTCACGATCGTCGAGGATGACATCTACAGCGATCTCTGCCCTCCGGGCCACGCCGCCACGCGGCTGGCCAGCCTGGACCAGCTCAAGCGCGTGATCTACCTGGGCAGCTTCTCCAAGACGCTGGCCGCCAACCTGCGCGTGGGCTTTATCGCCGCCAGTCCGGACCTGGCCGTGACCTTGACCGACAGCAAGCTCGTGACCGGCATGGCCTCGCCCGAAGTCAACGAACGCGTGGTCTACAAGGTGCTGACGGAAGGGCACTACCGCAAGCACGTGGAGCGCGTGCGCGGCCGGCTGGACCGGGCGCGCGACGAGACACGCGAGCAGCTCGAGCGGTTGGGTTTGCGCATCTTCCCGGGCAATCATGCGGGTATCTACCTGTGGGCCGATACCGGCGTGGACACCAACGTGATCGCCACGGCCGGGCACGAGGAAGGTTATCTGTTCGCGCCGGGCAGCCTGTTCTCGCCATCGCAGATGCCGTCCACGTGGACGCGCTTCAACGTGGCCAGCAGCAGCGATCCGGGCATGCTCCGGTTCCTGGCCGGCCAGATGGACCGCTTGTCCGGCCAATCGGGCCTGTCTGGCCTGCCCGTCAACGCCGGGGCTTGAAAAACCGGCTGCCGATCCCTATTTCCACACGCATCGATCCCGGTCCGGACGCACGGACCAGGGCAAATACGCGCCCGTTTTCGTTTTCAAGAGGAGAACCATGACCGCACCGCACGAAACGATGAGCTTCCAGGCGGAAGTGAAGCAGCTACTGCACCTGATGATCCACTCGCTGTACAGCAACAAGGAGATCTTCCTGCGCGAGCTGGTATCGAATGCTTCCGACGCCACCGACAAGCTGCGCTTCGAGGCGATCGCGAATCCCGCGCTGCTCGAGAACGATGCCGACCTGGCGATCCGGATCGAAGCCGATCCCGCGGCCCGCACCCTGAAGATCACCGACAACGGCATCGGCATGAGCCGTGACGAGGCGATCCGCAATCTCGGCACCATCGCGCGGTCGGGCACCAAGGAGTTCTTCCAGCAGCTTTCCGGCGACCAGCAGAAGGACGCCGCGCTGATTGGCCAGTTTGGCGTGGGCTTCTACTCGGCATTCATCGTGGCCGACAAGGTCACCGTGGAAACGCGTCGCGCGGGTCTTGCCGCCGACGAGGCCGTGCGCTGGGAAAGCGCCGGCGACGGCGAGTTCAGCATCGATGCGATCAACCGTGCCGAGCGCGGCAGCACGATCACGCTGCATCTGCGCGAGGGCGAGGACGATTTCCTGTCGTCGTACCGCCTGCAGAACATCATCCGCAAGTACTCGGACCACATTTCGCTGCCGATCCGGATGCCCAAGGAGGAATGGGATGCCGAGGCGCAGCAGCAGAAGGTCACGGGCGAGTGGGAAAGCGTGAACCAGGCCAGCGCGCTCTGGACTCGCAGCAAGTCGGATATCACGGACGAGCAATACCAGGCGTTCTATCAGCACATCGCGCACGATCACGAGGCGCCGCTGGCCTGGACCCACAATCGCGTGGAAGGCCGCAGCGAGTACACGCAGCTGCTGTACATCCCGGCGCGCGCGCCGTTCGACCTGTGGGACCGTAATCACAAGGCCGGCCTGAAGCTGTACGTGAAGCGCGTGTTCATCATGGATGACGCGGACCAGCTCCTGCCGGCGTACCTGCGCTGGGTCAAGGGCGTGGTCGATTCGGCGGACCTGCCGCTGAACGTGTCGCGTGAACTGCTGCAGGAGAGCCGCGATGTGAAGGCGATCCGCGAGGGCTGCACCAAGCGCGTGCTGTCGATGCTGGAAGCGATGGCCGATAGCGAAGACGAAGCCGAACGCGCCAAGTACAAGACCTTCTGGGAACAGTTCGGTCAGGTGCTCAAGGAAGGCGTTGGCGAAGACCATGGCAACGGCGAACGCATCGCAAAGCTGCTGCGCTTCGCGACCACGCATGGCGACACGGCTGAACAGTCGGTCTCGCTGGTCGACTACGTGGGCCGCATGAAGGAAGGTCAGGACAAGATCTACTACGTCACGGCCGATACCTGGGTGGCCGCGAAGTCGAGCCCGCACCTCGAGGTGTTCCGCAAGAAGGGCATCGAAGTGGTGCTGTTGACCGACCGCGTTGACGAATGGCTGCTGTCTTACCTGCATGAATTCGACGGCAAGCAACTGGTATCGGTGGCCCGTGGCGACCTGGACCTGGGCGCGCTGGCCGACGAGACCGAGAAGGCCGAGCAGGAGAAGGCCAGCGCTGACTGGAAGGAAGTGGTCGACCGCGCGAAGTCCGTGCTCGAAGGCAAGGCCAAGGACGTACGCGTGACGCTGCGCCTGACGGATTCGGCATCGTGCCTGGTGTCCGACGATGGCGACATGAGCGGCTACCTGCAGCGTCTGCTGAAGCAGGCTGGCCAGAAGGCGCCCGATGCCCAGCCGATCCTGGAGCTGAATCCGGAGCACGCGCTGGTGAAGAAGCTGCGCGATCTGCCGGATGGCGAAGCCTTCGGCGACCGTGTGCGCGTGCTGTTCGACCAGGCGTTGCTGGCCGAGGGCGGCATGCTCGACGATCCGGCTGCCTATGTGCAGCGGGTGAACCGACTGCTGGCCTGATCGGTATCGTCGTTTCGGTATCGTCGTATGAAACGCCTGCCCTCTCACCCGACCTTTCTTCCCGCGCATGGGAAAGGGTATCGCGGGGGAGGGCAGGACTTTCACGCTTCCAATACCCCTTCCCGATGACCACCAAGCGCTGCTTTCCTCCGGTCGTCGACATTCACACTCGCGTGCTTGTGCTCGGCAGCTTGCCGGGTGAGGTCTCCCTCGCGCAGTCGCGTTACTACGCGCACAAGCAGAATCGTTTCTGGCATTTGATGAGCGATGTGCTCGGCGTCGATCTGGTCGGCCTCGAGTACGAAGCAAGGCTGCAGACACTGCTCGACCATCGTGTCGGCCTGTGGGACGTTGTGGCCGAGGCACGGCGCGAGGGCAGCCTCGATAGCAGCATCCGCGACCATCAGGGCAACGATCTGATCGGCCTGATCGCGACGCTGCCGACGCTCAAGGCCATCGCATTCAATGGCGGCACCGCCGCGAAGATCGGCGAGAAGACGCTTGCGGACCATGGCGATCGCCATGCGATCCTGCGATTGCCATCGAGCAGCCCGGCTTACACGCTGGCCTATGCGGAAAAACGCAAGGCCTGGGAGAGCCTGCGCGACTGGCTCGACTGATCCGTCGACGCTGAATTCTGCCGTACGGCCGTGCGCATCTCGGGCGCATGGTTGGCACACGCGCTCGTACGTAGGCGAGACCTCGATTTGATGCAACGCAAATCGGGCACCCAATTCAAAAAAATCAATTCGCCTACTGGAAATATTCAGAATCCTCGGTCGAATCATTGACTATCATATTCAATTGATAAGTCAATGATTCGGTCATGCTCGCCCAGGCATGACCGTTTCTTTAATGGTGCAAGGCTCCACCACGTGTTTCGTTTTTTTTCCCCAAGGCATTACGAAGTACCCCACACGAGAAGACGACCATGTCCCAGGAACAAGAACCGCGTCGCCGATTTTTTCGGCAGATGCTGGCAGTCGTGCCCGCTGCATCCGTTGCGACAGGTGCCGCGATATCACAATCCGCGTGCTCGGAGTCTCCCGGACCGCAATCTGCAAATGCCGGAAATGTCGGGCCCTACAAGCCCAACTATTTCACCGCCGGCGAATGGAAATTCGTACAGGCGGCGGTCGACCGGCTGATTCCGGAGGATGAACTGGGGCCAGGTGGGCTTAAAGCGGGCGTTCCGGAATATATCGACCGACAGATGGACACGCCCTACGGGCACGGCAAGCTCTGGTACATGCAGGGGCCATTTCATCCCGATGTGCCCGCAGAGCTTGGCTTCCAGATGAATCTCGCACCGCGCGACATATATCGTCTCGGCGTGAAGGCTTGCGACGAATACTGCAAGAAACAGTATGGCGGCAAGGCATTTGCCGATCTCTCCAAGGAAGACCAGGAAAGCGTGCTTGGCCAGATGGAACACGCCAAGCTCTCGTTCGATGCGGTACCGGCCAGGACGTTCTTCTCCTATCTGCTGAACAACACGAAAGAGGGCTTCTTTGCCGATCCGATCTACGGCGGCAACAAGGACATGGTGGGCTGGAAGATGGTCGGCTTCCCCGGCGCACGGGCGGATTTCGCGGACTGGATCGATCAGCCAGGGGTGAAGTATCCCTATGGTCCGGTGTCGATCGACGGACGGAGGGGATAAGCATGGCGATCAAGAAGGACAAGGTCGATTGCGTGGTGATCGGTCTCGGCTGGACTGGCGCGATTCTCGCCCAGGAGCTGACCGACGCGGGGCTCGACGTCGTGGCGCTCGAACGTGGCGCGATGCGCGATACCCCGACCGATGCCGAGTATCCGAAAGTCGTCGACGAACTGAAGTACGTCGTGCGCGGAGAGCTGTTTCAGGATCTCTCCCGGGAGACGGTCACGATCCGTCACGGCGTGGATGACCTGGCGGTGCCGTATCGGCAAAACGGCTCGTTCCTGCTTGGCAATGGCGTGGGTGGCGCGGGCTTTCACTGGAACGGGATGCACTATCGCGTCCTGCCGGAAGAACTGCAGTTGCGCAGCCGCTACGTGGATCGCTATGGCAAGAAGTTCATTCCCGAAGGGATGCAGGTACAGGACTTCGGTGTCACGTACGACGAACTCGAGCCACACTTCGACTTTGCCGAGAAGGTGTTCGGCACGTCGGGGACGGCCGGTAACCTGAATGGCAAGATCCAGCCGGGCGGCAATCCGCTCGAAGGCCACCGGTCGAGCGAGTACCCGACCCCGGCGCTGAAGAATTCGCTCGGCGCGCAATTGTTCGAAAAGGCCGCGCGCGAGGCGGGCTTCCACCCGTACCCGGCACCGGCGGCGAATACGTCCGAGCCCTATACGAACCCCTACGGCGTGCGCCTTGGGCCGTGCAATTTCTGCGGCTTCTGCGAGGACTTCGGCTGCTACATGTATTCGAAGGCGTCACCGCAGACGACGATCCTGCCGGTCCTGCTGAAGAAGCCCAACTTCGAGTTGCGCACGAAGGCGCAAGTCACCAGGATCCTGCTCGATTCCGACAAGAAGCGTGCGACTGGCGTGCTGTATATCGATGCCCAGGGGCGAGAGGTCGAGCAACCCGCCGATCTCGTGATCGTCGCGGCGTACCAGTTGCACAACGTGCGTCTGCTGTTGCTCTCCGGCATCGGCACGCCGTATGACCCGAAAACCGGCAAGGGCGTCGTTGGCCGCAACTACGCGTATCAGATGAACGGCGCGGTCAACGTGATGCTGCCCAAGGGCACGCTGCTCAATCCGTTCATCGGGACGGGTGCCGGCGGGGTAGGGCTGGATGACCTGAATGGCGACCAGTTCGATCATGGTCCGCTCGGCTTTCTCGGCGGGGCGAGTATTCGCCATATACGTTATGGCGGCCGGCCCATCAAGCAGACGCCGACTGTCCCCGGCACGCCAGCGTGGGGCAGCAAGTGGAAGGCGGGAGTGGTCGATGCGTACCAGCGCTATATGACGATCGGCATTTCGGGCTCGGTCATGCCGTATCGCGATGCGTACCTCGATCTCGATCCGACGTACCGCGACGCCAACGGCCTGCCGCTGATGCGCATGACCTTCGACTGGCACGACAACGAGTACGCCATGCTGGATTACATGGGCACCCGCATGGAAGAGGTGGCCAAGGCGATGAAGCCCGAGGCGTACTACAAGGCCATCCGCAAGAAGGGCCAGCACTACGACACGCGCGTCTATCAGTCCACGCACACGACAGGCGGCGCCGTGATGGGATCGTCGCCCGAGACCAGCGTGGTCAACAAGTATCTGCAGAGCTGGGATGTACACAACGTGTTCGTCATGGGTGCCTCGGCGTTCCCGCAGAACATGGGCTACAACCCGACCGGTCTGGTAGTCGCGCTTGCCTATCACTCCGCGAAGGCTATCCGCGAGCAGTACTTGAAGCACCCGGCGCCGCTGGTTCAGGCTTGAGGTGATGGCCATGAAAGCAAGCAAGAAAGCAACAATGATGGTGGCGGCGTCGGCGCTGCTGGCGGCGTCGGCGTGGACCATCGGTGCGTTCGCCGATGACCGGCAGGGCGATTCGGCGACTGCCGTGCAAGCATCGGGCGCCGATGCGCAACTGGTCGAGCGAGGCCGCTATCTCGCGACGGTGGCCGACTGCGCGGCGTGTCACACGGCGAAGAACGGGAAGCCGTTCGCAGGCGGTCTTGGCATCGAATCGCCGATTGGCCGGATCTATTCGACCAATATCACGCCGGACAAAAGCTCCGGCATCGGCAAGTTCAGCTACGACGATTTCGATCGCGCCGTGCGCCACGGCATCGCCAGGGACGGCTCCACGCTGTACCCGGCCATGCCCTATGCCTCGTATGCGAAGGTCAAGCCGTCCGACATGCAGGCGCTATACGCGTACTTCATGCATGGCGTGCAGCCAATCGAGCGGGCCAACAAGGCGACCGATATTCCGTGGCCGCTGTCGATGCGCTGGCCACTGCGTTTCTGGCGCATGGCTTTCGCCCCGGAGGTGGCCACCGACGACCCACCGGTATCCAATGACCCGGTGGCGCGCGGCCGCTATCTGGTGGAGGGGCTCGCGCACTGCGGCGCTTGTCACACGCCTCGTGGCTGGGGATTGCAGGAGAAGGCACTGAGCGATGACGGCAAGACCTATCTCTCGGGGGGCGTGATCGATAACTTCCTGGCGAAGAACCTACGTGGCGACCGGAAGGATGGTCTCGGCACGTGGACGCAGGACGAGATCTTCGCGTTTCTGAAGAGCGGGCGCACTAAGCATTCGGCGGCATTCGGTGGCATGTCGGAAGTGGTCGAGAACAGCATGCAGCACGTGAACGATGCTGACCTGACGGCGATTGCGGCATACCTGAAGACGCTGACGCCAGTGAATCCCAGTGCGGCCGTGTTGACGGCTAACGCCAGTGCGACGGACAAGCTGCGTGCCGGAACGGATCGCAGCAACGGCGCGCTGACTTTCGTCGACAACTGCGCCGCGTGCCACCGCACGAGCGGCAGTGGCTACGAGAGTACGTTCCCGAGGATCGCGCTCAGCTCAACCGTGAATAGCAACGATCCGACGTCGCTGATCCACATCGTCCTGATGGGTGGCGAGATGCCGTGGACGAAGACCGGCCCGACGCACTACGGGATGCCCGGATTTGCCAAGCGTCTGACGGATCGGGATATCGCCGATGTGCTGACGTTCGTGCGGACGAGTTGGGGGAATCAGGCGCCGCCGGTAAGCGCGGAGCAGGTGGCGAAGGTGCGCAAGTCAGTTGGCGCAGCGTCTCAGCCAAAACGGCCTGAGAACAACTGACGAACGGGGGTAGCGGGAGGCCGGCGCCTCCCGCTGCCCGCTGTCGGGGCTCTGGTTAGCCGAAGTTCGGCTGTGTGGCCGCGTAGCTGGGCCGTGCCCGCATTGCTGCGTGAGCCCGCCGGATGTTCGGGCGTGATTCCAGCATCGCGGCACTTTCCGGAAAGCGTCCCAGGTACTCCACGATCGGGGCGAAGAACAGATCGGCCATCGTCAGCGTGTTGCCCGCCAGGAAATCGCGACCGCCATAGGCATGCTCGAGCGCATCGAGCTGTTTGGCGATGTCGGGCAGGGCGGCGTCGATCGTCTTGCGGTCAGGCTGGCCGTTCTCGCCACTCGGGAAGACGTACTGCAGCACGTAGCGGCGCACCATGGCGTCATACGCGTGGCAGTTGATGAGGCTGATCCATTGCTCGCAGCGTGCGCGGGCCGTGGGGCCGGCCTGCGAGATCAGGCTTGGGCCATCGAATGCTTCCTCGATATAGCTCAGGATGGCGCGTGTCTCGAAGAACTCCAGCGGACCGTCGGTGAAGGCCGGAATGCGGCCGAACGGGTTGTGCTTCAGCAATTCGGGGTCCCGCGGCGTCAGAGGATCGAGCTTGTACGCAATGCCCTTCTCCGCCAGCGCCATGCGCACGGTGCGGACATAGGTGCTGCGGCCATCGCCATAGACGGTGACGGTACCCGCGCTGCCTTCGGCATCCACATAGTCGCTCAGGCGGTTGAATACCGATTGCCAGCCGCTGGTGTGTGCATCGCGTGTGGCAGTGTCCGGGAAGCCGCTGTGACGCATATGCAGGAGCGTGCCGCCGTCCTTGTCCGTCAGGGTCACCTCGATCAGCGTGCGGGTGCCTTCGGGCAACTCGCCACCTTCCCACTGCCAGGTGTAGGCCAGGAAATTGGCGCGGTCGATCTTCTGGTACTCGCCGCCGACCATGTGTTGCGACCCGTCACGGCTGCCCATCACAAGCCGATAGCGCCCGCCGACCCGTGCATCGGCGCTGGCTTCCAGCACGCGCATGCCGCGCGGGCAATGCCAGGCCGCGAGCGCCGCCTGGTCCGTGAACGCATCGAAGACCCGTTCGCGCGGCGCGCGAATCTGGCGGGTCATCTCCAGATGAAACGTAGCTGCTTCGGTCATGACTTGAACCCCTTGTCATCGGTGACTGTATGCGCCTGCTCGACAAAGGCGACGAGCCTGTCGAGGTTGTCCTCCCAATGCCGCCGATACGTTTCCAGCCAGCCATGCGCGTCGCGAAGCGCACCGGGGCGCAAGTGACAGATGCGCCAACGCGCGTTGACTTCCCGCTCGATCAGCCCGGCATCGGCCAGCACACGCAGGTGCTTGGAGATGGCCGGGGCCGACATGTCGAACGGACGGGCGAGTTCGCTCACAGGGGCTTCACCTTCCGCCAGCCGCGCAAGAATCGCGCGACGGGTGGGGTCGGCCAGGGCGGCGAAAACCGAGGAGAGCGGGTCGTTGGAATTGGACATGCGCTCATTTAACTCATTGGTTAAATGAAGTTCAAGGGCTGTTACAACTGCGGTGGGCTGGCTGTCGGGTGGGTGATGTGCGACGTCGGGATTACAATTAATGCTAAAAATGATGCCGCGCCAACGCCGCGAGCAAGCTGCCGAGGCGATGTGCACACCGGCGATTCTTGAAGGAAAGGAAGAAGGAACATGGCGACGTTGATTCCTGCAATGGGCTCTGTCTCGTCTCGCATGACTTCGGGGGAGAGACGGTTCGCGCAAAGGCTCGAGGCGAAGCTCGAGGACGACTACCTGTGCTGGTACGACGTTTCGATCGGCGAGAAAAGCCGCCATCCGGATTTCGTCGTATTTCATCCAAGCCGCGGCTTGCTGGTACTGGAGGTCAAGGACTGGAACCTCGACACCATTCGCCAGATCGACAAGCAGGATGTGTTGCTGATGACCAACCGCGGACTCGTGGCTGACACGAATCCGCTGGTGCAGGCGCGTCAGTACATGTTCCATGTGACCGACCTGTTGCAACGGGACCCGCAGCTCGTCTGGCCAACCGGTTCACTCAAGGGCAAGGTGTTCTTTCCCTATGGTCATGGAGTGGTGCTGACCAATATCTCCCGCGCGGCTTTCGAAAAGGGGGACCTTGGAGAGGTACTGCCGGCTCACCTGGTCATCTGCCAGGATGAGATGTTCGAGAGTGTGGATCCCGAAGCGTTTCAAAAGCGCCTTTGGGAGATGTTTCCGATCAAGTTCACCCACAAGCTCTCACTGCCGCAGATCGATCGCGTGCGCTGGCACCTGTTCCCTAAGATCCGGATGCCGGAGCAGCGATCACTATTTGCGGATGCCGCTGCGGGAGCCGAGGACATCCCCGACATCCTGCGCGTCATGGACCTGCAACAGGAGCAACTGGCACGTAGCCTCGGTGACGGGCATCGCGTGATTCACGGCGTGGCGGGGTCGGGCAAGACCATGATCCTGGGCTATCGCGCCGAGTACCTGGCGCGTACGTCAGCGAAGCCCATCCTGGTGCTTTGCTTCAACAAGACACTCGCGTCAGTGCTTGCCGCGACCATGGGAGAGAAGGGGATCGCCGATAAGGTGCATGTCCTGAACTTCCATGCCTGGTGCGGGCGCCAACTCGATGCCTACAGCATCGACCGTCCCAAGGGCTTGCCGAATGAAGTGCTGTTCAATGAGATGGTCGAGCGTGTTGTGCGCGGTGTTGAGCGAAAGGCAATACCGTCAGGCCAATACGACGCAGTGCTGATCGACGAAGGCCATGATTTCCAGCCTGAGTGGTTCAAGCTGGTCGTGCAGATGGTCAATCCTGATAGCAATGCTCTGCTGGTTCTCTACGATGACGCGCAATCCATCTACGGCGGAAACAAGAAGCGGAAGTTCAGTTTCGCCAGTGTCGGCATCAAGGCACAAGGCCGAACCACCGTTCTGAAGTTGAATTACCGGAATACGCGAGAGATCCTGGCGGTCGCGCGTGCGCTGGCTGATGATCTGCTGGTGGAACGGGTGGCGGATGAGGATGAGGCGCCTACCGTCCACCCGGTGGCGGCGGGACGAAAGGGCCCGCGACCTTTGCTGGTCGAACTGCCGACGTTGAGTGCGGAGGCCACACGCATTGCCGAAGTTCTGCTGGACGAGCATCGGTCCGGCACGCGTTGGTCAGAGATGGCCGTGCTCTATCGGCATTGGGATGTCATGGCACAAATTACCGACACGCTAAGGCGCGAGGGCATTCCTTTCGAGTGTCCGCAACTGACCAAGCGCTTCGTGCCCAGTGCGGATAGCGTGAAGGTGGTGACCATGCACAGCAGCAAGGGGCTCGAGTTTCCATTGGTTTGCATCCCCGCTATCGGAGCGCCTCACAAGAAGAACGAATCGACGGAGGAAGAGGCTCGCCTGCTCTACGTGGCTATGACCCGGGCAACCCGACAGCTTGTGATGACACACGGATCGGACTCCCAGTTCTCCAGTAGGCTGCGTGATGCGCTTAATGCACTTTCTTGACGCGGGCGGAGATGGCCTGGCTGGCCCTTAACGGTCCAGCCGGCCGAACTAACTTTCCAAGGCGCAAGAACCCCTCAGGCCGTCGTATTGACCACACCGCCGGTGCTCGAGCCACTCTCTTGTTGCATGGCCTCGGCCAGCTTGGCGTACGCCTGCGACAGCGCGGCGTTGGTGGAGGACACGGCGCCCTGCAGGGTAGCGACGGTGCTCGCCTTGGTCCTTTCGTCGGTCTTGGCGTTCTGCGCGGCCTGGAGTTGCTGCATCTGGGTGGCCAGCAGTTTCTGAAGCGTTTCGATCTGCTGCTTGATCGCCTTGATGACCGCCGATTCGGTGTCGCTGCTGCTGGAGCTGTCCGTGCCGCCGGCAGCCGCAGCGCCGCCGGCGCCGCCAGCCTTGCCGCTGAATGCGGCGCCGTTTACCCGGCCGTTTGCCGACGCGCTGGAATCCTGTGCGCTGGCCTTGCCCGTGCTGTCCGTGCCGTCCTGCGACGCCGAAGTGGTGACTGCGGCGCCACTGGCGGTGAAGACTTGTGGTGTAACGCTGGTGATGGACGTCATGTTCTGGTTTCCGATCGGAAGAGAGCCAATCCGTTGATCGGCCGGCGCTGGCAAAACTTTAGTGCCATCGCCGCTGTCCTACTGGCTTCCTTCGGCATCTGTCACAATCGCGGCCATGCATTCTTCTGGTCGTTCTTCTTCAGGATTGATTTGATATGTCCAATCTCGGTATCGGCGGCATCGGCCTGCACGTGATCGTGGCGATTTTCTTCGCCGTGCACGCCGTTCGCACCCACCAGAACATGTACTGGTTGCTGCTGCTATTCCTGTTCCCGGGCCTGGGCAGCATCGTCTATTTCTTCGCAGTTTATTTGCCTAGCCTGCGCGACTCGCGCGGGGCGCGGGCAGCGTCGCGGGCGATCAAGCAGATCGTCGATCCGAACCGGGCCGTACGCGAAGCGCGCGAGGCATTCGACCGGGCGCCGACTGTCGATCACCGCATGCGCCTGGGTGCTGCCTTGCTGGAAGTGGGCAACGCGGCCGAGGCGCTCGAGCACTATCAGGCCGCGGCCAACGGCCCGTTTGCGTCCGATCCGGCATTGCTTGAGGGGCTGGCGCGCGCCCAGGTTGCCACGGGCCGCCATGCCGATGCGCAGGCCACGCTTGAGAAGCTGTTTGCCGCGCATCCGCAGGCGCGGGACCAGGCCGAACCCGCATTGCTTTACGCGCGTGCGCTGTCCGCGCTCGATGCGCCCGGCACGCGCGACGCCTTCGAGCGCTCGCTGACCTGCGCCAGCGATGCCGCGCCGCGCTGTCTGTATGCCGACTGGCTTTCCCGCCAGGGTGATGCAGCCGACCGTGAGCGCGCCAAGTCGCTGTACTCGGAAATTGTTCACGACGCGCGCCACTGGCCGCGTCACGCCCGCGAGCACAATCGCGAATGGCTCCAGCGCGCGCAGGTCGCGCTGGGCCAATGATCCGCGCCTTGAGCGCGTTGTATTCCTCCATGACGCTTTTGAAACGCAAATCTATCGAGGCCGTGGCCTCGCGCCGCCCCGCGCGCGGCGAACGTGAAACCTCGCGCAGGAAGCTGTCCGGCGACGCCGGCGATGTCGACAATGCCGGCGAGAAGCGCATGACGCCGCGCTTCGCGCCGGTGACGTTCTCGGAAATGGATGGCGTGCGCTATCTCCATTTCGGCACCGAGTGGGTGCAGGGCGCGATGCGCCTGCGCAAGCCCGATGCCATCGAACTCGAGTACGCCCAGCAGATGATGGCCTGGCTGCTGTTCCTGTCGCCGTCGGCTGCGGATTTCCACGTGGCGCAACTGGGCCTGGGCGCCGCCGCGCTGACCAAGTTCTGCCATCGCCAATTCGCCCGTGCGAAGGTAACGGCCGTCGAGTTGAATCCCGCCGTGATCGTGGCCGGCCGCAGCATGTTCGGCCTGCGCGAGGACGATGCGCGCCTGTCCGTGCGCGAGCAGGATGCATGGGACTTCGTGATGGATGGCGCGCAGACAGCGTCGATCGACGCGTTGCAGGTCGACCTGTACGACGCCACCGCGCGTGGCCCGGTCCTCGATACCACGGCGTTCTATCGTGCCTGCCGTCGCGTGCTCAAGGCGCCTGGCGTGATGACGATCAACCTGTTCGGAGACCACGAGAGTTTCCCGAAGAACATCGTGCGTATCTGCGACGCGTTCGACAATCGCGTGCTGGTGTTTCCCGAAGTGCATGACGGCAACATCATCGCGCTGGCGTTCAACGGGCCGGCGATCGACGTGTCTTGGGAAACGCTGGAGGCGAGGGCGGAAGTGGTGGAGTCCACCACGAAGCTGCCGGCGAAGGACTGGGTGAAGAAGCTGCGCGCGGCGAATGCGCGGCAGGAAGAGCGGCTGGCGATCTGACGTCGCGCTTTATCCCCTCTCCCACCAGGTGGGAGAGGGGAGCCAGGCCAGCATCATTCCTTATGGAAGAACTGCGCCAGCGACCACTCGTCGGTGCGCGCCTCATAGCGCAGGCCCTTGCGCATCGCCCACATTGCAAGCTGGCTGTGCGACGGGATGATCGCGTGGTCGGCCAGCGCGAACTTGGCCGCCGCGCGGGCATTCTCCTCGCGGGCCTTGTCGCTGGAGATCGTCGTCAGCGATTTCTCGATCAGCTGATCGAGCTGCGGATTGCTGTACTTGCCCCAGTTCCACGTGCCGTAGCCGGTCTTCGGGTTCGGGGTGCCCGTGATCGAGCGCAGCGCCACGTCGGCAGCGGCCGATCCCCAGCCTAGCATCTCGAATGCAAAGTCCCCCTGGCGCGCGCGCGTGAAGTACGTGGCAACGGGCAGCGTCTCAACCTTGGTCTGGATGCCGATACGCGTCAGCATCCCGGCCGTGGCCTGCGCCACCTGGGCGTCATTCAGATAGCGATTGTTCGTGGCGTGCAGCGTCAGGCCGAAGCCGTCCGGATAGCCTGCGGCGGCCAGCAGCTTCTTCGCACCTTCCACGTCATAGGCGTCCGGCTTGGTGCCAGGATGGCCGAAGATCTGCGGCGAGACGATCGACGAGGCCGGCACCGCCAAGCCTTCCATGATGCGGCTGACAATGGCGTCGCGGTTGAGGGCCTTGCTGATCGCCGCGCGCACGCGCGCGTCCTTGAAAGGATTCTTGCCGAGCGGCTTGCCTGCCTTGTCCGTGACGAACGGCGGGTTGTCGCGTGACTGGTCCATCTGCCAGAAGATCGTGCGCCACGACACCGTCTGCTCAATCTTGAACTTCGGGTTCTGCTTGAGCTTCGCCACGTCGGCGGATGGCACGCTTTCGATCACGTCCACATCGCCGGCAAGCAGGGCGGCCGAGCGCGCGCCGTTGTCGGTGAGGATCCGGAAGATTGCGCGGTCCCATTCGGGCTTTGGCCCCCAGTAGTCGGGATTCTTCGCCATCACGATTTCCTGGCCGCGCGCGAAGCGCACGAACTTGAACGGACCCGTGCCGATCATCGCCTTGCCCGAATCGAAATCGGCCTGGGTCAGATTCGCGGCAATCTTCTTCGGCATGATCGGCACGCTGTTCAGATCATTGGCCAGGTTCGCATAATTCGGCACGCTCATGGTCAGGCGCACGGTCAGCGGGTCGGGCGTGTCGATGCGGGCGATCGGCTTGGTGTAGCTGGTGAACGACCCCGGCGCGTTGGTCAGCTTTTCGGGGCGCTCCAGTGACGCCTTGACGTCCTCGCTCGTGAACGGCGAGCCGTCATGCCATTTCACGTTCGGGCGAAGCTTGATCTCCCACGTGATCGCATTGAGCGGCTTCCACGATAGCGCGAGGCCGGGAATGTAGCGCGCGTTCTTGTCCATGAACACGAGCGACTCGAAGATATGGAGTGCGATGGCGTTGTTCGGGCCCGAGTTGTTCCAGTGCGGGTCCATGGACGTCACGTCGGCGGCCAGGCCGATGCGCAGGTCTTCGGCATGAGCCGCCTGGGCGGGCAACAGCGTGAGCGCGGTGGCGCTCAACGCAATCGAAAGGGATGCTTGCAGCAGCGTGCGGCGGATCATCGGTGGGCTCCTCGTACGGTGTTCGGCCATATTGTGCCGGTAACTATACATCGTTGCAGACCCAGTACAATCGCGGCCATGTTTGCCAATTCCCGCACGATTTCGTCGGCACAGTCCGATATCCATGAGCATCTGGCCACGCTGGTGGAGCGTCATCTGGCCGAGCCATTCCGCAAGCCGATTGGCGCGCCGAGCCAGCACGCGTTCGACGCGGCCATCGACGCATGGCAGCGGGCGGGCAGCGCGCCGCTGATTCTCGATGCGGGCTGCGGTGTCGGGGAAAGCACGTTGCGTCTCGCTACGGCATTTCCGGATCACTATGTCATCGGTGTGGATCAATCGGAAAAGCGCCTGACGGCCGGCAAGGACTGGTGGGATGGGCCCCTGCCCGAGAACTTTCATTGGGCGCGCGCGGATCTGGTCGATTTCTGGCGGTTGGTGCAGAGCACGGGTGTGCGGGTCACGCGGCACTATGTGCTGTATCCGAACCCGTGGCCCAAGATTGGCCATTTGAGCCGGCGCTGGCATGGACACGCCGTATTTCCCGCACTGGCGGCGTGCGGTGACTATCTCGAATGCCGCAGCAACTGGAAGATCTACATCGACGAGTTCGCGGCCGCGCTGACGATGGTGGGGCGTCCGACGCAAACCGAATCGTGGCAGCCGGAGGCATCAATGACGCCGTTCGAGCGCAAGTACGCGGCGTCAGGGCATGGCTTGTGGCGCTGCGTGAGCGTTCGATGAGCGTCGGATGAAATGAAAAACCCGCCAGATCTGGCGGGTTTTTCATTTTCGGACTGCGCGGTCAGTGGAACAGCGGCTGTTGCGTCGGCGCGTCCTCGGGCAGTTCCGCGTGGACGATTTCGCCGGAGCGGTCCGCGTAGAGCGGGGTGCCGCAATCCTCGCAATATTCCGGATCGAACAGCGCCGCATGGCGGAAGATGTCCTCGACACCGGCGTTGCGCAGCTCCTCGCAGATCTGCTCGACCGGATTGCCCTTTTCCTCGGCATCGGCCTCGCCAGATTCGCGGCCATAGACAGGCCAGACGATGCCGTAGATCACTTCCTTCTCGCCACGCATCGTGAAGCCGACGCGATATTCCTCAACCACTTCCTCGCCGAACCCGGCCACCACGGCAGCCAGTTGGCCGGCCGGCACATCGAGCGTGCCGCACAGGTAGTTCACGGCGGCGCGCACGGTCAGCGGACGGATGCTCTTGTCCGATTCGCGGCACGACAGGAAGAAGGCATCCGGCAGCAACAGTTCGAACTCGCAGCCGGGCAGCAGGAGCGCGACGGTCGGCTGCACCTGCTGGCGCCACTGTTCCAGGCAGACCGAACGCTCGGCGTGGTGCTCCTTGGCATCCTCTTGCCAGCGGAACAGCGCACCTTCGTGCGGGGCCACCACCACGGCCAGCAGGTAGCGCGGGTCGGCCAGGATCGGCGCGGTTTCGGGCAGATCGCGCAGGTCCACCTTCGGCATGGTCCCGGCCAGTGCGGCAGTAGCCAGCTTGTGGGTCAGCGCGAAGGTGTCGCTATGGCTGCGCGGCAGCTGGTCGATGCTGTAGAGGTACGGCGACAGCGCCACCTTGGTGCCGGTGGCCAGCACATGCGCCTGCAGATGCACGGCCAGCGTCTGGGCCAGTTCCGGCTTCAGCGCGCCCGACGGAATTGCGTAGCGTGTATGGGCCAGGATCGGTGCCGCGATCAGCAGCACATCCAGCTTGGCGCCGTCGACTTCGATAGTGGCCGATTCGGCCAAGGTTTCGGCCTGTTCGGCCAGCACGTCGGACGCATCGGCGTTGTGCTTGAACAGGTGTTCGAGCGCGGCGTCGAGCGCGGTCTGGCTGCCGTTTTTCAGCAGGCGATGGAGCCGCTGCGACAGCCGACGCTCCCAATACCCGTCCTCCATGCGGCTGCCCGATGCATCCAGGGCGAGCGCGTCGGCCACCAGCCGTTCGGCGTCAGGAGAGAGTCTGGCGGAAGACTTGGGGCGAAAACCTGCCATATATGTAGAGAACGTCCGTTTTTCGTAAAACGGTATTCTACTCGTTGCGCAGGCGGGTGCAGTCCTCGCGAACCCTCAATCAGGCTGTTGTTTGAATTGTTGGATTACTTTTGAGCCGCCGGTGCGTGCGATTCGGTGCTGTGCGACTCGCCAGCCATCGAAACCTCGCCGCCGCCCTTGGTCAGCAAGTACAGGCAGGCGCCCGCCACGACTACAAAAGCGATCAGAATCTTCACCATGTGATGTCTCCGTCTTTGTCTTGGTATAAGTCACGCTGAATCCGTGTGGGGCGAGTCTGGCAGTGCAGGCTTGCGCAAAACTTACGCGACGGGGTGGGGATTACCCGCAAAAACAAAACCGCCGCCCCGCTTTGCAAGCCGGGGCGGCGGTTTCGGTCAGCAGCTGGCGAATCAGGCGGCGAGCAGTTGACGCAGCACGAACGGCAGGATGCCGCCGTGGTTGTAGTAGTCGACCTCGATCGGCGTGTCGATGCGGAGCAGCACCGGCACGCGTTGCGTGTCGCCGTTGGCGCGGTGGATAACCAGCGTCACGTCCTGCTGCGGCTTCAGGTCGCCTTCGATGCCTTCCACGTCGAAGGTTTCGTTGCCGACGATGCCGAGCGACTGCACGCTGTCGTTGCCCTTGAACTGCAGCGGCAGCACGCCCATGCCCACCAGGTTCGAACGGTGGATACGCTCGAAGCTGCGTGCGATCACGGCCTTCACGCCCAGCAGCTGGGTGCCCTTGGCCGCCCAGTCGCGCGACGAGCCCGTGCCGTACTCTTCGCCACCGAACACCACTGTGGGCGTGCCTTCGGCGATGTACATCATCGCGGCGTCATAGATCGACAATTCTTCACCGGTGGGCTGGTGCAGCGTGATGCCACCTTCCACGCGGGAGCCGTCGGCCTTGGCCGGGATCATCAGGTTCTTGATGCGCACGTTGGCGAACGTGCCGCGCATCATCACCTCATGGTTGCCGCGGCGCGAGCCGTAGCTGTTGAAGTCGGCCTTGAGCACGCCATGCGACAGCAGGTACTTGCCGGCAGGGGAGGTGTCCTTGATCGAACCGGCCGGGGAGATATGGTCGGTCGTCACGGAGTCGCCGAACACACCCAGGGCGCGGGCGCCACGGACGGTCACGGCCTCGCCGCTCGGCTCGAGCGCGAAGTCCTGGAAGAACGGCGGCTCGGCGATGTAGGTCGATTTCGGCCAGTCGTAGACCTGGCCCTTCGTGCCCTTGATCGCTGCCCACAGCTTGCTCGGCTTCCTGACCTGCTCGTAGTTGCCCTTGAACGTCTTGGCGTCCATCGCGTACTTCAGCAGCGCATGGATTTCTTCCGACGTCGGCCAGATGTCGCCCAGCCAGATGTCCTTGCCACCCTTGCCCTTGCCCACCGGCTCGGTCATCAGGTCGCGCGTGACGTTGCCGGCGATGGCGTAAGCCACCACCAGCGGCGGCGATGCCAGGAAGTTGGCGCGGATGTTCGGGTGGATCCGGGCTTCGAAGTTGCGGTTGCCCGACAGCACGGCGGCGGCCACGATGTCGTTCTGCACGATCGTGTCGTTGAGCGCCTGGGTCAGGTCGCCGGCGTTACCGATACAGGTGGTGCAGCCGTACGCGGTGACGCCGAAGCCGAGCTTGTCCAGGTACGGCAGCAGGCCGGCGGCCTTCAGGTATTCCGTGACCACGCGGCTGCCAGGGGCCAGCGACGTCTTGATGTGGGGCGCGACCTTCAGGCCGGCTTCCACGGCCTTCTTGGCCAGCAGGCCGGCGGCCAGCAGCACGCTGGGGTTCGACGTGTTCGTGCACGACGTGATCGCGGCAATCAGCACATCGCCGTTGTGCACCTTCACGCCGTCGGCGTTCGTGTACTCGCGGTCCAGGTCGGCGACGTCCTTGTTGAAGCCGTTCTCGGCCACTGGCTTGGCAAACAGCGACTTGAACGTTTCCTTGACGTGACCGATCTCGATACGGTCCTGCGGGCGCTTCGGGCCGGCCAGTGACGGGGCCACGGTGCCCAGGTCCAGCGTCAACGTCTTGCTGTAGTCGATCTCGCCAGCGCGCGGAACGCCGAACATTCCCTGGGCGCGGAAGTAGCCCTCGAACGCGGCGATTTCCTCGTCGGTGCGGCCTGTGCCACGGAAATAGTCGATCGTCTTCTCGTCGACCGGGAAGAAGCCCATCGTCGCGCCGTACTCGGGCGCCATGTTGCCGATAGTGGCGCGGTCCGGCGTGGTCAGGCTGGCCGTGCCTTCGCCGAAGAATTCCACGAACTTGCCGACGACCTTTTCGCGACGCAGCATCTCGGTGATGGTCAGCACCAGATCGGTGGCGGTCACGCCTTCGCGCAACCGGCCCTTCAGTTCCACGCCCACCACGTCCGGGGTCAGGAAGTAGACCGGCTGGCCCAGCATGCCGGCTTCGGCTTCGATACCGCCCACGCCCCAGCCGACCACGCCAATGCCGTTGATCATCGTGGTGTGGGAATCGGTGCCGACGAGGGTGTCCGGATAATAGACGCCATCCTTCTTGTGCACGCCGCGCGCCAGGTATTCCAGGTTGACCTGGTGCACGATGCCGAAGCCGGGCTGCACCACGCCAAAGGTGTCGAATGCCTGCATCCCCCACTTCATGAACTGGTAGCGCTCGTTATTGCGCTTGAACTCCAGTTGCATGTTCAGGTCCAGGGCGTTCTTTTCGCGGAAGTGGTCGATCTGCACCGAGTGGTCGACCACCAGGTCCACGGGAACCAGTGGCTCGATCTTCTTCGGGTTCTTGCCCATCTTCTCGGCCACGTTGCGCATGGCAGCCAGGTCGGCCAGCAGCGGCACGCCCGTGAAGTCCTGCAGCACCACGCGGGCCACGACGAACGGGATTTCATCCACGCGCTCGGCGTTCGGCTTCCAGTTAGCCAGTTGGCGGACGTGTTCCTCGGTCACCTTCTTGCCGTCGCAGTTGCGCAGCACGGATTCCAGGACCACACGAATCGACACCGGCAGGCGTTCGATCTTCACGCCCAGGGCCTTGCCCAGCTGGGGCAGGGAATAGTACTGACCGCGGCCGCCAGTGCCGAGCTTGAATTCTTTCAGGGTGTTATTGAGATTGTGGGGCATTGCCTGACTCCAATCGAAGGGTGACGCGGGACGCTTTTGAACATTCTTATTCTTAAGACCCCGGTGCGCGATTGGGTTCCGCCGCCATGCAAGCGGCGCGGCCGGCGGGACCGGACGCGCACCGTTACCACGACTCGGCCTGACCCCGAGCGGGTCAGGCAAAGGTAAAACAGGACTTTACTGCGGAATTATTGCTTCGGTGCGGATTGTGCGGATGCGGGTTGCGCATCTGCCGGCTGGGCCGGTTGCGACGGAGCCACCAGCAGCGGCGTGGTCACCGGGGCGCGCAGTGCGCCGGCAACGGTCGGCGCGGAGCCGCCGGCCTGCATGTCTGCCGTCTGGCATTCGTCCGCCAGACGCTGACCGAGGTTCCGGTTGAACAGCATGGCCTTGCTCGGGATCACTACCAGGTCCATGCCGGTGCGCTGGTCGAAGTAGCGGTCGGCGCCGGTCACGGTGTTCTGGCGCGGCAGGCGGTAGACCTTGCCTTCCCAGTTCACGCCGATCACCTCGTCACGCTGCATGTTGCCGGTGATGTAGAGCGCATGGCCCAGTTCGCATTGCCACTTTTCGCCGGCCGGAGCTTCAACCGGGGCGGCTGCCTCGGTCTTCTTGGTGGTCTTCTTCGAGGCCGTCTTCTTGGTAGCGGCCGGCTTCTTGGCCGGTTCCTGGGCCAGCGCGGCGCCGGCGGATGTCAGGGTCAGGGCGCCAAGGCAGGCGGCCAGCACGATGTGTTTCATTGTGTCTTCCTTCCGGTTTTCTGAATAATCAAAAGCGGCTATTTGTCGTACGGTCCGCTGGGGAGCACCGGGGGGCGCTCCGGCTACAACTTTCCGCCGCTATTCTCTACGATTTGCCCCACGGGGCGAAGCCCGTCAGTCATTGGTTACACAATTGTTCGCGGACGGTTTGTCATCGGCCACTTCAAGGTAAAAATGAGCAGTCCGCGTGCTTCGGACTGGTGTCAGTCGAAGAACAACTCCGTCACCGGCGAGGGCAGTTTCGTGCCGGTGGCATGGGCACGCTGCAGCAGCGACCAGTAATAGCGATAGCTTGCGCGATCATGGAGCTGGCCGTCGTGGCGGATCGGCGCCCAGTTGTTCTCGTGCGCCGCAAGCAGGATCTGGCTTGCTGCGCCGATTTCGCTGTCCCCGGGGCGGAAGGCCGACACAATCGGCTCGATCTGGCCCGGATGGATGCTCCATTTACGCAGATAGCCGAACTCGGCGCGCGCCCGGTATGCGTCGTCGCCCGAGCGTTGGGGGTTCTGCACATCGGTGCTGACATTGTGTGACGGTACTTTGCCATGGCGGTGGCAGGCTGCCGAAATCTCGAGCATGGCCCGGCGGATCAGCGGATGCTCGAACTGTTCGGGCGAGCGCATGGCCTCGCCCGGAATCGCGCCGTGGTGCGCCGAGACAAAATCCATCAGCCCGAAGCTCAGGCACTCCACCTGCACGAGCGAGGCGATGTCGAAGACTTGCTCGAGCGCCGAATGTGTCTCAATCAGCACGTGTATTGGGATGTGGCGGGCGATGCCGGACGCGCGCGCTACCTGGTTCACGTGATCGGTCACACGGGCCACTTCCACCACGTCGGTTACTTTCGGGACCACGACATAGGCCAGTCGGGCCCCGGCGGTCCTCACCAGGATGTCGACGTCTTCGCGCCAGCACGGGTGCGCCGGATCGTGGATGCGCACGCCCACACGGTTGTGCGCATTTTCGGCGCTGTTGATCAGTTGCGCGCACAGCGTGGCGTGCTCGCGTTCGAGCCCGACCGCCGCGCCGTCCTCGCAGTCGAACGTGATATCGAACACGGGCCCGAGCGCTTGCTGCAGGGCAAGCGATTTGCGCATGAGCTTTTCGCTACCGGCATAGTGGTCACATACCGGCAGTTGCACCGGAATGGCTTCGCCCTGGAACAAGACCTCGGATGGATGCACGTTAAATACGGAGAAAATGTAGGGTTATTCAAAAGTGGGATTTACGCGCCCAAAAGAAAAACCGGGGTCCGCGCCGATTTTCGAGAATCGATGCGGAACCCCGGTCTTTCATGAGCGGGTTGGCTCGCGGAGGATCAGCCCAGCAGGTGTTGCACGCCGGCACGCTCTTCTTCCAGTTCCTTGAGCGTGATGTTGATCTTCTCCTGGCTGTACGCGTCAATTTCCAGACCCTTGACGATTTCGTATTTGCCGTTGGCCGTGGTGACCGGGTAGCCGAACATCACATCGTTCGGAATACCGTATTCACCGTTCGACGGGATGCCCATCGTAACGACCTTGCCGTTCGAGCCCAGCACCCAGTCGTGCACGTGGTCGATGGCGGCGTTGGCAGCCGAAGCGGCCGACGACAGGCCACGGGCCTCGATGATGGCGGCGCCGCGCTTGCCAACGGTCGGCAGGAACACGTCGTTGTTCCACACCGGATCGTTGATCATGTCCTTGACGCTCTTGCCGTCGACGGTGGCATAGCGGTAGTCGGCGTACATCGTCGGGCTGTGGTTGCCCCAGACGAACATCTTCTCGATCGACGACACCGGCTTGCCAGTCTTGGCGGCGATTTGCGACAGGGCACGGTTGTGGTCCAGGCGCAGCATGGCGGTGAAGTTCTCGCGCTTCAGGTTCGGCGCCGACTTCATGGCGATGTAGGCGTTGGTGTTGGCCGGGTTGCCGACCACCAGCACCTTGACGTCGCGGCTGGCCACTTCGTCCAGGGCCTTGCCCTGCACCGTGAAGATCTGGGCGTTGGCTTCGAGCAGGTCCTTGCGTTCCATGCCCTTGCTACGCGGACGCGCGCCCACCAGCAGGGCAACGTCGGCATCCTTGAAGGCGACCTTGGGGTCGTCGGTAATGACCACGCCGGCCAGCAGCGGGAACGCGCAGTCTTCCAGTTCCATCACCACGCCCTTGACGGCGGCCTGGGCTTGCGGGAGATCGAGCAGTTGGAGGATGACCGGCTGGTCTTTGCCGAGCATGTCGCCATTGGCGATGCGGAACAGCAGGGAATAGCCGATCTGGCCAGCGGCGCCGGTGACTGCGACGCGCATTGGGGCTTTAGCCATGAGTAAGTCTCCAAACGAAAAGAGGGGGTAACCGGTCGGTGGCGCTTGGGTCTCCAGGGTATGGAGCGGCCCGGCGCGTCACCGGGTGCTGGTCGCGTGTCGCCACGAAGGCAGGCGGGCGTCCGCCGCGGAACCCGCGGGCATTCGCGCGTGACCGGGCAACGAGAGTGCGCTTCCGGCCAGGTGCAGGCGTCGTGGGCGACAAGGCGTAAGTCTACTACTGCTGAGTGGTGCGTCGCATCCCGCAAAGGGGTATTCGGGAGCAACGGCACGGACCTGCGCGAGTGTAGGGTGAGCCCTGATTGATGTCAATTCATATGTCTTATATAAGACATAAGACATTTCATAGCGTGCTGGACGTGATTCTCGCTTTTGTGGTTGAATCCGGGCTATGTCATCCCTGCCTACGTCCCTGCCCGCAGCCGCCGCCAATGGCGCGCCGGAATCGGGCGCCCCCCAAAGCGGCGCCGGGACGCAGCCGTCCACGAACGCGCCGGGCGCTGCAGTCGCCCCCCCGACGGCCGCGCCGTCGCCGACTTTCAGCCCACTTTACCAGCAGATCAAGGCCCTGATCATGCAAAGCCTGCAGACGGGCGAGTGGAAGCCGGGCGAAATGATTCCGAGCGAGATGGATCTGGCTGCCCGCTACAAGGTGAGCCAAGGCACCGTGCGCAAGGCCATCGACGAACTGGCCGCCGAGAATCTGGTGGCGCGTCGTCAGGGCAAGGGCACGTTCGTGACTACCCATTATGAGGACGTGGTTAAATTCCGCTTCCTCCGTCTGGTACCCGACGAGGGCGAACCCCATTACGGCTCCAGCCGCGTGCTCGAATGCAAGCGGTTGCGTGCGCCTGCCGAGATCGCCCGCCTGCTCGATATTCGCACTGGCGATAGCGTGGTGCAGATCCGCCGCGTGCTGACTTTCTCGAATGAAGCCACGGTGCTGGACGAGATCTGGCTGCTGGGCGCCAACTTCAAGGGCCTGACGGCCGAAAAGCTCAACGAGTGGAAGGGCCCGATGTACGCGCTCTTCGAGGGCGAGTTCGGTACGCGGATGATCCGCGCCACGGAGAAGATCCGTGCGGTGGTTGCCGATGATACGGCGGCGGAATTGCTGTCGGTGGCACCGGGCTCACCGCTGCTATCGGTGGAGCGTGTCTCATTCACATATGGTGACCGCCCGGTGGAAGTCCGCCGCGGTCTGTATGTCACGACGCGGCACTATTACCAAAACGACTTGAGTTAATGCGCGATGGCGATGGGAGAGCGGTCCAGGGCGTCGATTATTGTGGCGCGTGTATGGGACCTGCTTCAACCATTGTCGAGCGTGAATGGAATGGCCAGATTTTTCCCGCCTGAAACGGTACAAACACTGTCGCGTGCGATTGTCGGGCACGCCGTGTTGGTGCGCGATAGGCGAAAATTATTGGTGCGCCGCGCAACAAAGGCGCTAAAATCATCTGGATTTGCTCCACTGCATTCATTTGCATCCAGTGTCACCCACACGCTTGATGCAATCCGGTGCAGCCACGGTACCCGCTGTGGCGCGCCAATGCAATCGGGAGCAATGGCAGTGTCGTACTTTTGCTGTTTTCTTTTCACCGCAAATGGGGTCTCGCATGGCTGAAGCCGTCAAACAAGCCAGGCCGGAGTTCCGGAACATCGGTATCGCGCAAATCTCGCGCTACCGGTTGCCCTGGGCCGGCAAGGTATCCATCCTGCATCGCGTAAGCGGCGCAATGATGTTCCTCCTCCTTCCTTTCGTTCTGTACCTGTTTGAGCAGAGCGTCACCTCCGAACTGAGCTTCGCCAAGTTCTCGGCCCTGCTGTCCAACGGCTTTATCAAAGTTGTGATCCTGGCCCTGATCTGGGGTTACCTGCATCACTTCTGTGCCGGCATCCGATTCCTGCTGCTCGATGTGCACGTTGGCGTAACCAAGCCTGCCTCGGCCAAGTCGGCTGTCACGGTGCTGGTGGTCAGCCTGCTGCTCACCCTGATCTTCGGTCTGAAGCTGTTCGGTCTGTTCTGAGGAGAATCAAGGTGGCAAACAATAATATCGGTCCCAAGCGTCTGGTTGTCGGTGCGCACTACGGTCTGAAAGACTGGCTCGCGCAACGCGTTACCGCGGTCATCATGGTGGTGTTCACCGTGGTGCTCGCCGCCGTGTATCTCGCCTTCGGCAACCCTTCGTACGAAGGCTGGTCGGGTCTCTTCGCCAATCAGTGGATGAAGATCCTGACGTTCCTGACCATCCTGTCCCTGCTGTTCCATGCGTGGATCGGCGTGCGCGATATCTGGATGGACTACGTGAAGCCGATGGCCGTGCGCCTCGTGCTGCAAGTTCTAACGATTCTGTGGCTCGTCGGTTGCGCGGGCTACGCTGCTCAGATTCTCTGGAGGGTGTAATAAATGGTCGCAGTCAAGACTGGATTGCCGCGTCGCAAATTTGACGTGGTCATCGTCGGGGCGGGCGGCGCCGGGATGCGCGCATCCCTCCAGCTCGCGGAAGCCGGCCTGAACGTGGCCGTGCTGTCGAAGGTTTTCCCGACGCGCTCGCACACCGTGGCGGCGCAGGGCGGTATCGGTGCTTCGCTCGGCAACATGAGCGAAGACAACTGGCACTATCACTTCTACGACACCATCAAGGGCTCGGACTGGCTGGGTGACCAGGATGCCATCGAGTTCATGTGCCGTGAAGCACCGAAGGTCGTGTACGAACTCGAACACTTCGGCATGCCGTTCGACCGTAACGCCGATGGCACGATTTACCAGCGTCCGTTCGGCGGCCACACCGCCAACTACGGCGAAAAGCCGGTGCAACGCGCTTGCGCGGCCGCTGACCGTACCGGTCACGCGCTGCTGCACACGCTGTACCAGCGCAACGTTCGCGCCAAGACCCACTTCTTCGTCGAATGGATGGCGCTGGATCTGATCCGCGACGAGGACGGCGACGTGCTGGGCGTGACCGCGCTGGAAATGGAAACCGGCGAAGTCTATATCCTCGAAGCCAAGACCACGCTGTTCGCGACCGGCGGTGCCGGCCGTATCTACGCGGCTTCCACCAATGCCTTCATCAACACCGGTGATGGCCTGGGCATGGCGGCACGTGCCGGCGTCCCGCTGGAAGACATGGAGTTCTGGCAGTTCCACCCGACCGGCGTGGCCGGCGCGGGCGTGCTGATCACGGAAGGCGTGCGCGGCGAGGGCGGTATCCTGCGTAACAAGGATGGCGAGCGCTTCATGGAGCGCTATGCCCCGACGCTGAAGGATCTGGCTCCGCGTGACTTCGTGTCGCGTTCGATGGACCAGGAAATCAAGGAAGGCCGCGGCTGCGGTCCGAATGGCGACTACGTGTTGCTCGACCTGACGCACGTCGGCGCCGAGACGATCATGAAGCGTCTGCCGTCGATCCGCGAAATCGGCATGAAGTTCGCCAACGTCGACGCGATCAAGGAACCGATCCCCGTGGTGCCGACCATCCACTACCAGATGGGTGGCATTCCGACGAACTTCCACGGTCAGGTCGTGGTGCCGAAGAACGGCAACCCGAACGAAGTGGTCAACGGCTTCTACGCCATCGGCGAATGCTCATGCGTGTCGGTGCACGGCGCCAACCGCCTGGGCACGAACTCGCTGCTCGACCTCGTGGTGTTCGGCCGTGCGGCCGGTAACCACATCGTCGCCAACGCGATGAAGCAGAAGGAACACAAGCCGCTGCCGGCAGATGCCGCCGACCGAGCCATGGCCCGTCTGGCCAAGCTGCAGGGCACGACCTCGGGTGAATACACCCAGGACGTGGCCAACGATATCCGCCGCAACATGCAATCGCACGCCGGCGTGTTCCGTACGCAGAAGCTGATGGACGAAGGCGTCGAGCGCATCCTGGAAGTGGCCGAGCGCGCCAACAACATCCACCTGAAGGACAAGTCGAAGGTCTTCAACACCGCACTGGTGGAAGCCCTGGAAGTGTCGAACCTGGTGGAAGTGGCCAAGGCAACGATGATCTCGGCCGCAGCCCGCAAGGAATCGCGTGGCGCCCATGCCCATAGCGACTTCCCGAATCGCGACGACGAGAACTGGCTCAAGCACACGCTGTTCTACAGCGAAGGCAACCGCCTCGACTACAAGCCGGTGAAGATGCAACCGCTGACGGTGGAATCAGTTCCGCCGAAGGCCCGTACGTTCTGATACCCGCGTCGTAGAGAAAACAGGACCCACAGAAATGAAGCGTATTTTCGAAGTCTACCGCTACGATCCGGACAAGGACGCCGCGCCCCGCATGCAGACCTACGAGGTGGAACTCGACGGTCACGAGCGCATGCTGCTGGATGCGCTGGTCAAGCTGAAGAAGCTCGATGAGACGATCTCGTTCCGTCGCTCGTGCCGTGAAGGCGTGTGCGGTTCGGACGCGATGAACATCAACGGCAAGAACGGCCTGGCCTGTCTGACGAACATGCGCGAACTGCCGGACCGCATCGTGCTGCGTCCGCTGCCCGGCCTGCCCGTGGTGCGCGACCTGATCGTCGACATGACGAACTTCTTCAAGCAGTACAACTCGATCAAGCCGTTCCTGATCAACGACGAGCCGCCGCCCGAGAAGGAGCGTCTGCAATCGCCGCAGGAACGTGACGAGCTGGACGGCCTGTACGAGTGCATCTTGTGCGCAAGCTGCTCGACGTCGTGCCCGTCGTTCTGGTGGAACCCGGACAAGTTCGTTGGCCCGGCCGGTCTGCTGCAGGCCTACCGCTTTATCGCGGACAGCCGTGACCAGGCCACCAGCGAGCGGCTGGACAACCTGAACGACCCGTACCGTCTGTTCCGTTGCCATAGCATCATGAACTGCGTCGATGTGTGCCCGAAGGGCCTCAACCCGACGAAGGCGATTGGCAAGATCAAGGAATTGATGGTTCGCCGCGCTGTTTAATCTGCCGGTATAAACTGCCTTGTGCGTACCGGGCGGAATCCGTACGAACACAGACAGTCTGTAGTTGAAGTAAGCGGCGCGTCAGCCCGATGCGGTATCAATCGGGTGGCGCGCCGGTCGCAAGAAGGCTGACCATGAGTCTTTCCACCACTTTCTCCCATCAGGCCGATCCGCACAAACGTGCCCGTCTACGCTGGCGCGCCCGCCGCGGCCTTCTGGAGAACGACATCATCGTCGAACGTTTTTTCAACCGTTACGAGGAGAGCCTGTCCGACGAGGACGTGGCATCGCTGAGCGATCTGTTCGAGCTTAGCGACAACGAGTTGATGGACCTGCTGCTTGCCCGCAAGGAGCTGGACGGTGAGCTCGACACGCCCCCGATGCAACGGCTTATAAGCCTGCTGCGTTCGGTCTGAGTTTGGTCAACACTATTATTCACAGTATTTGAAGGAACCGACATGACGCCGTCCGATGTGAAAGCCACGCTATCGTTTTCCGATGGTTCCCCCAGCGTTGAGCTGCCGATCTACAAGGGCACCGTTGGCCCGGATGTGATCGACATTCGCAAGCTGTACGGACAAACCGGCAAGTTCACCTATGACCCGGGGTTCATGTCGACCGCTTCGTGCAACTCCAAGATCACCTACATTGACGGTGACAAGGGCGAACTGCTGTACCGTGGCTACCCGATCGAGCAACTGGCACAGAAGTGCGATCACCTCGAGACCTGCTACCTGCTGCTGAAGGGCGAGCTGCCGAACGCCAAGCAGAAGGAAGAGTTCGTGAACTCGGTGATGAACCACACGATGGTCCACGAGCAGCTCCAGTTCTTCCTGCGCGGCTTCCGCCGTGACGCGCACCCGATGGCCGTCCTGACGGGCCTGGTTGGCGCGATGAGCGCGTTCTACCACGACGCGATGGACATCGATGATCCGCATCAGCGCGAGATCTCGGCCATCCGCCTGATCGCCAAGATGCCGACCCTGGTCGCCATGGCGTACAAGTACACCATGGGTCAGCCGTACATCTACCCGCAGAACGACCTGTCCTACTCGGGCAACTTCATGCGCATGATGTTCGCCACGCCGTGCGCCCCGTACACCGTGAACCCGGTGCTCGAGCGCGCGCTGGACCGCATCTTCATCCTGCACGCCGACCACGAGCAGAACGCGTCGACCTCGACCGTGCGTCTGGCCGGTTCGTCGGGCACGAACCCGTTCGCAGCCATCGCCGCTGGCGTGGCCTGCCTGTGGGGTCCGGCTCACGGCGGCGCGAACGAAGCCGCGCTGAAGATGCTGGAAGAAATCGGCAGCGTCGACAACATTGGCGAGTTCATCAAGCAGGTCAAGGACAAGAACTCGGGCGTGCGCCTGATGGGCTTTGGCCACCGCGTGTACAAGAACTACGACCCGCGCGCCAAGCTGATGCGCGAGACCTGCTATGAAGTGCTGAACGAACTGGGCCTGCACAACGACCCGCTGTTCAAGCTGGCCATGGAGCTCGAGAAGATCGCGCTGGAAGACGAGTACTTCGTCAGCCGCAAGCTGTACCCGAACGTGGACTTCTACTCGGGTATCGTGCAGCGCGCGCTGGGCATCCCGACCTCGCTGTTCACCTGCATCTTCGCCCTGGCACGCACGCCGGGCTGGATCTCGCAGTGGGAAGAGATGATCACCGATCCGGAATACAAGATCGGTCGTCCGCGCCAGCTGTTCAACGGCGCCGCCGCACGCGAAGTGCCGGATCTGGCCAAGCGCTGATCTGGTTGCTGCCACGCAAGCTGAAGAACGCCCCGGTCCGCCGGGGCGTTTTTTTTTGCTTTGTGTGTTGCGCCGCACTGGCGAGAGCGGGGCAGCGCGGCTGCTAAGCCTGAGGCAGGCGCCGATCATTGACTCGCGTGATCTCATGTCCTGGTAGGGGGCGCTGGCCCTGCGGTTGCCATAGGTGGCCCAATGCCACCGGCACGCCACAGATGCCGCTGTGCACAATTGTTGTGAAATCAGCTTTTGGCGGCGAATCCTGCCGTCGGCGGGTTGCAACGGTCTTCATTAGTTGTCGGGTTTTCCCCAAATTCGAAGAACTTCACTCTATCTGGTTGCAACTTTCCCTTTATAATGCGGGCTGCTTTACCGACCGGCAGCCGGGCCACCCTTCCGGCCAGCCGTGTTGGAAAGCGGGGCAGGCGAAGCGCTTGCGCAATAGAGAACGCATCAACGTTGTCTTTCCGAACTTTTGGCGACCGTCGTCTGGCGGGCGCCGACACATGCCGGGCCCCGCACAAGCATCAACTCTTCACCGCAGGCCCGACTTCCGCTCTGGGCCGTACCGTTCGCCACGTCAGGCGGCGCATTCCCGCGGGTGTTGTTCGATTGCGCCGGTCATGCCGACTCTGCCCGGATGACCAATACATAATCGAGGAGCTCCTGATGACGTTGTCCCGTCTCACGTCCACTGCCATGGCCGCCGTGCTTGCCACTGCCGGCCTCGCTGCCTTTACTTCGGCCAACGCCGAAACCATCAAGATCGCCATTGCCGGCCCGATGAGCGGCTCGGTCGCCCAGTACGGCGACATGGTCAAGGCAGGTGCCCTGACCGCCATCGAACAGATCAATGCCGCCGGCGGCGCCAACGGCAACAAGTTCGAAGCCGTCATGATGGACGACGCTTGCGAACCGAAGCAGGCTGTGGCCGTGGCCAACAAGATCGTGAGCCAGGGCATCCACTACGTGATTGGTCACGTGTGCTCGGGTTCGACGATCCCGGCATCGGATATCTACGAGAACGAAGGCATCGTGATGGTCACGCCGTCGGCTACCGCGCCGCAGCTGACCGAAACGAAGAAGCGCAACTTCATCTTCCGTACGATCGGCCGTGATGACCAGCAAGGTCCCGCAGCCGCCCAGTACATCATCAACAAGGTCAAGCCGAAGAAGGTTGCCGTGCTGCACGACAAGCAGTCGTACGGCCAGGGCATCGCCAGCTCGGTGAAGAAGGACCTCGAAGCGGCCAAGATTCCCGTGGCGGTCTTCGAAGGCATCAACGCCGGCGATTCCGACTACTCCGCTGTCATCACCAAGCTGAAGTCGCAAGGCGTGGACTTCGTCTATTTCGGTGGCTATCACCCGGAAATGGGCCTGCTGCTGCGCCAGGCGCGTGAGCAGGGCGTCAAGGCGACCTTCATGGGTCCCGAGGGCGTTGGCAACAAGGACGTGACGGCCATCGCCGGTCCGGCATCGGAAGGCATGCTGGTGACGCTGCCGGCCGACTTCTCGGCCGATCCGGCCAACGCGGCCCTGGTGAAGGCTTTCGCCGACAAGAAGCGTGACCCGAACGGTCCGTTCCAGATGCCTGCGTATGCCGCCGTGAAGATCATTGGCGATGCCATCACGGGCGCCAAGAGCACGGACCCGACGAAGGTTGCCGCCTACATGCACAAGAACGCGTTCAACACGCCGATCGGCAAGGTTGAATATGACGCGAAGGGCGACCTGAAGTCGTTCAAGTTCGTCGTCTACACGTGGCACAAGGACGCCACGAAGACCGCCGCCAACTAAATCCCGGCGCCATTCTGGCGAGACGCCCCGCTCCCGACCCGGTGAGCGGGGCGTTTTGGTATCGGTTCGATGTTGATAGATCGCCACATGACGGCGGTCAACTCCCCGCATCGGGCTTCCCGATCCACAAGGTCCCTCGCATGAACGAATTTCTTCCACAGTTCACTCAGCAGCTGGTCAACGGCCTGACGCTGGGTGCGATCTATGCGTTGATCGCCATCGGCTACACGATGGTCTACGGCATCATCGGCATGATCAACTTTGCCCACGGCGAGATCTACATGATCGGCGCGTACGTGGGTCTCGTGACGCTGACCGCCATTGGCGCGCAGGCGGGTTATCCGCTGCCGCTGGTGCTTGGTGCGGCACTGATCGTCTCCGTCGCCGTGACAGGCTGCTACGGCTATGCCGTCGAGCGCGTGGCGTATCGCCCCCTGCGTGGCGGGCCGCGCCTGGTGCCGTTGATCTCGGCGATCGGCATGTCCATCTTCCTGCAGAACTATGTCCAGATCGGGCAGGGCGCGCGCGACGTGTCGGTGCCCATCCTGATTTCTGGCGCGATCGAATTCCAGATGGGCGGAGACTTCACGGTGACCGTGCCGTATTCGCGGCTGCTCATCGTGGGCGTGACGCTAGTGCTGATGATCGTGCTGACGCTGTTCATCGGCCACTCCCGCATGGGCCGCGCCTGCCGCGCCTGCGCGGAAGACATGCGCATGGCTAACCTGCTCGGCATCGACACGAACCGCGTGATCTCGTTCACGTTCGTGCTCGGCGCGATGCTGGCCGCCGTGGGTGGCGTGCTGATTGGTCTGACGATCGGCAAGCTTAATCCGTTCATCGGCTTCATCGCTGGCATCAAGGCCTTCACGGCGGCGGTGCTTGGCGGCATCGGCAGCATCCCGGGCGCCATGCTCGGCGGCGTGCTGCTGGGTCTGGCCGAAACCTTCGCTTCCGGCTACATGCCGGCCGAGTACAAGGACGTGGTGGCGTTCGGCCTGCTGGTCCTGGTGCTGCTCTTCCGTCCCACGGGCCTGCTCGGCAAGCCCGACGTGGAAAAGGTCTAAGGGGAGGACGACATGACTCAAGCGACTTCGATTTCGCGGGCGTCCGTCCCGCAAACGTCGGTCTCCGACACGCTGAAGAACGCGGTGACGGCCGCCGTGCTGACGGCCATCCTGAGCGTGCCGCTGCTCGGGCTGCAACTGAAGCTCGATGGCTACAAGGTGGTGCTCGAGCCGCACTGGCGTCCGGTATGGATCGCCGTGGCCGTGGTGTTCATCTTCCAGTTGTTCAAGCCGATGCTGACGCGCGCGCGCGGCGCCGTGAAGCTGCCGGCGCTGCCCGCGATGGGCGCGCAGCGGCAGCGCAGGGCGGTGTGGCTGCTGCTGGCCGTGGGGCTGGTGTTTCCGTTCCTCGGCTCGCGCGGCGCGGTGGACGTGGCCACGCTGGCGCTGATCTACGTGATCCTGGGCCTGGGCCTGAACATCGTGGTGGGCTTTGCCGGTCTGCTCGACCTGGGCTATGTGGGCTTCTACGCCGTGGGTGGCTACACCTACGCGCTGCTGAACCAGTACTTCGGCCTGACGTTCTGGGAGTGCCTGCCGCTGGCCGCTGGTCTGGCCGCGACGTTCGGCTTCGTGCTCGGTTTCCCGGTGCTCCGGCTGCGTGGTGACTACCTGGCCATCGTGACGCTGGGCTTCGGCGAAATCATTCGCCTGCTGCTGAACAACCTGACCAGCCTGACCGGCGGTCCGGATGGCGTCTCGGGTATTCCGAAGCCGACCGTGTTCGGTATCGAACTGGCACGCAGCGCCAGCGTGGAAGGGGCGAAGACGTTCAATGACCTGATCGGTATTCCCTATACCGGCCAGCACATGGTGATCTTCCTGTACCTGCTCGGGCTGCTGCTGGTGGGCTTCACGCTGTTCGTAACCAGTCGTCTGATCCGGATGCCGATGGGCCGTGCCTGGGAGGCACTGCGCGAGGACGAGATCGCGTGCCGCTCGCTGGGCCTGAATCCCACGCGCATCAAGCTGTCCGCGTTCACGCTGGGCGCATCGTTCGCCGGTCTGGCCGGCGCGTTCTTCGCGGCGCGCCAGGGGCTGGTCACTCCGGAATCCTTCACGTTCATCGAGTCCGCGCTGATCCTGGCCGTGGTCGTGCTCGGTGGCATGGGTTCGCAGCTTGGCGTGATCCTGGCTGCCATCCTGCTGACCGTGCTGCCCGAGGTGGCGCGTGACTTTGCCGAGTACCGGATGCTGATTTTCGGCCTGGTGATGGTGCTGATGATGATGTGGCGTCCGCAGGGCCTGCTGCCCGCAAGCCGTCCCCACGTGGAGTTGCCGCGATGAGCGCAGAAATGCTGAAAGTATCCGGCCTGCAGATGCGCTTCGGCGGTCTGCTGGCCGTCGACGGTATCGAGTTCGATGTGCGTCGTGACGAGGTCTTCGCCATCATCGGCCCGAACGGCGCGGGCAAGACCACCGTGTTCAACTGCGTGGGCGGTTTCTACAAGCCCACGGCCGGCGAGATCATGCTCGACGGCCACTCGATCGCGCGTTTGCCGAGCCATCAGGTTGCACGCCGCGGTCTGGTGCGCACATTCCAGAACATTCGCCTGTTCAAGCAGCTGACCGTGGTGGAGAACCTCATGGTCGCGCAGCACCTGCAGGTGAAGGCAGGTTTGCTGCATGGCCTGCTGGCCACGCCAGCCTATCGCCACGCCGAGCGCGCGGCGCTGGGCCGTGCCGCCGAATGGCTGGAGCGCATGGGTCTCACGAGCGTGGCCAACCGCGAGGCGGGCACGTTGTCATATGGCCATCAGCGCCGGCTTGAGATCGCACGCTGCATGATCACGAAGCCCCGCTTGCTGATGCTCGACGAGCCGGCCGCTGGCCTGAATCCGCAGGAGAAGATCGAACTGCAGCAGCTGATCGACAAGCTGCGTCGCGAGTTCAATATCTCGGTGCTGCTGATCGAGCACGACATGAGCCTGGTGATGGGCGTGTCCGATCGTATTCTGGTGATGGAGCATGGCAAGCCGATCATGGTTGGCAAGCCCGAGGAAGTGCGCAACGACCCGCGCGTGATCAAGGCCTATCTGGGAGAGGACTGATGCTGAAGCTGGAAAACGTCCATACCCACTACGGCGCGGTCGAGGCGCTGTCGGGTGTGTCGATCGAGGTCAACAAGGGCGAGATCGTCACGCTGATCGGTAGCAACGGGGCCGGCAAGACCACGCTGATGATGACGGTGTGCGGCACGCCGCGCGCGTCCAGCGGCCGGGTGTCGTTCGAGGGCCAGGACATCACGCGGCGCAACACGCACGAGATCATGCGCATGGGCATGGCCATCTCGCCGGAAGGCCGCCGTGTCTTCCCGAGCCTGACCGTGCTGGAGAACCTCAAGATGGGGGCGTTCTTCGCCAGCCGTCACGAGATCGAGGAAGGCATCGAGCACGTGTTCAAGCTGTTCCCGCGTCTGAATCAGCGCGCTAGCCAGCGCGCTGGCACGATGTCGGGCGGCGAACAGCAGATGCTGGCGATCGGCCGCGCGCTGATGAGCAAGCCGCGCCTGCTGTTGCTGGACGAGCCGACGCTTGGCCTGGCCCCGCTGATCATCGCGCAGATCTTCGACATTATTCGCACGATTCGTGACGAGGGCGTCACCGTGTTCCTGGTCGAGCAGAACGCCAACAAGGCGCTGCAGGTGGCCGACCGGGGCTATGTGCTGGAAACCGGCAAGGTGGTGCTGGCCGATACCGGACAGAACCTGCTGGCCAACGACCGCATCCGCGCGGCGTATCTGGGCGGGTAAGGTGCCGATTTCTCCCCTCTCTCGTCCGCGCGAGAGGGGAGGCAGACTGGCCCACGTCAAAGGCCCCTTCGCCATCCGCGAAATCCCCCTTTCGCCAATGACCGCCGCCCGGGCGGTCTCTCCGACCCGCTGGCGGCCGGCCCACATGGCATAATCGATTGCGATGTCAAGCAATCCCCGGCCTCGCCGGAATCGCAGCAAAATACCTGCTTGCCCGCGAAGGCATCCGGAAAACAATTCCCCTGCAAACCAATGCGCGGACACGCGCCGCTGCTGCCCAGGATGGGCAGTACGGACGGTTCGCCACTCGCATCATGGCCAAGACGCTCTACGACAAACTCTGGGATGACCACACCGTCCACGTCGAGGAAGACGGCACCACGCTGCTCTACATCGATCGCCACCTGCTTCACGAAGTGACCAGCCCGCAGGCGTTCGAAGGACTAAAGCTGGCGGAGCGTCCGGTCTGGCGCATCAGCGCCAACCTGGCTGTGTCGGATCACAACGTGCCGACCACCGACCGCTCGCAAGGCATCGCAGACCCGATTTCGAAGCTCCAGGTGGACACGCTCGACCTGAACTGCGATGCCTATGGCATCACCCAGTTCAAGATGAACGATCACCGCCAGGGCATCGTTCACGTGATCGGGCCGGAGCAGGGCGCCACGCTGCCCGGCATGACCGTGGTCTGCGGTGACTCGCACACCAGCACGCACGGCGCGTTCGGTGCGCTGGCCCACGGCATCGGCACGTCGGAAGTGGAGCATGTGCTGGCCACCCAGACGCTGCTGGGCAAGAAGGCCAAGAACATGCTGATCAAGGTGGAAGGCAAGCTGCCCCGCGGGTGCACCGCCAAGGACATCGTGCTGGCCGTCATCGGCAAGATCGGCACGGCGGGCGGCACGGGCTACACGATGGAGTTCGCCGGCTCGGCCATTCGCGACCTGACGATGGAAGGCCGCATGACCGTCTGCAACATGGCAATCGAAGCCGGCGCGCGTGCCGGCCTGGTGGCCGTGGACGATGTCACGCTCGAATACGTCAAGAACCGTCCATTCGCGCCGCAAGGCGTGGAGTGGGACCAGGCCGTGGCGTACTGGCGCACGCTGCATTCGGATGCCGGCGCCCACTTCGACAAGGTTGTGGAGCTGCGTGCCGAAGAAGTCCGTCCGCAGGTGACCTGGGGCACGTCGCCCGAAATGGTCATCAGCATCGAGGACCGCGTTCCGGATCCGGAGAAGGAAAAGGACTCGAACAAGCGCAACGCGATGGAGCGCGCGCTCGAGTACATGGGCCTGCAGCCGAACGTGCCGATGGAGTCGATCAACATCGACAAGGTGTTCATCGGGTCCTGCACCAACAGCCGCATCGAAGATATGCGTGCCGCCGCGTGGGTCGTTCAGAAGCTGGGCCGCAAGGTCGCGTCGAACGTGAAGCTGGCGATGGTGGTGCCGGGATCGGGTCTGGTGAAGGAACAGGCCGAGCGCGAAGGCCTGGACAAGATCTTCAAGGCTGCCGGCTTCGAATGGCGCGAGCCGGGGTGCTCGATGTGCCTGGCGATGAACGCTGACCGCCTGGATCCGGGCGAGCGCTGCGCGTCGACGTCGAATCGCAACTTCGAAGGCCGTCAGGGCGCCGGTGGCCGCACGCACCTGGTGAGCCCGGCGATGGCTGCCGCGGCCGCGATCGAGGGGCACTTCGTCGATATTCGCAAGCTCGGTTGAGCCTGCGCCGATCGGCATTGAGACATATGAAAAAGTTCGTGATCACGCTGCTGGCATGTCTGGGCATGCTGCAAATCGCCGGCTGCAACACCATGGCCGGCCTGGGCAAGGACACGCAGGCCGCGGGCCGTTCGCTCGAGAGCGCGGCGACGAAGAAGTAAGGACATCACATGGAAAAGTTCACCGTACATAGCGGCCTTGTGGCGCCGCTCGATCGTGAAAACGTCGATACCGACGCGATCATTCCGAAGCAGTTCCTGAAGTCGATCAAGCGCACGGGCTTTGGCCCGAACCTGTTCGACGAGTGGCGCTACAAGGACGTCGGCGAGCCGGGGCAGGACAACAGCAAGCGTCCGCTGAACCCGGACTTCGTGCTGAATCAGCCGCGCTACCAGGGGGCTTCGATCCTGCTGGCGCGCAGCAACTTCGGTTGCGGTAGCTCGCGCGAGCACGCACCGTGGGCACTCACGCAATACGGCTTCCGTGCCGTCATCGCGCCGAGCTTCGCCGATATCTTCTTCAACAACTGCTACAAGAACGGCCTGCTGCCGGTGGTGCTGACGGACCTTCAGGTCGACCACCTGTTCAACGAGACCAACGCGTTCCCTGGATACAAGCTGACGATCGATCTGGATCGCCAGGTGGTGGTCACGCCGGGCGGCGACAACTACTCGTTCGATATCGCCCCGTTCCGCAAGTACTGCATGTTGAACGGCTTCGACGATATTGGCCTGACGCTGCGTCACAAGGACAAGATCAAGGCATACGAGGCCGAGCGCCTCACGAAGATGCCGTGGCTGGGCAACCGCGTGGTTGGCTGAGGCAAGACAAACTACAGGATCAGAAAGATGAAGATTGCAGTTCTGCCGGGCGATGGCATCGGCCCCGAGATCGTTGCTGAAGCCGTCAAGGTGCTCAACGCACTGGACGAGAAATTCGAGATGGAAACCGCGCCGGTCGGCGGCGCTGGCTACGAGGCCGAAGGCCATCCGCTGCCGGACAACACGCTGAAGCTGGCCAAGGAAGCCGACGCCATCCTGTTCGGCGCCGTGGGCGACTGGAAGTACGACAGCCTGGATCGCCCGCTGCGTCCCGAGCAGGCCATTCTCGGCCTGCGCAAGCATCTGCAGCTGTTCGCCAACTTCCGTCCGGCCATTTGCTACCCGGAACTGACCGGCGCATCGAGCCTGAAGCCCGAACTGGTGGCTGGCCTGGATATCCTGATCGTGCGCGAGCTGAACGGCGACATCTACTTCGGCCAGCCGCGCGGCGTGCGCGAGGCGCCGGATGGCCTGTTCAAGGGTGCCCGCGAAGGCTTCGACACAATGCGCTACAGCGAGCCGGAAGTCCGCCGCATCGCGCATGTGGCGTTCCAGGCCGCTGCAAAGCGCGGCAAGAAGCTGTGCAGCGTCGATAAGGCCAACGTGCTCGAGACTTTCCAGTTCTGGAAAGACATCGTGATCGACGTCAGCAAGGAGTACCCGGACGTCGAGCTGTCGCACATGTACGTGGACAACGCCGCGATGCAGCTGGTCAAGGCGCCGAAGAGCTTCGACGTGATCGTCACCGGCAACATGTTCGGTGACATCCTGTCCGACGAGGCTGCGATGCTGACCGGTTCGATCGGCATGCTGCCGTCGGCGTCGCTCGATGCCAACAACAAGGGTCTGTATGAGCCGTCGCACGGCTCGGCGCCTGACATCGCCGGCAAGGGCGTGGCGAATCCGCTGGCCACGATCCTCTCCGCCGCGATGATGCTGCGCTATTCGCTGAACCGCGCCGAACAGGCTGACCGCATCGAGAACGCTGTCAAGAAGGTGCTGGCCCAAGGCTATCGCACGGCTGACATCGTGACGCCGGGCTGCAAGCAGGTTGGCACGCGCGAGATGGGCGAGGCGGTGCTGGCGGCGCTGTAAGGCCAGGCGCCGAGTGGTTTGCTTCCCCTTTCCCGCAAGGCGGGAGCGGGGCAGCGGGGGACGGCCGGGCGGTGCAAGATGCGAATTCGCAATTTGTTGCCGATTACCGTCTTCCCCGACCTCTCTCCCACGTGTGGGAGAGAGGAGAAAGCCCTCCAGAAGCTACAAAACACCCATTATTTCCCCTGCGGCGCTGCCGCAAATTCGTGTAGACTGTCCCGCTATGGCCCGATTCCACCAGTCCCTTCTGACTGCATTCGCTGCTCGTACCGCCAAGCGCGGCTCGATTGGCGTGGATTCGTTCGGCCTGACCACCACGACGATTAAAACTATTACCAAAACGATCCCCTAGATCGTTCGTCGTGCCTGCCCGTCTTCCCCGCGCAGCCACGCCGGGCGAGGAAAATGGCGGGGAAGTTCACATCACATCCGAGGTAAGTCATGATTGTAGGTCTCGTCGGTTGGCGAGGAATGGTCGGCAGCGTCCTGATGCAGCGCATGCAGGAAGAAGGTGATTTCGACCACTTCGAACCCATTTTCTTCAGCACGTCCAACGCGGGTGGCAAGGCTCCGGCCATGGCCAAGAATGAAACCACGCTGAAGGACGCGAATGACATCGAAGCGCTGAAGAAGTGCGACGTGGTGCTCACCGCCCAGGGCGGCGACTACACCAACGACGTCTTCCCGCGACTGCGCGCAGCCGGCTGGAATGGCTACTGGATCGACGCCGCATCGTCGCTTCGCATGAAGGACGACGCGATCATCGTGCTCGATCCGGTGAACATGGGTGTGATCAAGGACGCGCTGAAGAAGGGCGTCAAGAATTTCATCGGTGGCAATTGCACCGTGAGTTGCATGCTGATGGGTCTGGGTGGCCTGTTCGAGCATGACTTGGTCGAGTGGATGACCTCGATGACGTACCAGGCCGCTTCGGGCGGTGGCGCCCAGCATATGCGCGAGCTGCTGACCCAGTTCGGCACGCTGAACGCCGCGGTCAAGCCGCTGCTGGACAACCCGGCCTCGGCCATCCTGGAGATCGACCGTCAGATCCTGTCGACCCAGCACGGCCTGTCTGCCGACGAAACCAAGCAGTTCGGCGTGCCGCTGGCCGGGAACCTGATCCCCTGGATCGACAAGGACCTCGGTAACGGCGTGTCGCGCGAGGAATGGAAGGGCGGCGCCGAGACCAACAAGATTCTGGGTCGTGGCGAAGGCTTCCTGGGCGCCACCGGCGCCAGCCCGATCGCCGTGGATGGCCTGTGCGTGCGGATCGGCGCGATGCGCTGCCACTCGCAGGCACTGACGATCAAGCTCCGCAAGGACGTGCCGCTGGACGAGATCGAAGGCATGCTGGCCGCCAACAACCAATGGGCCAAGGTGGTGCCGAATACGCGTGAGGCCAGCATGAAGGACCTGACGCCGGCCGCCGTGACCGGCACGCTGACGATTCCGGTCGGTCGCCTGCGCAAGATGCAGATGGGCGGCGAATACCTCTCGGCGTTCACCGTTGGCGACCAGTTGCTCTGGGGCGCCGCCGAGCCGCTGCGTCGTATGCTGCGCATTCTCATCGAGGGTTGATTCCCGAACTTGCCTCGCCGCATCGTTGCAGCGAGGCAACAGAATCTGCTGCTTTGCCTGCAACGCCGCGCCACAGCGCGGCGTTGTTGCATCCGGGTGGCTATTTTCCCCGGGGTTGCGTCACAATACAGCCGGCATGAGCTAGGCCAACGGGGTCAGCGTCACCCAGCGTCCGGGATGCGAGGTGACGAGAAGTGATGTGCGTCCGGGTAGATATTCGATTGGAACCGGTACCGCGCTGCCTGCCATGCGTTTTGGGGTCGGGTTAACTTTTGCTACTAAAAACATAACGGAGCACGAGGTGAGTGTGAGCCTACATCGCCGGAAAGATGCGCCTAATGTCCGTCAGCGCTGGTCAACGCTGGCCGTCACGGCTCTCGGCCTGCTGCTTGTCCAGCCGGCCGCGTATGCCGCGGGGTTCGGGCAACTACGGGTACAGTCCAACTTGGGGCAGCCGCTCCAGGCCGAAATCGATATCACCGGTGTGTCGGCCGAGGAAGCGGGCAGTTTGACTGTCAAGCTTGCCCCGTCGTCCGCCTATGCGCGCGCAGGGCTGACGTACCTGCCAGCCATCTCGAGCGTCAAGCTCGATGTGCAGCAACGCCCGAACGGCAGCTATGTTGCGACCGTCCGCTCGAACCAGCCGCTCAGCGAGCCGTTCGTGGACATTCTGGTCGACATGAGCTGGTCCAGCGGCAAGGTCACGCGGGCGTACACGTTCCTGCTGGATCCGGCCGGTGCCAAGCCGTCCAACCAGACTTTTTCCCCGACCACGGTGGTGCAGGCGGCCACGCCCGATGCAACACCGGCTCCGGCTCCAGCGCCAGCTCCAGCCCGGTCGGCGCCCGCGCCGGCACCGGTGGCAGCCGCCCCCGAGGCCGCGCGTCCGGCTCCTGCGGCGTCGACTCAGCCTCGCGCCCAGCAACAGCCACGGCCCGCCGCGGCTCCGGTGGCGAACGCAGGTGCCGCCGCCAATGGTTCCTATACGGTGCAGCGTGGCGACACGCTCTCTTCCATCGCCGGCGATGCGGTCCAGACGCAGGATTCCGTGTCGCTCGACCAGATGCTGTTGGCGCTGTATCGCAACAATCCCAACGCATTCATCGGCGGCAATATCAACCGGGTCAAGTCGGGTGCAGTGCTGAAGGTGCCGAGCGCCCAGCAGGCACAGGCCGTCAGCCCGCGTGAGGCCCGCCGTGAAGTGGTCGCCCGCACGCAGGGTTTCGACAGCTATCGCAGCCGTCTGGCCGCTGCCGCCGCCGCCAAATCGGTGGAGCCCGGTTCAGGCCGCGAGCAGTCCGGCAATGTGACGGCGCGCGTGCAGGACACCACCGTGCCCGCAGCGGGCCCACGTGACGAACTGAAGCTCTCCAAGGCGGACCGTGGCGCGCAGGGCAAAGCCCAGGCGCAGGCCGAAGCCGACGTGGCCAGCCAGCGCAAGCTCAAGGAAGCCGAGTCGCGCGTGGCTGACCTGGAGAAGAACATCTCCGACATGCAGCGCCTGATGGAGCTGAAGAACGCGGAGATCGCGAAGCTGAATCAGGCCAATCAGGCAGCCAAGGCGCCTGCGCCGGCTGGCAAGGCGGCCGAATCGGCTCCCGCGCCGGCCGTGGTGCCGGCAGAGCCGGCCAAGGCGGCAGCCACGACGACCGCAGCGGCCCCGAGCACCGCCACGCCCGAGCCTGCTCCGGCAGCCACGGCAGCCGCATCGGCACCGCAAGCCCAGGCTGCATCGGCTTCGGATGCTCAGGCCGCTGCTCCCGCTACCGCCGCTGCCGCGGCATCGGCTCCGAAGGCAGCAACTGCGGCCGCCGCAGCTTCGGCCCCGGCTGCCGCGAAGAAGCCCGTTGCCCTGCCCAAGCCCGAGCCGTTGCCGCAGCCTTCGCTGCTCGACGGTCTGCTGGCCAACCCGATGCTGCTGCCGGGTGCTGCACTGATGGTTGTGCTGCTGGGCGGATATGCGTACTATCGCCGCCGCCAGAAGCAGAAGTCTGGCGAGAACACTGGCTTTGGCGACAGTATCCTGTCGCAGGAAAGCACGGTGATGGCCGGTGGCCACTCGCTGTTCGGCACTGCCGGTGGACAGAGCGTCGATACGTCGCAGCACAGCGTGTTTGGCGCGGACTTCCGCATTGGCAACAACTCGCCCGAGGCGACGGAAGTCGATCCGATCGCCGAGGCCGAGGTTTACATCGCCTATGGGCGCGACGTGCAGGCGGAGGAAATCCTGCGCGAAGCGTTGCAGCAGAATCCGGAGCGCCAGGCCATTCGCCTGAAGCTCATGGAGATTTACAGCACTCGTCAGGATGTGGAAGGTTTCCGAGTGATCGCAGAAGAAATGTTCGCCCAGACGGGTGGGCACGGCGCGGACTGGCTACAGGCCGCCGAAATGGGCCGCAAGCTGGATCCGAGCAACGCGTTGTACCTGTCCGTCGCGCCGGATACGTCGGTCGAGGCGGATACGACCACCCCGGTGGCCGATCAATGGCGCACGCAGGATCCCGCCGCGAACTTGACGCAACCGCCGGCCATGCCGGACTTGGCCTTGCCGCTCGATGCCTTCCCGGCACCGGCGGCGGGGGAGCCCATCGTGGCGCCCGAATCCGCTTCGCTGGTATTCGGTAACGATCTCGAGTCGGAGCCTGTGCGTCTCGACGACGCACTCGACGAACGTCACGATGCTGGCGTGCCGGCGCTCGATACGCCGACCCGTTCGCGTCCGCTTGAGTTCGATATGTCGAGCCTGTCGCTGGACCTGAATCCGGAAAAACTGGAGCAGGACTCCGCCAAGCCGCTGTCCGGTATGGCGCAGTCACTGGACGAATCCACGGTGCCACTGCCCGCGCCGACGATGCTCCAGGGCGGCAAGCTCGTCGAGCCGATCGATCTGTCGCGCGTGACGTCGGAGGGGAGGCACGGCGATTCGAATGGCATGTCCGCCAGCACGTTGTCGGTCACCACGATGGATGGCAGCCGCGATATGCAGATCAAGCTCGATCTGGCGCGCGCCTATATCGAGATCGGCGACAAGGAAGGTGCCCGCGAACTGCTGCAGGAGGTGGTCGATCAATCGCAAGATTCCCTGCAGGAGGAAGCCCGCTCGTTGCTGCGCGAGGTGGCCTGATCCATTGCGACAGACGGCCGAGGGGCAGCCCTAAAGGTCGGTATGATGCAGGGTTTGCGGCAGATGCCTTGCCGCAACCCGAAGCGATGCGCCGGAAGCGTCCCTTCCGGCGCATTTTGTTTTTGTGCCATCAGGAAACTGTTTCTTGCCTGTGAACCGCATCGCCATCGGCCTCCACTATGACGGCTCGGCCTACTCCGGCTGGCAGTCGCAGCCCCATCGCAATACCGTGCAGGACCACCTCGAGGACGCGATCGAGCGCTTCGCAGGCGTGCGACTGCTGACCACGGTAGCCGGGCGGACGGATGCAGGTGTGCACGCGCTGGGGCAGGTCATCCACCTCGACACCGAACTCGACCGCGACCGCTTTTCATGGGTTCGCGGCGTCAACGCCTTCCTGCCTCCGTCGATCGCGCTGCAGTGGGCGGAGCCCGTCGACGAGAACTTCCACGCGCGCTTCCTGGCCTACGAGCGCATGTATTACTACGCGCTGTACACGGGGCCGCATCGCGCACCGATGATTCACGGCCGTGCCGGTTACCTGATGCTGCCGCACGGGCAGCGGCTCGATACCGAGGCGATGCGCCGGGCGTCGGCATGTCTGCTCGGCGAACATGATTTCTCGGCGTTTCGCGCCGCCGAATGCCAGGCCAAGTCGCCCGTCAAGACGATGTACGACGTGACGATCGAGGCGGATGGCAACTGGGTGTTCCTGCGCTTCCGGGCCAGCGCTTTCCTGCACCACATGGTGCGTAACCTGATGGGCTGCCTCGTGGCGGTGGGGCGTGGCCGATATCCTGCCGAGTGGATGGCGGAAGTGCTGGAAGGGCGCAATCGCCAGAAGGCCGCGCCAACCTTCATGCCGGACGGGCTCTATCTGGTCGACGTGAAGTATCCTGAGCCATACCAGTTGCCCAAGGCGGACCCGGCCGCCAGCTTCTTCCACGGAGTATTTGTCGATGACAGCCACGATGGCGCTTGAGCCCCGCACGCGCATCAAGATCTGCGGCCTGACGCGCGAAGAGGACGTGCGCGCCGCCGTGGACGCCGGTGCCGATGCGATCGGTCTGGTCTTCTACGCCAAGAGCCCACGCCACGTGGATGTGGCCCACGCCGCGGCCCTGGCCGAGTTGGTGCCGCCGTTCGTGTCCGTGGTTGGCCTGTTCGTCAATGCAGATGCCGAAGAGGTGGCCCATGTGGCCGAGCGTGTGCCGTTGACGTTGCTTCAGTTTCACGGCGACGAGACGCCCCAGCAGTGCACCGAGATCGCCCGGCGCTGCCGGCTGCCATTCATGCGTGCCGCACGTGTCCGCCCGGGGCTCGATTTGGTAGAATTCGCAAATCAATATCGTGACGCTTCCGGCCTGCTGCTCGATGCCTTCGTGGAAGGCTATGGCGGTGGCGGCCACGTTTTCGACTGGACCCTGATTCCTGCCCAATGGCTTCCGCCCAATCCTGCCAATCCCTGCGCAAACGACGCTCCTCGCATCGTTTTGAGTGGTGGATTGAACGCGCAAAACGTCGCTGGAGCGATTGAGCGCGTGCGGCCCTACGCTGTGGATGTCAGCAGCGGCGTGGAGGCCAGCAAGGGTGTGAAAGACCACGCCCGTATTGCCGCATTCGTGCGCGCCGTTCGACAGGCCGACGCAGGGCGATCCGCAGGATAATTCCCTCCGCCTTCCGTGGCTCACGGCCGCGCCGACCCCGATACCCCGCGCGTCATCCCATGGCTGACGCGCTTCCTGAGAGCCTGGACATGTACGACCTGCCCGATTCCCGTGGCCACTTTGGCCCCTATGGCGGTACCTTCGTTTCCGAAACCCTGGTTCACGCGCTGGACGAGTTGCGCGACGCCTACGCGCGATACCAGAAGGACCCTGATTTCGACGCCGAGTATCGCCGCGAACTGAAGCACTTCGTTGGCCGCCCGTCGCCGATCTATCACGCGCAACGCTGGAGCGAGACGCTCGGTGGCGCGCAGATCTACCTCAAGCGCGAAGACCTGAACCACACTGGCGCGCACAAGATCAACAACGTGATCGGCCAGGCGCTGCTTGCCAAGCGCATGGGCAAGAAGCGTGTGATTGCCGAAACCGGCGCGGGCCAGCATGGCGTGGCCACGGCCACGATCGCGGCGCGCTTTGGCATGGAGTGCGTGGTCTACATGGGCTCCGAGGACGTGCGCCGCCAGGCGGCCAATGTCTATCGCATGAAGCTGCTGGGCGCCACCGTGGTGCCTGTGGAAAGCGGCTCGCGCACGCTCAAGGACGCGCTCAATGAAGCGATGCGCGACTGGGTGACCAACGTCGAGACCACGTTCTACATCATCGGCACCGTGGCCGGCCCGCACCCCTACCCGATGATGGTGCGCGATTTCCAGTGCGTGATCGGCGAGGAAGCCAAGGTGCAGATGCCCGAACTCGCGGGTCGCCAGCCCGACGCCGTGATCGCGTGCGTCGGCGGCGGTTCGAACGCGATGGGCATCTTCTATCCGTATATCGAACACAAGGATGTGCAGTTGATCGGCGTGGAAGCGGCCGGTGATGGCCTGGATTCGGGTCGCCACGCTGCTGCGCTGATCGGCGGTTCCCCGGGCGTGCTGCACGGCAACCGTACCTATCTGCTGCAGGACGCCAACGGCCAGATCATCGAGACGCACTCGGTGTCGGCAGGCCTGGACTACCCCGGCGTCGGCCCCGAGCACGCGTGGCTGAAGGACATGGGCCGCGCGCAGTACGTGCCGATCACCGACGAAGAGGCCCTCAAGGCGTTTCACGACTGCTGCCGCATCGAAGGCATCATCCCAGCGCTCGAATCGAGCCATGCGATCGCCTATGCGTGCAAGCTGGCGCCGACGCTGGGCCGCGACAAGCTGCTGCTCGTGAACCTGTCCGGGCGTGGCGACAAGGACATGCATACCGTGGCCGAACGCGCGGGGTTGAAGCTCTGATGCGTACGCTGCCTCCCAATACGACGCTGCCCCAGTCCGAAGCGGGTGGGGCGGGCTCGGAACCGTTCGATATTCTCGATACGGCAACCATGCGCCTCTATCAGGAAGACGTGCTCGAAGGGATCAAGCGTATCCCCGACGGCTCGATCGACCTGGTCGTGGCGGACCCGCCCTATGGCCTTGGCAAGGACTACGGCAACGATTCCGACCTGCTGTCGGGCGATGCCTATCTCGAGTGGTCGGAGCGCTGGATGGACGCGATCGTGCCCAAGATCGCGCCACGCGGCACGCTGTACCTGTTCTGCACCTGGCAGTACTCGCCCGAGCTGTTCGTCATGCTCAAGCGGCGCATGACGATGATCAACGAGATCATCTGGGATCGCCGCGTGCCGAGCATGGGCGGCACCACGCGAAAGTTCTCGTCGGTGCACGACAACATCGGTTTCTTCGCTCGTCAGCGCGACTACTTCTTCGATCTCGATCCGGTACGGATTCCGTACGACGCCGAGACCAAGAAGGCGCGCAGCCGGCCGCGCTTCGAGGGCAAGAAATGGCTCGAGGTGGGGTACAACCCGAAGGACCTGTGGAGCGTGCCGCGCATTCACCGCCAGGACCCGGAGCGGGCCGACCATCCGACGCAGAAGCCGCTCGAGATCGTCGAGCGCATGGTGCTGTCCAGCTGTCCGCCGGGCGGCATCGTGCTCGACCCATTCACGGGCAGCGGCACGACCGCCGTGGCTTGCGTCCGGCACGGCCGCAGTTTCGTCGGATTCGAGATGAATCCGGAGTACGCCGGCCTGGTGCGCGAGCGCGTGACCGCCGCGCAGCCCGTGTATGCGCCGCTCAAGCCGCAAGCGTCCGATGTCGCCGATACCGCCGACGCCGCCAATGACGATGCCAATGAAGCGGCATCGCCCGTGCAACGCCTTATCTGATTGCCACTGACATGTCCCGTATCCAGAAGACTTTCGCGGCACTGGCCGCGCAGCAGAAGAAGGGCCTGATTCCGTTCATCACCGCCGGCGATCCGGCTCCCGCGTTGACCGTCGACCTGATGCACGCCCTCGTGGCTGGCGGCGCCGACGTGATCGAGCTTGGCGTGCCGTTTTCGGACCCGATGGCCGACGGCCCCGTGATTCAACGCGCCTCCGAGCGCGCGCTGGCCCAGGGCGTTTCGCTGACGCAGGTGCTGGCCTGGGTGACCGAGTTCCGCAAGACGAACGCGACCACGCCGGTAGTGCTGATGGGCTACGCCAACCCGATCGAGCGCATGGGTGAGGAAATCTTCGCCAAGGCGGCCAGCGCGGCCGGCGTGGACGGCGTGCTCGTGGTCGACTACCCGCCCGAAGAGTGCGAGTCTTTCGCCGCGCTGATGCGCGCGAACCAGATGGACCCGATCTTCCTGCTGGCGCCGACCTCGACCGACGACCGTATCGCCGCGGTGGCGAAGGTGGCCAGTGGCTATCTGTACTACGTGTCGCTCACGGGCGTGACCGGCTCGGCCACGCTCGACCTCGAGAGCGTGGCTGCGCGTCTGCCGCTGATCAAGCAGCACGCGAACCTGCCCGTGGGCGTGGGTTTCGGTATCCGTGATGCGCAAACCGCACGTGCCATCGGCAGCGTGGCCGACGCCGTGGTGATTGGCAGCCGCCTGGTGCAGTTGCTTGAGGATGCGCCGCGCGAGAAGGCCGTGGACTCCCTGCGTGCCTTTATCGCCGACATCCGTCAGGCACTGGACGCCTGATTTCTGGTCCAACGCTTGACGTACCGCTGAGAAAATCGCGCCATTTATGATTCTTGCTGCACAAATGGCGCGTTTTGCTTCGGTCCGATGGCCCGGGCATGGTAAATTCGCGGCCTGATTCCCTGCCGTTCCTGTATTCGCCCCTCCCGAAGGAGGCCTGCGTGCGGACGGCAGTTATCCGAAAGGAGCTTTCATGAGCTGGTTGGATAAACTCCTGCCTCCCAAGATTCAACAGACCGACCCCTCCACCCGCAAGGGCATTCCGGAAGGGCTGTGGGTCAAGTGCCCGTCGTGCGAGGCCACGCTGTACCGTACCGACGTCGAGGCCAATCTTCACGTCTGCCCGAAGTGCGACCACCATATGCGCATCGGTTCGCGCGAGCGCCTGGACAAGCTGCTCGACGCCGAAGGCCGCTATGAAATCGGCCAGGAAATCGTGCCGGTGGACGCCCTGAAGTTCAAGGACACCAAGAAGTACCCGGACCGTATCAAGGCCGCCATGGATGACACCGGCGAGACCGACGCGATGGTGGTGATGGGTGGCGCGATCCACACCATTCCCGTGGTCGTGGCCTGCTTCGAGTTCGAGTTCATGGGTGGTTCGATGGGCTCGGTGGTGGGCGAGCGTTTTGCCCGTGGCGCCCAGGCGGCGCTGGAGCAGAAGGTGCCGTTCATCTGCGTAACCGCCACTGGTGGGGCGCGGATGCAGGAAAGCCTGCTGTCGCTAATGCAGATGGCCAAGACCACGGCCATGCTGAACCTGCTTTCGAATGCCAAGCTGCCGTTCATCAGCGTGCTGACCGATCCGACGATGGGTGGTGTTTCGGCAAGCTTCGCGTTCTTGGGCGATGTGGTCATCGCCGAGCCGAAGGCGCTGATCGGTTTTGCCGGCCCGCGTGTGATCGAGCAGACCGTGCGCGAAAAGCTGCCGGAAGGCTTCCAGCGTGCCGAGTTCCTGATGCAGAAGGGCGCGATCGACATGATCGTGGACCGCCGCCGCCTGCGCGCCGAACTGGCGCAACTGCTGGCGCTGCTGCAGAAGCAGCCGGCTGACGCGGTAGCCTGACGCGGCAAGCAAATTTGCAGGACAATGGCGCGGGTGCCGAATACCCGCGCCATTTTGCTTTTGTAGTTCTGAATCCGTATGCCCATCTTCCACAATCTCCCCGACTGGCTCGCACATCTTGAAACCGCTCACCCCGTGGGCATCGACATGGGCCTGAGCCGCATCACGCGGGTCAAGGAAGCGCTGGGCCTGCGTATCGACGCCGTGGTCTTCACGGTGGGCGGTACCAACGGCAAGGGATCCACCTGCGCGATCCTGGAGCGCATCCTGCTCGAAGCGGGCTACAAGGTGGGCCTGCATACCTCGCCGCACCTGATCCAGTTCAACGAGCGTGCCCGCCTCAATGGCGAGCAGGCGACGAACGCCCAGCTTCTGCCGCATTTCGAGGCCGTCGAGCGCGCACGCACGAGCTTTGCCGATCCGGTCAGCCTGACGTATTTCGAGTTCACGACGCTGGCGATCATCCACATGTTTGCCGAAGCCGGACTCGACGCGATCATTCTGGAAGTCGGTCTCGGTGGCCGCCTGGATGCGGTCAATGTGATTGATACGGACTGCGCGATCATCACGAGTGTGGATATCGACCACACCCAGTACCTTGGCGACACACGTGAGAAGATCGGCTACGAGAAGGCCGGCATCTTCCGCCCGCACGTGCCGGCGATCGTCGGCGATCCCTTGCCACCGCAGTCGGTGATCGATCACGCCGAGGCGATCGGCGCCGAACTCTGGCTCGTGGGACGCGATTTCCGCCACCAGGCCGCGCAGGGCCAGGAACGCCAGCAATGGGACTGGGCCAGCCGCGACCGCAAGCTGAATGGCCTGGGCTACCCGGCATTGCGTGGCGCCAACCAGCTGCTCAACGCATCTGCGGCGCTGGCCGCGCTGCAGGCCATGCGTTCGCGCCTGCCTGTGAGCGCGCAGGAAGTGCGCAACGGCCTGGCGTTCGTGGAGTTGCCGGGACGGTTCCAGGTGCTGCCGGGCCGACCGGCCGTGATCCTCGATGTCGCGCACAACCCCCATGCCGCAGCGACGCTTGGACAGAACCTTGAGAATATGGGGTTCTTCCGTTACACCTATGCGGTGTTCGGCGCCATGCACGACAAGGACATCGCCGGCGTGCTGCAACACGTGGCCGACAAGGTGGACCACTGGTGCCTGTGCGACCTGCCGACCGACCGGGCCGCTACTGCCGCGGAATTGCGCGAGAAGCTTGAGGCAACTGGCTTCCGTGAGGGCCCGGACAACACCGTTGCATGTTTTTCCAGCCCCGAACTTGCGTATCGCGATGCTGTCGAGCGCGCTACCGAGAATGATAGAATCCTGGTCTTCGGGTCGTTCTACACAGTGGCCGGCGTGATGGCATATCGTGCCACGCAGGCCAACTGAGCCGGAACGGCATCGCACCGAACACCATACTTTGGGCATCTATGGGCCTGCTTTCGCTGTTCTCGTCCCGTAAGGGCACTGACCCGGCACCCGAACGCGGTCGCCGCACGCGCGCGGAATCGAGCGCTGGCATCGGCGCGTCGCGTCGGACGGCGGACGAATACGCTGACGATACCCTTGACCCCGATTTTCCCCAGAAGCAACGCGCGCGGCGTCGTCTGATCGGTGCCGTGGTGCTGCTCGCGGCCGCGATCATCGTGTTGCCGATCATGTTCGAGCACAAGCCGCGTCCGGTTTCGGAGGATGTGGCCGTCAGCGTGGCCAACGGGCAGGGCGCCACGCAAAAGCCGAAGGTCGAGGCACGCAAGGCCGAGCCGCTGCCACCATCCGCCAATGCCAATCGCAACGATGCGGCGCTAGACGCGGGCGAGGAGATCGTCACCGCACCCGCTTCGGATAAGTCCGACAAATCCGACAAGCCGAAGGCTGACGCGAAGCCTGACACCAAGGTTGCCGATAGCAAGCCGGCGGACAAGCCTGCCGCTGCCGGCACGAAGTACCTGATTATGATTGGCGCGTTCTCGTCGGAAGAACGCGCGAAGAACTGGCTGGCCAAGCTCAAGGAGAGCAAGGTGCCGGCCTATGTGGAAAAGAAGACGCTGGCCGATGGCGAGCGGAACCTGCTGCGGGCGGGTCCGTTCACCAGTCGCGACGCCGCCGAGGCGGCGGAGAAGAAGGTCAAGGCGATCGGACTCACTTCGAAGATCGTGGAGCAGTAAGAGGCGCTTTCAACATGAAGCGAAGCGGTGCTGGCTAGCCGCGCGGACGCAGACAGTACAAGTGGACTGGCCAAGGCCGCGCAACGACGCCAGCGTCATTTTGATAGCGCCTCTAAGCCGATGCGTCGGCGAGTGGGCACGTGGTGTGCCGCGACGTATCGCAATCCGGCAGTCTGCCCCCATCTGACAGGAACGCATCGGACCGCCCAGGACGCATGGCTTTTACTTTTTTCGATTACGCGGTGGCCTTCATCGTGGTGGCCTCGGGCCTGGTTGGCATACTGCGTGGCCTGGTGCGCGAAGTGCTCGCGCTGGTGGGCTGGGTCGTGGCTTTCGTGCTGGCATACCATTTCGGCGGCATGGCCGCACAATGGATGCCGGAGTCGCTGCCTGGCGGCGAACTGACGCGCAGCGCGCTGGGCTTTCTCGCCGTATTCTTTGGTACGTGGATCGTCGCCGCGTTGGCGGGGGCGATTCTGGGCCAGTTACTGGAATCCACCGGGCTGAAGCCGGCGGATCGCGGCCTGGGGCTGTTGTTCGGGCTGGCGCGTGGCGCGCTGATCGTGATGCTGGTCGTCGTGCTGGCGGGCCTCACCAGGCTGCCAGAAGAGCCATTCTGGCGTGACGCGGTGTCGCGCCCCTATGTGATGCAGGCCATGGACGAGCTGCGGCACTGGCTGCCGCCGGACCTGGCCAAATATGTGAAGACGTGAGCGCCTGCGGGCGTTGCTCGACAGAGCGCACCCGCGGCGACAGTGAAAACGCAGATCCCGTTCTCCCTTGACGGGATTGCGCCCCTGAATCATTTGCCTTTCCTGGGAGTTCGGCATGTGCGGTATCGTCGGTGCGGTTTCCACCAGCCCTGTCAATCAACTCATCTATGACAGCCTGCTGCTGTTGCAACACCGCGGACAGGATGCAGCCGGCATCGCCACGGCCAATGGCAGCACCTTTCACATGCACAAGGCCAACGGCATGGTGCGTGACGTGTTCCGCACGCGCAACATGCGCAGCCTGCCGGGCACGTCGGGCATCGGCCAGGTGCGCTACCCGACCGCCGGTTCCGCGTCGAGCGAAGAAGAAGCACAGCCGTTCTATGTGAACGCGCCGTACGGGGTCATCCTCGCCCACAACGGCAACCTGACCAACTCGGAACAGTTGCGCGAGGAAATGTTCCGTCGCGATCGCCGCCACATCAACACGCATTCGGACTCCGAAGTGCTGCTGAACGTGCTGGCCGACGAACTGCAACGCGCCAGCAGCGGCAACGAACTGGACCCGGAGACAATCTTCAAGGCCGTCGCGGGCATGCATCGCCGCGTCAAGGGTGCCTATGCGATCACCGCGCAGATCGCCGGCTACGGCCTGCTGGCCGTACGCGATCCGTTCGGCATCCGCCCGCTGTGTATTGGCAGCGTCGACACCCCGACCGGCAAGGAATACCTCATCGCCTCGGAATCCGTGGCCCTGGAAGGCATCGGCTACCAGATGGAGCGCGATGTGGCGCCGGGCGAGGCGATTTTCATCGACCTGGACGGCTCGTTCCACAGCAAGCAGTGCGCGGATAATCCGGTGCTGACGCCATGCATCTTCGAGTATGTCTATCTGGCCCGTCCGGATTCGTGCATTGACGGCGTGCCGGTCTACGATGCCCGCCTGCGCATGGGCGACTACCTGGCCGAAAAGATCCGCCGCGAAGTGCCGGCTGGCGATATTGACGTGGTCATGCCGATTCCCGATTCGAGCCGCCCGGCCGCCATGCAGGTGGCCAATGCGCTCGGCGTGCAGTACCGCGAGGGCTTCTTCAAGAACCGCTACGTGGGCCGTACGTTCATCATGCCGGGCCAGGCAGTGCGCAAGAAGTCGGTGCGCCAGAAGCTCAATGCGATGGGTGTCGAGTTCAAGGGCAAGAACGTGCTGATCGTCGACGATTCGATCGTCCGTGGTACCACGTCGCTCGAGATCGTGCAGATGGCGCGTGACGCAGGTGCGAAGAAGGTGATCTTCGCGTCGGCAGCGCCGCCGGTGAAGTTCCCGAACGTCTACGGTATCGACATGCCCACGCGTGCCGAACTGGTGGCCTATGGTCGCACGGACGAAGAAGTGGCGCGCATGATCGGCGCCGACCAGCTCGTCTACCAGGACGTGGAAGCGATGAAGCAGGCTGTGCGCGACATCAACCCGAACCTGCGTGACTTTGATGCGTCGTGCTTCGACGGCAAGTACGTTACCGGCGATATCGACGACGCCTATCTGGAGCGCCTCGAGACCGCGCGTAGCCTGGCCGATCGTGAAGGCACCAACGGCGGTGAAACCGAACGTTCGCAGCTGCATCTGCAGCGCTCGGGCGGCAACGAATAACAAGAGACAAGAATCTTCGGAAGGCAGCAAAGCAGCATGAGCGAACCGTTCAACCCTGACGCCTACGGCATTGATACCCTCGGCGTGCGCGCCGGCACGCTGCGCACTGGCGAATTCATGGAGCACTCCGAGGCGATGTACCTGACCTCGAGCTTCTGCTTCAACAGTGCAGCCGAAGCCGCCGCACGCTTCGCCAACTCGGAAGAGGGTTACACCTACTCGCGCTTTACGAATCCGACCGTGTCGATGTTCCAGTCGCGCCTGGCCGCGCTGGAAGGCGCGGAGGCCTGCATGGCCACGGCTTCGGGCATGAGCGCGATTCTGTCGGTGGCGCTCGCCACGCTGCAGGCCGGCGATCACCTGGTCAGCTCGCGTTCGATCTTCGGCTCGACGATGACGCTGTTCAACTCGATCCTGGCCAAGTTCGGTGTGGAGACGACCTACGTCGACGGCACCGATCTGGCTGCCTGGCGTGCCGCTGTGAAGCCGAACACGAAGCTGTTCTTCCTGGAGACGCCGTCGAACCCGCTGACCGAGGTGTCCGATATCGCGGCAGTTGCCGATATTGCGCACAATGCCGGCGCGCTGTTCGTGGTCGACAACTGCTTCTGCTCACCGGCTTTGCAGCAGCCGATCAAGTTCGGTGCCGATGTGGTGGTGCATTCGGCCACCAAGCACATCGATGGCCAGGGCCGCGTGCTTGGCGGCGCGGTGGTCGGCAAGCACGATTTCATCATGGGCAAGGTGTTCCCGTTCGTGCGTACGGCGGGCCCGACGCTGTCGGCGTTCAACGCGTGGGTGATGCTCAAGGGCATGGAAACGCTGGCGATCCGCATGGAGCGTCACTCGCAGAGCGCGTTGGCGATTGCCGAGTTCCTCGAGTCACATCCGGCCGTGAATCGTGTGTTCCACCCGGCGCTGAAGTCGCATCCGCAGTACGAGATCGCCCAACGCCAGCAGAGCGGGGGCGGCGCGATCGTGTCGTTCGAGTTGAAGGGCGATAGCCCCGAAGCCATGCGTGCTGCTGCGTGGCGCGTGATCGACAGCACGAAGCTGTGCTCGATCACCGGCAATCTCGGCGACACGCGCACGACGATCACCCATCCGTACACCACCACCCACGGTCGCGTGGCGCCTGAAGCCAAGGCCGCCGCCGGCATCAGCGAAGGGCTGATCCGACTGGCCGTTGGCCTGGAGTCCGTGGAGGATCTCAAGGCCGATCTGCTGCGCGGCCTGGGCCAGTAAGCGGTTGGTTTTTCTCCCCTTGCCCATGACTGGGCGAGGGGGGCTTCACCGCAGCATCCTCTTCCTCAGCAGCACCAGCGCCACCGTCAGCGCCACGACTGCATACGCCGCGAGCACACCGACGTGCAGCGCGACATTCTCCACCGGCCGCCCCAACATCAACGGGCGAATCAATGCCACCGCGTGCGCCAGCGGTAACACCTGCGTGGCGGCCTGCGCGCCTTCCGGCAACTGTTCGAGCGGAAAGAACACGCCCGATAGCAGCAGCATCGGCGTCATGACCAGCGTCTGGTAGAACATGAAGAAGTCGTAGCTCGGTGCCAGCGCGGTCACGATCATTGCCAGACTGGCGAACGTCACACCCGCCAGCACGATGACCGGTAGCGCCCCGAGCGCGCTCGGAAACTGCGCATAGCCCAGAAGACCGGCCACCAGCATGATCGCCACCCCGGACAGCACGGCCTTGCTGGCTGCCCATAGCACCTCGCCCAGCACCACGTCGCCCAGCGTCAGCGGAGCGTGCATGATCGCTTCCCAAGTGCGCTGCACATGCATGCGCGAGAATGCCGAATACATCGACTCGAAGCTAGCGGACATCATCACGCTCGACGCCGTCGTGCCTGCCGCGAGAAACGCGATATACGACACGCCATGCACATTGCCGACCAGCAACCCAAGCCCGAGACCCAGGCCGAACAGGTAGATCATCGGATCCGCCAGGTTGCCGATCAATGACGGCACGGCCAGCTTCTTCCAGACCATGTAGTTGCGGTACCAGACCATCATCCAGTTGCGCGCGTTGCGTGGCAGCAGCGGCTGAGGGTAGCGCTGGTGGGTTTGCACGACGGGCGGCGCGCCGGCGACGATCGCGTCAGTGCTTCGTGGTGGATCCAGTTCGCTCATTTCAATCCCTCATCTCGCGGCCGGTCAACTTGAGGAACACGTCCTCGAGGTTGGCGGGCCGATGCAGGTAGCGCACGCCGCCCTTGCCATGCAGGGCGGCCAGCAGCGGAGCCGGCTCTCGCACGTAGAAGAACAGCGTTTCGCCGCGCATTTCGGTGCGTTCAGCCAGCGGCGTCAGCGTGTCGCGCAGCGGTTCGAGCTCATCGCCGTAGACTTCCACCACATCGCAGCCGATCTCGCTGTCGATCAGTTCATGTGGCTTGCCTTCAGCGATCTTGCGACCCGCGTCGATGACGCACAGGTGGTTGCAGAGCCGTTCGGCTTCCTCCATGAAGTGGGTGGTCAGCAGAATCGTCTTGCCGGCCGAGAGCAGTGATTTGAGTCGCTCCCAGATCAGGTGTCGGGCCTGCGGGTCGAGGCCCGTGGTCGGCTCGTCCATGATCAGCAGGTCAGGGTCGTTGATCAGCGCTCGCGCCACGGTCAGGCGCCGCCGCATGCCGCCAGAGAGATCGCGTACCTGCGCGTCTGCACGACTTTCCAGTCGCGCGAACTCGAGCAGCTTCGGCACTCGCTCCGCGATCTGGGCGGAGGATAGGCCAAAGTAGCGCCCGAAGATGCGCAGATTTTCGATGACGGAGAAGTCGGGATCGAGATTGTCGAATTGCGGCACTACGCCCACGCGCATCCGCGCCTGTGGGGCGCGTTGCGGAATCGGTTCACCGCAAAGCATCAGCGTGCCGGATGCTGGCGTAGTCAGGCCCAGCAACATCCGCAGTGTGGTGGTCTTGCCGGCGCCATTCGGGCCGAGCAGGCCGAAGCACTGGCCGGGCTGGACTTCCAGGTCCAGGTTGTCGACCACGACGTGGTCGCCATAGAGTTTGCGCACATTGCGCATCTGGAGGATTGCGGTCAAGGCGAGGTCCCGAGGATGCGATATCTGCCATTATGCAGGGCATCGCTCGGCGCATTGTTGCGCGAATCACGGCGAGACAATTCCATTTGCCGGAGTGTAGGTTGGCTAACGCGCGACGTTCGGCTTACTCTTAATATTTCCGAAGCCGGACTTCAAAGGAGCCGTGATGACTTTCGAACACTGGATTACGTTCGTGTTGACCAGCGTGATCCTGCTGATCATTCCAGGGCCGACGATCCTCCTTGTGATCGGCGATGCGCTCGCGCACCGCGGCCGCAGCGCCTATGCCACGGTGGCTGGTGTGGCTTGTGGCGACCTGACGGCCTTCACGCTGTCGATGGCCGGCCTGGGAGCGGTGCTGGCGGCCTCTGCCACGCTTTTCACGGCCCTCAAGTGGGTTGGGGCGGCCTATCTGGTCTATCTCGGTGTGCAGGCGCTGCGTACCGCGAATCAGGCCCGGGAACTCGAGGTGGCGCCGCAGTCCGGCAGCGGTGCCCAGCGCTTTGCCAAGGCATGGTTGGTCACGGCGCTGAACCCGAAGAGCATCGTGTTCTTCGTGGCCTTTGTGCCGCAGTTCATGGATGCGAAGTTGGCATTCTGGTCGCAGGCCGTGGTGCTGATCCCGACCTTCGTTGTGCTGGCGAGTGCCAATGCCACGGTTTATGCGCTGCTGGCGCGTTCGCTGGCGACTCGGCTGACCACGCGACGGGCGCAGGCCAATATGCAGCGTGCCGGCGGCATTACGCTGATTGGGGCGGGCGCGCTGATCGCCACGCGTTCCTAGGCGGTGCCGCAGGGACGAAAAAAAACCGCCAGCTTGCTGGCGGTTTTTTTTGGCAATGCGCGAATCAGTAGAGCTTCTTCGGCAGCATTTGCATACGCAGACGCTTGCGCAGACGGGCCTCGGCAGCCTTCTTCTTGCGCTTGCGCTCGGTCGTCGGCTTTTCGTAGGCGGTGCGGCTCTTCAGTTCCACGATCAGGCCAGTCTGCAGAATGGCGCGACGGAAACGACGCATTGCAACTTCAACGGGCTCGCCCGGTTTCAGAACGATCTTAGTCAATTCAGTCCTTCGGAAATTACCGCCTGGGGCGGTGGGTTCATAGGGGGAAACGTGTCATGTCAGGCTCCGGAGCCTTTCGCGACGGTGGTATTGCACACAGCGGCGAATGCCGTGGTGCGCCCCTAGAACCTGCTGTGGACCGAAATCCGTACTGCCTGTGTCAGGGGTGATGGGCCAAATTTTCCTAGCTAGGTAAAAACTTGGCGGTCTACCTGTTTCCGTGAATATTGCGCAAGAAATACGCCGGTAAGCTTTTACAGGTATACCGGGGGTGAGTCAAGTAAACTTGGGTAATCTGAGATCATACACCAGGAAATGTGCGCGAGGACCGCCAAACGAGGGATTGGCGTTACTGCAACAGGCTGCACCATGCCGAGATCAGTAGTACAAGCGCCATGAGGCGGTCAAAGCGCTTCATCATGGCGGGCGATCGGATGAAGCGGGTGGCACCCGCGCCGAGGGCCGCCCATACGCCCATGCAGGGCAGCGAGACGACAAAGAAGGTGAGTGACAGCAGGATCACCTGATGCGACTGGTCTGATCTGTGGCCCGCGAAAACACTTACCACGGCCAGCGCCATCATCCAGGTCTTCGGATTCACGAGCTGCAAGGCGGCCGCGCCTGCGAGGCCGAGTGACCGTTTGTCTTTGCTATCGACCTCGACACTTGCCGCCGGGCTGCTCCAGATCTGCCACGCCAGCCAGGAGAGCCAGAGCACGCCGCTCCAGGCCATCACGCGTTGGACCTGCGGATGGTCAGTCAAGGCATCGCCAATGCCGATGCCGACGGCCAGTACCAGCAAGGCTGCGCCGCCACAGCCGCCTATGATGATTGGCAGCGTTGCCACGATTCCGCGGCGGGCGCTGTGGCTCAGTACGATGACGTTGGTCGGGCCGGGCGTGATCGACGCAACGATCGCGAAAAGCAGGAAAGGAAGGAAAGGGAGCGTGTCGAGCATGTGGCCATTGTTGCGGCCGATGTCTCACGCGTCTGGAAGATTTGAGCAGCGCTTGCGGTAGTGCGCGGGTGTCAGGCCATAGGCGCGCCGGAACCAGCGTCCCAGATGGCTCTGGTCGGCAAAGCCGAGCGCGACGGCGACATCGGCTGGCGTTGCGCCTCGGGCCAGGAGGTGTCGTGCGCGCGCCAGACGCATCTGCACCAGATAGGCATGCGGCGCGATGCCGAATGCCGCTTTGAATGCGCGTGTCAGTCGATAGCGATCCACGCCGCTGATCGCAGCCAGGTCATCGAGCCCGATATCGTGATCAAGGTGGTCGTGGAGATAGTCGCGCGCCCGCTGTGCCACCAGGGGCAAGCGCGGGTCGAATGCGTGATGCGCGCGCCAATGCAGATGCGCTGTCAGTTGGGCGAGCAGCGCATCGAGTGCCGACTGACGGACGATGCGCAATTCGGGCTGCTGCAGGACCGTATAGGCGCTACCGATGGCCGAGATCAGCGCAGGGTCTTCTCTCAGGGTCTGAGCAAAGCCGGGTTGGCAGTGCGCTGGGGCGTCCTCGAATACGGCGCGTAGCTCGCGCTCCATCCACTGTGCGTCGAGATAGAGCATCGAGTAGGTGAAGCCTTCCGGCGCCACCGCGTAGCCATCATGGATCTCGCCAGGCTCCAGCGTGAACACCTTGCCGGGGGTGCTGCGCTGGACTTCGCGGCGACAGTGGAACTGCTGAATGCCCTGCTCGGTGTATCCGACCAGGTAGCTGTCATGCCAGTGAGGATCGTAGGCGTGGCCAGTGAAATGGGCGCGAATCGTCTCGATGCCAGTGCTGGCATCCTGCCTGAGATCGATCCAGCTTTGGGGGCTCACAGCGATTTTTGCGTTTCGGTTCCTTGAGCGGGCATCTTATACAGTCTGATGCGAAGGCTCTGGAACGTTTGTGCAGGGGAGGGGTGTCGGACGCGCAAAAAGAAAAAGGCCGATGCTTTCGCATCGGCCTTCCTCTTCTATCGGTTGGCTCCCCGACCTGGGCTCGAACCAGGGACCTACGGATTAACAGTCCGGCGCTCTACCGACTGAGCTATCGGGGAACAGCTGAGAAAGAAATTATAACCAGCTTCTCTTCGTTTCGTCAACAACTTTTTAACGTTTTGTTTTCGCTAGAAGTTGTTGCCAGAACTCTGGTTCGCCTCGAAACCGGCTTGCAGTGGGCGTTTCCACCTTTTGCAGCGTTGCCGTGTTTAGCAGCGAGGCCGCATTATAGCCAGCTTTTCGATTTATGCAAACAAAAAAACCGCCCGGAGGCGGCTTTTTTGTTTCGGTTCCGATCTCAGTCGAAAACCGGCGTCTCCACGCCAAGCACCTTGTGCAGCTTCGGCGAGGTCGTCGTGTACTGCATGTGGATCTTCTTGTCCGGGAAGATGTACGGCGCGGCGCCGAAAGCAGCCAGCGCGGCTTCGTGGAAGCCCGACAGGATCAGCTTCTTCTTGCCCGGGTAGGTGTTGATGTCGCCAACCGCGAAGATGCCCGGGATGTTCGTCTCGAACTTCTCGGTGTCCACCTTGATCTGCTTGCGCTCGAGGTCCAGGCCCCATTCGGCGATCGGGCCGAGCTTCGGCGAAAGGCCGAAGAACACGAGGATGTCGTCGACGGGCATACGGCGGGTCACGCCGTCGGCGCCGGTCACCTTGATCTCGGTGAGCACGCCATCCTTCTCTTCATAGCCGCCGATCTGGCCGACCATGAATTGCATTTCCATCTGTTCGCACAGCTCGCGCATCTTGGCCACCGATGCCGGTGCGGCACGGAAACCATCGCGGCGGTGGATCATCACCACCGACTCGGCCTTGCCCACCAGATCCAGCGTCCAGTCCAGCGCCGAATCACCACCGCCGACGACGACCAGATTGCGGCCGTGGAAGCGGCTCGGATCCTTGACGCGGTAGAACAGCTGCTTTCCTTCGAACTTGTCGATGCCTTCCACCTTCAGCGTGCGCGGCTGGAACGAGCCAACGCCGGCGGCGATGAAGATGGTCTTGGTGATGAAGCGGGTTCCAAGCGATGTTTCGACGAAGAAGCGGCCGTCTTCGCGGCGCTCCACGACGCTCACTTCCTGGCCCAGATGGAACGTCGGCGAGAACGGCTCGATCTGCTTCAGCAGGTTGTCGGTCAGTTCCTGGCCCGTGCAGATGGGCACGGCCGGGATATCGTAGATCGGCTTGTCCGGATACAGCTCGACGCACTGGCCGCCCACTACCTTGAGCGAGTCGATGATGTGTGCCTTGATTTCGAGCAGCCCCAGTTCAAAGACCTGGAACAGGCCGACCGGGCCAGCGCCCACGATCAGCGCGTCAATTTCCAGCGGCTGACCGCCAGGGTTCCCGCCGGCCTGATGGGTCGCGTCGGCCACGGGGTTAGGAATGCTCAAGTCCATATTCGTCCTGATACGTTGTGGGCACACATGTGCCCGGCATTGCTAGAAAGCGCGGGGGACGGCTCTCTGTATTTTTTAGCGCTGCAGGTATTGCAGCTTGTCGGTGGCGTCCTTCCATTCCTCGGCTTCGGCCAGCGGGGCCTTGGTCTTGGTGATGGACGGCCAGATCCGGGAGAGTTCGGCATTCAGTTCGATGAACTGTTGCTGATCGCCCGGCACGTCTTCCTCGGCGTAGATCGCGTTGACCGGGCACTCGGCCACGCACACGGCGCAGTCGATGCATTCGTCCGGGTCGATGGACAGGAAGTTCGGGCCTTCGCGGAAACAATCGACCGGACACACATCAACGCAGTCGGTATAGCGGCAACGGATGCAGGATTCGGTGACAACGTGAGTCATTTCGGTTCCAGAAAAACGGATCGGTCTTCAAATGGGGGAGGTCCAAGGCCGCATTCTTGCCCGGCGTTCCCGCCAGTCACCCGACATGCGTCAAGCGCAGCGCAAGTCAATCGGGATAACTTGGGGCGAACGGGGGCCGTGGACTTTCAAAGACCGATATTGTAGCCGAGCCTTCCCGCAAGAATAGCGAGTCTATATAGCTGGGTAAGATAGTTTTCTTATTTCTTTATGTGTTTTGTTGGCAATTCGATTCGAAAGTCGGCCTGCCAGGCGGCTTTCGTGGCGTTCAGGGCATCGGAACCGGTGGCGAACCGCTAATATTCTCCCTACGACGCCTGTGGCTACCCAGGGTAAAAGTGCCGCCACGGGCCCTTGCGGGACATTCAGACCACGCAGCATCCGACCGGGGATCCATGCCATGCCGGCACGCCATCTGTTCCGATTCGCAGTTTGCCTGACCACAGCGATGCTTGCGCCGCTGCCGTTGGCCGCCCAGTCGTTGGCGCCGGCGGACGGATCCGCGGCCATGGCCGATAGCGTGGTCTCCCGGCTGGTGGCCTGGCGGGCGCGGACAGATCAGCCGGTCACGCTTTCATCGCTGACGGCGTTCGAATGGGATAGCTTCAGCGTGGTCCGCGCGGCCGCCGGCGACCCGATGGCCAATTGCAGCCGCGAAGGTCTTGTGCCATGCGGCCCGGACCTGCACCCGCCGCCCGGCTCGATGATCCAGGTGCTGCGCTTCGACCGGGCCGGCCGTTCGGTCTACCAGGAGCGCATCATGGTCGCATCGGCCAATTTCGCCGATCCTTTGCCGACTGCGGTGCCACGTGCGCAGGCCACGCTGGTCACCTGCCCGAACGAGCAGGGGGTGCCGCTCTGGTGTGTGCAGACGCCCCGCAAGTCGGAACAGAAGCCGCCACAAGGACTGCGCTCGCTCGATGGCGGCTGACGACGCCAGGCCACGCCAGCGCGCCTCCGCGATACTTTCGGTTAGCATGATGGCCTGACTTCCGGTATGCCCCCGTCTGGCCTCGTTATGATCATCCGTTCCCTGCTCGACACTGACCTGTACAAATTCACGATGATGCAGGTGGTGCTGCATCACTTCCCGCAGGCCCAGGTGGAGTACCGCTTCAAGTGCCGCAACGCCGGGGTCGACCTGACGCCGTACGTCGACGAGATCCGGTCCCAGATCACGCAGCTTTGTCAGTTGCGATTCACCGACGATGAACTCAATTACCTGCGTGGCCTGCGCTTCATCAAAAGCGACTTTGTCGAGTTTCTGGCGCTGTTCCATCTGAACGAGAAGTACGTGCAGGTGCTGCCGTCGGCCAAGGGTAATGGCGAAATCGAGATCATCATCAAGGGTCCGTGGCTTCATACGATCCTGTTCGAGATTCCGCTGCTGGCCATCGTCAACGAGGTGTACTTCCGACGTACCCAGCCGAAGCCCGATCTGGCGGAGGGCCGTCGCCGGCTGCAGGCCAAGCTGGAGCTGCTCGCGGCGCCGCCCTATGTGGATTGCGTGATCGCGGACTACGGCACCCGCCGCCGGTTCTCGTGCGACTGGCAGGAGGAGGTCCTGCTGTCGATGCGCGACGCCATTGGCCCGCAATTGGCCGGCACCAGCAACGTCCACTTCGCGCGTCTGCACAACATGACGCCGCTTGGCACGATGGCGCACGAGTACCTGCAGGCCTGCCAGGCCCTTGGGCCGCGCCTGCGTGATTCGCAGGTCTACGCGCTGGAGCGGTGGGCACACGAGTATCGTGGTGACCTTGGCATCGCGCTTTCGGACACCTACGGCTTCGACGCATTCCTGCGGGACTTCGATCTCTATTTCTGCAAGCTGTTCGATGGCGTGCGACACGATTCGGGCGATCCGTTCGAATGGGGCGAGCGGATGATCGCGCACTACGCAGCGAACCGCGTGGATCCGCGCGGCAAGACGCTGATCTTCAGCGATGCGCTGGACATTCCCAAGGTCATCGAGCTCTATGAGCGATTCCGTGGCCGTTGCAAGCTCGCATTCGGTGTGGGCACCAACCTGACCAATGATCTTGGCTACAAGCCATTGCAGATCGTGATCAAGATGGTGCGCTGCAATGGGCAGCCCGTGGCCAAGCTGTCGGACACGCCCGAGAAGACGATGTGCGACGATCCCGGCTATCTGTCGTACCTGCGGCAGGTGTTCGCGGTTCAGGCCCCCGCTTAGGAACTTTCAACCGCGCGCATCAGGACGCTTTCTACAATCGGTCTGCCCCTTCAACTGCCACATACTCACATCGCCATGGAAACCAACGCCGCCCGTGACCGCATCTTCGCCCGCATCCGCGCTGCCCAGGGCCGGGGGCCCGCCGTGACCGAAGGTGAACGGGAGGCAGTGGCCGATTATCTGGCGCGACATCCACAAGGGCCGCAGCCTCCGGTTGACGGCGATCGTACAGCTGGGTTCGTCGCGCAGGCGCAAAAAATGGCCTCGACCGTGGATCGCGTGGCGACCCTGTCCGAAGTTCCGGCGGCCGTGGCGCGGTACGTGGATGGGCTGAAGCTCGTGCGCCGTGCCGTGGCATGGACCAGCCTGGGCAGCTTGCCGTGGGCGGAGCAGGGGATGACGGTCGAATGCCGCCCGCCGCTGCGCGATCCGCAAGGTGACCATGATCATGGCGACCTGGTCGGCATCACGGGCTGCTTCGTGGCGATTGCAGAGACTGGCTCGCTGATGCTGCTATCGGGCCCGGACACGTTTGCGTCGGCAGCGCTGCTGCCCGAGACCCATATTGCGGTGGTACCGGTGTCGCGCATCGTGGCCAATCTTGAAGAAGCCTTTGCGCAAATGCGCGCCGAGCATGGTCGACTGCCGCGCGCCACCAATATCATCAGCGGTCCGTCGCGAACCGGCGATATTGAGCAGACCATCGTGCTGGGCGCCCATGGCCCATACCGGGTGCACGTGATCCTCGTCGATCAGGGCTGATCATCGCCCCACGCGCCGCAACAGGCGCATTTTGAGACCTTTCTCCGAGGGGTTTGCTTTACACTGGCCCTCTTCACGAGAAAGGAGAAATCCACACGATGCGACGTGTCAGCACACTGCTTCCCCATTGTCTGCTTGCGCTTGTTGGACTGCTGCCGGGGTGGGGCCACGCTGCCGACCTCGACGGGGCGGCGTTAGCGCCAATCTGGGGACTGCCGTTTGCCGGCATTCTGTTGTCGATTGCGCTGTTTCCGCTGTTCGCGCCCAAGCTCTGGCATTACCACTACGGCAAGATCGCCGCGGCGTGGGGCGTGCTGTTCCTGGTGCCGTTCGCGACGGTCTTTGGCATGCATACCGCGGCGGCCAACGTCGTGCATGCGCTGCTGTCCGAGTACATCCCGTTCATCGTGCTGCTGACTGCGCTCTATGTGGTGGCGGGTGGTATCTGCGTGCGCGGCAACCTGCATGGCACACCAAAGCTGAACACCGGCATTCTCGCGCTGGGCACGTTGCTGGCCAGCATCATGGGCACCACCGGCGCGGCGATGCTACTGATCAGGCCGCTGCTTCGTGCCAACGACAATCGCAGGCATGTGGCGCATGTCGTCGTGTTTTTCATCTTCCTCGTGGCAAACGCAGGCGGTGCGCTGACGCCGCTCGGCGATCCACCGCTGTTCCTTGGTTTTCTGAAGGGCGTGGACTTCTTCTGGACCATGCGCAACATCCTGCCCGAGACGATCTTCATGTGGGTGCTGCTGCTGGCGCTGTTCTACGTGATCGATCGTCACTACTATCTGAATCGGGAAGAGGAACTGCCGGTCAGACAGGATCCGACGCCTGATTCGCGGGGCATCCGCATCGACGGCAAGGTGAACTTCGTGCTGCTGCTGGTCGTAATCGGCCTGGTGCTGATGAGCGGGCTGTGGAAGCCGGGCATCGTGTTCGATGTGATGGGCACGGACGTGCCGCTGCCGGCAGTATTGCGCGACGTTCTGCTGGTCGTGGTCACCGTGGCGTCGCTCATCGTCACGCCGCATGTGGCGCGCGCAGGAAACGAATTTAACTGGGAGCCGATCCTTGAGGTCGGCAAGCTGTTCGCCGGCATCTTTCTGACGATTATCCCCGTGATCGCCATGCTCAAGGCCGGTACGGATGGCGCTTTCGCCGGCGTGATCCGCGCGGTCAGCGATGGCAATGGGCAGCCTATCGACAGCATGTATTTCTGGGCCACAGGCATCCTGTCGTCGTTCCTCGACAATGCGCCGACCTACCTTGTCTTCTTCAATACCGCTGGTGGTGATCCGGCCACGCTGATGACGCGCGATGCTTCGACGCTGGCGGCGATTTCCGCTGGCGCGGTGTTCATGGGCGCCAATACCTACATCGGCAATGCGCCGAACCTGATGGTGAAGGCAATTGCTGAAAGCCGTGGCGTGCGGATGCCGAGCTTCTTCGGCTACATGGCCTGGTCCTGCACTGTGCTGCTGCCGCTGTTCCTGGTGATGACGCTCCTCTTTTTCCACGTATGACTGATATGAAGCCCTCCATTCTGGTCACCCGCGCAATCTTCCCCGACGTCATCGAACGGCTCGCGCAGTACTTTGACGTCGATGACAACCAGGAGGATCTGGTGCTCGACAGCGGCGCACTGCGAGAACGACTGGCGGGCAAGGTGGGTGTTCTGGCCAACGCTGCGGACCGGATCGATGGCGAACTGGTGGGGGCTTTGCCGCAGTTGCGTGCCGTATGCAACATGGCGGTCGGATACAACAACCTCGATCTGCCTGCGCTGACTGCGGCCGGCATCGTCGCGACCAACACGCCTGACGTGCTGACGGAAACCACCGCGGACTTCGGCTGGGCTCTGCTGATGGCAACGGCGCGTCGCGTGACCGAAGGGGAGCACTATCTTCGGGCTGGCAAATGGGAGCGCTGGAGCTACGACATGCTGGTCGGCATGGACGTCCAAGGCAGCACGCTGGGTATCCTCGGCATGGGGCGTATCGGCCAGGGGCTGGCGCGACGCGCGGCAGGCTTCGACATGCAGGTGCTTTATCACAACCGGAGCCAGTTGCCGGACGATGTCGAGCGTTCGCTCAATGCGCGATACGTGAGCAAGGCGGAACTGTTGCAGCAGTCCGACCACCTCATCCTGGTGCTGCCGTATAGCGTCGAAAGCCATCACGCCATTGGCGCAGCTGAAATCGCGCAGATGAAGCCGACTGCGACGCTGATCAATCTCGCGCGCGGTGGCATCGTCGACGACGCCGCGCTTGCGGCGGCACTGCGCGCACGCAAGATCTTTGCAGCGGGGCTTGATGTGTTCGAGGGCGAGCCGAGCGTGCATCCGGATCTGTTGACCGTGCCGAACGTCGTGCTGACGCCCCATATTGCCAGCGCTTCCGAGAAGACGCGCCGCGCCATGGCCAACCTGGCCGCGGACAATCTGATCGCCGCGCTGGACGTGGGTCCGCAGGCCGGGAAGCCGCCAACTGTCGTCAATCCTGAAGTGATGGCGCGTCGTCGCTGATTGCTGGGCTGCCCGAGACATGTCACTGGTTTCCATCCTGACCCTCGCGACCGCCGTGGTGGCGGTACTGCTGCTACTGGTGCTGGTATGGCGCACGCAGCGCAGATCCGCTGGCGCGGACCTGCAACCGCTGCTCGGCGAGTTGCGTGACGACGTGCGCGAGGATACCGCGCGTGGCCTGGAGCGGCTCGAACGCGAAGTGCGCACGGAAATCGCCGAAAGCGCGCGCGCCAATCGCGGTGAAGCCGGACAGCAGATGCTGCGATTCCAGCAGACGCTGTCGACGCATCTGACGAGCATCGCGACGGTACAGCAACAGCAGCTTGCGCAGTTGTCGGAAGCCAATGAGCGGCGGCTGGTGGAGGTGCGCGCGACGCTCGAACAGAAGCTGCGCGACATCGAGGCCAACAATGCAGCCAAGCTTGAGGAAATGCGTCGCACCGTGGACGAGAAGCTCCACGCCACGCTGGAGCAGCGGCTCGGTGAATCGTTCAAGCTGGTGTCCGATCGTCTGGAGCAAGTCCATCGTGGACTCGGCGAGATGCAGGTGCTGGCGCAGGGCGTAGGCGACCTCAAGCGCGTGCTGACCAATGTGAAGTCGCGCGGCACATGGGGCGAGGTTCAGCTCGAAATGCTGCTTGAGCAAATACTCACGCCTGACCAGTACGCCAAGAATGTCGAAACGGTCCGCAGTTCTGGCGCACGCGTCGAGTTTGCCATCCGTCTGCCTGGGCGAGAGTTGGAGAGCGGGGCGGTCTGGCTGCCGATCGACGCCAAGTTCCCGAAGGAGCAATACGAGCGCCTGATCGACGCCCAGGACCGGGGTGATGTGGACGGGGTGAACAGTGCGAGCCGTGAGCTCGAGGTCGCAGTGCGGCGCGAAGCCCAGACGATCTCGGAGAAGTATCTGTCGCCTCCCGCAACGACGGACTTTGCGATTCTGTTCCTGCCTACCGAAGGGTTATATGCCGAGGTGCTGCGGCGCCCAGGACTAACTGACCTGCTGCAGCGAGACTATCGAGTGACTGTGGCTGGCCCAACGACGCTGACCGCGTTGCTCAACAGTTTGCAGATGGGTTTCCGCACGCTCGCATTGGAGAAACGATCGAGCGAAGTCTGGGAGGTGCTCGGCGCCGTGAAAACCGAGTTCGGCAAATTCGGCGAAGTCCTCGCCAAGACGCGTGACACGCTGGTACGTGCGGCTCGGAACATCGAACAGGCCGAAGTCCGTACCCGGCAAATGGAACGCAAGCTGCGTACCGTCGAGGCGTTACCTGGAGATTTGGCGGAACAGCTACTGGGAACGGCCGAGAAGCCCTCAGTGGATACAGATGCTGCGGAGCAGGGGCAGGCGGAAGGCCTTTAGTCTCTCAGATTCGGAAGCGTTCTCGGAGCGTCCACAAGGCTGTAGATCAGCCGCCGGAGGAAGGCGGCGAAAGTTACAACATTTGCCTACGGCACGTCCAGCTTGTGGCGCTGCGCGGAACCGGCGCAGCGCCTGAGTGACAGTCGAAACGGCTTACTGACGATCTTCGGGCGTCAATTCGCGCACGTGAACTTCGATGCCGCCGAAGCGGGCAGCCACCCAGTTGTATGCCTTGCAACCGAGCCAGAGCAGTCCGAATCCGATCAACGCGTTGAGGATCAGGGCCGTGAAGACGGTGATGCCGGGCAGGTCGCCGTAGCGAATGAAGGCGACGAACAGGCCCATGGCGACGATCGGTACGGAAAAGCACAGGTAGACCAGCACCAGCGCACGAGCGGTTTTGACAGGGTGGAGGTACGCGATCTCCTGGTTCATGACGACAGACACAATATTCGGGGATTCGGATTTTCGTGCTGCAAGTGTAGCGATTGGGGCTTGCGACGCCTAGTCTGCCCCTCTTGTGGGTGGGCAATTCGTATGGCGGGGCGCGGCTTTTGCCGCCGAATGCGGCACAAAAACGACACCCTCGCAGGACGTTGCCGTACCGCTGCGCTTAGATCAATCCGTCGAAAAGCATGATTTCGACGCTTTCCCCCGCTTCCACGGTGCCTTGTTCATGCGCGAGCACGATAAAGCAGTTGGCTTCGCTCATGGACCGCAACACCCCTGAGCCCTGCTGGCCTGTGACGCGGACTTCCAGCGCGCCATCGCCACCGGGGGCGAGAATGCCTCGCTGGTATTCGGTACGGCCCGGTTTCTTGCGAATGGTTCCGGCGCTGCGCACGCGCATCAGCGGGAGTGGGGCGACCTTGGCACCCATCAATCGATGCAACGCTGCCCGCACGAAATGGTAGAACGTGACCATCACGGCCACCGGATTGCCTGGCAGGCCGAACAACAGTGCTTCGCGGCCATTCGACGTGATGCGTCCAAATGCCATCGGGCGGCCGGGGCGCATTGCGATCTTCCAGAAGGTGACGTCGCCCAGTTGCGCCATGATCTGTTTGGTGTAGTCCGCTTCTCCGACGGAAACGCCACCTGACGTGATGATCGCGTCGGCATTCTCGCAAGCGCTGCGGAACGCGGATTCCAGTGCTTCCGGGTCGTCCCGGACCACGCCCATGTCGATCAGGTCGACATTGAGACGGCGCAGCATACCGTGCAGCGTGTAGCGGTTCGAGTCGTAAACGCAGCCCGGGTCCAGTACCTCGCCGATCGAGCGGAGCTCGTCGCCGGTGGAGAAGAAGGCCACGCGCAGGCGACGGCGCACTTTGACTTCGGCCACACCAAGCGAGGCCAGCAGGCCGATATCCGCTGGCTGAAGGATGCGGCCCGCAGCAAGCGCGGCCTGCCCGCTGGCCAGATCCTCGCCACGCAGCCGGCGGTTGTCGCCGGCGCGCACGGCATCAGCCGCGAAACGGATCTGGTTGCCACCGGCCTGGATCTCAACAAATTCCTGAGGCACCACCGTATCGCAACCGTCGGGCATGACCGCGCCGGTCATGATCCGCACGGCTTGCCCCGGGCCTGCCGGGCTACCAAGCGCATTGCCGGCGTAGGCCGTACCGATGACCTGAAGCACCACGTCGCTCCCGGCGTCGGCCAGCGCCGCGCTGCTGAACGCGTAGCCGTCCATCGCGGAGTTGTCATGCGCCGGCACGTCGATCGACGAGATCACATCCTCGGCTAGCACGCGATCGAGTGCGGTGCGGATCGCCAGTTGTTCGATGCCGCCAACAGGCTCGATCACATCGCCAATGATGGCGTTGGCCTTCGCCACGGGCAGGGCGGAGGGGTCGTAGTCTGACAGGCAGGAGATGACGGATTGGAGCGAAGGCATGGCGTAGTCTGGTGGCGCGCGTGTCAGTCTGAACAGAAACAGTGGACGGCGCGCGTGTACTCGGAAGGCGAGGTCTTGAGCGTAGGCTGGAAGTCTAACCCGCGCGCTTTTCGCTTTCGTGCATGTGCAGTTCGTCGAGCGTGTTGATATTGGCGAAGGCCGCGGCATCGTCGAACGGCACTTCCACCAGCCGATGGCTGGCCGCCCAGGTCTCGATCTTGCGGCCGCCACCGTTCAGATAGGCGACCAGGCTGTCGATGGCCGATGCCGGCATCAGGCAGAACACGGGCTGGGTCTGGCGCCGGCCGTCGGCGTCGATCGTGACCGGAATCGCCAGTTCGGCGTCCTCGGTCTCGATGGCCTGGGCCAGCCGTTGCACCAGATCCGTGGGCAGGAATGGCGAATCGCAAGGCGCCGTCACCATCCAGCCGGTCTGGCATTGCTCGAGCCCTGCCAGCATGCCGGCCAGGGGACCTGCGAAGTCGGGCACGGAGTCGGTGACGACCGGCACGCCGAACGATTCATAGGCGGCAAGGTTGCGATTGGCGTTGATCAGCATCGCGCCGGTCTGCGCGGAAAGGCGCATCAGCGTGTGCATGGCCATCGGCACGCCGCGAAGCGGTTGCAGGCCCTTGTCCGTGCCGCCCATGCGGCTGCCTCGGCCGCCGGCCAGGATCAGGCCGGTTATGTCGTCGCGTGAAATCATGGATCTTGAGGATTGGGGCGCGGCGCCCGGAAGGGCATCACCCGCCGATATAGGACATCTCGATCTTGCGCTCGGCGCGTGCCGCGCGAATTGCCGGATCGCTGCGCTGTTCGGAATAGTTGTCGGTGCGGCCTTGCCAGACCTGGGCGATTGCGTTGGCGATCTCCAGGTCGCTGTGCCCACCGCGCAGCAGGGCGCGCAGGTCGTAGCCCTCGGTGGCGAACAGGCACAGATAGAGCCGACCTTCGGTCGACAGCCGGATGCGGCTGCAGTCTCCGCAGAAGGCCTGCGTGACGCTCGAAATCACGCCGATCTCGCCGCCGCCATCCCGGTAGCGCCAACGCTCTGCGGTCTCGCCCGAGTAATTGGCGGCCACGGCTTCCAGCGGAAACACTTCGTCGATCCGGCGCACGACTTCGGCCGATGGCAGAACTTCGCCCATCTGCCAGTGGTTGCTGGCGCCCACGTCCATGAACTCGATGAAGCGCATGATGATGCCGCTTCTGCGGAAGTGGCGCGCCAACGGCACAATTTCGCCGTCGTTGGTGCCACGCTTGACCACCATGTTGACCTTGATCGGCGCCAGCCCGACGGTTTGCGCCACTTCGATGCCGTGGAGCACGTCGCGCACGGCATAGTCGACGTCGTTCATCTTGCGGAAGATCGCGTCGTCAATGGCATCAAGGCTCACGCTGATGCGGGACAGTCCGGCGTCGCGCAATGACTGCGCCTTGCGTGCGAGCAGCGATGCGTTGGTAGTCAACGTCAGGTCCAGCGGCTTGCCCGATACGGTTTCGATGCGCGCGAGCATTTCCACGAGTCGCTCGATGTTCTTGCGCAGTAGCGGCTCGCCGCCGGTCAGACGAATCTTCTCCACACCCTGCGAGACGAAAATGCGCGCGGTGCGCTCGATCTCTTCGAAGCTCAGCAACTCGGAGTGGGGCAGGAACGTGTAGTCCTTGTCGAACACTTCCTTCGGCATGCAGTACACGCAGCGGAAGTTGCAGCGGTCAGTGACCGAGATACGCAGGTCATGCAGCGGCCGGCCGCGCGTATCGGCAACGAGTCCGTTCGGCGCAACCAGGTGCGAAGGAATGCTCGGCACCATCGAACGGTATCGATGGTCGCGCAGGTCGAGAATGGGGATGACGGTATCGGTCATGGCCAGGGTGAGGACGGAGGCTCTTCGGCGCGCGGGCGCCAGGGAGGCCTTTCTGTCAGCCATTCTAGCCGAGCGGCATCGGGCATCGTGGATGACATTATTGCCATAGGGTCACAGTTTGCCCGAGGCAGCTGCAATACAGCTTGCGGCATTGCAGCAAGTCAATCAATCCGCAAACAAAAAAAGGGGACGGCTTCTGGCCGTCCCCTTTCCCCTTGCCGGCGCGCGGTCAGCGCGCGAGGCAATTACTGCTGTTGCTGCTGTTGCTGTGCAGCGGCTTGCTGTACGCCACCGGTCTCGACCAGAACCATCGGGCCTTCCGGCAGCGGCGGTAGCGGCTTGCGCTCACGCGGCACGCGCGGTGCCGGCACGATCTGCGAAGCGGCTTCCTGTGCGGCGCGGTGCTTGTCGCCGTCCGTACGGACCCACTCCAGGCCAGCCGCAGCCAGCATCGGCTCCAGGTTCTCGGCGCTTGGCGCGGCGGTCACCTGCGTTGCGGCCGATACGACTGCCACGGTTTCCACCACGGCTGCAACCGGGGCTGCAACCGGGGCTGCAACCGGGGCCGGCGCGACGTCCGGCGTGGCGATGACAGGTTCCGAAATCACCGGAGCAGCTGCCACGGGAGCGGCTACCACCGGCGCAGTCTCGACCGGAGCGGGCGTCACTACCGGCGCCGCTTGCGGCTCGGCCACGGCTGCGAAGACGGGCTCGGATGCCACCGGGGCTACCGGAGCGACCGGTGCGACCGGTGCTGCTGGGGCCACTTCCGCCGGCGTCACCGCCACGGCCGTTTCGACAGCCTTGACGCTTTCATCGGCCTCGGCAACAGCGGGCTGGAAGCCAGTCGACTCAGATTCCGATTCCGTCACGCCTGCGCTGACTTCGGCCAGATTGGCTTCGTCGCCGTCAATACCTTCGGCATTTTGCGCAGTGTCATCACGGTCGCGGCGATAGCGGTTGCGGCCGCGACGATTGCGGCGACGGCGTTCTTCGCCTTCACCGGTCTCGGCACCTTCCACGCCAGCCGGCAGTTCTGTGGTGCCTGCTTCCGTGGTCACGGCGACCATTGCGGCGGCTGCGGCGACTGGCGCTACCTGGGCGGCGCCGACGGCCAACTGCGGCGCTTCGGTGCTCAGTGCCTCATCGGTCTCGCGGGCCTCATTGCGCTCGCGTTGACGCTCGCGCTGACGCTCGCGGCGTTCCTGGCTGCGCTCGCGGCGGCCTTCCTGGCGTGCCTCGGCACGTTCCGGCTGGGCGATTGCCGGGGTGGCCTGGCCTTCGCGAGGCGCGCGTGCAGGGCGTTCGCCACGTTGCTCACGCGGCTCACGCTGCTCACGTTGTTCGCCGCGTTGCTGCTCGCTGCGTTCACCACGCTGGCCACGACCCTGACGGTCACCGCGCTGTTCGCCACGCTCGCCGCGCTGGCCACGGCCCTCGCGACCTTCACGACCTTCGCGTCCCTCACGGCCTTCACCACGGCCTTCGCCGCGTTGACCGCGCTCGCGGCGGCCTTCACCACCGCGCGACGGGGTTTCGGCTGCCGGCTTTGCCGGTGCCTCGGGCGGCGTGGCCGGCTTGGCGCCGAACAGGCCCTTGAGCCAGGCAATGAAACCGCCGCTGGCCACCGGCTGGGTTGCCGGTGCGGGGCGCGCCGCAGGCGCCTCCGGGCGCACGCGCTCAGGGCGCGGCACCGAAACCGGAGCCGGCGCGTCGGGCGTGATGCCCTTGACGGCCGCTTCCTGACGCGGACGCGTTTCTTCCTTCTTGCGGCTGCTGTAGCTCGTGTCGGCCTCGAGTTCCTTGGCGGCAGCCTCGGCCATGCGGTAGCTGGCGGTCGATTCTTCCAGGCGCGGATCGTCGTGGCGCAGGCGCTCGAGCTTGTAATGCGGCGTTTCGAGGTGCTTGTTCGGGATCAGCAGCACGTTGACCTTGAAGCGCAACTCGATCAGGTTGATTTCCTGACGCTTTTCGTTCAGCAGGAAAGCGGCCACTTCCACCGGCACCTGGCAGTGGATGGCGGCCGTGTTTTCCTTCATCGCCTCTTCCTGGATGATGCGCAGCACCTGCAGGGCGGACGATTCGGTATCGCGGATGTGGCCCGTGCCGTTGCAGCGCGGGCAGGTGATATGCGAGCCTTCGGACAGGGACGGACGCAGGCGCTGGCGCGACAACTCCATCAGGCCGAAACGGCTGATCTTGCCCATCTGCACGCGGGCGCGGTCGTGGCGCAGCGCATCCTTCAAGCGCGTTTCCACGTCCTTCTGGGCCTTGCCGGACTCCATGTCGATGAAGTCGATCACGATCAGGCCGCCAAGGTCGCGCAGGCGCAGCTGGCGGGCGATTTCGTCGGCCGCTTCCAGGTTGGTGCGCAGCGCGGTTTCCTCGATGTCCGCACCCTTGGTGGCGCGGGCCGAGTTCACGTCGACGGAAACGAGGGCTTCGGTGTGGTCGATCACGATGGCACCACCCGACGGCAGCATCACCATGCGGGAGTAGGCCGATTCGATCTGGTGCTCGATCTGGAAGCGCGAGAAGAGCGGCACGTCGTCGCGGTACTTCTTCACGCGACTCATGTTGTCTGGCATGACCACGCTCATGAAGGCGCGGGCCTGCTCATAAATCTCGTCGGTATCGATCAGGATTTCGCCGATATCGGGCTGGAAGTAGTCGCGGATCGCGCGGATCACGAGGCTGGATTCCAGATAGATCAGCAGCGGGGCCTTGTTGTCGCCGGCGGCGCCGTCGATGGCCTTCCACAGCTGCAACAGGTAGTTCAGGTCCCACTGCAGTTCTTCGGCGGCACGGCCGATACCGGCGGTGCGCGCGATGATGCTCATGCCTTCCGGCACCTGGAGTTGCGCCATCGTCTCGCGCAGTTCCTGGCGGTCTTCGCCCTCGATGCGGCGCGAAACGCCACCACCGCGCGGGTTGTTCGGCATCAGCACCAGGTAGCGGCCGGCTAGCGAGATGAACGTGGTCAGGGCTGCGCCCTTGTTGCCGCGCTCTTCCTTCTCAACCTGGACGATCAGTTCCTGGCCTTCGTGCAGGGCGTCCTGGATGCGCGCGTTGCGCACGTCCACGCCGTCCTTGAAGAAGGCGCGCGCCACTTCCTTGAACGGCAGGAAGCCATGGCGCTCTTCGCCGTAGTTGACGAAGCACGCTTCCAGCGAGGGTTCGATCCGGGTGATGACACCCTTGTAGATGTTGCCTTTGCGCTGTTCGCGCCCGGCAGTTTCGATGTCGATGTCGATCAGTTTCTGACCATCGACGATGGCGACGCGCAGTTCTTCCTGTTGCGTCGCGTTAAACAGCATGCGTTTCATCGCAATACCTCACTCCAGTGCTGCGGGTGCCAAATGTCATGAATCGGCCATGCCCGCAACGGTCCAGGGAGCACGCGAGGAAAGTGAGCGAGGGTGGGAGAATTGCCAAAGACGCCAGCGCGCGCAAAAACGCGGCCGGCTGGGCGCGGGTGAAAGGAGAAGCTGTCGGCGAATTGGCCGTCCCTGTGGACGGGCAGTCAGTTGGGTCGGGAGAGCAATGCAATATTGCTCCTGATACAGCGACCTCTGGCGGATACCGGCTGGCCGGGGGCGGGGGGACGTGTACGCCGTGCCGGCGGCACAGGCTTTCGTTTCCCCTCGCAGCCGGGCCGGGGTGGCCAAGACGCGTCAAAGAGCAAGTTATCCGGACGCGGCGTGCGCATGCCGATACCAATCCGACCTGTGTGCTGGCGGGCGCGCCACTGCTTCTTGGCGTTCTACGTCAGGGCGCCAGACGATCCGGGTGTTATGAACCACGCCGGATCGCGGCCGATTTGCAGGTCGGTTGGCAGGCTGGCCTGCCGGGCCGGCACCGATTCCCGGTGCGGGCGGTCTTCTCTCACCGATGTGGATGCCCGATGGCGGGCATCCACATTGAATTCTTTTCTACCTGAACACTCAGTTTCCACGTGTCGACCGGTTCGATGCCGAAGTTACCTCTGGGCAACTTCCTGCGTGCCGGCGCGGCGCGTGCGTGCTGCTGATTGCCACCATTCGCCTGTCCGGCGCTTGCGGGGTACGCAATAAGCGGGGGACGGGCCGGGTCGATGGCAACCCGAAGTGTAAAATGCGAAATCTTGCGCGGATACTGGTGGGACTACCCAATTCAATCTGTTGGGTGTCCCGCATGTTCCTGCCCGATGCGCTGCGAAAAATGGCTGGCAAATCCGGGCAGGTTTTCAGGGCTCGCGCCAAACCTCGCTTACACAGGTCGTGCGTTTCCGGTCTTTGGCCGGTAACGGCCGGGAAATTATATTGAAAATGAATGAGTTACGCCATCAAATTGCAACGGAGCCGCAATCGCGCCCCAGCGGGCTCCAAGTGGCGTACGTGACCGTCGACGAAAGTTCGGAAGGGCAGCGCATCGACAACTTCCTGTTGAAGGTGGCCAAGGGCGTGCCCAAAAGCCACATTTATCGCGTGCTGCGCTCGGGCGAAGTGCGCGTCAACAAAGGTCGGGTCGACGCCACTTATCGGCTGCAGAACGGGGATGTGGTGCGTATCCCGCCGATGCGCGTGGCGGAGAAGGCTGCCCCGACCGGTGGTTTCGTGCCCGCCGGCGAGTTTCCTGTGCTTTTTGAGGATGCCGCGCTGCTCGTGATCGACAAGCCGGCCGGCGTGGCCGTGCATGGCGGGTCTGGGGTGGCCTTCGGTGTGATCGAACAGCTACGCCGCGCCAGGCCGGAGGCGAAGTTCCTCGAGCTGGTCCACCGGCTCGATCGGGAAACGTCCGGAATTTTGGTGCTGGCGAAGAAGCGTTCCGCGCTGGTGCACCTGCACGAGCAGATTCGTGGCAACGGCATGGACAAGCGGTATTTCGCCTGCGTGGCGGGCGAGTTTCCGAACACGCGCCAACATGTGAAGCTACCTCTATATAAATACAGCACGCCGGACGGCGAACGCCGCGTGCGTGTGCAGGCGGACGGGTTGGCGTCACATACGGTCTTCAATCGCATGGAGGCCTTCGATGGCTACACGTTGCTGGAGGCCGAACTGAAGACCGGGCGGACGCACCAGATTCGCGTGCATCTGCAATCGATTGGCTTCCCGATCGTTGGCGATGATAAATATGGCGATTTTGCGCTCAATAAGGCGCTTTCTCGCAGCGGCGCCAAGCCGGGGCTGAAACGCATGTTCCTGCATGCGCACCGGCTCACGCTGACGCATCCGGCCACCGGCGCGCCGATGACGGTGTCCGCGCCATTGCCCGCCGAGTGTGTTGAATTTCTGCAACAATTGCGGCAAGGGCGACCAGCGCGCGACGCGGACTGATCCGTACGCACGTCGCTGTTAGCGCTCACACACTTTCAGTATCCAACAAGGACCGCAATGGCCAGGCAGCGCTTCGACCTGATCGTCTTCGACTGGGATGGAACCCTGATGGATTCCACCCCGACCATCGCCAAATGCATACAGCTCGCCAGCCGTGACCTGGGACTGCCCGTGCCGGATGACAGCGCGGCCAGCCATGTGATCGGACTCGGCCTGAAAGACGCGCTCTCGTATGCGGTGCCGACGCTCGATCCCGCCGACTATCCGCGTCTGGCGGAACGCTACCGCTATCACTTCCTGACGCGTGACGCCGAGCTGGTGCTGTTTCCGGGCGTGCTCGACATGCTCGAGGCGCTTCACGCCGAGCATTACTTCCTGGGCGTGGCCACCGGCAAGACCCGAGTCGGACTCGAACGTGCCCTGGCGGCAACTGGCATCGGCAAGCTGTTCGATGCTACGCGCTGCGCCGACGAGACGTTCTCGAAGCCGCATCCGGCCATGCTCCACGAACTGACGCGCGAACTTGGCCAGGATATCGGTAGGACCGTGATGATCGGCGACACGACCCACGACCTGCAGATGGCCATCAACGCTGGCGCGCAGGGGCTTGGCGTCACCTACGGCGCGCATCCGGCGGAATCGCTGCGTGAGATGTCGCCTGTGCATTGCGCAACGTCGATTTCCGACCTGCAGGCCTGGCTGCTCGCTCATGCCTGAAGCATCGCTGGAACCGCGGCGCCTTTGCGCGGCAGAGGAACTGGTCGACGGTGGCGCAGGTGTGCGCTTTGCCGTGCGTCTCAACACGCGGGAGATCGGCGCGTTCGTCGTGCGATACGACGGCGCCGCGCACGGCTATCTGAATCAGTGCGCCCATGTGCCGATGGAACTGGACTGGCAGGAAGGCCAGTTTTTCGATAGTGCGGGCTTATACTTGATGTGCGCTACACATGGCGCGACCTACGCGCCGGACACCGGCTTGTGCGTGGGTGGCCCGTGCAAGGGGGCCGCGCTCGCCAAGCTCCGGATCGAGGAGCGCGAGGGCGCGGTCTTCTGGTTGCCTGAACCCCCATTTTTCCCGCTCGACGCCGAGTAAGGCTGAGCGGGACGTCATCTGACTTTATCGAGTCCATTCGCATGACAGAACAGCAAAATCCGCCGAACGAACCGGGTCAACCGCAAGATCGCGCAGGCGAGGACAGCAAGCTGGAGACGGCAAAGCACGCCGAATTCCCGCTGGAGCGGGAACTGCAGGCTGGCGACGACGCGGCCAAGCGCGAAGCCGACGAGCGGCGCGCCCGCCTGGCAGGCAAGGGCGGTCCCGTTGGTGGCAGCAGCGGCGGTGGCAGTGGTAGTAGTGGCGGCTGGGAGCGCGACGTGCTCGAGAAGGTGCTGATGGCCTCCCTGCGCGAGCAGCGCTCGGCGCGACGCTGGAAGATCTTCTTCCGCTTTCTTACCCTCGCCATCGTTGCACTGATTCTCTACGCGGTGATCGACTTCAAGGGGGATGTGCTGAGTTCGACGAGCGGTCGCCATACCGCCATGGTCACGCTCGACGGCGAAATTGCCGCCGGCACCACGGCCAGCGCGGACTCTATCAACGCCGCGCTTCAGGCGGCCTTCGAGGACACATCGGCAGCTGGCGTGATCCTGAAGATCAACTCGCCAGGCGGCTCGCCGGTACAGGCCGGCATCATCAACGACGAGATTCACCGCCTGCGCAAGCTGTATCCGGACAAGCCGTTCTACGTGGTGGTCGAGGAAATCTGCGCATCTGGCGGCTATTACGTGGCCGCCGCAGCCGACAAGATCTATGTCGACAAGGCCAGTATTGTTGGGTCGATCGGCGTGCTGATGGATGGCTTTGGCTTTACGGGCCTGATGGACAAGGTCGGCGTCCAGCGCCGCCTGTACACGTCCGGCGCCAATAAGGGCATGCTCGATCCGTTCTCGCCGGAAGTGCCACGCCAGAAGGGCTACGCGGAGTCCATGCTCAAGGAGATCCACCAGCAGTTCATCGACGTGGTGAAGGAAGGTCGTGGCGATCGGCTCAAGAACGATCCCGAACTGTTCTCGGGGCTCTTCTGGTCGGGTGAGCGCGCTGTGGAGCTTGGGCTGGCCGATGGCCTGGGTAGCGCGGACTACGTGGCCCGGGACCTGTTCAAGGCCGAGGACATCGTCGACTACACGGTCAAGGAGAACATCGCCGAACGCATGGCCAAGCGCTTCGGCGCGGCCGCTGGATCGGCGGCGATGAAGTTGATGATGATGAGTGCAACCGTGCCTTCGGTGCGGTAATCGGTGCGATGCGCCCATGCAAAAACCCCCGATTTCCGGGGGCTTTTGTTTTTGTCTTACTGCGCCAGCAGCGAGAAGATCGCGGGGCGCTTGTGCAGGTCGAGCCGGTCGGGGCGCCATGCTGAAATCGGCAGCGTGACGATGGCTTCGGTTGGGAGTGTCAGGTCGACTGCGATCGACAGCAGCGTGGTACCAGAGCAGTGTTGGCGCAGCGCCTCGAGCAGCGCACCGTTGCGGTAGGGCGTTTCGATCCACACCTGCGTCTGATGCGACTTGCGGGAGCGCTGTTCGAGTTCGCGCAGCTTCTGCGCGCGGACATCGGCGTCGACGGGCAGGTATCCGTTGAACGCGAAGCTCTGGCCGTTCAGACCCGAGCCCATCACGGCGAGCAGGATCGAACTGGGCCCGACCAGCGGGCGCACGGTGATGCCGCGCGTATGCGCCAGTCGCACCAGGTCCGCGCCGGGGTCGGCCACGGCCGGTACGCCAGCCTCGGAGAGCAGCCCGCCATCGCGGCCCGCGGCAATCGGGTCAAGCAAGGCCGTCAGTGTGTCCGGGCGGGTATTGACGTTCAACTCGCGGATCTCGATCTGCTGGATCGGCTGCGCGAGCGGGGTCGTTTCGCTGAGCTTTTTCAGGAATGCACGTGCGGTCTTGGCGTTCTCGGCGACGAGGTAGTCGAGGCGCGCCGCGATCTGCTGGACGCCCGCTGGGATCACGTCCATCACCGGGTCGAATTCGTCGCGCTTGCCCAGTGTGTTGGGAATCAGGAACAGGTTACCGGCCATCGGTCAGGCTCCGAAGCATGGATAGCCGACGTGACGCAGCATCCCGGTGAGTGCGATCAGCGGCAGGCCGATCAGCGCGGTCGGATCGTTGGATTCGACGCGCTCGAGCAGCATGATGCCCAGTCCTTCGACCTTGGCGCTGCCGGCACAGTCATAGGGCGTCTCGAGTCGCAAATAGGCGTCGAGTTCGGCATCGGAAAGGTTGCGGAAAGTGGCGTGTGTCTGGATATCGGCGATCTGGGCCTCGCCGGTGCGCCCATCAAGCAGGCACAGCGCGGAATGGAAAGTGACCGTTCTTCCGCGCATCAACTGGAGCTGGGCCAGCGCCTTGGCATGGGTGCCGGGTTTGCCAATCTGCTGGTCGTCGAGCGTGCAAACCTGGTCGGAGCCGATCACCAGGGCGCCGGCGTGAAGCGCGGCAATTGCTTCCGCCTTGAGGCGGGACAGGCGCAAGGCCGTGGCAGCGGGACGTTCGCCGGCCAGGGGAGTTTCGTCGATATCCGGCGTGGCAACCTCGAACGGGATGCGCAGGCGCGACAGCAATTCGCGCCGATAGGGGGAGCTCGACCCGAGAATCAAGGCAGGGCGGGTGTCGGAAGACATATTGTTAACAGAGAGCAGAGAGGCAGAAGCTGTGGTGGGCGGCGTACTGCTTGTATACTTTGACCGCTTCGGGTTTTTCAACGTATAATCGCGCGTTTAGCTGCACAGGCACGCACGTTGCCGGGATTTGTGTGGCAGACAAGGCATTTTGAGCGATTCAGCCCGTATGAGTCAGCCAACCCAGCCCGTGGCGTCCGCCGGGGCATTCGATCTGCGCGAAACCGATCTCTTCGCCTTCTGCCGTAAGGGCAGCAATGCGGCGGGGGATGTGGCCACGCGCGATTTGCCGCGCATCTTAGCCGAGACGGCCGCCGATGCGCCAGCTTCGGCGCCGGACGAGACATTCCACTATATGGTGGCAGGTTCCGTTCGCGATGAGGCGGTGGAGCCCGGCGCGCCGGTCGTGCAGCGACTGTTTCTCGATGTGGCGGTCAATGGACGTGTCTGGCTGGATTGCCAGCGGTGTCTCGGGGTGTACGCCGAGCCGATCGCCACGGAAATGTGCTTTGAAGTGGTGGTCAGTGAAGCGGCCGCCGAAGCGGCGCCAATGGATGACGACGAAACCGATGTCATTGTCGGTTCGAAGAAATTCTCGGTGCTGGAACTGATTGAAGACGAGGTGCTGCTGGCATTGCCGACAGCGCCGAAGCACGCGGTCTGTCCGTCGGTGCACGAGTCGCTCGTGACCGGCGCGGACGGCGAGGTGGAGCCAGAGGCGCCACCTGAGGAAGAAAAGCGGCCGTCGCCCTTCGCGGCGCTGGCCAGCCTGAAGACGAAGCATTGACGCCGCGGACGCGGCACGGCAAGCGTCTTTTCGGTAGCAGTTGAAGCATCCGGCCGGGCCCCGGCTACGCCTTGCGCAGGATGCGTGTGTTAATATCGCAAAATTCTCGAAGGAGTCATCATGGCTGTTCAACAGAACAAGAAGTCGCCGTCCAAGCGCGGCATGCATCGCTCGCACGACCATCTGTCGGTCGCGCCGCTGGCTGTCGAGCCGACCACCGGCGAAACCCACCTGCGTCACCACGTGAGCCCGAACGGCTACTATCGTGGTCGCAAGGTCATCAAGACCAAGAACGACTGACCAAGTCGTCTGGCGTGACCAAGTGTCCCGCTCGCGCACGTTGTCAGGTGTAAGACAGGAAAGCGGCAAGCTCGTTGCCGCTTTTTTGTTGGGCGCTCGGCTCCCGCACCGCAACGTATTCGCGCGTCCGGCTGATTGCGTCCCCGCAGCCCCAGGCGACGGGTGCCGGCGCGCTTTCCGTATCAGGAAATAATGACGATCAAGCTCGCTATCGACTGCATGGGCGGCGATCACGGCGTATCCGTGACGGTGCCGGCGGCGATCAGTTTTCTTTCCAGTCACGACGACGCCGAGATGATCCTGGTCGGCTTGCCCGACGCCATCGGCGCGCAGCTCAAGAAGCTGCATGCAACGGATCATCCGCGTGTGACCGTCGTGCCGGCAACCGAGGTCATCACCATGGATGACCCGGTGGAAGTGGCGCTGCGCAAGAAGAAGGATTCTTCGATGCGCGTGGCCGCCACGCAGGTCAAGGAAGGCAAGGCCGATGCCTGCATCTCCGCCGGCAACACCGGCGCGCTGATGGCGGTGTCGCGCTATGTGCTCAAAACGCTCGAAGGTATCGAGCGCCCGGCTATTGCCACCACGATTCCAAATGAACAAGGCTGGGGCACCACGGTGCTCGACCTCGGCGCGAATGCCGACTGCGAGCCCGGACACCTGCTGCAGTTCGCGCGTATGGCCGATGCCATGGTGTCGGTGGTGGATCACAAGGAGCACCCGACCGTCGGGCTGCTCAATATCGGCGAGGAAGTGATCAAGGGCAACGAGGTGGTCAAGGCCGCCGGCGAGTTGCTGCGTGCTTCCGAGCTAAACTTCTACGGCAACGTGGAAGGCAATGACATCTTCAAGGGTACGACCGATATCGTCGTTTGTGACGGTTTCGTTGGCAATGTGGCGCTCAAGAGCACAGAGGGCCTCGCGAAGATGATCGGCAGTATGATCAAGGAAGAATTCACGCGTTCGTGGTTCACGAAGCTGCTGGCGGTGGTGGCCATGCCGGTGCTGTCGCGCCTGGCGCGACGGCTCGATCCGGCCCGCTATAACGGCGCTTCCCTGCTGGGCCTGCGTGGGCTCGTGATCAAGAGTCACGGCTCGGCCGATGCCCATTCTTTTGAGTGGGCCATCAAACGCGGGTATGATGCCGCCAGAAATGGCGTCATCGAACGCATAGCAAGGGCATTCGCTCACAAGTCAGGTGCCGGTGGCGCCGCGACGGGCAGCCCGGAGACAGACGCACCGAACCCACATCCCGATTCTCGCGCCGCCTGAGGCCGCTTGCCCGCTGCGGCGGGCAGCCTGCGCGACCGCGCACAGGGCGACCCGGTGAGCATCACGATCCGACACGACATGACCAAGTACGCAAAAATCATCGGTACAGGGAGCTATCTGCCTCCTCGGCGCGTCACGAACGCCGACCTGGCGGCTCAGCTCGCCGAGAAGGGCATCGAGACCAGCGACGAGTGGATCGTCTCGCGCAGCGGCATCTCGGCGCGTTACTGGGCCGAGCCCGACGTCACGTCGAGCGACCTGGCCGTCAAGGCGGCCGAACGGGCGATCGAGGCGGCCGGTATCGACCGTCAGGACATCGACCTGATCATCGTCGCCACGTCCACGCCCGACTACGTTTTCCCGAGCGCCGCTTGCCTCGTGCAGCAGAAGCTCGGCATCACCAACCAATGCGCGGCATTCGACCTGCAGGCCGTCTGCTCCGGCTTTGTCTATGCGCTGGCCACGGCGGACAAGTTCATCCGCAGCGGCTCGCACAAGAATGTGCTCGTGATCGGCTCCGAGGTGTTTTCGCGCATTCTGGACTTCAACGATCGCACCACCTGCGTGCTATTTGGCGATGGCGCCGGTGCGGTGGTCCTGACCGCGTCCGATGAGCCGGGCATCCTGTCCACGGCCATGCATTCGGACGGTAGCCACGTGGGCATCCTTTGCGTGCCGGGCAATGTGTCCGGTGGCGCGATCACCGGCAATGCGTTCCTGCATATGGACGGACAAGCTGTGTTCAAGCTGGCTGTGACCGTGCTCGACAAGGTCGCGCGCGAAGCCATCACGGCGGCCGAGATGCAGGCCGACGAGATCGATTGGCTGATCCCGCACCAGGCCAACATTCGCATCATGCAGGGCACGGCCAAGAAGCTCGGCCTGCCGAGCGAGCGCATGATTGCCACCGTGCATGAACACGGCAATACCTCCGCCGCTTCGATTCCGCTGGCGCTCGACGTCGCGGTACGCGATGGCCGCATCAAGCCCGGGCAGACCGTGCTGATGGAGGGTGTGGGCGGCGGCTTTACCTGGGGCGCGGTGCTGCTGCGCATGTAAGATGCGGCCGGCGCGCGGCGCGTAGAACGCGGTGCGCCAGTTGACAAGATGAATTGCTAGGACTGGATTTCAGATGAAATTCGCATTTGTTTTCCCCGGACAGGGTTCGCAGTCGGTTGGCATGCTCAATGCCTTTGCCGATAACCCAGTGGTGCGTGCCACGCTTGAAGAAGCTTCGACGGCGCTGGGTCAGGACATCGGCAAGCTGATTGCGGAAGGCCCGGCCGAAGAACTGAACCTGACGACCAACACGCAGCCCGTGATGCTGACGGCCGCAGTGGCCGTGTACCGCGCATGGCTCGACGCCGGTGGTCCGGCTCCGGCGCTGGTTGCAGGCCATAGCCTGGGCGAGTACTCGGCGCTGGTGGCCGCAGGGGTGATCCCGTTTGCCGAGGCGGTGCCGCTGGTTCGCTTCCGTGCCCAGGCGATGCAGGAAGCGGTGCCGGTGGGTGAGGGCGGCATGGCCGCGATCCTTGGCCTGTCGGACGATGACGTGCGCGCCGCGTGCGCCGAGGCTGCGGCGGCAGGCGCTGGCGTGGTCGAGGCTGTCAACTTCAATGCCCCGTCGCAGGTGGTGATCGCCGGCAACAAGGGCGCCGTGGAAAAGGCCTGCGAGATTGCCAAGGCGAAGGGCGCCAAGCGCGCGCTGCCGCTGCCGGTGTCCGCCCCGTTCCACTCGTCGCTGCTCAAGCCTGCCTCCGATCGCCTGCGCGAGCGCATGGCTGGCCTGTCGTTTTCGGCACCGGCCATTCCGCTGGTGAACAATGTCGACGTGGCAATCATCAGTGACCCGGCTCAGATCAAGGACGCGCTTGTTCGTCAGGCAGCCGCTCCGGTACGCTGGGTCGAGTGCGTGCAGAAGATGGCCGCCGAGGGCGTGACACACGTGATCGAGTGCGGTCCGGGTAAAGTGCTGGCCGGTATGACCAAGCGCATCGACGGCAACCTCGTTGGTGGTGCAATCTTTGATCCGGCGTCGCTGCAGGAAACGCTGGCGCTGCTGAAGTAAGACCAAGGAACAAACGCAACATGAGCAAGACTCTGGAGAATCAGGTCGCACTGGTGACCGGCGCATCGCGCGGGATCGGCCGTGCCATCGCGCTGGAGCTCGCACGGCAGGGCGCAACGGTGATCGGTACCGCCACGAGTGAGTCGGGCGCTGCTGGCATCAGCGAGTTCCTGGCTGGCGAAGGCCTGAAGGGCGGCGGTGTGGTGCTGAACGTCAACGACGCGGCGCGCTGCGAGGCAGTGATCGACGAGATCATCAAGGCGAACGGCGGTCTGAACGTGTTGGTCAACAACGCCGGCATTACGCAGGATCAGTTGGCCATGCGCATGAAAGACGAGGATTGGAGCGCCGTCATCGACACGAACCTGACGGCCGTGTTCCGTCTGGCCCGTGCCGTACTGCGCCCGATGATGAAGGCTCGTGGCGGCCGCATCATCAACATCACCTCGGTGGTCGGCTCCACCGGTAACCCCGGTCAGATGAACTACGCTGCGGCGAAGGCTGGTGTCGAGGGCATGACGCGCGCGCTGGCCGCCGAAATCGGCAGCCGCAACGTCACCGTCAACTGCGTGGCCCCCGGATTCATCGATACCGACATGACCAAGGTACTGTCGGAAGAGCAGCATGCGGCGCTGAAGACCCGGATTCCTCTGGGTCGTCTTGGCCAGCCGGAAGACATCGCCAATGCGGTGGCGTTCCTGGCTGGTCCGCAGGCCGCCTACATCACGGGCACTACGCTGCACGTGAACGGCGGGATGTACATGAATTGATGGTTCCGCCCGGGATCGGTTTCGAGGGAGAAGCCGAAAGAAGCCGGGCGAAGCTGTTGTTTTTCAAACCAAACGGGCGTGATTCTTGCAAAGCTCGGCAGGCGGATTTTTTGTGGTCCAAACCTGCTAAAATGCGCCCACTTTTTGTCGAACTTCCCTGGAGGGTTACATGGACAATATCGAACAACGCGTCAAGAAAATCGTTGCTGAGCAGCTTGGCGTGGCCGAGGCAGACATCAAGAACGAATCGTCGTTCGTGAACGATCTCGGTGCGGACTCGCTGGACACGGTTGAACTCGTGATGGCGTTGGAAGATGAATTCGGCATGGAAATTCCCGATGAGGAAGCCGAAAAGATCACGACCGTGCAACAAGCTATTGACTACGCTACCGCGCACGTCAAGGCCTAAGCCGTCGTCTTCATATTCCGAGCCACAGAAGGCAGGTCGGCGGGGCCGTTACGGTCCTGTCACGCTGTTTTCTGTGGCTTTCGTCTGTTCGACGAAGCAGAATCGGAATGATCTCAGCCGCTTCCTCTCGCAAGGAATCACTTCCTATCGGCAGGAGCAGCGAGATCCTGAATCAATCCAATTCCGCTTCACGTACTCGTAGGAAAAAATAGTGAGCCGTCGTCGCGTCGTCGTCACTGGGCTTGGCCTTGTGTCTCCCGTCGGAAACACGGTTGCCGAAGGCTGGGCCAATCTGGTTGCCGGCAAGTCCGGCATCGCCACCATCACCAAGTTCGATCACTCTCCCTTTGCTGTGCACTTTGCGGGCGAAGTGAAGGGCTTCAATGCCGAGGATTACATCCCGGCCAAGGAAGCCCGGAACATGGATACCTTCATCCATTTCGGCATCGCCGCCGGTTCGCAGGCGCTCAAGGACAGCGGCCTGGAAGTGACCGAGGCCAACGCCGAGCGCATCGGTGTGCTGGTGGGCTCGGGTATTGGCGGGCTGCCGATGATCGAAGATACGCAGATGACGCTGGCCGAACGCGGCCCGCGCCGGATCTCGCCGTTCTTCGTGCCAGGTTCGATCATCAACATGATCTCCGGTCACCTGTCGATCATCCACGGCCTCAAGGGCCCGAACCTGGCTGCGGTGACGGCCTGCACGACCGGGCTGCACAGCATCGGCCTGGCGGCGCGTCTGATTCAGGCGGGTGACTGCGATGCGATGCTGGCTGGCGGAGCGGAGTCGACGGTGTCGCCGCTCGGCATCGGCGGTTTTGCGGCAGCGCGCGCGCTTTCCACTCGCAACGATGACCCTGCTGCGGCGTCGCGTCCGTGGGACAAGGACCGCGATGGCTTCGTGCTGGGCGAGGGTGCCGGCGTGATGATGCTCGAGGAGTATGAGTCGGCCAAGGCGCGCGGCGCGCGAATCTATGCTGAACTCATCGGCTTCGGCATGAGCGGTGACGCGTTCCACATGACGGCGCCGAACACCGACGGTCCGCGCCGCTGCATGGTCGCTGCGATCAAGGATGCCGGAATCAATCCGGACGAAGTGCAGTACCTCAACGCGCATGGCACCTCGACGCCGCTGGGTGACAAGAATGAGACCGATGCCGTCAAGCTGGCATTCGGTGATCACGCCTACAAGATGGTGGTCAACTCGACGAAGTCGATGACCGGTCACTTGCTGGGTGGCGCTGGGGGCCTGGAGTCGGTGTTCACGGTTCTGGCGATTCACAATCAGATCTCGCCGCCGACCATCAACATCTTCAATCAAGATCCCGAGTGTGATCTCGATTACGTCGCCAATACGGCACGTGACATGAAGATTGATGTCGCCGTGAAGAACAACTTCGGCTTCGGCGGTACCAACGGTACGCTTGTCTTCCGCCGCGTCTGATATCGCGCGCGTTTCGCATGAAACGGGGCCGGCTGGTGACAGCGGCCCCCGTCCCATCCTGTACTCCCCGGCATTTCCCCGAATCCTTGGGTTGCACGCAGGTGCAACCGCGTTCGTGGCCAGGCGGAACCTTATTGCGCAGTTGTGGTCACAGAATGCGCTCCGCGACACCCGAAATCGCCTGGATCGTAGGTAAAATACAACGCTTGTCTTGACGACGAAACCAAGAGATACACTGCAGCAGGTGAACTATTCGTGAGTGAACGCGAAGCCGATCAGCTTCTAGTTGAACGCGTCCAGCAGGGCGACAAACGGGCCTTTGAGTTGCTGGTGACCAAATATCACCGCAAGATCATCCGCCTGATCTCCCGCCTTGTCCGAGACCCCGCCGAAGTGGAGGATGTGGCGCAAGATGCCTTTATCAAGGCATATCGCGCGCTGCCCCAGTTCCGGGGCGAATCCGCTTTCTACACGTGGCTGTACCGGATCGCCGTCAACACGGCCAAGAACTACCTGGCCACCCAGGGACGGCGGCCGGAAGCGTCCAGCGATATCGATGCCGAAGAGGCTGAAACTTTTGCGGACGGTGAGCAACTAAGGGATATCAATACGCCGGAGTCGATGCTCCACACGCGCCAGGTTGCCGATACGGTGAACCGCGCCATGGAGGCATTGCCGGAAGAATTACGCACCGCCATTACGCTGCGCGAGATCGAAGGCCTCAGCTATGAGGAGATCGCGGAGGCGATGGGGTGTCCGATCGGTACGGTGCGCTCGCGGATTTTCCGGGCGCGCGAAGCGATCGCCGAGAAGTTGCGCCCGCTGCTGGGAACGGCAGAGGGCAAGCGGTGGTAGGGGATGTCAGCAGGATGCTGGTGTCTCTCAGTTTGAATGTCGTGCAGCCAGCGTTGCAGCCTATTCCTGCATCGATAAACGACAAGCAGTAGTGACGGGATTTATCGGTGTTCGATGGAATTTCTTGGGGTTGGAAATGGGTCAGGCTCATAAGCAGTCGGTTCATGTAATGGAAGCCGCGGAGCAGATCTCCGCATTGATGGACGGCGAGCTGGCGCCGCACGACGTGGATGCCGCGCTCGGCCTTGCCAAAGACGACGCTGGTATGGCCGACTGGTCGATGTACCAGTTGATCGGCGATGCGATGCGTTCGGAAGAGTTGACGCACGCAGGGTCGACCGAAGCCTTCCTCTCCCGATTCTCCGCGCAGCTTGAAGCCGAGCCGCATGTGCTGGTGCCGGCTGTCGCGCAGGCTGGCCGTCATCGACTGCTGGTGCGTCCATCGTGGGTGCGCCGTGTGGTGCCGGGTACCGCGATTGCCGCCGCAGTGGCTGCTGTGAGCTGGGTCGTGGTGCCGCAGATGCGTGGGCCAGGCGGTGTGGGCGCTCCGGATGCTGTGGTTGCAAGCGTCGAGCAACCGGCCGGTGCGACGGTAAAGGCTGGCGTTGCTGCGCCGGCGGCCGCGGGTTCGATCATGGCGGTCTCCGCCGATAGTGCCCAGATGATTCGCGATCCCCGTCTCGATGAATACCTGCGTGCCCATCGCACGTCGGTCGCAACCGATGCCTTTGTGCCGACCATGCGTACGGTGGTGAATGGTGTCAACTTCTCTCAGGACAATTCGCAGGAATAATGCCGGACATGCATAAAGGACCGTCGCTCGCCAATGCAGCGGGCGTACACGGAAAGAAGGGCCTGCGGAGGTCCTTTTTTCTGGCCTTATGTCTGACCGCTGCCGCCGCGACTGCGCAGCCGTCTGACTCCACGCTGAACCGCCGTGACGCCACGGCGTGGCTGAACAAGATCCATCGTGCTGCCCAGCGGGAGAACTACGTTGGTACGTTGATTTATCAGCGCGGCAGCATCATCCATGCATCGCGGATCCAGCATTACAGTGATCTCGTACACAACGAGTACGAACGACTGGAAACGTTGGACGGCAAACCGCGCGAGGTGCTGCGCCAGAATGATGTGGTTCACAGCCTGATTCCCGAGGCCAAGCTTGTGGTCGTGGAGAAGCAGGAGGCCAAGGACCGTTTCCCGGCGCTGCTGGCGACGAACAAGAGCGACGTGCTCGACCTGTACGACATGCACAAGCTGCCGGCCGAACGTGTCGCCGGCGTCGAGTGCGAGGTCTTCTCGCTGGACCCTCACGACACGGCACGTTACGCGGTGCGGTTGTGGGCCGACAGGAATTCGGGCCTGCTGATGCGCGCGCAGACGATCGGCGAAGGCGGCAAGGTACTCGAGCAGGTCGCATTCTCGCAGGTCGATATCGGCGTGCCTTCAGACAAGCAGCGCATCCTCAATGCGATCAAGGGCGCGAGCTCCTGGAGTCATTACGAGGTTACCTATCAGCCTGCCAGCATCGCCGACGAAGGCTGGTCGATCAACACGCCAATCAAGGGCTTTCAGAAGATCCGGGAAGTGCGCCGCCCACTGGGCGAGTTGCATGCCCCGACCTCGGCCAACAAGTCCGGGCAGGTCTTCGAAGTATTGCAGGTCGTCTACAGTGATGGCCTGACGGGGCTTTCGGTCTTCATCGAGCCCGTATCCGAACAGCGTGCCCGCCGCGAGGGCGTGGCGTCGCTAGGTGCCACCCAGGTCGTGGTACGGCGCGTGGCCGATTTCTGGATTACCGTGGTCGGCGAAGTGCCTGCTTCTACGGTGAGGCAGTTTGCGGCCGGCGTGGAATACCGCCCGCCCAAAGCGGTACACTGACCGAAATTGGTCCGGCGGCGGTGGAGTGGCAGTCCCGCAACACCGCCAGGCAGTACGCTTTGCAGGCGTCCCCCGGCCTTATGCGCTGTGAAGCATCCGTTTCTCGCTGATCTCCCGGGAGTTTTGTCGATGATTTCCAGATCTCCAGCCCTGGCAAGGGTCGTGGTCATGGTGGCCATGCTCGTGTTCGGTCCGGCTGTTTCCGAATTGGGGCACGCTCAGGCGGCGGCCCAGAACTACAACCTGCCCGACTTTACCGACTTGGTCGAGAAGGTGAGCCCGGCGGTTGTGAATATCCGCACGACAGAGCGCGTGCGCTCGCGTGGCGGCAATTCCCCCGATGACGACGAAATGGCGGAGTTCTTCCGTCGCTTCTTCGGCGTGCCAATGCCCGGAACGCCGGGACAGCCGCGCCGTGGCCAGCCTCCGCAAGGACAGGGCCAAAGTCAGGGGCAGGGCGAAGAGATGAGCCGGGGCGTGGGTTCCGGTTTCATCATCAGCCAGGATGGCTACGTGATGACGAACGCCCACGTGGTGGCAGAGGCTGACACGATCTACGTGACGCTGCCTGACAAGCGCGAATTCAAGGCCAAGCTGATTGGTGCGGACAAGCGTACCGACGTGGCGCTGCTCAAGATCGATGCAACGGGTCTGCCACGCCTGCCACTCGGGGATTCGGACAAGGTCCGCACTGGCGAGTGGGTATTGGCCATTGGTTCGCCGTTCGGCCTGGACAGCAGCGTGACCGCCGGTATCGTATCGGCTAAGGCGCGCGACACCGGCGACTACCTGCCGCTTATCCAGACTGACGTGGCGGTGAACCCTGGTAATTCGGGTGGCCCGCTGATCAACCTGCGCGGCGAAGTCATCGGCATTAATTCGCAGATCTACAGCCGCAGCGGCGGTTATATGGGCATTTCGTTCGCGACCCCGATCGACGAAGCGATGCGTGTGACCGAGCAACTGAAGGCGACTGGCAAGGTGACGCGTGGGCGGATCGCCGTGGCGATCGGTGATGTGACCAAGGAAGTGGCGGACTCGCTGGGCCTTGGGCGCACTCGCGGCGCGCTGGTTGGTAGCGTCGAGCCGGGCGGTCCTGCCGAAAAGGCCGGTATCGAGGCGGGCGACATCATCCTGAAGTACAACGGCCGGGATATTGAGAAGGCTGCGGATCTGCCGCGGATGGTCGGTGACACCAAGCCGGGTACGCGCGTGCCGATGCAGGTGTGGCGCAAGGGGCAGACCCGCGAGGTAATGATCACGGTGGCGGAGCTTGAGCCCGACACCCCTCGCGCCACGCCGCGCCGCGGCGACAAGCGCGGCGGAGGTAACGAAGAGGCACCCGCGCCGAAGCCGAATGCACTGGGCCTGATCGTCAACGACATCCCCGAGGCGCGGATGCGCGAGCTCAAGCTGAAGTCAGGGGTGGAGGTCGACACGGTTGATGGTCCGGCCGCTCGCGCCGGGATCCGTCCGGGCGACATCATCCTGCGACTCGGTGATACCGACGTGACCAGTGCGAGGCAGTTCAACGATCTCGTCAAGGGACTGGACAAGAACAAGATGGCTGCCGTGTTCGTGCGCCGCGGCGATGCTACCCAGGTGCTGACGCTGCGTCCCAATCAGACGCGCTGACCAGGCCCTGGATCGAGCCTTCAAACAATCGCGCCGGACAAGTTCCGGCGCGATTGTTTCGTGGTGGGTGCGTCAAACGTCATTTTGGCGCACCGCGCCCCGCGCCGCCCGAGTTCAATTCGCGGACGGAAGTCCTTGAAAATCCGGTAAAATCGCGGATTGGCGCGAGCTCCGTGCGCCCCAACTTTTTTGCTCCCGCGCCCGACAGATCTACCCATGAGCGCGCCGGTGCTTCCCAGAACGTTAGATGGACCACATTCGTAATTTCTCGATCATTGCCCACATCGACCATGGTAAATCCACCTTGGCCGACCGGATCATTCAGCGCTGTGGCGGGCTGTCCGATCGCGAAATGGAAGCGCAGGTGCTCGATTCGATGGATATCGAGAAGGAGCGGGGCATCACGATCAAGGCCCAGACCGCCGCGCTGAGCTACAAGGCGCGCGACGGCCAGGTCTACAACCTGAATCTGATCGATACGCCGGGACACGTCGACTTCAGCTACGAAGTCAGCCGCTCCCTGTCCGCATGCGAAGGCGCGCTGCTAGTGGTTGACGCCTCGCAGGGCGTGGAAGCCCAGACCGTTGCCAATTGCTACACGGCCATCGAACTGGGCGTCGAAGTCGTGCCCGTGCTGAACAAGATCGATCTGCCGCAGGCCGACCCGGCCAATGCGATCCAGGAGATCGAGGACGTGATCGGCATCGACGCACAGGACGCTACACCGTGCTCGGCCAAGACTGGCCAGGGCGTGGAAGACGTGATCGAGGCGCTGATCGCCAAGGTTCCGCCCCCCAAGGGTGACGCCGCCGCGCCTCTACAGGCGCTGATCATCGATTCCTGGTTCGACAACTACGTTGGCGTGGTGATGCTGGTGCGCGTGGTCAACGGCACGCTTCGCCCCAAGGACAAAGTTCTGCTGATGGCCACCGGCGCCCAGCATCTGGTGGAGCAGGTCGGTGTGTTCTCGCCGAAGTCGATCCAGCGAGATGAGCTGACGGCGGGGCAGGTGGGTTTCGTGATTGCGGGCATCAAGGAGCTGAAGGCAGCCAAGGTTGGCGACACGATCACCACTATGACGCGCCGCGCCGAAGCGCCGCTGCCGGGCTTCAAGGAAGTCAAGCCGCAGGTGTTCGCGGGGCTGTACCCTGTGGAATCGAATCAGTACGAGGCCCTGCGCGAATCGCTCGAGAAGCTGCGTCTGAACGATGCATCGCTGCAGTTCGAGCCGGAAGTCTCGCAGGCACTCGGCTTTGGTTTCCGCTGCGGCTTCCTGGGTCTGTTGCACATGGAGATCGTGCAGGAGCGTCTGGAGCGTGAATTCGACATGGACCTGATCACGACCGCGCCGACCGTGGTCTATCAGGTTCAGCAGCGTGATGGCACGGTGTTGACCGTCGAGAACCCGGCCAAGATGCCAGATCCGAGCAAGATCGAAGCCATTCTCGAGCCGATCGTCACGGTCAACCTGTACATGCCGCAGGATTATGTCGGCTCGGTGATGACGCTGTGCACGCAGAAGCGGGGCGCGCAGATCAATATGAGCTATCACGGCAAGCAAGTGCAGCTCACGTACGAGATCCCGATGGCGGAAATCGTGATGGATTTCTTCGATCGCCTGAAGTCGGTATCGCGCGGCTACGCATCGATGGATTACGAGTTCAAGGAATACCGGCAGTCGGATGTGGTGAAGGTGGATATCTTGATCAACAGCGACAAGGTCGATGCCTTGTCCGTGATCGTGCACCGTTCAAACTCGCAGTATCGCGGTCGCGAGGTGGCGGCCAAGATGCGCGAGATCATCCCGCGTCAGATGTACGACGTGGCCATCCAGGCCGCCATCGGCTCGAATATCATCGCGCGCGAGAACGTGAAAGCGCTGCGCAAGAACGTGCTGGCCAAATGCTACGGCGGCGATATCAGCCGGAAGAAGAAGCTGCTGGAAAAGCAGAAAGCAGGCAAGAAGCGGATGAAGCAGGTGGGGACCGTCGAAATTCCGCAGGAGGCCTTCCTGGCGATCCTGCAGGTGGACGACAAGTAAGCGCACCCCAGCGACGACACAACATCGACATCACTTGAAGCCGTTATGAATTTTGCACTGATACTTTTTGTGCTGGTGGTCATCACAGGCATAGCCTGGGTCGCGGACAAGCTGGTGTTCGAGCGACAGCGCCGGAGCGTGGCGCAACTCGCGCTGGCCGAATTCGATGCGCGTCGTAATGACATGCAGTCGATGCAGGGCGGCGCAGACATCGATCGCTCGCGTGCGCGTCTGGCGGAAGAGAAGCTGCGCCAACCGTGGTGGCTGGAATATTCGGCGAGCTTTTTCCCGGTGATCCTGGCGGTGTTCGTGCTGCGCTCGTTCGTGGTGGAGCCGTTCAAGATTCCGTCGGGATCGATGATCCCCACGCTACTGATTGGCGACTTCATCCTGGTCAACAAGTACGACTACGGCATTCGTCTGCCGGTCGTGAACAAGAAGATCATCAGCCTCGGCGAGCCCCAGCGCGGCGATGTCATGGTGTTCCGCTATCCGCGGGACGAGTCGCTCGACTACATCAAGCGCGTGATCGGCGTGCCGGGCGATGTGGTGCAGTACGAAAACAAGAAGCTGACGATCAATGGCAAGCCGGCCGAATACAGCCCGCTGCCGGATTATCTCGACGAAGAACGTCTGGCGTACTCGAAGCATTTTGTCGAGCAGTTGCCGGGCGGACCCCAGCACGGCATCCTGAATGACAATGATCGCCCCGCCTTCGTGGCCGGTGCCGATCCCGATTTTCCGTTCCGCGATAACTGCACTTACAATCAGCAGGGCGTGACGTGTAAAGTGCCGGAAGGTCACTATTTTGTGATGGGTGACAACCGGGATAACAGCCTGGATTCCAGATACTGGGGGTTCGTGCCTGATCAGAATATCGTGGGCAAGGCGTTCCTGATCTGGATGAATCTGGGTAATTTCGGGCGCGTGGGATCGTTCAAGTAACGCTCGTACGGTTTCACGCGGCGCAAGACACTCAAAAAAGAGGGAAGCGCAACATGGGTCAAAAGCGGTTGGGTTCACAGGGGCGGGTTCGTTTCGATGTGATTCATCGGGCGCGCGGGTTCTCGCTGGGATCGTTGCTTGTCGTTTTCATCATTGTGGGGGCGGTCGCCGTACCGGCGTTGAAGGTAATTCCAAGCCTGATCGAGTATTTCTCCATCAAGCGCGCCGTCAACTATGCCAAGGGTACTGGTACCAAACGTAGTGAAGTCGCAGCCAGTTTCGACAAACAGGCCACGATCGATCGCATTTCGTCGATCAAGGGCGAGGATCTGGATATTGAAGAGGACGAAACCGGGCGGATCCGCGCGGTCGGCTTCGAGTACCGGACCGAAGTTCAGATTTATGGTCCGTTGAGTTTTTTGATTACCTACTCGGGAACGCAGTAACGACATGACCCTCGACGCCTTGCAGCAACGTCTCGGCTACCGATTCAGCAAGCCCGAATTGCTGCAGCAGGCGCTCACGCATCGCAGCCATAGCGCCCAGCACAACGAGCGCCTGGAATTCCTGGGCGACTCGGTATTGAACTGCGCCGTGGCCGATATGCTCTTTGGCATGTTTGGCAAGCTCGACGAAGGCGATCTTTCACGGGTGCGGGCCAATCTGGTCAAGCAGCAGGCGCTCTACGAGATCGCCCAGATGCTGCAGCTTTCCGATGCGCTGCGTCTGGGTGAAGGCGAGTTGAAGAGCGGCGGTTTCCGCCGCCCCTCGATTCTTGCCGATGCGCTCGAGGCTATCGTTGGTGCCGTGTTTCTCGATGCGGGGTTCGACGCGGCGCGCGCGTTGATCCGCAAGCTGTATATCCCGATTCTGGAGCAGGTGGACCCGCGCACGCTGGGCAAGGACGCCAAGACGCTGCTCCAGGAGTATCTGCAGGGCCACAAGATTGCCCTGCCGCAATACAACGTCATCGCCACGCACGGTGCGGCGCACAGCCAGCAATTTGAAGTCGAATGCATCGTGCCTAAACTGGAGGTGCGCGTGTTCGGAACCGGCGCGTCGCGTCGCGCCGCCGAACAGGCCGCGGCCAAGCTCGCGCTCGACGAAGTCCAGAAGCTCGTGCCGCAGTTGCTCAAGCGCAGCCGTGCCGAACGTACGGGCAAGACGCGCAAGCAGCCGGTGCCGCCCGATCCCCAGTTGTCTCTCAGGTTGAAGGAATGACCGATTCTCTCCCTCCGCAGCAAGATGCGGCGGAACCCTCAGGTGCCGTGGCATTTCGCTGCGGCACAGTGGCCATCGTTGGCCGTCCGAATGTTGGCAAGTCCACGCTGATGAACGCGCTGGTCGGCCAGAAGATCAGCATCACGTCCCGCAAGGCACAGACCACGCGGCATCGTATCGTCGGTATTCAGACGACCGATGATACCCAGTATGTGTTCGCGGATACACCTGGTTTCCAGACCCGCCACGCCAGCGCGCTGAACCGCTCCCTGAACCGCGCCGTGACGTCGACGCTGTCGTCGGTCGATATCGTGCTATTTGTCGTCGAAGCCGGCTATTTTGGCCCCGATGACGAGAAGGTGCTGTCGCTGCTCCCCAAGAACGTTCCGGTGCTGCTGGTCTGCAACAAGCTCGACCGAATCGGCGAAGGCCGCAGCGAAGTCATGATGCCGTTCCTCGAGCAGATGGGGCAGCGTTTCCCGTTCCGGGAGGTGGTGCCGATGTCGGCCAAGACGCGCGATCATATCCAGCGTCTGCTGGCGATCATCCGGCCGTATCTGCCGGAAGGCGAGCCGATGTACGACGTCGATGCTATGACCGATCGCAGCGAGCGATTCCTGGCGTCCGAGATCATCCGCGAAAAGGTGTTCCGCTGGACCGGCGACGAACTGCCGTACACCAGCACTGTCGTGATCGACAAATTCGAGACCGAAGGGCGCCTGCGCAGGATCTTCGCGACGATCCTGGTCGAACGCGACGCGCACAAGGCGATGATCATCGGCAACAAGGGCGCCAAGCTCAAGCAGATCTCCACCGAGGCACGCCTGGATATGGAGAAGCTGTTTGATGGCAAGGTCTACCTGGAGATGTGGATCAAGGTCAAGAGCGGCTGGGCCGATAACGAAGCCGGACTGCGCGCCTACGGCTACGAGTGAGCAAGATGCCTGACGTGCGCCGCGCTGCCGCGCCGCGTGCGCGCAGTGCCGACCCGATTGCCGAGGAAGCGGCGGAGCTGCTGGGGTCTGGCGCGGTACCTGCCATGAACGCGGCGGTCAGCCCCTCGGTGGCGGCCGGCCGCGAAATGATGGATCGCGCGATGCGTATCGTTCCGGCTCGCTCGGAACTGCGCGTCACCAATGAGGCGGGCTTCGTGCTTCATGCGCATCCTTATCGCGAAACCAGTCTGGTTCTCGATGTCTTCACTCGCGATCACGGTCGCGTGGCCATGGTCGCGAAAGGGGCCAAGCGGCCGCATTCCGCACTGCGCGCGGTGCTGCAGCATTTTCATCCGATCGCCCTGTCCTGGACCGGCCGCGGCGAGGTCAAGACGCTGACCAAGGCGGAGTACGTGGGCGGCATGCTGCCGCTTTCCGGCGACGCGCTGCTTTCCGGCTTCTACCTGAACGAACTGCTGCTGCGCTTCTGTCCGCGCGAGGACGCGCATCCGACCCTGTTCCGCCACTACATGGCGACGCTGACGCGGCTGTCACATGGCGAGCCGGCCAGCTTCGTATTGCGCAGCTTCGAGCGGGTGCTGCTGCAGGAGACGGGGTTTGCGGTAGCGTTCGATCAGTGCCTCAGATCGGGCGAACGCGTGCAGCCGGGGCTCGATTACGTCTACCAGCCTGAGCGCGGGGTGCGGCGCACGCATGCGTCAGATCCGTCGAGCTGGCCCGTGGTGTCGGGACAGACGCTGCTGGATATGGCGCAGGATGATTATTCGCGTGCGCAGACCGTTTCGCAAAGCCGCGCACTGATGCGGTTCCTGCTGCATTATTATTTGCAGGGTGCGCCACTGAAGACGCGCCAGATCCTGATCGATCTGCAGTACCTTTAATATCCCAATTCTCCTGAGAGAAGCCGGCATGATTTTCCACGCGAACCCCGGTGTCATCGACCTCGGGGTCAATATCGACCACGTGGCCACGCTGCGCAACGCGCGCGGCACGGTGTATCCCGATCCGATCCAGGCAGCGCTGCAGGCCGAGGAGGCCGGCGCCGACCTGATTACGCTGCATCTGCGCGAGGACCGTCGCCATATCCGCGACGCCGACGTGCGCGCGCTGCGCCCGAAGCTGGCCACGCGCATGAATCTGGAATGCGCGATCACTTCCGAGATGCTCGACATTGCGTGCGAGATCAAGCCCCAGGACGTCTGCCTGGTGCCCGAGAAGCGCGAGGAAGTTACCACCGAAGGCGGACTCGATGTAGCGGGCCATTTCGAGCAGGTCAGCGCCGCATGCCGGCAACTGGCCGACGCGGGTATCCGTGTATCGCTGTTCATTGATGCTGACCCTGACCAGATTGTCGCCGCTGCCGCGTGCAAGGCGCCGGTAATTGAAATCCATACTGGCCGCTACGCCGATGCGCATACGGCGGAGGAGCAGGCAGTCGAGTTCCGCCGTGTGGCGGCGGGCGTGGAAGTGGGGCAGAAGCATGGTCTGATCGTCAACGCCGGCCACGGCCTGCACTACACCAACGTGCAGCCGATTGCTGCGCTGCCGGGGATCAAGGAGCTCAACATTGGTCACGCGATCGTTGCCCATGCGGTGTTTGCCGGGTGGCAGAACGCCGTGCGCGAGATGAAGGCCATCATGGTGGCGGCGCGCCTCGGTACCCGTTACCCGGTTCCCGGTCAGCCCGCGTGATCTACGGCGTCGGCACCGACATCATCCAGATTGATCGCGTGCGCGGCGTGATGGAGCGCACGCGTGGGCGCTTTGTCGAGAAGATTCTCGGGCCGCGTGAGATGAAGATCTATCTTGCACGCAAGGCGCGCTCGGAAAAGCGCGGCTTGGCATTCCTGTGCACGCGTTTCGCGGCCAAGGAGGCATTCTCGAAGGCCATCGGCCTGGGGATGCGCTGGCCGATGACGTGGCGTGCGATGGAACTGCTGAACCAGCCATCGGGCGAGCCCGCGCCGCATTGCACTGGCGAACTGGCGGAATGGGTGCGGGAACGCGGCCTGACCGTTCGTGTCAGTGTCAGTGACGAACATGAATATGCGGTCGCGTTCGCGATCGCCGAGCGGGGTGGTCAGCTGGCGGCCCCGCAATCCGAACCCGCTTCGAACTGAATTCGATATTCGATATGAACAAGAAAGTCTCCGGCAAGCGGCCGGGCCCGGTAGTGCTCGACGTCGTGGGCAAGGAACTCACCGCTGACGATGCGCGTCGCATTGCCCACCCGTTGACGGGTGGCGTGATCCTGTTTGCGCGCAACTTCGAATCGCGCGCGCAACTGGTGGCGCTGACGCGGGCCATTCGTGAAGTCCGCGACGATGCGCTCATCTGCATCGACCATGAAGGTGGCCGCGTGCAGCGCGCCAAAACCGATGGCTTCACGCACCTGCCGGCGATGTCCCGGCTTGGGGCGCTGTGGGACCGTGACGTGCTGGCTGCCACCAAAGTGGCGATGGCTTGCGGCTACGTGCTGGCGGCCGAACTGCGTGCCTGCGACATCGACCTGAGCTTCACCCCGGTGCTCGACCTCGACTATGGCCGCAGTGGTGTCATTGGCGATCGTGCGTTCCATGCCGATCCTCGTGTAGTGACCATGCTGGCCAACCATCTGACGCACGGACTGCTGCTGGCCGGCATGGCCAATTGCGGCAAGCACTTCCCGGGGCATGGCTATGTCGAAGCCGATTCGCATGTGGCCATTCCGGTGGACGAGCGCGGTCTTGATGAAATCCTGTCCCAGGACGCCCGTCCCTATGACTGGATGGGCCCGGCGCTAGCGTCTGTGATGCCTGCCCACGTGATCTACCCGACCGTCGATCCGAACCCTGCAGGCTTCTCGCGCTACTGGCTGCAGGACATCCTGCGGACCCAGCTTGGTTTTGAGGGCGTGATTTTCAGTGACGACCTCAGCATGGAGGGCGCGAGCGTGGCCGGTACCGTTACCCAGGCCGCACGTGCCGCGCTCGAGGCGGGTTGCGACATGGTGTTGATCTGCAACCATCCGGATCGCGCGGACCAGCTTTTGAATGAACTCGATGTGTCGATCGGCAAGGCCTCGCAGCGGCGCATCCGCAAGCTGTTCGGTCGCCGCAAGCCGCTGGACTGGAACAAGTTGCAGCAAGAAGGCGAATACCGCGCCGCGCTGCGCCTGCTGAAGGAACACGATCTTATCGCTTGAGCGACTCCGGCCGCCGGGTGGTGAATCGACACCACCCAGACATGAATCAGCAGGAATGGATCCGTGGAAAGAAAAAGGGCAGCCGAAGCTGCCCTTTTTTGCGTATGCCCTAAGAGATCTTAGTTGGCGCGGCTGCGGTATTCGCCGGTACGCGTGTCGATTTCGATCTTGTCACCGATGTTGCAGAACAGCGGCACTTGCAGTTCGAAACCGGTGTTGATCTTGGCGCCCTTGAGCACCTTGCCCGACGAGGTGTCGCCCTTGACGGCCGGTTCCGTGTAAATGATCTCGCGAACCAGCGTCGTCGGCATTTCGACCGAGATGGCCTTGTCGTTGTAGAACACCACTTCCACCACCATGCCGTCTTCGAGGTAGTTCAGCGAGTCGCCCATGCTGTCCTTCTCGACTTCGTATTGGTTGTACTCGGTGTCCATGAACACGTACATCGGGTCGGCGAAGTACGAGTACGTGCACTCGCGGCGCTCCAGCACCACGACTTCGAACTTGTCGTCGGCCTTGAAGACGGATTCGCCCGGGGCTTCCGTCAGCAGGTTCTTGTACTTCATCTTGACGACAGCGGCGTTACGACCTGACTTGTTGTACTCGGCCTTCTGAACCACCATCGGGTCGGAACCAATCATGAACACGTTGCCGACGCGGAGTTCCTGTGCGATTTTCATCTGAACTGTTTTCCTGAAAAAAATGGTCCGGGATCGTTGTAGGTGCCCGGAAATCGGTATGGCGAAGGGCGCAGCCGGCGTTTGCTGTTCTTGGGCCTTTGAACTTGGCTCGCCATAAAAATCAACCGGCTATTTTACCCGATTTTCGCAGAAGGCCACGAGATTCGCCGCCAGATCTCCCAAGTGCTGCAACTGCCGCTGCCAGCGGTCCATACCGGAAGTGAGGGCGGGTAATTGTGCCTGTAACGCCGCCCAATCCGGTGCATGGCCGTAGCCATTCCACGCGTGCGTGAAATTCGTCAGCGCGGCGGAAGCCTCGGGCACCACGCCGGAGCGTGAGAACCGGCCGAGCCAGGCGTCGAGCTTCTCGCGGTGCGCGTGGTCATCCTGGGGGTAGATGTGCCAGATCATTGGCTTGGCGGCCCAGTGCGCCCGCACGCATGAATCCTCGCCGCGCACGAAGTTGATGTCGCAGGCCCACAGCAGTTCATCGTAGTGTTCCTGGCGCACGAACGGGATGCATTGCATGGTCAGATTGCCGCGCTGGTGCGATTCACCCGGCTGTAGCGGCGCGCCGAGCCACCCGCCCGCCTGCGTGGCGGCCAATCCTTGTGGCACAAGGCATTGGACCGGCGTCGTGCCGTCGCGCCATTGTTCGAGTAGCGCAGGTAAGGCCGGGTTCGAATAAGCGAACAGGCTCGTCCGCAGGGCGCCTGCGATCGGCTCCACGCCCAAACGGTGCCAAAGCGTGGCTTGCGCGGCCGGGCTGTCCAGGAATGCCGCGCGTGATGCGCCGAGCATGGATTCGCGCAAGAGGCCTCCGGTGCCGTGTGCAAATCCCGGGAAGAAGAAGTACTTGGTCAGTGGCAGCCGGGAGTGGGGCGAGGCCATCGCATGATGTTCGCTCACCCAGGCCTCGGCGCTCAGGTATTCAAGATTGATCCAGACGGGTTTGCGATCGGCCGCGGCCATGGCGGCCTGCAACGGCTCGGGCAGATGGCAGGCAAAGGCCTCGATCACCACGTCGTGTGGCGTGACGGGCTCGAACGGTGCCTCCGGCTTTGGATCCCAGGTGTGCACGTCCACGCCGGCCAGCCGCTGGCGGGTGGCCGTCACATCAATCTCGGGTGCCAGTCGGGAAAAGCTGGTCAGGTCATCGACCCACAGTCGCACCGCATGACCGTGCTCCTGCGCCAGTTGGCGCGCCAGTCGCCAGCAGACGCCGATGTCGCCGAAGTTGTCGATGACGGTGCAAAAGATGTCCCAGGAACGGATTGGCATGACGATGACGGTGCCCGCCTGCGGAAAGTCCGGCGGGAGAATTGCTCTAAACTTGCGATTCTAGAGCGAGCGCCCCACGTTGGCGCGTTACGTCACACACTTTCCGTCCCCGATGCCCGAGCAGGAACCCGTCCCTCCCACCGAGACAACGTCGCCCGAATCCGATACCCCGGAATCGTCCGACGCGCCGGCGTTCGACCCGCGCCCGATCCTGGCGCGTATGCCGGGGTTGCCTGGCGTCTATCGCTACTTCGATGCCGACGGCAACATCCTCTATGTCGGCAAAGCGCGCGACCTGAAGAAGCGGGTCTCGAGCTATTTCAACAAGACGCAGTTGTCGCCGCGCATTGCGATGATGGTGGCCAAGATCGCGCGCATCGACACCACGGTGGTGCGGACCGAGGCGGAAGCGCTGCTGCTTGAGAACAACCTCATCAAGGCCCTGGCGCCGCGTTACAACATTCTGTTTCGCGACGACAAGTCCTATCCATTCCTCAAGCTGACTGGGCACAAGTTCCCGCGCATGGCGTACTACCGTGGCGCCACCGATCGCAAGCACCAGTATTTCGGGCCGTTCCCAAGCGCTCACGCCGTGCGCGAGAGCATGCAGATCTTGCAGAAGGTCTTTCAGTTGCGAACCTGCGAGGATACGGTTTTCAACAATCGCACGCGGCCGTGCCTGCTGCATCAGATCCACCGCTGCACCGGGCCGTGCGTCGGCGCGATCAGCGAGGACGACTACGCGCGCGACGTGTCGAACGCGGCGCGCTTCCTGCAGGGCCGCGAGACCGAGGTGCTTGAGGGTTTGCAATCCAAGATGGAAGCCCATGCGGTGCAGCTGGAGTTCGAGCAGGCTGCGGCGGTTCGGGACCAGATCGCCGCGCTGTCGACCGTGCTCAAGCGGCAGGCCGTGGAGGAAGTCGGCCAGGCGCGCGACATCGACATCCTGGCCGTGGCGGTGCAGGGTGGGCGTGCCTGCGTGAACTTGGCAATGGTGCGCGGTGGTCGTCATCTCGGCGACAAGGCGTATTTTCCGGCCCACGTCGACGAGGCGGCGATGATCGTGGAGGAGGGAGATGAGGTAGAAGGTAGCGCGCATGAAGGAGCGGCTGCCGATACGGATCAGTTGCCCATCGACCGCATCGCCGCTCGCGTGCTGTCCGCTTTCATGGTGCAGCACTATCTGGATCAGGCACCGCCGCCCATCGTGGTGGTGAGTCATCGGCCGGCCGATTCCGCCTTGGTCGAGGCGCTGTCGATGCAGGCGGGCCGGAAGATCACGCTGGTGCGCCAGCCTCAGGGTCAGCGCAAGACCTGGCTGGAGATGGCAGCGCAGGGTGCGGGCTTGGCGCTGGCTCGTCGGCTGGCAGAGCAGGGCAGCCAGGAGGCGCGCACGCGCGCGCTGGCCGAAACCATTGGCCTCGACCTGGAGGATCTGGCGACATTGCGCATCGAGTGTTTCGATATCAGTCACACCGCTGGCGAGGCCACGCAGGCATCGTGCGTAGTGTTCCATCATCACGAGATGCAGAACAGCGAGTACCGACGCTACAACATCGCCGATATCACGCCGGGCGATGATTACGCTGCGATGCGCCAGGTGCTGACGCGCCGGTACCAGAAGCTCGTCGAGCAACTGCAGGAGGCGGGTGGCGATCCGGCTGGCGATGGCGGCGACGGTGTGCCCCGCATGCCCCGCGTGGTGCTGATCGACGGTGGCAAGGGGCAGGTCGAGGTCGCGCGGCAGGTGTTCGAAGAACTCGGTCTCGATATCGGCCTGCTGGTTGGCGTGGCCAAGGGCGAGGGACGCAAGGTGGGTCTCGAGACGCTGGTGTTTGCCGACGGCCGGCCGTCGCTGGAACTGGGGCAGGGCAGCGCGGCGCTGATGCTGGTTGCGCAGATCCGCGACGAGGCGCACCGGTTCGCGATCACGGGTATGCGCGCGCGCCGGGCCAAGGCACGCACCACTTCGCGGCTCGAGGAAATCGAAGGCGTGGGGGCGCGCCGCCGGCAGAAGCTTTTGACGCGCTTCGGTGGTTTGCGGGGTGTGATGGCGGCCAGCATCGACGAGCTGGCCAGCGTTGAAGGCATTTCGCGCACCCTGGCCGAGGAGATCTACCGACAGTTGCACTGAGCCTCGCGTGCCCACGAATTGGGCGGTTTTCGGCCCGAAACTACGTGTCGGGTCCGAAATCGGCGACAATCGCGGCAATCGACATCGCAATCCGGCGTTGTCTGCCCGGGAACACACTGCCCTAGCACCGCCCATGCCACTTAACATTCCCATTCTGCTGACCTGGCTTCGCGTGGCCATGATCCCGCTGGTCGTCGGGGTTTATTACCTGCCCGAGGCCTGGCTGCCGATGCACACCAAGAACGTCACCGCGGCATCGTTCTTCGTCATCGCGGCAGTGACGGATTGGCTCGATGGCTTTCTGGCGCGGCGCTGGAATCAGACCTCGGCCTTCGGCGCCTTCCTCGATCCGGTGGCCGACAAGCTTATGGTGACAGCCGCATTGCTGTCGTTGCTGGCGCTGGGGCGGGTGGCCGACCTGATCGCGCTGATCATCATCGGGCGTGAGATCACGATTTCGGCACTGCGCGAATGGATGGCCCAGATCGGCGCTTCGAAGAGCGTAGCGGTAAATTTCCTTGGTAAGCTGAAGACCACCGTGCAGATGATCGCGATCCCGTTGCTGCTGTTCAACGACGCGCTGTTCGGTGTGGACGCATCGCTGCTTGGTGGCTGGATGATCTACCTGGCGGCCGTGCTCACGTTGTGGTCGATGTTCTATTACATGAAGCTCGCCTGGCCGCAGATTCGCGAGCGCAGCGAGGTCATCAGCGGGGCTCGGACACAAAAGTGAGATTTGCTGCAAAAAGTTGTTGACGAGCCGGATCGTCCTTTGCAATAATCTCGTTCTCGCTGCTGACGACGCAAACGAAAGCAGCAAGATAAGCGGTACATAGCGCGAAATGGCAGCATAAAGCTGCGCGTTTAAAAGAAGTTGCGCGATAGTCTGCTTTTCGGTAAGATGCAGGGCCCTGCGGGAGTAGCTCAGTTGGTAGAGCGCAACCTTGCCAAGGTTGAGGTCGCGAGTTCGAGACTCGTCTCCCGCTCCAAATTTTGATCCACAGACTTCTACTGGGGTCTGTAGGTCATTGAAAAAAGGNGCTTCGGCNCCTTTTTNCATTCCAGCGAGNGCCACGGAAATCCACCCACAGCTACCGTTTTTGAGTGACCAANTNAGGCACAAGAATACGGGTGGGNCGGCTACCGGATAGTTGCTGGGGCTGAGCGGGNACCATGACGAGCATAGGGCCTAAGTCATTACTTAGGAGNCTCGAAATGGCNCTCTCTGATCTGACCGTCCGGCAGGCGAAGAACCACCGGAAAACGCTACACCCTCTCCGANAANGACTGCCTGGGCCTGATGGTCTCAGCCGCAGGCGGCAAGTCATGGCAATTCCGCTACTACTGGCTGGGCAAGCAAAAGCGCCTGTGCCTGGGCGGCTATCCTGCTCTCAGCCTGCGCGAGGCCCGGATCGAGCGAGACAAGGCCCAGGCCCTGCTCGCCAGGGGGATCGATCCTCAGGTCGAGCGCGACCAGAAACGGCACGCGGCCAAGCTGGCGGGCGAATACACCTTCAAGACCGTCTTCGATGCCTGGGTCGAGCATCGCCGCAAGGAACTCAAGGAAGGCCGTCAAAGCACGCTGTCGCAGATCCTGCGCATCTTCAACAAGGACGTGTTGCCCACCCTGGGAAGAATGTCGATCTACGACATTCGCCGCCCCCAACTCCTGGGCGTCTTGGCGGCGATCGAGAAACGCAAGGCGTTCACCACCGCCGAGAAGGTCCGCACCTGGTTCAACCAGTTGTTCCGCTATGCCCTGGTCATTGCCGAGGGGTTGGAAGTCAACCCGGCCGCCGACCTGGACGTGGTGGCAGAGCCCAAGCCCCCCGTAGCCCACAATCCCTACCTGCACCTGCCCGAGATGCCCGAGTTCCTCCAGAAGCTCCGGCTCTACAACCCCCGTGGCTGGCAGACCCAGCTTGGCGTCCGGCTGCTGTTCCTGACCGGGGTGCGCACCGGCGAACTGCGATTGGCCGAACCCGAACAGTTCGACCTCGACAGGGGCTTGTGGATCATCCCACCGCAGATCGTCAAGCAGCTCCAGGATGAAATGCGCAAGGCAGGGAAGCGGCCGCAGGATGTGCCCCCCTATATCGTGCCGCTATCCCTGCAGGCCATCGAGATCGTGCGCTATCTCCTGGGGGTGATGCGGCCGGCGCAGAAGTACTTGCTGTCACACCGCAGCGAACTCAAGAAGCGCATCAGCGAGAACACCCTCAACAAGGCCGTGCAGCTCATGGGCTATGAGGGGCGCCTGACCGGCCACGGCATCCGCGGCACTATCTCGACGGCGCTCAACGAGATTGGCTACCCGAAGATTTGGGTGGACGCGCAGCTTTCCCATTCCGACCCCAACAAGGTGAGTTCGTCCTACAACCACGCCAAGTACGTTGAGCCGCGCCGTCGGATGATGCAGGACTGGGCCGATCGGCTCGACCTGCTCGAACAGGGCGAAGTGGAAGCCGCGAGCGCGCATCTGACCATCCGTATCGACGGGGTGCCGGCGATGGCAGAAGTGGAGGAAGCGGTGGATGCGACCCTCGCGATGGCCGAGCCCACTCCTCCCGGCGTCCCGCCCGTCGTGGCCACGCCTATTGTCGTAACCCCGAGCAACGGCGGCATCACGTTCCAGCGGCTGTCTCAGGTACCGCCGCCTCCGACGCATGCCCCAGAGCCGGAAGTGTCCGCGATCCAGCGCGAGCGCGAGGAAATGCTGACCATCTACGAGTCTCCAAGCAGCTTGCCGGTCCCGCTGTTCGGCAAGCTGGCCGGAAAGTCCAAGGACCAGATCAACCGCGAACTGAAAGCGGGCAAGTTGCTGTCCATCAGTTTGGGCAATCGGGGGCAGCGTGTTCCCGATTGGCAACTGGTGCCGCTCAAGCACAAGCTGGCCCAGGTGCTCATGAACCAGTGCCCGCACGCGGATTCGTGGGATCTGTACCGCATGCTGACCCAGCCGCACCCTGACCTGGGGGACCGCGCGGCCATTGATGCGGTCACGCCGACCAACGTGCCGGCGATCATCCAGGTCATCATGGGCGACTACCAGCACTATGCGGATATGCCCGAGGCCATTGCCCCGTACCCCATCCCCGAGGATGTGCGGCAAAGCGTTCGTCGGCTGGTGGATAGCGCAGTAGTTCTAGACGGAGCATAGGGCTCTCAAACCTTGCAGGGGCCTTGCGGCCCCTGCATTACGCTTGCACCGCCTCCACGAGTTCGCTCAGCGTGCGCGGTGCGGGAGCGAAGAACACGGCGCCGGTGTGCGCCGTCGAGAAATCGAGCAGGCGGTCGTGCATGCCTGGCGGATCGCCGAGGAACATGCGCTCCAGCATCTTCTGCGTCACCCACAGATGCCTGGAGTAGCCGATGAAGTAGGTGCCATATTCGCCCTGGCCGGGGCGGCCGAAGGGCATGTTGTCGCGCAGGATGTCGTGCTCGGTGCCGTCGTCGTCCACGATCGTGGCGAGGGTCTTGTGCGATTTCTGGCCGCTCGTCGCGTCGGGCAATTCGACATTGCTGACGATCTCCCGGCCGATGATCCGCTCTTGCTCGTCCTTGGCGAGCCGAGCCCACGGCTGCATTTGGTGCAGATACTTCTGCACCACCAAGTAGCTGCCGCCGGCGAACGCCTGATCTTCACTGCCGACCAGCGTCGAGGCGCCGATGTCGTGCCCGGTCGGGTTGGCCGTGCCATCGACAAAGCCAAGCAGGTCGCGGGAGTCGAAGTAGCGAAAACCGACCACCTCGTCGGCCACCGTCACGCTGCTGCCCAGTTGGTCCAGCAGCAGGCGCTCGAATTCAAAACAGAGGTCCTCGCGTTCGGCACGGATGTGAAAGAACAGGTCGCCGGGCGTGGCAGGCGCGGTGTGCTTGGCACCCTCGATGGGCACGAAGGGCCGTAGTTCCTTCGGGCGCTTCCCGGTCTGGAAACGGTCCCATAGCGCCGATCCCAGTGCAGTGATGCACGACAGCCGGCCGTTGAGATCGCGGAAGCCCACCGTTTTGATCAGGTCGTCCAGCCCGTCCAAGACGCCGGCGACCGCCTGAAGGGCCTCGTGGCCCTCGGCGACTGTCAACGTGAGAAACACCGCCGCGCGCGACAGCGGCGCATCGATGCTTTGCGAGTCAATTGGTACTCGATCCCAACCACTTCCAACCATTCGTGCCTCCAAAGACCATGTTAATTCATCATATTGCCAGAGATGGAAGCGCTATCACTGGCGCGCTAACAGGCGCGTGCCGCTGCAATTACCCGCACGCAGCCTCGGCGAGAGCGGGCTATGGGGTATTCGAGCAAGCCGCCCTGTCCCTGGCAACCAACATTGCCCTGTGCTCGAACCGCTCAGAAACAACATTGGCTCGTCCGTGGGGCCGCTGCAGATATGTCACGATCTCGTAGGGGCCGTCTGAAAGCGGTCGCATAGTGATCCCCCACGCATGGGCACGCTCAATGCGCGATTGCGCGGAGAGCCCCACTCCGTAGCCAGCGGTCACCCAAAGCGCCATCATCTCGAACGAAGTCACGTGCTGAATGCTCTGCTGGCTCAACGGAAGAAAGGACAGTCGCTGATCCAGCAGTAGGCAAGCCTCCGCCGGCCAGCGAAACACCGGATAGTCCAGAAGCTCGGCAAGCGTGATCTTCGCCTGGGCAACTAAGGGGGACCCCAGCGGCACTGCAACAGCCACGTTCTCCACCCAGAGCGGTTGGCTTTTCACGGCCGGAGCACCAGCGTTCCGAAGCGTCATTCCAGCGTCGTAGCGGCCTTCCTCAAGGCCCGTCAACAGATCATCGGCTGAGGTCTCAAAGAACGTGATGGTGACTTCTGGTTCCTCCGCGCGCTGTAGGGCAAGAAGCGTTGTGAGGCAAGAGGATGGCACTCCGGGCGCGATAGCAAGCCTGAAATGGGAAAACTGGCTGGTGGCGTCATGCATGAGGGCCCCCAATAAGCGATCTGTCCAGAAAGGCAAACCAGCGTTGCAGGAAAGAGTGAAGTTTAACGTCGTTATCTTTAACGTGGTTAATTGTGGCAGATTGTTTGACGCTTCTGCTAATGCAGAAATCAACAATTCAGCCAGGCCGTCCTTCTGGCACATCGACGTATGAATCCGAGTCGGCGTTAGCCTTCGGACAGGCCGTGCGCGCTGCGCGCGTCGCTCAAGGAGTCGCGCAAGACGAGTTCGCATCTCGGGCAAGCATTTCGCGTTCTCACATGGGTAAGATCGAGCGTGGTGAGCACGTGCCCACGCTTCCGCTCATACTGAAAATTTCTACGGCACTTGGAATAAGCGCGGCTGACCTGATGACGGCGACCGAACGCAATCTGCGTGCCGACACTGATCCCTGAGTGTCTAGCCTGCCAGGCTCCGTCAACCGTCCGAAGAGTCGCGAAGGCGAACGATAAATCGCTCCACCGAAGCCGATAAATTGCCGCCGTCGGGCCGAAGCAGGTAGGTGGTGATCACGGCAGAATCCATCGCCAAGGGGCGGATCACCACATCCGGCCGTTGGGAGATGGGAATCTTGGTCGCCGTCATGAAGCCGATGCCGTAGCCGGCGCCGACCAACGTGAGCATCATGTCCAGCGAGGACACTTCCTCGACAACATTCAGCTTGTGCTCCAACGTGTTGAGCAGCCGCTTGAGTTCGCGGCAATAGCCCTCGCATACCTGCGGGTCGCACAGGACAAGTGGATGGCCTTGAAGTTCTTGAAGTGGCACCTCCTTGTAGGTGAGCAATGAGTGACGAGCTGGCACCGCAATCACCAGCGGGTCGTGCCAGATTGGTTCGGCAGCGATACCGTCGCCGACATCGCCCGTGTGCGCGAACCCGATCATGAAGTCGCCCGAACGCAAGCCACGCACTTGCTCTGCCAGAGGCACTTCTGACAAGCGTATTTCGATCTCCGGCTCCTCGGCGCGGCAACGAGCCAGAAATGCCGACAGCCGTGGATCGATAGCCCCATCTGATACAGCGATGCGCAGGCTACCGCGCAAGCCCGATGCCACAGCCTTGGCATTTTCACGAGCCTGTTCCAGCACTGTGAATAGACGGCGAACATCTTGCAAGAAGACCGCGCCCGCCGCCGTTAGAACTGTTCCTCGTCGGTTTCGGTCGAAGAGCACTACGCCCAACTCGTCCTCAAGTTCCTTGATGGCTCGTGATAGCGGTGGTTGTTCGATATGCAGGCGCTCAGCCGCCCGCGTGAAATGTAGCTCCTCAGCAAGAACTACGAAGCAGCGAAGATGGCGCAGCTCCATAGGCCACCCTCCCGTTCCGACTTATCCAACACTGTGCTATCTCCCTATAGAAGTGACTGCCATTCTGGCGGCGGCGAGTTCGGCCACATCATTGGAAACTTCTGGCTGAATGAGCCAGGGCTGGGTTGACCGTGCGATGGCCCGAGGCAGGCACAACACCAGGCGAGCCTGTCAAGTCCGTGGGGTGATAAGGATCAGACGAAGGCTATCTCCAGCCACGCACGTCAATGGATGCCGTGCATCGTCCCCGTCTGACCCTTGGCCGATTGCGAACCAAGCGCTTGAACACGCTTGCGGTTGATCATCACCTGCGGATTGCTGAGGCTCTGCTCCTGGTCCGAGCCAAGGCAAGTACCCTGGGGCAGACGGCAAATGCCGGCGAAAATATTCGCCGGCTCCAGTTGCTGCCCGGAGACTGGCGGGACCAGAATGCCTCTCACCAGAAAGTGTGAGACATCCTGATGCTTAGCCCGCGCCGGATGCTTAATGCCGCACTGAACCATGCGGGTCGATGACGTACTTGTATGCAGAACCCGCGTCGAACTCTTTGTACGCGGCGGGCGCGTCTTCGAGCTTGATGAACTTAGTGTTCATCATCGGCGAAAGGTAAGGCATGCGATCGTTCAGTATCGCCCGCATTAACGCGTGGTTGTAGTTGGCCGTCGGAGATTGACCAGCCGACATTCGCGGCGACTTGATCCAGGCGTTGGACCATTCCAGATCCATATGGCCTTTCTTGGCTTTCGGGTCTTTCGAGATCGGGTTTGCGCAGTACACACCGACCGTACTGGTCATTCCGCCGAAGCGGACATATTTGAGCATTGCGTTGGTAACAGCGCTCTCCACGATCTTGTCAGCCTCCGCGCCAAACCCGCGGCAGTCCACACCAACATAGTCGATGACGCGATCCACCTCCCTGTGCCCGGTAATGCGTTCGAGATGCTCCTCGATCGGCACGCCGTCGGAAAGGTTGATGGTTTCCACGCCGTGTGGCTTGAGAAGGTCCAGCCGCTCTTGAATGTAATCGGCAACGATGATGGCGCCTGCACCCAGAAGTCTGGCGCAGGCGGCACCCGCTCTGCCGACCGGCCCGGCACCGAAGATCAGGATGTTTTCGCCGACGACGTAGGCCGGCGCGGCTGGCCAGTCTGGGCCAGCGAACCCATGGAAAGCTGTGGGTAATACGTCAGAGAGAAGGGTCAGGTCGCGGATTTTTTCCATGGCGGCATCCTTGTCAGGGAAGCGAAGGAGATTGAAATCCGCATACGGTACGAAGAGATAATCACCTTGCCCCCCCGTCCAGCCACCGAGGTTGAACCCGTAGGCTCCGCAGTCGATTTCGGGGTTGGTGTTCTCGCATACATCGGAGCGCATATGCTTGCAGTTGTAGCAACGCCCACACCCCACATTGAAGGGAACGGAAACGATGTCGCCCTTCTTCACGACTTCGACGTCTGATCCCACTTCGATCACTTCGCCGGTCATTTCATGGCCCATGGTCATTCCCTTGGGAACAGCAAACGAACCGCGATAAATGTGAAGGTCGCTGCCACAGATATTTGTGGTAACTATTTTGAGGATAGCGCCATGGGGTGCGCTTTTCCCTTGAGGGGTTATCAGCTCTGGAAATTTGAAGGTGTTGACCTTCATTTCCAAGGGCTTCTCGAAAGTCACGATTCGGTTACCGGTCGGAGTCATTTCGTCACCTCTGTGCGTTAATGTTTCCATCTTCTAAATCGAAGTGGGAAACGAAATTTACCGCTGTCAAGAAGAACGATCGTGGTATTGCCTAGCCGTTGGTCGCGTCTCCTTCTGCGGTCTTGACAGCATCGGATCAAGCTCAGAAGTGGTCAAACTGGAATAATCTATGTGCAGATAGGCACGATCTATCTACGCGGGATCGTCGAGCCGTGCTCGTCTCCTAGCCGGGAGAGGGCAACGATCATCGCTACATCGCGCCTCCTAGCTTGATCTAGGAACAGTCAGCTCGACCCAGCGAGACATGAGGAGGCCGCATGCAGCAGGTACTCCTGCCCCCCGAGTTGCCCCTGGACCTAGTGGCCTTCGATGGGTTGCTCAGCACGTGGCGCCTGTTAGCGGCGCACACGGCATGCCTGCAATCTTCGCCTGGTTGAAGCAATACAGAGTTGCTCTTCAAGACTCGCTATTTCAGGGGGCTTTGAGATGAGTCTGCTTTGGGCTGGAACCGACGATGGATCGATATAACGGATTGAAGAGTGGCGGCGAGTTCGGGGGTGTGCACCATTTCGAGCAATGCACGCGATGACGGTGCCTCGAACGCATTTTTCCCAGCAACGAATCCGACATTTGAGTGCGACATTGGTCCATTGATTGCGATTGCGTGGAGATTTGGAATGTGCGCGAGTTGGCCGGCGAGAGATTGCGGAAGAACTGCCGAATATTTTCCTGTCGCCACGTGTGCCGATAGCACGTCAATTGAATCAGTGCGAATAGTCTGCGCGGTACATTGCATCAGCCTATCTTGAATGGGTTCAGGTACTGCCGAGTTCAGCACGCAGAGTTGTCTATTGAGAACATGGTCCCACGTTGTGCTTCGGGGTTGCTGTGTTCTCGCGGCGTGAAAAAGGAAAATGCGTTCACGGTACAGAAGGTGAGTATCGAAGTCTTCCCCTGGGATATCCTCCAAATGCATGAGTGCGATATCCAAATTGTTTTCTCGAATCGCCTGTAGCAGGGAAGAAGCGCCGGAAACCAGAACTGATTGTTGAAGTAAGGGTGTTTTTTCAGCAAGGGCGATGCTTAATGTGGGCGCTACACCGGCAGTTCCTGGGAGTATCCCTAGCCGGAATTGCCCCTCTATACCTCGCCGTAGTGCGGAGAGTTCTCGCTCCAGCCCTTTGCAGTCGTCATACATCTGCTGAGCCCAAGACAGTACGCGCATCCCTTCAGAAGTGAGGCCGTCATAGCGTCGGCCATGACGCACGATCTCGACACCCATGTCTTCCTCCAATTGCTTAGTGCCCGCGGAGAGTGTCGGCTGAGAAACATTGCAGCTTTTGGCCGCGTTGCCAAAATGGCCTTCACGGTGCAAAGCAAGCAAGTATTCAAAGTTTCTTACGATCATATATTTTCTTCTGATAAAGTTGATTGGATTTTATACTTTCACGAAAAACCCTGCGCACGCTTCGATCCGCGTCCAACCTTGGGCACGTAGCTGGCACGCATGAAAGGCTGCCGCGCGCAGTGTCCATACAGTAGGTTCGACTCGTCATCGACGGTCAGCACCACAACGCACGGGACAGCCAATAGCGCGAACACAGGTGCTTTGCGCTGTGGGCGAGTCGTCCTCATGTAGCTTAGCAGTTGGCGCGTTCTGGAAGGGAGTAAGCGTGAGTGGTGAGGCACGCAACCGCAAAAGGCGGTGCTAAGCTCTTGAGCTGTTCGGGTCGTGGCCGTTGAAGCGGCGAGAGAATGGAGCCTGCCATGGCCGTTGTGGCGCAGCTAGTACACCATGCCCCCAGCGTTTCCTTAGCTGCGATTGACGGGCATGCCTGGCGGTAGCTCAATAACAGGGCGGTTGCAGGATCTGAGTGCAACACGGTTATTGAATTGAAGCGGGAGCATCATGCCGCATCACCACGGCTTCTTGCATCACTTCGCCCATCACCTCGATCGGGCATTTGAAGTCGAAGCGTTTGCGCGGTCGCATATTCAGTTGCAAAGCGATGGCGTCCAGGGCTTCCTGACTATGCACCGACAAGTCCGTGCCCTTGGGCAGGTACTGGCGGATCAGTCCATTGATGTTCTCATTGCTGCCGCGTTGCCAGGGGCTGTGCGGGTCGCAGAAGTAGATCGCCACCCCGGTCCGCTGGGTGATCTCGGCGTGCCGCGCCATCTCCCGGCCCTGGTCGTAGGTCATGCTCTTGCGCACCGCCAGCGGCATGCCATTGAGCGCCGCACTGAAGCCCTCCAGCGCCGAGGTCGCCGTCGCGTCGGCCATCTTGATCAGCATCAGGTAGCCGCTGGTACGCTCCACCAAGGTGCCCACCGCCGAGGCATTGGCCTTGCCCTTGATCAGGTCGCCCTCCCAATGGCCTGGCATCAGCCGGTCTTCGACCTCCGGCGGGCGCACGTGGATGCTGAGCATTTCAGGGATCTGGCCGCGCCGATCGACGCCGCCAGAGCGCGGCCTGCGACTCGTCTTGCCCTGGCGCAGGCAGATGATCAGCTCCTTGCGCAGGCCACCGACCGGCAGGGCGTAGATCGCGTTATAGATCGTCTCGCGGCAGACGTAGGCCTCTCTGAGGCTGGGTATGTTCATGCTGCGCAGCTTGCCGGCAATCTGCTCGGGAGACAAACCCTCACGCAGCATATGGACGACCAGCTCGAAGCGCTCACTGCCCGGCAGCAGCTTGCACTGAGGCCTGCAGACCTGGCGGCGGACCTGCATCTGCTGCTGGGCAGCACAGGCCTGGTAGCGGGTGCCAGGGGCCCGGTTGCGGCGCAGCTCCCGGCTGATGGTCGAGGGGGAGCGGCCGAGCATCCGGGCAATTCGCCGCTGGCTGAAACCTTGGGCAAGGCCGAGTTGAAGGGTCGCACGTTCGGGGATACTGAGTTCGTGATAGGACATAGTGGCAGCACCGTACCGGAAAGGTCAGGTGTTGCACTCAGTTTTTGCGGCCGCCCAGCCATTTATGGATGAAGGAACGAGGGGAATAAGGCAGATGAAGATATTCACGATTGGATTCACTAAGACCTCCGCGCGGTCCTTCTTCACCAAGTTAAGTGCTTCTGGTGCCAAGCGCCTTGTCGATGTTCGCCTGAATAATGTTTCGCAATTGGCCGGATTCGCTAAACGCGAGGATCTTCGATATTTTTCCGAGGCGTTGTGTGGGATGGAATATGAACATCTACCAGCACTTGCTCCAACCAAAGACATGTTCGAGGAATATAAAATAAAAGGGGGAGATTGGGATATCTACGCCAGTAAATTTCTGGATTTAATGTCGTCCCGAAAGATTGAGTCAATCGATAAAGAAAAGATTGATAACAGTTGCCTGCTTTGCAGCGAAGACAAGCCCCATCACTGCCATCGGAGGCTAGTGGCCGAGTACCTTGCAGGCAAATGGCCGAATGTTGAGATCGTGCATCTTTAGAGGGGCGACGTAGCTCCCAATGTCATCAACTTAAGCCCCCAGCCCTGGCCGGGGCAAGAAATCCCGGGGCTTGGACGCGCGGTTGCAGCAGTGCCTTCACTGGTTTTGCTCCCCAGTTCAGCGCATGTGCGACCCAGACGCCAGCTTAATGGATGCCGGTTCGCCTCGGCGGGCGGGATTTCTCGTTTTCCGGGCGAGCGCGTGCCGGCCGCTGTCTGGCCAGCTTTTTTGCGGTGCAGTTCGGGTGCTGCTTGTTCTTAGCGCGTCGGTTTGTAGCCCTCGCAGCCGCGACTGGCCAGGCGCATACGCTGGCGCGGGAAGCTGCGGCCCGGGCGCACAGCGCTGAGGCTGTTGGCCATCAACTCCATCACGTTGGCCAGCCCCTGCACACCGGGGCGTACCAGCAGGTCGACCAGGGTGTTCTTGAGGCGTGACACCCCTTGGGTGAAGTTGACCTTCCAGCGCAGCTTGCGGCCTTTGTGGCGCTGCTCGATGACCGGTTGCAGCAGATGTTGCATCAGCAGCGCTAGGTTTTTCAGCAGTTGCCCGGCATGAAAGTCCTGCTTCACGGCCGTCACGCTACGGCCGCTAAAGTTGTCGAGGCAGAGGGTCTGCTTGAGGCGGCGGTAGTCCGTTTCGATGCCCCAGCGGCGGTGGTAAAGATCCGCGAACACCTCGGCCGGGAAGGCCTGTCGATCCAGCAGGGAGGTCAGCAGCACTTCGCTTTCACCGCTGGCTAGCTCGACCCGGATCAGGCGCAATTCGACCCGGCCCGCGGGATCGACGCCGGCCTCGGTACAGAACAGGCGCGCCTCGGGATGACTGGCAGAGAAGAACTGCGTGTCTTCTGTCTGCCCCGAGCGGAGAAACTGTTTGACCTGCGCGTTGTAGCCACACGGCAGGCGCATCAGGAAATGTCGCCGGTGCTGCTCGAACAGCGCAAACAGCCAGTGTCCGGGGTAGCCGCGATCAAACAACGTCAGGCTGTCAGCGGGCAGATGCTCGAGGTGCAGATGGGCGCAATCGCGCTCGCCGACTGCGGATGGCACGATCAGGCTGTGTAGCGTCTGGCCGTCGGCGACGTCGTAGAGCATGGACAGACGGGCAACGGGAAACTCGCTATGGCAGCCGAAAAAGCGCGTCATGACCGACTCCAGCGGTAAATGGACGGTCGAGCCGTCCACGGCGAGTACCCGTAACCCGCGCCACGTCTGGCGCAGCCCGAGGCTGTCGAGCTGTTGCTGAAGGGTTTGGTTGAGGCTCTCGAAGACCTCGGGCTTGAGCTTGCCGCGCGCCTTGCTGAAGGCCTGCGCGGTGACCACCTGGGTCTCGGCCGAGGCCTGGTTGAGCACGCGATAGAACTGATCGAGCTCGGTTTGCAGGGCGGTGCGTGGCTGATTGAGCAAAAACAGGACGAGGTTCTTGAAGGTCAGTTGGCGTCGGCGGGTAAAGTCGTGAGGGCGCTGGCGGTGGGTATCGATGAAGTCGGGACAATCGAGCTGACTGGTTATTTTTTGTACAATTTTCAAGCCAGGGTTTGCTGGGCGGTGTCAAACGGTGTGGAATGAGGGGCCAAAAGGGTTTCTCCTATGCGCTGAATTTAGCGCTAATTATATGATATTTATAGGAAAAATTCCTTAAGTTGATGACATTGACGTAGCTCCACGTTTCCAACGCCTCGTCTGGAGGGCTGAGAGAGACAAAGGCGCGTATCGGCGGGAGCCGGCGCCACACATTGGGCGTACAGAGCAACCTCGCCCGCCACGGCTCGATGTCAGCGCTCAACGAGGCGAGTGGCTCCAGGTGCATTGGCAGACGGGCCGCTGGCTGACGTCGTGGCGATCGGCGGATATGCACTGGGAAGCCCGCCCATGTGCTGGGCTATCATGTTGGCGACGCCTACGCCCAGGTGGGGCGCGGCAGGATCGCCGTCATTTACACCCCAGTTTGGTACTGCTATAGGTCTTCTGGAATAGCCGATACATCAGGACAAATTGAAGTAGCTCAATTAGGAGATATCTAATGTCAACCGGTATGTTTATTCTGCACTCCAACTATACGCCGGCGGGGGACCAGCCAGAGGCGATAGCGCGCCTGCTGTCGGACATAGAAGAAGGTGCGACGCACCAGACGCTGAAAGGTATCACCGGCTCAGGTAAGACCTTCACCATGGCCAATGTGATTCATCGTCTGAAGCGGCCTACGTTGATCTTGGCTCCTAACAAGACGTTGACCGCGCAGCTTTATGGTGAAATGAAGCACTTCTTTCCTGAGAACGCGGTCGAGTACTTCGTTTCCTACTACGATTATTTTCAGCCCGAAATCTATATGCCGGGCACCGATCGTTTCATTCCAAAGGACTCGGCCATCAATGACCACCTTGAGCGCCTGCGCCTGTCCACGACCAAATCCTTGATTGAGCGTCGTGACGTGATCGTCGTCGCTTCGGTGTCTTCAATCTACGGCCTGGGTGATCCAGATGCATACCGAGCGCTACAGATCGCTCTGTCCCCTGGGGTCAAACTAAACCAGAGAGAGCTAATTCGTCGCTTGGCTTTGCTGCAATATGATCGCACGGAGCGCACTCTCAAGCGTGCAACGTTCCGCGTCCAAGGTGATGTGATTGACATTTTCCCCGCTGATTCCGAGTACAGGGCGGTTCGGGTGGAACTGTTGGATGACACTGTTGCGTCTGTCCAATGGATGGACCCTGTTACCGGCAAGACGTTGGGAGAGATAGACCATTATTTGGTTTCGCCAAAAACGCTTTTCGCGCCGCCCACGAACAAAATAGATTCTGCATCCAAAAAGATACTCGCTGATATGGAAGAGCGGGTTGCCGAGCTGAACAGGAATAATCGCTTGGTCGAGGCAATCAGGCTGTACGAGCGGATCACGCATGACGTGGAAATGATGCGCGAGGTCGGCTATTGCTCGGGGATGGAGAATTATTCCTGCTACTTCAGCGACCGAGACGCAGCTTCTCCTCCGATCACGTTGCTGGATTATTTGCCGAAAGACGGGCTGCTGTTCGTCGATGAATCTCATGTCATGGTGCCACAGATATCCGCAATGTACCGGGGGGATCAGGCGCGCAAGGACACGCTGATCGATTACGGGTTCCGTTTGCCTTCATCGAAGAACAACCGGCCATTGAACTTTGACGAGTTCGAGAAGGTCAAGCCTCAGACCATCTTTGTTTCCGCTACTCCGGGCGACTACGAGCTGAGGGTGTCGAAAGGCAGGGTTGTCGAACAGGTTATCAGGCCAACGGGACTGCTTGACCCCAAGGTTGAAGTGCGGAAAGCGGATGGATACATAGATGACCTGCTTGCCGAAATATCGAAGTGCGTGAAGAGAAAGAATCGAGTGCTTGTGACTACGCTGACGAAGGTCAGTGCAGAAGAGCTAACGGATTTCTTGACGGACAACGGGATTCGAGCGCGCTACATGCATTCGGACATAAAAGCGGAGGATCGTGTTGAGATCATCAATGGCCTGCGCGCAGGAGAGTTCGATGTTTTGATTGGGATTAGTCTTTTGCGCGAAGGGCTGGATATTCCAGAGGCATCATTGGTTGCCATTCTCGATGCAGACCGTGCAGGGTTCTTGCGTTCGGCCCATGCGCTCATTCAGATGATCGGTCGAGTCGCTCGGAATGAAAACGGCAAGGCGATCTTGTACGCCGACGCGGTGACGCCGGCGATGAAGCAGGCGATCGATGAGACCAATAGGCGCAGGCAGCTTCAAATTGCCTTTAACGAGGAAAATGGGATTTCTCCAGCCTCGTCTGTGCGAAAACTAGCAGGGGAAGAGACGAATACGGAGGAGCCCACCGTTCATTCCGAGGCTTTCTGCGAGAACTTGTCCGACCTTTGCGATCAGATCACTGCCAAGGAACAGCAGCTACTCGAATTTACCGATACCGGTGACGAGCAGCGCGTCGAAGACATTCGTCGTCAGTTGGATGGGTTGTACCGGCAATTCATTTACATCTAATCGTTCGCCGGCATTGGGTTGCATGGCCGACCGATCTGCATCTGGGGCAAGCGGGCAGACGGTCGGTTCATCATTCAACCGGAGGGGTGAGCCGCCGAGGCTCAGTGCCCCGCTTTCCAAGATGTGTGCCCTACAGCGTCTTGCGACGTGTCAGCGCAAAGCTGGCAACGATCCAACGGCGACCAGCATTTCATCAAATACCGCTCGAACCCTTCCCGGAATGGGGCCACGCTGAGGCCGATAGACGTACAACCCCCATGCCGGAGGTTCTTCGTTCTCCAGCACTCGCACGAGCTTCCCGCTGGCAATGTAGGGGGCGGCCATGTAGTCCGCCAGTTGCGCGAACGCGATCCCGGCCAGCGCCGCTCCCATTTCCATGTCGGCATTGTCGGCGACGAGAGTGGGTGCGGTAGGTGTCCACTGGCGTCCCGCCTTGAAGTGCCAAGGCCAGGGACGGCCGGTATTGATATCCAAGGCCACGGTAACTGGCAGGCTGCTTAGCGCATCGATGTTTGCAGGTACGCCCACTTTCTTGATCAGGCGCGGAGCGGCAACGATGGGGAGTCTCATGTCGGCGGCCTTGCGTGCGACGAAGCGGCTATCGCGCATGAATCCGACCCTGATCCCGACGTCAATCCCTTCGTCAACCGTATTGCTGATGCGATCGGACAGGCGCACATCCAGCGTGATGCCGGGATGACGCGCGGCCACGCGCTCCAGTGCCGGTAGCACCGCTCTGGTGCCCAAGCTGTGCGGTGCGGTGATGCGAACCGTACCGGACAGAGAGGCCTGCTGGTCGGAGCTAGGCGTTCGCCACAGATCCTCGAACCGCTCCAATGCGGGGCGCACTTGGTCTAGCAGCCCTTCGCCGAAGGCGGTGATGCGCACCTGGCGCGTGCTTCGATGAAACAACACCTCGCCGTAGTGTTGCTCCAGTTGCTGGATGGCACGGGTTACACCTTGCGGAGAAGTCCCCAGCCGGACGGCCGCATCGCGAAAACTGCTGCTTTCGGCCGCCACCCGAAAGATGCGCAGTAGTTCCATTTCTTTGTTCATGACGCACGCCTCATGGCCGGTTTCGCTGCTCGTTAATTGTTCCAGATTGTGGAATTATAAAATCGCAACAATTCCATATACAAGGAGAGCGCGGTTGCCCAGACTGACAACACCCCGGAATGCTCCGCTCCGAACAACCCAACAAGGAACGCGAATGAACGCTGCGACTCTCATCACTGCCTACTACGACGCCTTCAACCGCGGCGACCGCGAGGCCATGCTGTCAATGTTGACCGATGACGTCGCGCACGACTTGAACCAGGGCGCTCGTGAGGTCGGTCGCGAAGCCTTCCGCGCCTTCCTGCAGCGCATGGACCGCTGCTATGGCGAGCAACTGCGCGGGATCGTGGTGATGGTCAGCGCCGACGGCCTGCGTGCAGGCGCGGAGTACGTGGTGCATGGCGAATACAAGGTGACGGACGACGGGCTGCCGGAAGCCCAGGGCCAGCGCTACGTGCTGCCGGGCGGCGCGTTCTTCGAGATCCGCGATGGCAAGATCGCTCGTGTCACCAACTACTACAACCTCGGCGACTGGATCGCACAGGTTGGAGGGGACGCCTGAAATGACCAGCGACGTGCAGGTGCTGGTTCGTCGTGGCCCGGACATTGCCGAATGGTTCGATGCCGTGGCAGGCCTGCGGGCGAGCGTCTTCCGCAGCTTTCCTTACCTGTACGAGGGCGACACCGAATACGAGAAGCACTACCTCGCCATGTACGCCCGTTCGGCAGACAGCCTGCTGGTACTCGCGCTCGCTGATGATGTGGTCGTGGGTGCGTCCACGGGGTTGCCGCTCGGCGATGCGGAGCCGGCCTTCCATGTGCCGTTCGCCGATCGAGGAATCCCGGTGGAGGCAGTGTTTTACTGTGGCGAATCAGTCCTGCTCCCGGCCTTCCGGGGCCTTGGCCTGGGCCATCGCTTCTTTGACGAGCGCGAAGCGCATGCCCGTTCGTTGGGCGGCATGCAGTGGGCATCGTTCGCGTCGGTGGATCGTGCAGACGACGATCTCCGGCGTCCTTCCAACTACCGCAGTAATGACCCCTTCTGGACCCGTCGCGGCTACGTGCGGCAGTCGGACATGAAGGTTACGCTGCCCTGGAAGCAGGTGGGTGAGCCGAGCGAAACCGAGCAGACGCTCACGATGTGGCTGCACTCCCTGGAGAACGCGAAATGAAAGTAGCAGTTGCGAAATACTCAGTGGGTCAGCCCGCGGGCTTCGAGGCATTTGCTGCGCGGCAGCGGCTGGTTCTGGAGGAGGCGCGCCGTGGCGGGGCGGAACTGGCCGTGTTGCCCGAGTATCTATCCCTCGAACTGGCTGCAACGTTCGAGCCTGGCATCCGCCATGATTTCAACGCCTCTCTGGCCGCGCTGCAGGCCTTGCAGCCTGCGTGGCTGGCACTGTATGCCGACCTGTCGCGCGAGTTGTGCATGACCATTCAGGCCGGTACGTTTTTGACCCAGGTTGGATTGGACCGCTACCGCAACCGGGCTTGGTGGTTTGCGCCTGACGGCACACGCGACTACCAAGACAAATTGCAGTTGACGGGGTTCGAGAAAGACGCCGGCGTCATCGAGGGTGGCGACGAACTGAAGGTGTTCGATTTGAAAGGCGTGCGTGCCGGCATCGCTGTTTGCTATGACAGTGAGTTTCCATTGCCCGTGCGAGCCCAGCGAGAGGCGGGAGTGCGCCTGCTGCTGGTCCCGAGCTGTACCGACACCCAAGCAGGTGCAACCCGGGTCCGTGTGGGCTGCATGGCGCGGGCACTGGAGAACCGAATGTTCATCGCGCAGGCCGTGACGACCGGAGCTGCTGACTGGAGCCCGGCGCTGGACACGAATACTGGCGAGGCCACGATCTATGCACCCATGGATCGCGGATTCCCGGAGGATGGCATTCTCGCGACGACTTGCGGCACGCAGACATGGGCGATTGCTGATCTGGACGTTGAAGCCCTCGAACGAAACCAGGAACAGGCCCAGGTTGCGGTCGATCGTGACTGGGACGGCCAGATGTTGCCTGCACTGAGGAAGGCTCGGTACTCGGGTCGTCAGGTCGCCTAGCCGGTCTCATCTTGATAGCTTCAGCTCGATGAGTTGGCTTAGATAGGCCATATCTATCTGCGCATAGATTTTTCCAGTTTGACCGGTTTTGAACTTGCCCCGATGCTGTCGATACATGCAAGAAATATTCATTGATTTGAATGTTTTGCGCTTCTTGGGAACAAATCTGTACTAGCCTGTAATAGTGCTCGAAGAGCACAGAATTTGTGGCGAAGTTCGGCCGCATATACTATGGTGGAGTATTGTATAATGCGGCGGTGTACCCAAGTAGAGAGGTGTTCGATGCCACACAGCCCGGAAGAAAAGAAGCAAGCCCTGACGCGCATCCGGCGCATCAAAGGTCAGGTAGCGACTCTTGAGCAAGCGCTCGATGCAGGTGCGGAATGCCCTGCAATTCTTCAGCAGCTTGCGGCCGTTCGTGGGGCAGTCAACGGATTGATGGCAACCGTTCTGGAGAGCTATCTGCGGGAAGAGTTTCCCAGTAGCGAAATCAGGAGCGATTCGCAGAACAAGTCCATTGACGAGACCATCTCTATCGTCCGCTCCTATCTGCGGTAGAGGCACCAGGGTGCCCTCGGTGAGGGCAAATTTAGTTAGCTAGTAAAGGAAGCGACATCATGAAATCACGTGCAGCAGTTGCCTTCGGGCCAGGAAAGCCGCTGGAAATCGTCGAGATCGACGTCGAGCCGCCGCGCAAGGGCGAGGTGCTCATCAAGATCACGAACACCGGCGTTTGCCATACCGACGCCTTCACCCTGTCGGGCGACGACCCCGAAGGTCTCTTCCCGGTCGTGCTGGGTCATGAAGGTGCGGGTATCGTCGTGGAGGTGGGTGAAGGTGTGACCAGCGTGAAGCCTGGCGATCACGTCATTCCCCTCTATACCGCCGAGTGCGGCGAGTGCCTGTTCTGCAAGTCCGGCAAGACCAACCTGTGTGTCGCGGTGCGCGCCACCCAGGGCAAGGGCGTGATGCCCGATGGCACCACCCGCTTCAGCTACAACGGCCAGCCGATCTACCACTACATGGGCTGCTCGACCTTCAGCGAATACACGGTGGTGGCCGAAGTCTCGCTGGCCAAGATCAACCCGGACGCCAATCCCGAGCATGTCTGCCTGCTGGGTTGCGGTGTGACCACCGGCATCGGCGCTGTTCACAACACGGCCAAGGTTCAGCCGGGTGACTCTGTGGCCATCTTCGGCCTCGGCGGCATCGGGCTCGCTGCGATTCAGGGGGCACGCCAGGCCAAGGCAGGTCGCATCATCGCCATCGACACCAATCCAGCGAAGTTCGAGCTGGCTCGTACCTTCGGCGCGACCGAATGCCTCAACCCGAAGGACTTCGACAAGCCGATTCACGAGGTTCTCATCGAGATGACCGGTTGGGGTGTCGATCACACCTTCGAGTGCATCGGCAACGTCAACGTGATGCGCTCGGCACTAGAAGCAGCACATCGTGGCTGGGGCCAGTCGATCGTCATCGGCGTGGCTGGTGCAGGCAAGGAAATTTCGACGCGCCCGTTCCAGTTGATCACCGGTCGCACCTGGAAGGGCTCGGCTTTCGGCGGGGTCAAGGGCCGCACTCAACTTCCCGGCATGGTGGAGGACGCAATGAAAGGCGAGATCGATCTCGCCCCGTTCGTCACCCACACCATGGGCCTCGACGACATCAACAAGGCCTTCGACCTGATGCATGAAGGCAAGTCGATTCGCACGGTGATCCACTACTGACCGCCCACTACCCATTCAACACCAACCACCAAGGAAATTAATCATGTCCACTCCTGTCATTTCTGGCGATGGCATCTTTTCGCACATTTTTATCGGCGCTGCCGACCTTCAGAAGTCGGTCGCGTTCTACGACGCCGCTCTGGGTGCTCTTGGCATCAAGAACCTCGGTCCTTTCAACAACGGATGGGTACTTTTCGGTCGCGAAAAGCCGGCTTTCATCATCGCCCGTCCGGGCAATGGTGAAGCGCCCTCCAGCAACGGCGTGACGATCGGCTTTGCGGCCGCCACTCCCGCCGAAGTGGATGCCTTCCATGCTGCCGGCCTTGCCGCAGGCGGCACCGACGAGGGCCAGCCTGGCGCACGTGGTCACCTGCCGGGTGCCTATGCGGCCTACCTGCGTGATCCGGCGGGCAACAAGGTCTGCTCGTACACCTTCGTCTGAAAGCAAGGAAGCTGAGGGCGTTCTGAAAGGGCCAGCACAAGCCTCTATACGGCGAGCCTATTAGACGGACCGTGTAGAGCGGTGCCTGCTCATGAAGATCGGCCCGCAGCCATGTGCGAAACGCATGGCTGCGGGCATTTGCTTTGAAGCGTGTTTTTCAACCAATGAGAAATGAGGTCGTTATGCAAGAGCCGGCCAACATCAATGCGACGACCGTACAACCCNCCCCGACCGCCACCGTGTACGGCATGCCGGCCTATNCCGATCGTGCTGCNGCCGTGGGTGAAGTGCANGCGCGCCCGCATCTNTTGATTCAGGCCCCCCGCGGCATATTGCAGCTCGCTTTCATGACCGAAGGCGANCAGGCCAGGGATCAGATGGCGATGAGNGAGTTGTCTCATCGCTTCGGCGTTGCCGANCCCGACCANNCTACGCCGCTNCACGGCNTGACATGGGATGANGGAGACCTGCACTGTGAAAAGCACACCGAGTTCTCAACGTATCTCTGGTGCGCTTCGCTGGATTCCGAGACGGGAGAGCCGTGCGGCGAAAATCCGTTCAAGCATGGATTTGTTCCTCCCGGCCCGGTCGTATCCGGCATCCGTTTGAGACTTCTTCCATGGACGCCGGAAACGGAGAAGGAGGCCGATCGCTTCGATCCTGCCAGCCTGTGCTACTCGCTGGTGGAGAACGGCTCTGCCGCCATCCTCACCGACTTCCGACAGGATGAGGATGGCCTGACGCAGATCCTCGTCCTTGCCCGCGATTTGACCCCGGCGCGGGCGGGTGCGCTGGCTCAACGTCTGCTGGAGATCGAGACCTACCGTACCTTGGCGTTGCTGTCCTTGCCGTTGACGCGGTCGATGACGTCGGAGCTGCGGCGCATGGAGTCGCGCCTTGCGGCGATCACCGACGAGATGTGTACGAGCTTGGTGGAACGGCGCGACAGCGACGTGCTGCTGTCCGAATTGACCGGCCTGGCTGCCGAACTGGAAGCTGGCGTTGCGGCGAATCTCTATCGCTTCGGCGCCAGTCGTGCCTACTACGAGATCGTCGAGGAAAGGCTGGCAGCGCTTTCGGAAGAGGCCGTATCCGGGTACTGCACCTGGGCGGATTTCCTGCAGCGTCGCATCGCTCCCGCCATGCGGACATGCCAATCCGTAAAGGAGCGCCAGACCAAGCTCTCCGACAAGCTGACCCGGGCCATCGCGTTGCTGCGTTCCTGGATCGACGTCGAGCTTGAACGCCAGAACCGCGATCTGCTTGCGTCGATGAACAACCGGGCCAAGATGCAATTGCGCCTTCAGCAAACCGTCGAAGGCCTGTCGGTCGCGGCAATTTCTTATTACGTCGTGAGTCTTCTCGGCTATTTGCTCAAGGGCATTCCGATGGTTCACGACAGCGTGGCGCCGGTGATGGCGGTTCTGGTGCCTGCGGTGATGCTGACGATCTGGTGGATCGTGCGCAGGATCAGACACGCCCACGGCGACACGGCAGCGGAAGAGAAATCTTCCTGACGAGCTGCCGTCCTGGCGCGCGAGAGCTGCGCCGTTCCTTTGAACATAGGAGAACTACATGGAACGCATCGAACATCACGCCAGCTTTGATGGTTGGCAGGACGTTTATCAGCATGAATCCACGACGCTCGGTTGCACGATGAAGGTCGGCGTCTATCTGCCTCCGCAGGCACAGCACGGCAAGGTGCCGGTGCTGTACTGGCTTTCAGGCCTCACCTGCACCGAGCAGAACTTCATCACCAAGGCCGCCGTCCAGCGCTACGCGGCCGAACATGGCATTGCCGTCGTCGCGCCCGATAGCAGTGCTCGCGGCGAAGGCGTTGCCGACGATCCTGCCTATGACCTCGGACAGGGGGCGGGTTTCTACGTCAACGCCACACAGGAACCCTGGGCTGCGAATCATCGGATGTACGACTACGTCGTGCAGGAATTGCCGGCGCTGATCGAGGCCCACTTTCCCGTGACAGCGGAGCGGAGCATCAGCGGCCATTCCATGGGAGGACACGGCGCTCTGGTCATCGCCCTGCGCAACCCGGGCCGTTATCGAAGCGTCTCGGCCTTCTCGCCCATCGTCGCCCCCACCCAGGTTCCCTGGGGGCACAAGGCCTTCGAGGCGTACCTGGGCAGCGATCGGGAAGTGTGGAAGCAGTACGACACCGTGGAGCTGATTCGCACCGTGCAGGAGCGTTTGCCGTTGCTGGTTGATCAGGGCTTGGGCGACGAGTTCCTGGAGAGCCAGCTTCAGCCCGACCTGCTGCGCAAAGCCTGCGACGAGACGGGGCACCCGCTCACGTTGAATCTGCGCCCAGGCTACGACCACAGCTACTACTTCATTGCCAGCTTCATTGGCGAGCATATGGCACACCACGCATCGGCGCTGAAACGCTGAGAGAGGAGATCAGGTCATGACAAAGACCTCCAAAAACCGACATCACGTCGTCATTATCGGAGCGGGCTTCGGCGGGATCGAGGTTGCCAACCAGCTTGCTGGTGTCGAGGTCGATGTGACGATCATCGATCGGCGCAATCATCACCTGTTCCAACCCTTGCTTTACCAGGTCGCAGGTGCGTCACTTTCGACATCCGAGATCGCCTGGCCTATTCGCTATCTCTTCCGAAATCGCCCGGAAGTGAACACCTTGATGGCGGAAGTGGAAGGTATCGACCAGGACGCGCGTCAGGTCATTCTCAACAATGGAATGCGGCAAACCTACGACACGCTCGTGCTCGCGACAGGTGCTACCCATGCCTACTTCGGACACGACGAATGGGGGGCTTTCGCGCCGGGGTTGAAGACGCTGGAAGATGCCACGACCATTCGGGGCCGAATCCTCGCGGCTTTCGAGGAAGCTGAGCGCACGAGCGATCCTCAGCAGCGTGCCGCGCTGCAGACGTTCGTCATCATCGGTGGTGGTCCCACCGGGGTTGAATTGGCCGGAACCATCGCCGAGCTGGCACGAGACACGCTGGCGCGTGACTTCCGCTCGATCGACCCGAGCACATCGCGGGTTGTACTGATCGAGGCTGGCCCGCGTCTGTTGTCGGTCTTTCCAGAGGATCTTTCGGCCTATACGCGCCAGGCACTCGAAAAACTCGGGGTCGAGGTCGTGCTGGGTACTCCGGTCACCGAATGCTCGGCCGACGGCGTGGTGTATGGCGGCAAGCCCCTTTCGGCCAAGACCATCGTCTGGGCCGCCGGAGTCCAGGCGTCTCCCGCGGCTCGCTGGTTGGGCGCTGCGTCTGATCGTGCTGGTCGAGTGGTCGTTGGCCCTGACCTGACGGTGGCCGGTCGCCCGGAGGTCTTCGCCATCGGCGATACAGCCTCGTGCACCATGGCCGATGGGAAGCCCGTGCCGGGCATCGCCCCGGCCGCCAAACAGCAAGGGAAGTACGTCGCTAACCTGATTGGACGGCGTTTGAAGGGCAAGCCCGCTGACGGGCCTTTCAAATACCGGCATCAGGGGAACCTGGCCACCATCGGCCGCAGCCTGGCGGTGATTGACATGGGGCGGGTGAAGCTGCGTGGTGCCTTTGCGTGGTGGATCTGGAAGCTGGCGCACATCTACTTTCTGATCGGCACGCGAAATCGTCTCAGTGTCGCTTTGAGCTGGGTATGGAACCACAGCATCGGCTACCGCGGCTCTCGCATCATCATGCATGCGATTGCCGACAAAGAGCCCACGGCGTTGGATAAATCCGGCTCTCTGGATTGAGGTGCCCACCTTATCGGAACGTCAACTATCAGAAATGCCAGGGAGAGGAACTTGACCGATCTATTCACGACAAAGCCCAAGCCTCCCTTGGCCGAACTCCTGCGGCCCAAGACGCTGGACGAATTCGTCGGGCAACGGCACTTGCTCGGCCCCGGCAAGCCGCTGCGTCTCGCGTTCGAGGCGGGCAAGTTGCACTCGTTCATCCTCTGGGGGCCGCCAGGCGTGGGCAAGACCACCCTAGGGCGCCTGGCCGCCAGTGCGACCGACAGCCGATTCATCGCCATCTCGGCCGTGCTGGCCGGGGTGAAGGACATCCGGCAAGCCATCGACGAGGCCCAGGCCGAACTGGACAACCATGGTCGATCGACGGTGCTTTTCGTCGATGAGATCCATCGCTTCAACAAGGCGCAGCAGGATGCCCTGCTGCCCCATGTCGAGTCGGGGCTCCTGACCCTGGTGGGGGGGACGACCGAGCATCCGGGGTTGGCGGTCAATTCCGCACTGCTCTCGCGCGCGCAGGTCTATACCCTCGAACCGCTGTCCAGCGACGAACTGAACCAACTCTACGAACGCGCACTGCCGCATCTCCAGGGCGTCACGTTGGACGCGGACGCGCTGGATCTGCTCAAGGGCTTTGCCGATGGCGATGGCAGGCGCTTCCTCAATCTGCTTGAGCAGGTGACGAATGCGGCGTCGGGCGCTGGCAAGACCGTGGTCGATGGCCAGTCCGCCAAGCTGTCCACCAGTCCATCGCTGCGCAGGTTCGACAAGGGCGGTGACGAGTTCTACTGGCAGCTCTCAGCCTTCCACAAGTCGCTACGGGGCTCCGACCCTGATGCGGCCCTGTATTGGCTGGCCCGCATCCTTGACGGTAGCGGCGACGTCAGCCAGGTGACCCGCCGCATGGTGGTAGTGGCCAGCGAAGACATCGGCAATGCCGACCCGCAGGCGCTGCAACTGGCGCTCAATGCCGCGCTGGCTTATGAGAGGCTGGGTTCCCCCGAAGGCGAAATACCGATTGCCCACGCGGCGACCTACCTTGCTGCCGCCCCCAAGTCGAACGCTGCCTATGCCGCCTGGAACAAGGCGAAGACCTTCGTCAAGAACAGCGGCTCCCTGCCTGTGCCTCTCCATCTTCGCAATGCGCCGACGAAGCTGATGCAGCAGATGGGGTATCACGAAGGCTACCGCTACGCTCCTGACGAGCCCAACGGCTACGCCGCTGGGCAAAGCTACTTTCCCGAGGGCGTGGCGCGGCCGGGCTGGTATCAGCCAACGGACAGAGGTGTTGAGCGCAGGCTGGGAGAATGGCTTACTTGGCTGCGCTCGCTGGATGATGGGACGCTGCCAGAGGCGGACGCCTGACCGGTCGCCTCCGAAACCTGCCCATCGTGATCTCACAAACTACAGGATAAGCACATGCCAGCCTCTTCTTTTGGTGAGTCCTCGGCGCATATCAGACGGAGACGCGTTGCCCACTATCTACGCACGGAGTCTGGCGCTGCGGTGCTGCTGGTGATCGTCACGGTTGTGGCGCTCGTGTGGGCGAACTCGCCGCTATCTAACGCCTATTTCGAGTTGTGGCACCTAGACGTCGGGTTCAACTTCGGGCCACTGCGCCTACACATGGATCTGCATCACTGGGTCAACGACGGCCTGATGGTCGTCTTCTTCTTCCTGATCGGACTGGAGGTGCGTCAGGAGTTCGCCCACGGATCGCTCCGTGACCGCAGCCGTGCCCGCCTCGCCCTGATCGCGGGGGTCACGGGAGTCGTGCTTCCCGCGCTGGTGTATGTCCTGATCGTGAAACTAGCCGGAAGTGAGGGCCTGCACGGGTGGGGTGCGGTGGTCGGCACCGATACGGCGTTCATGCTGGGCACCTTGGCGATCGTCGGCCCGCGGCTATCGGGTCAGTTGCGCGTGTTCCTGCTCACCCTGACCGTGGTCGATGACTTCCTCGCAGTGTCCATCATCGGCATCGTCTATAGCGAGGAGATCCGGATCGTCCCGTTGCTTATCGCCCTCGCCAGCCTCGTTGGATTGTGGTTGTTGGGGCGCACCCGCCAGTGGCGGGCGACGCCGTATGTGTTGATCGTGATCGTGCTGTGGTTCGCAACCGTGTATTCCGGCATCCATGCCTCCCTCGCCGGGATGGCCGCGGGGCTGCTGATCCCCGCCTATGCGACGCAACGTCACGGGGTCGTTGCGGCAAGACAGTTGTTCCGTGACTTCTGGCAGTCGCCGAGTGCCGCATCGGCCCGCGCGGTGGACTGCGGGCTGTCCCGGGGTATCTCGGTGAACGAGCGATTGCACGAGTTCCTGCGGCTGCCGACGGCGCTGCTGATCGTGCCGATCTTCGCCTTGGCGAACGCCGGGGTGGACGTGCGTGGCGGGCTGCTCGCCGAGGCCTTTGGCTCGCCAGTCACGTGGGGCGTCATCGCAGGGCTCGTGCTCGGCAAGCTCTTGGGCATCGGGCTCACCACGCTCGTCGCCGTCCGTCTCGGCCTGGGCCGGCTGCCCGAGGGCGTCGGGGTGGGGAGCGTGTTCGGTGGGGCGGCGCTGTCCGGGATCGGCTTCACCGTGTCGCTGCTGATCATCGGGCTCGCGTTCGGCACGACCTCCGACCTGGGCCGCCAGGCGACGGTCGGCGTGCTCGTGTCGATGGTGTTCGCCACGTTGCTCGGGTGGCTGATCTTCAAGGTCGCCGCCCAGCGGTGGGGTGAGAAGACCGCTGACCTGCCGATGGTGCTTGAGCCGCCGGTCGATCCGGAGATCGATCACATCCGCGGGCCGGAGGACGCCCAGCTCACACTCGTCGAGTACGTGGACTTCGAGTGCGCGTACTGTGCGCACGCCACCGGTTCGTGGGACGATCTTCGCGCCCACTTCGGTGACGACCTGCGGTATGTGGTGCGCCATCTGCCGCACCACCCGCACGGGCCGATTGCCGCGCGGGCGTCCGAGGCAGCGGCGAACCAGGGGATGTTCTGGCCGTGGCTGGACTTCGTGTTCACCCGTCAGCATGCGCTGGAGCGCGAGCATCTGATCGGCTACGCCGCCGAGCTTGGGCTCGACGTCGAACGGTTCATCGCGGATCTCGACAGCCCTGCGGTGATCGAGCGTGTCGAGCGCGACCTCGCCAGTGCGGTCGCCAGCGGTGCGCACGCCACGCCGACGTTCTTCGTCGAGGGTCGTCGTCTGCGCGGCAGCTACGACGCCCGCACTGTCACCGCAGTGCTCGAAGCCAGCCGCCGCGGCACCCGAACTCAGGAAGTCCCGTCCTGAGCGGGACGAACTACAGGATAAAAACTTGCCAAACAATTCTTTCGGTGAATCCTCTTGTACCGCTGCGGCCAGCGGCATGGTGGAAGTGCGCGGTGCGCGCGAGAACAACCTCAAGGAGGTGGACGTCTCCATCCCGCGTAACGCGCTGGTGGTGTTCTCGGGTGTCTCCGGCTCCGGCAAGTCCTCGCTGGCCTTCGGCACCATCTATGCCGAGGCCCAGCGACGCTACTTCGAGTCGGTGGCCCCCTATGCGCGGCGACTGATCGAGCAGGCCGGCGTGCCGGACGTCGATGCGATCGACGGCCTGCCGCCGGCGGTGGCGCTGCAGCAGCAGCGGGGCTCCAGCAACGCGCGTTCCTCCGTGGGCAGTGTGACCACCTTGTCCAGCCTGGTGCGGATGATGTATTCGCGCGCCGGCGCCTATCCGGCCAACCAGCCGATGCTGTACGCCGAGGATTTTTCGCCCAACACNCCNCAGGGNGCNTGCNCGACCTGCNANGGCCTGGGCCATGTGTACGAGGTGACCGAGGCCATCATGGTGCCCGATCCCTCCCTGAGCATCCGCGAGCGGGCGATCGCCTCCTGGCCCCCCGCCTGGCAAGGCCAGAACCTGCGCGACATCCTGGTCAGCATGGGCTACGACGTTGACCGACCGTGGAAGGACCTGCCGAAGAAGGATCGCGACTGGATTCTGTTCACCGAGGAAACACCGACGGTGCCGGTGTACGCCGGCTTCACGCCCGCCGAAACCCGCGCCGCGCTCAAGCGCAAGATGGAGCCGAGCTACATGGGCACCTTCACCGGCGCCAGGCGCTACGTGCTGCACACCTTTGCCAACACCCAGAGCGCGTTGATGAGAAAGCGCGTGTCCCGGTTCATGGAGGGCAAACCGTGCCCCACCTGCCACGGCAAGCGGCTCAAGCCCGAGGCGCTGTCGGTCACCTTCGCCGGCGTGGACATCGGCGCGTTCATGCAGATGCCGCTGGACCAGTTGGCGGCCTTGCTCGAACCCATCGCCCAGGGCGATTTCCGCGCCCATGCAGCGGGGGCGGCTACGGACAAGGAAGCGACCCGACGCGACCGTGCCGAACGCGCGGCCTCCGGCCGCGCCGTCCATGCGGTATCGCCCGACGTGCGCCGCACCTCGGCGCTATCGGAAGAAAAGCGCCTCGCCGCGCAGCGCCTGGCCGGTGGCGTGATGGCACGCCTGCGCCAACTGCGTGGGCTGGGCCTGGGCTACCTGACGCTGGACCGGGCCACGCCGACGCTTTCGGCCGGCGAGTTGCAGCGCCTGCGGCTGGCCACGCAATTGAGTTCCCTGCTGTTCGGTGTCGTGTACGTGCTCGACGAGCCCTCCGCGGGCCTGCACCCCTCCGATAGCCAGGCCCTGTACGACGCGCTCGACCGGCTGCGCGACGCCGGCAACTCGGTGTTCGTGGTGGAGCACGACTTGGACCTGATGCGCCGCGCGCAATGGCTGGTGGATGTCGGGCCGGATGCTGGGGAGCGTGGCGGCCGCGTGCTCTACAGCGGCGAGCCGGATGGCCTGCGCAAGATTGCCGAATCGCGTACTGCACGCTACCTGTTCGATGAGATCCCCGCGCCGGGAAGCCGGGCACGCGAAGCGACCGGCTGGCTGGAGCTGCAGGACATTCACCGCCACAACCTGCATGGCGTGAATGCGCGCATTCCGCTGGGCGTGCTGACGGCCGTCACCGGCATCTCCGGCTCGGGCAAGTCCAGCCTCGTCGCGCAGGCCCTGCCGGAGCTGGTGCTGCTGCACCTGGGCCACGAGCCGGAAGACGATGTAGCCGAAAGCGCCACCAGCGAAGGGCCGGCAGTGATCGAAGCGACCGGCGGCCATCTGGCGGGCGACGTGGACGCCGTACAGCGTCTGGTGCAGGTGGACCAGAAACCGATCGGGCGCACGCCGCGGTCGAACCTGGCCACCTACACGGGCCTGTTCGACCATGTGCGCAAGCTGTTCGCTGCCACGCCCGATGCTCGACGCCGCCGCTATGATGCCGGACGGTTCTCGTTCAACGTCGCCAAGGGGCGCTGCGAGACTTGCGAGGGCGAGGGTTTCGTTAGCGTGGAACTGCTGTTCATGCCCAGCGTGTACGCGCCGTGCCCGACCTGCCATGGCGCGCGCTACAACGAGGCCACGCTGAAGGTGCAGTGGAACGGGCGCAACATCGCCGAGGTGCTGCAGATGACCGTGGACGAGGCCAGCGAATTCTTCGCGGGTGAAGACGCGGTGGCAAGGCCCCTGCAACTGCTGCGCGACATCGGACTGGGCTATCTGCGCCTGGGACAACCAGCCACTGAGCTTTCCGGTGGCGAGGCGCAGCGCATCAAGCTGGCGACCGAGCTTCAGCGCAGCCAGCGCGGCCGAAGCCTGTACGTGCTCGACGAGCCGACTACCGGGCTGCATGCGTCGGACGCCGACCGGCTGCTGGTGCAGTTGCAGCGCCTGGTCGATGCCGGCAATACCGTAGTGATGATCGAACACGATATGCGCGCGGTGGCCCAGGCCGATTGGGTGATCGACGTGGGGCCTGGTGCAGGCGCTGCCGGCGGCAGCATCGTGGTGGCGGGCTCCCCTCAGCAGGTGGCCCGAACGTCTGGCAGCAGAACCGCTCCGTTCCTTGCACAGGAGTTGGCGCGGGCCGAGTAGCTCAGTTCGCCAAATGTTGCCAATTTTCGCGGGGCATTGATCGTCGCCACACGACGGTGGCGATCAATGCCCGAATCGCGTCATCCTTCCTGAGTCAGAGCAAGATAGGGATTGTTGGGCGGTATTTCGGCGAGTGCCAAGGACCCATCTTCGAGGAGGTAGCCATGCAGTCGGCGGGACTTCCTCGGGCCCGTGACTTCACAGGTCCAAATGTTCAGGCCATTGGGCTGCTTTCGATGTAGCTGCAGCTTCTCGAAGCGCTTCTGCACCCACTGCCAATCCTGTTGATTCTCCTGCTTGGCGAGTGCGGCCACTTCGGGATGCTCCTGCGCATAGCGTTGGAACACACCCGGGCTGACCAGGTAGGCCGTCTCATTCACCGTATGCACGAGTGCCTTCGCGTCGTTGATGATGAGCCGTCGTGAGGCGATTCCCTGCTTCAGCCAAACCATGAACTGTTCCCCGGATGGCTTCGTTGCCGATGACCCAGGCGTAGGCGCGGGTGCAGGTGCAGGCGATGGAATGGACGTCGCGGCTGTTGCTGGCGCGGGGGTGTGGAGGAACTCCTCGGCATCCTGGCCAACGCCGGCCGACTCACCCAAGCCCACCATCGCGAGCAAATCCTCCATGACGTCGGGCACGGGCTGGGCTGCGGGCGGTGAAACGATGGTGGTGCTGTCGCCCTCCCAAATCGGAGGCTCTTGACCTCCCTGCGCTGGGTTCACCGAGACGGTAGGCGCGGGAGCCGACATGCAGGCGTCGTTTTCCGCGGGCGTCGCGTCGATCTCTACCGTGCCCGCGAAAGGTGCTGGTCGCTCGCCAGACTCCCAGATCAGCGCGGGAGCGAGACGCAACAGGGTGAACGAATGGGACCAGCCGGTCGTGCTGGTCACGGTCGCGCGCCAGACCGCTTTGCCGTCCGAGGTGGGCTGGAGCATGCCGTGGTCTTGCAGCACGTTGAACACGGCGGTGTTGTTCGCAGGAATGCCATCGATCCCCTGAGACAGGAGGTGTGCGCGCAGTTTGTCCGAAACCGTCTTGCTCACCAGCCACAAACCATCCTCGGTGAGCCAGCCATCGGAGGCTTCCGGCTGGTTCAGCTTCAACTCTTCCTTGAGCAGATAACGCAGCCCGTCGAGCAGCTTGCGTTGCAGTGCGTGCTTGGGTGCTGCCATGACGCGGGCCGGATCACCACCCAGCTCCTGAGCCACAGAAGCGCGATCAGCCTGCACGACAAGCTCGCCCAGGACCCCGGCATGCTCGTACTGTCCGGCCAAGACGTAGAGCAGCGGGGCCCATAGCGCCGGGTAGCCACTGAGCCAGTCCAAGACGTGCCGATCGAGCAGTTGGCGGTAGAGCAGACCTGTTGCAGCACTATGCAAGCGGTATTCACGATCCTCACGATAGCGGAAGCGGTACGGCTGGAGCAGCGGCCCGTGCCAGGGATGCCAGGTGTTGCCGTCGGCGAGTTCGACGTGCAGATCGACAGCGATCTTGCCGATGTCGTGCAGTAGTGCCGCGTAGGCGACGGCGGCGGTCCAGGCCTCGGACTGCGCCGCCTGGTCCTCGGGGCTGGCACCGATGGGCAGCAGATGGGACTGGCGCAGCTTCAGGCTGTAGGCGACGATTTCCAGGCCGTGGTCGAGCATGCCGCCCGGGTAAGCGTGATGGTGGCTTTCGGAAGCGGGAAATTGCTGGACCAGCTCGGCATATCGTTCCAGCGGCGTGCGGTACAGGGTGACGAACTGCTTGCGCGAGAGGGAGGTGCGCTGCCAGATGTATTCCAGCAGCTTCTGCCGGCGCGGCGTGGCCAGCAGCGATGCGGCCGACTCGGGCCGCAGCAGCCCTTTCGGGAGATCGAGGGCGGGCGCTGGCGACGGAGCGGCAGCGACCGGAGGTCGTTTCCGCTGGAACAGAAAGAGCATGCGGGTGTCCTGGTGGTGGGCCGAGCGGGGGGCCTTTTCGCCTTTTCGAGGTAGGGCCTTTCCCCTTGCACCCCATTCCCTTGCCCTTTCGGCCCTTTAGCCTTTAACCATTTGGGTATAGGGCGTGGGGCATTGACCGTCCACGGCCAATGCGAGGTTCGGCGGGCCGGATTGATGCGTGAAGGCTTGGTGTTCCCGCCCTACGATGGGCCGATTCTTGGACTCGGGAGGACGCCATGAGACCCCATATTGACATGGTAAGGAATATTCCTTACCATCAGGGCATCGCTATTAGGAGAACGGCCATGCCTGCCATTCATGAAGTTGCCACGCTGACCTCCAAAGGCCAGATCACGCTGCCCAAGCCCATCCGGCAGGCGCTCGGTGTCGATGCCGGCGGCAAGGTTGCGTTCGACCTGCGTGACGGAGAAGTCGTCGTGACCCGTGCCGACGCCGAGCACGAGGACCCCGCCATCGGTGCGTTCCTGAGTCTGCTGGCCCGCGACATCGAGGCGGGCCGGAACGTCCATGGTCTGCCCGAGGATCTAACTCGCGCCATGCTGGAGCAAGCGGGTCACGGCGTGAAGCTGGACGAGGAAATCGACGGCGAAGTGGAACTCTGATGCAACGGCATGGCTGGGCATTGCTGTTCCACGACTGTGTGATCGAGCAGTTGCAGAAGCTGCACGCAGCCGCACGGCGCGCGCAGGAGAACGACCCGGAGGGCTTCGAGTCCAACGCCAACGTCAAGCTCTTCCGGGCCTTGAACCAGTTGATATTAGATGTGGTGCCCGGTGATCCGGCACGCGACGAGTACCGCCAGGGCAACACCCTGGGGCTGGCCCACCGGCACTGGCGAAGGGCCAAGATCGGAAGGCGGTTCCGGTTGTTCTTCCGGTACGACTCGAAGGCCAAGGTCATCGTGTACGCCTGGGTCAATGATGAGCAGACCTTGCGGTCTTCGGGGAGCAAGTCAGATCCCTATGCCGTGTTCGAGAAAATGCTCGGACGTGGAAATCCACCAGACGATTGGAACGTATTGGTGCAGGCAAGCAAGCAGGATTGGAGCAAACTGGAATAGGCATTCCTCATGTAGCAGGAGACGACCATGAACACGACAACCCGCATCAGCACCGCAGAACGCCTCGGCCGCAGCGTTGGCCGTGGATGGCGCGCCTATGCGCGCGGCGAGCGAAGGTTGTCGTGTTGGCTCGCCTCCAAGGGGATGCCGCTTGCCGGGGCCACCGTGCTCGTATGGGTAGTGAAGCTGGTCGCGCTGGGATTGCTGTTCTACGCCGCGTTCTGGCTGGCGTTGGTGCTTCTGGTTGGGGTTGCCGCAGCATGGACGGCCAGCAATTCGACGGTCAATGATGATCGCTGGACGCAACCGGACGAACTGCGAAACGGCGAGGCAGGCTTTGGCCTGTATTCGTCCAGCGGTCAGCGGATCGACCCGCACGACCCGAACGATCCGTTCAACGACTGAAATGGGCGACCGATCAAAGCACCTTGCCGGTAACCTTGTTTACGCCTGATCCCGCGCTGTCGCGTGCTTCCTTGGAACCGACAGCCAGGTTCTGAGCGATTACCCCGGCTTTTACTCCGACCCACCCAAGCGCTGCCACCCAGAAAGTCGGCAGGACCAAGAACATCGTGCCGGTGACGAACATCAAAAGCATGTCGCCGAAGGCATTGTTCAGCCCCACCAGCGGGTCGAAGTTGGTATGCGGCCGGTTCCAGCCAAAGCCCCACCCGTAGAGCGCATCGAGGATGGTGCTGTCGATCCAGCGTGCGAGCTGAAACCAGAAGTCCGTGAAGAACAGCGCGAACTGGACGGTGCTGACGGTGACGACCATCTTCAGGTCATAGGTGCCCACGACCAGCACTAGCGGAATGCAGATCACGAGCGCCATCTTGAGCAGCGCGAGCACCATGGGCAGTGCTTGGCGCACTACGTCCATTGCCGGGAAGGCGGCGAGAGCCCCAACCGCCAAGCCAACATCGCTGGTGGCACGGTTGACGACATTGGGCAATGTCTTGTCGATCTGACCGCCGTAGTCCGTATAGACGCTGCCTTGGTTCAATTTCTGCTGCCGCGGTGACGCGATGGCGCGGATCACGGAGTCGTCCACCTCGGCCCGGCTCAGGAATCCAGCCCAGCCCGCCAGGCGATTCAGCAGGCTTGGGTCCACTTGCCCCAGCAGCCGCGCGCGCAGTCCGTTACTGCCGTCGGACCACCACTGCCTGCAGGTCGGGTAGCCGCCACCATTGGCAACCTGCGCAAGCCCAGCGTCGCGGGTGTCGTCATAGGGCCATGCCTCGCGCGCCGTGCTAGAGCGGTAGCTGTCGTAGTAACCGCCCGTGTCCGTGAAAAACCTCGAACCGATCCAGGTCACATCGTTCATCTGCGTTTCGTCCAGCTCCGGCCGCGCCATGAACAATTTGGCGCGAGCCGGTCCATAGCAATCGTGCGTGAAATCCGCCACTTCTTGGGCCAGCACCGGGTCGTCGATGCGTGTGGCATCGATCTCCATCCGCATCTGCCGCAGATCCGTGCCGCACGGGATCGCAGCCACCGAGGCGCTCGTGACGGCGCGCGAAAGCGCGTGCATGAAAGCCCACCAGACCGGAACCTTCGCCGACTGGTTGCTGATGGTGCTGAAGGACTGCGACCAGCCAGTTTGCGCGGGCTGCGGCACGCTGACCTGGCACTGCGCCGAGCGCGAGCTGTCGTACTGGATAGTGCTGAGGTCGACGTCGATGAACGGAATGCCGGCGAACATCACGACCACGATGGCCACAAATACTCGGTTCTCGATGCGCGCCGCCGAGAGCACGCCCTTGTTGCCTTCGTCGGCGCCCTCCGCTCTGGCCTTGAGCCATTCCTGGATGACGATCGCCACAAAGGGCAGCGCAAACACCCCGCTGGACACCAGCACGGCCCAGATGCCGTTGTTGACGATCCAGGACACGAGGGTGAGGTAGTACTCCAGGTAGTCGGTCGTGAAAAGCGTCATTGCCTCGATCTCCCCTCAAGCGGCCTGCATCAACAGGCTGGCTTCGAGCGCCACAATGGCAAGGACGCCGGCGACCTCTGCGCGGATCAGCCGACGTCGCGCCTGCGTGCTGTCTTCGCGGGCCAGCAGCCGACGGCGCATCCAGACCCATCCATAGGCCGTACCGCCGTACAGGCACAGTCGCCAGATGAAGAAATACCCTGCGGACGCCGCCAGCCACCGCTCCCAGGCCGCGACACTGCCGACCAGGTAGATGCCCGCGACGTTGGCCCCTACGGCGGCGGCCACGACCAGCACAAGCCATAGCAGGGTTTTCGCCGCGTGCCGGCTGAACAGCCAGCGTAGTGGACGCCAAGTCATGCGAGCCTCGCTCATGGCCGACCTCCCGGATTGCCCTTCTGGAGTTGGTCGAGACGGTCGGGCACCGGATCGCCCTCGTAGATGCCGCGCGAACCCGAAGCGCGCGTGCTATGGCGCTGAATGATGGCCATCGGCGAGTTGTTGGCCAGCTCGCGGCGCAGTTCCAGTTCCGTTTTGAGGTTCTGGATCTCGCGGTCGAGCGTATCGCTCTCCTTGTTCACGGCCTCCACCGCAAGCTCGTTGGCCGCGACGTTGGGCTCTTTCTTGCCCGTGAGCAGCGTGCGCTGTAGCAACAGCGCCTTCTCCAGCACGGAGGACAGCGCGACCTCGGACGCCAGGCGCTGCGACAGCAGGTGCTGGTCCGGCTCGTCACGCAGCGCCTCGATCACGCCGCGGGTGATGGGCAGCGATGCACTGCCAGCCTCGCGCAGGTTCTCGGGCGTCGTGTTCTTCGCCTTGGACACCAGATCCTGGAGCGCCTGCAGCTTGGCGTCGTATTCTTCTTGGATCAACGGCGTCAGCCCTACGCCGGGCGTCGTCTCGGTCTTGGTGCAGGCATCGCAAGTGCGCTGTTCCTTCTCGCCGAGTACGCGCGTGGCCCACTCGACGGCGGCCTGCGGCGAGGTCCAGGTCTGGCACGAGAGACTGCTGCAACTGGTCGGTGCGATGGACGATGTATCGGTCACGCCGCGGCCGTTGACCAGGTTGTAGCCGGCGCGGGTGACATCGCCGACGACCTTGATCGCGGGCTGGCCGGAGCCTCCCGCGTTGCTGCCCCCGACCCACGGCACACCGTCATTGCCGCGGCGCGTCTCGGCCTGCTCGACGGCCGAGACCGCATCCGTGCTCGACACCGCATCGCGCAGCGCCAAGCCTTCTGCCATCTGGCTCCAGCCGAGCTGCCCGCCCGCCGTCTCGGCCATCCTCTCCGCCATGGCACGGCACGTCAGCTTGGAGCGGTCGAAATCGAGCCGTGCCTGCAACACGCCATTGGTGAGCAGGTTGTAGAGGCCGGGATCGGCCCGCTGAATGATCAGTGCCGGCAACGACGCCACCGCGCTGGTGGCGCTTTGGATCACCGATGACATGATTTGCTGGAAGCCGTTGGTGACGCCGTTGAGCTGATTCTTCAACGTGGTCTGGATGCTCATGTCACCGCAGATCAAGTTGCTGTTCCAGCCCACGCCGACCCCGAGAGAGCGCATGCCAGCCGCACGTCCCATCGACACGGCGTTTCCGCCGCCGATCGAGTACATGACGTCATCGCCGATGACACTGCCGCCGGTCTGGTAGCCCAGTTGGCTCCAGGCCACACCGCTCGTCAGCGCGAGCGCACCGGCCACCGCCATGACGATCCTCGTGCGACGTACCCGGCGGGAGAACGGATTGAATGCAGGACGGAACTTCATGGCACCACCTCAGAGGAAATCGACGCTGCCGAGAAACACCTGGCCCCGGCGTTCGCAGCACGCATAGGGCCGCCACAGCGCCCAGGCGTAATCGCCTTGCCGGGCCTGTGTCAGGGCGCCGCTGCGCGGGAAGACCGAGCAGGACGAGGACAGGACTGGCGTGAGTTCCTGCCACTTGCCCGTCGAGGCATCGCTCTCCATGAGCGCGCCAGCCGGCCAGTAGCCATCGCGGGAGTTGGCGAGCAGCGGCTGATAAACGTGGATCTGTCCCCGGCGCGTGACGACATCGCCTGCGCGCTGGGCCACCACTGCACTGGCCTTGTGGTCGTCGGTCTGGTGCAGGAAACCCCCGCGGGGATACACGTTGCCCCAGAGGTTCATCGTGGTGCGTGCACCGACCTCACGCATGCCGGGAATTAGCGCCTCCGGGTAGGCCATCTCGGGCACGTTGTAGCGCCAGGCCAGCGTGTCCAGGGTGCCGAGCAAGTACGGCATGAACGCCGTGCCCGCACCCTCGCAGAAGTAGCCCGAGGACGACACGAACTGGTTGAACACCTCGACGCCCGGGTGCCCGATGACGTCCGCGTTCTTGAACTTGGCGAGGTTGTTTTCGTGGTCCTCGTTCGTCGTTCCGTCCCCGCCGGTTTGGGCGGATGGGTTGGGCGTGCTCATCGGCCGGACTTCGATCCAGGGGTTTTCGCCGGTGTTGCTGTAGCTGGAGACGATCGCATCGGGGATGTAGTGGCGGACCTTGATGGACGTGCGTACCGTACAGCCCGTCCAGGTGCAGTAGAGCCAGTAGCAGATCCCGACGACGCGGTATTCGAGGCAGTCTGGCGATGCCACCGAGCCGACGATGGTTGCGGTGTTGAGCGCGTAGCTGCCCGTGGCGCTGAGCAGCAGAACGGACGCCACGCCAGCACGCAGGCGGCGCATCAGGTCGAATGGGCGGGTCACGGCTGGGCCCTCCAGTGCTGCTCGATGCGAGCGACTGCGCGGGCCACATCCGGTTCGCCATAGACGACGTAGCGTTGATCCACCACGACGGCCGGGATGCTGGTGATGCCCAGGCTCCACGCGTCGGTGACGCCCTGGTAGGCGGAAGCGATGCGGCGTTGGAGATCGGTGCCGCCGCTGTTCAGTCGGCGCTTGACGATGGCGGTCGCCTGCTCGGGTTCGGCGGGCAGTTCCGCAGAAAGCTCCGCTTCGATCCGGTGCGCTTCGTCCAGCTCGATCAGCCGCTCGCCGCCCATGGTCTTGACCGGATGGCGGCTGTCGGTGATGACCAGCACATCGGCAGCGAATGTGGCCGGACTAAAGACACCCAAGGACACCGGCAGTGCAACGGCCAGGCCAAGGGCTCGCCAGCTTGGCGCGAACCTGGGAAAAGATGCTGGCATGACACGTGCCCCGGAAGTTGATCAGGGCCATAGTCAAACGCCGAATCCGGTGCAGCCCCCACAAACAATGCGCATCGCGGACACCCCGCATACCTGCTTGCTTCGGGGCAAGGAAGAAACGGAGGCCGAAGCCCCCGTTGTGATCAATGAACGATGCGCTACAGCAAGCTGTGCTCCGCGAAGGAGTACGGAATCCCCTGGCCAACGATGATGTGATCCAGTACCCGAACATCGATCAGCGCCAGCGCTGCCTGCAGTTGCTGGGTCAGCGCACGATCGGCGCTCGACGGCTCAGTGACACCCGAGGGGTGCTGGTGCGCGAAGACCACTGCGGCGGCTTTCAGCTCCAATACACGCTGCACGACGACACGGGGATAGACCGCAGTCGAATTGATCGTGCCCCTGAACATCGGCTCGTAGGCCAACACTTGGTGCATGCTGTCCAGGAAAACGATTGCGAATACCTCGTTGGGCTCAGCGACCAGTTTTAGACGCAGGTAGTCCCGCACGGCGGCCGGTCGGCTGAGGCACGGTCCGACTTTGAAGATCCGTCTCTCCAGCAGCGCGATAGCCTGCTGGATGATCCAGTCCTCACGCTGGGCTGCGACAGCGGAAAGCGACTCCACGCAGGAGTCATTGACGACGAGAGACATGGCGAACCTCCGGATGATGAGATCAGAGGGCGCACGCCCTGGGAGGGCAAGCCCTCCTGGGGATGAGAACAACGGAACAAGGTGCATCCACCACCACGCAGAGGTGATTGTTCGCGGCCAGGATGCGGAGCGAACGGGGAGCGGTCAGCGCAGAAGACTGCGCCGTAGCCTCAAGGACCGCGGGCTACCTGGGCATGTCGCCGACAACGTCGGCAGGCATTTCGGTGGCGGGTGTGGCGGGTGGTTCATCAGCGGACAGCATGTCCATGGCCGACAGCAAGGCATCGCCTTCGATCGGTCCCTGCAGCAGGATGGACTGACCCGTCTGGCGATCGAGCAGGCGCAGCGACGGCGTGGCCGTCACGCCGCTTTTCGTGGCTTCCGCGGCCTGGGCGCGGATGGCCGCGTCGACCCGCTCGCTTGCCATGCACTGCTCGACGGCCGGCGTCGATTCGGGGTAGCGCAGGCCATCGGGCAGTCCCAGGCCGTCGCTGCGCGTGTGGGCATAGACCCACTCGACGGCTCGCCAGAAGGCAGCATGCCCGCCGGCTTCGGCGACGCACTCGACCAGACGCGCCTCGGCCAACGCGGCCGGCTCGTGCGCAGCCAGCGGCTGGTGATGCCATTGCAGGGTCACGTCGGCGTTGCTGCCGACCCAGCGCTTGAGCTGCGGGAAGTACTCCCGGCAGAACGGACATTCCAGATCGGCATAGAGCGTCAGTGTGAAACGGCCCTCGGGGTTGCCCATTTTCCAGGGCGGCCCGGCCATCTGCGCCGTGCTAGCCGGCGTGGGCGACTGCGATGAGGATTCGCCGGGCGACCGGGACACGAGCCAGATCAGCAGCAGCGCGACCAGCACAGCAGTCAAGGCCCAAGGCCAGCGGGGCCGCCTGTGGCGACGGCGGAACGCCTGGACTTGTATCGGAATGGAAGGACGCTTCTGCTCCATGGTGTTCTCCGGCTTACGACAGTTCCAAGGCCGGCGACTCGATGCCGCGTGCCTGGTCGATCTTCTCGGCGACCTTGAAAGCTGCTTCCAGCTCGGTGCAGCCGTATTGCTGCATGAGCTGGTAGCGCTCTGCCTTCTCTTCGGGTTCGGTTTGCGCGAGCGCGAGGTACAGGCTCGGCGGCACGGCGCGGAACAGCACTTCCATGCTCTTGGAGAGGATGACGCCCTCGGTGAATTTCCCCGCCTCTTTGCGCGCCGAAAGCATCAGCGCTTTCTGCGCGGGCGAGAGTTCGCGGAACCGGGCGATCTTCTCTACCTCGTCCGGCGGCATCGACAGGCAGATCCACCACTCGATCATGTTGAGCATGGGTTCCGCGGCGCGCGGCAGATCGTCGATATTCTGCGTCGCGAGCCAAAACCAGGCACCCAACTTGCGCCACATCTTCGTGATCTTCACGACGTAGGGCGCGAGCAGCGGGTTCTTGGTGATGATGTGCCCTTCATCGGTCACGTTGATGATCGGGCGGCCCAGGTACTGGTCGCGCTCGGCGATGTTGTTCACCGTGCTGATCAGGCTGATGTAGGCGATGGAAAGCTGCGCGTTGTAGCCTTCGCGGGCATAGGTCGCCAGATCGACCAGGGTGATGTCGGCCTCGGGCCACGGCGTGCCGTCGCGGTCGAACATTTCGCCATCGGTGCCTTGACAGAACATGTCCATGGCATCTGCCATCTCCAGCAGCCGCACGCGCCGCATCTCTGGCAGCGTTGGGTCCTGGCCGCGCTCGCGCAGCGCGTTGCGCACGTCGCGCGTGAGCACCGTGCGCTTCTCGGCCACGCAATGCTCGGCGGCGTCGAGGATGCACTGGCGGATGAGCGAGCGATCGGCCCGCGTCATCCGGGCCTCTTCTTTATCCTCGCCGCCGGTGATCATCAGCCGTGCGGTGATTTCCAACTCGCCGAGTACGTCGCGCTGCTCGTCCGCTTCCATGGCCGATGCATCGGGTGGCATGTCCTCGTCCAGCACATCGGCATCCAGCGTCTGCACGTCGCTCGGCGTTTCGATCAGCCGACGCGCGTCGGCGAACGGCGCCAGGCTGATGCCCGAGCCAGGGGCCAGCTTGACCCGGTTCACAGTCAGGCCCAGGCGCTTGGCGAAATCGCTGAACAAGCCGAAGCTGTTGCCGGCTTCCACGATGAAGAGGCGCGGCCGGTAGATGGCCGTGACCTGGTTCAAGAGGTTGTTGAGCGTTGCGCTTTTGCCGGAGCCGGTGGGGCCGAACAGGAACAGGTGCGCGTTCATCTGCCGATCCAGGCGGTTGAGCGGGTCAAAGGTGATCGGCCCGCCGCCTCGATTGAAGAACGTATTACCCGGATGGCCCGTGCCCTGGCTGCGGCCCCAGGCCGGTGAGAGGTTCGCCACGTGCTGGGCGAACATCAGTTGGGTGAACCAGTTCCGTCGATCCTGGCTCGGGTTGTAGCAGCACGGCAGCCAGCGCAGATAACTGTTCAAAGGCGCGACTTCATCGTCCTCGCGCACGGGCTGCAAACCGGCGTTAAGCATCACGTTCGCCAGATCAAGGCCGCGCCGGTCCAGTTCGGCTTCATCCCGGCCGCGCAAATAGAACGCCAGTGTTCCCCGGTACAGCTTGTGCGCGCTGCCGATCAGCGAGCGGGCCTCCTGCACATCCTTGAGCGTCTGTTCCGATGCCAGTGTTTCGCCGACTGCCTTCTTCGCCAGGTGGTTCAGGTGCGATTCGAGGATGTCCTGGGGGGTCGCCACCATGGTCAGACACATCGTCGTGTCCTCGGGCATCTGATCGAACAGCGTATTGATCGCATCGCCTTTGCGAGTTTCGCCAGTCAAATGCCCCGTGCCGGGCGGCATGCGCAGCCGGTCAGTGACCAGCACACGATGCGGCATGCCGTCGAAGTGCCAGGTGCCGTGCTCCGCGTCCGAACGTGGCTGGCTGAAGAAAAGCCGCTGGCTGAAATCCCGTCCGCTCGCCAGCTCGATCTCACCGTCTTCTGTCTCGTCGGGGTAGCGTGCCAGCGCATAGAAGCGTTCGCGGTCCTCGACCCCAGGGCCGAGCAGCGTGGGACGCGGGTTAAACCACCGCAGTAGCCAGTCATGGACGTCGGCCGCGACCATGCGCCGGGCCTGGATGCCGGCGTTCGCCAGCCCGCCACACAGGCGATCACAGACGATGTTCAGCATCTGCTCGGGCGTCTGGCCGCGGCGGCTCGCCTGCCCGGTGGCCCGGCGATAGACGACCATGCGCACGCGCCGCGTCTGGCCGCGCCAACGCAGCCGCGTGACCACCGTGTCCTCGAACAGCCCGCCCGGCTTCGCTACCGCGCGCAGGTGGTGTCCGAAGAAGCGAAGGTAGAACTCGGTGAAAGCCGTATTGCGGGCGCGCGGCTGCACGTAGTCGCGCAGGGTCTGCATGTACTGGTCGAAGCTGGGTTCGTCCTGGGCGTAGAGCTGGAGTACCCAGGGGTTCTCGTCCAGTTCATCGAACGAGTCCTGGAGCGCGTTCTCCAAGGCGTCGCGGGCATGCGCGAGCCAGCCGGGTTCCCGGCCCTCGGTGCCCAGCGGCACCAGCTCGTAGAATGCCGCGACCGATTGCCCGTCTTCCAGCAGCATGGACTTCGAATCGGGCAGGAACTCCACCCAGGGCAGGAATTCCGCGAACGACGGTGCGACGTCGTACAGCGCCTGCTCGTCGGCCACGGTCGCCGGCTTGCGGCCCTGGACCGCGGCGCCGGGTTCGGGGATGCCGGCTTGCTGCAAGGCCTCGACGTGGCGCTGCCAGCCGTCCGGCTGCTCGTCGGCGGCGGTGTCTTCGGCGCTGACGGCAGCCAGCTTCGGCCATGGAAGTTTCCACCGCATCAGTAGTCCTCCGTCCTCTCGCCAGGCATCGCGTACTGCACGCGCTGGTACAAGGGGAAAACCGTCGTGTAGCCCGGCACGGGAACGGGGTCGGTGCCGGCCAGGTGCGGGTACACGTACATCACGAGATCGGGATTGGGCAGACGCTGGAACTGGCGGTGAACCTCATTGCGCGCGGTGCGCGTGTAGCGCATCTGCTCGACAGGTGCGGCCTGCACGTCGGCGTCGGTCAGGGGCCGACGCAGGCTCTGGCGCGCATCGAGCAACTGGCGGCCGGCGTTCCGTCCGGCTGCGCCACCGCCGTCGCCGGCCTCCTGCTGCCAGATGTCCATCATCGTGCGGTCACCGTGGGTCAACAGCTTTTCCTTGCTGGTGGCGCAGCCGGCGAGCACCGCGACGGCGAGGGCCAGTGCTAGGCCACGGGCCAGGTTAGTCAAGTTCAAGGGCATGGCTTTCTCCTGCGCGGTGATCGACCTTGCGGCCTTCGGGATCGAAGTCGATGGCGAGCGGCTTTTCGAGGTGGACGGCAACCTTGGCGCCGGGTTGGACATAGACGGCGGCGAAGGCTTGGCCGTAGAGCTTGTTGACCCAGGCCGACATGTCCCGGACACCGCCCGCGAGAATCTGGCCGACCGCTTCTTGGCCGGTGATGCCCACGGTGCCGATGGAGCCGTCCGAGCCGACATAGGACATGCGGCCGCTGCCACTCTCGATGAGCGAGGCCACACCGGCACCGGCCGCGGTGATCAGGGCCTGCGAGCCGAGGTATTGCTGGGCGTTGCTGCGCCGCTCGCCGCTGACGCAAGGAATGCCGTGGGGATCGCTGATCCAGCCCAAGCCGTCGCGCTGTTGGTTGTTCTGCTGGTTGCCCTCGCGGTCTTCGGGGATCGTGCGAATCGTGCCGTCGTTGAAGACGAACGTGATGCTGCGCACCTGACCTCGCACGCACGAGAGCGTCCAGTCGCCCGAGGCGGTGCCGCTGAACACGGCGCCGGCCACGTCGGGAATGTCGATGCCATTGGCGGTCAGGTTGTCCGGCCCGACCAGAACTTTGAACGGATAGGGATCGTTGACCGTGCCGTCGATCGGCACGCGGCCGATCAGGGCCGTCATCGCCACCGATCCCATTAGCGTCGAGTTGGTCGGCACGGTATAGACCGGCTTGGCATTCTTGACCCCGGCGGCGCGGGCGCCCGCGTTGGCCACGGTTTCAGCGGTGGTTTCGAGCGTGCTCTGCGCCGGGCCGAAGCTCGTGGGGAAGCTCATGCCGCCGCTCGCGCCACGCCCCCCGTTGCGCCCCTCGGCGGGCTTTGCGTCGTCCGGCTCGACCCACCGCACGCCGCCCTCCATGCCGGCCTCGTCGCCGCCCTGCAGCCCCAGGCCCACGGGCAGGTCCGCATGGCCGCCGCCGCGCCCGCCGATGCTGTCCAGGCGCCGCTGCAGGTCGGCGAGCAGCCCTTCGGTCTGCTGGCGCGCGCTGGCCGCCTGCTCTTGGTCGCGGCGCAGGTTGGACCGCTCGGATTCGAGCGCCGAGTTGATGCGCTGGTCGATGGAGTTCTCGCGCTGGCGCAGCCGCTGGTTCTCTTCACGCTGCGACTTGTTGTCCGAGAGCGCGGTCTGAAGCTCGGTGCGCAACTGCTTCACTTGGGCAACGAGCGTCGCCACGGTGTCGCGCGGGGTGTCGCCTTCGATGCCCAGCGCCTTCATTTCCTCGGGCGTGAGCTGGGCGCCGTTGTCCGCCACGGGTGGCGCCGTGCCGCCTCCACCCGAGAACAGCCGGATACCGGCGAACAGCACCAGGATGGCGACAGGGATCATCAGCCACTTGAGCAGGCCGTTACTGCGCATGGCGGGCCTCCTTGGCGTTCTCGTCGCCGTCCGGCTGCGGCAGATGCACGGCAGGGTCGAAGCGGTGAATCGCCGGCAGCAGCGACTGCGCGAGGCCGCGGCCGCGCGTGACCAGGTACAGCACGGTCGTGTCCTCGGTCGTGCCGCGCGGGCCCAGCGCCTCGTGCTGGAAGGTGGCGGTGAGGAAATCGCCTTGCAGCACGCGCGGGTCGAGCGCGACCCAGTCGGCGCCGGTGTTGGTGAGGCGCACGGCAGTCACCCATTGGTCTTCCAGGCGCCACGACGCGAGCACGGCCGCGCGCACCGGCAGCGTTGGCATCAGTGTGTCCAGGTCGAGGTCGCGGGGAAGGTTGACCCGCATGACGCCCGGAAGCGGCTCGACGGTGCGCAGCGGTGCGTAGAGGTTCTGCGCGGCGAAGCGCGTCAGCACGACAGGGACCGGAGTTTCGCGCCGCGCGGTCCGCGCACCTGCCTGGCCCTGGGCGCGTGCCGGGGCCTCGGCACTGTCGGCCTGCTCGCCATAGCGTCCCGGTGCGCTGTCACCCTCGACGATGCGCACCGGCTCCAGCTCGGCTTCCCCGTCCTTGGGCGGTTCGGCTGCGATGTCCAGCAGGATCAGCGCGCCCGTGTCGGCGTCCTGCAGTTGCAACCGCGTGGGCTCGATCGGCTCGCTGGCACGCAGGTACACCGCGCCGCCCGCACTCTGCACGCGCAGGCGTTTGCCCACGCCTGCGGGCACGCCCACGCGCACGTTCCGGTCGATGAATACGATGCGTTCCTGACCGACCTTCAGCGGCACTGCCAGTGGCATGCGTTCCCAACGCAGGATCTCCACCGCCTGGGCGACGGGTGCCGCGGCCACGGCCAGTAGCCCCAGCAGCGCGAGTACAGGATGCTTCATGGGGTGTTTCCTCCTTGAGGCGCTTGCGGATTCAGGTCACTCGGCGCCGGGCGCGCCGGCTCCGGTGCACTGATGCGCTGGGGCGCGCCTTCGTAGCAGTCCAGCGCCAGGCCGAACGGGTTGCGGGCGGGATCGACGTCCACCCGCGTGACCTTGATCGGATAGCGCACCAGGGCGCGTTTGACCTGCTCGGCGCCGTAGTACTCGTCCGCCGTGATGTCCAGCGTCACCACCCAGTCGCGATCGGATACGGTGCGCACGCGCGCCGTGGGGTCGTCGCCATAGCCGCGGCCGGGAATCTCGTAGATGCCGCGCACGCGCTGACGCAGCTCGCCCGTGGAGCGGCGGTAGTCATAGTCCGCCCGCAGGAAGGCCTGGCAGGACGGGGTGAGGTACGGCGAGAGCGTATGGAGGTTGCGCGAGTAGTCTTCTTCGCCATTGGTCGGCCAGCGGTTCAGCGTCTGGAACACGTAGAACGTGAACGCATAGACCGATTCGGGCGGCACTTCCCACCACTTGCGGGTACTGCCAGAGCGCAGGTCGGGCGGGACGTGGATGGTCAGGTCGCGCGGCGCGCTCCACCAGCCGCCGCCCATGACCAGGGCGACAATGACCAGCGCGCCCGCGCCCAGGCGCAAGGTCTTGATGTGCGCCTGCAGGTGGGCGATCTCGTTCTTGAAGCGGCTCATCGCATGCTCCTGCGGGTGGACCAGAAGCCCGAGCGCGAGATCAGCACGTGGCCGCCCACCCAGCCGGCCATCAGCGGATGGCGCGTTGCGATGCGCCACTGCAACTGTCGATACAGCCAGGTGTCGGGGCGCCCACGCTTGAGGCGGCGCAGGATGCCGCCGCCGATGAACACGCCCAAGGCCACGCCCAGGACAACGAACGTCGGTGCGATGGCGATCGTGCGGAACACCCACGAAAGCGGCGCGCCGACCAGCAGGCCGGCCGCGCCGGACAGGCCGCAGCAGATCCACAGCTCGTCGGCGGTGAGGCCGCGCACGACCACGGGATGGCGGTTGAGCCGGTGCGGAAGGAACGTGACCGTCCCGTCCGCACGGACGTGCTGCTGCTCGGACATACCGGCCTCGCTTACAGGATGCCGGTGGCTTCGGTGAGCAGCCAGATGCCGATCACGAGCAGCACGGCGCCGATGGCGACCGTGAGGCCGAATTGGCCCCACGTCTTGCGGCCGGTGTGGATCTCCGCGTAGGTGCCGTAGGCGTGGTAGCAGACGCCGATGAACATCGACGCCACCACCAGCAGGGCCACGAGCATGATGATGTCGTAGCCGTAGTTGCGGATGGTCTCCATGATGCCGTTGCCGGTGCCGCGCGTCGGGTTCTCCAACTGCGGCAGACCTTGCGCGAACGACAGTGCGGGCAGCGCGGCGGCGCCCAGGGCCACGGCGGCGCGCTGGGCAAAACGGGAAGTGAGGTTGCGGTTGTGCATGGTCGGGCCTTTCATGTCAGGACAGGAGGAAGAAACTCAGGACGAGGTACATCGCGACGAAGCGGATGCAGACGCCGAGGAACTGGCGCTGGTTGAGGCGGCTCTCGGACCACCCCACATAGGCCGTTCGGATGGCCCAGACGCCCCACACGAGCAGGACCGCGAACACGACGCCGACCAGGACGGTCGCCATCGCGGAAGGCGCGATACCGCTGTTGGCTTGAAATGCCGAGACCTGGGCGCCGTTCATTGCTCGCCCTCCGCAGTCGTCTTCGGCGATGGCGAAGCGGCCCGCTCGGTGCGGTAGTCGCCGGCCAGTTCGGAGGGGTCGCGCGGCTGAGCGCGTGATGGCGTCAGGTGGAACTGGATGCCGGCGCGCACGCGCGCCAGGTCAGCCAGCAGCCGTGGGTAATCGAAGTGGTAGCGCTCGCCCGGCTGGATGGGGGCATGCGCGGCGCTGTCCGCGACGGTGCGTTCCAGCGCGTCGAGCTGGCGCAGCGCGGCGACCAACTCCTGGCGCTGCGCCGGGGACTCGGCCAATGCCATCGGGGACTGGCCCAGCACGAGGGCCGTCACGAAAAAAGTGGGCACGCCGCGATGCGCGGCGCGCAGCCAGATCGAAGCCACCATCGCGCCATTCCTGTGTGATCAGCAATGGGTTGATCGTGGAGATCAGGGCTGTTTCAGGCCGCAAACAATAGGAACTGGCGGACGACCGGATTGGGCATGCTGCGAGCGAACCTACAAAAGCACGGGTCGCGCTTCGATTATTGCGTTTTTCGAGTATTTCGAATATGATCGGCTCTGCAACCGTTTTCGCTTAGGAGCTACCCATGACCACCGCCACTGCCCAATCCAAGATGACCCTTCCCGCCGCGGGAGAGGTGAAGGCAGCCGTCCAGGGTCAACGTGCCTTGGCGGCTTACCTCGCAACCCAGTTCGAGACGCAGCACATCCAGATCTTTGATGACCACAAACAGGCTCATCAGGTGGAACTGCCTACCTCGGCTTTACGCCTGCTGGTCGACATCCTGGCCGAGTTGGCCGATGGCAATGCAGTAAAGGTGGTGCCCGTCCATGCAGAGCTGACGACCCAAGAGGCGGCGGACTTGCTCAACGTGTCCCGTCCCCATTTCGTCAAGCTGCTCGAAGATGGGGTGTTGGCATTTCATCGCACCGGCAAGCACCGCAGGGTGAGGTTCGCCGATCTGATGCAGTACAAGGAAGCGCGCGAGCGCGCCAGTGAGCAGGCGATGGCCGAACTCGCTCAGCAGTCGCAAGAGTTGGGAATGGGATACGAATGAGGCATTCCCCATTCACCGCCGTCTACGACGCGTGCGTTCTATATCCCGCGCCACTGCGGGATTTCCTGATGTGGCTCGGCCTGTCTGGCCGCTTCCGGGCGCGGTGGAGCCAAGCCATTCATGAGGAGTGGAAACGCAACCTGTTGATCAACCGCCCCGATCTCACCCGGGTTCAGGTCGACAGGACGTCGGATCTCATGGACCGGGCAATTCCGGACGGCTTGGTGGAGGGCTACGAAGCGCTCGTGGCAGGCCTGACATTGCCCGATCCGGACGACCGGCACGTCCTGGCTGCGGCGATTCGCTGCGGTGCGAGCGTGATTGTGACGTTCAACGAACGGGATTTCCCGAACGATCTGCTGGCTCCGTACGGCATCGAATCGCAGCACCCCGATGAGTTTGTGGACAACCTACTGGATCTGGACGCGGCCGCCGTGGTGTCGGCTGCGCAGCGCCAGCGTGCCCAACTCAAGCATCCGCCGATCGAGGTGGACCGCTATCTCGAAATCCTGCTGCGCCAGGGCCTTGTGCAAACGACCAAGGTGCTGGCGACCTATCGCACCATTCTCTGACCCGCCGAGAGCCACGGATGACCAAGAATCCTTCATCAGACGCCACTTTGCCGAAAGGCATCCATCGAAGCTGGAAGCTGCCGGACACGTCGCTGGGCGCCCTGTGGGATTCCATCGTCATGGACGAAGCTCTCAAGAAGCAGTTGCTGTCACAGGCGATCGTCAACTTCACGGTGCGCCCCAAGGTGGAGCGCACGGTACTCCCCCTGCACGGCGTGATCTTGTTGGTCGGCCCGCCGGGGACTGGGAAGACCTCCTTGGCACGGGGCTTGGCGCATCGTGTGGCCGAATCTTTTTCTTCTGCGAAGTTTCGATTGCTGGAAGTAGAGCCTCACACGCTGACGAGCTCTGCAATGGGAAAGACTCAACGCGCCGTGGCAGACCTGTTCTCGCAATCGATCGCAGAATCCGCAGCGGCGGGCCCGACGATCGTCCTTCTGGACGAGGTCGAAACGCTTGCGGCTGATCGAGCCAAGCTCAGCCTGGAAGCCAACCCGGTTGATGTGCACCGGGCCACCGACGCGGTGTTGGTGCAGTTGGACATGTTGGCCGAACGCAACCCGCATCTGCTGTTCGTGGCCACCAGCAACTTCCCACAGGCCGTCGACAGTGCCTTCCTATCTCGTTGCGACATGGTGATGGAGGTGCCACTGCCCGGCAAGGATGCCTGCAAGCAGATCCTGGTGGACTGCCTGAATGGCCTGGCAAAGACATTTCCGGGGATTGGCAAGCTTTCCTCGGCTCACCAGTTCGACGCGTGCGCTGGCGAGTGCGTCGGATTGGATGGTCGGGCCATTCGCAAGGTCGTAGCCAACGCCCTCGCGGCCGACCCGCAAGTGGCTATCGATCCGAACAAGCTTTCCGTAGAGCACCTGCGCAGTGCGATACGACAGGCAACGCAAATGCGCCTTCAAGGAGGGAAGCAAAAATGACCACCGTTGTCAGCCGGACGTTTCGCAGCTCGCCGCACCGCGATGCGTTGCAGACGTGGGATGCCATTGTCGAACTGCTCACTCAGGGCAAGGACGGCACGGCTCGCTCTGAACTCAGGGCCGTGGCGGGCGTGGCCGCCAGCTTGATCGCCGACCAGGCACCCAAGAGCGCGCCCATCGTTGCGACATGCGATGGACCACGGACCAGGATCTACTGCCTCTTCGACGAAGACGCGATCGATGGTGATGATGCCAACGAAGAAGTCTTGGGGTTCGAGCCGTTGAAGGGAGACTGGGGAGTCTCGCTGCCGTGTCCGAAGGAGCAGCTCGGCTGGGTGCAAACCGCGCTCAAAAAGCACAGTTCTCGCATCATTGCACGGGACTTGAGCCAAGGAATTGCCACGCAGGCGCAGGCCGATGCTGGACAAGCGCTGTCGCTCGACCTCGGAGGTTTCCTCAAGTCATGAGCACCGTCGCCACCTACTCGTACACGCACTCGGTTACCTATGTGACCGACAACATCCTCAAGAGCTTGAAAGACATCATCCTGCTCAGTGGGCTGGACCCCGAGCACTTCGCGGATCGCTGGGAGAGCAATACCCGAGCCATCAAGACGTGGCTCGGGACCGGTGATCTGCGCAAGGTGATTCTGGAGATCTACAACCCGGCAACCGACAAACTCGTGACCCGATGGGATATCGACATCGTGTATGGGTGGTCCGATGGCGACGGCAGCTTCTGGACAGATACCGAGCAGTTGAAGTACGCGATCAAGAAAGCTGGGCTGCTGCCATCGCAGGCCAAGTACAAGTTAATGCTCGATACAAAGCCAGGGCGGCCTGATGTGGAGGGGTGGAGCAAAGGAAGTTATCGCTCGACGGATGGAATGGTCAAGCAGAGCCTAGGCTCGACTGTCGAACACAGCGGCCTGGCGGGTCAGGCCGGATATTGGAGGCAACGCTGATGCTGTCGATCGATGAAGCTTTTCGCAAGTTCAAGTCGCGTCTGGAACTCAACGAACGCGAACAGAAGAATGCCTCGCAACGCCAGAACGAAGTGCGGGACTACCTGCAGACCAAGTTCGGCATTGCGCGCAGCTTCCTGACCGGGTCCTATGCTCGATACACGAAGACGAAGCCGCTCAAGGATATCGACATCTTCTTCGTGCTGAAGGACTCGGAGAAGCATTACCACGGCAAGGCCGCATCGGTAGTGCTGGATGATTTCCACTCTGCATTGGTGGAGAAATACGGTTCGGCGGCCGTGCGCAAACAGGCGCGCTCGATCAACGTGGATTTCGGTGTTCACATCGACGCGGAGGACAACACGGACTACCGGGTGGTCAGCGTGGATGCGGTGCCCGCATTCGACACCGGCGACCAGTATGAGATCCCCGATACGGCGTCCGGAAAGTGGATCAAGACGGACCCGGAGATCCATAAGGACAAGGCGACCGCAGCGCACCAAGCCTATGGCAATGAGTGGAAAGGTCTCGTGCGCATGGTGAAGTACTGGAACAACAATCCCAAGCACGGCGATCAGAAGCCGGTGAAGCCCTCGTTCCTGATCGAGGTAATGGCCCTTGAGTGTCTTTACGGCGGCTGGGGAGGATCGTTCGATCGCGAGATCCAGTCGTTCTTTGCCACGCTTGCCGATCGTGTTCATGACGAGTGGCCGGATCCCGCCGGACTTGGCCCGGCGATCAGCAACGATATGGATGCCGCGCGCAAGCAGCGCGCGCAGCAGCTGCTGTTCCAGGCGAGCCAGGACGCAAGCATCGCCATCGACCACGCGCGTCGTGGTCGCAATATCGAAGCGCTTCGCGCCTGGCGCGCACTGTTTGGCCCCAAGTTCCCACTGTCCTGATTCCATCGGCTTCCATACACGTCCCATCGAGGTACAGCATGTCCCAGTGGTCGCTTTCCCAGCTCCTGTCGTCCCTGCATGAAGACATCCAGCAGCGCTTGTCCGTAGTACGCAAGACCTTCGGTCACCCGGGTACGAAGGGGGATGCGAGCGAGAACGTCTGGATCGACATGCTGGATACCTATCTGCCCAAACGGTACCAGGCGGCGAAGGCGCATGTGGTGGACAGCCTGGGGAACTTCAGCCAGCAGATCGATGTGGTGGTGTTTGATCGGCAATATTCGCCTTTTATCTTCACCTACGAGAACGAGACGATCATTCCAGCCGAAAGCGTGTACGCCGTGTTCGAGGCCAAGCAGACGGCTGACGCGGGGCTTGTGGCCTATGCCCAGGAGAAGGTCGCCAGTGTGCGCAGGCTGCACCGCACGAGCCTGCCGATCCCGCACGCTGGCGGGACCTACCCAGCGAAGCCGTTGATTCCGATTCTGGGTGGCTTGCTCACCTTCGAGAGCGAATGGAGTCCTGCATTGGGCCCATCCATGGACAAGGCGCTGAACGCAAACCTCACCGAGGGGCGTCTGGACATCGGATGCGTTGCCGCCCACGGGCACTTTTTCTATGACCAAGCCAGCGGCGCGTACAGCTACACCAACGAAAACAAGCCGGCGACCGCGTTTCTTTTCAAGCTGATCGCGCAGCTTCAGTTCAGTGGAACGGTCCCCATGATCGATGTGGAGGCTTACGGTCAGTGGTTGACCAAGTGAGGGGTCGCTGTGGCAAGCATACGTTCGGAGTACCACCGGTTCCTGGCGCACTTGACGCAGCGGCACGTGCACGACGACGTGCGCCGGCTGGCGCACCTGGTGCTCGATCACCTGCAGCCACTGGCCGAGGTCGGTGCTGCACGCCGGGGGCGCTCCACGCGCTTGGCGCCGCTGGCCATCGCGCATCTGGCGCAGATGCCTGTCGCCTACGACGGGGACGCGCGCGGCCCCGAAAACGGGCCGGCGCTCGGGCGACTGCACCAGCTCGAAGTCGGGCCGTTTCGAGGATTCATGCGGCAGGAGACGTTCGACCTCAGCCATGACATCACCTTGGTCTACGGTGCCAACGGCACCGGCAAGAGCAGCTTCTGCGAAGCCTTGGAAGTGGCGATGCTCGGTTCGATCAGCGAAGCGCAGGCCAAGCGGGTCGACCAGCGGACGTACTGCAACAACGCTCGCCTGCGCCGCCACATCGCGCCAGTCCTGTCGTCTACGGCGGCGGGCGAGGCGCAGGCCGTCCAGCCCGACGAAGCTGAGTATCGCTTCTGCTTCATCGAGAAGAACCGCCTCGACGATTTCGCCCGAATCGCCGCGCGGACCCCGAGCGATCAGCGCCAGCTCATCGCCACCCTGTTCGGCGTGGACCAGTTCAGCGAGTTCGTGCGCGGCTTCAACCCCTCGCTCGATCAGGACCTGATGCTTGCCGGCGTGCAGGCGGCGCAGCTGGCGCAGCGTCGCCTGCAGTTGGCGAACTCCGAACAGACCATCGCCGCCTACCCGCAGAAGATCGCAGCGGTCGAGGGCCTGGAACAAGCTTTGGCGCAGCGCATGTCACCTGGCGCGACCTATCAAACCTGCGTGGACTGGCTGCTGGGTACGCCGCAGCAGCAAGGACGGCTACCGTATGTCCAGGCTCAGCTGGACGCCAACCCGCCTGCCATTCACGAGGTGACCCAGGCCCGCCTGCAAGCGTTGCTGGCAGAGGCCTACCGCGTCCAGGGACTGTGGCAAGCGTCTTCCGCGCAACTCGCGGCCCGCGCCGGCGAGGTGTCGTACGCGAAGCTCTACGAGGCCGTGCAAGCGTTGGCGGACGGGGCGACCGCGTGTCCGGCATGTGGAACCGAACTGGCCGCCGTGGCGCAGGACCCGTTCGCCAGGGCGCGAATGGGCCTGGAGCAGCTCGCGCAACTGGCCGTCCTGCAGCAGCAGGAGGCCGGGCATCGGACGCAGTTGAGCGAGGCGGTCCGAGCGCTGTGTGACGAAATGCGCCGCGTGGTGGCGGCGGCTGGGGTCGCTTGTCCTGCCGAATCGCAGGCCGCGGGCCTGCCACTGCTGCCTCCCACGTCGGCGGGCAATTGGCTCGGCGGCGGGGTGAATGGGGACCAGCGCGCCTGGCAAGCCCTCTTACGGATCGCACAGATCATCGAAGGCTTCGACGCGCAGGCGCGCGACGTGAATGCCCAGCGCGGCGCGATGGCCCAGGAGCGGGACCGCCTGCAACAGCATCAGCTGGAGATCGAACGGCTGCGGACCATGCGCACGACTGCGGATCAGGAGCTGGCGGCCGCCCGCCAAACCGTGGCCCAATTCGACGACGCGAACCGCGGCCTGATCCAGGCGGCCACGGACGAAATGCCGGTGGTGGTGCACCATCAGCGGGTCAAGGCCGCCTACGACGGCTTCCTGCCCGAGATTCAGGCATACCTGACCGCTCTGCCGGGGGTTCTGCTACAGGGGCTGGGAGACCAAGCCCGCCATCTCTACAACGCATTCAACCGGGCCGATCCGCCCGGCGATCTGCTGCACGCGCTGTGGTTGCCCGTGGCCGAGAACGGCAAGATCGAGGTGGAGTTCGCCGGCGAGCCGGGCGCGCGCTACGACGCGTTGATCGTCTTCAGCGAAGGGCACATCAAATGCCTGGGCCTGGCGATTCTGCTTGCCAAGAACCTCGCGCAGGGCTGCCCCGTGGTCATATTCGATGACGTCGTCAACGCGATCGACGACGACCATCGCGATGGCATCTGGCGTACCTTCTTCGAGGACGGTTTGCTCCACGGCAAGCAGGTTATCCTCACCTCGCACGCAGAGGAGTTCCTGCACCGCATCCAGCAGGAGTTGGGCGTGCGCCGCGCCGCGGCCATTAAGCGCTACAAGTTTCTCCCGCATCAGGGAGAGCACGAACTGCGGGTCGACAGCGACCCGCCAGCGAAGAACTATGTTCTTCTGGCCCAGCAGGCGTTGGCGGCTGACGAGAAACGCGAGGCACTGCGTCAGGCCCGGCCGGCGCTGGAGAGTCTGACGGACCGCCTGTGGACGTGGCTGGGTCGGCGGGCGGACGGCCGGATCGACATCAAGCTGAGCGGGCCCCGCGCGCCTTGGGAGCTGAACAATAAATGCACCAAGTTGCGGTCGGCCGTCGAGCGTATCGCGGCGCAACATGCGGGTGCGCCGGATGCCGTAGGGGCGTTGGTCCGGCTGCTCAATGTCAGCGGTACGAGTATTGAATGGGGTTACCTCAATAGCGGTGTGCACGACGCTCAGCGCGATCATGAGTTTGATCGGGCGACGGTAAGAACGGTCGTCGAGGCGGTTACGGCGTTGGATGCTGCTCTTGATACCCTGCAGAACCGATGAACGGCACACGGCTTTGCAGAGCCGTGCCGCCCGTGTCACCTCATAAGTACTTCTTGAAGCTGCCTGCGGTCAGGCTGACTGCCATCCCCAGCAACGCCGCGCTGGGCAGCAGGATGACCAGAGGATGCACCGNTATGGGCAGNGCGAGATAGGTGACCCAAGGCAGCACGGCCAACGGCATCAGGCTGGCCTTCGCGCGGTGGTAGATGAAGCCGGATTCGCGGCCCGCGCCGAACCGGCGCACATCCCGTCGCACCAGGCCGTCNATCAGGCCGACGAATGCNGCNGTGAGGATCAGCGGCAGCGTGAGCACCAGGACCAGCAGGCGCACCAGGAAGGTGAGCGTCGTGAAGGCCGCAGCGATCAGGTAGCTTTCGGCCCAGACATAGACTTGGCTGATGTAGTAGCGGAAGTTGCGGCTCTGCCCGTGGCTGGGCGCGCGGACGCGCTCGGCGGTCTGGCTCATGCGCTCCAGCAACCCCGAGCGCACGAACACCCACTCGTACCCGGTATCCACCAACTCGTGCGCCGTGCGCCCGGGCTCCTGTACCACCACGCTGCGCGTGAAGTGGTTGGACAGGTGCCCGAGTTCGTACCGCAGCATCTGCTGGGAGTGGCGCCAGCCCTGGTCCTTCCAGAACAGGTGCATGCCGGCGCACTCCACCACGATCGAGAACAGCAGCGAGCCAATGAGCACCCCGAGCAGCCGGAACGGTAAGGTGATGGTGCCGACGATCAAGCCTTGGCGATGGTTCTGCTCCCGCTGCGCGGTCGAGGCGGCATCCTTCATGGCACGGCCTCGTTGCCCGCGCCATCGTCGGCGCCGGTGGCCACCGCGCCGGGCTCGGCCGCAGCGGCATCGTCCAGCAGGTCGTCGGGCAAGGCCGCATCCTGCAAGGCCGACGAGCTGGTGAACTCCCACCACTGCGTGGCCTCGCTGTAGCTCTGGCGCATGTACCCGGCCAGTTGCTGCAGGTCCGCCGGCATCACTTCATCCGGGTCCGGCGCCGGCAGCGGCATACGCACCTTCCAGAGCTGGCCGCCCTGCAGCAGCGCGAAGCACTGGCCCTTGGGCAGGCCGACGACGTGTGACGGCTCGATCATCGGCACGCTGGCCATGCTGATGCGGTCCTGGGTGTTCGACGTGAAATCCGTCGCGCCGCGGATGTCTGAGCTGTCCGTCGCGCCCGAGACGATGGTGGTTGTATAGACCTCGACCTTCGGCAACTGCCTCGTCAGCAGTTCCGCGGTGGCCGTCTCGCGCACGCGCAACATGAATAAATTGTTGAAATTCCCGATCACTTGGCCGGCCTTCGCGCGATTTCCGATGCGGGCCTCGATGTCCGAGAGCGTCTGCGTGTACGCCGTGACTTGCAGGCCGGCACCGCCGCCCTTGTTGATGAGCGGGATGAATTCATCGCCCATCAGTTCATTGAATTCGTCCGCGTGCACGTTGATCGGCACGCGAGCGCCAGCCACTGCGCCGGGCAGGCCATCGTCGATTCCGTGCTTGTAGATGTGTCCGGCCACCGAAACCAGGTCAGAGAACATCGAATTGCCGACCGCTGCGGCGACCTCGGCGTCAGACAACGCATCCAGACCCACATAGACGATGGCCCGCTTTCGGATGACCTGCATCCAGTCGAAGATCGGGCGCGGGTCGGCCAGGTCGGAGTAGTTCGGCGCCAGGAGCTGGGCGATCTTGCCGCTCGTGAGCTTTTCCAGCAGCGGCAGCAGCGATGCAACGATCTTGTCGAAGTAGGTCTTGTCGTAGCGCACCGCCGAGCGCAGGCCATCGAGCACAGGGTCGTAGTTGCGCGCCTGGGAGAGGTATTGCTCCAGCGCCACCACACGCTTCTCGCGCCCGATCATGTTCCTTGGGATGTTCTTCTCGTTGAGCTTGGCCTCGATCTGGACGATCACCTCCCAGGCCTTGGGCTCCGTCTTGGCAAAGTAGTGCTGGGCGTACTCAATGAACAGCGCGTCGATGTTGATGACGTGGCGCTGGATCAGCATGTAGTCCGGGCGCTGCCCCAGTTCCACCAGGGCGCGGGCGATGATGTTCACGAAGCGCCATGCGAACTCGCGGAACGCCGCGCTGTTGCCTTCGCCGGAGAGCTGCCCCGCGATGCGTGTCGCCACTTCCGAGATCCGACCGAAGCGGCCCACGGCGTTGTAGCGGGCGCTGATTTCCGGCCAGCCCAAGTGGAAGATGTAGAACTCGCCTTCGCGGCCAGCGCGCTGGGCTTCGACGTACATCCGTTTCAAGAGATCGGCATCCCCCTTGGGGTCGATGACGATGACGACCTCATGCTCGCCGGCAGCATTCCTGCGACGGATGTCCTGCGTGACGAACAACTCGGCCAGGCGCGTCTTGCCCACCCGCGTGGTGCCCAGCACCAGCGAGTGCCCGACGCGCTCGCCCAGCGGCAGGCTGACGTCCACTTCGTCGGGCTCGATGCCGTGCAGCCTTGGCAGGCCGCCGACAGGCGGCAACGGGCGCACGGGGTTGAAAGGCGCGTCCCAGCCGGTGAGCTTCGGCAGGCGCGAGAGCGGCAATGGCGCGAACTCCAGCCGTTCCTCCAGGCGCCTGGTCAGCCGGTAGGCCGGCGTCGGCTCGACGTAGCGGCGGAACTCGGGCCGGTACGTCTGCATCAGCCGATGCGTGTGCTTCTGCTCCCAGAGAAAGCCGCGCCCCACGAATAGGCGCTGCTGGCTGACCGGCACGTCCTTGCTGGTCATCACGTAACGCGGCAGACGGCGGATGTTGCGCCGGTAGCGCAGGATGATGCGGGCATCGCGGTAGCGGATCGCGCCGTAGGCGCCGAACGCCAAGGCGCTGCCGATGCCCATGGCCGGGCTCAGCGCGAGCGACCATGGGGCCACCAGGCACAGAAACGCGGCGCCTGCACACGCCGCGACGGTGTATAGCTCCACCGCTGGGCGTAGCAGAACCTCGACCGGCTGTTTGCCCGACATGGCTTCATTGCTCGATGCCGGTGGCCGTGATCAGCGCCGGGTAGTGCCGCAGGCCCAGGCGATCGGCCAGGTCGTCGCCGGCCACGGGCGCGAGCGGCACGCCCGGCACCAGGGCGCGCAGCCGCGCCAGGCCCTGCGCGGTCTCGACGTTGACGACCAGGCCGACCGCGCCACGTTCGCGCAAAGCGGCGGCGCGGCGCTGCAACCAGGCCCGGGAAGCCTCGTCGTCGCCGATGACCACGAACGGCCGCAGGCCGGGCGCTTCGATCACCCGTCGCGCGACGGTGCCGGGCGTGAGCTTGGCGCTGCGCACCGGCAGCATCGCGGCTTCGTCCGCCCGTGTGGCAGGAACCTGGGGCGTCGGGATGGACGGCCGCGCCGGTGCGTTGGCGCGCGGCTGGAGATTCAGGGCTTCGTAGTACGGCAATGCCGACGTGCCGCCACGGTCCTCGACAACGATCAGTGGCTCGCCGGCACGCGAGGCCAGCGGCAGGCCTGACAGCAGTATGAGTAGGCCCGTGAACGCGAGATGGGCGGGATGGGGTTTCGTCATGGGGAGGTCTCCTGGCGCGCCGCGAGGACCGCGGCGGCTGGTCGCGTGCCCTGCACGCGGGCAAGGTGGCGCGACACGCTGCGCCGATAGCGGGCGGCGGGCTCGCCGCCTGCGGGGCGGTGGTAGCGGCCGATCGCCAGCAGCCAGTCCTCGCCGGGGGTGTGCTGCTCCTTCAGGATCTCGGCGGCAACGGCCAGGTTGCGATACGGATCCAGCAGGTCGCACGCGCCGGTAAAGCGGTGCTTGTGGTAGCCGAGGTTGATCTGGCCCAGGCCCGCATCAATGCGCGTGTGCGGCGTGGCGCGCATCGCCTGCTGCAGGCCAGCGCAGGCGTCGGCGCGCGTGGCGAAGCGGCGCGACTGGCCGGCGACGTTGAGGGACCACGGCCACGGCACCAGGCGCCCGTTGCGCCGGATGCCGCTCTCCTGCAAGGCCACGGCGTAGAGCACGGTCGAGGGGATGCCTGCGCGCTGGGCGGCAAGCTGGTAAGCCGGTGGCGGAACCTCCTGGGCCAGGGCGGCAACGGCATACAGGCCGGCAGTGAGCACCAGTGCGCGCAGGGGCATGGCTACGGCTGGCGCTGCCATTGGCCGTTCACTTCGCGCACGGCGGCGGGCAGATCGCCGGGCAGGCCCAGTGACAGCCAGCGGCCGCCGTCGTGGTTGAGCGTGATGCTGCCGGCGCGCACGCGCGCCGGGTCGATCTGCGCGCGCTTGGCCCAGTCGCGGATGCGCGCGTCATCCTGGCGGCTGCCCACCATGTACAGGTCGAACTCCGCGCCCGAGGATTGCAGGCGCTGCACGAGCTGTCCGCAGGCTGCGCAGCCGTCCTTGACGAACACCGCCATGCGGCCGCTGCCGCGCAAGGGACTGCTGGATGGGCCGGCGCCCGGCTTGTCGTCGGGCAGGTTCACGCGCTGCATCCCCGGATTCAGGCGCTGCCAGGCCTCGTCGTAGGCGCGCTGGTAGGCGAGCAGCTTCTCGACGCGGCGCGCTTCCACCTGCACCTGCAGTTCCGCATAGCGGCGCCGTTCTTCGTCCGTGCGAGCTTCGATGCCCAGGGCGGACAGCGGGTCCAGGTTGGGCGAGTAGATACCCAGCGGCCCATCCATCAGCTCGCGGTAGCGTGCCCATTCTTGTGGCTGCAAGCCCCATTCGGTTGCCACCCGGTCGTCCAGCACGCGGGCGGCCAGCGGGCGCTCCTGGCTCTGTGCGTTGCGCGCCGAGGTCGTTGCGGGCTGCTGCGCCCAGGCGGGCCATTGCGACGACGCCACCAGGACCGCGAAAAGGAGGATCGACGGCTTCATGGGGTGCTCCGGTCAGGGAATCGCCACGCGGCGGGTCTGGTTGCCGGCCTGGAACACTGCGGTGTTGCCCTCGATCGCCTGCAGGCGCCACGGGCCGACCGCATCCCCGGGCAGCAGCACCTGAAGTTGGGCGGGCGTGAAGTCCCCGATGCTCGGCGCGACGGACACGCTGCGCTGGCCGGCGCGCAGTTCGGCGCCGACGACGCGGAATGGCAGCGGCGGCAGCTCGGTCTTGGAGGCGGCGGACGTGCGCGATGCGCGCCGCTGGGCGGGTGCGGTGGCACGCGCGGCGGCTTGGCGCGCCTTGATCTGCTCGACCTCCGCGCGCAGCGCCTGGAGGTCGTCGGCCGCTGCGTAGCCACTGAGAGATTTCTCGACCTGGGCCGCGCGTGCTTCCAGAATCTGGCGGGTGTCTTTGAGGTCAGCGTCCGTCGCGACGGCCGGGCGCTGCTGGATGGCCTCGATCGTCTCGGCCAAGCCAGTTGCCTGCGCTTCCAGGCGTTGCAGGCGGGAATCCAGCCGCTCCTGGTCGGCCTGGTCGCTGAGGGCCTGGTAGCCCAGGGCCGCCAAGACGCTGAGGAAGATCAACCAGAGCCACATCAGGCTCTGCACCACCACGGCGGCGGTCGATCGCTGGGCAGGTTGCGGGGCGTTCATGGCTGGCCTCCCGAAACCATGGGTGCCAGCGGGAACGTCTGCACCGCCTCGGTGGCGGGTGGCTCGGATGGGGACTCGGCGACCGCGCGATCGCCGGGCCGCTCGAAGCAGATTTGCCGTGCGCGGTCATCCGCGTGCAGTTCCCAGGCCGGGCCAGCCAGCGTGAGCAGCGCATCGCGCAAGGTCATGGGGCCGAGGTGCAGGTGTACCGCCGGCAACGGCAGCGCGTACAGCTCGATCACGGCATGCGCGGTCTGGCACAGGCCATAGCCGCTGCGTTTGAGCACGTGCCGAAGCCCATCCCCGACCGTGGCGCGGGCATCCTCGGGCATGGACACGTCGATGGTCTGCAACAACAGGTCGCGCTGCGCCGCCATGGGTGCCAGTTCGACCAGTGTGTAGCGGGCGTAGCGCACGACCGGGATGTACTCGGAAGCCTCGGGTTCAGGCGCGGCCAAGACTTCCGCGATGGTGTCGGGCGCGACCGGCGCAGTCGTCGTCGCGCAGCCACCGGCCAGCACCGACCACAGCAGGCCGAGAAATCCCGCCAGAAGGCGGCGTTCGGGATAGTGAAACCACGGTGGAGAGGGGCACATAGCTCGGCGTCCTGAAACATCCAGCCCTCACCATCGCCGCTCAGGCCGCGAGCGGCAGCAAACAATGCGAACCAGGCAGCGTCCGATTTACCGGGAGCGGCAAAAAAAACGGCCCCGAAGGGCCGTAAGTGGAACGTGTCATGCGGCGACAAGCTGCCGGGCCAGTGCGACCTCGACGGAATCACCGTCCTGGTTCAGGACATCGAGCCCGGATTCGGGCACGTCGCCCGAGGTGGACTGCGAGACCATGATCTTCTTGGCCATCAGCTCCAGGCAGGTCATCTGCGAGGAACCGGCGTAGCCGAGGTAGATCACACGCACGGGCTGCTTCTGCCCGATGCGCCAGGAGCGGCGTGCCGCCTGCTGGAGCGAGTACACGTTGTAGCCCGACTGCATGAACACGATCGTCGGGAACTCCAACAGGTCCAGCCCCGTCTTGACCAACTCGGGGTTGGTGATGAGCACGTCGATGCCACGGTCCAGTTGCTCGGCGATCCAGTCTTCGCGGCGGCTGGCATCCACGCTCGCGCGCAGCACCGCCACCTTGAAGCCTTCCTGCTCCAGCAACACCTTCAGGCGCGACGTGGTGTCGCGCGTGCCGGTATAGACCGTGTAGGCCAGGACCTTGCGGCCCTGCGCCTTCTCCTCTTTGCAGATGTCGATCAGCTCACGCTCCTTGGGGCTGATCTCGAACTCGTTGAACTGAGCCGGGACAAACGCCAAGGTGTTGCGCGTGCGCGGATGCACCACGGTCTCCGACCGGAAGCAGCAATCCGGCCAGGCCAGCAGCACGTTGAGGACCACACCCAGCAAGGTCGTATCGCGTCGCGCCAGAGCCTGTTTCAGCTCGGCGGTCAGCCGACCCGCCAGATCGCGGTAGGCCGCGGCTTGCGCCGTGTCCATCGCGACTTCACGGAACTCCTCGTCATACGGCGGCAGGACGTTGCCGCCGATGTCCTTGAGCTTGAGGAAGATCGTGAATGGCAGGATGCAGCGCAAGACGCCCTTGGGGCCGAAGCCCGGGGCCTTGACCGTGCGCACCGATACCTTGGTGCCCTTGGCCGTCTTGTGCGCCGTGCCGGTGCTCTCGGAGTAGATGTCCTTCAACACCCCGTGATCGCGCATGAACGCCATCGCAGCCGAGGTCATGCTGCCGCTCGTGGTCGGGCGGTAGCCGTCTTCGATCATCCGCCCCGGAAGGGCTCGGAACAGCAGGTGAAAAAGATCATCACCGTAGCCGCCCATCAGCGTGCCAGTCAGCAGCAAGGTCTTGCGAGCCTTCGCCGCCAGCACGCCCATGGCCTGGCCCTGGGCACTGCCCCCGTTCTTGTACTCATGCGCTTCATCAGCGATGAGCAGGTCGAACGTACCTTGCGGCAAGTACCTCTTGATGAACTCCGAGGGTTGATAACCGCCCTCGCCAAAGCCGAACTCCATGTTGGCCATCGCACGTTCCATGCGCGTGGCTTGACGGTCGGAAAACACCAGCTCGCCGTTGCCATCCATGAGGTTGATGAACTCGTGGATGTTGTCGCCCAGCATCGAGGCCAGGAAGCCGTCACCGAACTTCTGCATCAGCTTCTGCGCAGTGACTTCCCCGATGGTCGGGATGCGCTTCAGGGCTTTGAGGACGGCCGAGGACTGGTCGCTGCCGGACAGGCTGCGCGGGCGGATCAGCGTCCACAGGGGCGCAGCGCAATGGCTGCACTTCCTGCGGTACTCCTCGGCTTCGAGCGCGACCGGGTTGACCGGCTCGCCGTCGAGGTCGGTGATGACCGTGCCGCAGTCCGGGCAGGCCGCCACGTCGCCGTGGCGGGTGCGCCGCTGGGTGAAGACGGGCTTCCAGTGGAAACCCATCCGCATCCTGACGCGCCCCAGGACGAAGAACTCCTGGCCCGTGGGCTGCACGCCCAACTGCTCACGCAGCTTGAGGAGCTTGACGAGCGTATCCGGCCCATTGAGCACCCATACCTTGGCGCCGGCCACCGTCTCCTGGATCTCCCGCCGCCACTTGTAAACCAAGTGCGGTGGCGACAGGACCAGAGTGCGGCGGTAGCCTTCGGCGTTGAGCACGGCGGCCGCGGCGATGCCAACGGTCGTCTTACCACAGCCCATCTCGCCATTGACGATCGCGGCGCGTTCGCCACGGTCGATCAGCAGCTCGGCGGCGGCNTGGACGACTTCGGCCTGNGCCNGGAACAGCTTGCGNTTGAGGCTGGCGACGANGAGNTGNCGNTGCGCCTGCGGTTGGCCGGTATAGACNGGCGGGTTGGCGCNGTTGAGNGNGTCGAGCAGTTCGTCGCCGAACTCNCCGACGAAATCCTGAAGGCTCAGGGTCAGAGGGGATGATTCCGCGTCGAGCAGTTCGCCCTGTACGGGCGCGGCGTCAGCGGCAGTGGTTTCGAGATCGAAGGACATTGTGATGCTCCAATGAAAAATGGGGCATGCACCACCCCCAGCGGGGCAATGGCATGCCCCGTGGTGGGAAGGAAATCGGCGCGCGGCCGAAGGTGGTTGAAGATGCTGGCCTGAGTGGCCTGCGGGTGAACCGTGCTCAGTCTTCGGACGGCAGCACGATGGCAGTGACGCTGCGCCCCGCATCGGTGATGATGCGAATGGCGAGTCCCGGGTGGATCACATAGTGCGATTCCAGCGACGCGCCCGATTGAAGTGCAACGCCGTTGGCGTGCCATTGGCAGACGTTGACGTCACCCCAGTCGCCACGGGTGTGGCGCCTGAAGTACGGAATCGGGTCCAGGCGACCCGCGCGGACAAGGCGATCAATGCCTCGGCTGAAGATGAGCGCCCCGATGGGGAACGCCAGCCTCTGGCAGTAGGTTTCGATGCGATGCGATGCCATGGGCTCCTCCTTGAAAGGCTATTGAGCCACGACACCCCTGGCGGAGTGAAGTGGCTCCGTCAAGTGGATGGGATGACGAGGCGGCGCCTTCAGATCAGGTCGCGCTCTTCGGGAAGCTGGACCACCGTGGTCTGGTGGTCTTCGCTGGTCTTCACGAGCAACACCAGTTCCGGCGTGATCCGGTACTGGGAGATCATCAGGTTGTCCTGTTGGATTGCGACGTCGTTGGCTTGGCGGGTGGCCTCATCGATCTCGCCCCAGTCCCCGCGCACATGGCGCTGGACATAGGCCAAGGGGTCGATCAGGCCTCGCCGAGCCAGCCAATGCACCTTCTCGCTCAACTTCAACGTACTCGGTGCGAACAAGGGTTGCTTGCGCGGCGCAGGCCGCTTGAACGGATTGGGGAACATGGTGTTTCTCCTTCGATGTGGTACAGCAGGACGGCAGCGCGTCCGGTGGATCAGCGAATGGTCAGCACCTCGCCCCTTGTCGGGGAGCCAGGCGTCATGTCCCACGCGCGGATAACGGGCACAAACTTGTCGGTGAGGATGCGTGTCTCGGCGATGGAGCCGTCTTCGCGTTCGGTGAATTCCCGCTGGAGCGTCTTGTCCTTGTGGGTGTCACCTTTGACGACGAGCACGCGCCCCGTCTGGGAGCGCACGACGCCGGAGATCGCGCCCGCGGCCAGAGCCAGGGCGAGATGCCAGTGGGACAAGGCCCGCGCCGGTGGACGCAGCGACTGCTGCGCGGTCCCCAAGTGCGTGTCCAGCGACGGCCAAAGGCCTTGCAGCCGGCCAACCTCGTCGGCGAACTGTTCGGGCTCCATCGTCACGCGGAAGAAATGCTCCGGCTCGGCCGGACTGGCGGGGACGATGTACGGCAGGAACGGCCATTCGCTCGGCAGTTCCTCGGCTTCGACTTCGCCAAGCCCAACCTGCAGCAGCAGATTGCGCACGGCCTTGACGCCATCGGGTGCCAGCTCCCGCTGACGGACCCGGCGGCCGAAGATCACCACCTGCTTGAACTGCGTTTCCACCGCTCGGTAGATACGCAGATCGGTGTAGTGGCGCGTCAACCAGCCGACCAGCTCCGCGTCGAGCACGTAGCCGGGGACGATGAAGACCAGCACGCCGCCGTATTGCAACAGCGACAGCGAACGCTGATAGAACAGCTTTTCGAGGCGGGCACGGCCCTGGCCCTGATAGCCGATGTTGCCGTTGACGTCCTTGGACAGGTCGCCATACGGTGGATTCAGCCACAGTAGTCCGAAGGACTGCTTGGAGATCATCGTGTCCATCAGGTCCGCGTGCAGGCAGTGATCGACCAGGCCGCGGGCATGGCGCGCCCGCTCGGCGTCGAATTCGACGGCGAACGCCTTGGTCTGTTCGCGCCCGAGGGCATGAGAGGCTTCGGCGATTGCCACGCCTTCACCGGCGCAGGGATCGAGGATGCACATCGGCCCGTCGCTGGGCATCAGTGCGTTGAGGGCTCTTTCGAGCGTGGGTTCGTCGGTCGGGNANTANCCNTTNTTGNCGAAATTGCGGGCGAGCCGCGGGAACATGAGAGCCATGGAAGTCTCCTGGTTGGCGGGGATGAANNACGGAAGNACGCCAAGGCGTGCCTCCGAGGGTGGGTCAAGCCGCTACCGCTTCCGGCGTCCAAATCTTGGCCGGATANGGATAGGCGGTGAGCGCGTCNCTGCGGATCAGGGAGCCCAGCGCCAAGCTCAGCGCCGGCACGTCGATGGCGAGCCGATGGCCTTCCAGCGGCCCGAGGGCGAACGGAAGGCGGGCCAGCATCTCGCGGCTTTGCAGCAGTTCCAGCACGGTCTCGCGCCAGTGGTCGAGCAGCGGCAACGGGCAGGTGTCCCGCACCAGCATCCACAGGCGGTCAAGCCGGTGGGCGCTGTCACGTGGCAGCAGTGCCAATGCGCTGGCGTTGGCCTTGTCGGGCTTGACGCAGCGCCGGTCGAACAGCCACACGTTGGACAGCGAACCGAACAGCGTTCGCCGGTAGGCGCGCGTGATGCGCTTTTCCAGGCGATCGACGTTGCCGATGAATACCGGGACGCTGCCGCCCTGGTCGGTGATGACGTGGAACTGGTCCAGTCCCTGCTCGTCGCGCCCGAGGGTCAGGCGTGCAAGGAACTGCTGGACGGCGGTGTCCCGCGCCCAGATGGACAGGAAGATCAGGTTGCCCTGGTCATCGCCGACGCAGGCGTCGGCCATCACGTCCGGGCATTCGTCGATGCGGTACAGCGTGGAAGAAGTGTTTGCGGGCATGGTGGTGTCCTCGGATGAACGGGAACAGCACCGCCCGCTGGGGCAAGTACTGCCCCAGGGGGTGGAAGAAAACCGCTCAGTCCGGCTCGAACTGTTGGGTGTGCGGATTGAAGTGAAGCGCCTCGTCCACCGCGGTGATCGGCGTGAAGCCGTCCAGGTAGATGTTGTTGAGGTACTGGTCGCGGTAGGTCAGCGCCTGCCGTGCCTGCTCCTCGGTGAGGCCGTTGTCGATGAAGTACCCCAGCATTTCCTCGTCGGAGGAAACTTCGTCGTTGGACAAACTGCCTTCAACGAGCTTCAACAGCGAGAGCGGGAGTGCAGCCAGGATCGGGTCCATGTCGGTTCCTCCTGGCTCAGGCCAACAGCGCCGCGGCGGGTGCCGTGACAGCCGTGGGTGTGCGCCGCCGTGCGTGGTAGGCGCGAACGCCTGCACGCCAGTCGGCGGACTGCTCCGGTGCGAGGTCCAGATAGGACAGCGGGCACGAGTAATAGTACGGATGCATGGACTCTTCCAGCGGCTTGTAGCCCCACTGGTTGCCGCTTCGTTCCAGCAGATCGCAGCGGATGTAGCGCAGGGACTGGCCCGGCGCGAGATCACGATGCACACCTTCGACCTTGGCGGTCAGTTCGACCACGGACCACAGCACGTTGCTGCGCAATGCGTGAGCGATAACCTTCGCGCTGACGCGCTCGGTCTGCTGTGGTGCGATCAGTTCCGCGATCAGTTCAGACCGCGATTGGGGAGAGAAATACCAGCCCATGAGAGGCCTCCTCGAAAAGTTGAGCTGGAGGCCTCCCCGTGGGGAAGAACCCCCAGTGGGTGATGGAATGCCGCAGGTGCAGCGAAGGAAAACCTATGCCTTGCCCTTAGTCCCAGTCGTCATCGTCGCGATCACAACCAGCCGGGCAGCTGCCGAACTCGATCCCATGCGAGCAATAGCCGTGCTCCGCATTCCAGTCCTGGGTTTCCTGCCGTTCGGCCGGTGTTGCGTAGTCTCATTCCTGTGCGATCTTCAGCGCCTGTGCGCGCTGTTCTTCGGGCAATCGACCGAGTTGCGCGTCGATCGCCGAACTGAAGCGTTCGACGTAGTAGTCGTGAGACAGTCCGCAACCCTTGGTGGCTTGTGCGGCTGCCGTCTCGCAGAGAGCCCGCCACGCGGGTTCATCCAGCGCGGAGCGGGGGATATCGCAAGCGATGGTGGACATGATGAAGACCTCCAGAAGATGGCCAGGGCCTCCCCCGCATGGGGAAGGAACCCCGGCGGGTGGATGAAGAACACCGCGCATGCGGCGTCTGCGATCACGCAGGTTGCAGTTCGGCCTGGCGGCTCCACTCCTGCGTCTTGAAGTCCAGCGCGTAGCCCAGCTCGCCCAGGCGGACGATCTGTGCACGCAAAGCGCGGCGGTCGATGGTCGAATCCAGTTTCACGGACTCGCCCAGCGGCCACAGCAGGCCGAAGAGCGCGGGGTCACCGTCTTGGGTGCTGCCGGGGGCAGCAGCCTCAGCAGGTGGCGGCGCATCCACGCCAAAGGGCGTGGTATCGACCATCGGGTCCGCGGACGCCTGCACGGGTGCGGGCTTGGCGGGCCTGGACGCTTTGGTGGGCTTGGCCGGCGTTGCCGCAGGCTGCGCCCCTTGCTCTTCATCGAGCGGATCGACGTCCTGGGTGGCGAAGCTGCGGGCTTCGTCGCGGCTGAGTTTGTCGATGCCGTTGAGCGTCATGCCGTCGAGGCTGGCACGGATCTCGAACCGCATGCCGCCGCCGACCGGATAGGACTTCGGGAAGATGTACCTGATGATGAATTCCCCGTCGTACTTGCCTTCGGGGTACTGCTCCAGCTCCGGGTCTTTGACCTCGAACGTACCGAGGTGCGTGGCGAGGCGGCCAACCGTGAACGGGCCGTTCTTGCCGCGGATGGTACGCAGCGTGAGCTGGCCGGGGACGACGATGGGCGCAACCGATTTCTCGGGTGCCAATGGGGTTGCCATGATGGTTCTCCTGATGATGAATGACGGGCCGCCGACGGCACCCGGTGGATGAGAGGAAATGGCTTCGCCCGAGGTGGGCGAGGTCCGCGTGGCATCACGCCTTGAGCTGGCGCATGCCTTCGGCCAGCAGCCACAACGCCCGGTTCAGGCGCAGGTTCTGGTCGATGCCTTGCACCGGACGGGTGCGCTGATTGCGGCCGTTGGCCGTGCGTCCGTTCAGGCCCCCTTTGACGAGGTTCTCCTGGACGCGGTTGAAGACGGCCCACAGGTCGTTCTTGCGGTCGTCCCATCGCCGGGGTGCCAGCAGTTGGCACTCCGTGACAGGCGTGGACTTGGCTGGATCGTCGTACTTGAGTGCGAGCGCGGAGTTTGCAAAGACCTCCGCTTCGCCCTCATCGAGGGTGATGGTGCGCATCGCATCGCGCGCGTTCTGCACGCGCTCGAAGCCGTCGAGGACTCCGTAGGCACCTTCGATCACCTGGCTGACCACGTCGCCCTTGTGGGGAACGCGGATGTCGGCGGTGGTGTCACCGCAAACCAGGCCGTTGTGGCAGACGAACCGGAACATGCCGGCGAGCATCTGATAGCTGCTCGTGCCGTCATGGCTGTTGAGCAGGATGATCTCGTTCGCCTCGTCGCCGTTGATCTGGCTTGCATGGCGAAGTCGGATGAGGTGCTTCGTGTACTCGCGCCGGTCTTCGTTGCGCACGCGCGTCTGACACACCATGAAGGGCTCGAAGCCCTCCTGGCGCAGCTTGGTCAGCACGGTCGAGGTCGGTATGTAGGCATACCGATCGGACCGGCTCCCATGTGGAGCGTCGGCGAAGATCGACGGAACGACGGCACGAATGCGGTCGTCCGAGAGTGGGCGATCAGAGCGCAGGATCGGGGATTGCGGAGCAAAGCGGGATACCAGAGACATGGCTGATCTCCTTTGAGAAATTCGACAACCGCGTGGCCGTGAGACCACGCGGAACTCGGGGGATGAAATGCGCAAGCACGCGTCCTGGGGACGCGGCGTACGTGGGGAGGAAAAGCGACAAGGCCCCGTGAGAGGCCGTGCCGGATCAGAACGAAGCAGCCAATGCCGGCTCCTGCTCCTGGACTTGCGCCTCGGGCTCGCGCTCGGCGGGCTCGGTGGCCGTGTCGATGGCATCGTCGGCTTCGGACGCGGATGCGTCTTCGGCCGGCGGCGCCTCGGCTTGCGCCTGGCTCGTCGGATAGACCTGGGTGCCGTCGATCTTGATGAGACCGATGTGGACCAGCGTCGATTCCAGGCTGGCGGCCGGTTCCCCGGCGTGCTCACCCTTGGTGCGGATGTACGGATCGATCTTCATGTCGTTCAGACGGAAGGCGATCAGCACCTTGCGGTCACCCTCGATGGCCTGAACGCACCGGCGAACCAGGTGCTCGGCTTCCGGGGTGGCGACGATGGTGTCGAAGTACCGATACTCCGGTTCATCGACAGGCCCGGCCAGTGCCGCGACGGTGCAAGAGAGGAACGAGTCGCCAGCTTTTGGGGTGACGTCCTTCACACGATTGAGATAGCCGATGCCGCGGGTGATCAACTCGTGCTGCTCGATCGAAGCCAGTTCGGCCCGGTCGATCAGTTCGGCCTTGAGCAGTCGCGCCTTGAGGGACGCGGCGGCCTGACCCTTCTGCTCACCCTTGTCGCGGATGTACACATCGCCCCACAGGTCACCGAGGCGAAAGCGCACCAGCGGGCGCTGCTTGGGATCGTCAACGCCGATGTAGCGCTGAACGAGCTTCTTGGCCTCGGCACCCGAGACCTTGACGTCGAAGTAGCGGTAGCTGGGGTCCCGGGCGGGGCCGACCAGCGCGGCGATGGTGCATGCCAGGAAAGGCTGCGCACGGCGGCCGCCCCGGACGGGCACTTCACGGACACGCTGGATGTAGCCGATGCCCGAGGTGTGGAGGTCGAAATACGATTTCTCGTTGGACGTGGTGTTCATGGTGAATCTCCATTGGGATGAAGCGGAGACACACCGGCCCACGCATGCGGGGAAGGTGCGTGACCCCGCGGTGGGTTGATAAGGCGAAAGCATCCGCCACCAGAGGCTGGTGGCCGCTCGCGGAAGGATGCGGTGCGAGCTGGCTCGGTCACGCAGTGGGAACTGCGCCGCAACCTCGAAGACNGATGGTTGCCTGGCATGTCGCTGACGACGTCAGCAGGCATGGGGCCAGCATGGCGGGGCCTCGCGCGCGCGGCAGCAATCAATCGGCACCCGGGCGCTTCCCTTTGTCCGCGCCACCCGGCGCCTGTCACAGGCACTTGGCGCCGCGCAGGTGCTCGGGGGTATCGGCGCGCGGACGGCCGGGACGGCTCCAGGCGCCGCCACCGCGCGCGCCGATCAGCCGCCAGCCGGCGGCGCGCAGGCTGGCGCCACCTTCGTCGGGCATGGTGTAGGTGAGCAGGCGTATGTAGCCCAGCGCCCTTGCCGCCTGCCAGGCCGCGCCGTAGAGCTTGCTGCAGGCGCTGGGTGTGCCGTCGGTGCACAGCCGCGTGACTTCCAGCGTCCAGGTGCCGCGCGACCGGGCGGCCGACAATGGCCACGCCGTGGATCAGGTCGCTGTCGCTCAGCGTGACGGCCAGGGCGAACTTCGCGCCCTGGACCGGGCGGTGGTGGCGATGGTGCGACAGAACGAATGCATTGGCCGTGCGCAGCGACACCGGTAGGAGGTGCAGCCTCGGCGAGGTCGATGGCGTGTTCATGCGGTTGTCTCCGGTGGCATGCCGGCGTTGTGGCCGGCGGGGCGTGCCTCGGCGGCTGGAGACAAACGCGCACGCGCGGCGATGGCGGCGGTGCGAACAAAAGAAGGCCCCCGATGCGGGGGCTGCGAGGCGGTTGCCGCGTCAGGCGGGAGGCACCACTGCTAAGGACAGGTGCGTGGCGGTGGCGGAAAGCACGAGATCGTCCGCCGAGTGCTGGAGGCGCGTGAACAGGCCGTCCTTCGGGTCGAAATACTCCGCGAAGTCATCGCCGCCCAGCTCGCGGCCGGCGAGGTGCCACCAGTCATCGAACGGGTCGGTGTCCGGGTTGCATCCGACGGCGTAGGCGAGCAGTGCCTGGCGCCCATCCGGGCGACGCTCCCCACGCTCGGCGAGGAAGTACACGCCCTGATCCTTGACCAGGACAATGCGGCACTGATTGGGGACGTCTCAGAAAACGGAAAAAATCGTACGCTAAGCCGGTTGCAGCGGTCGTAGCGGCCTGAACTTGCCCGCGCCGATCTTGGCGCTGCTGCGCCAGAGGTAATCGCCGGTCAGGTTGATGTGCTCCCAGCCCAGCGGCGACAGGTACTGCAACAGGGCGTCATCGACAGTCTGGCCGTGACCGCGTAAGGCGTTTGAGGCCCGTTCCAGATAGACCGTGTTCCACAACACTATGGCCGCCGTCACCAGGTTGAGGCCGCTGGCCCGGTAGCGCTGCTGCTCGAAACTGCGGTCGCGGATTTCGCCCAGCCGGTTGAAGAACACGGCGCGGGCTAGCGCGTTGCGGGCTTCGCCCTTGTTCAGTCCGGCATGCACGCGGCGGCGCAGCTCGACGCTTTGCAGCCAGTCCAGGATGAACAGCGTTCGCTCGATGCGGCCCAGCTCGCGCAGCGCCACGGCCAGGCCGTTCTGGCGCGGGTAGCTGCCGAGTTTCCTGAGCATCAGCGAGGCCGTCACCGTGCCCTGCTTGATCGAGGTGGCCAGCCGCACCTTGG
>OUUT01000024.1_pt1 | contig 75863 bp, 54 predicted proteins | sample 1695181 | NCBI WGS metagenome assembly OUUT01 (sample SAMEA104232313, study PRJEB22302) | sediment metagenome | biome: forest; feature: aquifer; material: sediment | place: USA | collected 2011-08-07 | depth 0.01 m
TAGCTGATGTTGCTGACGGTCTGCCCTCTACGTAGCCACACCGCATCCATGCGCAAGGTCCCGGACGTGAGCGCGGACGTGTTTGTTTCCGTGCACAACATTCTATTTATTGTTTCGGCAATTGCGCCTGCAATTCCGTTATTCGCATCCACGTAAGGGATCACATAGGCATAGTCGGCACCGTTGCTGTCGTAGTGAGTCCAGTCCCCGTTCTCATTCATCAGCAACGATTCTTCGGGCAGTAAATTCACGTCGATCATGTCTTCGACGTTTGTCCCATCCGTGCGGCGCAGCTTAATCGAGTTTGACACCGTGGCGTGGTTGTTGTGGATACTGACACGTTTCACTTTGCGCAACGTGCTGGTGGCGGGTGCGGCACAGATAACTGTGGTCGTCGCAGTAACGATGCTGGGCGTATTCGTGTTCCCGCCTGAAGGCTCGGTGGCGGCGACTTTATCCATCCAGTCCACGGCAACTTCGATGTCGCCAGCGGCTGCTGTTACTATGGATAATGTTGAGGATGTATTAGTCAGGAACATGGAATCTCCTTAATTTAATACCATTTTCCGGTTATGACATCCATTAACTTGCGCGGAAGAAGCCGGCTGCCGCAATTTGGGCAGTGATGTCACCCCCGTTTGGCGTAACAACGAAGTCGTGCAGAGTCATTGGCACAATACCAGAATCCGTACCGACCGTGGAATCAGAGTCATAGCTGATCGTCAAGTCTGTCCAGTTACTGCCCACCCCTACTGCCGTCCAAGTTTGGTCTGGTATATCCAAATCAACTCGGTCATTGGCATCATCAGGCGCAAAGGCCACCAGATCGGCATCGGTCAGCACCTTACGCGCATAACCGGAATTTGTAGCTTCCGCCACAAGCGCAACGGCCTCAAGCGCCGCGTGATCATCTGCGTCGATGCAAGCTGCGTCAGTTGCAGTAATAACCCAAGCTGTAATTACCAGCACCGCATTGGCTGGGTCATTGAGGTCAACACGATTGTAAAGCTCTGCCACGCGTCCTTTGGCAATGTTAAACACAAAATTAGCCACGACTCACCTCCAATTCGCAATCATAATAATTTTGCATCGCGTAGCCCGATGGGTTTTGCTCATCGGGGGATTTTTTGCCAGCGTGTTTTGCAGTAACATGCGCCCGTGCGGCCTCGCCGGTTTGATCATCCGGCAGTTTTTCACCACAGTGGCAACAATAACGGCCCGGCTCTTGTACAATATTGAACACAACGTTACCGCCCTCGGAATGGATCACTATCTTGCTACCCACATGAGATAACCAGCGCTCAGATTGGCCAATCTCCACCATCTTGGGCGTGATTTTCTGCTTACCATCGGCGGACAGCCGCTTGAGTTTGATACCGGACACGACCGGCGATTTAAGTCCGTTTGGGTCACGGTAATGTTTCCGTTGTAGTAACATATTAGCCCCCCAACATCTGTTTAACTTGCTCTTTGGCCTGTACGATTTTTGATTCAATGTCGTACAAATCTTTATTTCGAGTGGCAATTTGCTCTTCGATCTTGACCAGTTGCGCTCTCGCATCATCAATCGCGCTTTCCTTCTGGGATTTGATGTGGTTGATGTCGTCCATTAAACCCTTTATGGATTCTTTGACCTTGGCTTCCTGATTTTTGGCCAAGTGTACGGAATTTTTGGCCTCTTTGGTGATTGCCTCGGCGTTATCCCTTGCCGATTTCACCACTTCATCCGCTTCAATTTTAATGGCTTCACGCTTGGCCACTTCCATGGCTTCCAATTCCTGCGCCTTCGCCAGCCGCTGGTTGATTTCAGCGGTAAGACTTTCAACGTTTGCAATGGAGTCAAATGTGTCGGCAATAACTTCCACCGAACGCAACATCTTGACGAGCTTGCGGGCCTCGTCAGCCGCTTCTTTTAGGTTGCTCATTTCGCCCTCACCAATAATTGTGCAATTAAACTGGTTGTGCCATCACCAGCAGTAACACGTGGGCGAACCCACATAACTGCCTCAGCAATGCCTTCCAAAGCATTCGCAGTTTTGGAAATGGCCAGCGTTTGCAAATCGTTCAGGGTAAACCAAGTTGCAGATGCCGGGTCTTTGTCAATCGTGCCCTCAAGCACAATCGTACCCCCCGCACCATACGTCCCGGTAAATTGTACCGACTTGTCGCCAGAACCTTGGAAACCAACCGGACTACCAGTATCACCATTCAACAAACCAGACCAAATATGGTGTCTGGAGTCTGCAAAATCAGAAGTAACCGCTGTTCTTTCAGCCATTTCACACCCCCACTATCTAGTATTTGTCGTCTTCAGCCAAAAGCAACTCGGCGGCGACTTCATCCAACATTTGCTTGGCTAAAGTCATCAACTCGGCGGCGGCGGCTTTGTCGGCCTTGGATGAATTGTTTTTCAAAGCGGCATTTGCTGATTCAGCATCCGCCAGCATGGCCTCGGCAACCGCTTTTTTGGTAGCCAATTCCTCGGCGGCAGCAATTTTGTCGACCGACTCACCGACCGGGGCGACTTCCTTCACTGGCTCAGATTCGTCCTTGATAACTTCCATCCAGTTGCCGATTTCGGCCTTGCTCTTTACTTCGAATTCTTGCCCCTCGCGGCGGCGCAGATTTCCATAGAAACCCATTCGTATAGCTCTTACTTTAATCATTTTGAACTCCAATGTAAAATGATAAAACCCAGAATTAACCGGGTTTTATCATTGGTTAGAGAATAGTGCTACCGATTGCGAAATGCTTCGGTACATCTCCGGCCATGCTGGTTGGCTGAATGTAGCAATCCACAGTGATGGTCGGAGTTGTGCCGCCCAATGTGAAGTTCACGCCCAGATAACGCAACATAGCAACATCTTTGCCCAGAGGGATATGGTGCTTCGAACCCAATGTTAAGGCCGCACGAGGGATTGTGCGGGAACCAACGACTGTCGGAGTTGTCAGGCCAACAACCGCCGAAGTATCCGCACTAAAAGCATACGTTTCATCACCGGTTGTTGCATCAGCTGCAACCTTAACAACGATCAGCAGTTCCAGTTCTTCACCATCAGGCAGAGCCAAACCAGCGGCACCCAAGTCGATAACGTTTGTGGAAATTGCTGTTGCTGTCAGGGCCTGATTCAAGCTCAATTGATCAAGTTTATCCAAAATCATAATACACCTACCTTTCGAATTTAATTTTAAGTTTGATGATTCCGAACGGCTATTAACCGTTCACGGCACCAATACTATTAAGTCACACGAGCCTCGGCATTTGTCAATGCGTCGTTAAGACGGATTGGAATGCCACGGAATGACAACTCTTGCTTGCCGTCAATTTCAGTCATGGTCATGCCAGCCGCCGACACAACGTTGAAACGTTGAATATCCAACATTTCAGCGACAGTGCGGTTCATGTAGAACACCGGCTTGCCCAGAGAAGTTGATGGGAGGCGGTAGATCATCTTGATCAACGACTTGATGATATTGGCGGCAGAAGATTCTGCAACCAAGTTCGATGTGTCGATGTTGCAAGTACGAACCGCATAGCGCCAATCACGCAAAGCGATACCCAATTTCCACTGCCAGTGATCTTGATAAGCGCGCATACGAGTACCTTGGCCAATGCCGTTTGCGGCACCAGCAGCGATATCGCTGACCGTTACCAAACCCATGTCTTCGTGAATCAGACCGGCCTTGCTGCCCTTGGGGAAGATACCGTGCAGGGTGTTTGCGCCCCACGAACACAACCAGATGGAAGTGTTATCGGAACCAGTACCAGCGGCATCAATGATGTTTTGTGCGTTACCGGCAGCTAAACTGGAATAACGAACTGCCAGCCCGGTGAATTCTTCTGGGTTTGTACCAGAGTTGCCGTAGAACAGAGTTTGCGCGGCTTCCTGATTCATAGCCTCAATGAACGCGTGTGCTTCCGACAGACGGAATGCAGCAGTGTTACCATTCAGTTCACACAAGTCTTTATCAACTTCGGACCACGCTTCCAGCATACCGGTCTGTTCATCAATAGTGGCTGTTTTGGATTTGCTGGTGGCAACGCCGCCGTTAAGCAAGCGCCAAGCAACTGCTGGCAAACCAACTCGCGCTGTGGTTCTGTGGCCGGTGGGTAGATTACCCTCCATGAACATCGCATCAGTAAGAATTGGGTTTACCTGTGCCAATAGCTCAACGATTTCCGGTGTTTTACCATCGGGGTCCAGACGTTTCGCCCAATCATGTAGCGTGAGAATGTTGGATTGCAGCGTTGCAAACATCACACCACCCAATTTTACTTGGAAGGCAAACAGCGCGTCGTTGATTTTGCTGGCCGCGCCGTGGGTGAAATCTTTAACGATTCCAACCGTTGTTCGCGCCACTGCCCCTGTCAGCACAAGCGCGTAACCGATCGCCAGTGCAAGAGCAAAAAGACCTGCTTTGAAAATTTTCTTCATTTCTTTCTCCTTGTTAAGTTTTAGAGCTTTCGTGGTCATACAATTTTGATGCGGTGTCCTTTACTACTGCCCCATCATTTCCAGAACCCGGATTAACGAAATCGTCTTCCTTCATGCCTTTGCCTATCTGTGCTAGCAGGCGTATCATTCCGGGGTGACTTCCGAATCCCGTATTTGCCAAGTCTTTGATGAATCTCTCATCAGTGAACTTTGTCAAAACGCGCTTTCCGAGTTCTATACTGGAGTCAAGATTCGTTCCCCCGAAATCTCTGTCCGCCTTTGCCTCAGCTTCCCATTTATCAAGGAGCTTGTTATGCTCCGTTTGGGTCATAGAATCGTGCTTCCCAACTTCCTCGACCGCAGCGTCTAATAGGCGCTGTGCAGCATCTGCTGGTAACTTTGAATCTTTGGCCAAAACTGAAAAACGTTCAGCTATCGTCGGGTCATAATAACCGTCTGGTAATTTGAAGTCATACTTTTCCGGTAATACCACCGTAGCGGGAGCAGCTTGTTGATTTTGCGCTGGCTCAACGATCGGTGCTGGAACTGGTGTGACTTCTGGTGCTGCCGGGGCTGGCGCGGGTGCTGGGGCCGGGGCGATTGTGTTTTCGGGGTCCATTTGTTACTCCTGTTTTCGGTTTTCTTTGATCATTTGGAGCAGAATTTCTGGGTCTGCTCCAACGACCTCCGCCATTAAGAAATGCCCAACATCCTGCATTCCAGAATTGTAATGTATCTGCGCACTTGGGGACCATACGCTTTCAAACACCTTGCAACGCGACATTATGCGCCACAAAAGTCTACGGCCCTCACTCGTGCTACATACCGCGATTATATCATTGGCCTCTCTCTCACGCAATGACTTTACACGCTCCCCTGCAGCTTTCACCTGTTCGGGGTCTGCCGCGTTTTTCACAAACGGTTTCTCATTGTTTGCCATTGTATAATTTCTCCGCTTTGCCCATTGGCTCTCCCGGTTTTCCTTCGGATGGTTCGGCGTGTAGCATCATGTTCATGATCTGCAGGGTGCACTGCTTACGCTCACCATCTTGCCCGGCGCTGTCTTCCACGGACACAACACAACCCGCTGCCATGATCATGTAGCATGTGTACATTTCCGGCAATTCCTTGATACCGAGCTTTTCCATATCATCTTTATCAAGTGATATGCGCAACCCGTATGGGTATTCCGGTCCCATCGCAGTGGCATTCACTGGTGCTTCGGCCTCCTTCATATTAACCATCGCGGATTTTTTCATCATACTAATCATTTTATGCCCCCTGTGGTGTGTTCATCAATCTGGTTAACGCGTTATCTTTCGACATGTCGGCTTGTGAGAAATCTCTGGCTGCCTGCGCCGATTGCGACTGTTGTTCAGCTTCCGCTTGCTTCTGTAGAGCATCCGCCCTGCCCTGCCTTATGGATGCGGCTTCATCATCGGAACGCAGAACCCTTGGTGTTACCCCCGTCATATCAGCGTATTCACCAACCAGATTGTCACTGTTTATCTTATCCAGTGTGTCGGGGAAAGCCTGCGACATATTAGTAACAAACGTCGCGAAACGCTCCAACCCAGCCATGGCCACCATTTTCTGGGCTTGGGCCATTATCGAAATGTATTCCGCCTTGATCGGGGAATTTTGTAGGGCTTCTGGTGCGGGTGGTATCATCCCCCTTCTGTCCATCACATTAAACACCCTACCGATCAGACGGTCAAGCAATTCATCGTTCTCACGCTCAAGGGTTGGGCCAAGCATCAGCAATTTTTCTTCATGCCTCTCATCAATCTCACGGGCCGTTATTTCGCGCCTGTCGGATTGTGCCAGCATCAGGAAAAGGTCTTCATAGAATGCGCGGGATATACGGGCTTGGTGTTCCTTGATGTCCCCGCCCAATTCTTTGATCTGCGGAGTCACTTGGTATAGTGGCTTGAATTGTTGTTGCCCCTCACGCACATCTATAAAGGTTATGTCGCCGGGCAAAATAGACGCTTGGGCGGTCCGCAATGAGGATGGGCCAACCATCGGGGGGCGCACCATCTTCTCGATAGCCTCCGCTTTGCGGCGTTGCATCAATTGCAGGGCTTTGATGTCGCCCAAGGCATCCATGCCGGGGCAGGAGGTGCCATATACGTCTTCCGCAGTAACATCCCAGCGCGGCACAGCGAACGGGAAGTCATGAAAACCAGATTCACTTAAGTATTTGTCGGCATCGTTTGACCCGACTTCATAGTATATTGACGTGTATTTCTTGCTCGTTGGCCCGAATATTGCGCTATCAAAGTCGGAATTTGCGTAAACTACATGACACACATGCACAAACGAGTCCAGATTGCCGGAATTGTACAAGTTTCTCACGGCTTGAGAAACATTTGCCCAGCGCTTGTTCTCGTTGGATTCCTTCATGTTAACGAATCTTCTAACTACTTGCCTGACAGTCATTGGAATGTCACGCAAGTGAGTATCGACAACCCCACGTTCGTTGGTGGCAATCATGTACGAGCCAACTGGCGATGTTTGAAACCGCATAACGTCTTGTGGGTCTTCCATCATCGCTAATGAAGCCGTGCCGAACACGCCTTGATCACCATACACAGACGGCAACGCATTGTATAGATTCGAGCGCAACAACACGGCATGGATGCGTTCGGTTACAGTGTGCAACCAAGCCCTGACATCTGGGCGGTCGTTTAGTTCTGGGTCTGGGGAAATCATTCGCACCCATGGTCGAGCGGGTGAAGTTATTCCAGCCATCATCCCGGATTTCATGGTTCTGGCAGCCAAAGTGGCCGTAGAGTCAATGATTTTTCCGTTGCGCTTGTCACCCTTGTTGACATCAGCATACGTCAATCGAATGCGGCGCGGCAATACATGGTCGGCCAAATCTCGGTAATGGTAGATAAATGAAGAGCGCTCCGTATCCATCGCGGAGCGCATCGTGCTTATCCTATCACGTTTAGTTTCGGCCATGATTAGGAACCAAGCAGAGTTTTGCGGCTACCGGCACCCCCAAGGGTTCCGCCAGCGCCACCGGGGCCAGTGAGCAGGGTTGATGCCCGGCCCCTTTTCCGCGATAAACTGCCGATTTGCCCTCTGGTATCTTTCGCGGAGGTTGGTACTTCATCGAGCGCCTTTTGGGCGCGTGCGTTGCGCTCATTTTCCAAGCGGGCGGCCTCCTCCTCTTTCTTCTTGACTTCCTCCTCTTTCTTCTTGCGGTCGGTGGCCCAATTGGTTACTTCGTCCCAAGCCTTTTTAACTTGGTCGGAGTTGTATTCCCACGCGCCCTTAAGCCCGCCGCCCATCAAGGCCCTACTTTGGTCGTATACCGCATCACCTACATCGCTCCAGAAGCTCATATATCCCCCTACTTATTGATTCTATCTTCACTGAACGGGTCATACTCCGCTTTCAGTGCTTTATTGGAAACACCGGCCAGTGCTGCAAGTCTGTCCGATACCGATACCGATGCTACGGGTGATGCAAAAGTCAGTAAAAACGCATCCCAAAGGTCGGGCGAACACCCTATAACCTTCTTGATCATATCTTTCTCAATCACCTGTAATCGCCCGGCGTTGAAAAAATACGTTGCAGCGGTTGCCTCACGCACCAATTCGGTTATGTCGGGCAGTGAGCCGCCCTTTTTAACCCATTCGGCACCTTCGAAGTGCATTTCCGCCCGCTTGTTCATATATCGGGGGTTGAAAGCTTTGGACGAAGAATTGACAGGAGTAACAGGATAACCAAGCCTGATAAGGGCATCAATAGTACCAGCACCCCAACCACCAGTATCGTCAATAAAAACGTGATCTGCTTCCCAATCATCAAACTTTCGTGCAACCTGTCCCGCAATCTCATCTGTGTTAGCATTTCTGAGAATAATCGGGTGATCACCAGCGTATAGCCCTTGACGTGGGTAAATAACCGTCCTATCATCACCGAACCTCGCGACATCCACGCCCAGCACTTTGGCTGCAAAATTGTAATCTTGGAACTCAATCTTTCTGGCCATGGCCTTTTGCATGTCGTCCGGGCCAAGCAGCGCGTTAATCGACGATGGTGGGAACTGCCCCATCACATTCACACTTACCCAAGCATTATCTTTCCCATATTTCTCAATTTGCTCTCTGGCCCACTGCACACTTACCCGTGTACTCCTAAGTGGGTCATCGGGGTCGCCAGTAATAGTAACCACGTGCCACAAATGCCTTTCCGTGGTACAGGCTCTATATAATGGGCCTTCCAAATGTGTCGGATTACCGGCCTGAACTATTTTGGTTTCGATTCCCGTTGATAAACCTCCTTCGGCAGCCGCCATGACGCTATCAGGAATGCCTCCGGACTCATCCAATACGAACAGTAAATAATCAGCATGTAGTCCGGCAAGTGTATCGGCCTGTTGGGTAGAGTCGGCGGATTTACTGAATGTTCTTGCACTTGCCCACCAAGTCTCCGGATGTGCCTTCGCAAATATCCGGGTTTTCGTCCATTCAAACGCTTGCTTCAAGAAGGGTGACTTATTTTGCCATTTAGCCAGTTCGGGCCATAAGTTATCCGCTAAGTTATCCCCAGTAATAGCACAACAGGCGATTTTCGGGTGCGGGCGGGTGGCCAGAAAGTTCCAAATTAACCAAGACATCACTGCGGTTTTACCGGGTCCCTTGCACGCTTTCATAGCTATGCGGTTCTTGTGTGGAAAATTAGCCAACACATCTAGTTGGAAGCTGTCGGGTTCAACACCAAAATTTTCGCGAACAAAAGCAATAGGGTCTTCACGCCAACGGCGCAAAGTGGATGCCATATTTGCGGGCGCCAAGCTTTTTGATGTGGGTTCGTTATTCATGGCATATCCGGCCAGTGACGATTACCCTTTAATTCATTCTCTGAGCCGGGAATCACCTGCAAGTTGAACTCAACATGTAAGCCACAAACGATGTCGGATACCAAAGGCACTACATGATCTACGTGCCACCTGCCGCCGAGCATCTTCTGGCGTAATTGAGCCAGATCATAAGCTTCCCCAATAAAGAAGGGATTGGCCCAAGCCGGGGTTGCTTGGAGCTTTGCCGCCCTACGTCTGGCTCCGGTTGCGTTATTAGCGCCGGGGTTGGCCCTCCTCCATACTTTCTGCCTTGACTTTGACTTTTCTGGGTTCGCTTTTTCCCGCGTCCTAACTCTCTCCCTACTGCAAGTTACACAAGCGTAAGTGGATTTTAGGCGTTCACCCCCCAGCTTCGGGTGCTTAACACATACCTTACCAAAATATCGCGTACTTACAGGGGTGTCTGCAAGACGCATTACAAGATTAGTGAAGTATGTGTCGGGGCTGTCGTTATCCATATTATTCACTCACGCGGCTTCACCGATTCCATGACAGCCTGTTCAAGTGACATTTGGCCGGTCATTTCGACCTTATCAACAAACAAGCGCTGCCTTCTGCCACCTAACGCGAGCATTTGCCCACGGTCTACAAATCTCAGCTTCTTGGTCTCGACACCCCTATCGTCGATCGTGGTGTCAATTGATGCTATCCCCTTGGCTATGTGCACGGGTATTTTACCTATTGGCAACAAGTTTCCATTTTCACCAAACGCCTCACGAATATCCATGTTGCTTAAACGATGTATTTGCCCTATTACGTCTTCCTTGGCAAGGGCATCACGAGCGTTTTCCGCAACCACATATGCCTCGCTGCGCTCTGGGAATTCAGGGTCATTTATCCATGAATATAACCAACGGAAATTGGCACCCATCTCACGGGCGATATCGGATAATGTGCCGCCATCAGATATGGTGTCGCAAATATCCTCGAATGTCTCCGGTTCGGATATTTTTGCAATGAACTTTTCCTTGCGCTGCTTACGATTGTTGGACATTCGACCCCCTATGTGACGCGATTGTACCACATTAGAGGCCGCGAGTCAATAGATTGATGATGCGCGGAGAAGAAAGTTAGCTGAATGACCCCTTGAGCGAGTCAGCGGCGAAAAGTACAGGGGGTACACATGACGAGACTTAAAGCCCCGGTATCGATTTCGGAAGACCCACCCCCATATCTGCTTTCGCCCGTGTACGCACAGAGAAGATCGCGCCCGTGCTGTGTGCGGTTTGGCCTTTGGCGTGGGGCAGGGAAGCGGGACACAAAACACCACGCCAGCAAGCGCGGCCCAACAGCAAAAGCGACAGCAGCAGACTGGCACCGGACAGCAGCAGAGGAGGGAGCCGTGGCACTCTTCACGCGCTGGAGGTGCGCGTCACGTAGCGATCAGCCGCGCTACCCCCACGCACACGACACCACAACGGCAACAGCCCCCCTCTCTCTGTTCTCTCTCCCCCGTCCGTACGTGTCTGGAGCTAGTGCCGGTCTGTGGTACGGCTGTGGGGGGAGCGTTGTTCCACGGATACAGCGTGAAACGTTAGCGAGCGCTAACTCCTCCACCCTCCTCGCCCTCTCTGCCCCGTCCCACGGCCTCAGCGAGGGGTGCACTGTCTCTCTGCCACGGCTGACGGGCGTTCCACGGGGAGCACACCCCGCCGACCCCCGTCCTCGTTTGTATCCGTCGTATCCGAGACCCCCCGACCCCCGTCCGTCGGGCCTCTTGTGTCGTCTTGTATCCGTGGAACAGCGTTCCCGCCACGGTCGTAGAACAGACCCCCTGTCGCTCTGTGCCCCGTCCGTCGGGCCTCCTGTGTCGTCAGGGCACTGTGGCCGGTCGTCGCCTCGTGCCACAGACAACGCCACGACACGTCTGCCCCGTCCTCCGGGCCTCCTGTGTCGCTGGCACGAGTCTTGCTTCGCCACAGCCACAGACCCGCCGGTGCCCTGTTTACACCGGCTGTAAAAAACCGCACGAGCGCTCCTGTGTGTTCCTTTTTCCACGCGCAAAGCAGGTTAGTGAGCGCTTAGTACTGACGAAGCGCGTCACCCCCGTCCTTCGGGGCTTGTGTGCCGTCTTTCCTCTCTCTGCCCCGTCCTTGTTGAGGTGACGAAGCGCGTCACCTGCTGACGTTCCGCGTCACATCGAAACCGGAAGGCAAGAGTCGTGCCAGAAGCCCTTTTCGCCCTCTCTCCCCCGTCCCGTTTTGTTCCTGTGTCGTGGCACCCCCTGCTGGCACGGCGCTTGCTCCTCTTTAAGTACCCCCCTATTTTTGGGGCCTTTAGACGATAGACAAGGAGCAAGACCATGGACAACGAACGCCTTTTTGGACACATCGAGACGCTGCAGTGTGAGATCGAAGACGAAGCAAGCCGCTTTTGGCACGAAGACGAAGCAGCAAGCGAGGCTCTCAACGAGCCTCTCAGGGCAGCAGCGTACCGGCTTTGGGGCGAGAAGAAAGGCGAGAGACGCTTCCAGCTGGCCTATTCCGAGGGCAGGTAGCAAGGCATCAAGCAGGTTGGTGAGCGCTAACCTAACTTGTGGGCAGCACGGACCTGTGGTAGAATTCGGGTTCGCTATCAGCGCAAAAACCGGCCTGACGGTTTCAGGAACGAAGCATAGACAAGGAGCAAGACCATGACACAAGCAAACACAAACGCACGTCCAGTGCACAACCAAACCGCGAAGACACCGAGTCTCGCACAAACCGTAGCAGCGGCCAAAGGTCTCAAGCCACTGGCCGCTGCTACGGCACCGAAGGAAGCAAAGCCGGTCGTGGACCCCAAGATCGCGGAGGGTGTCGCCAAGGCGAAGCAAGCCGCAAAGGATGCCGCTGCCGAAGCCAAGCGCATGGCGCAAGCCGTGAAGGATGAAGCCAAAGCAGCAGCTGACGCAGCCAAGGCGGAAGCGAAAGCCAAAGCGCTGGAAGCAGCGACAGCGGCCAAAGCCGAGAAGGCAGCTAAGGCAGTCGAGGCAGCTAAAGCCAAGGCAGACGAGAAAGCCGCTAAAGCAGCAGAGCGTGAAGCAGCACGTGCAGAGCGCATTGCGGCAGGCGGCAAAGATCGTCTGGTTCCAGCTGATCTGACCACTTACCACGTGGACAAAGAGCGCAAGACAGCAGGTGGCCACGCCTCCGTGGATAGCAACGACGAACTGGCACAAAAGCTTCGCGGCTTGAGCATCGACGAGGTGTACAAACACGCTGCCGATGTGCTGAAAGAGCCGGAAGCTGACCTCCGCACCAAGTACGCCCACTTGAACACCGGCATGCAGCGCATGAATCTGGGTAACCGGATGAGAGCAGCGGTGATGAAGGTGAACGCACCAGCGAAGCCAGCCAAAGAGCCAAAAGCTCCCAAAGCCGAAGCAGTGAAGCCAGCAGTGAAGCCAGCAGCTAAGAAGTAAGCGGTAGGCTGTATCAGCAGGGTGCCACAGGAAGCCTTTTATGAGGGGGCTTTCTGGGGAATCCCCCCATAGACGATAGGAGAACGACATGAATCACCGCACAAACAGACCAAAAAGCATGGAGGACATCGGCAAAAAAGGCTTGCTGAGCGCTCTGGAGTATCTGAAAAGCCAACGCATTACACCGGAGCAGGTGTCCGCCGCCGCCCAAGCACTGGACATCGAGGAGGCTTTTTTTGATCAACAACGCACTGACGGGGCGCAACCGGACTACACCATCGAAACCGAGCGCAGCATGTCCTTTGAAGCGTGGGTGGAAATGGCACAGGAAGGTCGAATAGATGAGTGCGACTTAGTGGGCGAAGCAGGCGCAGTCCTCGACCTGTGGGAAGATGAAGAGGTGACAGAATGAAAACACTCCACACAGCACTTTTCATCATAGCAGTGATCGTGGCGTACGCGTACGTTGAGGAGCAGGACCGGACGTATATCGAGGCCCAGACCAACGCTCGTGTGCAGCGGATATACGACGAGATGGCGGCACGGGGCATGGCGGGCGAGGGGACAGATACCGAGGTCGAAGCACTCTGGGAGAAAGCCGCTCAGCTGGAGGGGCACCTGCCCCGCGAAGACCTGACGAGATAAGGAGCCACACTTACAGCCTTTTATGAGGGGGCTGTGAGGGTGATTTACCCAGAACGAGTGAAGGAGAACGAAATGGCACGAGTAAGCGCGTACTACACATCGGAAGCCGACGGCACAATAAAGGCGCAACAAGAGGCGATGGACAAGCTACACGAACACAGAAAGCTAACAGCGCAGCAGGTGTTCCTTGCAACCGATATGGTGGAAAGCGAAGACCCTGATGAACCGCAATGGGCTTGTGCTTTGCAATGCACTGGCATGGTGTGCATGGACGACTTAGTAGACTTAGGCTTCGACTTTGAAGCAGGAATCGAGTGAAGGAGAACGACATGAGCGGGGAAACCACAACATACAGACTTTACGGAAGACAGAGGCTGTCCACCAAAAAGTTAATGAAGATGGCAAAGTCAGGGGGTTGGCTGATATACCGGCCCGATGATTGCAAAGCAACAACCGAAGACGAACAAACCGTCTTGATGGCGGACACCTACACCGGCAACGTGATCTTCACCAAATCGGGAAAGGACAACTGGAACGAAATACAGCTGGAAACGGAAGACGACAGCATAACAGCTGTTTATGAGGAATTGATTGCCATCGGGTTTGAGTCGGCGATGGTGGTGATTGACGGCACGATACACTAAGCAGTAGACGGGCAGCACAGGGCCGTGGTACGATACGACATGGCCACCACACAATAGACGAGGAGACGATCATGACACGAACAGGAATTCCAGAAGCACTGATGCGCCAAGCTGTAAAGGCGGGACTTAACATCACAACGTATAATCCGGGCGATAACCGCAAGTACAAGGTGTTCGTTTCCTTCAAAGCTTCCACACAAGACTTTTTCGATGGCGGCCACTTGTTCGTGACACTGGACAAGAAAGAACTACAGGCGTTTGTCGAGGGCTTCATTATCGGGAAGCGCCTATCATGAGCACCATCAAGCACACCGGCATCAGCCCACCCGCGCACGAAAAGCTAGAGTTGAAGGACGACGCGTGGCCAACAAAGCACACACTGGGAGCGGAAGATGGACAAATACACACTGGAGCGGTCGTTTTTTACAAAGGGACCCGCTATTACGTCGTTGATTGCCCCGAATCTTGGCTTGATACCTACTTTGTGCACATCTGCAGCAAGCGGTGCAGACCAGACCAACCACAGCCGCACGACTGCGAATCTTTCGCCGTTTACGCAGACTGCCTTGATCTGGTTGTTAACGCAGCAAAGAACCCATACGGGAAGAAGGCACCCACCATTAAAGGCTTGGAGCAAGCAGAACGCGCTAAAGCCGGAATACGTGACGTGGGGGACCCCGTGGCCGACTTATTGCGAGGTCTGACGATGGAGGAAATGTTCACCGTGGCGGCAAAATACCTTGGCTTCTACGAAGAGGAATTGGTCGCCAAATACGCGCACCTCGACAATGGAAGGAAGCGCATGACCTTGGGCAACCGCATGAGGGCGAAATTCAAAAAGGAAGGGGCATAACATGGGCACTCAACCGAGTGAAGTTGTTAGGGATATCACGGAACCGGGCTGGCGCGACCGTGAGAACCAACAAGAGGTGGTCTTTAATGAATTGCGCCAAAAAATACCAACTAGGAAGGAGCATAACATGAAAAAAGCAGGGATAGTCACGGATAATTACAAGGTGCCGGTATTCAAAAAGGCTTTGACTGATGCGGGGTTCACTTACACCACGGCCAAATTCGACAAGAACAACACAATCTTTTCGGTGATGTTTAAGGACGAGGACGCAGAAAAACTGAAAGAGTTGGTAAAATTTACTAATGAGGCGGCAACCAAATGAAACTTGCACATAAAATCCAAATTCTTTACATACGCCACGTTTTAGGGCGACTGAAAAAATGAGGTGGCTGTTGATCGGATTGTTTTTCATTTCCGAATCAACAGCAGACGCTGAGTTGTATGGCTTCATGATCGGCGTTCCAACAAAGACATGTGCAGCAAAGCGCGAAATCGAGGACAACGGGTGTCGCATTTCCGATGTCCTGTCCAAAGAGCGAATCATCAAAAAGGCTAAAAAGTGACTGAACCGGCAAAACCAAAACTGACCGAAGTAGCAGAGCGGCTATACCGCCTGTTCATCGGCAATCAAAGATCAGTGGGGCAGTTTAACCCCGATAGCGGCAAGGTCCACACCTTAGATCGTGCACCGAGTGTGGCGGATTTCGTAACCCACATAAAGGGCGGTACAGGTGTCGGGGTCGTACCAATTTTTGACGACGGAATGTGTAGTTGGGCGGCACTTGACCTCGACAACCACGGCGAAACCGAAGACATACCGATCATGCCATTGGAAGTCAAAGCCATGGCGCTGGGGTTGCCGGTCGTGTTGTGCAGATCGAAGTCGGGCGGCATACATGTGTACGCCTTCTTTTCCGAACCACTGCCTGCACCCCGTGTCAGGGCTTTGTTGGGGGAATGGGCAAAGGCACTTGGGCACGAAGGGTGCGAGATTTTCCCCAAACAGAGCAAACTACACAGGCAAGCATCAGGCGGTCTGTCATTGGGGAACTGGATTAACCTACCATACATGGGTGGGCGCGAAACAATCCGGTACGCGGTAAACGCTGGCAATAAAATAGACCTGATCGAGTTTCTGGATTTGGCCGACAGCAGGAAGTCGACCGAGAAATCATTAGTGAAGATGATAACGGGGCAGTACAATGACTGCCCACCTTGCATATCAGCCATACTTGCTGGTGTCGCCACCGAGGGAAACAGGAATGAAGCGATGTTTAACGCGACAGTGTATTTGCGCAAAGCTTACCCTGACGACTTCAAGAAAAGAGCGGAAGATTTAAACGTTATCATCTTCCATAAGCCGCTGGTCAAAGCGGAATTATCCCGCACGGTGACTTCGGCGGGAAGACCAGACTACTCGTATCGCTGCAATGAAGAACCGATACGATCGCACTGCGACAAAGCGGCCTGCATAGCCAGCAAATGGGGTATTTCACCCAAGGAAGCCGAAATGGTTGACCTGATGCAGGAGTTACCGGCTTTCAGCGATTTGGTGAAGTACATAACGGAGCCGGTGCGGTGGGAAGTAAAGATAGGCGGGAAAGCGGTATACAATCTGTCCACCCAACAATTGCTCGACTGGCGCATAATGCGCGAGTTAATAACAGAAAAATTGATGCGAGTGGTGCCCATGATCAAGGCACCGGAATGGGAGCGCATACTGGCACCTATCCTAGCCACCGCCCGTGTTGTCGAAACACCTGACGATGCATCAGTATCGGGTGTCGTCCGTTTGAGACTGATCGAGTTTATAGCCAAGACTGACCTTACCAACAAAGGGCAGAACATAGAGGACAGGAAAATGCTGATGCGCGGGTTGCCGTGTGTACAGGAATTTGATGGGGAAAGATACGCTGTGTTCCGTGGGCAGGACTTCATCAACTACCTGAAACGGACGAAGAGCGAAGAATTGAAGGGAACAAATTTGTGGTTTGCCATCAAGGACTTGGGTACAGAGTACACCAAAGTGCGTATTGGGGAGCAGATCATAAACGTTTGGCGAGTGCCGGTGGAAGTTATCACCAGCGGATGGGCAGAAGCGGAAACACCCGTCTTCACGGTGGATTTATAAGGGAATAAATGATGGAACCTGATTACAGTAAGAAAACAACAGTCGATTACGACCCCATATCGGAGCGCTTCTTGATTGAGTGCCCGTTCTGGGATAATGCAGTGATCAACGAGTTACCGAACAAGCGCTGGTCCAAATTGAAGCGTAAATGGTCCGTGCCCTTGATACGGCGCAACGTGGAGTTCATAGCTGAAAAGTTGAGGGACACAGGGTTTGCTGCGTTCAGTGAAAAAGCGCACGATATGCTGGATAAGACTCTATTAAAGTTACACACAATGAGTAAGGGCGGCGGTTTCCCAGCTTGGTATCCATACAAGACCAAGCCCCGCGATCACCAGCGCAAGTGTCTCGATAAGTGGTACGGGTTGGAAGGGTTTGCCTGCTTCATGGACAGGGGCACCGGAAAGACGAAAACCACGATCGATATGGCCTGCGCGTTGCGCATGGAAAACAAGATAGATTCAGTCATTGTGGTGTGCAAGCTGTCCGGGCGGCGGAATTGGGAAGAGGAATGGGCAGAGCATGGCACTGTGCCAGCGTCGTTTCATTTCCCGCTAACCGTCAAGGCGAAAGAGTTCAATAAGTGGATGACCACCAAACATGAATTGCCAGTCATGGTGATCGGGGTGGAGTCTTTATCTGCCGGGGGCATGGCCAAAATGATGAACCAGTTTGCGATGGCACATATAAGGGTGATGATGGTGATCGACGAATCACACTTGATCGGTAACTTCAAAGCCAAGCGCACGATGGAGTGCATCGCCATGCGCACGAAAACCGACTTCAGGACCATACTGACCGGCACTCCAATTTCGGTCGGGCCAATGAACCTTTACTCACAATTTGAGTTTCTGGACCCGGACATCATCGGCATTGGTGATTTCTATTCATTCAGAAACCGGTACGCGGTGATGGGTGGATACAAAGACCCGAAATCCGGCAGACCGATGCAAATAGTCGGTTACCAGAACATCGACGAGTTGACACAAACGGTGGCACCTTACACCTTCGAGTGTAGGAAGTCGGACGTTCTTGACCTCCCGCCCAAAGTGTTTAAGAAGTCATATGTTGAATTAACCAAAGAACAAAGGGCATTATATGACAAAATCAAAAAAGAGCAGTCGTACGAGTGGGCGGGTAAGGAAGTTACCATTGACAACGTCTTGGGGCTTGCGCTTAGGCTTCACCAAGTTGCGGGGGGCTACGTTACGACGTATGAGGAAGTTGCGGGGGCCAACGGTAAGATTAAAAGGGTTTCTACGGTTCATGAGATCATCCCGTGGAAAAGGAATCCGAAGATTTTAGATATGCTGGATTACGCGGCGGATAACGTGCCTATGATTATATGGTGCGCTTACCGAGCGGAAATCGCGGCTTGTGTGGAAGCTTTGAAGGAAACGTTCCCGAATGAAGAGGTGGGGGAGATACACGGCGGAATCGATGAGAAAGAACGCAACCGAGTAAAGGACGGGTTCCAAGCTGGTAAGATCAAATACGTGGTGGCGAACACCACAACTGGTGGTTCATCGATCACAATGACCAAGTGTGAAACGATGTATTACTACAACAACACAGAAAAGTCCATAGATCGTGAACAATCGGAAGATCGTGCCCATAGGGACGGACTGAAACACACGGTGTTGTATATTGATTGCATAGCGGAACACACCGTTGATGTGGGTATTATGAAATCTTTGGCTCGAAAAGTTGACTTAAGTACATACATCCGGGATAACATAGCCAAAGCCAACAGAATTTTGGAGGGAGAAGATGTCTAATAGGTCTGATGCGAAGGAAACGGGCGCAAACCGGGAGCTATAAGTACGGGGTTTGGGACTCAAGCACTGGCGCTCAGGCGTAGATAGTGGTATACTGTAGTACAGACGATAGGAGACACACATGAACGCCAAAGCATTCGTAACGCAAGAAACAGATCATTCATTTTTAGAGGCGGAGCGCTTTGGTGAAGTTGTATTTGTAACAAGGGACGACTTGAACAATACTAAGAATTCGCTTCACAACGAGGCCGTATTTCGCACACTAAAGCAGGTGTTGCAGGATTTTCGCCCCGACACTGATTTTATAGTCCCCGCTGGCAGCCCGTATATCACGGCAGCGGTCTTTCTCATTCTTGGCAACATGGGCTTTAAACACATTAAAGTCCTGCGCTGGAATAACCGGGAGTTTACATACTTGCCTATGTACTTCGATTTAGCACGTTAATAGATAATAGGAGAACTAAAATGAACAACAGTGAAAAATTTATTAGCCTCATGTTGGATGCGGGCAAGGGGCTTGGGCAGGACGAGCGCAATCAGCTTTACAACGACCGCCATTTCAAGAAGACAGCCGTTGAATTGGCTCACGCGATGCGTGAAGCTGAGTTGGTAAAAGAGTGGATGGAGGGCATCGAGAAGTGCCTGAACGCGGAAATTGATGTTATCCGCCTGAATCTGCTCCCCGTTGCAATGGAAAATGAGGGACTAGAATCGCCCCTTAACGTTGCCGGGGTTGGCCGGGTTTCCCTGACGGGCGATGTATATGCCTCCGTACTTAACAAGGAATACCTATTCGAGTTGCTGGAATTGGTTGGTTCTGGTGATTTGATACAAGAAACGGTGAACGCCACCACCCTGAAAGCTTGGGTTAAGACCAAGATCAAAGCGGGTGAGTATCTATTTGGTAGTCTTACCGAACTAGATAAATACGAGCAAATGTTAATTGATAGTGGCAGACCGGTTCCAGAAGTTGTTGCTAAAGTAAAAGCTTGGGTTGGCGACAAGCTGGCGCACGGCGAAGAAGTCTCCGATGTATTGAAAGTAACACCATACACACGCGCTTCGATAACAAAACCGAAGGCGTAACCGAGTCCTAACCGTTGATAATTTGCCGGATGGATTGATCCAGTTACACCTTGCGGAGCCTCGGTGTTGAGCGCATTTTACGCATTGCTGGAACCGCCAACCGCCCTATTATCCACCAGTGGACGCCGAGAACCGAAGGCAAATGCGGTGACTGTCGGAAAGACGACTAAGTGGCGCATGAGAGTTCTATCCGTGTTTCTGGGTTTAGCGGCATAACCAACGGGTGTGATCATACAAAACGCCGCCCACTTTTCCTTTGATTGCCGGCTTGGCCCACGGCGATTAAAGTTTTCAATCGGAGCCTAGAACTAAGGAGTATTATCATGGCAACAGCTAAAAAAGAAACAGCAGCAGTACCGACCAACACCGCAATCGTTGTACAGGCAACTGTCCCCGATTATATTAAGTTTGGTGAAAACCGTGGGAGCGAAAATGTCACGACTGATGATCTGGTTATTCCCCGCCTTGAAATTGTTCAAGGTCTTTCACCAGCGGTCAAACGTGGTGACCCCGGCTTCATTACGGGGGCCATGCCGGGCATGTTCAACAACAGCGTCTCCCGCCAGTTGTACGGCGAAGAAGTTATCATAATTCCGGTATTCTTCTCCATGCAGTTCCTTGTGTGGCGCGATCGCAAGTTGGCTGAGCAGCTGAAAATCAAGGCCGAGGGCGGTTTCTTCGGTTCATACCACACACAACACGAAGCGCAAGCCCGTGCGGACGAGGAAGGTGGCGAGGCAGCAGCTGTAACTGTTATCGACACCCCCACTCACCTGTGTCTGGTTATCAACCCTGTCACTTACCAAGCTGATGAAATTATGATACCAATGCCACGCACCAAGGCAAAAGTATCGCGTCAATTCAACAGCCTGATCAAGATGGCGGGTGGTGATCGTTTCAGCCGTGCGTATAAGTTGACAGCCGATCTGCAAAAGAACGACAAGGGCGATTTTTATAACTTTAAGGTGGAGCCAGCTGGTTTCCCATCCGAAGATATTTACGCTCTGGCCGAAGGTTTGTACCAATCGATTGCTGCCGGTCAACGCCGCTCTATGGATTTGAGCGATGTCGAGGGTAATGATGGTGGTCAACCAGCGCAAGAAGGCGAAGAAATGTAATTGTTTTGCCCGGCTATGCTGCTGCCGTAGTCAGCCGGGATTTTGGGGCGCCAGATTCTAAAGGTTAAATGTGAGCGTCGTAGTCGCAGCCCACTTTTTAAGGAATAGACGATATGAAGGTTAAAACAATTTACGGGCCACCCGGCACTGGCAAAACTAAGACGCTGGTTGACATCGCCAATGAAGAGGCGAAACAAGTTAACCGCATATTAATGCTGTCGTACACCAAAGCAGCCGCCGAAGAGGGCGCGAGTCGCGTGGATTCCAGTGTGGTTAAAGCCAGCACCATCCACAGCCTTGCATACAACGCGCTTGGTGTAACCCGCGCCTCGATCGTGGACGCGAAGAAGCTGGCCGAATTTGGCAACGCTTGCGGCATACCGTTCGCCTCTCAGGTGCAGGGCGACTTTGAAATACAGGAAGGGGACGAATATGCGTCCGTATTACAATTTGCGCGTAACCGAATCATCGACCCATGGGAGGCATACGATTATTTCGGGCGACCCGGTCAAAGCGACCGATACAAAATGTTCATCACGGGATACCCGCAGTGGAAAGGAGTTTACGGATATGTTGACTTCGATGATATGCTCGAACGATTGCCCGGCGCTACTTGCCCGGCTTATCCGGTCGTTCTCCTAGATGAGGGGCAGGATTGTAGCCCTCTTCAATGGGCGGCTTTCCATTCGGTAGCCAAACGGGCCGAAAGGGTGTACGTTGCCGGGGATGATGATCAAGCGATTTTTGAATGGAGTGGAGCCGACCCACACGGGATGGCTGCATTTGCCGAACACACCGACAGCGAACACCGGGTGTTAGACCAAAGTCACCGCGTACCGAAGTCAGTGCTCACTCTCGCCAAGGGCACAATTCTGCAGCAGATGGATAAGCGAGTAGAGAAACACTTCGAGCCAATGGCCAACGAGGGTTCAGTTACGCGGTACGGCGATTTGTTTGATCACGATTTCAACAAGATGGTGTTACAGTCCGGCACAAGCATGATTTTGGTGCGCGATCGCTGGCGCATGAAAGAGGTGCAGAAAATCCTGCATGAGGACTTCATACCATACACCTCCAATGGAACCGGCCCTTATGAGAATAAGTACGCCCACGCGGTGCGCGGCATAAGGGCTTTGAACGAGGGGTGCGAAATGACCGAGCAACAGCGCCTAGCCGTCATGACAATTGGTAGGCCATCGACACAAGAGGATGCCAAGGAAAAGCGGTACATAAACATGGGCACTAAGCGCTGGCAGGATTGTTTGGTGTTGCCGTCTTACTTGATCAACTTCTATGAGAATGCGCCGCTGTTCGCTGAATCAAAGGTGTCCTTATCCACGATTCACGGCGCGAAGGGCAAGGAAGCCGACAATGTGCTAGTTGATTTGACACTCAGCGCTAAGGCTGAACACAGCTTGATGCTTGACCGGGACCCCGAATTGCGTGTCATGTATGTTGCCATCACACGCGCACGGGAAAATTTAATTCTTTGCGGGAGTAACCCCCTGCTTTAGGGAATAGTCATGAACAAATTAATATTCAACAAACCACACATATGGTTTGGTGCAAATCGGTGGTGGTGCACCAATGGGCCTTTGCTGATTGTTGGCCCCACGCCAAGGCAAGTGTACAACGATTTGCTGAGGTGTATCGCCAGAGCAAAAGAACTGGAGTGCGGAAAATGAGCTATGGGAAAGTTAAGGATTGGCGTGATGAAATAAGGCCCGGCGACATACTGATATACAACGGTAACCCGCGTGTAGTACGCCACGCCACTTATTGGCACGGGGGCTTTCTACATTGCGTTGATTTTGTTATACTAAAATGTTCTTGGACCAGAAGCGCGACCACATGTGTTAATAGAGTGGATTTAAAATCACGTAAATTCACCCCGTCTGGAAAAATGAAGACCAGTATGGCGTTGGTGGATAAACTTATAGCGCGAGATTTGCTATATGAAAATAGATTTAAACGCAAGTTGTTTTGTTGGGATGTGGTCGGGGTTGTGTCATGAGCATCCTTTCCCACCTCGCGGATTTCCAAATTGTGGCCCCAGATTGCGAAACCACCGGCCTGCACTGGTATAAAGACACGGCTTTCGGCATTGCGATCGCGGGATATGACGGGGTTGATATTGTGTCCGAGTACTTTGACTTCCGCGAAAAGCCGCGTGTTGTTGAGGTTCTCAAGCGCGAGTTGCCGCGTTGCAAGAAGTTAGTTAACCACAATCTTAAATTCGACGCGCACTTCATGCTGAACCTCGATATCCCGGTCCCGCTCGATAAGTTGGAGTGCACAAGTGTCCGGGCCGCTCTGATTAACGAACACGAAGAATCGTTCAGCCTTGACGCGCTGGGCAAAAAACACGTGGGGATGGGGAAGGTAGATATTTATGACGAACTGGCAGCAATGTTTGGGGGTCAGGCCACTAAGGGCGTTCAGATGAAGAACCTGCACCGGGCACCCTCAGCCCTCGCCGGTAAGTATGCAGTGGCCGACCCGATCATCGCCATTAAGCTCTGGTTGTGGCAGGAGGAAGAAATAAAACGCCAAGGGCTTGAACAGGTATGGGACTTGGAGCGCCGGTTGATGCCGATACTGATACAGATGGAGCGCCGGGGGGTGCGCGTGGACGTGGGACGGGCCACGGAGTCCGCCGACAACATAGATATACTGGTGGATATAGCCCAACAGGAGTTGAACGCCAACGCGGGGCGCTCCGTCAATGTCAACTCGCCCAAGCAGATGCGTGAAATACTACTCCCGGAAAAGGGTGAAGACGGTAGGTGGCGCATAGGGAACATCCTTCTTGAAAGCACAGGAACGGGTGCCCCGTCTTTGGATGCCGATGCCTTGCGGTCCCTTGATGAATCTGGGCACCCTCTGGCCAAGAACACCCTGCGTATACGGAAACTTATCAAGGGCAAATCATTCCTCAAGAACCACATACTTGGGCACGAAATTGGCGGGTATGTATACCCTAATTACAACCAGACACGTGGGGATAACGAAATGGGAACCGGCACCGGTCGATTCTCGATCGACGACCCTGCCCTACAACAAATCCCGGCACGGGACGTGGAAGTGGCTGAAATCGCACGTTCCTGCTTCATACCGGAAGACGGAGCGGAATGGTTGTGCCTTGACTACTCGCAATTCGAATTCCGCTGGTTCGCTCATTATGCCAAGAACCCGAAGATCATGCAGATGTATAAGGACAACCCGAATTCGGACTTCCACAAAATGGCTGCTGATTTAACTGGATTGCCCCGATCAGCCCGGTTTGCTGGTGACGCGAACGCAAAGCAAATAAATCTCGGCCTTGTCTTCGGAATGGGAAAGGGGAAGATGGCAATGGAAATGGGGCTTGATTATGAAGTCAAGACGGGCCGAGGCAGGGAATATTTGGTGGCTGGTGAAAAGGCGGCGGCCATTTTTGATAAGTACCACGAAAACATGCCGGGGGTGCAGGCACTGCTCGACCGCGCCGGTTCCATAGCCAAATCACGCGGGTTTGTAAAGACAGCGGGCAACCGGCACATCCGCTTCCCCGGAGGGCAGTACACACACAAAGCGGGCGGATTAGTGTTTCAGGGGACGAGCGCCGACTGTATGAAGTGGAAGATGGTGGAAATGTACGAGCCGTTGAAGAAGGAAGGCATCGACATACTTTTATCAGTGCACGATGAATTGGACTTTAACGTACCGATCGAGGTCAAGGGGTTGCTGCCTGAGATACAGGCGATGTATACTAGATTCGACGGCACCGGAGTCTGCCCCATTAAGTGTGACGTACCAATAACATGTGAGGCCGCATTTGGGCCAAACTGGTTTGAAGCGAGTAAATAAGGAGAACGAAATGGTAGAACGAGACAACAGCGGTTTGTTAGGTAACAACAATAAATGGGAAAAGGCAAATGACCCCAATAAACGGGGTTCCTGTATGGTGGGGGGAGTTGAATATTGGATTTCGGGGTGGGATAAAGAAAACCAATACGGGCCGTTCACATCCCTGTCCTTTACTAGAAAGGACGCAGCTTTCGGGGGTGCACCCAAACCACAACGCAGTGAACCAACGGGCAGACCGGCACCCCGCCCCGAAAATTTTGATGATGATATACCGTTCTAAAGGAGGCAGTGAGATGGAAGATGCAAAACTGGTAAAGATGTCGAAAGATTTAAAATTGATGGAAGATGAGGTGCTGGACGACTTCATTGATTTGAAAGAGGCCGAGGGCATGACACCCAAAGCCAAACGGGCGGACGATTTGGTGAACCAATTGGCCCGCACTATCGTAGCTGTTGAAAAACTTAGACTGGAGAAATGAAATGGCAAAGACAAATATAGTGGTTGATTTACAGTTTGGTTCATGTGGTAAGGGTCTATTGGCTGGCTGGTTGGCCGAGCGTTCACAACCCGATACTGTAGTTGCTGCATGGGCACCAAATGCCGGACACACCTACATCGACACGAACGGGCGTAAATTCGTCAACATCGCGCTGCCAAACGGCATCATATCAAAGCGCCTAAAGCGCTTGCTGATCGGGCCGGGTTCCGTCATAAACCCCGAATTGTTGATGTCGGAAATGACACACTACTTTGAATTCCTCACGGGTGTCAACATCATGATTCACGAAAACGCGGCTGTTGTGACGGAAGACCACCGCACTGATGAAGCACAAGGTATGGTCGGCATCGGCAGCACCATGAAGGGTGTCGGCGCAGCCACAATCCAGAAAATCCAACGTCAGACAGACCCGGCAAAGCAGAACACAGCGCGTGAAATGTTGCGCGGGACACCCCTTGAGGGCTTTGTTGTCGACCGCTGGGAATATGCCGCCGCTGTGGATAAGGCGGAAGTGATGCTGGTTGAGGGCGCACAGGGTTTCAGCCTCGGTATCAACTCCGGCTTTTATCCCTATACCACAAGCCGGGAGTGCACCGTTGCACAGATCATTTCGGATTGCGGCCTACCTCTGTCGGTGTTGGATAAAGAGAATTGCGCCGTTTGGGGTGCGGCCCGCACCTTTCCAATCCGAGTGGCTAACCGGTTTAAAGACGGGGTTCAGGTTGGTTGGTCTGGACCCTGCTACCCTGACCAAGACGAAATCGATTGGAGCGATCTTGGTATCGAACCGGAGCTTACCACTGTAACCCGTTTGCCGCGCCGAGTGTTCACATTCTCATACGAGCAAATCAAGGACGCGGTGCGGATGAACGGGGCGGACAAAATCTTCCTCAACTTCGGTAATTACATGCAACCGTCTGCTTTCACCGATATGATTGACCGCATCAATGCGGAAAGCGGGGCCACGGTCGAGCTTATCGGTTTGGGTCCGACATATAATGATGTGTTTGCCCTGTATGATTCAGCCTCAGCAGTCAAAATGATGTGTAAGGGAGGGGGCAAATATGTCGAGCCAAAATAACAGTCGTAAAGTTATGGCCATCGAAGCGTTAACCGATGAGCGGGAGTTTCAAGACAAAAAATTCGGCGCTTTGGATAACGGTGGGGGCCATGATTTGGGGTCTTGGATAATCCTGATAGAAGCCGAGTTGGCAGAAGCTAAATTGGCCATCATCAAGGGTGGTTCAGGTAGGAATTCACTTAGGTCGGAGTTAATACAGGTGGGGGCTTTGGTGTTGGCCACACTTGAACAGCACGGCACCACCGACCCGCACGAAGGGAGGCAAATTTAATGAGCACACCAACAAAAATCGGCTTGCAAGACTTATTACGCGCCAGCCATGTGAAGCGTTGGCACTTGTGTAATGTTAGCAAGGAGCAAACACTCGCTGACCACGGTTACATGGTCGCAACAATCGCGTTACAGTTGTACCACCACATAATGCAGCCCACGGCGGCCAACACGACTTTCCTGGCTGGCCACGAGATCGCACTCCTAACGATGGCGGCCCTATACCACGATGCTACCGAGGTTCGAACGGGTGATATACCAACGCCGGGCAAACGGCTATTGAAAGGTATCGCCGGGTCAACTTTATTCGATAGCATAGATAATACTCTCCTTCCCGATCTACCCTTCATGGGCATACCGCGCAGTGAGTGCTCACATCTGTCGGACTTTGTGGAAATGGCCGATAAAATCGAGGCAGCAGCATGGATTCGCGAAAATGGTGTTGGGCCAAGGGCCATGGAGGTGGCCGACAAGTGCTGGTATAGCATGGAAATGTTGGTTTCTGAATTTGAATTGGAAACCAACGGCCCTTGGCGCAGTGCTGTGAATCTGGTGCTTGAAGCATTGATGTGCCCCCGCCTGAGATCGGACTTATCATGAGGCCCGGTGAATTTTTTAGGGATGAGGAAGATTTCCAGAAGTGGGTGGTTAAGGAAATCGAATCGTACGGGGGGCATACACAATCACTTACCGGGGACGATAAATACCCCGGTATTCCGGACTTAACCATGGCAATAGAGCAGCGCGAAATATGGGCTGAAGTTAAATTGTACCGTAAAAACCACGAAGTACACTCAACCGTGGCGGATATGGTAAAGGGCGGGAGGGAATTGACGGCCCAGCAGCGCGATTGGTTGCGGAGGCGGTGGTACGTTGGTAATAGTGTGTGCGGGGTGTTATTTGCTTGGAAAACAGCGAATGAATGCCGGCATGTATCATTTATTCCGATTCAGGAGTGGGTGCCGATATTGAACAGCTGGAGTTTGGCGGCCCTTATTTTATCAAATTACACGGACACTCTGGATAGATTCATTTCTGGAAAATCAAAGGTTCACACGCTGTTCGCCCGGAAATTCGAACACTCGTGGGTTACGCCCGGCGCTCGAAATGCGGGACATCCTTAAAGTCACCATTCCAGTTCCCGCCCCACGAATTCTTGGGGGACAGGGATTCCCAATAATCCCCGACTTTTTGCAGGGCCTCTTTGGTACAGATGTACGCACCAGAGGAATCAAAGAAGTTAAGATCACCAGCCAACTTTTTGATGTGGTAGCCATTCATGGTCTTGCTGCGACCGGTCTTCACGTAAATCTGCTGCATTTCAATGGGGCGAAGCAATTCGCCAGCTGTAACAGTCCACCCCTCGGCTGTGGCAAACACCACCAAACGGGTAAAATCCAGCAGGAATGCCGCCTGCTCGTTGATACGGGCGCTCATTTCTTACCCTTCATGGCCATGGACACACCTTTTTCAGCGGAGCGACCGATGAAGTATGCCGACATAACAAGCAGCAACATTTGTCCAAGCAACTCAACATATGCCTCGGCAATTCCGACACCAAACGCGCTGACGATAGCAAAAATGGTAAACAACGCTATCAGGAATACCAGCACCAAGGGGCGAACGTTTTTGGACAGCCAAGAATCCGACATCATATCTGCTTTCCACCGATCGGTGACTTGGACTGAGGCCGCTTTTTCAGCTTCTAATTCGGCCAAGGCCATTTCCACAGCAAACCCTTGCAGCACCTCTTCGTGTTGCATTTCGGCCTTTTTCAACGCCACGATGTCAGCGGGTGTCGGGTTGTCCGGGATTTTTACCCCGATCTTTTCCTCAATGAATTCCTTACCCTTGGCCTGTATGGCGGACGACAAAAGGCCCATGCCATTAGCGGCAAGAGTCGACAATAATGGAACTAAAAATGGCAACATACGTTTCTCCTTATCCTTTAATCCAGTGCCAAACGGCGTAGATTGCCGCTACAACCGGGGCACCCCACACTATCATGGCCCGGAACCCTTTAACGCCCTTGACAAGGGCCACAAGTTCAGTAGTGTTTTCGGCTATCTGTTTGGTCAGCGCGGTGTTTTCCGCAACAGCCTGTTCCAAATTATCGATTCTTTCATGCGCTCGCTTATCTTCCATTGTGGCTCTCCGTTAGGGTACGTAAATGTGAGTGACGGGTTTACTACAAAATAAATCCTTGCGTAATTCAGGCGAGCGGATGTTCATTTTTCACAGTGCCTTTTATCGAATGGAGTGAGGAAATTTTTACAAAACCAGAGAGCGAGATCATGCCGCCGATGTGTAGAGTGGTATTTGTGCCGAATCACTCTCGCGGTAGAAAGAAATTCACGAGGTAACTCAACAAATGCAACAGTAAGTACGATCCAGTTAAGCAGAGTATCAAGAACAAGGCCAACGGAAAGAATAAAAAAACATATCCAGCGTACTGACCAATGAAGCAGAAATATTTCATCTTGCACCTCTCGCATTTTCATCAGCGCCACGAAGAAAACGAACGTCATGACAAATAAGAATATTGACACGGCGAACCAATAAAGAACGTGCATCAGGGTTACTCCTCTGAGCGGGTCAAGCAGGCTGAACGTGCTCCACAGTGTGGTGATGGTTTCGATCATAGTGCCTCCATTTGTAAACGAAGCGCGGTTATTTGGGCATCGTGGTCTTTTATCTTTCTATAACCCAGATTGGCAACGTAAAGTTGTGGTTCTGTATATCCAAGAGTTGTTGCTTTCGTAACAGCTTCAAGTAATGCCCACTCTCGAACAAAGCGATTCATTTTTTCTTTTGTTTCAAGGGCGTTAATCTGAGTTAACAGGGTATCTTTTTTCTGCTGAGTGGTTTGAGGTGGCGGTGCAAGAATAGCATCAGCTTCCGCATCATCAATCTTCACATAACCAACAGGCCATCCAACCATAAGATGCTCATAGCCTTCTGGTATTTGGTGGACTTTGTTAGTTGAATCTTTATATTTAATTTCCATTTTGTTTTGTCCTTTAACGAAGTTCTTGTGCGTATAACATACTACAGTTAGATACTGTCACCACATAAGATGTACCTATCGGAATAGGTATAGTACCAATACCTGTCCACGAAGTGTAAGCACCTCCTGGAGTCATGTAGTAGATGTATATCCCCACACCCCCATTTAAAGAAACTGTCGCAGTAGCACTGTTATTACTATTGATAAAAATAGCCCTGAACTCTATTGGTTTGCCTGTAGTATTGTAATAAGTTGTTCCAGCGGTTCTAGTCACATCCTGCCAAGTCTGCCCATACCCCAAACTACTCATCGCAGTTAAAGCGTTGCCTCCTGCTGGCTGAATAGTGCTAGGGTCAGTTGCCCATGTTCCTGCTGTAGCTTGTGTTGACTCAATATATCCTACTACACGGTAAGCTACACTTGTTCTAGCAGTTGTTGAGTAAGCTACAGTGGCACTATCCGCTGCGCCAGCTCCACCTTCTGCGGTAGTGGTAATTAATCCCGTTTCTGATAAATCAGTCCCACCGGCCATATTGACTACAGCTAACTCTCCTGTACCGGCATTGTTAATTACCAATACAGCAAGCCGTGATTGAACTGCACTTGTAGTTCCAAGAGTTGACCCTGAACTTACTACTAAGGCTGCTGGGTCAACAAGAATAGTAGTAACTGTACCATCCCCCAAAGTGGCAGACCTGAAGTCTAAGTAGACCGCTGACATATCTATTGTCAGAGCACTAGAGGCTGCAGTTGCGGTGATAGTGGGTAGTTTGGTTGATGCCGTTGCCGCTAATGTAGTAGCGTTAGTGGCCAACGTTGCTGTAGCCGCATTCCCTGTACAAGATGACGAAGTAAACGCATTAACAGATGAGCTTATCCATGCGGCCAAGTTGGTAAAGCTCAGGCGATTTAGTAGACCGGAAACGCTGTTCCAGATGCCAATTTCATCAGCGCCAACGGGGGTGGTTTTGTTTGTGGCCGCGTGGATTGAGTCCGCGATCGGGATAACGGTGGTCGGCGTATCGGTGTTCACCAACGCTGTTCCGGTGGAGTTCCATCCCAACACCTTGTAAGCCTCCGCCGCTGGCAATCCCGCCGATACGCCAACGGAAGATACAGCCAGCGACACCCCCCGGCCCAATTCCTCGTCATGCTGTTGCGCTATCATGACCAGCTTATCGAAAACATCCTCATGCACTTCGGGGAAGAAGGATGCTTGATTTTTTATATCGGTACTCTGCAGTACGGGAACGACGCGGAGAATGACCATGGGTATGGTGTTCGCCAAAGCTACGGTAAGGGTCACATTACCCCCCGCGTCTTCCCCGGCACCACTCACTGTATAATCAGTGTTCAATATCAAAGTTGATTCAACCCCCGACACCAACTTGGTGACAACCAACTCACTGGCGTTGTATATTTTGAATGTATATGGATAAACGGTAGTTGCACCGTTACCGGTGTAATCCATCCTGTTGTTGTTTGATGATATGGTCATGTTTTAATCCTTTGGTGGCCCAGCCACTAATGGTATTGGGTTTATCGAACCGTGATCGGCATCGTACATCATTCCTTCAACCAGCCTCTGCAATTGCCCTGCGGGGTAATGGAACAACACCCCCGCCGTTTTGTTAAGAGCCTTCCACAACGCCGAATCCGCCTCCCCTTGGCCAATCTGCTTCGTTAACTTAGAAGCCGAAGAGAAGAATTGTGCGCCAGCTGGCCCCTCATAACCGTAAAACCCCTGTATCGCCCCGCCCAATTCCCTTGCCAGTAACACCGGGCCGGTCATATAAGCCAACTGCTGCAGGGCCATTTTCTTCAAAAGCTTGTCTTCATCATCTTCGAGCGCACCCTTAAGAGCGTCACGTATCAACATACTCAACACAGCGGGGATTGTGTACAAAAGCAACATATCCACTGCAAATCTACCAGCTTCATACGGGTTTGTTAAATTGTTCTTCCTGTACGATTCGGCAGTCAGGTTAAAAGTCGTATTGAAGTATGAATAAAAGTTCGTCCACAACTTTTGGGCCGGGCCTCCGCGCTGAACTGCGGACATATCTTTGATCTGCCCTCCACCCTGCGAGTCTAACACAACCTGATCGGCTACCGCAACCGCTTTGGTCTCATCGCCATTAAACTGTTCCATAGCCCCTTCATAAGCACCCAACCAAGTTGGAATATCGACCACTTGCTGCATCTTAACGATCATGTAGAAATAACTATCCTGCACCGGGGCCAGCAAACCACCTGACGACACTTGGTTCCTGATTTCATTAATCTCACGCGATTGGGTGATGGAACGCTCCTGCATGATCTTCGATTTCTCGTACACCCACTTCACGGAATTTTCCATATGAGCGGCATCACCCAGCCAGCGACCAACACCCTTGGCGAACGGAACAACCCCGGCCCGTACGATCGATTGTGTTATGCCCAACGGTTGCATCAGAGCGGTCGATACGTTCCAACCCATGGAAGCAATAGTGGTTCCCTTGCGCAGCCAGTTAAGCGATTTATCCACTTGTGTTTGGGCCGGGATATCGCCACCCGCTATGTCGCGCAAGGCCGAACGGAATTGTTGATAAACTTCATAACCGAAATGGGCAACCATCGATGATTGCACCCTCGGATTACCGATAACCCGGTTCAAGTCGATCAACGTTTCATAATGTGTAATGTCGTGTATTGTTTCGCTCAGTGCTTCGGTGATCACACCAAAATCCAAACGCACCGGCATTTTGACGTTTGCAACACGGTTTATCCGTTCACCATGGGCGGTTGATGCCCTTATCGCGGCACCATGCATCGCTCTATCAGCAGCTTCCTTGGCCAAGTTGGCATATGCTTTGGGGGATTGGCGATCGTCGTACGATAGTGGAAAATAACCACCCCGGTACTCACCAAACGGGGTCAGGATTGTAGCGGCCTGCACCTTCTTCGGTGCGATACCGTCCACGCGCTTTGCCAACGATTCGACTTGGGGCCAGTATGACTCGAAATGGTCAAGCACACCCTGCACAAAATCCCAATCCTCTTTGGTCAGGGGAGCTAGAATCGCTTCCACCTGTTGGGTTGTCCACTGATACCCGTCCATTATGCGCTGGCGGTTACCTTCATTGCCCCAATTCAGGGCCACCATCAAGCGACCGGCCTTGCTGAGGCTATCGTTTATTTCAGATATGAACTCCTTCTTGTATATCCCGCTGGCGAAAGTCCCGGCGCTCAAAGTTGTGGCCAGCACTTTGGCCTTCTCACTGACCGTGACGTATGGTTTGAACAACTCACGCAACTTATTATTAGAAACTTCGTGCATCATCGCTTCCGCCGCCGCCGCCTCGTTTATTGGCCAAATGATCGACTCCCACACCGGGCCACCATCCACAAAGCCGTCCATTTCACGGGCCAAGCTGGATATCTTACGGTGCGCGGCAAAGAAACCAGCAGTTGCCGTTGCCAACGCCTCCTGTGGCAATCTAGTTTCACGCTGGCGGGATTCGGCATGGCGGGCGTTAATAGCCATGGTTTCATCGATAAGGGTGATAGTGGCATTTAACTCCCGGCCTGCCTTCGATTTCAATAGCTTGTTCTTCAAAGTGGCAAGGTGTTTGATGTGTTTGGCCGCATCGCTGACACCTACAAGCTCGTCGTAAGTCATTTCTTTCCAAGGCTTGCGATACGCTTCGTTCAGCATTTCGTCAGTCAGATTGATCTGTGCGCCCTTAGCCTTTTGATCTTCGACCCACTGCACCAGCGATTTGCGCTTGTTTGCGTCCTTGGTGGTCATTCTGCTGAAATCAAACCGCTCAAGGATAGCGTCGATTTGTTCAAGGTAGAAATCACCTGCACGACCCAAACGCTCACGGACAGCCGATTCTTCGAAAGTGCGCATAAACTTGGATATGCTCTCAACATCCGCCTTGGCTTTCTGGGCCTCGCGGTACAGTTCGAGATTCAACAATTCCTTTTGCTTGTGGTAAGCGGCGATACCATAGTCACCTTTGTGTACGGCCTTGATAGCTTCCTTGGACGCGTTGCGGGAGCCAATAAGGTAGGTCTGTGGGCTGATGTTCCGGATACGCATACGGGCTATGGTGTCCACAGCGATGCCCCGGACCACCGACAGGCGGGGTATCGCCGTTTGCAGCGACTCCATCCCTGCGGTACGGGTAGCCCGGCCCTCGCGTACAACGGCTGAGACCATCGGCTTGGACTCGCGCTGGCGTTTACGCAAAGCCTTTAACTCCATAACCAGAACCTCAGAGCGGCCCGGCCCCATCACGTACTTACGGGCCTCTTCCTCAATTGTGCCATCGGTCATTATGTCGCCGTACAACTCTTTCATGCGGACATCCGTCTGTTCATCCACATATTCTTTATATGGGCGGGCTTCAATGAGCGACTTCACCATATGGTCAACGGAAGTGTACCCGTGCTGCTCAGCAACCGCCTGCGGAGGCAATCCCTCCTTGGAGCGGTAAACATCAAGGTTGTGCAAGGCTTGGAGTGTCAGGTTTTCGGCGTACTTTTCGGGATAAGCGGCGTACAGATCGTCACGGGACAGCTTGTTGCCGTCTTCGGCCAAGAAATCCATCAGGACATATTCCGGCTGTTTGGACACCTGCTCCGCAATCTGGTCGCGGATTTCAACCCAACGACGCTTCCATTCAGCTTTCTGTTCCCGCTGCATCTGCTTCATGACTTTCTGCTGCAACTCGTCCTGAGCGCGGGAAGAAGCATCGGCCAACAGCTTACCGTAGGCGGCAAATTCAACCTCGGACATTCCAGCATCTTCCTTGGTCGCGAACACCGGCACAATTTCAGCTTCCTTCTTAGCGGACTCTATCGCCTCCTGTGTGGCAAACATCCGGTCGAAAACATCGCGGATTTCAGGATTGATGCGCACATTCAGAGCGGAAACGGTTTTGTATAAAGCAGTCATCCACGCACGGATACGGGCGAACGCCCCGCGCAACTCGACGGATGGGGCCTTGCCCTCCATGAAGTACATTTCAATGGCGCGGGCGAACTGTTCGTGCTGCTCAACGGTAATATCATCAAGATTAGCTACAGCCGCCGCTCTTGTTTGGGTTGACGGGAACAATATTTGCACTTCGCCCTCGATTTGTTTCCCCATGGCAATATCATGCATAACGGCGTGATCATAGCCCAGCGACTCAAGTTTGTCGACCAATGAGTTAACTTCAGCTTCACCATGTAAATCAGCGTCAAATATGGATGCGGGGGTATACTGCCCGTTATCCATTCCTAAAGCCTTTGCTTCCCTCATAACAACATCCGCTGGGGCCGGATTTTTAGCCATCATCACCATGGCTTGGGCACTACCCCCATCCACCGCGTAAGTTTTTGCCAATTCTTCATTAGCGGAAGCGTACACAACCCCACTTATTTTGCTTCCGGGGGTGAATGTTCCAGAATGGTAAACAACGGGTTCAGTCTCCCCTTTAGCGCCCAACCATTTCGATATTTTACCTAAGTCGTCCAGCATTTCGGCCCGCTGATCGCCATCTTTAAGTTCTGAACCCATCATTGTTTTCAATGATTCCCAACCGGAGGGCGAGGCGATGTCGCGCAACACTTCAAGGTACAGGTGACCACTTTCGTGTATGAAGGTGGAGAGATCGGAGTTTTCCATCATCTTGATGCTGATCTTCTTGTCTGGGCCAATGGAAATATAGCCCTTTACTGCCGATTCCGGGAACGGGTTCTTCCGCTTAACCTGACGGTACAGCCCTTTCGCCTTGTTGGCCGCAGTCAGAAAGTCCGCACCCTCACCACCGCCCTCGATCGTGGTTTCGCCCCTCGCCTTACGGGCGGCATCAAAGAAACTCGCGCCCTCGGTAGCATCAGCAACCACCGGTTTTGGACTGATTTTGTTCTTGACGGCATCAGCCAAGCGATTGAGCTTCTGCATGGGGGTTTCGGTCTGCATGTACTTCCCATCGGAAGTCGGCCTGTTGATCAGCGTAAAGCCCTCGTGCGCCTTACCAGCAATAAAACTACCGGCACTCCACCCCTCTGTGTCTTTGGGCAACACGCTCTCGTATCTGTATTTTGGACCAGCCGCCGCCAATTGCCTTTCGCTGGGTTCTTTGCCCTTGCCCACAATCGGCTCATCAACATACCTACCGGTTATTTTATATAACTTCCCTGTAGTGTTCGACTGAACCACGTCTTCAGACTGAAATATGAACGCACCTTTTTTAACGTATTCCTCAGTAAGGGCTTTGGTGCGTTCAACTCGGTCGGCGATTTTTTCACGCAGCCCCATGGCAAAGTTACCAAGCTCTTGGGCCACTTTGTCGGCTTTCGTGACTTCCGTTGGGTCAGTCACAGCCTTCATGAAATCTTTATAATCTTGTTTATATGCTGGTATATCCAGTGCTGCTAAATCCGCCTCCGTTCCACGGGCAATATCGACACCATAACGCTCGAACAAGGCCAACGGGTCAGCGATTCCAAGCTTCTTTGACGTTGTTTCGAAAAACGCGGCCATCCCGATCGCGCTGGTGTCGGCGGTTGACTGTTCATATCCGATCTTCTGCAGACGGGAGGATATTTCATCGCGGAGGGACTTTGACTTCTCGGATTCCTCCTTCACCAGTTTATCCGCATCCTTCTGCATTTCCTCCGCTTCACGGCCATTCATCATGTCGGACGATTCTTGGCGGATTTCCTTTGAGAAAAACGCGTTGTGCTCAGTGGGCGCTAACTTGACAGCGTAATCCGCCATCGAAAGGCGCATGGTGGTGTCGCCTTTCAACGCGTTGTCGTATTCCTCAGTACTGCCCCACACTTGACGAGCGACTTCCTGTGGGTCCAAATTCTTGTTTTGGAAATAAGTGCGCCATTGGGTTGCATCAATAAACACATCGGGTGCGTTGGGGCCAACGACTTGCTCGGCCAAATCACGAACCGTATCGGGAGATTCCTTTGCTAGCTTTGATTCGGATATGGCACGCCCCAACTCGACATAATAATTTTGGTTTTGGGCAGCGACTTTAGCGTCGCGCATTCCAGAGTACAAACGACTGCCACCTGTCGGTATCCCCATAGCAGCCATGGAACCGAAAAAGGCATCCTTCGCTTGGCTACCAGCCTCAGCTAAATCCTTGCCGAAATCGTCCGGGGCGAAGATTTGATCGGACGATGCCTGTGCAACTTCACGACCCCCGGCAGCGACCATGGATTGCATGAATTCTTCAAGGGCCTCGACAGATGGGGCGGCAACAAAACCGGCAGCTGCTGCTTTCAAAGCCGCCGATGTGGTTGGCTTTGTGAGGGCCAATTTTATCTGGTCCATGACGGCTTTTTTGGCCACATCAACGCCCATGGCCCTACTCACCACATTCTTTACTCCCGGAACCAATGACATAACAGCGGCGGTGGAAGCGGTTTCTATCGTGGCGTTTATTGTTCCGGCCAGCTTTGCCACATTTCTGGCGGTTCCGATGTCAACCCTTACACCATTCACATCCTTCATATTGCGAATGTCATCAAAAATTAGTGGCGCTTCCTGACGATACGAATATGCGGCACCGGACACCATAGAACCGGCAGTCATACCGAATGCAAAACCTTGTTTGGTTATTTCCGGATTACCCCTGCTAACAACGGCACCAAGCACACCAAGTGTTATGGCTGCAGTGGAGCCGCCCTTTAAAGATTCGATAGTGCTTCCGGCCATCTGGGTGATGCCTGACGTATTCACACGAGCAAGATATTCCGAGTTGCTTTCAGCGTCCCCGTACTTTGATGCACGGTGCATCATGTCGCCGCCTAATTTCTCGCGGCGGGCGGTTTCGATCGGGGACAGTGTTTCGCCATTCAACTCACGCAACAACAGACCAGAGCGCTCCTTCATATCGCGCTCGTTCTCGTACGACTCACGCACGGAGTTTGTTAGTTTCTCCAGATAACTCCAGTTATCACGCTCAGCGGCAACCAAAGAAGCAGCATGGGCCGGACTTTGCGCCAGCCAGCCAGCCACGATCGGGGACTCAGTTCTGAACTTTTCAGCATCAAAGTCATTCGCGGACATTTTTGCTTCGATTTCATCTAGATTGGCTTCGATAACATCCTGTGGCAAGCCGGTTTTCTTGGCGGCATTGAGCAGGCGCACAGCTTTTTGCTGGTCGGGTCTGTCCGGGGCGGTAACAGCCAATTCAAGGCGACCGGGTTCCTTTTCAGACAACGGGCGCGAATCAACAGCGCCCGTGAACTGATTATACAATTCACCCATTATCTGCCGCCCTTCTTAATCATTTTTGGCCCGTCATTCAGTATTTCTATGATGGCATCATCACTCATGTTCAATTCACCGGCAGCTGCTGCCCTTTCAAGTCTGCGACCTAAAAACGCTTCGGCCTCCGCTTGCGTGGCACCTTGTGGGATAATGCCCTTGCTTCTGGCCCAATTAACCAGTCCGCCTTTGACATTCGGGGCTATGTTTTCAGCTGGGATGTACGCCCGCTTTTTATCGTCCTCGGACACAACTATGGCGGGTAATTTCTTGTCACGGCCCCAAGAGTCAATGAACACTTCCTTCGTTAGGGTTTTCCTGATTTCTGTTTGTTTTTCTTCATCCGTTGCCTTACGACCCTTGGCCAGTTCTAACCGTTGAACAGCCACAGATGCCGCATCTGAGAAACGCATCAACTCTTCGCGCTCAGTGCCATTTAAATCTTTGTACCCGTCCTTCTTCTTGTACAACAAATACGCGTTGTTCACGGTTTCTTTGTCAGTTTGCATAGCCGACAAATGCGCGGTATCACCCTTGCCCGCTGCTTCCCTGATGGCTGTGACTTGACGCAAAGCGTTATCATAGTGTGTGTTATCGAACACCGGGCGATACATGCGCAACATATCAGCGTCCGTCAATTTTGCTAACTCTTGTGCAGGTTTGAACATAAACTCTGTCCACACCTTGCTGTCGTGACTTGGTTCTGTTCCTTCCTTCATATGCTTCAATCTTTGCTCAATTGCAGTGCGCTCGTGGGGTGACATTTGATACCAAATATCCGGTTTAATGACCCTAACCGTCCCTGCCTTTTCCGCATCTGAGGATGCTATGATGAAGTTGTCATTCTTGCGTTGGGTCTCGAACCTTTTTTCACGCCCAAAACTTTCATCCAGCAATGCGACAGTAGCCTTGCGGATATCGGGGTCGGTGATTTCATTGGCCGCTTTGTTTCTGCCTTCCCAATCCGCAACGGACATCATCACTTTGTCGTGTTGGCGCTGGGACTCACCACGCACATTCCCGATATGCAACTGTGAATTGATACTCTTGATGTCATCAGCACCCACGATTTCTTTTTCATGAATTTTGAAGTAATCCTTGGCCATGAGGTCATTACCCTTGGCCAACATAACTTCCACAACCGATCGGTGGGTGGCACTGGCCAATGCCTTTGATTTCTCGGCAACCCACATATCGTCGAATCCATTATTCTTCGCGTGGGAAGTCAAAGCCGCCTGCTGCCTTTGTATTGATATTTCTATGTTTTGATCAGCGATCGTTGCCCCCATAGCATCACCGGGCTTATATAAATCGGCGGCAGCAGCTGCATCATTTTTCGCCTGCCCAACATATGTTTCTGTTACTTGGTTTGTGTACTTCTGTATTTCACCAGACGAGTGGTGTTCCATACTGGTGTACAGAGCGGCCCGGCGCGAAGAAGATGAACGAGCAAACATCGCTTTTTGGGTATCATTGCTCAGTCCATCGGCTATTTCGCCAAGGCTTTTGTTGTATTCAGCATCAGCGTCCCTAGACGCACCGGCAGCGTCTTTACCAACGTAAGTCTTTTTATACTTCGAATCGGTTTCCGCAGCCGCTTTGGCGGCTTTCAAGTCGGCCTCAAAAAATGCTGTGTTATCGGCTTTCCCCTTTTCTTCAAGATATACTTTTTCTATGGCATCAACAACCTTCGGGATACCGCTATCAAACGCACCAGCAGGGGCCAAGGAAGCCCTTACCTGTGGGTTCGGATTTATCTCCCCAGATGGAGCTTTGGCTTTAGGTACAATAATTGTCATTTTTTATACCCGCTGTATACGTTAGCGGCCCCGGTTAATAAACTCGCTCTTGCCCTGTTTTCGCCCATTTTCAACCCCAATTTGGCCGACATTTCATAATCACCTGCCTGTGCGATAAAACCCCACGCCTCACGGGCTGCATTATTTTTTATCATCAGGTTTTGTATTTCGGCGGTTGCCATTGTGTCGGCCTGTACATCTGCTGCTGACCCGGAACCAATATCTATGCCCTGCGCAGCCATTGCCGCCCGTTGGGAACCGACCATTGATTTGGCCGCAACTTGGGTCCTGACCATACTGAATTTCCCTCTGGATACCGCATCCTCGGAATTTTCAAGCGCAGTCTTGGCGTTTTTGCGGTATATGGCAGCGTTGTACTCGCTTTCCTCAACGGCATCACGCGCCCCGCTTATTGCAGAAGCTGCTGCTAAAACAACTAATGGCCAAGCCATGTTAACCTCCCCCGCCAAGATTACCGTTGGGAATGACAGCCAACACTGTCACTGGCAACGGGTCTTTTTGCTGTATGAATATCTGACCACCCTTGCAATACGTGCTATCCACCCCGATGTTTATCAATCCCGTAACAAGGGCGGTCAACTCACTGTAATCCTCGTCTGACCTTTGCTTGTATTCAAATAAATGATCGGCATCCGGTCCAGCGAAGATACCACGGGACGATTCTACCATGATGTTGACATTGGTTACAAGTGATTCCTTATTCAACACCGTTTTCTGATCGTCACTGTCTATGGCCAAAGTTTCCATATCAGCAGTTATTGGCAAACCGGCGTGAATAACTGAATAAAAGCCACCTAGATCAGCTATTACTCCAGCGGTGGCCGTCATTAGTGGGGCATCAACCCCGTTTGCCACCACATAGCCATCACCTAATATAGATAGTGCTTCGCCCTCCAAATGACCAAGCCCGGATATGGTATCGACCGCCCTAGAGAAATTGGATAGAGCCACTCCACGGTAACCCACGGCAACGTTATTCACGCTTCTTACGGTAACAACGGTTGTTGATGTGTAGGCCGTAATATCGAATTTTTGCTTTACACCAGTTCCATCATCCATTACTATTCTGTTACCAACATCACCAGCTGTGAAATACGCTGCGCTTGCTGTCGCCGTTAAATTTTCAGTGTGGTCCCAAAGAGTACCACCAGTAATGGTGATAGTTAACGCTGCATTTAGATTCCTGCCATCATACGTCAGCCCGCAATCAACAAAGAAAGAATCCAAAACCACATCCACCACTTCTCTGGAATGCATTCTTTCTATGTACCTCTTTTCGACCCCGTTGATTATTCTGTTCACGATGAAATACGCCGCATCTTCCCTGCCCTCGGAAATTGCTATCGTTGATTCAAATAAGCCACTGGCCGCAGTGTCGTGCTTGTGCCAACCCCATAATTGTTGGGATTTTATGTATGTAAGGCCCAAAAGTGCACCATCGCTCATTATCGCCCAAACAATAGAATCCGGGGTCTTGGAATAGGCCCAATCAACAACGGTTCTGCCCTTGAATAAATGCGTAGCAAACAGAGTTACATCATCACCCTTGTAACCATCGGTGGCTAAATCAAAGCCCAAGCTGTGTACAATTGAGCCGTGCGTTTGTACATACAACACTTCACTGCCTATCAGCAATGGGTGCAGGCTGGCCGCTCCGTTACTTGATTGTTGAACGGGGTTTATGTTGCCCGGAGTAATGACGGTAGTGGGGTCCCCCACTGTCCACTCACCTTCCTCCGTAAGCATTATCAGAGTTCTCAGCCCGATAATACCCACCACCTTATTGACAGATGTGCCCGCCAAATTGAATGTAACAGAATCATCGTCCCTGAGCGGGGTGGATATCATCAAGTTATTATATATGTCTGATTTCGACATCACCACGATTTCTGGATTATTGGTGGTTGCCGCGTAAATCCTTCTGCCTTGGAAATAACCGACCAGCGAGGGCTTGTTCCCGGCACCCGTGAATGGAGTTTTGTTTTCAGGGGGCCTTTCCCCGGACAAGGGGCTTATGTTGTTGTCGTTAAAAGTGGTCGAAGCGGCTATACCTATCCACCCATACGCGCCGTTGCCGGGGGTTATCTCCTTGTAAACATAATAAAAATCAGCGCCTGTGACGGCACCAATTGTTATCACGTTGGGTGCGGCCAACGTGGGTACACCGCCGGTACACGAGAAAGAAGCAGACGGCAAACTTTCCTCGCCCGTATCATTATCTATGGCGATCACTTTGTATCTATAAACAGTAGTCCCGGCAGTCCCATTTACTGCAGAAGAACCAGCGGGAGTTCCGATCGCTGGCACAAACACTTCCGGCACAAGAGTCCACTTGACGTTACTGAATCTCGATAAATTAGCAGTGTCGTATGACACATGCGCTATGGTGATTACGTCGGCTGATTGAGTAAGCCGCAGTGAGAACAAATCGGCCTCGGCATAAGTGGTCGGGACTTCCAAAATGTTACCAGTTAGAGCGTACCAATAAGTGGCGTTCGGCGGGATGAAATTTATGTGTGCTACTTTACAGTAATATCGGGTGCCACCAGAAGTGGTCAAATCACCAACCGTGTAATTCGTGGCACCGGACCACGCCGGGGCATCCGTGTTTGTGACCAAGATTTGTGCGCCGTCTTTCACGAATCTTATGTAGTTGTGACCAAACTCAATAGCGTAGGTTTGATTTATGCTATACTTGAATGGTACCAATCTGGATTGCCTTGTGGAGTCTTTAGTCTCAATAACAAATTCGGTCCCGGCGCGGTTTGAAACACCTCCGTGTTTGTGAACAACAAAATTCCTGCAAGTTTTTAACCCCGTGGCGTACTTCGTCTGGTCCGCCCTTGCCCATAATGAAGGGGCAATCTCACCACCGGCAAAAGACCGCTGTATTATGCCGCTCACGATCTAGCCTCTATGGTTTCACAATATGGAAACTCAATCTGGTTACCCTCGTTGGCCGCCACATTTTGTGCTTGTATCAAGGATGTTTCATATATACTTAACGCGTGGTTGATTGCAGCCTTTGCGTTGTTGCCCGTTAAGGACGGAGCAATTTTCGACCCCAAAAGCCAAGATAAAGAATTAACAAACTTCGCGTTGAATAGCGCGGTATCGGTAATCTTTGCTGTAATTTCAGCCAAGGCCAATTCAAGATTGGAATAAACCAGCTTTCCAGAAGCATCGGAAGTTATGATGAATGGTTCCCTGAAATAATTGGACACCCCGATATCGGGCGGCACAACTCTTCTGACTTTGGAGCAATCGGAAGGGTATCTGTATGAGAAATACCACGTTGGGGTGGGGTCCGATGCCACAAGTGCAAGAGTAACCGTTCTGGTAGCAAATGGCCACGGGTAATCCTCCAACACCTCGTCGCGGGCTTGTTCATAATACCTTTTACAAGCAGCGGCCTCCTTGGATTTTTCATCAAGGGAAGCTATGGTTTGCTGAATACCAACGTTGCCCAGAGCTAAATTGCAAATTCCAACTGCTGATGTCATTATCTTCTCCTGAGGAACAACGATGCTATCGGGGTCGCACTACCGCCAATTATAACAGTTCCGCCAACATACGTCAACCAATTCATCATCTTCTCCTTAAAACCAATGTAATTGCAGACCCCGCCGATGGGCAACCAATTAATGGGGTGATATCCTGCAATGAATCGGTTTCTGTTACCTGACCGACAATGATAGTGTTTCCTTGCGAAGCTGCAATTGCCTGTGATAAGTCCGTTTCTGTTGCCTGCCCGACGGCAATTATTAACGCACCTAATGAAGGGGTAACGGTCTGCGATAAATCGGTTTCCGTAACCTGAACGACGGCAATTATGCTCCCCTGCTGTGCCGTAATGGCCTGTGATAAATCGGTTTCTGTAACCTGCCCAACACCCACAATTCGCGGAGCCAAAGTTACCGTTATAGTCTGAGCTAAATCGGTTTCGGCTACTTGTCCGAGACTTACTGAATTGCTGGAACGCACAGTGATAACCTGTGCCAAGTCTGTTTCTGTTACCTGCCCAACCGTGATAACTCTCGGAGCAAGCACGAGAGAAATAGTCTGTGCTAGGTTTGTCTCCACAACCTGAACAACGGCAACATTGGAAGCTTGACTTGGAGTAATTGTCTGCGCAGCATCTGTTTCAGATACTTGTCCTACGCTAATAATGAGCGCACCGAGGACAACGGCGATGGATTGTGCGAGGTTTGTTTCGGTTGCTTGCGCAACGGCGATTGTCTGAGGAGATGCCCCCCCATAACTAACCTCAATCCAGTCCTTATCAAACAGCGCACTATCAACCCAATCCGGGCCGAACCAACCAGTCGAGTGTAACTCCGCATCAAACATCCCCTCGGAGGCGTAGGTGATGGGAAACACAAGCAGGGTTGCCGCGTTACTGGCGGTTGTGCCAACTGCATTGGTCACGTTGCAGCGATACGTATCGCCACTATCCGCTGCGACAGATAACACGCCTGTGGTATAGCTGGTGGAGGTGGCTCCGCTTATATCCGCGAAGCCCGCACCATCATTACGCTGCCACTGGTATGTGCGCGTGCCCTGCGTGGCAGTAACATAAAAAGTGGCGGTGTCGCCCGCCCGGGCCGAGATCGAAGCGGGCTGTGCGGTGATGATGGGCGCAACAGCCGGAAGAACGCTGATGTTAACACCGATCAGATTGCCGGTTGCACTCCATTGCCCGCTTAGCGCTCTGGCCCCCGCTGTAGTCGTGATCGAGTACAGCAGGTCAAGCGAGGGCACTGCCGACAGCCGAGTCGCGCCGACCGTATAGTTCGTTGGCGTTGCATCCTCAGTTGCTGATGCGCTATTCGTCCGCAGGCCGATTACTAACGCAGCATTTACCGTCGTCGTGATCGAGGCTGTGGGTGTTACGTCTGTGCCCGCCGCCGCCCCGCTATTCGTGACGTGCACGGTCTGCTCTGTCTGCCCTGCAAATTCCAGCGCGGCCAGTGAGGCAGTCCGAGAGCCGCCAAAATTTACTGTGATGGTATTACCCGATACCAGCGCTGTGGTCAGGCGGGACAGCCATATTTCGCCATCCGATGTCGTGCCCGTCTGGCCTTTTGCCAATGTATAGATGTTGCCCTGGCTATCAGTCACACTGCTTGCGAGTGCCGCCGTGTTGCTATGGAATCCTACCGCGACCAGCGCATCATAGGCACAGCCAGCCGCACCTACCGTCAGACTTAATGATGTCCCTGTGCCCGTGACCGTCGTGCCGACACTGCGCTTGAAGGTATAGAGCGCCGGAGTGTCGTAGGTGGTTTGCCCGGCGTAGAGCGTGCCCGCGTTGGTCAGGTTGCGGCCATTGCCCGATCTGTCGGTGAGCACCGCCGCACCGGATACCCACTCAAACGCATAGTCCGCCCACGCCGTTGTATCGGCTGCGGTATTGTTGCTGATCGCCAGCAGCTTTGCGTCGCTCGGCATCGACGCGTAAGACTCGATGCGCACGCGGGTCAGATCAAAGGCTACGGTCGAGATACCGTTGCCGAAAGAAAAGTCGGTTGCTGCGCCCGGCGTCCACGCGTTAAAGTCTGAGGTGCCGCTGTTGGTATTCAGCAGTGTGCGCAGCGTGGCGATGCTGACGGTGGACGTCGTGTAATTAAGCGTATCCGTTCCGTAATATCGCACCCACTGCCGCATCACAATATCGGCGGAGCCGTTTACGAACACCTGCCACGCGCACCACACCCACCCCAGTGCCTTGGTCTCATTTATCGTGGTGTCGTCCCAGACGGCATAATCGGCGGCCCATATATCCGAGCTGGCACCTGCCGTGCCGCTGATCATGAAGTTGCTGCCAAATCGCGCTACTGCTGCGGAGGTTGTTTCCGAGCCAGGAACAGTCTCGATATACCAGTTTGTGCCGCGCAACGCGACATACTGGTTGTGGATTACCAGCGGGTACGCGCCTACCGTGTGTATATCCTTGAACCATCCACTATACAGTATGCCCGCGCTTGCGTCGGGCGCACTCGCCAGTGTGGCGTAGTCAGTACCGTAAAGGGTGGTGTCTAAGCGTATGCTGGTCGGCATAACCTACTCCTTAGGTTATGGATGCCCAGACTGTTGAGGTTCCTACAGTGATTGCAGCGGCTGGGTTCGGTAGTGTGGTAGTGAGGCCGGTTGTTGAGTTGCCGTGCAGAATGGGCGCAGTACCGGCGAGTTGCCCGCCAGTTTTGGCGGTGTTGCCTTTAAGCGTGGGCACGGTGGTAGCCGCTATCATGATGCCGACATAATACAAGCCGGTGGTCGGCACGACATACGGCGTGGTCACGGCCTTGGTCTTGATCGTATTCGCCGCCCATGCCTCGGAGGTGAAGTTGGCAGACTGCGCAAGCAAGTTTCTGCTGCCGTCGTACAGCGCAAAAAATCCGTTTGTCGGCGTACCGGATGCAGTTGTTGCGGAAAAGTAGCTGATGTTGCTGACGGTCTGCCCTCTACGTAGCCACACCGCATCCATGCGCAAGGTCCCGGACGTGAGCGCGGACGTGTTTGTTTCCGTGCACAACATTCTATTTATTGTTTCGGCAATTGCGCCTGCAATTCCGTTATTCGCATCCACGTAAGGGATCACATAGGCATAGTCGGCACCGTTGCTGTCGTAGTGAGTCCAGTCCCCGTTCTCATTCATCAGCAACGATTCTTCGGGCAGTAAATTCACGTCGATCATGTCTTCGACGTTTGTCCCATCCGTGCGGCGCAGCTTAATCGAGTTTGACACCGTGGCGTGGTTGTTGTGGATACTGACACGTTTCACTTTGCGCAACGTGCTGGTGGCGGGTGCGGCACAGATAACTGTGGTCGTCGCAGTAACGATGCTGGGCGTATTCGTGTTCCCGCCTGAAGGCTCGGTGGCGGCGACTTTATCCATCCAGTCCACGGCAACTTCGATGTCGCCAGCGGCTGCTGTTACTATGGATAATGTTGAGGATGTATTAGTCAGGAACATGGAATCTCCTTAATTTAATACCATTTTCCGGTTATGACATCCATTAACTTGCGCGGAAGAAGCCGGCTGCCGCAATTTGGGCAGTGATGTCACCCCCGTTTGGCGTAACAACGAAGTCGTGCAGAGTCATTGGCACAATACCAGAATCCGTACCGACCGTGGAATCAGAGTCATAGCTGATCGTCAAGTCTGTCCAGTTACTGCCCACCCCTACTGCCGTCCAAGTTTGGTCTGGTATATCCAAATCAACTCGGTCATTGGCATCATCAGGCGCAAAGGCCACCAGATCGGCATCGGTCAGCACCTTACGCGCATAACCGGAATTTGTAGCTTCCGCCACAAGCGCAACGGCCTCAAGCGCCGCGTGATCATCTGCGTCGATGCAAGCTGCGTCAGTTGCAGTAATAACCCAAGCTGTAATTACCAGCACCGCATTGGCTGGGTCATTGAGGTCAACACGATTGTAAAGCTCTGCCACGCGTCCTTTGGCAATGTTAAACACAAAATTAGCCACGACTCACCTCCAATTCGCAATCATAATAATTTTGCATCGCGTAGCCCGATGGGTTTTGCTCATCGGGGGATTTTTTGCCAGCGTGTTTTGCAGTAACATGCGCCCGTGCGGCCTCGCCGGTTTGATCATCCGGCAGTTTTTCACCACAGTGGCAACAATAACGGCCCGGCTCTTGTACAATATTGAACACAACGTTACCGCCCTCGGAATGGATCACTATCTTGCTACCCACATGAGATAACCAGCGCTCAGATTGGCCAATCTCCACCATCTTGGGCGTGATTTTCTGCTTACCATCGGCGGACAGCCGCTTGAGTTTGATACCGGACACGACCGGCGATTTAAGTCCGTTTGGGTCACGGTAATGTTTCCGTTGTAGTAACATATTAGCCCCCCAACATCTGTTTAACTTGCTCTTTGGCCTGTACGATTTTTGATTCAATGTCGTACAAATCTTTATTTCGAGTGGCAATTTGCTCTTCGATCTTGACCAGTTGCGCTCTCGCATCATCAATCGCGCTTTCCTTCTGGGATTTGATGTGGTTGATGTCGTCCATTAAACCCTTTATGGATTCTTTGACCTTGGCTTCCTGATTTTTGGCCAAGTGTACGGAATTTTTGGCCTCTTTGGTGATTGCCTCGGCGTTATCCCTTGCCGATTTCACCACTTCATCCGCTTCAATTTTAATGGCTTCACGCTTGGCCACTTCCATGGCTTCCAATTCCTGCGCCTTCGCCAGCCGCTGGTTGATTTCAGCGGTAAGACTTTCAACGTTTGCAATGGAGTCAAATGTGTCGGCAATAACTTCCACCGAACGCAACATCTTGACGAGCTTGCGGGCCTCGTCAGCCGCTTCTTTTAGGTTGCTCATTTCGCCCTCACCAATAATTGTGCAATTAAACTGGTTGTGCCATCACCAGCAGTAACACGTGGGCGAACCCACATAACTGCCTCAGCAATGCCTTCCAAAGCATTCGCAGTTTTGGAAATGGCCAGCGTTTGCAAATCGTTCAGGGTAAACCAAGTTGCAGATGCCGGGTCTTTGTCAATCGTGCCCTCAAGCACAATCGTACCCCCCGCACCATACGTCCCGGTAAATTGTACCGACTTGTCGCCAGAACCTTGGAAACCAACCGGACTACCAGTATCACCATTCAACAAACCAGACCAAATATGGTGTCTGGAGTCTGCAAAATCAGAAGTAACCGCTGTTCTTTCAGCCATTTCACACCCCCACTATCTAGTATTTGTCGTCTTCAGCCAAAAGCAACTCGGCGGCGACTTCATCCAACATTTGCTTGGCTAAAGTCATCAACTCGGCGGCGGCGGCTTTGTCGGCCTTGGATGAATTGTTTTTCAAAGCGGCATTTGCTGATTCAGCATCCGCCAGCATGGCCTCGGCAACCGCTTTTTTGGTAGCCAATTCCTCGGCGGCAGCAATTTTGTCGACCGACTCACCGACCGGGGCGACTTCCTTCACTGGCTCAGATTCGTCCTTGATAACTTCCATCCAGTTGCCGATTTCGGCCTTGCTCTTTACTTCGAATTCTTGCCCCTCGCGGCGGCGCAGATTTCCATAGAAACCCATTCGTATAGCTCTTACTTTAATCATTTTGAACTCCAATGTAAAATGATAAAACCCAGAATTAACCGGGTTTTATCATTGGTTAGAGAATAGTGCTACCGATTGCGAAATGCTTCGGTACATCTCCGGCCATGCTGGTTGGCTGAATGTAGCAATCCACAGTGATGGTCGGAGTTGTGCCGCCCAATGTGAAGTTCACGCCCAGATAACGCAACATAGCAACATCTTTGCCCAGAGGGATATGGTGCTTCGAACCCAATGTTAAGGCCGCACGAGGGATTGTGCGGGAACCAACGACTGTCGGAGTTGTCAGGCCAACAACCGCCGAAGTATCCGCACTAAAAGCATACGTTTCATCACCGGTTGTTGCATCAGCTGCAACCTTAACAACGATCAGCAGTTCCAGTTCTTCACCATCAGGCAGAGCCAAACCAGCGGCACCCAAGTCGATAACGTTTGTGGAAATTGCTGTTGCTGTCAGGGCCTGATTCAAGCTCAATTGATCAAGTTTATCCAAAATCATAATACACCTACCTTTCGAATTTAATTTTAAGTTTGATGATTCCGAACGGCTATTAACCGTTCACGGCACCAATACTATTAAGTCACACGAGCCTCGGCATTTGTCAATGCGTCGTTAAGACGGATTGGAATGCCACGGAATGACAACTCTTGCTTGCCGTCAATTTCAGTCATGGTCATGCCAGCCGCCGACACAACGTTGAAACGTTGAATATCCAACATTTCAGCGACAGTGCGGTTCATGTAGAACACCGGCTTGCCCAGAGAAGTTGATGGGAGGCGGTAGATCATCTTGATCAACGACTTGATGATATTGGCGGCAGAAGATTCTGCAACCAAGTTCGATGTGTCGATGTTGCAAGTACGAACCGCATAGCGCCAATCACGCAAAGCGATACCCAATTTCCACTGCCAGTGATCTTGATAAGCGCGCATACGAGTACCTTGGCCAATGCCGTTTGCGGCACCAGCAGCGATATCGCTGACCGTTACCAAACCCATGTCTTCGTGAATCAGACCGGCCTTGCTGCCCTTGGGGAAGATACCGTGCAGGGTGTTTGCGCCCCACGAACACAACCAGATGGAAGTGTTATCGGAACCAGTACCAGCGGCATCAATGATGTTTTGTGCGTTACCGGCAGCTAAACTGGAATAACGAACTGCCAGCCCGGTGAATTCTTCTGGGTTTGTACCAGAGTTGCCGTAGAACAGAGTTTGCGCGGCTTCCTGATTCATAGCCTCAATGAACGCGTGTGCTTCCGACAGACGGAATGCAGCAGTGTTACCATTCAGTTCACACAAGTCTTTATCAACTTCGGACCACGCTTCCAGCATACCGGTCTGTTCATCAATAGTGGCTGTTTTGGATTTGCTGGTGGCAACGCCGCCGTTAAGCAAGCGCCAAGCAACTGCTGGCAAACCAACTCGCGCTGTGGTTCTGTGGCCGGTGGGTAGATTACCCTCCATGAACATCGCATCAGTAAGAATTGGGTTTACCTGTGCCAATAGCTCAACGATTTCCGGTGTTTTACCATCGGGGTCCAGACGTTTCGCCCAATCATGTAGCGTGAGAATGTTGGATTGCAGCGTTGCAAACATCACACCACCCAATTTTACTTGGAAGGCAAACAGCGCGTCGTTGATTTTGCTGGCCGCGCCGTGGGTGAAATCTTTAACGATTCCAACCGTTGTTCGCGCCACTGCCCCTGTCAGCACAAGCGCGTAACCGATCGCCAGTGCAAGAGCAAAAAGACCTGCTTTGAAAATTTTCTTCATTTCTTTCTCCTTGTTAAGTTTTAGAGCTTTCGTGGTCATACAATTTTGATGCGGTGTCCTTTACTACTGCCCCATCATTTCCAGAACCCGGATTAACGAAATCGTCTTCCTTCATGCCTTTGCCTATCTGTGCTAGCAGGCGTATCATTCCGGGGTGACTTCCGAATCCCGTATTTGCCAAGTCTTTGATGAATCTCTCATCAGTGAACTTTGTCAAAACGCGCTTTCCGAGTTCTATACTGGAGTCAAGATTCGTTCCCCCGAAATCTCTGTCCGCCTTTGCCTCAGCTTCCCATTTATCAAGGAGCTTGTTATGCTCCGTTTGGGTCATAGAATCGTGCTTCCCAACTTCCTCGACCGCAGCGTCTAATAGGCGCTGTGCAGCATCTGCTGGTAACTTTGAATCTTTGGCCAAAACTGAAAAACGTTCAGCTATCGTCGGGTCATAATAACCGTCTGGTAATTTGAAGTCATACTTTTCCGGTAATACCACCGTAGCGGGAGCAGCTTGTTGATTTTGCGCTGGCTCAACGATCGGTGCTGGAACTGGTGTGACTTCTGGTGCTGCCGGGGCTGGCGCGGGTGCTGGGGCCGGGGCGATTGTGTTTTCGGGGTCCATTTGTTACTCCTGTTTTCGGTTTTCTTTGATCATTTGGAGCAGAATTTCTGGGTCTGCTCCAACGACCTCCGCCATTAAGAAATGCCCAACATCCTGCATTCCAGAATTGTAATGTATCTGCGCACTTGGGGACCATACGCTTTCAAACACCTTGCAACGCGACATTATGCGCCACAAAAGTCTACGGCCCTCACTCGTGCTACATACCGCGATTATATCATTGGCCTCTCTCTCACGCAATGACTTTACACGCTCCCCTGCAGCTTTCACCTGTTCGGGGTCTGCCGCGTTTTTCACAAACGGTTTCTCATTGTTTGCCATTGTATAATTTCTCCGCTTTGCCCATTGGCTCTCCCGGTTTTCCTTCGGATGGTTCGGCGTGTAGCATCATGTTCATGATCTGCAGGGTGCACTGCTTACGCTCACCATCTTGCCCGGCGCTGTCTTCCACGGACACAACACAACCCGCTGCCATGATCATGTAGCATGTGTACATTTCCGGCAATTCCTTGATACCGAGCTTTTCCATATCATCTTTATCAAGTGATATGCGCAACCCGTATGGGTATTCCGGTCCCATCGCAGTGGCATTCACTGGTGCTTCGGCCTCCTTCATATTAACCATCGCGGATTTTTTCATCATACTAATCATTTTATGCCCCCTGTGGTGTGTTCATCAATCTGGTTAACGCGTTATCTTTCGACATGTCGGCTTGTGAGAAATCTCTGGCTGCCTGCGCCGATTGCGACTGTTGTTCAGCTTCCGCTTGCTTCTGTAGAGCATCCGCCCTGCCCTGCCTTATGGATGCGGCTTCATCATCGGAACGCAGAACCCTTGGTGTTACCCCCGTCATATCAGCGTATTCACCAACCAGATTGTCACTGTTTATCTTATCCAGTGTGTCGGGGAAAGCCTGCGACATATTAGTAACAAACGTCGCGAAACGCTCCAACCCAGCCATGGCCACCATTTTCTGGGCTTGGGCCATTATCGAAATGTATTCCGCCTTGATCGGGGAATTTTGTAGGGCTTCTGGTGCGGGTGGTATCATCCCCCTTCTGTCCATCACATTAAACACCCTACCGATCAGACGGTCAAGCAATTCATCGTTCTCACGCTCAAGGGTTGGGCCAAGCATCAGCAATTTTTCTTCATGCCTCTCATCAATCTCACGGGCCGTTATTTCGCGCCTGTCGGATTGTGCCAGCATCAGGAAAAGGTCTTCATAGAATGCGCGGGATATACGGGCTTGGTGTTCCTTGATGTCCCCGCCCAATTCTTTGATCTGCGGAGTCACTTGGTATAGTGGCTTGAATTGTTGTTGCCCCTCACGCACATCTATAAAGGTTATGTCGCCGGGCAAAATAGACGCTTGGGCGGTCCGCAATGAGGATGGGCCAACCATCGGGGGGCGCACCATCTTCTCGATAGCCTCCGCTTTGCGGCGTTGCATCAATTGCAGGGCTTTGATGTCGCCCAAGGCATCCATGCCGGGGCAGGAGGTGCCATATACGTCTTCCGCAGTAACATCCCAGCGCGGCACAGCGAACGGGAAGTCATGAAAACCAGATTCACTTAAGTATTTGTCGGCATCGTTTGACCCGACTTCATAGTATATTGACGTGTATTTCTTGCTCGTTGGCCCGAATATTGCGCTATCAAAGTCGGAATTTGCGTAAACTACATGACACACATGCACAAACGAGTCCAGATTGCCGGAATTGTACAAGTTTCTCACGGCTTGAGAAACATTTGCCCAGCGCTTGTTCTCGTTGGATTCCTTCATGTTAACGAATCTTCTAACTACTTGCCTGACAGTCATTGGAATGTCACGCAAGTGAGTATCGACAACCCCACGTTCGTTGGTGGCAATCATGTACGAGCCAACTGGCGATGTTTGAAACCGCATAACGTCTTGTGGGTCTTCCATCATCGCTAATGAAGCCGTGCCGAACACGCCTTGATCACCATACACAGACGGCAACGCATTGTATAGATTCGAGCGCAACAACACGGCATGGATGCGTTCGGTTACAGTGTGCAACCAAGCCCTGACATCTGGGCGGTCGTTTAGTTCTGGGTCTGGGGAAATCATTCGCACCCATGGTCGAGCGGGTGAAGTTATTCCAGCCATCATCCCGGATTTCATGGTTCTGGCAGCCAAAGTGGCCGTAGAGTCAATGATTTTTCCGTTGCGCTTGTCACCCTTGTTGACATCAGCATACGTCAATCGAATGCGGCGCGGCAATACATGGTCGGCCAAATCTCGGTAATGGTAGATAAATGAAGAGCGCTCCGTATCCATCGCGGAGCGCATCGTGCTTATCCTATCACGTTTAGTTTCGGCCATGATTAGGAACCAAGCAGAGTTTTGCGGCTACCGGCACCCCCAAGGGTTCCGCCAGCGCCACCGGGGCCAGTGAGCAGGGTTGATGCCCGGCCCCTTTTCCGCGATAAACTGCCGATTTGCCCTCTGGTATCTTTCGCGGAGGTTGGTACTTCATCGAGCGCCTTTTGGGCGCGTGCGTTGCGCTCATTTTCCAAGCGGGCGGCCTCCTCCTCTTTCTTCTTGACTTCCTCCTCTTTCTTCTTGCGGTCGGTGGCCCAATTGGTTACTTCGTCCCAAGCCTTTTTAACTTGGTCGGAGTTGTATTCCCACGCGCCCTTAAGCCCGCCGCCCATCAAGGCCCTACTTTGGTCGTATACCGCATCACCTACATCGCTCCAGAAGCTCATATATCCCCCTACTTATTGATTCTATCTTCACTGAACGGGTCATACTCCGCTTTCAGTGCTTTATTGGAAACACCGGCCAGTGCTGCAAGTCTGTCCGATACCGATACCGATGCTACGGGTGATGCAAAAGTCAGTAAAAACGCATCCCAAAGGTCGGGCGAACACCCTATAACCTTCTTGATCATATCTTTCTCAATCACCTGTAATCGCCCGGCGTTGAAAAAATACGTTGCAGCGGTTGCCTCACGCACCAATTCGGTTATGTCGGGCAGTGAGCCGCCCTTTTTAACCCATTCGGCACCTTCGAAGTGCATTTCCGCCCGCTTGTTCATATATCGGGGGTTGAAAGCTTTGGACGAAGAATTGACAGGAGTAACAGGATAACCAAGCCTGATAAGGGCATCAATAGTACCAGCACCCCAACCACCAGTATCGTCAATAAAAACGTGATCTGCTTCCCAATCATCAAACTTTCGTGCAACCTGTCCCGCAATCTCATCTGTGTTAGCATTTCTGAGAATAATCGGGTGATCACCAGCGTATAGCCCTTGACGTGGGTAAATAACCGTCCTATCATCACCGAACCTCGCGACATCCACGCCCAGCACTTTGGCTGCAAAATTGTAATCTTGGAACTCAATCTTTCTGGCCATGGCCTTTTGCATGTCGTCCGGGCCAAGCAGCGCGTTAATCGACGATGGTGGGAACTGCCCCATCACATTCACACTTACCCAAGCATTATCTTTCCCATATTTCTCAATTTGCTCTCTGGCCCACTGCACACTTACCCGTGTACTCCTAAGTGGGTCATCGGGGTCGCCAGTAATAGTAACCACGTGCCACAAATGCCTTTCCGTGGTACAGGCTCTATATAATGGGCCTTCCAAATGTGTCGGATTACCGGCCTGAACTATTTTGGTTTCGATTCCCGTTGATAAACCTCCTTCGGCAGCCGCCATGACGCTATCAGGAATGCCTCCGGACTCATCCAATACGAACAGTAAATAATCAGCATGTAGTCCGGCAAGTGTATCGGCCTGTTGGGTAGAGTCGGCGGATTTACTGAATGTTCTTGCACTTGCCCACCAAGTCTCCGGATGTGCCTTCGCAAATATCCGGGTTTTCGTCCATTCAAACGCTTGCTTCAAGAAGGGTGACTTATTTTGCCATTTAGCCAGTTCGGGCCATAAGTTATCCGCTAAGTTATCCCCAGTAATAGCACAACAGGCGATTTTCGGGTGCGGGCGGGTGGCCAGAAAGTTCCAAATTAACCAAGACATCACTGCGGTTTTACCGGGTCCCTTGCACGCTTTCATAGCTATGCGGTTCTTGTGTGGAAAATTAGCCAACACATCTAGTTGGAAGCTGTCGGGTTCAACACCAAAATTTTCGCGAACAAAAGCAATAGGGTCTTCACGCCAACGGCGCAAAGTGGATGCCATATTTGCGGGCGCCAAGCTTTTTGATGTGGGTTCGTTATTCATGGCATATCCGGCCAGTGACGATTACCCTTTAATTCATTCTCTGAGCCGGGAATCACCTGCAAGTTGAACTCAACATGTAAGCCACAAACGATGTCGGATACCAAAGGCACTACATGATCTACGTGCCACCTGCCGCCGAGCATCTTCTGGCGTAATTGAGCCAGATCATAAGCTTCCCCAATAAAGAAGGGATTGGCCCAAGCCGGGGTTGCTTGGAGCTTTGCCGCCCTACGTCTGGCTCCGGTTGCGTTATTAGCGCCGGGGTTGGCCCTCCTCCATACTTTCTGCCTTGACTTTGACTTTTCTGGGTTCGCTTTTTCCCGCGTCCTAACTCTCTCCCTACTGCAAGTTACACAAGCGTAAGTGGATTTTAGGCGTTCACCCCCCAGCTTCGGGTGCTTAACACATACCTTACCAAAATATCGCGTACTTACAGGGGTGTCTGCAAGACGCATTACAAGATTAGTGAAGTATGTGTCGGGGCTGTCGTTATCCATATTATTCACTCACGCGGCTTCACCGATTCCATGACAGCCTGTTCAAGTGACATTTGGCCGGTCATTTCGACCTTATCAACAAACAAGCGCTGCCTTCTGCCACCTAACGCGAGCATTTGCCCACGGTCTACAAATCTCAGCTTCTTGGTCTCGACACCCCTATCGTCGATCGTGGTGTCAATTGATGCTATCCCCTTGGCTATGTGCACGGGTATTTTACCTATTGGCAACAAGTTTCCATTTTCACCAAACGCCTCACGAATATCCATGTTGCTTAAACGATGTATTTGCCCTATTACGTCTTCCTTGGCAAGGGCATCACGAGCGTTTTCCGCAACCACATATGCCTCGCTGCGCTCTGGGAATTCAGGGTCATTTATCCATGAATATAACCAACGGAAATTGGCACCCATCTCACGGGCGATATCGGATAATGTGCCGCCATCAGATATGGTGTCGCAAATATCCTCGAATGTCTCCGGTTCGGATATTTTTGCAATGAACTTTTCCTTGCGCTGCTTACGATTGTTGGACATTCGACCCCCTATGTGACGCGATTGTACCACATTAGAGGCCGCGAGTCAATAGATTGATGATGCGCGGAGAAGAAAGTTAGCTGAATGACCCCTTGAGCGAGTCAGCGGCGAAAAGTACAGGGGGTACACATGACGAGACTTAAAGCCCCGGTATCGATTTCGGAAGACCCACCCCCATATCTGCTTTCGCCCGTGTACGCACAGAGAAGATCGCGCCCGTGCTGTGTGCGGTTTGGCCTTTGGCGTGGGGCAGGGAAGCGGGACACAAAACACCACGCCAGCAAGCGCGGCCCAACAGCAAAAGCGACAGCAGCAGACTGGCACCGGACAGCAGCAGAGGAGGGAGCCGTGGCACTCTTCACGCGCTGGAGGTGCGCGTCACGTAGCGATCAGCCGCGCTACCCCCACGCACACGACACCACAACGGCAACAGCCCCCCTCTCTCTGTTCTCTCTCCCCCGTCCGTACGTGTCTGGAGCTAGTGCCGGTCTGTGGTACGGCTGTGGGGGGAGCGTTGTTCCACGGATACAGCGTGAAACGTTAGCGAGCGCTAACTCCTCCACCCTCCTCGCCCTCTCTGCCCCGTCCCACGGCCTCAGCGAGGGGTGCACTGTCTCTCTGCCACGGCTGACGGGCGTTCCACGGGGAGCACACCCCGCCGACCCCCGTCCTCGTTTGTATCCGTCGTATCCGAGACCCCCCGACCCCCGTCCGTCGGGCCTCTTGTGTCGTCTTGTATCCGTGGAACAGCGTTCCCGCCACGGTCGTAGAACAGACCCCCTGTCGCTCTGTGCCCCGTCCGTCGGGCCTCCTGTGTCGTCAGGGCACTGTGGCCGGTCGTCGCCTCGTGCCACAGACAACGCCACGACACGTCTGCCCCGTCCTCCGGGCCTCCTGTGTCGCTGGCACGAGTCTTGCTTCGCCACAGCCACAGACCCGCCGGTGCCCTGTTTACACCGGCTGTAAAAAACCGCACGAGCGCTCCTGTGTGTTCCTTTTTCCACGCGCAAAGCAGGTTAGTGAGCGCTTAGTACTGACGAAGCGCGTCACCCCCGTCCTTCGGGGCTTGTGTGCCGTCTTTCCTCTCTCTGCCCCGTCCTTGTTGAGGTGACGAAGCGCGTCACCTGCTGACGTTCCGCGTCACATCGAAACCGGAAGGCAAGAGTCGTGCCAGAAGCCCTTTTCGCCCTCTCTCCCCCGTCCCGTTTTGTTCCTGTGTCGTGGCACCCCCTGCTGGCACGGCGCTTGCTCCTCTTTAAGTACCCCCCTATTTTTGGGGCCTTTAGACGATAGACAAGGAGCAAGACCATGGACAACGAACGCCTTTTTGGACACATCGAGACGCTGCAGTGTGAGATCGAAGACGAAGCAAGCCGCTTTTGGCACGAAGACGAAGCAGCAAGCGAGGCTCTCAACGAGCCTCTCAGGGCAGCAGCGTACCGGCTTTGGGGCGAGAAGAAAGGCGAGAGACGCTTCCAGCTGGCCTATTCCGAGGGCAGGTAGCAAGGCATCAAGCAGGTTGGTGAGCGCTAACCTAACTTGTGGGCAGCACGGACCTGTGGTAGAATTCGGGTTCGCTATCAGCGCAAAAACCGGCCTGACGGTTTCAGGAACGAAGCATAGACAAGGAGCAAGACCATGACACAAGCAAACACAAACGCACGTCCAGTGCACAACCAAACCGCGAAGACACCGAGTCTCGCACAAACCGTAGCAGCGGCCAAAGGTCTCAAGCCACTGGCCGCTGCTACGGCACCGAAGGAAGCAAAGCCGGTCGTGGACCCCAAGATCGCGGAGGGTGTCGCCAAGGCGAAGCAAGCCGCAAAGGATGCCGCTGCCGAAGCCAAGCGCATGGCGCAAGCCGTGAAGGATGAAGCCAAAGCAGCAGCTGACGCAGCCAAGGCGGAAGCGAAAGCCAAAGCGCTGGAAGCAGCGACAGCGGCCAAAGCCGAGAAGGCAGCTAAGGCAGTCGAGGCAGCTAAAGCCAAGGCAGACGAGAAAGCCGCTAAAGCAGCAGAGCGTGAAGCAGCACGTGCAGAGCGCATTGCGGCAGGCGGCAAAGATCGTCTGGTTCCAGCTGATCTGACCACTTACCACGTGGACAAAGAGCGCAAGACAGCAGGTGGCCACGCCTCCGTGGATAGCAACGACGAACTGGCACAAAAGCTTCGCGGCTTGAGCATCGACGAGGTGTACAAACACGCTGCCGATGTGCTGAAAGAGCCGGAAGCTGACCTCCGCACCAAGTACGCCCACTTGAACACCGGCATGCAGCGCATGAATCTGGGTAACCGGATGAGAGCAGCGGTGATGAAGGTGAACGCACCAGCGAAGCCAGCCAAAGAGCCAAAAGCTCCCAAAGCCGAAGCAGTGAAGCCAGCAGTGAAGCCAGCAGCTAAGAAGTAAGCGGTAGGCTGTATCAGCAGGGTGCCACAGGAAGCCTTTTATGAGGGGGCTTTCTGGGGAATCCCCCCATAGACGATAGGAGAACGACATGAATCACCGCACAAACAGACCAAAAAGCATGGAGGACATCGGCAAAAAAGGCTTGCTGAGCGCTCTGGAGTATCTGAAAAGCCAACGCATTACACCGGAGCAGGTGTCCGCCGCCGCCCAAGCACTGGACATCGAGGAGGCTTTTTTTGATCAACAACGCACTGACGGGGCGCAACCGGACTACACCATCGAAACCGAGCGCAGCATGTCCTTTGAAGCGTGGGTGGAAATGGCACAGGAAGGTCGAATAGATGAGTGCGACTTAGTGGGCGAAGCAGGCGCAGTCCTCGACCTGTGGGAAGATGAAGAGGTGACAGAATGAAAACACTCCACACAGCACTTTTCATCATAGCAGTGATCGTGGCGTACGCGTACGTTGAGGAGCAGGACCGGACGTATATCGAGGCCCAGACCAACGCTCGTGTGCAGCGGATATACGACGAGATGGCGGCACGGGGCATGGCGGGCGAGGGGACAGATACCGAGGTCGAAGCACTCTGGGAGAAAGCCGCTCAGCTGGAGGGGCACCTGCCCCGCGAAGACCTGACGAGATAAGGAGCCACACTTACAGCCTTTTATGAGGGGGCTGTGAGGGTGATTTACCCAGAACGAGTGAAGGAGAACGAAATGGCACGAGTAAGCGCGTACTACACATCGGAAGCCGACGGCACAATAAAGGCGCAACAAGAGGCGATGGACAAGCTACACGAACACAGAAAGCTAACAGCGCAGCAGGTGTTCCTTGCAACCGATATGGTGGAAAGCGAAGACCCTGATGAACCGCAATGGGCTTGTGCTTTGCAATGCACTGGCATGGTGTGCATGGACGACTTAGTAGACTTAGGCTTCGACTTTGAAGCAGGAATCGAGTGAAGGAGAACGACATGAGCGGGGAAACCACAACATACAGACTTTACGGAAGACAGAGGCTGTCCACCAAAAAGTTAATGAAGATGGCAAAGTCAGGGGGTTGGCTGATATACCGGCCCGATGATTGCAAAGCAACAACCGAAGACGAACAAACCGTCTTGATGGCGGACACCTACACCGGCAACGTGATCTTCACCAAATCGGGAAAGGACAACTGGAACGAAATACAGCTGGAAACGGAAGACGACAGCATAACAGCTGTTTATGAGGAATTGATTGCCATCGGGTTTGAGTCGGCGATGGTGGTGATTGACGGCACGATACACTAAGCAGTAGACGGGCAGCACAGGGCCGTGGTACGATACGACATGGCCACCACACAATAGACGAGGAGACGATCATGACACGAACAGGAATTCCAGAAGCACTGATGCGCCAAGCTGTAAAGGCGGGACTTAACATCACAACGTATAATCCGGGCGATAACCGCAAGTACAAGGTGTTCGTTTCCTTCAAAGCTTCCACACAAGACTTTTTCGATGGCGGCCACTTGTTCGTGACACTGGACAAGAAAGAACTACAGGCGTTTGTCGAGGGCTTCATTATCGGGAAGCGCCTATCATGAGCACCATCAAGCACACCGGCATCAGCCCACCCGCGCACGAAAAGCTAGAGTTGAAGGACGACGCGTGGCCAACAAAGCACACACTGGGAGCGGAAGATGGACAAATACACACTGGAGCGGTCGTTTTTTACAAAGGGACCCGCTATTACGTCGTTGATTGCCCCGAATCTTGGCTTGATACCTACTTTGTGCACATCTGCAGCAAGCGGTGCAGACCAGACCAACCACAGCCGCACGACTGCGAATCTTTCGCCGTTTACGCAGACTGCCTTGATCTGGTTGTTAACGCAGCAAAGAACCCATACGGGAAGAAGGCACCCACCATTAAAGGCTTGGAGCAAGCAGAACGCGCTAAAGCCGGAATACGTGACGTGGGGGACCCCGTGGCCGACTTATTGCGAGGTCTGACGATGGAGGAAATGTTCACCGTGGCGGCAAAATACCTTGGCTTCTACGAAGAGGAATTGGTCGCCAAATACGCGCACCTCGACAATGGAAGGAAGCGCATGACCTTGGGCAACCGCATGAGGGCGAAATTCAAAAAGGAAGGGGCATAACATGGGCACTCAACCGAGTGAAGTTGTTAGGGATATCACGGAACCGGGCTGGCGCGACCGTGAGAACCAACAAGAGGTGGTCTTTAATGAATTGCGCCAAAAAATACCAACTAGGAAGGAGCATAACATGAAAAAAGCAGGGATAGTCACGGATAATTACAAGGTGCCGGTATTCAAAAAGGCTTTGACTGATGCGGGGTTCACTTACACCACGGCCAAATTCGACAAGAACAACACAATCTTTTCGGTGATGTTTAAGGACGAGGACGCAGAAAAACTGAAAGAGTTGGTAAAATTTACTAATGAGGCGGCAACCAAATGAAACTTGCACATAAAATCCAAATTCTTTACATACGCCACGTTTTAGGGCGACTGAAAAAATGAGGTGGCTGTTGATCGGATTGTTTTTCATTTCCGAATCAACAGCAGACGCTGAGTTGTATGGCTTCATGATCGGCGTTCCAACAAAGACATGTGCAGCAAAGCGCGAAATCGAGGACAACGGGTGTCGCATTTCCGATGTCCTGTCCAAAGAGCGAATCATCAAAAAGGCTAAAAAGTGACTGAACCGGCAAAACCAAAACTGACCGAAGTAGCAGAGCGGCTATACCGCCTGTTCATCGGCAATCAAAGATCAGTGGGGCAGTTTAACCCCGATAGCGGCAAGGTCCACACCTTAGATCGTGCACCGAGTGTGGCGGATTTCGTAACCCACATAAAGGGCGGTACAGGTGTCGGGGTCGTACCAATTTTTGACGACGGAATGTGTAGTTGGGCGGCACTTGACCTCGACAACCACGGCGAAACCGAAGACATACCGATCATGCCATTGGAAGTCAAAGCCATGGCGCTGGGGTTGCCGGTCGTGTTGTGCAGATCGAAGTCGGGCGGCATACATGTGTACGCCTTCTTTTCCGAACCACTGCCTGCACCCCGTGTCAGGGCTTTGTTGGGGGAATGGGCAAAGGCACTTGGGCACGAAGGGTGCGAGATTTTCCCCAAACAGAGCAAACTACACAGGCAAGCATCAGGCGGTCTGTCATTGGGGAACTGGATTAACCTACCATACATGGGTGGGCGCGAAACAATCCGGTACGCGGTAAACGCTGGCAATAAAATAGACCTGATCGAGTTTCTGGATTTGGCCGACAGCAGGAAGTCGACCGAGAAATCATTAGTGAAGATGATAACGGGGCAGTACAATGACTGCCCACCTTGCATATCAGCCATACTTGCTGGTGTCGCCACCGAGGGAAACAGGAATGAAGCGATGTTTAACGCGACAGTGTATTTGCGCAAAGCTTACCCTGACGACTTCAAGAAAAGAGCGGAAGATTTAAACGTTATCATCTTCCATAAGCCGCTGGTCAAAGCGGAATTATCCCGCACGGTGACTTCGGCGGGAAGACCAGACTACTCGTATCGCTGCAATGAAGAACCGATACGATCGCACTGCGACAAAGCGGCCTGCATAGCCAGCAAATGGGGTATTTCACCCAAGGAAGCCGAAATGGTTGACCTGATGCAGGAGTTACCGGCTTTCAGCGATTTGGTGAAGTACATAACGGAGCCGGTGCGGTGGGAAGTAAAGATAGGCGGGAAAGCGGTATACAATCTGTCCACCCAACAATTGCTCGACTGGCGCATAATGCGCGAGTTAATAACAGAAAAATTGATGCGAGTGGTGCCCATGATCAAGGCACCGGAATGGGAGCGCATACTGGCACCTATCCTAGCCACCGCCCGTGTTGTCGAAACACCTGACGATGCATCAGTATCGGGTGTCGTCCGTTTGAGACTGATCGAGTTTATAGCCAAGACTGACCTTACCAACAAAGGGCAGAACATAGAGGACAGGAAAATGCTGATGCGCGGGTTGCCGTGTGTACAGGAATTTGATGGGGAAAGATACGCTGTGTTCCGTGGGCAGGACTTCATCAACTACCTGAAACGGACGAAGAGCGAAGAATTGAAGGGAACAAATTTGTGGTTTGCCATCAAGGACTTGGGTACAGAGTACACCAAAGTGCGTATTGGGGAGCAGATCATAAACGTTTGGCGAGTGCCGGTGGAAGTTATCACCAGCGGATGGGCAGAAGCGGAAACACCCGTCTTCACGGTGGATTTATAAGGGAATAAATGATGGAACCTGATTACAGTAAGAAAACAACAGTCGATTACGACCCCATATCGGAGCGCTTCTTGATTGAGTGCCCGTTCTGGGATAATGCAGTGATCAACGAGTTACCGAACAAGCGCTGGTCCAAATTGAAGCGTAAATGGTCCGTGCCCTTGATACGGCGCAACGTGGAGTTCATAGCTGAAAAGTTGAGGGACACAGGGTTTGCTGCGTTCAGTGAAAAAGCGCACGATATGCTGGATAAGACTCTATTAAAGTTACACACAATGAGTAAGGGCGGCGGTTTCCCAGCTTGGTATCCATACAAGACCAAGCCCCGCGATCACCAGCGCAAGTGTCTCGATAAGTGGTACGGGTTGGAAGGGTTTGCCTGCTTCATGGACAGGGGCACCGGAAAGACGAAAACCACGATCGATATGGCCTGCGCGTTGCGCATGGAAAACAAGATAGATTCAGTCATTGTGGTGTGCAAGCTGTCCGGGCGGCGGAATTGGGAAGAGGAATGGGCAGAGCATGGCACTGTGCCAGCGTCGTTTCATTTCCCGCTAACCGTCAAGGCGAAAGAGTTCAATAAGTGGATGACCACCAAACATGAATTGCCAGTCATGGTGATCGGGGTGGAGTCTTTATCTGCCGGGGGCATGGCCAAAATGATGAACCAGTTTGCGATGGCACATATAAGGGTGATGATGGTGATCGACGAATCACACTTGATCGGTAACTTCAAAGCCAAGCGCACGATGGAGTGCATCGCCATGCGCACGAAAACCGACTTCAGGACCATACTGACCGGCACTCCAATTTCGGTCGGGCCAATGAACCTTTACTCACAATTTGAGTTTCTGGACCCGGACATCATCGGCATTGGTGATTTCTATTCATTCAGAAACCGGTACGCGGTGATGGGTGGATACAAAGACCCGAAATCCGGCAGACCGATGCAAATAGTCGGTTACCAGAACATCGACGAGTTGACACAAACGGTGGCACCTTACACCTTCGAGTGTAGGAAGTCGGACGTTCTTGACCTCCCGCCCAAAGTGTTTAAGAAGTCATATGTTGAATTAACCAAAGAACAAAGGGCATTATATGACAAAATCAAAAAAGAGCAGTCGTACGAGTGGGCGGGTAAGGAAGTTACCATTGACAACGTCTTGGGGCTTGCGCTTAGGCTTCACCAAGTTGCGGGGGGCTACGTTACGACGTATGAGGAAGTTGCGGGGGCCAACGGTAAGATTAAAAGGGTTTCTACGGTTCATGAGATCATCCCGTGGAAAAGGAATCCGAAGATTTTAGATATGCTGGATTACGCGGCGGATAACGTGCCTATGATTATATGGTGCGCTTACCGAGCGGAAATCGCGGCTTGTGTGGAAGCTTTGAAGGAAACGTTCCCGAATGAAGAGGTGGGGGAGATACACGGCGGAATCGATGAGAAAGAACGCAACCGAGTAAAGGACGGGTTCCAAGCTGGTAAGATCAAATACGTGGTGGCGAACACCACAACTGGTGGTTCATCGATCACAATGACCAAGTGTGAAACGATGTATTACTACAACAACACAGAAAAGTCCATAGATCGTGAACAATCGGAAGATCGTGCCCATAGGGACGGACTGAAACACACGGTGTTGTATATTGATTGCATAGCGGAACACACCGTTGATGTGGGTATTATGAAATCTTTGGCTCGAAAAGTTGACTTAAGTACATACATCCGGGATAACATAGCCAAAGCCAACAGAATTTTGGAGGGAGAAGATGTCTAATAGGTCTGATGCGAAGGAAACGGGCGCAAACCGGGAGCTATAAGTACGGGGTTTGGGACTCAAGCACTGGCGCTCAGGCGTAGATAGTGGTATACTGTAGTACAGACGATAGGAGACACACATGAACGCCAAAGCATTCGTAACGCAAGAAACAGATCATTCATTTTTAGAGGCGGAGCGCTTTGGTGAAGTTGTATTTGTAACAAGGGACGACTTGAACAATACTAAGAATTCGCTTCACAACGAGGCCGTATTTCGCACACTAAAGCAGGTGTTGCAGGATTTTCGCCCCGACACTGATTTTATAGTCCCCGCTGGCAGCCCGTATATCACGGCAGCGGTCTTTCTCATTCTTGGCAACATGGGCTTTAAACACATTAAAGTCCTGCGCTGGAATAACCGGGAGTTTACATACTTGCCTATGTACTTCGATTTAGCACGTTAATAGATAATAGGAGAACTAAAATGAACAACAGTGAAAAATTTATTAGCCTCATGTTGGATGCGGGCAAGGGGCTTGGGCAGGACGAGCGCAATCAGCTTTACAACGACCGCCATTTCAAGAAGACAGCCGTTGAATTGGCTCACGCGATGCGTGAAGCTGAGTTGGTAAAAGAGTGGATGGAGGGCATCGAGAAGTGCCTGAACGCGGAAATTGATGTTATCCGCCTGAATCTGCTCCCCGTTGCAATGGAAAATGAGGGACTAGAATCGCCCCTTAACGTTGCCGGGGTTGGCCGGGTTTCCCTGACGGGCGATGTATATGCCTCCGTACTTAACAAGGAATACCTATTCGAGTTGCTGGAATTGGTTGGTTCTGGTGATTTGATACAAGAAACGGTGAACGCCACCACCCTGAAAGCTTGGGTTAAGACCAAGATCAAAGCGGGTGAGTATCTATTTGGTAGTCTTACCGAACTAGATAAATACGAGCAAATGTTAATTGATAGTGGCAGACCGGTTCCAGAAGTTGTTGCTAAAGTAAAAGCTTGGGTTGGCGACAAGCTGGCGCACGGCGAAGAAGTCTCCGATGTATTGAAAGTAACACCATACACACGCGCTTCGATAACAAAACCGAAGGCGTAACCGAGTCCTAACCGTTGATAATTTGCCGGATGGATTGATCCAGTTACACCTTGCGGAGCCTCGGTGTTGAGCGCATTTTACGCATTGCTGGAACCGCCAACCGCCCTATTATCCACCAGTGGACGCCGAGAACCGAAGGCAAATGCGGTGACTGTCGGAAAGACGACTAAGTGGCGCATGAGAGTTCTATCCGTGTTTCTGGGTTTAGCGGCATAACCAACGGGTGTGATCATACAAAACGCCGCCCACTTTTCCTTTGATTGCCGGCTTGGCCCACGGCGATTAAAGTTTTCAATCGGAGCCTAGAACTAAGGAGTATTATCATGGCAACAGCTAAAAAAGAAACAGCAGCAGTACCGACCAACACCGCAATCGTTGTACAGGCAACTGTCCCCGATTATATTAAGTTTGGTGAAAACCGTGGGAGCGAAAATGTCACGACTGATGATCTGGTTATTCCCCGCCTTGAAATTGTTCAAGGTCTTTCACCAGCGGTCAAACGTGGTGACCCCGGCTTCATTACGGGGGCCATGCCGGGCATGTTCAACAACAGCGTCTCCCGCCAGTTGTACGGCGAAGAAGTTATCATAATTCCGGTATTCTTCTCCATGCAGTTCCTTGTGTGGCGCGATCGCAAGTTGGCTGAGCAGCTGAAAATCAAGGCCGAGGGCGGTTTCTTCGGTTCATACCACACACAACACGAAGCGCAAGCCCGTGCGGACGAGGAAGGTGGCGAGGCAGCAGCTGTAACTGTTATCGACACCCCCACTCACCTGTGTCTGGTTATCAACCCTGTCACTTACCAAGCTGATGAAATTATGATACCAATGCCACGCACCAAGGCAAAAGTATCGCGTCAATTCAACAGCCTGATCAAGATGGCGGGTGGTGATCGTTTCAGCCGTGCGTATAAGTTGACAGCCGATCTGCAAAAGAACGACAAGGGCGATTTTTATAACTTTAAGGTGGAGCCAGCTGGTTTCCCATCCGAAGATATTTACGCTCTGGCCGAAGGTTTGTACCAATCGATTGCTGCCGGTCAACGCCGCTCTATGGATTTGAGCGATGTCGAGGGTAATGATGGTGGTCAACCAGCGCAAGAAGGCGAAGAAATGTAATTGTTTTGCCCGGCTATGCTGCTGCCGTAGTCAGCCGGGATTTTGGGGCGCCAGATTCTAAAGGTTAAATGTGAGCGTCGTAGTCGCAGCCCACTTTTTAAGGAATAGACGATATGAAGGTTAAAACAATTTACGGGCCACCCGGCACTGGCAAAACTAAGACGCTGGTTGACATCGCCAATGAAGAGGCGAAACAAGTTAACCGCATATTAATGCTGTCGTACACCAAAGCAGCCGCCGAAGAGGGCGCGAGTCGCGTGGATTCCAGTGTGGTTAAAGCCAGCACCATCCACAGCCTTGCATACAACGCGCTTGGTGTAACCCGCGCCTCGATCGTGGACGCGAAGAAGCTGGCCGAATTTGGCAACGCTTGCGGCATACCGTTCGCCTCTCAGGTGCAGGGCGACTTTGAAATACAGGAAGGGGACGAATATGCGTCCGTATTACAATTTGCGCGTAACCGAATCATCGACCCATGGGAGGCATACGATTATTTCGGGCGACCCGGTCAAAGCGACCGATACAAAATGTTCATCACGGGATACCCGCAGTGGAAAGGAGTTTACGGATATGTTGACTTCGATGATATGCTCGAACGATTGCCCGGCGCTACTTGCCCGGCTTATCCGGTCGTTCTCCTAGATGAGGGGCAGGATTGTAGCCCTCTTCAATGGGCGGCTTTCCATTCGGTAGCCAAACGGGCCGAAAGGGTGTACGTTGCCGGGGATGATGATCAAGCGATTTTTGAATGGAGTGGAGCCGACCCACACGGGATGGCTGCATTTGCCGAACACACCGACAGCGAACACCGGGTGTTAGACCAAAGTCACCGCGTACCGAAGTCAGTGCTCACTCTCGCCAAGGGCACAATTCTGCAGCAGATGGATAAGCGAGTAGAGAAACACTTCGAGCCAATGGCCAACGAGGGTTCAGTTACGCGGTACGGCGATTTGTTTGATCACGATTTCAACAAGATGGTGTTACAGTCCGGCACAAGCATGATTTTGGTGCGCGATCGCTGGCGCATGAAAGAGGTGCAGAAAATCCTGCATGAGGACTTCATACCATACACCTCCAATGGAACCGGCCCTTATGAGAATAAGTACGCCCACGCGGTGCGCGGCATAAGGGCTTTGAACGAGGGGTGCGAAATGACCGAGCAACAGCGCCTAGCCGTCATGACAATTGGTAGGCCATCGACACAAGAGGATGCCAAGGAAAAGCGGTACATAAACATGGGCACTAAGCGCTGGCAGGATTGTTTGGTGTTGCCGTCTTACTTGATCAACTTCTATGAGAATGCGCCGCTGTTCGCTGAATCAAAGGTGTCCTTATCCACGATTCACGGCGCGAAGGGCAAGGAAGCCGACAATGTGCTAGTTGATTTGACACTCAGCGCTAAGGCTGAACACAGCTTGATGCTTGACCGGGACCCCGAATTGCGTGTCATGTATGTTGCCATCACACGCGCACGGGAAAATTTAATTCTTTGCGGGAGTAACCCCCTGCTTTAGGGAATAGTCATGAACAAATTAATATTCAACAAACCACACATATGGTTTGGTGCAAATCGGTGGTGGTGCACCAATGGGCCTTTGCTGATTGTTGGCCCCACGCCAAGGCAAGTGTACAACGATTTGCTGAGGTGTATCGCCAGAGCAAAAGAACTGGAGTGCGGAAAATGAGCTATGGGAAAGTTAAGGATTGGCGTGATGAAATAAGGCCCGGCGACATACTGATATACAACGGTAACCCGCGTGTAGTACGCCACGCCACTTATTGGCACGGGGGCTTTCTACATTGCGTTGATTTTGTTATACTAAAATGTTCTTGGACCAGAAGCGCGACCACATGTGTTAATAGAGTGGATTTAAAATCACGTAAATTCACCCCGTCTGGAAAAATGAAGACCAGTATGGCGTTGGTGGATAAACTTATAGCGCGAGATTTGCTATATGAAAATAGATTTAAACGCAAGTTGTTTTGTTGGGATGTGGTCGGGGTTGTGTCATGAGCATCCTTTCCCACCTCGCGGATTTCCAAATTGTGGCCCCAGATTGCGAAACCACCGGCCTGCACTGGTATAAAGACACGGCTTTCGGCATTGCGATCGCGGGATATGACGGGGTTGATATTGTGTCCGAGTACTTTGACTTCCGCGAAAAGCCGCGTGTTGTTGAGGTTCTCAAGCGCGAGTTGCCGCGTTGCAAGAAGTTAGTTAACCACAATCTTAAATTCGACGCGCACTTCATGCTGAACCTCGATATCCCGGTCCCGCTCGATAAGTTGGAGTGCACAAGTGTCCGGGCCGCTCTGATTAACGAACACGAAGAATCGTTCAGCCTTGACGCGCTGGGCAAAAAACACGTGGGGATGGGGAAGGTAGATATTTATGACGAACTGGCAGCAATGTTTGGGGGTCAGGCCACTAAGGGCGTTCAGATGAAGAACCTGCACCGGGCACCCTCAGCCCTCGCCGGTAAGTATGCAGTGGCCGACCCGATCATCGCCATTAAGCTCTGGTTGTGGCAGGAGGAAGAAATAAAACGCCAAGGGCTTGAACAGGTATGGGACTTGGAGCGCCGGTTGATGCCGATACTGATACAGATGGAGCGCCGGGGGGTGCGCGTGGACGTGGGACGGGCCACGGAGTCCGCCGACAACATAGATATACTGGTGGATATAGCCCAACAGGAGTTGAACGCCAACGCGGGGCGCTCCGTCAATGTCAACTCGCCCAAGCAGATGCGTGAAATACTACTCCCGGAAAAGGGTGAAGACGGTAGGTGGCGCATAGGGAACATCCTTCTTGAAAGCACAGGAACGGGTGCCCCGTCTTTGGATGCCGATGCCTTGCGGTCCCTTGATGAATCTGGGCACCCTCTGGCCAAGAACACCCTGCGTATACGGAAACTTATCAAGGGCAAATCATTCCTCAAGAACCACATACTTGGGCACGAAATTGGCGGGTATGTATACCCTAATTACAACCAGACACGTGGGGATAACGAAATGGGAACCGGCACCGGTCGATTCTCGATCGACGACCCTGCCCTACAACAAATCCCGGCACGGGACGTGGAAGTGGCTGAAATCGCACGTTCCTGCTTCATACCGGAAGACGGAGCGGAATGGTTGTGCCTTGACTACTCGCAATTCGAATTCCGCTGGTTCGCTCATTATGCCAAGAACCCGAAGATCATGCAGATGTATAAGGACAACCCGAATTCGGACTTCCACAAAATGGCTGCTGATTTAACTGGATTGCCCCGATCAGCCCGGTTTGCTGGTGACGCGAACGCAAAGCAAATAAATCTCGGCCTTGTCTTCGGAATGGGAAAGGGGAAGATGGCAATGGAAATGGGGCTTGATTATGAAGTCAAGACGGGCCGAGGCAGGGAATATTTGGTGGCTGGTGAAAAGGCGGCGGCCATTTTTGATAAGTACCACGAAAACATGCCGGGGGTGCAGGCACTGCTCGACCGCGCCGGTTCCATAGCCAAATCACGCGGGTTTGTAAAGACAGCGGGCAACCGGCACATCCGCTTCCCCGGAGGGCAGTACACACACAAAGCGGGCGGATTAGTGTTTCAGGGGACGAGCGCCGACTGTATGAAGTGGAAGATGGTGGAAATGTACGAGCCGTTGAAGAAGGAAGGCATCGACATACTTTTATCAGTGCACGATGAATTGGACTTTAACGTACCGATCGAGGTCAAGGGGTTGCTGCCTGAGATACAGGCGATGTATACTAGATTCGACGGCACCGGAGTCTGCCCCATTAAGTGTGACGTACCAATAACATGTGAGGCCGCATTTGGGCCAAACTGGTTTGAAGCGAGTAAATAAGGAGAACGAAATGGTAGAACGAGACAACAGCGGTTTGTTAGGTAACAACAATAAATGGGAAAAGGCAAATGACCCCAATAAACGGGGTTCCTGTATGGTGGGGGGAGTTGAATATTGGATTTCGGGGTGGGATAAAGAAAACCAATACGGGCCGTTCACATCCCTGTCCTTTACTAGAAAGGACGCAGCTTTCGGGGGTGCACCCAAACCACAACGCAGTGAACCAACGGGCAGACCGGCACCCCGCCCCGAAAATTTTGATGATGATATACCGTTCTAAAGGAGGCAGTGAGATGGAAGATGCAAAACTGGTAAAGATGTCGAAAGATTTAAAATTGATGGAAGATGAGGTGCTGGACGACTTCATTGATTTGAAAGAGGCCGAGGGCATGACACCCAAAGCCAAACGGGCGGACGATTTGGTGAACCAATTGGCCCGCACTATCGTAGCTGTTGAAAAACTTAGACTGGAGAAATGAAATGGCAAAGACAAATATAGTGGTTGATTTACAGTTTGGTTCATGTGGTAAGGGTCTATTGGCTGGCTGGTTGGCCGAGCGTTCACAACCCGATACTGTAGTTGCTGCATGGGCACCAAATGCCGGACACACCTACATCGACACGAACGGGCGTAAATTCGTCAACATCGCGCTGCCAAACGGCATCATATCAAAGCGCCTAAAGCGCTTGCTGATCGGGCCGGGTTCCGTCATAAACCCCGAATTGTTGATGTCGGAAATGACACACTACTTTGAATTCCTCACGGGTGTCAACATCATGATTCACGAAAACGCGGCTGTTGTGACGGAAGACCACCGCACTGATGAAGCACAAGGTATGGTCGGCATCGGCAGCACCATGAAGGGTGTCGGCGCAGCCACAATCCAGAAAATCCAACGTCAGACAGACCCGGCAAAGCAGAACACAGCGCGTGAAATGTTGCGCGGGACACCCCTTGAGGGCTTTGTTGTCGACCGCTGGGAATATGCCGCCGCTGTGGATAAGGCGGAAGTGATGCTGGTTGAGGGCGCACAGGGTTTCAGCCTCGGTATCAACTCCGGCTTTTATCCCTATACCACAAGCCGGGAGTGCACCGTTGCACAGATCATTTCGGATTGCGGCCTACCTCTGTCGGTGTTGGATAAAGAGAATTGCGCCGTTTGGGGTGCGGCCCGCACCTTTCCAATCCGAGTGGCTAACCGGTTTAAAGACGGGGTTCAGGTTGGTTGGTCTGGACCCTGCTACCCTGACCAAGACGAAATCGATTGGAGCGATCTTGGTATCGAACCGGAGCTTACCACTGTAACCCGTTTGCCGCGCCGAGTGTTCACATTCTCATACGAGCAAATCAAGGACGCGGTGCGGATGAACGGGGCGGACAAAATCTTCCTCAACTTCGGTAATTACATGCAACCGTCTGCTTTCACCGATATGATTGACCGCATCAATGCGGAAAGCGGGGCCACGGTCGAGCTTATCGGTTTGGGTCCGACATATAATGATGTGTTTGCCCTGTATGATTCAGCCTCAGCAGTCAAAATGATGTGTAAGGGAGGGGGCAAATATGTCGAGCCAAAATAACAGTCGTAAAGTTATGGCCATCGAAGCGTTAACCGATGAGCGGGAGTTTCAAGACAAAAAATTCGGCGCTTTGGATAACGGTGGGGGCCATGATTTGGGGTCTTGGATAATCCTGATAGAAGCCGAGTTGGCAGAAGCTAAATTGGCCATCATCAAGGGTGGTTCAGGTAGGAATTCACTTAGGTCGGAGTTAATACAGGTGGGGGCTTTGGTGTTGGCCACACTTGAACAGCACGGCACCACCGACCCGCACGAAGGGAGGCAAATTTAATGAGCACACCAACAAAAATCGGCTTGCAAGACTTATTACGCGCCAGCCATGTGAAGCGTTGGCACTTGTGTAATGTTAGCAAGGAGCAAACACTCGCTGACCACGGTTACATGGTCGCAACAATCGCGTTACAGTTGTACCACCACATAATGCAGCCCACGGCGGCCAACACGACTTTCCTGGCTGGCCACGAGATCGCACTCCTAACGATGGCGGCCCTATACCACGATGCTACCGAGGTTCGAACGGGTGATATACCAACGCCGGGCAAACGGCTATTGAAAGGTATCGCCGGGTCAACTTTATTCGATAGCATAGATAATACTCTCCTTCCCGATCTACCCTTCATGGGCATACCGCGCAGTGAGTGCTCACATCTGTCGGACTTTGTGGAAATGGCCGATAAAATCGAGGCAGCAGCATGGATTCGCGAAAATGGTGTTGGGCCAAGGGCCATGGAGGTGGCCGACAAGTGCTGGTATAGCATGGAAATGTTGGTTTCTGAATTTGAATTGGAAACCAACGGCCCTTGGCGCAGTGCTGTGAATCTGGTGCTTGAAGCATTGATGTGCCCCCGCCTGAGATCGGACTTATCATGAGGCCCGGTGAATTTTTTAGGGATGAGGAAGATTTCCAGAAGTGGGTGGTTAAGGAAATCGAATCGTACGGGGGGCATACACAATCACTTACCGGGGACGATAAATACCCCGGTATTCCGGACTTAACCATGGCAATAGAGCAGCGCGAAATATGGGCTGAAGTTAAATTGTACCGTAAAAACCACGAAGTACACTCAACCGTGGCGGATATGGTAAAGGGCGGGAGGGAATTGACGGCCCAGCAGCGCGATTGGTTGCGGAGGCGGTGGTACGTTGGTAATAGTGTGTGCGGGGTGTTATTTGCTTGGAAAACAGCGAATGAATGCCGGCATGTATCATTTATTCCGATTCAGGAGTGGGTGCCGATATTGAACAGCTGGAGTTTGGCGGCCCTTATTTTATCAAATTACACGGACACTCTGGATAGATTCATTTCTGGAAAATCAAAGGTTCACACGCTGTTCGCCCGGAAATTCGAACACTCGTGGGTTACGCCCGGCGCTCGAAATGCGGGACATCCTTAAAGTCACCATTCCAGTTCCCGCCCCACGAATTCTTGGGGGACAGGGATTCCCAATAATCCCCGACTTTTTGCAGGGCCTCTTTGGTACAGATGTACGCACCAGAGGAATCAAAGAAGTTAAGATCACCAGCCAACTTTTTGATGTGGTAGCCATTCATGGTCTTGCTGCGACCGGTCTTCACGTAAATCTGCTGCATTTCAATGGGGCGAAGCAATTCGCCAGCTGTAACAGTCCACCCCTCGGCTGTGGCAAACACCACCAAACGGGTAAAATCCAGCAGGAATGCCGCCTGCTCGTTGATACGGGCGCTCATTTCTTACCCTTCATGGCCATGGACACACCTTTTTCAGCGGAGCGACCGATGAAGTATGCCGACATAACAAGCAGCAACATTTGTCCAAGCAACTCAACATATGCCTCGGCAATTCCGACACCAAACGCGCTGACGATAGCAAAAATGGTAAACAACGCTATCAGGAATACCAGCACCAAGGGGCGAACGTTTTTGGACAGCCAAGAATCCGACATCATATCTGCTTTCCACCGATCGGTGACTTGGACTGAGGCCGCTTTTTCAGCTTCTAATTCGGCCAAGGCCATTTCCACAGCAAACCCTTGCAGCACCTCTTCGTGTTGCATTTCGGCCTTTTTCAACGCCACGATGTCAGCGGGTGTCGGGTTGTCCGGGATTTTTACCCCGATCTTTTCCTCAATGAATTCCTTACCCTTGGCCTGTATGGCGGACGACAAAAGGCCCATGCCATTAGCGGCAAGAGTCGACAATAATGGAACTAAAAATGGCAACATACGTTTCTCCTTATCCTTTAATCCAGTGCCAAACGGCGTAGATTGCCGCTACAACCGGGGCACCCCACACTATCATGGCCCGGAACCCTTTAACGCCCTTGACAAGGGCCACAAGTTCAGTAGTGTTTTCGGCTATCTGTTTGGTCAGCGCGGTGTTTTCCGCAACAGCCTGTTCCAAATTATCGATTCTTTCATGCGCTCGCTTATCTTCCATTGTGGCTCTCCGTTAGGGTACGTAAATGTGAGTGACGGGTTTACTACAAAATAAATCCTTGCGTAATTCAGGCGAGCGGATGTTCATTTTTCACAGTGCCTTTTATCGAATGGAGTGAGGAAATTTTTACAAAACCAGAGAGCGAGATCATGCCGCCGATGTGTAGAGTGGTATTTGTGCCGAATCACTCTCGCGGTAGAAAGAAATTCACGAGGTAACTCAACAAATGCAACAGTAAGTACGATCCAGTTAAGCAGAGTATCAAGAACAAGGCCAACGGAAAGAATAAAAAAACATATCCAGCGTACTGACCAATGAAGCAGAAATATTTCATCTTGCACCTCTCGCATTTTCATCAGCGCCACGAAGAAAACGAACGTCATGACAAATAAGAATATTGACACGGCGAACCAATAAAGAACGTGCATCAGGGTTACTCCTCTGAGCGGGTCAAGCAGGCTGAACGTGCTCCACAGTGTGGTGATGGTTTCGATCATAGTGCCTCCATTTGTAAACGAAGCGCGGTTATTTGGGCATCGTGGTCTTTTATCTTTCTATAACCCAGATTGGCAACGTAAAGTTGTGGTTCTGTATATCCAAGAGTTGTTGCTTTCGTAACAGCTTCAAGTAATGCCCACTCTCGAACAAAGCGATTCATTTTTTCTTTTGTTTCAAGGGCGTTAATCTGAGTTAACAGGGTATCTTTTTTCTGCTGAGTGGTTTGAGGTGGCGGTGCAAGAATAGCATCAGCTTCCGCATCATCAATCTTCACATAACCAACAGGCCATCCAACCATAAGATGCTCATAGCCTTCTGGTATTTGGTGGACTTTGTTAGTTGAATCTTTA
>OUUT01000022.1_pt1 | contig 41167 bp, 37 predicted proteins | sample 1695181 | NCBI WGS metagenome assembly OUUT01 (sample SAMEA104232313, study PRJEB22302) | sediment metagenome | biome: forest; feature: aquifer; material: sediment | place: USA | collected 2011-08-07 | depth 0.01 m
AATACTGCAGGGGCGGCTTGTCGAAGAACTTGACGCCATTTAACCGCGGCGTGACCCAGTCGCCCGAGACGAACATTTCCCGCGGAACCTCTGCGTAACGCCCCTCATCGGGTTCATACAGCGGGCGAATGGCTAGTGTCGACATCCAAAGGACCATTGCCAGTGTCATCGTCAAGACAGGCAAAATCCGTCGTTTTGAGAGCAGGCCCATGTAGTTACGGTTAAATTTCTGCCGATCAGACGTACGCGTCGCCTGTGCCACTTCCGAAAGCTACTCGCAGGATCGTGGTGCTGGGGCTTTGCAACGGACACGCGCTTCTTTTCGATCCCGAGTCTGCAGACCGTATTCACGGAAAGGGCTTGGGCCGCGAGGTGGCCGTTGCAATGTCTCGAACGCGATATTTTTGCATCCGGATGACAGATTTTAGGGTCCTGACCTGTCGAAAGGATTACGGGAAGATGACGTGCGGAGCCATCGACCGGGAAGTTGGGGATAGGGCGTTGTGTCGAGCGACTAAGGAGGAGGGAGCCTGACAGTCGGTTTTGCGGTTGCGCCGCGATCGCTGGACCTGAGGGAAGGCCTCTTAAGACCTTACAAACAGCGGCCGATGATCAAATGATGGCCATGGACGTCAGTCCAACCAATCAAGCGCGTGCTCGTCACACCCGGCCACCTTCAATTGGGCTTTAGTGAGCCGCATAGCACTAGAATCCATTCACGGCTCCAGCGCTCGCCCATCCAAATAACGTGATCTTCGCCGGAAGCATGTTGCCATGCGAAATCATCCACGATCTAAAGTGTGCGCCGGGCTCGACCGACCGGGCCGCGAAAATGAGCTCGGCCAGTCAAGAAGCCGCTTCCCGAATGCATTACGCACGTGCACGTAGACTGCTGGAGCTACGCCGCCTTACGCTCAGAGGGAGTTGCGGCTACTCCAGAGATTCGGGTGCCCGCCGAGGGCAGCAGTTGCGCGCCCATCCGAGTACTGAGAGCTGCTCCATGATTTCTCCATCGACCTCCACTCGGTACGAGCTGTCGGCGAGCCGCAGCCACGACGTCACTAATCCAAGCTGCATCAGGCTCTGCAAGGTCGCTTCCATCTCCACCGCTTGCAACTCAGCGGCATCTGGATCGCCGCTGGGCGCCTCCAAGACTATTGCACCATTCTGGGCCATCGCCTGTATCCTCTCGCTTTAGGAAGTCGTGCCAAGACGCGATCTTATTTTATGCGCAGTTCATTTACGCATAATTAATCGATTTACTTGCTTTCGGGGGGGCTATCCGGATGGAGCGAGCCTGGAGCGGCCCCCTGAATTGCCGGACACAGTTCCCCCTTACAATGAACTTACAGGCGGGGGCATACGACTGTGTTTCGATTGAGCGCGAGAGCTGTGAGCCGGGCAAGACGGTGTTGATGGTGGCGTGCCAGCAAGGCGGAAATCCGAATCACCTCCTTCATTGGCGCAAGCTGTACCAGGACGGCAGTCTATCGGCGGTTAGGGCTGGTGAAGAAGTCGTGCCGCCATCGAGCCTGAGCGACGCGCTCAAGCAAGTCCGTGAGCTACAGCGCATGCTGGGGCAAGAAGACCATGGAGAACGAGATTCTCCGTGAGGCAGTGGAGGTGATGACCTCGCGAAAATAATTTGCGCGCTCAACCTCATTGGCGGGGGACGACCTGTGAAGCTGGTCTGCGAAGTTCTCGGTGTAGCGCGATCAAAAATGTAGAAGAGAAGCTTGCTCGGCCTGCAGACTGGCAAGACGGGCGCAGTGCCAGGCAAACCGACGATTGGGGTTACCCCGTTTTTTCGGACAGATCTGCATTGGAATCTTAGTTCGATGGGTTGTCTCCTTGTGATGGGGCGGTGAAGGCTGAGTGTTGCGTCAGATCCTTGTCATGGGCGGTCATCCTTTCAAACTCCTGCGGGCTTCGATAGCGCAACGCGCTGTGCAAGCGATGTGGGTTGTACCAGCCTTCGATCCAAGTGAACAAGGCGCGCCGCGCGTCATCATGCGTGGCAAAGTGCGAACGCATCAGCAGCTCGCATTCGAGCGTTGCAAAGAAGCTTTCACACATGGCGTTGTCATAAGCATCGCCCGCCGATCCCATCGAGGGCTGCACCCCGGCGTACTAAGGGTGATGAGGCCCGCTGACAACTGCGGGGCGTCAAGTTTACTATGCAGAACATTGCGGCGACATTGCCGAATGGTTACGCACCAACGCATCGAACCCGACGCCCGTTCTCCGAAGCACTTGGGTTACCATGAGCTAACGCTGACGCTTCGTCAGGCAACTTCTTCTGCCGCAAAGCACTCGACGGCGGACTGCGCCGTCATCATCTCGTAATCCCCCCGACAGGTGAGCGCCCTAGAATCCCGCTGTTCGCTCTCTGCTGGCCAAGTCGCCATCCTTCGGACTCCCGCGTGAATCGCATCCTCGGCTCGTGGGGCGTCAAGCGGCGCCGCGTGAACTGCTCCATGATCCAACATCACGACGGCGACGAACCACATCCGGCATCTATGTCGTTGCGCCCTGAGAGCATTTGACCAAGCGCGGTAGCAGTGGCCACCGCACACCTGGACGGGCAGTCTCTTGAAGCGACAGATTTTCATGGCTTTGACCATCGCACTCACGGTGGTCCTCTGGATGTCCACGCTATCCGTGCGTCCCCTCTATGAACCCGACGAGGGTCGTTACGCCGAGGTTCCGCGCGAGATGTTCGTCTCCGGCGATTGGGTCACGCCGCGGTTGAACGGCATCAAGTTCTTCGACAAGCCGCCCCTGCAGTATTGGGCGACCGCCAGCGCCTATACGCTCTTCGGGCCGTCCGAGTGGACAGCAAGGATCTGGAGTGCGCTTGTGGGACTGCTGGGCGCACTCGCCGCATGGTGGGCGGCGCGATCGCTCTATGACACGCGCATAGGCCTCGCCTCAGCGCTGGTGCTCATCGGCGCTCCCCTCTGGATTCTCGGCTCGAATCTGACAACAACAGACATTGGTGTCGGCGCACTGCTCGGCAGTGCCGCTCTCGTTTTCGCCGTGGCCTACCAGAATCGGGAACCTCGCTTATACCCCCTGATCTGGTTGTTGGTCGGTCTGGCATTTCTTGCCAAAGGCCTGATTGCCCTGGTACTGCCAGGAATCACGCTGCTGCTATACGGGGCGGTCACTCGACAATTTTCCGCATTTTTTAGCGCGAGATTCTGGCGCTGGAGCCTGCTTGCGGTGGCCATCACCATGCCTTGGTTTGTCGTGGTGTCCCAGCGCAACCCCGAATTTCTGAATTACTTCTTCATCCACGAACACTTCGCGAGATTCTCGTCCTCGGTTCACGAGCGGGACAAGCCATTCTGGTTCTTCCTGGCCGTTGGTGCGGCAGGCGTCCTGCCGTTCATGGGCTTGATTCCCCGTGCTATCGCACTCCGCTCTCGCAGCGCACAGGCAACGCCTGGCTTCGACGCACGACTGTTTCTGTCGCTGTGGGTAGTCGTTGTCATTGCCTTCTTTTCGATTTCGCGCTCGAAGCTGCCGCTCTATATCCTGCCCGCCTTACCACCGGTGGCCGTCTTGCTCGCGTACAGATCCATGACTGCAGCCCGCCCCACACTGGCGGCAAGCTTTCTTGCCATGCCTGTGCTCGGCGTTGCCATCGCCGTGCTGCTATGGCATCCGACAATGTCGAATGCGGTACTGAAGCTCAATATCAGCAATCCGGCCTCATTGCATACCTGGGGCGCCATCACGATGGGCATTCTGGTCATCGGTGGCTTCCTGGCCTTTGGGATCGCCCTGCGCGGCCACAGGCTCTGCGCGGTTGCCGTCGCTTCGCTGGCGACGCTGGCCGGCCTTCAGGCTGGCTTGATGGCGTCTCGGGCGTTTGGATCCCTCTCCATCAAACCACTTGGCTTGGAAGCCAAGGCGGCGTCCCGCGTTGACACAGAACTGTTCGACGTGGGACAAATTGACCGAGGCCTAGCATTCTACACCGAGCGATTACCTACCATTGTCGGCGCCAGATCCGAGCTAGATCTTGGCTTCTCGGTCGAGCCTGGAAAGTGGATTGCTAATGAAGAGGCCTTTGCGCAGCGATGGAAGACCCCTGGTCACAAGCTCGCGGTCATGCGGCACGAGACGTTTCATCGACTGAGACCGCTGCTCGGTGGCGACACAACTGTGATCGGTCGACAAGGCGTCAACGTCCTGGTGCAGAAGCCATGAGGGTCCCGTTACGATTTGTGCGGTTTCTTGGTGCGGGAGCTACGGCAACCGCCGCCCACTATGCAACGCTAATAGCGCTGGTCAGGTTCGGGGCCGCAGCGCTTCCGGCATCTGCCGCCGGTAGTGTTGTTGGTCTTTTGGCGCACTACTTCATCAGCAGCCGATGGGTGTTCACACAAGTCCAACCACAACGCGCCACCTTCGGACGGTTCATTCTAGTTGGCGCTCTGGCATTTTCTCTCAATTCGCTACTGCTGTGGATAGGACTAGCGCTGGGGCTGCACTACCTCGTTGCACAGGTTTTGTCGACCATTTCGGTCATGCTGGTCAACTACGTAATCCATGCAAATTGGACGTTCATGAATGGAGCGATGCGATGAATGCCACCAACCTGCTGCCAGAGAAGATCTCGGTCGTCGTGCCGCTCTTCAATGAAGAAGCTGTCCTGCCACAATTTCACTTTCGGCTTCTCCGCGTGATGGATGGATTGGCATCGAACTACGAGATCATCTACGTGGACGACGGCAGCCGCGATCGATCACTGGCGGTTGCACACAATCTCAAGGCGGCCGAAGCGCGCGTCGGCATTGTCGAACTGAGTCGCAACTTCGGCAAGGAAGCCGCGCTAACGGCGGGCCTCGACGTGGCAAGCGGCGACGCCGTTGTGATCATCGACGCCGATCTGCAGGATCCGCCCGAACTGATTCCCTCGTTGATCGAGAAATGGCGAGAGGGGTTCGACGTGGTGTACGCCACGCGCACCTCCCGAGATGGCGAATCGTTCCTCAAGAAGTTCACCGCGCACTGGTTTTACCGTCTGATGGGCAAGCTCAGCGATACGGAGATTCCGGCCGACACCGGCGACTTCCGCGTAATGAGCCGTCGTGCCGTTGCCGCCCTCGGACAACTCCGGGAGCAGCACCGCTTCATGAAGGGGCTGTATGCCTGGATCGGATTTCGGCAGACCGCAGTCTTGTATCGGCGCGACGCCCGGGCATCCGGGAAGACCAAGTTCAACTACCGCAAGCTGTTGCGTTTTGCCGTGGATGGCATCACTGCCTTTTCCACCGTGCCGCTCAAGTTTGCGACCTCGATCGGCCTGCTTGTTGCCGTTCCCGCATTTGGCATGGCCGCCTTCATCGTTGGCAAGACGCTGCTTTACGGCGACCCCGTACACGGCTACCCATCCATGATGACTGTCCTGCTTCTGCTGGGCGGCCTGCAACTGGTTTTCCTAGGCGTGCTTGGGGAATATGTTGGGCGTCTGTTCAATGAAGTCAAGCGGCGGCCAGTGTATCTGGTGGCAAGCTATACGGCGCCGATCGGCCACGGCACCCCCACCGCCGAGCCAGGGCAAGTGGCCGTAGCGACACGGGGTGGCACCCCGCCTGCAGCAATCTTCCACGCACCCGGGTGCCCGGAAGGCAAAGCTCCGGGCCTCTCCGAGGCTTCTCCGCGGGATGCCATCCTCACGAAAACCCTTGCGCCAAGCCGGTAGACAGCCCGCGTACCATGCTCTCTCACGACATGGCCAGCAACTGGATCATGACGTTTTCGAAAGAAAGAGCCTCGTATTCAACTTATTCCGTTCTTCGCGTCCACCGACGTGTTCTAGGACGTCAAATGCACCCAGAACATCGAATGCGTCGATGTACGGAATAGCACGGACATCCATCTGCAACAACTGAGCTTTGCATTTGCGCTGCCCCTGCATCAGGGCGTGCAACGATGCCTCGCCGCCGACCAGGCGTGCACGAGGGAAGCGGGCCTCGATCGCGCGCAGATTCTCAGCGGTCCCACAACCGACGTCCATGAACGAGCGCAAAGCCGGAAAGTAGCGCTGCAGCGCTTCTAGGATCAGTTTACGGCGATAGACGAACCAGAAGTGCGTCGCTTCGAGCCTCTCGTATTCAACGAAGAGCGGTTCGTGAAAGCCATCGTGGTCGACCATCATGGCCGGTGCCAGACAGTGCACGCCCGCGAGAACATGAGGCTGCCAATTGCATGCGGTGCACGCCCACACGTCAATTTCGAGCGGGGCCTTGCATTGATTACAGATGCGCATCGCTGTCTCTCCAATATCGTGCGCGCGCGACACAGCCAAGCGACACATCGCGCACCGCAACATAATTGCGCTGCCTCGCTCGCGCAGGGACGGGTGCAGGCAGGCTTGTTTCGTCTTCGATCAGGCCGAAGGACGACGTCTAAGAGGTGGAGGTAGCCAACCCAGTGGTTGCGTGGGAGGCTTCAGAGATGGCGAGAGGGCGGGCGGAGCACCGTCTCAGGAGTTGTGCTCGCAAATATCCACGGGACAGACGCCGGTGGCACGCCGTTCAGGGACAATGCTTGAGCCCCCAAGAAGGCAACGAGAGCAAGTGGCGAGGCGGCCGAGCAGGCAGAACAAGCTTGACAGCCGCGGGCCTTGCCGTGCGTTTTGTTTAGCGAACGGTGATGCGAACTCGGATCGCAGTGTGCGTTCACCTCGTGAGTGACGTCAATGACGGCAAGGGAAGTATAGCCGGCACCGTGCCTCAGCTCGGTCAGCTCGCTGCACGAAAGAGTAGCCGCTGCGCCAACGCTCTGAACCGGCAACGTCAATACAAGGAGCCAAAGCGAGAGGTGTCGCAACAGCTTTTTCATCCGGCGGCATCAGCATCTATTGATGGCGGGAGTCTACAGAAGACTCCTGTCATTAGAATGACGGGGACATGACAGACTCGGCACCCTGGACGTCTTCAAACGACCGCCCTGCGTCGCAGTAACGAGGCCGCCAAGATCTGGAAGCGGCGCCTCGATAAACGCATTCACTCATGTATGAAGTCCCAATGCCGCGCGCCCGGCGTCCGCAAGCCTGCAGGCAACTCAAACGACCAGCCGGCAGGCGAGTAAATCAGTGGCCTGGTGAACCGTGAGAGCCATCTCGCGGGCGACGATCAAGCTCGCGTCGCCCATGTTCGACACGGTGATGGGGCTGGCGATACGAATCGTGCAGAGCGGGACCATGCCCGTAGAAAGGTCGCGCATCATGTGCCACCGCGACCGCAGGCACATGATGCGCGGCGCCCGCCGAGCGTAACCAGTAGACATCTTTCTCGCCGTAACCGTCGTGCGTCTGCGCGGTGGCATAACCGAATCCAATGGCCAGCGCGGTTCCGACCAAGATGGGAAGCTTTTTCATGTTTTATCCTTTGTGTTTGTAGCGGATGGAAGCATATGTCTTTGGCACTGCCCGCTGTGTTCGCATTTCCCTACAAGTGTGAGCGCTTGTAACGCTATTGGCTCGGCAGTGACACTCGAGTCGAATTCAATGACTCCCCTGTAATGGTCGCGTAATACGCGCTGACCCGAAGTCATCGCCTTTCCCCGCCGAGAACGGCCAGCTTGTGACGACGGACAATGCACAGCATCGTGAAGTAAAAGTTGCTGAATATACCGCCACAGCGGACTGCCATCATCCAAGGCAGAGGAGAAATCATGTTTGTCATGATGGAGCGATTGGGGGACAGTTCGCTCTCTCCCCCCGGCGGAAACTTTGCGCTTACCGGTTTTTGTTAAGCCAGCCGACGCACTACTTGACCTTGCCATCATGAGAAGGTCCATAGTGCAAATGTGCACCACTTCGCGGCGATCACGCTCTGGCCGCACCACCTAACCAACCAGGGGGAAATCATGATGTCTGTAGCGCAAACGTTACTTGATGAAGTGTTTGTTGCGTTCCGATTGGCGTGTGAACTCCAACAATACCGCGTGGCCGACCACCTGCTAGCGGCCCTGGAACAATTAGCCGGCGACAACGAGCGCTTGCTCGATGACGTCTATTTGTCGTTCGCTTTTTCCCTTTCTGCAGGCGGAATTTCGTCGGAATCCGCAGTGCCTCGCGGAGCATAAGTTTCTATACTTAATACGGCTCCTGCGACGACGCTACCTCGCGTCCGCTCGGAGGCCTAATGCGTAAGCCCATGAATCAGCTTTGGCGTGTCGTCATAGTGCTAGCTTTGGTACTGACTTTGCCCCTCCGGGCTCAGTCCGGGCCATTGCGCAGTTGCTGTATTGCCGTCATCGCCGAAATGTCGACAGGCATGCCCGTTCGAGCAGCGAATGTCAGTGTCGAGACCGGAAGTTCGCCTGATTGCATCAGTCAATCCAGCTGCGCCGATAATCGGAATGTTAGCGGCCCGTCTGGTCTTCCCTGCACGGCCTCGGCTTGTGCGGTCCTCGCTGGCATGCCGGTGAGCACCGGATCGGTCACGGGTGCCTGGATCAGTGTGTTGGTTGCGCATCCGGAATTTTCGTATCAATCCGCCGTTCCGCCCCGCCTCGAGCGCCCGCCCAAATAGATCTGTTCGTAGCACGATTTCACTACACAGGAATGCTGCACTGGGTGCCACACCAGCGCGCTCCTGGCTGGCCTTTTACATTCACAGTGTTGCCGACCGCTTGCTGCTAAGCGGGGCGTGCTGCTTACTCCGAACGAGGAACATCATGAAATCTCTCCTTCACGCTCTTGTGGGTGCTGTCGTCCTTGGACTCTCGCTATCCGCCGTCGCCGGCCCGGACTGGTATGTGATAGAAAAGGCTCGCGACGCTAAGCGAACTGAGGCGCAACACTCGAAGGCACGGCAGACAGGGGACAATACCGCGATGACGCGAGACCAAGCCGCCACGATGCAAAAGTGCAGGGAAATGATGGGTCAGCCCAAGTAACGGGCTTTCTCCGATGCGCTGTGTTTGGGGTGGCGCATCGGAGCGCCTCCAACGGGCTTTTATCTCAAGCGGGTGGCGTTTGACCTGCGGCAAACCGATGCTCGGACAAGTGCTGAAAGCGGCCAAACGCTGTTACCATTCGCTTCAAACGAGATTTCCACGTGCGTACCCGCATCTACCGGCTTTGGCTTGCCGCATTCCTGTTGAGTATATTCCTGACAGTTCAGCTGGCAGCGGCGGCCTACGCCTGTGCGGGCAGCCGGTATTCGATGGAAAGGATGGCGGTCATGGCCGGCATGACAGAGTCCTGTCCGGATATGACGCAGAAGGCCAAAGCGCCTGCTGCCCATGATGGCTTGTGTTTGGAGCACTGCCAGTTTGGCTCCAAGTCGGCCGACCATGCCAGCCCGCAGATTCCTTCGTTCCAGCCCGTGCTCGTCAATTTCGTTGAGCCAGCGTTGGTGCCGGTACTCACCATCCAGCGAGCGGCCTATGCAGACGCGGTTCCACGGCCCCCCCCTCGCCCCCTTCCCATTCTCCACTGCTGTTTCCGAAACTAGCCGCCGAAGCAACGCCTACTCTCGTGCCTTGAACCATGGCGTTCAGGGTGGTCGTTGTTTTGCGGAGGCTATATGCATTTGCTTTCTCCCTTTGCGTCTGGGTGCCAGCTGACACTCGCCCTTGCGCTATTGTCCGCTGCCCATTCCGTCTGGGCCCAACCTGCGGCTGCACTCTCCTTGCAGGAAGCGGTGGCGCTTGCGTCGTCCCGCTCGACGGATGCCGAAACATCGCGCTCGGCGGTCCAGTCTGCCATCGAGATGGCGGTCGCTGGCCGGCAATTGCCGGACCCAGTGCTGAAAGTCGGAGTCAATAACGTGCCGGCGAACGGACCCGACCGGTTTACCCTCGGAACGGAATCAATGACGATGCGCTCGATCAGCGTGATGCAGGAATTCACCCGGTCAGCGAAGCGCGAGGCTCGCGCTCAGCGTTTCGAGGCCGAGGCCTCGTCGGCAGAGGCTCAGCGTACGGCGGCGCTCGCCACGGTGCAGCGCGGCGCCGCAACGGCCTGGCTGGACAGCTGGTACGCTGAACGCGTCTACAGCGTGCTCACCGAACAGGCACAGTCCATCAAACTGATGGTTGAAGCGGCGCAGGCTGCCTATCGTGGCAACCGCGGTTCCCGCGCCGACATCCTGACCGCTGAACTGGAACTCAGGCAACTGCAGGATCGCGAAGACGAGGCGCACGCCACGCTGGCATCGGCCCGCGCGATGTTGCGCCGCTGGGTCGGCGAGGCCGCAGAGCGCCCCCTGGGCGAACGCCCGGGCCTGGAGGCTCCGGCCTGGCTCAAGACACTGGATGCCGACGGCGTGGCGCAGTTGCCCGACGTGGCAACCGCCGATGCTCTAGTAGCCATCGCGGAAGCAGAAGGCCGCGTCGCACGGGAGAACAAAATTCCCGACGTAAGCGTAGAGCTGATGTACAGCCAGCGCGGCCCCGCCTATTCCAACATGGTGTCGCTCAACGTCTCACTACCGCTTCCGTGGGACCAGAAGCACCGCCAGGATCGGGAGTTGGCCGCGAAGCTGGCCCAGGCCGATGCGGCGCGTGCGCAATCCGAAGTCGTGCGCCGCAGCTTGATTGGACAGTTGCGCGGCAGGCAAGAAGAGCTGGGGCTCAACCAGGTGCGGATCGAGCGCTTTCGCAGCGCCACCGTGCCGCTGGCCAAGGCCCAGACCGAAGCAGCCATGACGGCCTATCGCACGGGAGCCGGCACCCTAACCGCTGTCGCCGATGCCAGCCGCAAGGCGCTCAACATCTCGCTGGAGCGCCTGCAGCTTGAGGCTTCTAGCGCCCGGCTCTGGGCCGAATTGACCTTCCTGATGCCGTTACCCACTGCCGCCCAGAATCCGTCGCTGCAAGGAGCTCAACCATGAACAAGATCACGATTGCCCGGACCGTGACAGGCCTGATGGTGCTGACAAGCGTTGGGTTAGCTTACTATCTCGGTCAACAGCAAGGGCGTCAGCAGGCGCACGAATCGGCAAGCTCCGACAGCGACGCCATGAGCGCCAGCGGTGTCACGCTCAAGGCGGGCGACATCGACCGGAAGACCGGCAAGCGCATACTCTACTGGCACGACCCGATGGTGCCGGGACAGCGCTTTGACAAGCCGGGCAAGTCGCCGTACATGGACATGCCGTTGTCACCTGTGTATGAAGAAGCCAGCGCCGGCGCGGCCGTCACAATTGACAGCCGCGTAACCCAGAATCTCGGCATTCGTACGGCCGAGGTGAAAACTGGCCGACTGGAGGCGGCTTTACAGGTACCAGGCAATGTCGCGATCAATGAACGCGGCATCGAAGTATTGCAGGCTCGTACTAGCGGATTCGTGGAAGCCGCCTATGCCCGGACCACCCTTGATCCGGTCCGCAAAGGCCAAGCGCTTGCGCAAATCTACGCGCCAGAGTGGGTCGCCGCTCAAGAAGAGTACCTGGCGGTTAGCCGGATGGACGGCAGCATACAGCAGGACCTGCGTGAGGCCGCGATTGCGCGCATGCGTCAGGTCGGCATGACCGAAAGCCATATCCGGTTAGTGCAGTCCACCGGCAAACTGCAGCCACAGCTAACGATCGCCAGTTCGGTTGACGGCATCGTCACCGAGGTCGGTGCGCGCGATGGCATGACGGTCTCCGCGGGGACGACTCTCTTCCGTATCGCGAGCCTTGCAACTGTGTGGGTCATCGCCGAGGTGCCTGAGAGCCAGGCGGCCCCGTTGCGCCCCGGCCAGCCGGTCTCCGCCACGGCGGCAGCCTGGCCCGGCGACCCACTGGCGGGCAAGGTCGATGCCATCCTGCCGGACATCAGCGCCGGCACCCGCACAGTCAAGGTCCGCATCGAGTTGCAGAACAAAGCGCGTCGGCTCCTGCCCGGCATGTTTGTATCGGTGCGCTTTGACGCCGGGCCAGGACCGGATCGCCTGCTGGTGCCAACCGAGGCGTTGATTCGCACCGGTACGCGCACGATCGCGATGGTGGCATCCGGCCAAGGCGGATTCAACCCAGTCGAAGTCAAGACCGGCGCGGCTGCGGGTGGCCAAACCGAAATCATTGAGGGCCTCAAAGCGGGCGAGGAGGTGGTCGTGTCCGGACAGTTCCTGATCGACTCAGAGGCAAGCCTGCGCGGCACCGCACAGCGCATGAGCGCGCCCACGGCCGCGTCGGGCGCTGGCGCCGCAGCAGCGTCCGGACCGGAACATCAAGGCGTCGGCCGAATTGAGACCGTCACCGAGCAGAGCATGACGATCTCCCACGGCCCCATTCCATCGGCGCAGTGGGGTGCCATGACCATGGAGTTCGGCGCGCCGCCAGCCGGCATGCCCAAGGGATTTAAGCCTGGAGATCAGGTCCGGTTTCGCTTCCGACTGGACAAGGACGGCGTGGCAACCCTATCCACGGTCGAATCGGCCGTCGCTGATGCTGGAGCGACGCGATGATTGCCCGACTCATTCTCGCCTCCATCCGCAATCGTTTCCTGGTGCTGCTCGCCACTGTCATGGTGACCGCATGGGGCCTCTGGGCGGTACAGAGTACGCCGCTTGATGCCCTGCCCGACCTGTCTGATGTACAAGTGATTATCCGCACTCCATTTCCTGGTCAGGCGCCCCAGATTGTGGAAAACCAAGTGACCTATCCGCTCACGACAACCATGCTGTCGGTGCCGGGCGCCAAGACCGTGCGCGGCTACTCGTTCTTCGGTGACTCCTATGTCTATGTGCTGTTCGAAGACGGGACCGACCTCTACTGGGCACGTTCCCGCGTGCTCGAATACCTGAACCAGGTGCAATCGCGGCTGCCGGCTGCCGCGAAACCCGCGCTTGGGCCCGACGCAACCGGCGTCGGCTGGATCTATGAGTATGCCTTGGTAGACAAAACCGGTCAGCATGACCTCAGCCAGCTAAGAGGGCTGCAGGACTGGTTCCTGCGCTTCGAACTCAAGTCCTTGCCCAACGTCGCCGAAGTGGCTTCGCTCGGTGGCATGGTCAAACAGTACCAGATCGTGCTGATCCCGGATCGGATGCGCGCCTATAACCTGTCGCAAGCCAAGGTGCTGGAAGCGCTCAAGGGAGCCAACCAGGAAACCGGCGGCTCGGTGCTGGAGTTGGGCGAAGCCGAGTACATGGTCCGGGCGACCGGTTATCTGAAAACACTGGACGACTTTCGCCAGATTCCGTTGGTGACCAATGACGCGGGTATCCCGGTACGGCTGGGCGACGTTGCCACCGTGCAGCTTGGCCCCGAGATGCGGCGTGGCATTGCCGAACTGAATGGCCAGGGCGAAGTTGCAGGCGGCGTCATCGTGCTACGCTCCGGCAAAAATGCCTTGGAGACCATTGAGGCGGTCAAGGCCAAGCTCGCCACCTTACAGAAAAGTTTGCCAAAGGGCGTCGAGATCGTCACCACCTACGATCGCTCAGCACTGATCAAACGGGCGGTGGAAAACCTCACCACCAAGCTGATCGAAGAATTTGCGGTCGTGGCCCTAGTCTGCTTGGTGTTCTTATTTCACCTACGCTCCGCGCTGGTGGCCATTGTCTCGCTGCCGCTAGGCGTGCTGGCGGCTTTCCTAGTAATGCGCTACCAAGGGGTGAACGCCAACATCATGTCACTTGGTGGAATTGCTATCGCCATCGGCGCGATGGTAGATGCCGCGGTGGTCATGATCGAGAATGCGCACAAGCATCTCGAACACTGGCATGCCGACAATCCCCGACGCGAACTCAGCATCCAAGAGCGCTGGCGCGTCATTGGCGACTCCGCGGCTGAAGTCGGACCGGCCCTTTTCTTCTCGTTGTTGATCATCACGCTGTCGTTTATTCCCGTATTTACGCTGGAGGCACAGGAGGGCAGGCTTTTCTCGCCACTGGCCTTTACGAAAACCTATTCCATGGCGGCCGCTGCGGGGTTGTCTGTCACTCTGGTACCGGTGCTGATGGGGTACATGATCCGCGGCACGATCCCATCGGAGCAGGCTAACCCGCTCAATCGCTGGCTGATTCGCGGCTACCAGCCGTTACTCGCTAAGGTGCTTACCTATCCGAAGACCACCTTGGCAATTGCGGCGATGCTGCTTGTCGCCACCGCATGGCCCATTATGCGTATTGGCGGCGAATTCATGCCGCCTTTGGATGAAGGCGATTTGCTTTACATGCCCTCGGCGTTGCCAGGTTTGTCCGCGGGCAAGGCCGCTCAGCTCCTCCAGCAAACCGATCGGCTCATCAAGACCGTGCCGGAGGTCGCTACAGTGTATGGCAAGGCGGGGCGCGCGGACACCGCCACGGATCCAGCGCCGATTGAAATGTTCGAGACCACCATTCAGTTCAAGCCCAAGGACCAGTGGCGCGTGGGCATGACCACCGACAAGCTGGTAGAAGAGCTCGATCGCGTTGTCAGAGTTCCAGGACTATCTAACATTTGGGTACCGCCGATCCGCAACCGCATCGACATGCTCGCGACCGGGATCAAAAGCCCCGTGGGGATCAAGGTCGCCGGCACGGACCTGAAGGAGATTGACCTCCTAGCCACGCGCATCGAAGAGGTAGTTAAGACGGTTCCAGGCGTCACGTCCGCGCTGGCCGAGCGGCTTACGGGCGGGCGCTACATCGACGTCGATATTGACCGGGGCGCCGCGGGCCGGTACGGCCTAAACATCGAAGACGTTCAAGCGATCGTGTCGTCGGCCATCGGCGGTGAGAATGTCGGCGAGGTGGTCGACGGACTCGCGCGCTTTCCTATCAATATGCGGTATCCGCGTGACTATCGGGACTCTATTGAGCAACTACGTCTTCTGCCGATCGTGACCGACAAGGGGTTGCAAATCACGCTAGCTGACGTTGCGCGCATTCAGATCGTACAAGGACCGCCAATGCTACGCAGTGAAAATGCACGGCTCTCCGGGTGGATCTACGTCGACATTCGCGGCAGGGATCTGCGCTCAGCCGTGCAAGACATGCAGGAGGCAGTCGCTAAAGCGGTGCCGATGCCAGCCGGCTACGCGCTGAGTTGGTCAGGCCAGTTCGAGTATCTTGAGCGCGCCACCGCTAAATTAAAGGTGGTGGTGCCGTTCACTTTGCTGATCATCTTCGTGTTGCTTTTCTTGGTATTTGGACGGCTGGACGAGGCACTGCTCATAATGGGTACCCTGCCGCTGGCATTGATTGGTGGCTTTTGGCTACTCTATCTGCTTGGGTACAACTTGTCGGTCGCAGGAATTGTGGGCTTTATCGCACTCGCGGGGGTCGCAGCGGAATTCGGCGTCATCATGCTGCTCTACCTGAAGCATGCCTGGCAGGAAAGGCTTGAGGACGGGCAGAGCGATACGGCGGCCCTACTCGATGCCATCCAGGAAGGCGCGGTGCTGCGTGTCCGGCCTAAGGCAATGACCGTGGCTGTGATTCTCGCCGGTCTGCTTCCCATTATGTGGTCGCATGGCACAGGCTCAGAAGTGATGCAGCGCATCGCTGCCCCAATGGTCGGCGGAATGGTCACGGCACCCCTGCTGTCCTTGTTCGTGGTCCCCGCGGTCTACCTGTTGCTACGGCGCCGTCAGACCAAGCGGAGTGCCATTTCCACAAACCTCACATCTCAGGAGGAATCGCAATGAAACATCTTAAGACGCTGATGTTCGCCCTTGCCACGACTGCCGCCCCAGCCGCATTTGCCGCAGGTTCAATGGATGGCATGGACATGAAGGCGCCAATCGCCTCTCAACAAATGCGCCAACCGGTGTCCGCGGAAGTCAAGAAAATCGATACGCAAGCGGGGAAAGTTACGCTTAAGCACGGTCCAATCGAGAATCTGGGTATGCCCGGAATGACGATGGCGTTTCCGGTCAAAGATCGCAGCTGGCTTACAAAATTCAAAGTGGGTGACGCGGTGTCGGTGACCTTCGACAAGGTGGACGGTACAGCGACTGTTGTCGACATGCAGCGCAAGTAGCCTTCCAACCCAAGGCGCACGGTTGCTTCCACCGGCCGTGCACTTCCATCTGGCATGGCCCGTTAATATCTAGCTATTCGATTCGGGTTGCCATTGCACAGAGTTCCCGATCGGCCAAAACTCAATTAAATACTGTCGTGCACCGCCCCCCTTTAGAGTTGCCACATGACGTTGCGGTTGTCGTCCTCTTCGCGTTGGCCGCCATCTTGGCTATGCTTGGACTCTTCGCCTGGTATGTGATGCGCCGGTATGGTGCCGCCTCGCGAACGCGCAACCCCAGCAACACAACGCGCAAGCGTAATAAGAAGATAAAGAGACGAAAATAGACACGGCAGCCTTGGAATCCCTATCGTACGCGGGCATCGCGGGCGATTTCATATGCCGATTATGCCAATGATTGCGTCAGCCTCATCTGTGGACCGAGTTCTTCAGAATGCCACTTTTTTCGGTTTCCCCAGCAGGTACTTGTGGGAGTGCGTGCGAAACAATCAATGTTGCCCTGAGTCATGGACCTTCTCTGCGGAGCTTCTCTTATTCGCTGTTCCTGATGGGGCGGATGCCTGCGCCGCGGGCTGACGGGAGCCCGCCTCACCGGGCCCCGCGAACTCACCACCGAAATACTCATCGTTGTCGCTAGACGACCGATCGAACAAGTTCCGGTACTGAGTGGACGTCAAGGCGGGAAGCTTCTGGAGAAACGCGACGAGATCCCAGATTGTCTCGTCGTCGTGATCATCGCCCCATGCTGGCATGCCGGTCATCTTCAAGCCGTGTTTGATCACTACAAAGGCGTGCTTGGGATCGACCCTGCTCTGATCCAGACGCGGCGGCGAGGGATAAAGTCCACGCGCTAACTGATTGTCTGGTAAGCCTGGTGCACGATGGCAAGCCACACACATAGAAGCATACTGACCCGCTCCTTTGAAAATACGCTGCGCATCGTTCAGATTTGGCGGCTGCAGTTCGTCGGATTGCCGCTCCATGGCGCGGGAACGCACCATCGCCAAAACGTTTTCTGTGATCCGCCAATCAGGTTCATCCGCGGCCACGCTATAAGTGCCCGAGAACGCGATTCCGAGTCCAATTACTGCCACAAGGAGCAGCGAGACAAGGATCGAAAGTCCGAAGGTTTTCATTGCGCGTTCACCTCTGTTTCGGCAGCGTCAGAATAGTTACGGCGTAAATTCTAGTTCGATACGTGGCTGGGAGGTGCACAGCAAGGAAAATCCCGGCCTGCCCGCGCTCGGCCTTCGGGCCAATTGCGCTGGGGGACTGGGCGCTTACTGCATCAACGAAGTCCGGTTGCAGTTCCGGCAGCGGATCGTCGTTGGCCCATTCTCCAAGCACGACGCGTGCCTGACAGGACATTGCCGCCACGTCATTATCCCGTAATGGATTCCAGCGATGACGAGTCGATATGGATTCAGATACGCCCACGAGATCACTAGTATTTTGTCCGTTTGTGCAGGGAGCGCAGAAGCTGGCGCCGGGCTAGCTGCAAATGCCACATGAACGGAGAAGTGGACCAAAAGAGCGGACTGCGACCTGCCGCTCTCCCGCCAGCCTCGAGCATGAAAGTTCTACATGTTTTGGTGTGAGTTACATTGGACGCGACGCGAGAATCCCCGTACATTGCCGCGGCGCGCCGACAAAAGGTGCTCGGTGCCTTGCGGCGTCAGTTATTGCATACTGTTGCACGCTTGCGAGCATCGCTCGCAGGCCTTCGCACAGTCCAGACAATGTTGCGCTGCGTGCTTGGCGCATTCAGCACCGCATTCTTCGCAAATTCGAGCGCATAGCTGGCAAATCTCCTTTGAGTGTTCGCTTGCGCGAGACATAGCAGCAGCAGCAAACGCACAAATTTGTGCACAGTCTATATCGAGCTCTATACACTTCCGCATTTCATCGACGTTCCGTTCTCGCAGGCAGGAAGCTGCACAATGATTGCAGGCGACTGCGCACGCGTGACAGGCATCAATACACGCTCTGAGGTCCTCATGTGGCATGACAAATCTCCTTCGGAATAGTTTGATCGGCGTATTGGAAATACGCCATTCCAACAACAGCAATTCGCGCGCCAGACTTGCTCGTATGGGGACCCGCCAACATCGCCCTCGTGGTGGGATCGGCTGCTGCCGAGTGCGACGAGCATGCGGAACCTGTTGTCGCAGTGGGGCACCGCATAGCAAATGGCCTCAAATTGAAATGCACAATCAGTCGGCCCGATTACCCGCTGCGCGCATGCTGCGCTCCCATATATCGATGGTGATCTAAAGCACGCGCTTACCGAGCGTGCCCGCGCCTTGATCGTCGCTGACCGACGGGCCATCGTGACACCGTGGGAACACCTGCGGCTGCCACACGAGGTCGACGGCTCCGCCGGCGCCTTCCGCGCTCCGCTGTCGACCTACATCCTGGGCATGGACAACGATTACGAGGACATCCAGGCCTGGCTGGCCCTGCACAAATCCCCGGCCACGCAGCGCGCCTATCGCAAGGAAGCCGAACGGCTGATCCTGTGGGCCATCGTCGCGCGAGGGAAGGCCCTTTCATCCTTGACGACCAAGGATGCAACGACTATCGGACATTTTTGCACAGACCCACGCCGCGCGAGTGCTGGGTTGGACCCCCGCGGCCACACACGTCGCCGGACTGGCGCCCGTTTGTCGACAACCTCTCGGCGCGCTCGGTCGCCCATGCGCTGACCGTGCTCAGCGCGCTGTTCCGCTGGTTGGTGGAACAGCGCTATGTACTGGCCAACCCCTTGGCGGGCATCAAGGTGCGCAGTAACCAGCGTGCCATGGCCGTGGAAATCACCCACGCCTTCACCGATGGAGATGGCTGCTGGTGCGCACCATCGCCAACGGCCTCGAGTGGTCGTACGGCTGGCAAGCCGCGGCCGCACAGCGGCTTCGCTTCCTGCTGGATTTCGGATACGCGACGGGACTGCGGATCAGCGAATTGGCCAATGCCGCGTTGCGTCATCTCGACGTCGACGCCGCGGGCGATCACTGGCTGCACCTGGTCGGCAAAGGTGGCAAGCCCGCTAGGGTTACATTGACGCCCTTGGCGCGGACGGCGCTGGAACACCACCTGCTGGAGCGCGGGCTCCCTGTCAGCCTCGCTCGCTGGAACCCACCTAAGCCCATAGTCGGTAGCCTGGATGGTGGCGAAACCGGTATCACGCCCCTGCGCCTGTGGGAAGTCATGCACCGATTCTTCAGGCTCGCAGCGAACACGATTGAAGGCGATCATCCAGCGTTGGCAGAGAAGCTCCGACGGGCGATACGACAGTGGATGCGCCACAGCCACGCGACGCACGCACTGGCGAAGGGTGTCGAACGTAAGCGCCCGGTGAACCCGTCTTGAAGGGAAGCAGGAGAGCAAGGAGCATCGTGTCCATCTAAATTCTTGGTGGACACGTGAACACTATCGAAGAGAGCGCACCAGCGCGACGCCGACGTCGGCACAGCGCCGAGTTCAAGGCTAAAGCCGTCCAGGACTGCCTGCATCGGGGTGTTTCGATTGCGGCGGTAGCGCTGCACCATCGCGTGAACGCGAATCTGCTGCGACGCTGGGTCGCTGAACACCAAGCGTTGGATAGCGCGGGCGAAGCCCGTGCATTGATGACAGTACCCCAAGCCGAGTTCATCCCGTTGCAGATCGGCGATCCCACGCCGACGCCTGCGATACCGGATATACAGATCGAAGTGCGACGCGGTGCTGCGACGATCAGTATTCGTTGGCCAGGATCGGCCGCAGCAGAGTGTGGCGAATGGCTTCAGGGGTGGTTGCGTTGATCCGCATCGAGGCAATCTGGCTAGCTACCGAGCCGCTGGACATGCGAGCGGGAACAGATACGGTCTTGGCTCGGGTGGTGAAGGTATTCGGAGCCGCCCGACCGCATCATGCTTATCTCTTCACGAACAAGCGCGCGACGCGTATCAAGGTGCTGGTGTACCCTGCCTTGGCAACGCCTGGGCCGCGATGAGGCGATCACCGTGCTTTAGTCGTGGCTTGGTACAAGGGCCGAGCGTCCATTGGGGGCTGTGCCAATAGTTGGAGTGACGGGGAACTGGCAAGATTCGGAACATGAATCCCGCAATAAGGGCCGCTTCGTCTGGACCGACGGTATGACGGCCATCGCGACGCCGCTGTGCCGAGAGCAACTGGATGCGCTGGTGCTGGGACATCTGCCCAGGCAAGCTTGCTGGAGGAAGCCCTCGATGCAGACCTTGAGGCAATCGAAGCCGAGCTCGAAGCACTGACTCCTTCATCCAGGTCGGAGCCCAAGGACAAGCCGAAGCGCCAAGCACTTCCACCCCAATTGCCTCGCACTGAGATCCGTCACGAGCCGGAGTCCGAGACTTGCACATGCGGCTGCGCGCTCAAGCGCATTGGCGAAGACGTCAGCGAGAAGCTGGACTACACCCCTGGCGTGTTCACGGTCGAACGTCATATCCGGGGCAAGTGGGTATGCGGTCAATGTGAGACTCTCACCCAGGCACCCGTTCCTCCGCACGTCATCGACAAGGGCATCCCCACCGCCGGCCTGCTGGCGCATACGCTGGTGTCCAAGTTCGGCGACCATCTCCCTCTGTACCGGCAAGAACGCATCTACGCAAGCGCCGGCCTGGCGATCCCGCAATCGACGCTGGGCGCGTGGGTCGGCATCTGCGGCGTGCGTCTGCAACCGCTGGTGGATGCACTGCAGGCGGAGGTATTGACCCAGAGCGTACTGCATGCCGACGAGACACCAGTGCAGATGCTCTCGCCAGGCGACGGCAAGACGCATCGCGCCTACCTGTGGGCCTACGCACCGAGCCAACTCTCGTCATTACGTGCGGTGATCTATCAGTTTGCCCCCAGCCGCAGCGGCGAACATGCCCGCGCATTCCGGCGGGGCTGGCTGGGCAAGCTGGTATGTGACGACTTCTCGGGCTACAAGGCCAGCTTCGGCGGCGGCATCGTCGAGATTGGGTGCATGGCTCACGCGCGTCGTAAGTACTTTGAGTTGCACGACAAGCACAAGAGCGAATTGGCTGGCCAGGCGCTGCGCTTCATTGCTGGGCTCTACGAGATCGAGCGAGAGGTGCGGGACGCCGAGCCAGAACTACGCCTGGAAGCGCGACAGCAGCGGGCCAGACCAATCCTGGATGCGCTGCATCTCTGGCTTAGTGAACAAAGGCGGAGGGTGCCCGACGGCGCGGCCATCGCGCGTGCCATCGACTACAGCCTCAAACGCTGGGCGGCGCTCGTGCGCTACGTTGAGGATCCAGCCGTGCCCATCGATAACAATCATATCGAAGGGCAAATACGGCCTATCGCTCTTGGATGATCGAACTGGCTGTTCGCGGGCTCACTGCGCGCTGGCCAGCGCGCAGCCGCAGTCATGAGTCTGATCCAGTCGGCGAAGCTCAATGGGCATGATCCGTACGCCTACCTGAAAGACGTGCTTACGCGACTGCCGACTCAGAAGACCGCCGACATCGCGGAGCTCCTGCCACATCGCTGGACTGCTTCCGTCCTTCCTGCGTAGCCCCGTCGAGACGGGTTCACCGGGCGCTTACTGTCGAACTGAGCGCTGTGCGCGACAACCTGCGCCACGCCTCAATTTCGACCACGTCCATCTACTTGCATACCGATGACGTCAAGCGGGCCCGGCAATTCGGCCAGGCATTCGCTACCTGAATCTCTTATTAAGGAGGGTGCCGTGAGTACGGAACGCGAGAAGATGGCAGCGCTGGCCGTGACAGCGGTTTCAAGTCTGAGATGCAACACCAGTTCGTAATTTGTTGATCTCTTCGGCCATGGCTTCGGCGGGAGTGGCGAAGTCGAGAACCGCCCGAGGGCGATAATTCAGCGCCTTCGGGACTCCGTTCAAGTACCCCTGCGAGAAGACCGATAGATCGTCGCCTTTCGGTAGATACTCCCGAACCAGTCCGTTCATGTTCTCGTTGCTTGGCCTCTGCCACGGACTGTGCGGGTCGGCAAAGAACACTTCGGTACTGACTCGCCTGGTCAGCTCTGCGTGATGCGCCATCTCTTTGCCCTGGTCGTAGGTCAGGCTCTTGCGAAGCGCCAGCGGCACCCGACGGAACTTCTTGGTCAACGCCTCCAGCGCTGCCTCCGCCCCGCAACCGTCCATCTTCGCCAACACCACGAAGCGCGTCTTGCGTTCCACCAGCGTCGCCACTGCGCTGCGATTGCCCGCGCCCTTGATCAGGTCGCCTTCCCAATGCCCAGGCACCAGCCGCTCGAACACCTCCTCGGGCCGCTCGTGGATCGAGCGCATATCCTGCAGCTTGCCTCGGCGATCGTTCCCCGCGCCCCGTGAACGACGCTCCTTGTGGGCCTTACGCAGGCTGCCGATTAGCTCGCGGCGCAGCTCACCGCGCGGCGTGGCGTAGATCACGCAGTAGATCGTCTCGTGGGACACATGGAACTCCGGCTGGTGGGCATACATGCGCCGGAGTCTGCCTGCAATCTGTTGCGGTGAATAGCCCACGCGCAGCCATGCTCTCACCAGCTTCAGCAGCGCCGTGCCTGCTGCCAGCTTGCGCGGCCCACGTCGACGCCTTCTCAGCGCCATACCCTGCGCGCTCGCAGCATCGTAGGAACGATGACCTCCGGCCCGGGCAACCTCGCGTGAAATAGTCGACGGACTTCGCCCCGCCACTCTCGCGACCTGACGCAGGCTGCACCCCTCGTTTAGCAGGCGATGACTACAGTTACGCTCTTCGATACCCAGTTGACTGTAGCTTTGTCCCATCCCAACACCCTAACATCAGGGTGTTGCACTTCATTCTAGAGACCGCCCCCTATAGGTGCTGCGCTACCCGGCACCGCCGCAACGATGGAAGGCATGGACATGACGCCGTCGGCGGGTGCAAAGAAGGCGCCTCAGCCTGTGCCCGCGGAAGTGCGGAAGATTGACGCGGCAACTGGAAAAATCACACTCAAGCATGGTCCCATCGCCAACCTGGGCATGTCTGCCATGACCATGGCTTTCCCGGTCAAGGACCCGGCCATGCTAAAGGGGCTGAAGGAAGGAGACCAGGTCTCGGCGACGTTCGATTCTGTCGACGGCAAGGCCACCGTTGTGGACCTGCGGAAATAGACTCGCTGTTGGCGGTCAAACGGTTTAGCTATAAAGGCTGCCGGAATGGCCGGCACGTCAGACGAAACAACCTGACAGGCCGGCCTCCACTTATCAGCTTAGGAGAAAGCCGTTCCGTATGGGAAGTTCCATCGGCTCAAAGACCTGTAAATGAGGTCATGCTGTACGCCAGGTCGACGGTACTGTCTGCACGCTTGTCGCATTCGGTGGTAGGCGGTGCGCGTAGCGTGCAATCGGAAAATCGAAAGTACCGCGCAAGTTGATACCTTCCAGACGAGTCGGAGCGATCTGGCGCAGGTCTTCGGCACGCATGGATTCTCCTCCGATGGCCTCTATCGCCTCTAGAGCCTCCTGCATGTGCAGCGTGTTCCAAGCCATCACGGCATTGGTCAACAGCGTCAACGAAGACGAGACCGCTGCCAGCGACGCATCGTGCCGAGCTAGTTCCAAGGGGATTTTTCCATAGTGGATGGCCCGCTGGACGGTGTGCACCGCCTCGCCGCGATTCAAGGCATGCTGCATCTCCTGGCGGAACGCGGTGTTGGTGAAATAGTCGACGAGGAAAATCGTACGGAATAGCCGTCCCAGGTGCACACCCGCCTCATACACGTGTTGCCCCCTTGCCGCCGCGCCAAAACGTGTAAGCGCCTGCACCGCCGTGCATTGGCCGGTCTGGACCGATGCCGCAATCCTGACCAGTTCATCCCAGGCAAGTTCGATCAATACCAGACGGACATCGGCGTCCGCTACTGCGGCCAGTTCTGGCGGCACTGCATGGCCTTTGGGTACATGCAGCCGGCGATCACGCAGATGAGAGAGTCGCGGGCAGAGATCGAAGCCGAGCAGCCGTGACAGACTCATGGCGAAGTCGGTGTAGCCGTGGGTATCAACGGCGAGCTGCGTTACGTCTTCCCCGCCATTCTGGCGAATCACGCCCTCGATGGCGGCGCCGGCTTGTCTCTCATTCAGGAGGATTGGCTGGTCGTAGAAAATGCCCCACCGGTCGCGGACATGGGTGTACATCCCAATCGAAGCGGTACGCCGACGTGGGTCAGCCCGCGCTTGCCAGACCGAGCGCGTCGTCTCCAGCGACATCATGTCGGAAGACGCCAACTCGGCGCGCCCCCAATGCCGGGCGATGGGATGCTGATGCATGAAAGCAAGCACTGAATCAGCGGCTTTACGCAGTTTCCGCTCGTCCGCGATACGATCGCATCATCTGACGAATCGCGCTTGGTGAAAGTTCCGGCACCATGCGAGCGAGGTCCGTCGCAGACATCGAGGTCCCGTGCGCGAGCACAGCGGCGTAGACCATGAGCAGCTCACTGCGAGAATACGGTTCTCGCCCCAGCAGAAGCCAACTGAAATGAGTGTGGCTGTCGATTTCCAGAAGAATTTCAGGCAGTTGTCCGTCTGGGTGCCGGTCAAATAGCGCACGCCGCAGGGCCTCAACCGAAGCTTCGGGCCGCTTCGCCTTTAATGGATCAACATGGATGGCGCTATCGATCCTTAGCTCGCCCCGCACGGCGGCATCGCGCAGCCGGGCGAGCCCCGCGTCGAGGTGCTCGACCACAGGTTCCAAAAATGCTCTTGCGTCCTGCGGCAGTTTGAGATGGCCATAGAAGTGGTTGCGCCGCGCCTGCCAATCCTGGCCGGAAATCAGCATGGTTGCTTGGCTGCGGAAGGCGAAGCTGTGATCCAGGAATACCGAGCCATTGCGTAGCGCCACCCGCAGGGCAAACAGCGTTCCCCATTCGAAGGCGGCCAGCGCTCGCTTACGGTCCTGCCCCTCCAGTACTGGCTGCCAGGCTCGCCCGAAGCGCACGGCAACCCGATTTGGTAGCCAATTAGCCTTCCGCGCATAGAGATTGTGCAAGATCTCCATTGCCTCTATCACTGGATGGGCGGACTGCGTGGCGAATGGCAGCTGGACCAGCCTGCCCAGCATGGCTCTCGCAAGCCGATGCCGCAACAGCAGTTGCTCTCGAATCATGCTGGCACGGCTTCGCAGGCGATGCTGGCTCGTTGCGGCGTCGGCCAAAGCATCCAATTGTTGGCAGAGCGTTTCTCGTGTGAGCGTGTCATCAGCGATGAGCCCTTTGACGGCTGCCGCAAATTCTCGCAGCTTGATTTCTGGATCCGGCCGGCCAGCGTCAATGAGCCGTCCTGCGTCGTTGACGGATTTGCGGATCCAGTGGCGCAGCATGGACGACATCTGGTCCGTGGCAGCACACAAGGCATAGCGCAAGAAGCAAGCAGACTCCAAGCGGCGGGATTGCTGCACCATGCGTTTGCTGACCGAGGCCGGTCGATTGGCGCAACGTCTCGCGTAGTGCCGTACCACCGCCTCATTGCAGACGGCCGGCCAGCGATGTTGGACGCCCAACTTGTACAGCCGCTCGATCTTGTCAAACAGCTCCCCCATTTGATGCGTGGAGCTGCGCAATGGAACCGCCCACAGCCATTGCTGCAGACTTGCTTGATTGCCTTCCGGACGAGGTAGCAATGCCCCCCAAGCGTCAAGCGATGCCTCGCCATATGCGAGCACCAACGCGTCAGTCAATGCCGCCTCGGAAACCTCCACGGCCTGGCTAATGAGGCGTTTCAGCGCACGGTCATGCGGGATCAGAACACGATGCTCGTACAGCCACCGCTTGAGCTCGTGCAGCATGTCACTGCGACTAGGTTGTCCCGCTAAGCGCTCTTTGAGCCAACGCGTCACGTAGCGTCGCTGATGCTCAGCCATCGGGCTGAAACCGAGCGCCTGATAGGCGAGCATCTGATGGTCCACCAGCGTGTCGGTGCGCCGGTCATAGAGGGCGCTCAGCGTGCCCATATCCGGTGGCGTGATGCCGAGTTGGGCGCCAACATATGCCCAGAGAAATTTCGGAACCTGCTTGGAGGCGTCAAGGGTGCGGCCCGTCATACGCACAAAGCCGATGTGGACGGCGCAGGCCAGCCGGTACAGCTGGCTGCGCCGTGCGTCGATCAGGGCGCGCTCCTTGGGAGAGAAAGTGAAGAAAGTGGCTAGCTCGAACTCGCTGAGCTCGCGCGGCATCTGTCGCATGCCGAGATACGCCAGTTGCCAGTGATCCATCGCGCTTTTCTCCCAAGCGGTAGACGGACCGCCGAGATTAACGGCAAGGACACGGAGACGCAATGAGCTGCCTGATACGTGCCTCGTGCGCCACGTATGACATTCAAAATCTTGAGTCAGTAACCCATTGATTTACATGACTATCGTGTTGGCCATTGCCCGGAAACCCGCATGAATACTCTGGGTCGCTATCCCGGCAAACTGCAGCAATATCAAGGGCACCCCTGATGGCCGAGTTTGCTCGCTATCGTGCGTTCCACGGCCTGCTGCCGATGCCGGCGCCCGGTGAGCTGAGCCCGGCCATCCTGAGCGTTGCCGGCGACGCGCAGCGGCACCTCACGCCGACAGCGGTCTATCTGATCGCGAAGGAAGTGTTCCGGCGGGCGGCCGCCGTGTTAGAGACGAGCGATCCGGTCGGCGCGGCGACGCTGGCGCGTGCCTCGACGCACTGGCTGCGCCATTCCGCGGCTTCGCACCAGGCCGACGCCGGCACCGATATCCGCTTTATCCAGAAGAACCTGCGGCATGCGTCGATTGAGACGACTGGCATCTACCTGCACGCCGAAGACGACCGACGCCATGCGCACACCGTGGGCGAGCAACAGGGTCAACCATTCACCGCGCCCGCTTCGCCACAGTAGGCGCTTATCGTCCCTGTCATTTGTGAGGCGCTCTGCCCCACCGGCTTGCGCTGGCGGCGCGCCGACGCCGGCATGCGCACCTACCAAAGCGCCGCGCTTGCGCAACTACCTACAGGCGTAGGCACCGTCGTTGCCCCAACGCCGCCTCATCGATCGCGCGCGCCAAAGCTCGTGTCGGAACCCATTGGCCCCCTTGCGCAATGAATCGCGCGGACGCGTCAACGACGGGTTGCTTGCTCTCATCCACGGATGCGGCGAAGACGGGGGCAACGACCGACTCCGCGAGCGCAAATTGCTGCTTTTCGAATGCCCCTGGATCGAGGCAACCTTCGGCATCGAACGTGAGAATGGAAAACGTCGTTCGAACGACGCGCACTGGCTCTCTGGCCACCAGTTCGACGACCACATCGGCCATGCGTGCGCGTTGCCCGGCAAAAGTGGACAAGCAGTGGTTGGCCGGCTCCCGCAACATCCGCTGGAATTTGGTGGTTGGCAGCTGCCAGAGAGTATCGTCACGGGCAATGAGAAACTTTCGGCAAGAAAACCCCATAGCTGCCCCCATGGACTTTGAGATTCCACAATGTCTCGTCCCGCTCGGACGGTTCTCCCCGCACATCGTACACCGAGAGCATGACCGGGACTTGCGCTGTGACGAAGGTCGCTTCCCGGCCAGAAGCCCCCCTGGCTCCCTCGCATGAAAGCCGCCATTCCGTGCCGTTTTCGCCCCCGATGTCGCGCGTCGCCTGCCAACGAAATCATGCAAGTTTTGGGTTGTAGGGCGGCGCCTCGCGCCAGACGTCGTTGCAAATCAGCCAAATACACTGGCATCATGGGTGTTCGGCTACTGTCTCTTATGCGGTTGCGACCATGCTCCACGACCAGATCGTTGACATCCTCCTGAGTAGGGCGTCCACTCCCGAACAACTGAGTGCGCCGAGCTGTCCAGGCGTGTATGCATTCTTTCTCAATTGCCAAGATGCGATCGCCCCTTTTGAGGTGCCGACCAACGGGCTTATCTACATTGGCAAGTCGGCGAATCTGGCACAGCGCGAGTTCGACGCAACCTGAGTTCGAACAACACGGGCTTCTCGACGGTGCGGCGCTCGATTGGCGCGATCCTCCATTGCAAGGAATAGTAGTGGCTACGCCGTGGAATTTGCTCGGATTTGCCCGCCGCGACGCCGCGTAGCCACGATCAAGCAGACCGCACCGACCGTGATCGCCACGTCGGCCAGGTTGAATGCAGGCCAATGTGTCCCTCGCCAGTGGAAATCGAGGAAATCCACCACAGCTCCCCGCAAGAGGCGATCTGCAGCGTTACCCAACGCACCACCCAAGATCAAGCAATAGCCAGCCGCCTCCCATCTCGGCGCGCCCCTGCGAAGCTGGTCAATTAGCCACAGCGAAATGCACATCGCAAGCGCGGCAAAACCGACACGCGCCCAGACGCCAGCGCCCGCCAGCAGGCTAAACGCCGCACCGTTGTTCCTGACATGCACAAGATTGAAAAATGGGGTAATGCCGACTTGCTCGCCATACCCAAAGAGCTGTGAGATGACGGTCTTTGCAAGTTGATCGCCTAGTAGCACCGCGGCTGCCAAGGCGTACCAGGCACCGCTTGCACGCGTCGCCATTGTCCTGATTGCGCCCGGCAGCATCCTCACCAGGAAGCCAGCGAGCATCAGGCTAACGGTGGCGATCCCCCAGCCGGCCAGCACATCGGCGGGGAAGTGCATGCCTGCAGCAATGCGCGACCAGCCGACCAGCACGACATAGACAATCAAAGCCAGTCTCCGGCGAATGCCCAGCAGCGGCCACAACGCCCCGGCAACCAGTGCGGCGTACGTGGAGTGGCCGCTCGGTAGGCTGTAGCGCTCCTCCACCGTGCCGAGCACATGATCCAACTGGCCAAACACTGCCGCCGGGCGCGGGAAATCGAGCCCGAGCTTCAAGCATGAGGCGATTGCAAATGCGATCCCGAAGCCGACTACAAATTGAAGAAGCTGACAGCGAATCGCCATGGTGCGCCTAGCCTCTGCCGTTGAACTTGACCATGCCCACAGCCCAAGCACGACCACGGGCGCTGTCCAGTAGTTGCCCAGGACATTGCTGAAGAGCCAGGCAAGCGGCATCAGGAACGCCGGCGTGGCCGCGTTGATAAGCTGAAAGAGTGCACCGTTCAAGCCGCCCCAGTCGTAAAAAATGGCCTTCCAGCTCATCGACGCAACAGCCTCAATCCATTGCCGACCACCAGCAGGCTGGCGCCCATGTCGGCGAACACGGCCATCCACATCGTGGCCTGGCCAGTGAAGGTGAGCACCAGGAACACCGCCTTGATGCCGAGCGCCAGAGCGATGTTCTGCTTCAGGACGCTGGCGGTGGCACGGGACAGCCGCACGAACGTCGGCAGCTTGCGCAGATCGTCGTCCATCAACGCCACGTCGGCAGTTTCGATCGCCGTGTCGGTTCCTGCCGCGCCCATCGCAAAGCCAATGTCCGCTCGCGCCAACGCCGGCGCATCGTTAATGCCGTCGCCCACCATGCCAGTCTTCCCGTCCGTTGACAGTTGTTCGACTTCCCGCAGCTTGTCTTCGGGCAGCAGATTGCCCCGACTGCGGTCAATGCCGACCTGGCCAGCAATTGCCGTGGCGGTATGCGGATTGTCGCCCGTCAGCATCATCGTTTTGACACCCAAGGTGTGCAAATCGGCAATGGCTTGACGGCTATTCTCCTTCACTGTGTCGGCCACTGCGAACAACGCCTGCACCCCCTCTGGTCCGACCAGCATTACAACGGTCTTGCCTTCGGCCTCAAGCGCAGCGAGCCGCGATTCGAGTTCTGGCGAACAGACGCCCAGTTCCTCGACCAGCCGGTGGTTGCCCAGATGGTAGGAGTGGTCATCGACGCTGCCACGCACCCCACGGCCAGGCAATGCCGCGAAATCGGCGACGTCGCAAGGTATCAATCCTTCACCTTCGGCGGCGCGCGCCACCGCCAGGGACACTGGGTGATCCGAGCGGGCAGCCAGGCTCGCAGCCAGCAGCCTGGATGTGGCCGGATTGGCGTCGCCCCACACCACGAAATCGGTCAGGGCGGGCTTGCCGTGCGTGATGGTGCCAGTCTTGTCCAAGGCCAACCACTTCAGCTTGCGCCCCTCTTCCAGATAGACGCCGCCTTTGATGAGGATGCCATGCCGCGCGGCCGCGGCCAGGCCGCTGACAATGCTCACCGGCGTGGAAATCACCAGAGCGCAGGGGCAGGCGATCACCAGCAGGACCAGGGCCTTGTAGATCCAGTCCAGCCACGGTCCACCGAACACCAACGGGGGTAGAACCGCCACCGCCAAGGCCACGGCGAATACGACGGGTGTGTAGAGGCGGGCAAACTGGTCGACGAAGCGCTGCGTCGGTGCGCGGCTTCCCTGGGCCGCTTCGACGGCGTGAATGATGCGCGCCAATGTTGACGCGTTGGCTGCCGCCGTGACGCGGAATTCGAATGAGCCGGACTCGTTGATCGTGCCAGCGAACACAGGATCGCCCTCGATCTTTTCGACCGGCAGGCTCTCGCCGGTAATCGGTGCCTGGTTGACGGTGGAGCGCCCCTCAATGACCTGACCGTCGAGGGCGATGCGTTCACCAGGTTTGACTCGAATCCGGCTACCAACTGCGACGGCCTTGGCATCCACCTCGGCCCAACTGCCGTCAGCTTGCTGAATCAGTGCGGTATCCGGTGCGAGATCCATCAGGCCGCGAATGGCGTTGCGGGCGCGATCCAGCGACTTGGCCTCGATGACTTCGGCCAGCGCAAAAAGCACCATCACCATCGCCGCCTCGGGCCAATGACCAATCAGCATGGCGCCAGTGACCGCAATGGACATCAGCGCATTCATGTTCAGGTTGCGATTCCTGAGCGCGATCCAGCCCCTCTTATAGGTGGTGAGGCCACCAGTGAAGATGGCCGCCAGCGCCAGCGCGACCACGCCCCAATGGTTGCCACCATGGAGCCAGTACACGACCTCCGCCAGCGTCGCGGCCACCCCTGACACCGCAAGCGGCCACCAGTTCGTGCGCGCGGGCCCCGGTGCCTCGGCCGCTGCGGGGGCACCGGCGCTGCGCACTTCGGCGTCGAAGCCGAGTGATTTCAGGGCTGTAAGCACGTGGGATAGCGTGTCAGCCGCATGCCAGACGTGCAGCGTCCGCTGCACCAGATTGAACTCGAGGCTGGCGACGCCAGGTATGCCGGCAAGCTTGCTGCGAATCAGCGCCTCCTCGGTCGGGCAATCCATCTGGTGGATGGCCAGTACCGTATTTTGCAGGGGCGTTGCTTCGTCCATGCGAACCGCCCGCATCCCGATGGCCGATAGCGCCTCCTCGATAGGGCCCGGTGACGCCATCTGGTGGCTAACGGCTAGCGTTCGCTGCATCAAATTGAACTCAAGTCCTCCCACGCCGGGCAGTTTCGCGAGCTTGTCGCGAATCAGCGCCTCTTCGGTCGGACAGTCCATGTTTTCGATTCGGTAGCGCGCCTGCTTCAGCCCCGCGCCAACCGTGCTCGGTTCTGGGTTGCGCGTCGCAACGGAAGCGCAGCCACATCCCTTCGAGCCACATTCGCTCATGGCAACCCCTTGTGTGTATTCATCTCGCGTTGCCGATTTAACACCCTCTAGTTACTATAGAGTCAAGACATCTCCCATCCGACGCCATGAATATCCAGATCGGCGAGCTTGCCAAGCGCACCGCATGCCCGGTGGTGACCATTCGCTTCTACGAACAAGAAGGGCTGTTGCCGCCGCCGGGCCGCAGCCGGGGGAATTTTCGCCTGTATGGCGAGGAGCACGTGGAGCGCTTGCAGTTCATTCGTCACTGCCGGTCTCTGGATATGCCGTTGAGCGACGTACGGACCTTATTGAGTTACCGGAAGCGGCCCGACCAGGATTGCGGTGAAGTCAATATGCTCTTGGATGAGCACATCCGTCAGGTCGAATCTCGGATCGGAGCTTTGCTCGAACTGAAGCACCATTTGGTGGAACTGCGCGAAGCCTGTTCTGGTGCCAGGCCCGCCCAATCGTGCGGGATTCTGCAGGGACTGTCGGACTGCGTGTGTGATACGCGGGGGACCACCGCCCATCCAAGCGACTAGGTGGGCATCCCTGGCGCCGTACTTCGTCTCCTGCATTTGGATAGTGGCATCGTGCCGGCAAATAGAATTACAATCATTCGCATTTGTACGCGAAATCGCTGTTCTGCCGGTAAGGCCTCCCATGCAAGCCCTGCGTCTCCTTTCGATTGTTCTGCTCTCTCTGTTCGTGACGGTCTCGACCGCACAGGCAGATCCTCTCGCCACGCAAGACAAGGCCAAGCAAATCTGGCAAGTACTGGACTACCTTGCTGTCGACTATGGCCGGTCCGTCAAGGATGGCCACGTCGCCAACGAAGCCGAGTATGCCGAGATGCAGGAGTTCGCGCAGGCCGCTGAACGGCAGCTAACCGAGTTGCCGCCGACGCCAGCCGCGCCAGAGTTGGCCAAGGAAGCGGCGGCGTTGCGCGCATCCATTGCAGAAAAGGCCCCGCCCGAATCAGTCGGCGAGCAAGCTCGCAAACTGGCCGGCGGACTCCTCGCAGCCTATCCGGTCCCGATGGCCCCCGGCAAGCTGCCCGATCTGCAACAAGGGGCAAAGCTGTATCAAAGCCAATGTGCTTCGTGCCACGGCGTTTCCGGGCACGCGGACGGCCCACTAGCTGCAAAGCTGAGCCCGCCACCGATCGCCCTGGCTGATCACGAGCGCGCCCAGGAGCGCAGCGTCTTTGCCCTACAGCAAATCATCACGCGCGGGGTAGAAGGGACGTCGATGCCGGCATTTGCTCAACTCTCGGACGAGGAACGCTGGGCGCTCGCCTATTTTGCCTCGACCCTTTCGTATTCGGATGCCGACCGCCAGGCCGGCGCCAAGCTGTGGACCTCTCAACCGGCTCTCCACGCAGCCGTGCCCACGCTGGCCTTGTTAAGCCAGACCTCCGAGGCTGCGCTCGCCAAGACCGTCGGGGCGGATGCCGCTCGCCAACTGACCGCGTACCTCAGGAGCACGCCGGGCTCGGTCACCGCGTCAAGCACCGACAGCCTGATGATCGCCAGAGACAAGCTGAAGGAAAGCTTGGCCACCCTGGACAAGGGCGACAGGCAGTTGGCTTCGCGGCTGGCGTTGTCTGCCTATCTCGACGGCTTCGAGCCCGTCGAGCCGGCGCTGGCTGCCAAGAACCAGGCGCTGTTCCAGGATATCGAGAAGACGATGGGGCTCTATCGCAATGCTGTGACAGCGGGCCAGGTGGAACGCGCCCATGAAATTGCGCAGAAGTTGCAATCGCAGCTTGACGACGCACAGGAGGCGCTGGGCGGCACCAATGACGCCATATCGACCTTCCTCGGCGCCCTGACAATCCTGCTACGAGAAGGGCTTGAAGCCCTGTTGGTGGTCGTCGCGATGATGGCGTTCCTGAAGAAAGCGGATCGCACCGATGTCCTGCCCTACGTGCATGCAGGCTGGGTTACTGCGCTGGCGGCCGGTGGGCTGACCTGGGCGGTAGCCACCTATGTCGTCGACCTGAGTGGCGCCAGTCGCGAGATGACGGAAGGTTTTTCCGCAGTGTTTGCCGCAATCGTGTTGCTTGGCGTGGGCATGTGGATGCACCAGAAGAGTCTTGCGGGTCGCTGGCAGGCCTATGTGAAGGCGAAGCTGTCCTCGGCATTGAACAAGAAATCAGCGCTGATGCTGTTCCTGCTGTCGTTCGTGACCGTCTATCGAGAAGTGTTTGAAACAGTCCTCTTTTACGCTGCCCTGTGGACAGAGGGCAACGGTGTATTTTTGCTCGCAGGACTTGCGTCGGGTATCGCCATCCTGGCCGCGATCGCCATCGTGCTCCTGCGCTCCACGGCGCGCCTGCCGATTGGTCAGTTCTTTGCCTTCAGCTCAGCATTGGTCGGCGTGTTGGCGGTCGTTCTGATTGGTAAAGGCATAGCTGCGCTTCAGAAAGTCGGCTTCCTACAAGTTACGCCGATCTCCATGCCTCGTATCGACGTCCTGGGCATTTATCCGTCCGTCCAGACCGTCGTAGCGCAAGTCCTGATTCTGCTCATTATCGCCGCAAGCGTCGTCTACAATTTGCGGTCGCACCGGCCATCTACCCAGGTGTAACGCCGCCAATGCGGCTCCGCGCTGGGGAGAACCGTCTCCTCGGCTCGGCTTGCCTGCCGTGGGCCGTGGAGCGCCTCACCGGCGTAACATCTCGCCAATTCTGGCGCCTCCCCGATAGCAAGCGAGCGCGAGGTGCCCCTAAACTGGGTGAATTCATTCGAGCGCCCGATTTAACCGTGCGGCTCCCGTGCGTCTTGCATGGGCTCAAGCATCGTCCCGGCGTCAACCTTGCCTCATAGAAATCGCCGTGACCGCATCCCATCGCACCACGTTATGCCAGATCCCGCCTGCGATCTGGATGTTGGGCTTTGTCAGCCTGCTGATGGATCTTTCGTCGGAGATCATACATAGCCTGCTCCCCATCTTTATGGTGACGGCGCTTGGCGCCAGCGCCTTCGACGTTGGACTCATTGAAGGCTTCGCCGAGGCGACCGCCCTGATGGTAAAGGTCTTCTCGGGGGCGTTCAGCGACTACCTCGGCAAGCGCAAATGGCTCGCGGTACTGGGCTATGCGCTTGGCGCGGTGTCCAAGCCATTCTTCGCACTGGCGCCCGGCGTGGGAACCGTACTGGCGGCGCGTCTCACGGACCGAATCGGCAAGGGCATTCGCGGCGCCCCTCGCGATGCGCTGGTCGCGGACATCGCACCGCCGCACCTCCGGGGCGCCGCCTTCGGCCTAAGACAATCGCTGGACACCGTGGGAGCCTTTCTCGGGCCGCTGAGTGCTATCGGCCTGATGTATCTGTGGGCGAATAATTTCAGGGCCGTCTTCTGGGTGGCAGTCATCCCAGGCATCCTCTCAGTCTTGCTGCTGATGCTCGGGGTGCGAGAGCCCCACACCCATGTCGACGCCAAGCGAACCAACCCCATCAAGTGGGCAAACCTTGTTCGTCTTGGACGATCGTACTGGCAAGTGGTCGCGATTGGGGCGCTGTTCATGCTGGCTCGGTTCAGCGAGGCGTTTCTGGTGCTGCGCGCCCAACAGGTCGGTTTGCCTCTGTACTTGGCGCCCCTCGTGCTGGTCGCGATGAACGTGGTGTATTCCCTGTCGGCCTATCCCTTTGGCAAGCTGTCCGATAGTCTGCCTCATACCACGCTGTTGGCATGGGGTCTGGTGGCCCTTATTCTCGCCGACCTCGTGCTGGCGATAGGCGCGTACTGGGCGGTAATGCTGGCCGGCGTGGCGCTATGGGGGCTGCATATGGGCATGACCCAGGGACTGCTTGCCACCATGGTAGCCGACACCGCGCCCGAAGATCTGCGAGGCACGGCGTTCGGCTTCTTTAATCTGGCGAGCGGGCTGGCGCTTCTCATTGCCAGCGCGTTGGCCGGCTTGCTTTGGGACCGGCTCGGAGCAGCCTTCACGTTCTATGCAGGTGCGGCTTTTTGCGCGGTCACCATTGCGCTGATCTTTGTCGCTCAGCGTGACACGCCGCAAGTGGCAGGCCAAGGGTCGGGCAGCGATCATGGCCGCTGATGACCACGATCCACATGATCGCCTCTCCGCGCTTCACGCCCGGCAGGTTGCCGCGATTTCTTTCGTCCCGCACGTGCCCACCGGGCTGCGTCCGGTGGCCCCTCCGCGATTTCGTCTACCAGTCGACGCAGCCTGCAGCGGGCAGCCTTCGCGCTATCCGCACCTCGCACGGCTCAGACTTTTTCGGGCGGCCCCGAACCTCTTCGGCCTGACAGCCACGCAAAGCCAAGGAAGGCCAACGGCGCAAGCACCAGGCTGTAGCTCAGCCAGGCACCGTAGATCCCGTTGGGACCGTACGGTTCTGTCATGTCATGCCAGTATCGATTATCGACAAACGGCAATGCGCCGGCCTCGGAGAATTCGTGCAGCGCATAGATGGGGTCGCCTCAGAAAACGGAAAATAAAGCACGCTAAGCCGGTTGCAGCGGTCGTAGCGGCCTGAACTTGCCCGCGCCGATCTTGGCGCTGCTGCGCCAGAGGTAATCGCCGGTGAGGTTGATGTGCTCCCAACCGAGCGGCGACAGGTACTGCAACAGCGCGTCATCAACGGCATGGCCGTTGCCACGCAGCGCGTGCGCAGCCCGTTCCAGATAGACCGTGTTCCACAACACGACGGCAGCCGTTACCAGATTGAGGCCGCTAGCCCGGTAGCGCTGCTGCTCGAAACTGCGGTCGCGGATTTCACCCAGGCGGTTGAAAAACACTGCCCTGGCCAGCGCATTGCGCGCCTCGCCCTTGTTCAGGCCGGCATGCACGCGGCGGCGCAGTTCCACGCTTTGCAGCCAGTCCAGGATGAACAGCGTGCGCTCGATGCGGCCCAGCTCGCGGAGCGCCACGGCCAGGCCGTTCTGGCGTGGGTAGCTGCCGAGCTTTCGGAGCATCAGGGAGGCCGTCACCGTGCCCTGCTTGATCGAGGTGGCCAGCCGCAGGATTTCGTCCCAATGGGCGCGGACGTGCTTGATGTTGAGCGTGCCGCCGATCATGGGTTTCAGCGCGTCATAGGCGGCGTCGCCCTTCGGGATGTAGAGCTTGGTGTCGCCCAGGTCGCGGATGCGCGGCGCGAAGCGGAAGCCCAGGAGGTGCATCAGGGCGAAGACGTGATCGGTGAAGCCCGCCGTGTCGGTGTAATGCTCCTCGATCCGCAAGTCGGACTCGTGGTACAGCAGGCCGTCGAGCACGTAGGTCGAATCGCGCACGCCGACGTTCACGACCTTGGTGTGAAATGGCGCGTACTGGTCAGAAATGTGGGTGTAGAACGTCCGCCCTGGGCTGCTCCCGTATTTCGGGTTGATGTGGCCGGTGCTCTCGGCCTTGCTGCCGGTGCGGAAGTTCTGGCCGTCCGACGATGAGGTGGTGCCGTCGCCCCAGTGCTCGGCGAAGGGATGGCGGAACTGTGCGTTGACCAGATCGGCCAGCGCCGCCCCGTAGGTTTCGTCGCGGATGTGCCAGGCTTGCAGCCAAGCCAGCTTGGCGTAGGTCGTGCCGGGGCAAGACTCCGCCATCTTGGTCAGGCCCAGGTTGATCGCGTCGGCGAGGATCGTGGTCAGCAACAGGTTCTTGTCTTTGGCCGGGTCGCCCGATTTCAGATGCGCGAAATGCCGAGTGAAGCCCGTCCATTCGTCCACCTCCAGCAGCAGTTCGGTGATCTTGACGTGCGGCAGGATCATTGCCGTCTGGTCGATCAGCGCTTGGGCGGTGTCGGGTACCGCCGCGTCGAGCGGCGTGATCTTCAAGCCTGACTCGGTGATGATGGCGTCCGGCAGCTCGTTGGCCGTCGCCATACGGTTGACGGTGGCAAGCTGTGTTTCCAGCAGCGTCAGCCGGTCGTTCAGGTACCGGTTGCAGTCGGTGGCCACGGCCAGCGGCAATTCGCTGGCCTGCTTGAGGCTGGCGAATTTCGCGGGCGGCACCAGGTAGTCCTCGAAGTCCTTGAACTGGCGCGACCCCTGCACCCAGATGTCGCCGGAACGCAACGCGTTCTTCATCTCCGACAGCGCGCACAGTTCGTAGTAGCGCCGGTCGATGCCGGTGTCGGTCATGACCAGCTTCTGCCAGCGCGGCTTGATGAACTCGGTCGGCGCGTCGGCGGGCACCTTGCGGGCGTTGTCGCTGTTCATGCCGCGCAGCACCTCGATGGCGTCGAGCACGTCCTTCGCGGCGGGAGCGGCCCGCAGCTTGAGCACGGCAAGGAATTCCGGCGCGTAGCGGCGCAGCGTGGCGTAGCTTTCGCCGATGCGGTGCAGGAAATCGAAGTCCTCGGGCTGCGCAAGCTTCTGCGCTTCGGTGACGCTCTCGGCGAAGGCATCCCAGGACATGACGGCCTCGATGGCGGCGAACGGATCGCGGCCCGCCTGCTTGGCCTCGATCAGCGCCTGGCCGATGCGGCCGAACAGCCGCACCTTGGCGTTGATCGCCTTGCCGGACGCCTGGAATTGCTGCTGATGCTTGTTCTTGGCGGCGTTGAACAGCTTGCCCAGGATGCGGTCGTGCAGGTCGATGATTTCGTCGGTGACGGTGGCCATGCCCTCGATGGCAAGCGCCACCAGGGTGGCATAGCGTCGCTGCGCCTCGAACTTGGCCAGGTCGGCGGGCGTCATCTGGCCACCCTCACGGGCGATCTTGAGCAGGCGGTTCTGGTGCACCGACCGCTCGATGCCAGAAGGCAGGTCGAGCGCCTGCCACGCTTTGAGGCGTTCGATGTGTTCCAGCATGTGCCGCGAATTCGGTTTGACGGGCGATTGGCGCAGCCAGGCCAGCCAGGTCGTTTTGCCGTTGTCCCGACGCTTGAGCAGATCGTCGAGGCGGCGGCGATGCGCGTCCGACAGCGGTTCGGCCAAGGCATCGTAGATGCGCCGGTTGGCGCGGGTGATTGCTTCGGCGCTCGCCCGCTCGACGGCGTTGAGGGCAGGCAGAATGACCGACTGCTGCCGCAGGTGCTCGATCAAGGTGCTGGCCAGCACGATGCCCTTGTCGGTCTGCAAGGCCATCTCGGTCAGCAACTGGACGGCCTGCCGGTAGTGGCCCATGGTAAAGGGCTGGAAGCCGAACACCGTTTGCAGTTCGACCAGGTGCTCGCGCCGGGTCTGCTCCCGCTGCCCGTATTCGTCCCAGCTTTCGACGCTGACCTTGAGCTGGTCGGCGACCAGTTTCAACAAGGGCGGAAACGGCGGCTCATCGACGCCCAGGATGACACCAGGAAAGCGCAGGTAACAGAGCTGCACGGCGAAGCCCAGCCGGTTGGCCGGGCCGCGCCGCTGCCGGATGATGGAGAGGTCGGTTTCGCTGAACGTGTAGTGACGGATCAACTCATCCTTGGTGTCCGGCAACGCCAGCAGGCTTTCGCGCTCGGCGGCGGACAGGATTGAACGACGTGGCATATTTACTGATCCGTTCTCAAGTATTGATACAGGGTTTCGCGACTGATTCCGAATTCACGAGCCAGCTTGGTCTTTTGCTCGCCAGCCTCGACACGTTGGCGCAGTTCGGCAATACGCTCAGACGACAGGGATTTCTTCCTGCCACGGTAGGCCCCGCGCTGCTTGGCGAGCGCGATGCCCTCGCGCTGCCGCTCGCGGATCAAGGCGCGTTCGAACTCGGCGAACGCGCCCATTACCGACAGCATCAGGTTCGCCATCGGCGAGTCCTCGCCGGTGAAGGTCAAATGCTCCTTAAGGAACTCGATGCGTACGCCGCGCTGGGTGAGGCCCTGCACCAGGCGGCGCAGGTCGTCGAGGTTGCGCGCCAGACGATCCATGCTGTGCACCACGACCGTGTCGCCTTCGCGCACGAAGGCGAGCAGCCGTTCCAGTTCGGGCCGCCGTGTGTCCTTGCCCGACGCCTTGTCGGTGAACACTTTATCCACCTGGATCTGTTCGAGCTGCCGTTCTGGGTTCTGGTCGAAGCTGCTGACGCGGACGTAACCGATGCGCTTGCGCTTCGAAGCGTTGATAACACTCCAACCCGCAGAAGTGCTCGACGTATTCCGCGCCTTCCGGGGTGAAGGCGGCATCGAGCGGGATTTCCTTGCAGCACACGCAGCAACTGGTGGTGGTCGAGTCACTTGCATTCATGGTGGCACCCCTCCATTGACTGACGAAGACGGCGAATGCCGCCGCCGGCATTGGCTTCGCGAACAGGAAGCCTTGTCCTGTGTCGCAGTCCGCTTGTCGCAATAGATCAAGACTCGCCGATGTTTCCACGCCTTCAGCCACCACATCCATGCCCAGCCCGTGCGCAAGCTGAATCACGGTGTGCACGATGGTTTGGTCGCGGCGGTCGTTGGCGAGCCCGGCGACAAACGATTGGTCGATCTTGAGCGTGCTGATTGGGCAGCACTTCAGATGTTGCAGACAGGAATACCCCGTCCCGAAGTCATCGGCGGCGAAGCGCACACCGATCTGCCGCAAGGCGTCCAGGGCGGGGAAGATCGCCGGATCACCAAACGCGACCGATTCGGTCAGCTCGATTTCGAGATACTCGGCGGGCAACTCGGCATCAGCCAGCACGCCCTTTACCCACCCGTCGAAGTCCGGTCCCACTTGGCTCGCCGAAACATTGACGGCCAGCCGGAACGGTCGCCATGCCAGCATTCGCCAGTCACGCATCTGGCGGCAGGCTTCGCCCAGCACCCAAGCGCCGATTTCAGGCATCAGGCCGGACGATTCGACCACGGGCAGGAACTGGCCCGGTGGCAATAGTCCAAGCGTCGGATGACGCCAGCGCAACAGGGCTTCCGCGCCGACAATCCCACCACTGCGCAGATCGACGACGGGCTGGTAGTGCAGTTCAAGCTGCCCGCGCTCGACCGCTTGGGCCAGTTCCGGCGTCGTCCATCCATCCGGCCGGAAAGCGCTCATTCTCTTTCCCTGAATGCCCGCAACGCCCGCGACAGGGACAGAAGGAACAGGCCGGTCAAACCGAGCGCCGCGATGACCCAATGCTCGCCGAGGAAAGCACCGGCGGTTGTGCCGGCCAGCACGACAGCGAGGATGGGCAGGTGGCAGGGGCAAGTCAGCACAGCCAGTCCGCCCCACAGGTAGCCGGTGATCGGTTTGTGCGTCTCGGACGGCAAGCGCTCGGGGTTGTTCATGGCAGACTCTCCGCGTGCTGTGCCGGCTCGGTCGGCAGGGTGGCCAACTGCACTTCCAGATCGGCCAACGCTTCGCGCCGACGCTCGACGAACTGACGCAGCAGGGCAAGCTGCGCGGCCGCTTCGTCGCCGTCCGCCGCATCCAGCGCCCGGCACAGCCGCGCCAGCGCGTCGAGGCCGATGCCCGCCTCGAAGGCCGCCCGCACGAAGCACAGCCGTTGCAAGGCGGCGTCATCGAACAAGCCGTAGCCGCCTGGTGTGCACGCCACCGGGCGCAGCAATCCGCGCAGCAGGTAGTCGCGCACGATATGCACGCTCACCCCGGCATCAAGAGCCAGCCGGGACACCGTGTAGGCGTTCATTGAACACCTCCTTTTTCTCACCCGGCGCAGCAGGAAAGCTGCTTCACATCCTTGTTGAAGGTCTGCGCCGCGAGCTTCAACCCCTCGACCATCGTCAGGTAGGGGAACAACTGGTCGGCCAGTTCCTGCACCGTCATGCGGTTGCGAATGGCCAGAGCCGCCGTCTGGATCAGTTCACCCGCTTCCGGCGCGACCGCTTGTACGCCGATCAGCCGATGGCTGCCTTCCTCGATAACCAACTTGATGAAGCCGCGTGTGTCGAAGTTGGC
>OUUT01000001.1_pt8 | contig 17868 bp, 17 predicted proteins | sample 1695181 | NCBI WGS metagenome assembly OUUT01 (sample SAMEA104232313, study PRJEB22302) | sediment metagenome | biome: forest; feature: aquifer; material: sediment | place: USA | collected 2011-08-07 | depth 0.01 m
CGGAACCGGCGCCGGTGGCGCCGCCCAGCGACCCGGCGGTGCCGGACGTGCCGGTGGCCGGCGGTGCGTTGCCCGGTACCGGCACCCCACCAACGCCGGGTGCACGCCCGGCCGAAGGCGCGGTGGTGCCGCTGTACCGCGTGGAGACCGCCGCCTACGCCGTGGTGCCACCGCTGCTGCGCGAGACCTCGCTGGCCAGCCTCGGTACCTTCCACGAGCGGCAGGGCGAACAGCGCCTGCTGTACAACCAGGGCATATTCCGCACCGCCTGGGGCCGGTTGGTGGGGCACGGCAGCGAGATCCACTGGAAGGGTGATGCGCAGCCGGGCTTCGATGGCGATGTGATGGGCCTGCAGGCCGGTCTCGACGTGTGGGCTGCGGCGTCTGACAACCACCGCAACCAGATCGGCGTATTCGTTGGCCGCACCCGCGCGCAGGGCAAGACCACGGGTCTGGCACTGGGCTGGGAGAACGTGCAGGTAGGCCAGAACCGCCTGGATGACAAGCACGTGGGCCTGTACTGGACCTTCACCGATAGCAGTGGGGGTTACATCGACGCCGTGGCGATGCAGAGCCGCTACGACGGCCGCGTGCGTTCCTCGCGTGGGCTCGGCTTCGGCCTGAGCGGCGACGGTACCAGCGTGTCGGTGGAGGCGGGCAAGCCGCTGCTGCACTTCGGGCAGTCCGCATGGTGGCTGGAACCGCAGGTGCAGGTGATCTGGCAGCGCACTTCGCTGGATGACCGTCGCGATGAAGTATCGAGTGTGCGCTTCGACAACGACAACGCCTGGACCGGCCGCATCGGCCTGCGTCTTGCCGGCGATTACCAGCTGGCTGACAACGGCTGGCAGCCGTATTTCAAGCTCAATTACTGGCATGGCCGTTCTGGTGAAGACCGCATCCGTTTCGACGACGACGTGATCATCAATTCGCAGCGCTCACGCGCGCTGGAAGCCGGCGTGGGTGTGGTCGGGCGTTTCAACCGAACGATCAGCGCCTATGCCGTGGCCGACTACACGCGCGAACTGGGCGGCGACCGCAACGAGAAGCGCCGCATCATCGAAGGCAACATCGGCCTGCGCGCGGACTGGTAGCGCCCGGTGCAGATGTCCGACCCGCTCTGGTAGGTGCCGACCTTGGTCGGCACGAATCCCACCGGCGCCATGACGTTGCTCAGGTAGGTGCCGATCTTGGTCGGCACGAATCCCGCCGGCGCCATGACGCTGCTCTGGTAGGTGCCGACCTTGGTCGGCACGAATCCCACCGGCGCCATGACGCTGCTCTGGCAGGTGCCGACCTTGGTCGGCACGAATCCCACCGGCGCCATGACGTTGCTCAGGTAGGTGCCGACCTTGGTCGGCACGAATCCCACCGGCGCCATGACACTGCTCTGGTAGGTGCCGACCTTGGTCGGCACGAATCCCACCGGCGCCATGACCTCCGCGCAGCTGAGCATAGGCTCGGCTCTACAGCAGCGGTGCGCACGCATCCGGTTCCACCAGCGCCCCGGCATGATCGGCCAGCACCACCACCGCATGCAGCAGGCCTTCCTCCACCTGCGGCGGACACTGCGCCTGCGCATCATCCATCTCGCGTGCCGACTGCGCCGCCAACAAGATGCCCCCACACGCAGACACCGCCGCCAGGCAGCGCGTCGCCTCGGCCAGGTGCCGGCCGCGCGCCTCGCTGAGTTGCCGTTCGCGCCACGCCTGGCCGTCGGCCGCGTGGCTGTGAGCGATGCCGCGCAACCGGGCGAAGAACGCCGACGGCGGCGCCTGTTCGTTGGCTTCGGCGAGTGCGTCTTCCAACGCTTCGGCGACGGCAGTGGACAGCTGCAGGCCGGGAAGTGCAGCGCCGAGCAGGGCCTGCAGGCGTGGGTAGGTGGGGTGGGGCGTGTTCATGGCGGCAACCTCACGAGGCGAGGCCACCTGCGAAGCGCAAGGTGGCGGGCGGTGCGGGTTGGCGTGCCGGTCAAAATCAAAGCGAAAAAGCCGACGGATCACGAGGATCCCCACGCACCGCCCACCATGGGCAAGCCGGTGCATTGTCGCGATTGCCGCTGATGCGGCAAATCGATCGCTTCGATGTTTGATTCGGGACGCCAATCCCGGCCAGCGCAACGTACGTTGGCACAGCCAACTTCGCGCTTTCACTCGAACAACGACATGAGCAAAGTTGTAAATCATGCCCTGCATGGGAGTGCCAAAGCCGACACGCAACGGCGGCGGCAAGCGCGTATGCTGCGGTACTTGCTCACGACGAAGGAACGTCGAATGTCTATTGATCTCCGCGTGATGGCCACTGCACTGGGCGCCCTGTTCTGCACCACCGCACAGGCCGTGGCACCAGACGCCATCGACCTGCCGACAGCACAGGCACAGGTCCAGTTGCTGGACATGCTGGAGAAGGAATCGCTGTACCGCGACCGGGTGGACTGGCGGGCCATCCGCACGCGCCTGAAGGCGGCGCAGAACGACCCGGCTGAGGTCCGCGCAGTGCTCCGGCAGGCCATCGGTCGCAGTTCCGGCGGGCACGGCGCTTGGATCAGCGCAAAGCAGCTGCAGGCGAAGGCAGAACGCTTGGAGCGCGCCAATGGCGCAGCGACAGCGGCTCCGAAAGCAACGACGGCCCTGGCCGGAGCACCGGACCCGCGCATCGGCTGGGTGGAGATCGAGGGCTACGGTGTCATGCAGGGCCCGACGGCGCACCAGCAGATGAAGGAGCGTGCCAAGCGCTGGCAGGCGATCATCGATGACCAGGACAACGGCAGCCGCTGCGGCTGGATTGTCGATCTGCGCGACAACACCGGTGGCAACATGTGGCCGATGCTGCTGGGCGTGGCACCGCTGTTGCGGGTCACGCCCAGCGCCGACGAGAACGTGGGTTCCTTCGCTGCCGCAGATGGTCCGTCGCTCTGGCAGCTGACCTCATCCAGTGTGCGTCTTGGCGATCGCGTGCGGATCGATCTTGGTGGGCCCGGCTATCTGCTCAAACATCCGGGCGCGCCGGTCGCCGTGCTGACCGGCCCGCGCACTGCCAGCTCCGGAGAGGCCACCGTACTTTCCTTCCGCGGCCGGCCGCAGACGCGCAGTTTCGGCCAGCCCACCTCGGGGCTGTCCACCGCTAACGTGATGCGGCCGCTGGCTGATGGCAGCGCGCTGCTGCTGACCACCAGCGTGATGCGGGACCGCAATGATCGTGGCGATGGCTTGAAGATCGAACCCGACCAGCGCGTCGAGGGTGATGCCGCCACTGTGGCCGCCGCCCAGGCCTGGCTGCTGGCCCAGCCCGCCTGCCAGGGCAACCGGACATGATCCTGATCGGCCAACAGGAACGGGTGCTGATCGTCGGCCCCACCGAAGCGCACCACTGCCTGCGCTGCCAGACGGAAACCGAGTTCGCGCCGCAGCTGCGCTACAAGATGGCGCGCATCGACCTGCTGTTCGGCTTCACCTACCAGCGCCGCTACGAGCTGGCCTGCACCCGGTGCGAGCACGGCTGGGTGCTCGATACCGAGACCATGGACCAGCAGCTGGGCGGGGTGCCGATCCCGTGGCGGCACCGCTTCGGCCTGCCGTTGATGCTGGTGGGGGTCGCCGCGCTGGCGGTGGCCGGTTGGATGTGGCGGCACGGATACATCGGTTGAGGACCGGGCCTGTTAAAGTCTGCCCTGCAACCACGTACCGGAACCGACCATGGACCACGACACCCCGTTCGAACCCCTCAACGACCTCGAGGTGCGCCTGCTGCAGGCCCAGGACGGCACGCTGACCGCAGCGCAGTTCCTCGACGGCCTGCTGACCTCGACGGCGTTCGTGCTGCTGGACAAGGCCATTGGTGAGGATGGCGCCTGGGACGAGAGCATCTCGCCGCTGGTGCTGACCAGCGAGAGCGGCGAGCCGATGTTCGCGGTGTTCACCGCGCCCGAGCGCGCTGGCTTGTGGCACGAGCAGCTGCCGCAGTTTGCCCATGCCATGCCGATCGCGGTGCACGCGCTGCTGGCCGGTATCGGCGACGGCGTCGGCCTGGTGCTGAACCCGGGCCTGGACGTGGGCATGGAGATGATTCCCGATGCCGTGGCCCAGCTGAAGCAGCGTGCGGCGGCGATTACCCGTGGGATGGCGCACTGAAGCCAGTGATATAGGGGTGCCGGCCAGCGGCCGGCACTACCCATGGGAGTGGGTGCGCGGCCGCCACGGCGGTTGCGGATCAGCGGGCGGCGGCGATGGCTTTCACCCGCGCCTTGGCCAGCGCTTCGCCGATGGCCGGGCCCTTCAGATGCGTGGTATCCAGATCCCGCGCCTGCACTGACAGCGCCGCTTGGTGCAGGCGCTTGAGCGTTTCGCCCTGGGGGTAGTCGGCGTCCTCGAAGCCGAGCCGGCCGCGCTTGTCGGCCTCGCAGCACAGTGCGATGCGGGCCACGCGTTCCGGCCGGCGCAGCGCATCACAGCGGCCCAGCAGTTCCAGCACGGTGGCATCGCGCAGTTCGTCGATGCGGTGCACGTTCAAGTGCTCGCGACACACCGCTTCGGCCAGCTGCTGGTGTTCGGCGGGAATCTTCAACCGCGCACACAGTGCCTTCAAGGGCTTGATGCCGCGCTGCTCGTGCATGATGTGGCGCGGCCACTCCTCCGGCGGGGTCAGGCCCTTGCCCAGGTCATGGGTAAGCGCGGCAAAGCCGACCAGGTCATCGCCCGGCGCCAGTTTCGCGGCGGTGTCGCTGACCATTTCCTGATGGATGCCGGTATCGACCTCGGGGTGGAACTCAGCACGTTGCGGCACGCCATACAGCGCTTCCAGCTCGGGCAGGATCGGACCCAGTGCCTGCGCATCGTGCAGCGTGCGCAGGAAGGCGGAGGGCCGTTCACTGACCAGCGCCTTGCGCAGCTCCTGCCAGACGCGCTCGGGCACCAGCGCGTCCAGCTCGCCGCTGGCGGCGACCTCGCGCATCAGCGCCATGGTCTCTTCGGCGACGGTGAAGCCCAGCGGTGCGAAGCGCGCCATGAACCGGGCCGCGCGCAGCACGCGCAATGGATCTTCCACGAACGCGGGGCCGACATGGCGCAGCACGCGTTGCTCGATATCGCGCACACCGCCGTAGGGATCGACCAGCGTGCCGGTGTCTTCGTCGCAGGCAATCGCGTTGATGGTGAAGTCGCGGCGCTGCAGGTCTTCTTCCAGCGTCACTGCCGGGTCGGCATCGACCACGAAGCCGCGGTAGCCACGGCCGGATTTGCGCTCGGTGCGCGCCAGCGCGTATTCCTCAGCGGTCTTCGGGTGCAGGAACACCGGGAAATCGCGGCCGACGGCGGTGAAGCCCTGCGCTTCCATCTGCGCGGGCGTGGCGCCGACCACCACCCAGTCATGGTCGCCGGCAGGTCGCTGCAGCAGGCGGTCACGCACGGCGCCGCCGACAAGATAGATCTTCATGGCTGGAATCATCGCATGCCCGGCGCAGACGCACCGGTAGTGCCGGCCGCTGGCCGGCAACCGCAGTCACCCCGAAGCTGCCGGCCAGCGGCCTGCACTATCGATACAGCGTCCAGCCCGATCCAGGCCAGCAGGCTCATCGTTTCCCTCCCCAAGGAGTGGATACCGGGTCGTGCCGGCCAGCGGCCGGCACGACCGCAGTGCGATCAATCGCCGCCCTGGTCGGCGTTGGCGGCGCAGCTGAAGCGCTTGCGCTTGTCCACCAGGCGGCCCATCAGGCGATCGCTCAGCGGCAGCGCATCACCATTGAGGCGCCAGTCGTAGATCACGCTGAAGGCCAGCACGCGGGCCACGTACTCGCGGGTTTCCTTGTAGCTGATGGTCTCGATCCACAGGTCCGGATCAAAGCCCGGGCGCTGGCTCTGCCAGCGTGCGGTCGGGGTCGGGCCGGCGTTGTACGCGGCGATGGTCACGTAGGGCAGGCCGTCGTACTTGTTCATCAACTGGCGCAGGTAGGCGGTGCCGATGGCGATGTTGGTGTCCGGGTCGTACAGGCTGTCGGCGCCGCCGTAGCCGGTCAGGCCGATCGACTTGGCCACGCCGGCACCGGTGGCTGGCAGCACCTGCATCAGGCCCATGGCGTTGGCAGGCGAGCGCGCACGCGGGGTGAAGGTGCTCTCGGCGCGGATCTCCGCCGCCACCCAGGCCGGGTCGATTGCGTTGCGTGCCGATTCGCGGCGGATGGTGGCGTCGTGGTGCAGCGGGAAGCGCAGGTCGTACAGGCGCTGCTCCTGCGGCTGCTTGCCGAGCGCGAACACGGCGCGGTCGAACCAGCCGTTGTCCTGCGCCACGCGCACGGCGAGGCGACGCTGGGTGTCATCGAAGCGCGACAGTGCACTGTTCCATTCGGCCACGGCCCAGCCAGCGCGATCGATCTGGTACAACGCCATTGCGCGCTGGATGGCCGGGTCGCGCGCGATCACCGCCTGAGCCTGCGCGCTGTCGTTGGGCTGCCACGGGCACAGCGTGTAGCCCTGCTGCAGCTTGTCGGCGGCGAGGAAGCCGTGGAAGGTCGATGCACGCGCGGCCTCGCGGAACAGCGGCTGCGCCTGCTGGGCCTGGCCGGTCTTCTCCAGCATGCGGCCTTCGAAGTAGCGCCAGCGCGGGTCGCTGCGCTGCTTGCTGCCCATCTTGCGGATGGCGGTCAGCGCCGCGGTCCAGTCGCCGCGGGACATCGCTTCGCGCACGCGCCACTCGTGCAGGCGTTCGTCATAGGCCGACTCCGGCACCGCGTTGAGGCGGCGTGCCGAATCGGGCAGGTAGGACGCCACCGTCCACAGCGCGATCTGGTACAGCACCTGGCCCTGCTGGGCGGCACTCAGCCCCAGTGCCTGCGCGTACTGCGGCAGCTGCTGTTCGGTGGCGGCCGGGTCGGCCTTGGCCAGCTTGGCCAGGCCATCGGTGGCGATGCGCCGGCTGCGCTCGTTGCGGGGCCAGTTCAGGGCGCTGGCGTTGGGCTTGTCGACGAAGGCGGCGTAAGTGTTGGCCAGTGCCAGGTCAGTGGCAGGCAGGCCGCGGGCCGCGCTGCGCATCACGGCGGGCTGCCGCGCGTCGGCGGCAGCATCGATCCGTTCCCAGCGCAGGGCGTCGCTCAGGCCGCCTTGTGCCTGCAGCACGGTGAACACCGCATCGCAGCTGTCCGGCAGCGGCTTGCCGTTCTTGCGCCACAGCTCCTGTGCTTCGCTGATCCACTGCGGATCGGCCTTGCCGGTCACCTGGCGCGCGGTCAGCTGCGCACAGCGCAGGCCGGCGTTGTCGGTGGGCGCCCAGTTGGCCAGCAGGGTCGGCCAGTCCTGGCGGCGGGCGAGCGAGGGCAGCCACACGCTGCGGAACGTGCTGGCCACGGCCTGGCCCTCATAGCGCTTGAGGAAGGCCTGTGCCTGCGCGGTATCGACGGTGTCGATGTTGCGGCGCAGGTTGGCGTACTCCAGCCAGCCATACGCCGGATGGCGGCTGAGCGCAGCGGCCTGGCCAGGATCGAACTGGCCGCGTTCGGCGGCCGCGATCGCGGCTTTCAACTGCGCGTTCTGGGCATCGAGGGACTGGGCATTGGCGCAGCCGATCAGCAGCGTGGTGGCCAAGGGCAGCAGGGACAGGGCGGTCGAAGAGCGTCGGGTCATGGCATGCAGCATAGCGGGCAGTGGCTGAATTCAGTTTCGCATTGCGTGCACGCAATGCGTGGGCAACGATAGCTGAATGACTCCGCACAGGCCCCTGCCGCAGGCGGGCGCAGGCGTCGTAACGTCGGCCTTGGGCGAACGGCCCGGCTGCAGGGAGCGGCACATGGCGTTCAGTAGCGCAGGAAGAAGCGGCCCGCTGGCGGACATCAATGTCACGCCACTGGTGGATGTGATGCTGGTGCTGTTGATCATCTTCATCGTAACCGCGCCGATCGTGGCCCGGCCGATTCCCGTGCAGTTGCCACAGGCCACCGATCGCACGATCGATCGCCCCGAACCGCCGCCGCCGATCGAGCTGCGACTGGATGCGTCGAACCAGCTGAGCTGGGATGGCCAGCCGATGGCGATCGGCGATCTGCAGGGGCGCCTGCAGGCGCAGGCCGGCGAGCATGCCGGCAACCTGCCGGAGCTGCGCATCGCCACCGATCCGGCGGCCGAGTACGAAGGCATGGCGCGGATATTGGCTGCGGCCGAAGCCACTGGCATGGAGCGCATTGCCTTCGTGCGGTGAGTTTCGTGCGGTGAGTCCGGCAACGGGCGGCCTGCCATCGGCAGGCCGCTCTTCCTGCGAGGGAACGTGGCATGCGATACGGGATACAGCACGCGGCCTCACTGATGGCCGCCCCCAATCTGGCACCGCTGGTGGATGTGTTGCTGGTGTTGCTGGCGCTGGTGATCACCGCGCTGCCGATGGCGCAGGCGACCGGCCTCCTGGCGCTCCAGCAGCGCACCTCGTGCCCACCCTGGCCGGCGTCCTCACCCCAGCCGATCCACCTGCGCATCGACGCGGCGGGGGCGATGTTCTGGAATGGCCAGCCGCTCGACGCTGTCGCGTTGCAGCGGCACCTGGTGCAGGCGCAGCAGATGCCGCAGCAGCATCGCCCCTGGGTGCACCTGGCGACCGCCGACGACACCGACTACGAAGACATGGCACGCGTGCTGCTGGCCGTGAGCCAGCATGGGCTGCGCGTCGACGCGCCCGGTCACTAGCGCCTGCACCGACAAGTCCCCTTGATGAGTTGTGGCGGATCTCGGCGCGCGCTGACGCAGCCGGCATCAAAGTGGAGGGCGGTGAACAGTACCGTCCGGTTCTAAACGGTCCTCATCTGACGTAAATGGCTGTCAATTGCGTCAATTCCGCGTGAAAGAGTGTCGATCATCACGCCGTGATTTTTACCGCTTGTTTACAAAGGAGACGCTGCCGCCATGCAGGGGGGAGCGCGGCAGTCCATGTCCCGACATTCCTTTGGAGAGAGAGCGAATGAAGCACCTGCACCACCGCCCGTTGGCGGTTGCCGTCACGCTGTGCGTGATGGCCTTGGCACCCCTGGGTGCCGCTGCACAATCCACCACCAACCTCGACGCGGTGGAAGTCACCGGTACCCGCATCAAGCGCGCTGAAGTAGAGGGCCAGGTCCCGATCCAGACCCTGACCCGTGGCGACATCGAACGCACCGGCCTGACCTCGATCGGCGAAGTGCTGCAGCAGCTCACCGGTTCCGGCTCTGCGCTCAACGCCAAGTTCAACTCGTCCGGCAACTTCGGTTTCCCGCCCGATGGCAGTGGCGTGGGTGCCGGCTCGGCGCAGGTCGATCTGCGCCACCTGGGTGCCAAGCGCGTGCTGGTGCTGGTCGACGGCATCCGCTGGGTCAATGAATCGTCGGCGTCCGGTGTGGGCTCGGCCACCGACCTCAACACCATTCCGCTGGCCATCGTCGAGCGCATCGAGGTGCTGGAGGACGGTGCTTCGTCGCTGTACGGCTCCGATGCCATCGCCGGCGTGGTCAACATCATCACCCGCCGCGATTTCGATGGTGGGCAGGTGACGCTGAACTACGGCGAGTACAGCAAGGGCGACGGCACGCAGAAGGGCGTGGACCTGGCCTGGGGCAAGAGTGGCGATCGCTTCAGCCTGTTCCTGGGCGCCAGCTGGACCAAGCAGGACCCGGTATTCGCCAAGGATCGCGAGCAGTCGCGCTTCCCCATTCCCGGTACCGGCCTGGCGTTCGGCAGCGGTGGTATTCCGCAGGGCCGTTTCATGTTCACCGACCCGAACACCGGTGCGGTGCAGAACATCGTGCCCAATACCGGCGTGAGCAATCCGCGGTACGACGGCAGTGCCGGCTGCAGCCGCACGGATGACTATCACTGCTTCACCACCGCCGACCGCTTCAACTTCGCCGAATACAACATGGTGCTGACGCCGTCGGAGCGCAAAGGCCTGTTCGGCCAGTTCCGCTTTGACATCACCGACAACGTGCAGTGGTACATCAAGGCGCTGGGCAACCGCCGCGAGTCGACCAACCAGGCCGGCCCCGAGCCGCTGTTCTTCGGCCCCGATGGCGCCACCGGCAATCCGTTGGCCGACAACATCGTGGTCTCGCGCCTGAACCCGTACAACCCGTTCGGCTTCGATCTCGTCTCCGGCGACAACATGAGCCTGATCGGTCGTCGCCCGGTGGAGGGCGGTGCGCGCGTGTTCAAGCAGAAAGTGGACACCACCTACTTCGCCACCGGCCTGGTCGGTGACTTCCATGCCGCCGACCGCAGCTGGTACTGGGACGTCAACGGCATGTACAGCAAGAACAAGGCCGAGCAGACCAACTACGGCAGCTATGACATCTACAAGGTGAACATGGCGCTGGGCGATCCCGCGGTGTGCGCGGCCACGCCTGGCTGCGTGCCGTTGAACATCTTCGGTGGCGCCGGTTCGATCACCCCGGACATGCTGAAGTGGATCCAGCCGGTGGTGCGCGACCGCAGCCAGAACGAACTGAGCCTGTTCACCGCCAACCTGTCCAGCGAGCTGTTCTCGCTGCCGGCCGGTCCGGTGTCCTTCGCCACCGGCTTCGAGTACCGCAAGTACAAGGGCGCCTACCAGCCCGATCCGCTGACGGTGATCGGCCACTACAACGGCGTGCCGTCGCAACCGACCTCCGGTTCCTACGACGTCAACGAGGCCTACCTGGAGTTGAGCGTGCCGATCTTCGCCGACTCCTCGTTCGGCAAGAAGCTGGACCTGAGCCTGGCCGGCCGCTATTCGGACTACTCCACCTTCGGCGGCGAGTTCACGCCCAAGTACGGCCTGCGCTGGCAGGTGACCGATGACTTCGTGCTGCGCACCACGTACGCCGAGGGCTTCCGCGCACCGTCCATCGGTGAGCTGTACGGCTCTGCCGCACGTGCCGACCTGCAGCTGTTCGATCCGTGCTCGGTGGGCCTGGGCGGCACGCCGCCGCGTGGCAGCGCGGCCAACTGTGCTGCACTGGGCGTCCCGGCCGGCTTCCAGCAGGCCAACTCGCAGATCTCGGTGACCACCGGCGGCAACCGCGAGCTGGACCCGGAACGCTCGCGCAGCTTCAGCGCGGGCTTCGTGTGGAGCCCGTGGTTCGGCAACAACGCCTCGTGGTCGGAGCGCTTCGATGTGGAAGTCACTTTCTACCGCCATGCCATCGATGGTGCGATCCAGGCCATCAACGCGCAGACCCAGCTGGACCTGTGCGTGGATACACTGGACCCGATCTACTGCAACGGCATCACCCGTGCCAGCACCGGTGCGGTCAGCAGCTTCAACAACCGCCTGACCAACCTGGGTTCGATCAAGACCGACGGTTGGGACGTGGATCTGTTCTGGACGCTGCCGCAGACCTCCATCGGCCAGTTCAAGCTGGGGTGGAAGAACACCTTCGTCGGCCGTTACGAGGCCACTGGCGCGGCCGGGCAGAAGCAGCCGCAGAAGCCGGGCGTGGAAGTGGCCGACAGCTCGATCCCGGAGTGGACCAGCAATGCCAGCCTCGGCTGGACGATGGATCGCTGGAGCGCCAACTGGACGGTGCGCCACATCTCCGAGCTGACCGAGAACTGCGGCGATGCGGCGGCCTTCCCGGTGTGCAGCAACCAGGCTGCGGGCACCAACACGCTGTCGGCCACCACCTTCCACGACATGCAGGTGGGCTACAAGATCGACTGGATGAAGGGGCTGCAGCTGACCGCGGGCCTGAACAACGTGTTCGACAAGGATCCGCCGATCTGCCTGTCGTGCTCGTTGAACGGCTACGACGCTTCGACCTACGACATCCCGCGTGGCCGTTACTGGTACCTGCGCGCGGACCTGCGCTTCTGATGTGACGGTGGCAGCGCCGGTCAGTTCCGGCGCTGCCTTGCGGGTGTAGAGCCGAGCCCGCGCTCGGCTGATTCTCTGAGCCGAGCATGGGCTCGGCTCTACAGGTGCGGGGCGTGCGAACCCCGCGTCTGATCAGAACGCCCAGGTGAACGTCAGCGAGCCATTGCGGCCATCGCCGTAGGCACCGTAGCCGTTGATCTGCGACAGGTACTTCTTGTCCAGCAGGTTGTTGAGGTTGGCCTGCACGCTGAACTCCGGCGAGATGCGGTAACGCACGAAGGCGCTGACCAGCGCGTAGCCGCTCTGTTCGATGCGGCCGTAGGCCGGCACCGGGTAGTAGATGCGGTTCTGCCAGTTGGCGCCGCCGCCGACGGTCAGTGCCTGCAGCGACTGCGGGGTGTAGCTGGTGAACAGCTTCAATGCGGTCTGCGGCAGGTTGGTGTTGATGTCGGCGCCGTTGATGTCCTTGGCCACATAGCGCGACGCACCGAAGGTCGCATTCCAGCCCGGGGCGAGTTCGCCGTTCAGCTCGAACTCGAAGCCGCGGCTGACGGTGCCGCGTGCAGCGCGATAGGCGAACTCGTTCTGGCTGCCCTGCACGGGTTCACCGGTGGCCTGGCCGACGTTGTCCTGTTCGATGCGGAACACGGCCAGCGAGGCGTTCAGGCGGTTGTCGAACCACGCGCTCTTGACGCCCACTTCGTAGCTCTTTCCATCGACCGGATCGAGGTAGCCGCCATTGCGGTCCTTCAGCGTCTGCGGCTGGAAAATCTCGGTGTAGCTGGCGTAGGTCGAGTACGTCCCGTTGATGTCGAAGACCAGGCCAGCGTACGGCGTGGTCACCTTGTGCGCGCGGTCGGCGCCTTCACCCTCGCTCTTCCAGTCGGTGTAGCGTGCGCCGATGATCAGCTTCAGCGGATCGGCCAGCGACAGGCGAGCGGCCGCGTAACCGGCCTTCTGCGTGATGGTGCCCTCGCTGGCCAGGGCCAGCGGGTTCCAGTTCGGCTCACCGATCTTGCCCGTCCAGTTCAGATAGCTGGCGAACGGATCCCAGGGCTGGCCCGGGCCACCGACCTGGTAGTCGCCGTAGTTGGCGTACTCGCGCCTGTTGTAGCTGAGGCCGGCCATCAGCTGGTGCTCGCGGCCAAACAGCTGGAACGGGCCATCCACGTAGCCGTCGACGCCAGTGATCTTGCGCTCGGTGTTGTACAGGCCTGCGGACGGCGAGATGCCCGCGCCAGTGGTCCGGTCGAAGTTCGAGGCGCCCGTGGTCCAGTCGTTGTAGGCGGGGTAGAACAGCTTGTCGTCGGCCCTGGTCTCATCGTGCGTGGCACCCACCTTGAACTTCCAGCCGTTGCTGAAGGCGTGTTGCAGGGTGGCGAAGGCCCGCTTGCTGGTGGTGTCCCAATAGGTCCACTCCGGGCTGGCGTTGAACGATCCGTCGTAGCCGGTGCGCGAGCCATCCGAATACAGCATCGGGAAGCCGCCCCAGGTCGCACCATTGGCGCGCTTCTGCTGGTAGTCGTAGCCCACGCTCAGCTGGGTGCCCGGGGTCAGGTCGGCATCAATGACGGCGTAGCCCAGCGTCTTGCGCTGGTTGTAGCGGTCCATCTGGCCGTCGGTATCCAGGTAGCTGCCGATCACGCGACCGCGCACGCTGCCGCTGGCGTTGAGCGCGCTGCCCACATCCACCGTGGTGCGGGTGCGGCCCCAGCTGCCGACGTTCACCGACACGCTGCCGGTCAGCTCGGCGCTGTCGGCATGCTTGCGGATTAGGTTCACCGAAGCGGACGGGTTGCCGGCGCCGCTGAGCAGGCCGGTGGCGCCGCGCACCACTTCCACGCGGTCGTACAGCGCCAGATCCAGGCCGGAGTCACCGTAGCTCCAGTTCTGCACCATCTGCGTCGGCAGGCCGTCGAACTGGTAGGCGTCGATGTAGAACCCACGCGCGTAGAACTCGGTGCGCTCGCTGTCGGACTGGGTGCTGGTCACGCCGGTGGTGTTGGCCAGCACGTCGATGATGTCGTCGAGCTTCTGATCTTCGATGCGCTGGTGGCTGATGATGCTGACCGACTGCGGGATCTCGCGCGGTGCCAGGTCGAAGCGGGTACCGGCCGAGGTGCGGCGCACCGAATAGCCTTCGGCGCGTTCGCCCTTGACCACGACCTTGTCCAGCGTGGTCGGGTCGGCGGCGGTGTCGGCGAAGGCGGCCGGGGCCAGGGCGCAGAGTGCAACGAGTACGGCAACGGACAGCCGCTGCGGCTGCGGGATACGGAAGGCGGAACAGGTCATGGGGGTCCTGGACGAGCACGCGCGCTCGGCCGGCATCCAGAAGGCGAGGCGCTACGGGTGGGAAACGGGCGGGCAGGCCGTCCTGGCACCACCGGAAACGAAAGAAATGGTAATACGAACTATTCCTATTTACAAATCATGAACGAGGTAGGCACTCACGCGGGCCGCGACGCAGCGCATGGGGTTCAGCGCAGCAGCGGCAGCGGATCGCGCGCGCCATCGGCGCCGTAGATGCCCCAGTGCAGGTGGGGCGGCGTGCCCTTGGCATTGCCGCTGTCGCCTACATGCCCGAGCAGGTCGCCGGCCTGGACCACCTGGCCGCGCGCCAGGCCCTCGGCCCAGTCGTCCAGATGGGCGTAGTAGTAACGTTCGCGCCCGGGCCCGATCACCCAGACCTGGCGGCCACCGAGGCCGCGCTCGCTGACGTCCGCGATGACGCCGGCAGTGACGCTGCGCACCGCGGTGCCGCGCTTGGCGAAGATGTCGATGCCGGCGTGGGAGCGGTCACGGCCACGTGGCGCGCCGAAGGTATCGGCGATCTGCCGGGGACGGACGCCCTCCACCGGCACCGGAAGTTCGGTGGCCGGAGACATCCGCGAGAGTGTCCACAGCAGCTTCGGTGCAGCGGCCCATGGGCTGTTCCACAGCGCCATAGCGGCGACGATGGCGATGGCCAGCCCTAGGCCACGCAGCAGCCAGCGGCGCTGGCGACGGGCGGGGGAGGGCGGTGTACTCATGGTTTCAAAGTGTAGAGTCGAGCCATGCTCGACTGCTGTTGCGTTGCGATCAGAAGGCAGTCGAGCATGGCTCGACTCTACAGGCCTGGCAGCAGCGGCACTTCGAAACTCCGCTTCAACGTCCCCAGTGCCACCGACGTTCTGAAGCGTTCGATGTTGTCATCGCCGCCGAACAACCGCTCGGTAATGGCCTCGTACTCTTCCATCGACGCCGCCGAAAGCAGCAGCAGGAAATCGCCGTCGCCAGTGATCGAGTAGCACTGCTGCACGGCCGGGTCGTCCTGTACGCGGCGCTTGAACGGCGCTACGCGTTCACGCTGCTCGCTGACCACGCGCACCTCGACGATGATGGTCAGTGGCCGCCCGACCTGGGCGGCGGCGATCACCGCCACATTGGCCGCGATCACGCCGCTGTCCTGCAGGCGCTTGATGCGGCGCTGCACGGCCGGTGTGGACAGGTGCACGGCCTCGGCGATTTCGCGCTGCGGCAGGGTGTTGTCCCGTTGCAGCAGGTCGAGGATGGCGCGGTCGAAGCTGTCGAGCACGGGGGCGGTGGCCATGGCGAGCAGAAGTTGCACGAACGGGCCGTCAATTGAGCCAAGTGCTCGGCGCTGGCGCAATAGACTTTGCCCATGCAGACCTCACGACTCGCGCCGATGTTGCCGGCGCTGGCGGTGCTCGGCTCGGTCACCTCGCTGGCCATCGGCACCTCCTATGCAAAACACCTGTTCCCGCTGATCGGCGCGCAGGGCACCAGCGCGCTGCGCGTGGGCTTCTCGGCCCTGTTGCTGCTGCTGTTCTGGCGGCCATGGCGCTGGAAGACCAGCCGCCCGGATGCGATCACCATCCTGCGCTACGGCCTCACCCTGGGCCTGATGAACCTGCTGTTCTACATGGCCCTGCGCACCATTCCCTTCGGCATCGCGGTGGCCATCGAATTCACCGGGCCGCTGACGGTGGCCATGCTGTCGTCGCGACGGCCGATCGATTTCCTCTGGGTGGGCTGTGCGGCGGTGGGGCTGCTGTTGCTGCTGCCGATCGGCGGTGGTCCGGCGCTGGATCCCGCTGGCGTGCTGTATGCGATGGGGGCTGCGGCGTGCTGGGGCCTGTACATCGTGTTCGGCAAGCGTGCCGGCCACCTGCATGCCGGGCATTCGGTGTCGCTGGGGCTGCTGGCGGCGTCGCTGGTGGTGGTGCCGGTGGGCGTGGTGCACGCCGGCGCCGCGCTGCTCGATCCGAAGATCCTGGCCGCCGGGCTGCTGGTGGCGCTGGTGTCCAGCGCGATCCCGATGTCACTGGAGATGATGGCGCTCAAGCGGCTGCCGAAGGAGACCTTCGGCATCCTGATCAGCATGGAACCGGCGGTGGCCGCGCTGTGGGCGATGCTGCTGCTGCACGAGCACCTGCATGGGCTGCAGTGGCTGGCGATCGGCTGCACGGTGCTGGCCTCGGTGGGCAGCACGACGACCGCGCGGCGCCTGAAGGCACCCGTCACCGCCTGAAAAAAAGGGGACGGAGGGGATTAAGTCGTTTATGCCCCGATTTAGGGGAGCGCCGGGCGGCGCCCGGCGCAGAGCGTGCGGACCAACGGTCCGCACCTACCGTAACGGCGGGTCAGCGCAGGGCGTCGGCCGGGACGTCGATCTGCATCGCCAGGGCGAGGTGATCGGAGAACGCGGCTGGTACGGCTTCCACGGTACGAGTCTGCAGGCCACTGCTGACCAGGATGTGGTCGATGGCGCGGTCGGGGCGCCAGCTGGGGAAGGTCGGCACGATGCAGCCCGGGGGCTGCAGCCGGGTCTTCTGGTACAGCACCTGCATTTCCGGGCGTTCGGCCAGGCAGTTGAAGTCGCCCATCAGCACCGCGTTGGGGTGGTCGGACAGCAGCTCGGCGATGAAGCCCAGCTGCGACATCCGCGAGCCCGCGCCCAATGACAGATGCGCCACCGCCACCGCCAGGCCATCGGTACCATCGCCGAACTTGGCCAGCAGCACGCCGCGCCCGCCGATGCGGCCGGGCAGGGCATGGTCCTGCACTTCCACCGGTTCCAGCTTGCTCAGCAGGCCATTGGCACTGGATGCCACGCCGCCCATGCGCCGGTTCGGCTGGTGGCTCCAGTAGTTGAAGCCGGCGCGCTGGGCCAGGTAGTGGGTCTGGTTGGTGAAGCCCGAGCGCAGGCTGCCCGGATCGGCCTCCTGCAGGCCGACGATGTCATGGTCGCGCGCCAGGGTGGCGATCGCGTCCAGGCTGCTGCGCTTGCGCCCCGCCGGCAGCGCATGTGACCAGCTGCGGGTCACATAGTCGCTGTAGCGGCGAGTACTTGAGCCGGCCTGGATGTTGGCCGTCAGCAAGCGCAGGGTCCGTGTACGGGGGGAATTCACGGCCGGGAAATGCTTCTCTTGGATCAGTGAGCCTGGGCCGCACCGCGTTCGCGGGCGATCAGGTGGTCGGCGATGCGCAGCATGTCCGGGAAGCTCTTGCCCTTCACCAGGTACTTGCCGTTGACGATGATCGACGGGGTGCCGCTGATCTGGCTGCGCTGGGCGAACTGCTTGGCCGAGTTGGTCTTGGCGTTCACCGCGAAGCTGCCCATGGTGGCGGCGAACTGCTTCGGATCCACGCCATAGGTGGCGTAGAACTTGGCGATGTCTTCCACCGAGTCACGGCCGCGCTCGCCCTTCAGGGTCTTCTGCGAGTGGATGGCGGCGTACAGCGCTTCGTGGGTCTTCTCCTGCACGCCCAGGGTCTGCGCGGCGTAGAAGGCACGGGCGTAGTCATCCCAGGTGCCGCCGAACATGGCCGGCACGTAGACGAAGTTCACGTCGCTGGGCAGGCCGGCCTTCCACGGGCCGACCAGCGGCTGGAATGCGGCGCAGGCCGGGCAGACGTAGCCGAAGATCTCGGTCACTTCGATCTTGCCGGCAGCCGGCTGGAACGGCTGGCCGTTCGGGATCACCTGGTAATCGGCGCCTTCCACCGGGGCCGGGCCGGTCAGCGCGGCGGTGGTCGGGGCCGGCGCCGCGGCGGGGGCGGCTTCGGCCGGGG
>OUUT01000010.1_pt1 | contig 14076 bp, 23 predicted proteins | sample 1695181 | NCBI WGS metagenome assembly OUUT01 (sample SAMEA104232313, study PRJEB22302) | sediment metagenome | biome: forest; feature: aquifer; material: sediment | place: USA | collected 2011-08-07 | depth 0.01 m
CCTTAGACAGGAAGGCCGTGACCGTGATGGTGGGCGTGGTGCCCCCGCCGTTGAAGTACAGGCCCAAGTACCGCTTGGTGACCGCCCCTTTTGGGATAGGCAACACATGGACCGAGCCGGCCGTAAGTAGCGTCCGCGAAATGGCGCGAAGCGCGAGAACGTCGGGCGACGACAGATCGGCGTTGGCCGACTGGATCACCTGAAATTCATACGTTTCATCACCCGTAGTGGCGTCAGCCGCCACATCGACCGTGATACAGAACGCCAAATCCTCGCCCGCGCCGACTTCCGGCAAAACGGCGGACAAATCGATGGTGTTCGTGGAAGCCGCATCAGCCGAAAGAGCCGCCGCGTCCCAAACCAAACCAAAACTGTCAATGAACATGATATTTCTCCTGTGTTGATTCGATTAAGAAACGGTAGCTTCGGTATTCAGAAGCGCATCGCACAAACGGATCGGGATGCCACGGAAACTCATAACCTGCTTTCCGTCCACCTCGTCGTAGCGCATGCCCGCCGCCGCCACCTTGTTAAAGCGCTGAATGTCCAGCATTTCCGCAACAGTACGGTTCATGTAGAACACCGGACGCCCCAGGCCCACAGACGGGAGGCGATAAATCGCCTTGATCATGAGCTTCACAACATCAGCCGCACTGGATTCGGTAGTGAGTGCGGAAATGTCGATGTTGGGCACCCGCACCGTGTAGCGCCAGTCGCGCAGGGCGATGCCGATCTTCCATTGCCAATGGTCACGATAGGCCCGCATCCGAGCGCCGCCGATACCGTTGGCGTTTTCCACCGTCACCAGACCCAGGTCCTCGTGAATAATGCCCGCCTTGCTGGCTTTCGGGAAGATGCCGTGGATGGTATTAGGACCCCACGCAGCCAGCCAGATCGAAGTGTTATCGGAACCCGAGCCGCCGCCCTTGATGATGTTCTGTCCATTTGCCGCCCCCGAATCGCTGTAGCGAATAGACAGACCGGTGAACTCTTCGGGGGCGAGGCCGGAATTGCCGTAAAACATGGTCTGAGCCATTTCTTGGTTCATAGCTTCAATGAACGCCCGGGCCTCAGACAGCCGGAACGCGGCCGTATTGCCGTTCAATTCCGCCAGGTCCTTGTCCACTTCCGACCAGGCTTCCAGCATGCCGCACTGTTCGTCGATCTGTGCGGTGGTGGACTTGCTCGAGGCCACGCCATTATTTAACAGACGCCAGGCGACGGACGGCAAACCGGTGCGCACCGTGGTGCGATGACCGGTCGGCAGATTGCCTTCCATGAACAGCGCATCCATCAGAATTTCGTTGGTTTGCGCCAACAACTCCACGATGCCGGAAATTTTGCCGTCCGGGTCCAGGCGCTTCGCCCAATCATGGAGGGTAAGAACGTTTGCAGCCAAAGTAGCCATTTGTGTTGTCTCCTGTTAGTTACTGTTGAGGGGTGCCACCGTACAGCAAAGCAGCCATATCTTTCTTTTCACCGCCCTGCTGGACACCGGGGAGAACGAAATCGTCCTCCTTCATGGTCTTGCCGATTTTGGACAACAATCGGATCAATTCAGGATGATCCCCGAATCCGGTTTCATCCAAAGTCTTAATCAAGTTCGGAGAGCCGAACTTGTTCACAACTTTTCTGGCCAGGCCCACATTTTTATCGAATTCAGCCCCGCCGATTTCGGGGTCGGCCTTCACGGCACCGGCCCAACTTTCCCTCAGCGTTTGCCACTCCGCCTGACGCGATTCAGCAAACGCTTTGGTTTCGGCGTTAACGCCATCGTACATGGCCTGGGCTTGCTCGGCCGTCAGCTTCATGGACTTGGCCGCAACCGATACACGCTCGGCCAGAGCATCATCCACCTTCGCGCCCTCCGGGGCTTTGAATTCATACTTCTCCGGGACAATGGGGGCTGATTTACCGACCGCCGTCTGCGCTTCGGCGCGCACAGAATCGTACAATTTCTGCGCTTGCTCAGCAGGGAGTTTTAACTCCTTAGCTGTGGCCGACACACGCTCGGCCATTTCGGGGTCGATAACATCACCTTCCGGGGGTTTGAATTCATACTTCTCCGGGACAATCACTTCTCCGACGAGCGGCGCGGGTGCTGGGGCTGCGTTCGGGTCGATTATTTCGGGCGGCATTAAAATGTCTCCTGGATTGGATTAACTTGATTAACTACACCATTTCCAGCCAGACTTATCTGGCCTCAATGATTCCACTCGTAGGGCGCTACGTTAACACGCTCTAGCGCCCGTTGTCAATAGCTTCCCTCATCATAGTCAACATCGTCTCCACATTCGCTTCCGTTATCTCGGCCATCAACCAATGACCAACGTCTTGCATTCCGGCGTTGTAGTGTATTTGTGCGTTCGGACTCCACACAGATTCGAACGCTTTGCAATGACCCAATATCCTCCACAAAAACCGTCTGCCCTCTGCCCTCGCTAAAATAGCGCATAAATCATTTAACTCCAATTGGCGTTTTGATTTTTCGCGTTCAACGGCGTCTTCGACCTGTTTTGGGTCCGCCGCGTTTTTTACCATTGATTTAGGTCTATCGCTGGCCATTTCCCGCCTCCTTTATTCCATCAGTCATTCGCGTTAAAGCGTTATCCCCGGACATATCGGCCCCGGCCATATTCCTGGCCACTTCCGACATTCCCTTAATTTGTTCGGCCTTAGCCGCTTGCTGCATGGCTTCACGCCGCTTGGCCCTGATTTGTTCCGCCTGTTCGTCAGTGCGAACAATGCGTGGCGACACCCCGGTCATATCCCCATATTCATCCACGGCGTTGTCCATATCGATCTTGTCCAATACCTCCGGATTTATGGCGGCTAAATTGCTCATGTAACCAGTGAATCTTTCCAGCCCCGACATGCCCACCATCTTTTGGGCTTGGGCCATGACCGACACATACTCTACTTTTAGGGGCACCCCCTGTAACTCTTCCGGGGCGTCCGGTATCATCCCGGCGTTCATCATAATGGTAAACGTTCTATCGATGAGCGGGTCGAGTAATTCATCGTTCTCCCGTTCCAAAGTAGGCCCTAACATCAGCAATTTTTCCTCGTGCCGTTCCATTATTTCAGCAGCCGTTATCTCACGACGATCGGACATAAGCATCATCATGAACAAATCTTCGTAGAATGACCGACTGATGCGGGCTTGGTGTTCCTTGATATCAACCAATAACTCCGATATCCTGGGATTTACATCATACACCGGCTTGAACCCCTGTTGGCCTTCCCGAACGTCAAGATATGTAATATCTCCAGGCAAGATGCTGGCTTTGGCCGATCGCAATGCAGTCGGACCCTGCATCGGCGGACGCACCATCTTCTCAATGGCCTCCGCCTTTCGCTTTTGCATCAATTGTAGGGCCTTCGAATCACCAAGAGAATCCATGCCGGGGCACGCCGTCCCGTACACATCAGTTCCGGTAACGTCCCAGCGCGGCACCAAAATTGGAAAATTGTCGTACCCAGATTCACGTAGCAACTTCTTTTCCGTAGAGCCACTCTCAAAATAACAAGACGAATACGCCTTGTCCTCGGATTTCGAACTGTTGCCCGGATAGTCCACGTTAGCTGAAATAACGTGAATCACATCGACCCTGGCGTCCAAATTATTCGCATCCCACAGATTTTTTATGGTAGTAGATACATTCATCCAGCGTTCTGACGGTGGCGCTTTCATATCAACGAACATGCGCACTACCTGGCGCACGGTCATGGGGATTTCCCGCATAAACGTGTCCACCAGCCCGCGATCATTGACGGCGCAATAATATGACCCCACCGGCATAACGTGGGTGCGAAGCACATCCTTTTCGTCCTCCATAACGGCCATGGCGGCAATGCCAAACACCCCTTGATCACCATACACATACGGCAGCGAATTATACAGATTAGAGCGGGCGAACACAGTGTTCATTCTTTGATCGACTGTGAATAGCCATTCCTTAACCGGCCCGTATTCAGCCATATCGGGATCAGGGACCGTCAGCCTTTTCCAGGGCCGGGCCGGTGAGGTTATCCCGGCCATCATCCCGGCTCGTAGCGTCCGCGCCGCCAGCGTCGGGGTGGAATCAATTATTTTGTGGTTTCGCTTGTCGCCCTTATTTGACTCGGTGGTGGTCAGCTGAATCCGGCGCGGCAGAATGTAGTCAGCCAGGTCGCGCCAATGCGATATGAAGCTGGACCTCTCGGTCTTTAACGACGACAACAACCGGTCATATTGCTCCCGTTTTTTATATTTACTGTCGGTTGCTGCCCCATAGGTTACTGTTGAATTTTCCATATCACATTCCTAATAGAGTTTTTCCGCCGGGCGAAGAGTTGCTGGTGCCATATTGACCAAGCCCGCCTCCGCCGGTAAGAATTGTCGAGGACCGCCCGCTGGATGCCGCCGCGCCGCGTTTCAACTTATCGCGCTGGATGATGTCGGCCTCCGCCACCAATTTATCTTTCTTTGCTTCCTGAATCTGCGGGACTTTTGGGGGTGATTTGGTGGCCGAATATACAGCCGCGCCCGCGCCGACCGCTGCCGCCACGCCCGCCACGCCCGCCGCCTCAATGCCCCCGATAACGTACCCGATACCCGCCACAATAGCAGAAGCCATCATTCCCCCGTTCGCGGCCGTAACCGCTTGGTGTAAATAAGATCGACTAACTCATACCCGATGCGTTCGAGCATCGGCCCAAAATTCAGTTCCGGACGGGCCTTGACGTGCTGGTATACCACCTCAACACCCAAATCCTCCAACTCATTGTCACACCACCTTATGAAACGCACCCCCGTCATCTTTCCCCGATATTCCGGAGCTAAATATAGAATGTCCTGGGTGGCTTGCAGCGAATCTTTGTAGTGGGCGTTGTTGGCCACAAAAAACACGTTATATCCCATCAATTTTTCATCATCGCGGGCGGTAAACACCAACACCGCCCCGACCTTTTCAGCAGCAAGATACCTACCCTTGTCCGGATCAAAAGGTATGTCCTTATAGTGGGCAATCTCTAGGTAGTGGTCTTCCAGTAATGGCATGACTTCATCCCACAATCCCGCGACTGTCTCCCGTTTAAACACGATGTTCATGCCGTCATCCTATCGTCCGAGAACGGGTCATAATCGGCCTTTATTCTAGAATTATCCATCCCCATCAACGCCGCCGCTCGATCAGCTACTGGCATCGACGCCACCGAGCTATAAAATGTTAAGCAATAGGCATCCCAGATATCGGGCGACCGGCCAATGATCTGTTTTATAATGCTCTTGTCGATGATTTGCAGCCGCCCGGCATTGAAGAAATATTCAGCCGCTGTCGCTTCCTGCACCACCTCATTGAGGCCGCTGGGCAGCGACCCGCCCTTTTTCACCCACTCCGCCGCCTCGAATGCCATTTCAGCCCGCTTATTCATATAACGCGGGCTGAATGCTTTGGAACTGGAATTAGCGGCCGTGACCGGGTACCCCAATCGGATCAATGCATCAATTACCCCCGCCCCCCAGCCGCCGGTATCGTCCACGAAAATGTGATCGGCCGACCAGTCATCAAATCTGCGGGCAATTGCCCCGGCTATGGCGTCGGTGCGTTCACCCCGCAACACTTGAGGGGGGTGTGCCCCGTCCAACCCTTGGCGCGATGCGATTACTGTGCGGTCATCACCAAACCGCGCCACGTCTACCCCCAAAATCTTTGGGGCAAAGTGGTACATATGTTCTTCCAATTTCCTGTCCATGGCAGCTTGCAAATCATCGGGACCCAACAGGGCGTTCATTGATGTCGGGGGGAATTGCCCGAACACATTAACCATCACCCACGGGTTGTCCCGCCCGTATTTTTCGATCTGTTCCCTGGCCCACTTTTCCGAGATACGCGGACTGCGGTTTGGGTCGTCCGGATCGCCGGTTACTGTCACCAAGTACCACAGATGCTTCTCGGTGGTACATGCCCGGTACAGTGGCCCCTCCAGCATGGTCGGGTTTCCGCCCTGCAGTATTTTATTTTCAATTCCGGTGGATAAGGACGCTTCGGCGGTGGCCATCACCGCGTCCGGGATTCCGCCGCTCTCATCAAAAATGAACAGCGTGTAGTCTTCGTGAATACCGGCCAGGGCGTCGGCTTGGCTGGCCGGGTCGGCATTACGCGGCCAGGTACGGGCACTCATCCACCACGTCTCGGGGTGGTCTTTGCTAAATATTCGGGTCTTCGTCCACTCGAACATCGAACTCAGGTACGGGGATTTATTCTGCCACTTTGCCATTTCTTTCCACAATCCGTCCTGTAAATTGTCGCCAGTTATGGACGTGGCAATAATATTGGGGTGGGGGCGGGTGGCCAAGAAATTCCAGGCACACCACGCCTCGGTGGCGGTCTTCCCTGGGCCTTTACAGGCCTTCATGGCAATGCGCTGGTTACGGGGGAACGCGGTAAGGGTCTCTATTTGAAATGGGTCCGGCTCAACTTGAAAATTTTCCCGAACGAAGGATACGGGGTCCTCGCGCCAGCGGCGGATAGTTGCCGCTACCTTGGCAACATTAGGCCGCATCGGCAGGGGTCTTGGCCTTCGGGGGTGGCATAGACGCCTTTACCGCGTCCTCCAGGGAAATACTGCCCGACACCTCTGATTTGTCTGTGAACATCTTCAAGTGTCTACCCATTAGCGTCAGGGCCTGAACACGATCGGACACCCTGGCCTTTTTATTGATCGTTCCGTCCTTGTCTTCAGACACATCCATGGATTGCAGGGCAACAGCCACGTCATCCGGGATTTCATGGGCCGGGAGTAATTTTCCGTCCTGCCCATATGCACGCCGGATATCCACCCCAATCACATCACCGATGCCCTTCACCACAATATCATGATTGTATGAAGTGCGTGACTCCAGGGCCTTCACATACGCTTCCAAACGATCGGGGTGCTCTTGATCGTGTATCCAAGCATAAAGTTTGCCGTAGCGTACCCCCCAACTTTGTGCTACGGAATATAGGGTATGCCCTTCGGCAATATCCTCGCACAACTGCTCAAAGTTGACGGGATCAGCCAACAGGGCCTGCAGTTTTTCGTTCTTTTCGCGACGGGTCGGCATACATGCCCTTACTTTTTGCGACGCGTCTTGTTGGCTTGGGAATAAGCAATCGCCACGGCCTGTTTTTGTGGTCGGCCGGAATGACGCAACTCGCGAATATTAGCCGAGATCACTTTTTTACTTGAGCCTTTTCGAAGGGGCATATATACCTCCTGATAAAGTTAGTCGGACTCGGGGCCGAGAATATTGTGGACGGGGAATATATAGATATCATATATTCGCGCTCGTCCAGCCCCGGGGTTCGCCTTTCCGCTTGCATCTGCGGGCCGCTACGGTCGGGCGGACGCGCCCCGGGCCAGGCGAACGGTACCACGCCGACCACCCCTCTGTCCAGCCACTTCACCAACAAACACTACGGCCGGGCTTACAGACCACCAGCCGACACTCGGGACGAGAGGGGTGTGCGCCCCTGTTCTGGTCGGTGCCCTCTCTGTTCCACCAGAACCCCTCGCGCCGCGTACGCGCGCGCACACCCGCGAGGCCCGGAACACCAGAACAGACCGATGCAGAACCCCCCTCCGACCCCCGTCCGTCCGTTTCGAACCCCTATTCCTTTTTGTTCTGGCACTGAACCGGCTGTACCGGCTCTTGCATCCTTCACCGGTTCGTGGAACATTCGTGGAACATCCTCTGACCCCCCCTCTGACCCCTGTAATCCAGCGAAAGGACCGGTACAGCCGGTTCAGTGCCAGAACAGACCCGAGGGCATACGTACCGTCTCTGAGGGCCATTACCGCCTACTTCACCAGAACAGACAGCCAGAACAGCCCCGGACCCCCGTCCCGACACGGCCCCGTCCGTTTTGGGGCGCCCTGCTTTCTGTTCTGGCATACCGCTCGTCGGCCTGGCATACCGCTCGTCGGCCAATATCTTGTGACCCGCTCCGGGGTGTGGTTTACTTGGCCCCGTAGACGACAGAGCGATTGACCCATCTTGACACCGATCGCCGCCTGTGGTCTAATAGCAATCCCGATCTAAGGCTAACCCCGGACGATCACCGCGCCAGGCGGTTCCTGGTAATAGAGCAAAGAGGAGAACCACAATGGAAACCCAAGTCGAAACCACCGGTAACGCTGTGCTGTCTGGCCCCGTCAAGACCTTGAAAGCCAAGGCCCCGAAGGCGGTCAAGCCCAAGGCGAAAGCCAAGGCGAAAGCCAAGCCCAAGACCCCGGCTGGCGATCGTCTGGTCCCGGCCGACCTGTCCAAGTACCACAAGGACACCGTAAAGAAGACCGCCGGTGGCCACCCGTCCGTTGACAGCAACGACAAGCTGGCGGTCAAGCTTCGCGGCCTGACCCTGGACGAGGTGTACTCGGAAGCTTCGAAGGTGCTCAACGAGCCTGTAAAGGCGCTTAAGGCCAAGTACGAGCACCTCAACGCGGGCATGCAGCGCATGAACCTCGGGAACCGCATGCGGGCGGCGTAGCAATCGCGCCCAGACTCGGACAGTCTCCCCGCACCTTCGTTGTTTGAGGGTGCGGCGGGGCCAATCCGGCCAATAGACGATAGAGAGGAAACACCATCATGAAGAACACGACGATACGCACCTTGAAAGCCCTTGAAAAGGTAGTGGGCAAGGGCAAGGGCTTGTGGTTTCTGGCGTATGTTGACGCCAGAAGCTTTGCTGACAGTGCTGACAGGAAAGACATGGCCCGCTTGTTCGAGGAGGGTTTGCCTCCCATCAAAAAGCGCTGGAAGGAGGTGCTGGGAACGATTGGTTGGAACGAGAACGAGAACGAGGACGCATACCCGACCACCAGCCAAGTCCTTGCTGTTATGAAAGAGTGTGGCTGGTAAGTACTGGCCCGCCCTGACGGGGTGTGCTACCATAGACGATAGAGGAGGACACACATGGACGCTGATTTGTTGTGGTTTGTGTTTGTTGTAGGGTGCGCCACGCTTGCGTGGTTCGCCTTGGACCGGGCGCACGCTCGATTGACACGCGCTCGGGATGCTGAGTTTACCATAGACGAGAGAGGATAAACAACATGTGCGCATACGGAAAGAATACAAAAGTGTCTGAGGGGCGTAAACGGCAACCGCCCCGCCGTCCGGTGGCGATCGTTCAAGGCCGCGACTGTGGGGTGCCGTTTCAGGTCTATTACAAACGCATGGACACCGCCCGGCGCGTGGCCGAGGCTTGCCACGGTGTGCTCATTGACCTGGCGGACCTCAGCATCACGAGGTACTGACGCCATGACTACGGCAGCATGCAAGTGGTGTGAGACGTTTGTGTCGCTCGATGACCTGATCGGACCGCACACGAATTTGTGCCCACGGTGCGGGAACCCAGCACTGGCCGCACGGTTTGCCGACGTCGGCCCCGGAAGGACCTTTATCTGCTCTCAAGGAGGGGCCTGGAGGAAAATCGACGGCAAATCCGCCGCGTGTATCGAGAGCGATAGCGGATTTCAGCCGGGCACCCGCGCCACCTTTTTTCCGGACGATGTGACCTACCCGCACTAAACGACTAGCGCGCCCCGCCAGGCTGTGGTACACTGGCGGGGCGTGTTGTGCCACCATAGAGGAGAGAAGCAATGAAACGAACGATCGCGGCAGCAGCAGCGGCGGCACCGGTGGTGCCACTTAAGGGCATACCAAAAAAGTTTGCGCCCGGGGAACTCAAGTGTGGGGACCTGGTTTTTTACCTCGGGTCGCGCTATTGGGTTGAAATAGCGCCGCCCACCTGGGACGAGGGAACTTACATACGCATTTCCTCCAGCCGCATCCGGCCCGACCAGCCCGCGCACCACAAGCGCGAATCCTTCATGGTGCATGCTGACATTCTCGATAAAGTTAAGACTGTCCCGACCACCAGAGCGTTGTTGGGCGGGCGACTACCTACCCCGGCATCGGAGGCACGCGCCGAACGCGCCCGGACAACCGGGACGGCGGCGCGTGACGTGGGGGACGAGGTGGCAACGATGTTGCGGGCAGCAGACGGCTTGGACGGGGTGTACCGGGTCGGCGCTAAATACCTGGGGGTGACTGAGCGCGAGTTGCGCGCAAAGTACGGTCACCTCAATTCCGGCCAGCAGCGCATGAATATCGGCAACCGCATGCGGGCCAAATGGAAGAAGGACAACAAATGAGCAACCGGTGCCCGGTGTGTGGCGGTAACGACGCGAATATGTCGTGTGCGTACCCGGGCGAAGGCCGACCCGGTTGTTGGCGCGATTCCCGGCTGGCAGACGACGAACCGGCAACCCCCGGTTTCGAGGACTATGAGGAAGAAGCATGGCTGGACCGGCGCGACCGCGCCAAAGAATGCAACCGATAGGGGAACAGCTAAAAATGATAGCGGAAAAACACCAGGTAACTATCCACGATGTTTTGGCTTGGGCTGAGGATATTGTAAAAGTGTGTGGTACACCGAATGTCGGCACAATCACGCCGTTTGAGGCGAAGGTGGCACTGGCCATTACTATGCTGGTCAACATGAAGAAGGCAGAGGAGGACAAACAGAATGAAAAACAGAATGAAAAACTTATCATCATTCGCTGAGTGGGCATCTGGGCAATGGGAACGACTTGTCAAGTGGCTTATGACGATCGAGCCGATGCTGCCGCCCGAAAAGCCCGAACCGGTCAGCCGTAGCCGTCGCTTTATGGACGAGTGGTGGGTCGAAATCGTGGCGATCTTAATGCTTTTATTCCTGGTTGTGCTGTGGGTGGCTGTAGCGTGGATATCCATCCATTTCATAATGAAACACTGGTACGAATAGGGGGAATAGCATGATCGATTTTTATCACCCATACCGAGTAATGACAAGGGAGGAGTACGACACTATGGAGGTGTCCGGATTGTATTCTGTTTGTCACGATTGGGATGACGCCGGTAGAACAGCGATATGGTTGCATGAGAAAGAACCAAAAAGTCGAGGGTTAATGGCCGAAGTTGACCCGAATGGGAAGCGACCCGATGACCCCGGCGCCAAGCTCGATGCCGGGAAGAATCGCCTGGGATTGGTGCTGTTTGGTTTCGCCCGTGCACTTCAGGCTGTGGGGGAGGTGGGCACTTATGGCGCGAACAAGTACACCGATAATGGGTGGGAACAGGTGCCGGATGGGGAGCGCCGCTACACAGACGCTTTGCTACGACATTTATTACGAGAAGCCAGTGGAGAATTATCTGACCCAGACACCGGATTTTTGCACGCTGCACACACAGCTTGGAACGCTCTTGCGCGTCTGGATTTAACATTAAGACAAACCCTAAGGTAACCCCTTAACGCCAATAGGAGAATACCATGATCGGCATGAATAAACAAAAGCTTTTCGGCGCGATATCGGCCTTGGGGGCGGTGCTGCGATCGCAGCGCGCCTGGATAAGCGCGGCCATATCGGGGTTGATGATCGGTAAGAAAACCGGAACCCCGTCCAGGGGGCGTGGTGGTCCGGGACCCACAAGCCCGGCCGGGGGCAAAGCTCTGCGCCGCGCTTACAAAAACCACAAACAACGACGCGGGACGTATGACCAGGCACGGGCCTGGTTCGCCGCGCTGGCGGACGGGGTGCCCGGCACCCGCAAAGGTGGCAAGAAACACAACTTCTACGTCCAATAGGGGGTCTTATGAAATTAAGTGAACTTCTGCTTAAGTGGTGCTACCCCATCCGGGGTGCCGTTTATGGTCCGTTAACGGGGGGTGTTATAAAAATACCAGACAGCGTAGCTAAGGCACCACGCCCCATTAAATGGTACAATCGACCGTCGAAACGTCAGTGGCGGCAACTGGCCGGGGTCGCACTCACGATCATGTTGGTGTTGTCTGCAATGACGGGGACTACGCTGTCGCGCTACCAGATCGAGCATAACGCGGTGGCCTATCGTGACGCCAAGCTCGAGCATGTGTTCGTAGAGCCGATGGTGCAAAGTATTCTGGCCGCAAACCAGCATGATACCGCCCTTAAAGAGCAGGTTGAATTGCTGCGAGAGATAGTGCGGCACAGCGCCGATTCTTGCTTTCGCAGAGGGTGTGATGTTAAGATGTTATTGTCCGTGTTTCGTGTTGAGTCAAATTACAAACCTGGGGCCAAGAACCCAACCAGTGGGGCAAAGGGCTTGGGCCAGGTCATGAGGTTGTGGGGTGCGGAATTGAAGACACGGAAGTTATGTTCCGTGCCGATGCCCGACAAACATGACCCATATGGAATAGCTAATGAAATCGAGGACGCGGCCATGGTTCTGGTGCACTACAAGGCCCGCGCCAAAGGTGATTATGTGAGGGCGTTGTGGGGGTATTATGCGGGGGACGGCCGATTATGGAATCCTGATGGTGACATTCGTAATTATGCCAATAAAGTTATGGCCGTGAGGGCGACGATATGAGTTTCAAAGAAATACCGGCAACCGTTAAGGATAGATGGTGCACTGAGTGCGGCACACTACTAGTTAGGAACAAAACCGACAGCAACGCCAATTGGCGTACCCGGAAGATTTGCGGGGCACCCGAGTGTAAAAAGGCTCGAGCTAGCCGCCAAAGCAGGGACCAACAAATCAAAAGACGGGCGCGCAAAGACACGCGCTCTCTGTTGGATTACATGGACTAAAAACTAAAAATGGCAAAGAAAATAGAACCGCTCAATCTAACTGAGCGGATGCTGGCGCTGTACCGCTCAAACCCGCGATCGGTTGGGTTGTTTGACCCCAAAACCGGGAAGATGCACACCGAGTATCGCGCCTTATCAGTGGCCGATCTTGACGCGCACTTGCGGGGGGCGGTGGGGGTGGGGGCGGTGCCTATTCTGGACGATGCCGTGTGCCATTGGGGTGCTATCGACATTGACAATCACGGCCAGGACGAGGACATACCGCTGGCTCCGATTGTCGATAAAATCGAAGCGGCCAGGTTGCCATTGATAGCGTGCCGGTCGAAGTCGGGTGGCGTGCACGTGTACGTTTTCTTCAAAGACCCGATGCCCGCACCAAGGCTGCGGGCCATGCTAGGCGTTTGGTCCAATTTATTAGGCCACGGGGGTTGCGAGATATTTCCCAAACAGGCCAAATTGTTGACGCAATCCACCGGCAAGCAACAGTTGGGAAATTGGATAAATTTGCCGTATATGGGCGGCAACGATACGGTTCGATATGCCATAAAATCGGGCAAAAAACTTACATTCCAACAATTCATAGAATTGGCGGAAAAGAGCCAGCTGAACAAAGATGACGCGGCCGCGATGATGGCGGCTGGTCACGAACAGGCACCGCCGTGCATACAAAAGTTGTTGGCCAATGGCGCGGCGGTTGGTAACAGAAATGAGGCGTTGTTTAACATCGCGGTATACTTGCGCAAGGCATTTCCCAGCGATTTTGAAGGCAGAGCCAAGGAGATAAATGGGCTGATATTTAACAAAGCCCTGCCGCCAGCCGAAGCGACTCGGACCATAGCCAGCGCCGCCAGGCCCGATTACACATACCGCTGCGGGGAAGAGCCGATCCATTCATTGTGTGATCGGGCCGCGTGCATGAACAGGAAGTTTGGCATCAGCCAAGCGGAATCAGAAATGCTGACGACCATGCAGATTCTGCCGGCATTTTCCGGTTTAACCAAGTATCTGTCCGAACCGGTGCGGTGGGAACTGATGATCGACGGTCAGCGTGTCAGTAATGTCGGGACTCAACAGCTGTTGGAGTGGAAGAATATGCGTGAGTTGATAGCCGAGAAGTTAACGCGCGTGGTTCCGCTAATTAAGAACGTGGAATGGGAACGAATTTTATCCCCGCTCATGGCGGCGGCGCGTGTTGTGGACACACCCGACGATGCCAGCGTGGCGGGGGTCGTTCGTGAGCGACTTCGCGAATTTGCCGCCAAGACCAATTTGTTGAGTAAGGGGGAGGACCAGGCTGATCGCAGGGCTTTAACCCGAGGGTTGCCGGTGGTTCAGGTTGTGGACGGTATCAGGCAGGTGGTGTTTAGGGCGCAGGATTTTATTAACTACTTAAAGCGGACCAAAAGTGAGGAATTGAAAGGCGTCAATTTATGGTTCGCG
>OUUT01000001.1_pt46 | contig 12104 bp, 9 predicted proteins | sample 1695181 | NCBI WGS metagenome assembly OUUT01 (sample SAMEA104232313, study PRJEB22302) | sediment metagenome | biome: forest; feature: aquifer; material: sediment | place: USA | collected 2011-08-07 | depth 0.01 m
CGCCCCGGCGCAGGTGCCGGCCGACCTGGTCACCCAGTCCGGCGGCGGGCTGGATCCGCAGCTGTCGCCGGCGGCGGCGCAGCTGCAGGTGGCACGCGTGGCACGTGCCCGCGGCCTGCCGGTCGAGCGCGTGCAGGCCTTGGTGCAGGCACATACTGAAGGGCGCCAGTGGGGCGTGTTCGGCCAGCCGCGGGTGAACGTGGTGACGCTGAACTTCGCGCTGGACCATGCGGCCAAGGCGCCGTGATGCCGGCCTGCATCGGCTGCGCGCACAATGGCGGCCATGACAGCGGCCCCCATGACTGATGCGCGTACCCGCCAGGCCGATGCCCTGGTGGAAGGCCTGCAACGCGAAGCCGGTGGCAAGCTGACCGTGTTCCTCGGCGCTGCGCCGGGTGTGGGCAAGACCTACACCATGCTGACCCGTGCCCAGGAGCAGCTGCGCCGCGGCGTGGACCTGGTGGTCGGGCTGGTGGAAACCCATGGCCGCGCCGAAACCCAGGCCCTGCTGGAAGGCCTGCCGCAGCTGCCGTTGAAGGACGTGGCCTATCACGGCCACGCCCTGCAGGAGATGGACCTGGATGCCGTGCTGGCACGGCATCCAGCGCTGGTGCTGGTGGACGAACTGGCCCATCGCAATGCGCCCGGCAGCCGCCATGAGCGGCGCTGGCAGGATGTGATGGAGCTGCTCGACGCCGGCATCGACGTCTGGACCACGGTCAACATCCAGCATCTGGAAAGCCTCAACGACGTGGTGATGCGCATCACCGGCGTGCGGGTCAGCGAGACCGTGCCCGATGGCGTGCTCGATCGCCTGCACGACATCGTGCTGGTCGATCTGCCGCCGCGCGAACTGATCGCGCGCCTGCAGCAGGGCAAGGTCTATGTGCCCGAACAGGCCGCGCAGGCGCTGCAGGCGTTCTTCTCGTCGGCCAACCTGACCGCCCTGCGTGAGCTGGCGATGCAGGAAGCCGCCGACCGCGTCGACAGCAGCCTGCGTGAAACCCGCGCCGCACGGGGCGAAGGCAACCTGCCGCTGCGGCGCGGCGTGCTGGTGGCCATCGATGGCGGCGGCCAGAGCGAGTACCTGGTGCGGGTGGCGCGCCGCATCGCCGAGCGCCGCGACGCACCGTGGACGGTGGTGACCGTGCAGGGCCGGCGCCAGGACGAGGCCACGCGGCGCGAGATCGATGCGGCCTTCGCCCTGGCACGGCGCCTGGGCGGCGACGCCGAACTGCTGCACGGATCGAGCATCGCCGATGCCCTGCTCGACCATGCAGCGCACAACGGCGTATCGACCCTGGTGCTGGGGCGCACCCGTGAGCGCCCGCTGGCGCGGATGTTCAACCGAACCCTGACCCAGCAGCTGATCCAGCGCGGCGCGCACTACGAGATCACCATCATCAGCACGCCGCAGGCCCGGGCGCGCTCGCGCCGCGAAGGTCTGCTGCCACCGATGCGCGGCATCAGCTACGAGCCGGTACAGGCACTGATCGCCACCGCGCTGGCCTGTGCGGTGGCTTGGCTGGCCGAACGCTGGGTCGGCATGGCCGACCTGTCGATGGTGTTCATCGTGGCAGTGGTGCTGGTGGCGGCGCGCACGCGTGCCAGCGTGGCGGTGATGGCGGCGATCCTGTGCTTCCTGGCCTACAACTTCCTGTTCATCGCGCCCCGCTTCACCTTCGCCATCGGTGCGCGCCAGGGCGTGATCACTGTGTTCCTGTTCCTGGCCGCCGCCTTGGTGGCCGGACGGCTGGCCTCGCGCCTGCGCATGCAGGTCATTGCGCTGCGTGCGGCCAATCGCCATGCACGTGCACGCCAGCAGCTGGGCCGTCAGCTGGCCAGCGCCGCTGGCAACGGCGAGGTGGCACAGGCAGGTCGGCATGCCTTGGAGCAGGCGATGGATGTGCCGGCGTGGCTGCGGATCGGCGCGGACACTGCCGCCGGTGGCCGCAGCCAACCCGGCGATACCGACCTGGCTGCCGCCGACTGGGCGCTGCGCCACGGCCAGCCCAGCGGCCGCTTCACCGACACCCTGGCCGGTGCGCAGTGGTGGTTCCTGCCATTGCTGGATGGCGAAGATCGCGCGATCGGCGTGGCCGGCCTGTACCTGCCCGGCGCACAGGCACGCCTGCTGCCCGAACAGCGGCAGCTTGCCGAAGCGATGGTCGATGACATCGCGCAGGCCGCACTGCGTACCCGGCTGGTGGCCGAACTGGAACAGGCGCATGTCAGCAACGAGACCGAGCGGTTGCGCTCGGCCCTGCTCTCTTCGGTGTCGCACGACCTGCGCTCTCCACTGGCGGCGATGATCGGTTCGGCCGACAGCCTGGCCAGTTACGGCGCGGCGATGGACACGGCCGATCGCCGTGCCCTGCTGGACACCATCCTGGTCGAAGGCGAGCGGCTGGACCGCTACATCCAGAACCTGCTGGACATGACCCGCCTTGGCCACGAAGGTCTGAAGATCAACCGTGACTGGATCGGCGTGGACGAACTGATCGGCTCGGCCGCACGGCGCCTGCAGCGCTACCAGCCCAAGGTGCGGCTGGAGCTGGACATTCCGTCCACGCTGGCGCCGATCTGGGTACACCCGGCGCTGGTCGAACAGGCCGTGTTCAACGTGATGGAGAACGCGGCCAAGTTCTCGCCGCCCGACGCCGCCGTGCAGGTGCAGGCGCGCGAACTGGACGGCCAGCTGCGCATCGACGTGATCGATGCCGGCCCCGGCATTCCCGACGACGAGCGCGCGCGCATCTTCGACATGTTCTACAGCGTCGAGCGCGGCGACCGCGGCCGCCACGGCACCGGCCTGGGCCTGACCATCTGCCAGGGCATGATCGGCGCACATGGCGGCAGCGTGCAGGCGCTGCCCGGACGCGACGGTCGCGGTACCCTGATCCGCATCACCCTGCCCCTGCTCAAGCCAGCCTCCCACGATGAGCCCGACCCCGATTGACGCCAGCGTGCCGGCCGCGCGCGTGCTGGTGATCGATGATGAAACCCAGATCCGCCGGTTCCTGGACATCAGCCTGCGCGCGCAGGGCTACCAGGTGCGACAGGCCGCCACCGGCCAGGAAGGCCTGCAGCTGGCCGCCAGCGAGGACATGGACCTGGTGATCCTGGATATCGGCCTGCCGGACATGGAAGGCCACGAGGTACTTGAACAGCTGCGGCAGTGGAGCCAGGTGCCGGTGATCATGCTGACCGTGCGCGCCGGCGAAGCCGAGAAGGTGCGCGCACTGGATACCGGCGCCAACGACTACGTGACCAAGCCGTTCGGCACGCAGGAACTGATGGCGCGGGTGCGGGCGCTGCTGCGCACGCGCAGCGTACCCAGTGATGGCACGCCGCCGGTGTTCGACGACGGCCACCTGCGCGTGGACCTGGTGCGCCGCGAAGTCGCCCTGCAGGGTGAACCGGTGGCGTTGACCCGCAAGGAGTACGCGTTGCTGTCGCTGCTGCTGCGCAATGCCGGGCGGGTGGTGACACAGCCGCAGATCCTGCAGGAGATCTGGGGGCCGACCCACCAGCACGATACCCATTACCTGCGCATCCTGGTCGGCAAGCTGCGGCACAAGCTGGGCGATTCGGCGCTGGATTCACGCTACCTGTTCACCGAACCGGGCGTGGGCTTGCGATTCAAGGGGTGAGGGTGTGCCGAACAACGGTCGGCACCCACCAAAGCAAATTCGGAAGAGCATCCACGCATGGCGTGGATCTCTGCTGTGTCGACCAAGGTCGACACCTACCAGGAGCAGTTCATGCGGTTCGGACAGATCGCGGAAATCTGTCGAAGGCGGGGTGGGTCCGGTTGCGGGGGCGTGAGCCGCATGGATGCGGCGACCGAGCTTACATGGGTGAGGGCGCTTTGCTTGCGAAGCACTGCTTCGCAAGCGCCCGAACGCCCAGCCGCCAGCGGCTGGGCCGGGCCCCGGAGGGGGACTTGCAGCGTCCCCCGTAACCGGACCCACCCCGCATCCTACGGATAGCCGGCCTTTGACGTTGACGTTGATTCGGCGGGTGCCGGGCGCCGCCCGGCCCCACCTCAGAACCCCAGCGGGGTGTCGCCCAGCACCGGCTGCAGCTGGCTGCGGAACAAGGCCTTGATGCGCTCCAGTGCGGCCTCGTCGTTGCCTTCGAAGCGCAGCACCAGCACCGGCGTGGTGTTGGAGGCGCGCACCAGGCCCCAGCCATCGGCGAAGTCCACGCGCAGGCCATCGATGGTCGACAGGCGGCCCCCCACATACGGGTTGTCCGGCGACTGCGCCGCCGCCACCAGCATCGCCACCAGCGCATGCGGCGTCCCGTCGGCCACCGCTACCTTCAGCTCCGGCGTGGCGACCATTTCCGGCAGTTCGCCCAGCACTTCGTCCGGGGTCTCCTCGCGCTGGGCCAGGATCTCCAGCAGGCGCGCAGCGGCGTACAGGCCGTCGTCGAAACCGAACCAGCGTTCCTTGAAGAAGAAGTGGCCGCTCATCTCACCGGCCAGCTCGGCATCGGTCTCGCGCATCTTCGCCTTCATCAGCGAATGCCCGGTCTTCCACATCAGCGGGCTGCCACCGTTGCGCAGCACATGGTCGGACAGCTTGCCGGTGCACTTGACGTCGTAGATCACCATCGCGCCCGGATTGCGCATCAGCACGTCGGCAGCGAACAGCATCAGCAGGCGGTCGGCATAGATGATCCTGCCTTCGCCGGTGACCACGCCCAACCGGTCGCCGTCGCCATCGAAGGCTACGCCGAGGTCGGCGCCGAAGCGCTTGACCGTCTGCACCAGGTCTTCCAGGTTGGTCGGCTCGCTCGGGTCGGGATGATGGTTGGGGAAGGTGCCGTCGACATCGCAGTACAGCGGAATGACGTCGGCGCCGATTGCTTCCAGCAGCTGCGGGGCCAGTGCGCCGGCCACGCCATTGCCGGCATCGGCCACGACCTTCAGCGGACGGTCCAGCTGCACGTCATCGGCGATGCGCTGGATGTAGTCGGCACTGACATCGCGCTGCTGGTAGTCACCCGGCTCGGCGGACTGCACCAGGCGGCCCTCGACGATGCGCTGGTAGAGATCGGTGATCGCGTCGCCGGACAGCGTCTCGCCGCCGATCACCACCTTGAAGCCGTTGTACTCGGGCGGGTTGTGGCTGCCGGTGACCGCCACGCAGGTGCCGGTACGCAGATGGAAGGCGGCGTAGTACACGAGCGGGGTCGGCGCCAGGCCGATGTCGATCACCGCGCAGCCGGCACGGCGCAGGCCCTCGGCCAGCCCGGCCGTCAGCTCGGGTCCGGACAGGCGGCCATCGCGCCCGATCACCACCTCGCGCAGGCCCTGCTCCAGTGCCACGGTGCCGATGGCCTGGCCGATCAGCGCCGCGGTCTTCGGTGTCAGTTCGCTGCCCACCATGCCGCGGATGTCATAGGCGCGGAAGATGCCGGCGGCCAGCTCTTCGGCAGGCACCGGCGGTGGCGGCGGTGGCGTGGCATCGCCACTGCCGGTCACGGCGGCCACCGGTGGCGGCGCCTGCTGCAGGCTCTCGCTCAGGGTCGGGCCATGGTCGGCCTCGGACGCGGCGGCGCGGCGCGGCAACGGCAGCGACTTCGGCAGCCGGTCGCGCCCCACCACCAGCAACACGGCAATGAACGCCAGCAGCAACGCCACAATGGCGCTGGCCAGCGCGCCCAGGCCGAGCGGACCGGCCTCGACATTCGGCACCGACGCGACCAGCCGCAACGGCGTGCCTGCAACCGGGCGCGCCAGCGCTTCCGCACTTTCGGCCAGGCTCGGGTCGCCCTGGGTGACCAGATCGAATGCTCCCTGGCGCAGGCCGAGGAAGCCGGCGGACGGCGCGCTGACCTGGTCGAGCGGCGACGTCAGCCGCAGCAGCGGTTGGCGGACATAGATGACGGCCGGCCCCAGGCTGCCCAGCTGCACCGGCGCGGCCAGGCCCAGGCGGTTGCCGCCGCCGTCGCGGACCACGCGCAGGCTTGGCCTGGCCTCGGCCAGCGCCGCTTCCAGCAGCGCCAGGCGGGAATACCCGAAGGTGGCCGGATCGGCATAGGCGTTGGCCAGATCGGCCGCCAGCACCTCGACCTGCTCGACTCCGGTCCAGCTCTCGCGAACGGCCAGCGCCGCCGCAGCGGCGTCGCCGGCCTGCAGCGCCTGCTGCACGCGATCGTTCTTCAACTGCTGCTGCAGCTGCTGCAACTGGCCCGCAGCAGCCTGCTGCAGGCCCTGCACGGCCTGGTCACGCGCCTCTTCCAGCGCCTGCCCGTTGGCCTCCTGCCGCCATTGCTGCACCGCGCTCCATCCGAACCAGCCGGCCAACAGGATCAACAGCACCCCCAGTAGAGGTGCACTGCGACCCAACGACCGTCCCCGCTGTCCTTCCCCGATGCCGCTCATCGATGTCCCCTGTCAACGCACCCCGGTATGGCCGAATCCACCCGCGCCCCGCACGCTGTCGGTGAAAGTATCCACTACCTGCAGGCTGACGCGGGCGATCGGAACCACCACCAGCTGCGCGATGCGATCGCCCGGCTCGATGGTGAAGGCCTCGCGGCCACGGTTCCAGACGCTGATCAGCAGCGGCCCCTGGTAGTCGGCATCGATCAGGCCGGTGCCGTTGCCCAGCACGATGCCATGCCGATGGCCCAGCCCGGAACGCGGCAGGATCACCGCGCACAGGTTCGGGTCGGCAATATGGATGGCCAGGCCGCTGGGCACCAGCGCGGTGTCGCCCGGCTGCAGGGTCAGCGCGGTATCCAGCGCCGCGCGCAGGTCCATGCCGGCACTGGCCTCGGTGGCATAGGCCGGCAGCGGCCAGCTGTCGCCGAAGCGCGGATCGAGCAGCTTGACCTGCAGCGGGTGGGAAGTGGATGCCTGGGTCATGCCTGGAGTCTCCGCGCGATCAGCGCCAGCAGTTGTTCGGCCAGCTCGCGCTTGGAAGTGGCCGGGAATACCTGTTCGCCGTCCTGCCAGAAGGCCGTGGCGGCATTGTTGTCGCTCTCGAAACCGCCGCCACTGATGCCGACCTGGTTGGCGATCACCAGGTCCAGGCGCTTGTCGACCAGTTTGCCGCGCGCGTATTTCTCCACGTCGTGGGTCTCGGCGGCGAAGCCGACCACCAGCTTCAGCGACTGCGTCTGTGCAGCGACTTCGGCGAGGATGTCCGGCGTGCGCACCAGTTCGATCACCAGCGACTGGCTGTCGGCGGTCTTCTTCAGCTTCTGCGCGGCGACCTGGCGCGGCGTGTAGTCGGACACCGCGGCGGCACCGATATAGATGTCGGCGGGCAGCGACTTCAGTACGGCATCGCGCATCTGCGCGGCCGAGCGCACGTCGATACGCTGCACGCCCGGCGGCGTCGGCAGCTGTACCGGACCGCTGACCAGCACCACCTGCGCGCCCAGCGCGGCAGCAGCGGCGGCCAGGGCAAAGCCCATCTTGCCGCTGCTGCGGTTGCCGACGTAACGCACCGGATCGATGTCTTCGTAGGTCGGGCCGGCACTGATCAGCAGGCGCAGCCCCTGCAGGGCACGGGTTTCCGGCGCGGCAACCGTCGCAGCGGCGCCGCCATTGGCGGCCAGCGCGGCCACGATGTCGCCGGGTTCGGCCAGCCGGCCGGGACCGGATTCACCTTCGGCCAGCGGGCCATCGACCGGGCCGATCACCTGCGCACCACGCTGGCGCAGCAGGGCGATGTTGGCTTGGGTGGCCGGATGCAGCCACATGCGATGGTTCATCGCCGGGCAGATCGTCAGCGGTGCGGTGCTGGCCAGGCACAGGGTGCTGACCAGGTCATCGGCATGGCCCTGGGCCAGCCGGGCCAGCAGATCGGCGGTTCCCGGCGCGACCACGATGCGGTCCGCCCAGCGGGCCAGCTCGATGTGGCCCATGGCCTGTTCGGCGGCGCTGTCCCACAGCGTGGTGCGGGTCGGCTGCCCGGACAGGGCCTGGAAACTGAGGGGGGTGACGAACTGCTGGGCGCCGGCGGTCATCGCCACCTGCACCTGGGCGCCCGCATCACGCAGGCGTCGCACCAGTTCCAGGGCCTTGTAGGCCGCGATCCCGCCTCCGACGCACAACAGCAGTTTCTGGCCTTCCAGCGCGCGGCCGGGCGCGGGGGAAGCGTTGGGGGAGTCAGCCACCTGGAATTCCTGTGCAAACGAGGGCATTAGCTTACCCGATGGTCGGTAATGTCCCGGTGCACAGCGCACATAGCGGGCAGCTATCAGCAGATGGGACTTGCACCACAGCGCTTCCGGGGTTCAAGACACTGCGATTCGGAACTTTCCTATACCTGTAGGCCGGCCACGTTTGCAGAATCGTCAGTGGCCGCCGCAGGTGTGCCGCTTCGCTTTTCGAGGATTCCGCGTGCACCCGCGCATCATCATCGCCGACGACCATCCCGTCGTCCTGCACGGCATCCGCATCGTGCTGCAGACCCACCTGATGGAGGTCGTCGGCAGCGCGCGTGACGGCGCCGAGCTGCTGCAGCTGGTCGAGCACCACGGCTGCGACGCGGTGCTGACCGACCTCTCCATGCCGGGCACCGGCCCGGATGGCCCGGAACTGATCGCTGAACTGCGCGCACGCCACCCGCGCATGCCCGTGGTGGTGCTTACCGGCGCCCGCCACCCCGGCCTGCTCGATGGCCTGCTGCGTGAGGGTGTCAGCGGCCTGGTCGACAAGTGCGCCGATTTCGGCGAGTTGCCGCAGGCCCTGAACGCGGCCATGGCAGGGCAGGTGTTCGTCTCGCAGCAGCTGCGCCACCACCTGCAGGCGCGCGACCTGATGTTCGCGCGCGAACCGGCGGCGCTGTCCGCCCGCGAACAGGAAGTGCTGGACCTGTTGGCCGCCGGGCTGAAAGTGAACGCCATCGCCGTCCACTGCGGCCGCAGCCCCAAGACGATCAGCCGGCAGAAGGCCGAGGCCAAGCGCAAGCTGGGGCTGCAGAACAACCAGGAGCTGTTCGCCTACCTGCAGTCGCGACGCGACTGAGGCAACGGCCGACCCGGGCATGCGTCCTGCCCTGATGGGCCGCATCGCCCCCACTGGCGATGATGCAGGCATGCCCATCCACGACTGGCCCGAACAGGAACGTCCCCGCGAGAAGCTGATCGCACGCGGCCCCGCCACGCTGTCCGACGCAGAACTGCTGGCACTGTTCCTCGGCTCCGGCTTCGGTGGACGCGATGCGGTGCAGACCGCGCGCGACCTGCTGCAGGCGCACGGTCCCCTGCGTGTGCTGCTGGACCGCCCGGCCCGCGAGCTGGCCCGGTTGCCGGGGCTGGGCCCTGCTCGAAGCTGTGCACTGGCCGCCGGGCTGGAACTGGCCCACCGCTATCTGGCGGCCGAACTTCAGCAGGGCGAGGCCGTCGGCAACAACCCGGCTGCGGTCGGCCGCTATCTGCAGCACCGCCTGCGCGGCCAGGCCCGCGAGATCTTCATGGCGCTGTTCCTGGACAACCGCCACCGCCTGATCGCCTGCGAAGAACTGTTCCAGGGCACCATCAATGCCGCCCCGGTCTATCCCCGCGAGGTGGTGCGTCGAGCCCTGCTGCACAATGCGGCAGCGGTGATCCTCAGCCACAATCATCCTTCCGGCGACCCCGAGCCCTCCGGCGCCGACACCCGCATCACCGATGAACTGCAGCAGGCGCTGGCACTGGTGGACGTGCGCCTGCTCGACCACTTCGTGGTCGGCGAGGGCCGCCCCGTTTCATTTGCTGAACGGGGCCTGCTGTCCCCGCCCCAGCCGCGCCTGTTCGGCTGAACGGCCCTGGTCAGGGCCGGGCGGGCGCCCCGCAGGCATGTCCTGGTCAGCGTGGGCGCGGGCATCTGCGCTAAAATGGGCGATTCCGCCGCTCATTCTCACAGCAGGCCTCGTGAAAAATCTCCTCCGCGCCCTGATCAGCCAAGGCATCGAAGCCTTGCGCGCCAATGGCACCCTGCCCGCCGACTCCCTGCCGCCGGACTTCGTGGTCGAGCGCCCGAAGACCCGTGACCACGGCGACTTCGCCACCAACGCCGCGATGCTGCTGGCCAAGGCCGCGCGCAGCAATCCGCGCGCACTGGCACAGGCGCTGGTCGAGGCGCTGCCGCGCAGCGAGGACGTCAGCAAGGTCGAGATCGCCGGCCCCGGCTTCATCAACTTCCATCTGGCCCCGGCCGCGTACCAGCGCGAAACCGCCTCGGTCATCAAGGAAGCCCACGACTACGGCCGCAACCTGTCCGGCAATGGCCGCACGGTGGGCGTGGAGTATGTGTCGGCCAACCCGACCGGCCCGCTGCATGTCGGCCATGGCCGCGCAGCGGCGATCGGCGACTGCGTGGCCCGCGTGCTCGATGCCAACGGCTGGAACGCCAAGCGCGAGTTCTACTACAACGACGCTGGCGTGCAGATCGAGAACCTGGCGCTGTCCACCCAGGCGCGGATCAAGGGCATCGCACCCGATCAGGACGGCTGGCCGGAAGGCGGCTACCGCGGTGAGTACATCGCCGATGTCGCCCGCGCCTACATGGCCGGTGCCAGCGTCGACCTGGAAGGCAGCACCGTGGTCGGCGCCAAGGACCCGGACGACATGCAGGCAATCCGCCGCTTCGCCGTGGCCTACCTGCGCAACGAGCAGAACCTGGACCTGGCCGCGTTCGGTGTCGACTTCGACATCTACTTCCTGGAAAGCTCGCTGTACGCCGACGGCAAGGTTGCCGAAGCGGTGGCCAAGCTGCAGGCGTCCGGCCACACCTATGAGGAAGGCGGCGCGCTGTGGCTGCGCAGCACCGACTTCGGTGACGACAAGGACCGCGTGATGCGCAAGTCCGACGGCACCTTCACCTACTTCGTGCCGGACGTGGCCTACCACCTGTCCAAGTGGCAGCGCGGCTACGAGCGCGCGATCACCGAACTGGGCGCCGACCATCACGGCTCGCTGGCGCGCGTGCGCGCCGGCCTGCAGGCGATGGAAGTGGGCATCCCGCAGGGCTGGCCGGAATACGTGCTGCACCAGATGGTCACGGTCATGCGCGGCGGCGAGGAAGTGAAGCTGTCCAAGCGTGCCGGCAGCTACTTCACCCTGCGCGACCTGATCGAGGAAGCCGGCCGCGATGCGACCCGCTGGTTCCTGATCGCGCGCAAGCCCGATTCGCAGCTGACCTTCGACATCGACCTGGCGCGCCAGCAGAGCAACGACAATCCGGTGTTCTACGTGCAGTACGCGCACGCCCGTGTCTGCAGCCTGCTGCGCCAGGCGCAGGAAAAGGGCCTGGTGTACGAGCAGGGCAATGGCCTGGCCAACCTTGGCCACCTGGCCGACGATGCCTCGCTGCTGTTGATGAACGAGATCTCGCGCTATCCGGAAGTGGTGGAAGCGGCCGGCGTGGCGCTGGAGCCGCACCTGGTGGCGCAGTACCTGCGTGAATTGGCGCATGCCTTCCACACGTGGTATCACGGGACGCCGGTGCTGGTGGAAGACGCCGCCGATCGCAACGCCAAGCTGACCCTGGCCTGCGCGGCGCGCCAGGTGCTGGCCAACGGCCTTGAACTCCTGGGCGTGAGCGCCCCGGAAAAAATGTAAGCATCAGGAGACGCAGTACACATGGCAGCACGACGCGGCAAAACCCAGGCACGACGCAACAGCAGCAGCCAGGGCACACCCGGATGGGTGTGGCTGGTGGCCGGTGTGGCGATCGCCGCCGTGGTGTTCCTGGCGGCGCCGAACCTGTTCAAGGGCGAAGGCGACGGCTTCCTGCGCGCCGGTCCGCAGCCGAACCCGAACGCGCAGCCGGCCCCGGTTGCTGATGCAGACAGCGATGTCGGCAGCCAGCCAGCCGCGCAGCCGGCCACGCCGAAGCCGGCCGAACCGGAGAAGCCCGCGGCGACGCAGTACGACTTCTACACCCTGCTGCCGGGCAAGGAAGTGGAAATGTCCGACGCCGAACTGGCCGCCAGCGCGCGTGCCGAGGACCAGCGCCGGGCCAAGGCCGAAGCGTCGCGCGCGCAGGCCGCGCTGGAGGGCAAGCCGGTGCCGCCGGCGAGCACGGCCACGCCGGCACCGACCGCAACGGCCAGCGTCGCCAGCACCGCACCGGTGACCGCGAGCAACAGATC
>OUUT01000001.1_pt19 | contig 6775 bp, 5 predicted proteins | sample 1695181 | NCBI WGS metagenome assembly OUUT01 (sample SAMEA104232313, study PRJEB22302) | sediment metagenome | biome: forest; feature: aquifer; material: sediment | place: USA | collected 2011-08-07 | depth 0.01 m
CCTGCCGCCGCCGCTGGCGCGCGAGGGCAGCACCCCGGGGCTGGCGCTGCAGGACCTGGCCGGTGGCAACCCGGATCCGCGCCTGCTGCCGAACCTGCGCCTGACCCCGGCGGCGCCGCGGCTGTATGGCGTGGGTACGGTCGACACGAGGTTGCAGGCGCTGGCACGCGCCTCGCTGGATGCGGATTGCCCCGAGGGATATGCGCTGGAGCTGACCCATGGCGCCGTCGATGGCATCGAGCGCCTGCTGGCGGCGTGGCTGCTGCCGGGTGATCGCATCGCGGTGGAGGATCCATGCTTCCTCGGCAGCCTCAATGTGCTCAATGCGTCGGGTCATGCGCCGTTGCCGGTGGCGGTGGATGCCCAGGGCATGCAGGTCGAATCGCTGCGGCAGGCGCTGGAGGCTGGTGCACGTGCGGTGCTGCTCACCCCCCGGGCGCACAATCCGACCGGGGCCAGCCTGGATGCGAAGCGGGCGCGGGCGTTGCGGCAGTTGTTGGCGGCGTACCCGCAGGTAGCAGTGCTGATCGACGATCACTATGCGCTGCTCTCGCAGCAGGCCTATCACTCGGTACTGCCGCTGGATGGGCGGCGCTGGGCGCTGCTGCGTTCGTTGTCCAAACCGCTCGGCCCCGACCTGCGGCTGGCCTGGCTGGCCTGCGATGAAGAAACCGCGATGCGGTTGCGGCTGCGATTGGCATCCGGTATCGGCTGGGTCAGTCACCTGCTGCAGGACGCGGCAACCTCGGTGCTGGCGTCGTCAACGCAGCGGGCGAAGATCGCCTCGGCAGGCGAGCGTTACCAGCAGCGCCTGCAGTCGCTGCAGGAACTGCTGCGCGCGCGTGGCGTGCCGACGCCGCTGCCGATGGAGGGATTGAACCTGTGGCTGCCGTTGCCGGGCGACAGCCATCCGCAGGTGCTGGCGCTGGCCGCGCGCGGATGGCATGTGCGCGCTGGCGAGGTGTTCGCGGTGGCGGCGCCGGCACATGGCCTGCGCATCACCTGCGCGGCGCTGGGCGCGGCGCAACTGCGGCCGCTGGCTGACGACCTGGCGGCGGTGTGCGGTCTGTAGCGTCGAGCGATGCTCGACGTTGCTTCGCCTTTGTAGAGCCGAGCCATACTCGGCTGCTGTTGGTAGAAGCAGTCGAGCATGGCTCGACGCTACAGAAGCAGATCAGGGCGCGGCGTTGGCGCCCGGGCGCACGTAGTGGGACTGGCCGCTGTCATCGACGAACATCAGTTCCGGCTTGCCCTGCCATGAGGTGAGCATGGCGCCGGTGTTGTTCTGGTGCTTGACCATCAGGCTGGCACCACGGTCCGGGTTGGCCACCACCTTGAACACTTCCGTGGTGCCATTGGCATCGTCCAGGGTCAGCACGGCTTCACCGCCGCGATCGCTGGTGCCATAGCCCCCGCGTTCGGAGCCATCCGGGCCGAGCAGGATCAGGCCGGACAGGGCGGTAGCGCGCGGCCCCTGGATACGGCCCCGGCTGAGGGGGGCGGGCACCGGCGCGCCTAGGATCACCCGGGGTTGGCCCGTGCCATCGTGGATGATCAGCCCGCGCGCTTCGATGATGCGCTGTGGCGATTGGCTGCGATGCAGGCTCCAGGCGGTCCAGCCGGAAACCAGCAGGGCGAGTGTGGAGACCACCAGCGTGGTCAGCAGCAGTGCGCGCGGCATCGTGTCGTCCTTCCTTGGATGCAGCGACGATAGCGGATGCGGGCGACCGATGGCCAGTTCATTGTGTGACGCTGTGTATCGTCAATGGAAATCGCGGCTGTGGCTGCGCAACCCCTGCAACAGTTCATCCAGGCAGTGCATGCGCTGCACGATGACATGCTGCACGCCATCGACGCGTTCCAGGCGGCCGTCGATCTGCATCAGCCGGGTATCGACCAGGACCCGGTGCTGGCGATCGGCCAGGTGCCGCCAGACCACGGCATTGACCATGCCGGTCTCGTCTTCAAGGGTGAGGAAGGTAACGCCACTGGCGGTCTGCGGGCGCTGGCGCATGCGGACCAGGCCGGCGATGCGCACGCGACGGCCATGGCCGTGGCCCGCAAGCTGCGCGGCATCCAGGCAGCCGCGGCTGCGCAGCTGCGTGCGCAGGAACGAGATCGGGTGGCGGCCGAGGGTGGTGCCGATGCTGCGGTAATCGGCCTGCATGTCCTCCCAGGCGCTGGGCAGGGGCAGCGGCACGCGTGCTTCAGCGGTGGCGCGGGCCTGGTCGAACAGCGGCAGCCGGTTCTCCACGCCGGAGATATCCCAGCGTGCACGATGGCGATGGCCGCTGAGCCCGCGCAGCGCACCGGCATCGGCCAGCAGGCCCTGCTGGCGGCGATCCAGGGCGGTGCGCTGGCACAGGTCGCCCACATCGTCGAACGGGCGCCGTGCACGTTCGCGCATGATGGCCTGTACAGCCGCTTCATTGCAGCCGTCGACCAGGCGCAGGCCGAGCCGGATCGCGGCCGCGCCCCTGCTGAAATCCAGCGTGCAGTCCCAGTCGCTGTGGCGCACGTCCACGGGAAGCACGCGGATGCCATGCCGGCGCGCGTCCTGCAGCAGCTGGTCGGGGCTGTAGAAACCCAGCGGCTGGCTGTTGATCAGGCTGGCGGTGAACGCGGCCGGATGGTGGCATTTCAGCCAGCAGCTGTTATAGGTCAGCAGGGCGAAGCTGGCGGCGTGGCTTTCCGGGAAACCGTAATCACCGAACCCCTTGATCTGCTCGAACAGGTGCTCACCGTATTCGCGGCTGAAGCCGTTTTTCAACATGCCTGCCAGCAGTTTTTCACGATGCGGTTCCAAGCCGCCACGGCGTTTCCAGGCCGCCATCGAACGGCGCAGGGCATCGGCCTGGCCAGGCGTGTAACCGGCTGCTTCGACCGCCAGCTGCATCACCTGTTCCTGGAACAATGGCACGCCCAGCGTGCGTGCGAACACGCGTTCCAGCTGCGGTGGGTAGAGCGGGTTGTCCGGGTCGTTCAACGCGTCCGGTCCCTGTTCGCGCAGGATCCGGCGCCGCTCCAGATAGGGGTGCACCATGTCGCCCTGGATCGGGCCAGGGCGCACGATTGCCACCTCGATCACCAGGTCATAGAACGTGCGTGGCTGCATGCGCGGCAGCATCGCCATCTGTGCGCGCGATTCGATCTGGAACACGCCGATGGTGTCGGCGGCGCAGATCATGTCGAAGGTCTTTGCATCCTTGGGCGGGATCGCATCCATGCGTCCTTCATGCAGGCCATGCTGTTTCAGCATGGCCAGGCACTTGCGGATGGCGGTAAGCATGCCCAGCGCCAGGCAGTCGACCTTCATCAGGCCGGTGGCATCCAGATCGTCCTTGTCCCATTGGATGACGGTGCGGTCGGCCATCGCCGCGTTTTCCACCGGCACCAGGGTCGACAGGGGATGTTCGGAAATCACGAAACCGCCGGGGTGCTGCGACAGGTGGCGCGGGAAGTCGATCAGCTCGGCGGTCAGCGCCAGCAGGCGCCGCATCAAGGGCGTGTCCGGATCGAAACCGCGCTCGCGCAGGGTTTCCGGCAATGGGATGTTGCCGCCCCAGTGGTCCATCGCCGCGCCCAGTTCGTTGACCTGGTCCATCGGCAGGCCAAGTGCACGCGCCACGTCGCGGATCGCGCTGCGGCCACGGTAGCTGATTGCCACCGCGGTCAGTGCGGCGCGCTCGCGGCCATAGCGCTTGAACACGTACTGCAGCACTTCCTCGCGGCGCTCGTGCTCGAAATCGATGTCGATATCCGGTGGCTCGTCGCGCTCGGCGGAGATGAAGCGCTCGAACAGCAGGTTGCTGCGTGCCGGGTCGATCTCGGTCACGCCCAGCACGAAGCACACCGCGGAGTTGGCCGCCGAGCCGCGGCCCTGGCAGAGGATGTCCTGGCTGCGCGCGAAGCGCACGATGTCCTGCACGGTGAGGAAGTACGAGGCGTAGTTCTTCTGCTTGATCAACGCCAGTTCGTGTTCGATCTGCTCGCGTTGTTTCGGTTCGATGCCGCCTTTCCAGCGCCAGGGAATGCCACGCTCGACCAGCACGCGCAGCCAGCTGTCCGGGTCATGCCCCTCGGGCACCAGCTCGCGTGGGTAGGTGTACTGCAGCTGTTCCAGGGTGAAGTGGCATCGCTCGGCGATGCGCAGGGTCTCGGCCAGCAATTCGGGCGGATACAGTTGGGCCAGCGCGGTGCGCGGACGCAGATGGCGCTCGCCGTTGGGGAACAGGCGCCAGCCAGCCTCGGCCACGCTGCAGCGGTGGCGGATCGCGGTCAGGGTGTCCTGCAGGGCGCGGCGGCGGCGCACGTGCATGTGCACGTCGCCACTGGCGACCAGCGGCAGGCGGTGGCGTTGGCCGAAGGCCTGCAGCTGCTGCAGGCGGCGTGCGTCGTCGTGTTCGTGGTGCAGCTCCACCGCCAACCACAGCCGATCATTGAAGCCGGCGCGCAGCAGTTCCAGGTCGGTGGCGGCCGGTTGCCGGTCCAGCCACAGGCACAGCAGGCCGTCGGGCAGGCCGAGCAGATCCTCGCGCAGGCAGCGGTACTCGCCCTTGGCTGCGCGCCGCCGGCAGGTGGTGATCAACTGGCAGAGCCCGGCATAGGCGGCCTGGTCGGTGCACAGCAGGGCCAGCTTCGGCCCGTCCTCGACCTGGAATTCGGCGCCGACGATCAGCGCCACGCCATGCGCCTTCGCCGCCTGCCAGGCGCGCACGATGCCGGCCAGCGAGCATTCGTCGGTGATCGCCAGTGCCCGGTAACCCTGGCCAGCGGCGCGCGCGAACAGTTCTTCGGCGATCGAAGCACCGCGCTGGAAACTGAAGGCCGACAGGCAGTGCAGTTCGGCGTAGCCGGGCAGTTCGCTGTGCATGGCGGCTCAGCCGAACCAGCCGTGCAGCATCCACGGCGCATGCGGATCGTTGCGCTCACGGAAGGCCCAGCCGCGCTGGCCGTGTGCGGTTTCCACCACGTAGTAGTCGCGGCGTGCGTCGGCCTGGTCCCACCAGCCCGATTCGATCCGCTCCGGCCCGGCGACGATGCGCAGGCGCGGGTCACGCAACGGTTGTGGGGTGTCCAGCAACCAGCCGGGGCGCAGTGGCCAGTACGACGGGGGCTTGGCCGGTGGCTGGGTGCCACTGGCGCGTTCGGGGCGATGGTCGGCCTGCACCGCCAGCGGCTGCACGGCGTCATCACCCAGCCGCGCACGCAGGCGCTCGCGCAGCTGGTTCCAGGGCATCGCCTGCGCCGGCCGGGTATCGAACAGGTCGCGCGCGGCGGGCACGAACGGTGGCAGCTGCTCGGCCTGCAGGCGCAGTGCGCGGCTGCCGGCCGGCAGGGCGAACGCTTCCATGCGGTTGCGTGCGATCTCGAACAGCAGCGCAGGATCGCGTTCGGGGGCCAGCAGGCCGATGGTCAGCACGCTGGCCGGCAGCAGGTCGTGCTCGAAATGCAGGTCGAAGCGCTGCACGCCGCCATCGCGCGAACACAGGAAGGCGGCCAGGTCCAGCAGCAGGCGGCGCAGCGGGAACAGCAGGGCCTGGCTGGATTCGATCTCGTATTCGAATTCGATGCGCGCATCGAAACGGTCCGGTGGCTGGTAGTAGCGCAGCGGCGCGGTGGGCAGGCCGCGCAGTGCATCCAGCTGCTGCAGTACCTCCGGTGCGAAGCGCCGGGCCAGGCTGTCACGCGGCAGCTCGAGCACCGCACCCAGCGTGCGCAGGCCGGAACGGCCGAGCACGGTCACCGCGTCGCTGGGCAGGCCGCAGCGCGGCAAGGGTAGCTGCGCCAGTGCCGCTGGCAGCTGCTGCGCATCGATGCCGAGGCCGTCGTGGACGTTGGCCAGCACGCGCGCGGCATGTGCCGTGGGGGCGGCCACCAGGCGGTGGCGGAAACCGAGTTCATGCAGTTCGTTGCGCAGGCGCTTTTCGATCGTCAGCCAGTCACCGAACAGGGCACGGCTGGCGCCGATTTCCAGCACCAGTGCATGCGGGAAATCGAGGCTGACCTGCGAGCTGTAGGCGTAGGCCCAGCTGGCCAGCAGCTGCCGGGTGTGCTGTTCCGCGTCAGGGTCGTAGTCGTGCAGGTGCATGTCCTGCACCAGCACCTGCGCAGCCGACAGCAGCATGCCCGGGCGCAGCCCTGCTGCGCGCGCGGCCGGGCTGACCGCACGCAGCACGCGGCGCTGCGCTGGGCCCTGCAGCAGCACCAGTGGCCGCTGGGGGTCCGGCTGCAGGCGCAGCACGCTGTCCAGCGCCAGCTGCGGCAACAACAGGCAGGCCCAGTGCATGGCGCGGCCTCAGTGGGTGATGGCCAGTGGCAACGGCTGCGCGGGTGGCAGGCCGCCACGGCACTTCAGCACCCTTACCTGGCCGTGGTCGAGCTGCAGGCGCAGGCTGGCCGGGGAGGGGTTGCGCGCTGCCTGCGCCTCGCGGAACACGAAGCCCAGGCACTGGCCGCTGTCGGCGGCGACCTGCAGCCGGCGCAGGGCGCGATCGTCGGCCTGGTGCGGCCAGCACAGCACCGCCGCGCAGGCGGCAGAGCGCAGGCATTGTTCGGCCGCCCACAGCGCCTGCTTCGGCGCAGCGTGGATGATCTGCAGCTGGGCCAGATCCAGCCCGGCCGCGGCCCAGGCCGGGGCATGCGGGCGATAGGGTGGGGCGACCAGCACGATCGGGCGGTCGCGCTGGCTCAGCCTGGCCAGCGCCGGCCAGACCAGTGCCAGTTCGCCAACGCCCGGCGCCGCGTGCAGCACCTCGCACAGCCCGCTGGCCGG
>OUUT01000004.1_pt1 | contig 3977 bp, 2 predicted proteins | sample 1695181 | NCBI WGS metagenome assembly OUUT01 (sample SAMEA104232313, study PRJEB22302) | sediment metagenome | biome: forest; feature: aquifer; material: sediment | place: USA | collected 2011-08-07 | depth 0.01 m
ACAATGTTCCCTTGAGCATCTGTGAGCCCTCCAAGTTGAGTTGGCAATAGGGCGGGGACATTTGAGTTCGGGTTGAANGTGGCGTTCATGTTGCCGGACACGAGNGCGTATTGAGAAGAGATNCTGTTCAGCCCACCGACGATGGTGTTCTTNACCGANTGGACAAAGTTGGCCGCACCCTCCACGGCGTTGATGGCGTCCTCNATCTTNGTGAACGCCGAAGCCAGCTTTGAAATCTTGGACGGNGCCGAGGCGTTGTTCTTCTCNGATAGAGCNATAAGGTCAAAGGCCCCAAGGGAGTGCTCNGCCATCACCAGGCGGATCGCGATNGCCCTTCTGGACTTCTCCTCGTGGAGNATCTCATAGTCCTCCATCCCGCANCNGATCTCCCCGCGCACTGGGTGGACNAGNTANCCNGGGGTNGACTGNTGNAGNAGGCTGAAAAGGAAGTTGAACTGCTCGAGATAACTTCCGCCNAAAAGTAGGATATTTACATCGAACGTCTCAGCCTTGCGCCCTTGATCTTCAAGGAGCTGGCCATCAAGGTACGGGAACTCGAACTTGGCCTTTCGACGACCGCCCTTGTCCGTGATGCGATCCACGGCGCCATTGAAGTCCTGGGATGAAATGAAGACATGGAACACGGCGCTGATGGCCGGGTTCTCGCCGGACTTGTAGGCGCCCTCTTCCAGCTGCCAAGCGGAAGCCCCGCGCCCAGTGAACAGGGACAGAATTGAACCGCCGAATGAGTTGGTGGCCCTGGCGAAGTCGGCGGCGTTGTTGAGGTCAAACTTGCCCATTAGTGGCTCCTACCGCGTGAAGGCTTAACGATTGGCTTCAGGTTCGGCTCAGTGGTCACGATGTTTACGTCCACCATATTCTTCTTAAACTGCCCAGAAGCGGCCCCGCCGAACAGCTGATCGAGCTTAAAGAACAGGCGCTCGACTGGGTTGCCTTGGAACCCCTCATCGGTCGTGCCCTGGAATTTGTCCAGGAGCGGGTTCACTATCTGCTCGCCAGCCATGTAACCGATGGCGCCAGCCCCAGCCACTCCCATCCCCTTGCCAAGCATTCCACCGAGCTTACTGGCCCCGCCAAGCCCAGCCGCCGCCCCGCCGATCTCAGCCGCGTTGGTTACATAGACGTCCTGCACCTTCTCACCCGTGACGGCCTCCTGGGCCTTCGAGGATAGCCGCCCTGTCACCATACCGGCCACCCCGCGCAAACCCCCACCCGCTAAGATTGCGGCGAGTGTTGCCCCGCCTGCGACGACAGCGCCCGCACCAGCGGTGTGACCGACCTGGGCAGACAACAGGTCCGTGATGTTCTTGGTCAGGCCGGAAGTCAGTTCCTCGAACCGCCCCTTGATGGTGTTGATGGAGCCCTTGAATGAGTCCATCAGGCCCATGCTCTTACGGAATGCATCGACATTGTCCCGCGTCGCCCCATCCAGTTTCTTCATGTTCTCTGAAACGAGGTCGGCCTTCTCCCCAAGTCGCACAAGGCCCTCGGCGGCCTCTTCAGAGAACCCAGCCGTCTGCAGGCTCTCTCGCGGGCTCATTCCCCTTGATTGTGTGGTCTGGATGAACCTTTGAAGCTCCTTCATATCCACTTGGCCCTGGTCGCCGAACACCTTGAAGCCCTGGGCCTCCAATGGCATCCGCTGGATTTGGCCCTTTGATAAGTACTCTTGAAGCGCCTTAGTGGCGGCTGGGCCTACCGTGGTGGCCATGACAGCCATCTGAGCCATCGCCTGGGGGCCTACGGTCTTTCTTAACTGCTGGTCCATTGAGCTGGAGATCTGCTCCATGGCGCCAAGGATCTCAGAAGCCTGTTTGCCAGTGGCCTGCGTTGCGGCCGTAACCTCGCCTATTAAGTCCTGCTGGGCCTTGGCGTTGTTTACGTCCTGACCAGAAGCCTGAAGCGCCGACGCCAACTGCCGGGCGATACCGCGCTCATTCCCCTTCTCGCCCGACATGCCAGCCAGAGTGACGGCCCCGGTGGCCAATGCCCCCGCGCTGTCCATCCCCTTCACTCCGAACCCAGCGAGCCCTTGAATGGCCTCAGCGGCTGCCTCAGAGGAGGCCCCAATGTCGCCAAGGCCCTTAGCCAGCTTGGCCTGAAATTTACCAAAGTCAGATGACGCCACCCCGAAAGACCCACCCAGGCGGCGGATCGTGTCGGACAGCATTATGGACTCCTTGATGGCGCCTGAGAACTGGCTTGAGAGTTTCAATGCACCCTGGATGGCGTTCATCGCGAAAAGCGCCTTGAAGTCGGAAGTCAGCTGCCCGGCCATGCGCCGTAGGAGTGAACCGCTCTGCTTGATGGTGTTCTCTGTCTTCTTGGCTGTGCGCTCGAGGCCGTCCTGGGTCTTGCGCCCAAGGGTCTCCGTCGTCCGCATGGACTCTTCCATGCCGTCAGTCAGCTTCTTTAGGGACTTGTAGATGTCCTCAAGGTCCGCTTGGCCCTTGAGTTTGACTTCGTTGCCCAACTTGCCTCCGTTACAGTTCCCATTTTAGCCTTCCGGCCACCAGGGAATGTGCAATCCGCTTTTAGCGTCGATCGCTTGAGGAAGTTAGCTCCTTGAGTTTTTGGATCGAGTTCATGTGCGCAAGCCGCTCAGTTTTAAAATACCCGAAGAATGGAGAGCTTCCTTCAAATCTAAACCTGGATTGCCACTTGTCCTTGTACTTGTGCGCGCCCCATAGGCGACCAGAACGATGCCTATGAAGGTTCATTGAATTGGTTCTTCTATCAGCACACCTTAGGTTCTCAATTCTGTTGTCAGACCTGTCGCCATTTAAGTGGTCGATTTCTCTGCTTGGCCACTCACCGTGAGTGATAGCCCAGATTACACGATGCAAAAGGAGGTTCTTATTCATGAATTTGATTCTCAAGTAGCCTTCAATATTTCTTGTTCCGGCCATCTTGCCAGGGCAGCCATCCTTCTTTAACCAGAATGCTCGTCCAGTTAATGGGTTATAATGGAGGCGCTCTTTTAAAAGGTCGATCATACTTCCCATTTCAATCTCCCAGAAACCAAGCTGTGACAAACCCACCAGACCACTTGGCCGGATGTCAGTCGCGCGGGGTCGTTAACAAGTAGAAGGCAAGATTCCTTAGCTCCAAGGTAGATAATTCCGTCAGTTGATACATCAAGTCCGCTGGAGGATTTTTTTTTACGTACTCCACCAGCTCCTTCATCTTCTCAGTGGGGAGCGTCTCCATCGATGGGTTGCACCGCTCACAGATCCTCATCCACTCGCGGTAGATGAACATGATCTCGTCGTTGGACATCTGGTCCATCATCGGGTCGGAGATCTTAGGGGCGAAGTCGCCGTAGGGGCTTGAAGCCTTCTTGATGAACTCACGCGCAAGCCAGTTGTCTTCGGTGAGCTTTGTGCGGTGGCTGACTGGGAGCTTTGACATGTGCTCGCCAACGGCGGCGTAACAGGCGACCGTCTCCGAGTTCGAGAGCGGCCTCATGGCGCACTCAAAGTGACGGAGCCGAACGGGGAACGAGTAGTCCACCCCCATTCGCATCTGCTCTATCTGGGGGAGGATCTCAGTCATGGATTATCCCAGGCTGATGTTGAAAAGCGCCGAGTTGCCAACAGAATCCTGAAGGCGCAGCGCCGAGAAGTTGAATGTCGTTTTGACCTCATCGCCCACGCCTCCAGCGTTGTCCTCGGTCTCCTTCTTGAAGAGGCCGGTAGCGACGAATATTTCAGCGCCGAACCTGAATGTCAATTGGACGTCGTTGTTCTCGTAGTCGATGTTCTCTAGCTTCGGGCGCGCGAGCTGGTTCTCCACGGCGATCACTACCGTGATGTCGATGTCCCGGTTCCCCTGGACAAAGCCACGGTTGAAGCCATCCGGGGTCATCGATGGAACCACTCTGGCGTTCGGGTTCTGCCGGAGTGTGGCCGACTGAACGTCCACCAGCTGGGTTCCATTGATACTGATGAAGGCTC
>OUUT01000001.1_pt30 | contig 2320 bp, 1 predicted proteins | sample 1695181 | NCBI WGS metagenome assembly OUUT01 (sample SAMEA104232313, study PRJEB22302) | sediment metagenome | biome: forest; feature: aquifer; material: sediment | place: USA | collected 2011-08-07 | depth 0.01 m
CCGGCTGCCCCGGCCCCGGCTGCCCCGCCGGCCCGCCGCACGGCGGGTGGTCGCCCGATGGCCACCGAACTGGCCGACGGGGACTGGCAGGAGTTCTGATGCCTGCCTGACCTGAGTTACGAGAACGCCCTGGCCCTGTGCTGGGGCGTTTTTGTTTACGGGGTATCTGATTATCCAGCCAACGGCGAAGCCCCTCGGGGTGGTCGCTGAGAGCGGCGGACTTCCTTCGTTTGGGCCGGGAGGATGGGTTGCGCAGGGGACGCTGCAAGTACGTCTCTGTAAGCTCGGTCGCCGCTTGCACGTGTGCACTGTCCTGCGCACACGGCAAGACCGGGGTTGGGCGTCCTGCCCAACCCGCCCGAGGCATGCCTCGACCCCATGCGGCTCACGCCCCTGCGCAACCCACCCTCCCGGCCACGGACACTTCCCGTGCGCGTCCACCCCGGATTGAAGAAAGAAGAGCAAGAGCAACATCCGCGTTGCTTCCGGGGTCAGATCCGTTTTCCGCAGGAAAACGGATCTGACCCCTCTTTCCACCTGGAAACCCAATGCTCTTGCCGTCCGCCGAAGTGAAGCCCTGGCGGGCCGGGTCGGGGTGGGCAGGCAGGACCGTTGGCGCCATGGATGGCGCCATCGAGCCCCCATGGATGGGTTCACGGCGTGTCCTGCCTGCCCACCCCGACCCGGCCAACCCGTAGCTACCCATCGCCATGACCTGCCGTTGCCGTTGCCGTTGCCGTTGCCGTTGCCGTTGCTTCAAAAGCCTGCCGCAGGCAGCGCCGCAGCCGCCGCTGCAAGGAAACCTGAATACGTTCGGACACCGCACCTCAATCCCCCGCCCGCGCGGCCGATAACGGGGTTGTCACGGCGTATCCCGCCGCTGACCGGCACGGCGCCGCCCGCCCGCTTCGACCTGGTCCTGCTCGATGAATCTCCTGCATCGCTGGCAACACTACTTCCGCAATCTTTCCGTCCGGCGCAAGCTCAACCTGCTGACGCTGCTCATCGCGCTCGGCGTGATCGCGCTCTCGGTGATCGCCGCCCGCATGCAGTACCTGGACCTGACCGAAACCCGCAAGAGCGCGCTGAAGACCCAGGTCCAACTGAGCTACGGCATCCTGCAGCACTACCACCGCCTGGCCGGTACCGGCGAGCTCAGCGAAGAGGCCGCCAAGAGCGCCGCGCTGCAGGCGCTGGAGGTCATGCGCGCCGGGAACGATACCTACTACTTCAACATCTACGACACCGGCTACCGCCTGCTGATGCACCCGTTCCGCAAGGACCTGGTCGGCAAGGACATGAAGGACTTCCGTACCGACGACGGCGTACGGATCTACTACGACCAGGTCGAAGCGGCTCGCGCCGGCGGCGGCTTCGTCAACTACCGCTGGGCCAAGCCGGGCAGCAAGGGCGAGGTCGAGAAGGTCGCCTATGCCGGCCTGTTCGCGCCCTGGAACTGGGTGGTCAGCAGCGGCGTCTACATGGACGACGTGCAGAAACAGGCGCTGGTGTTCACCGCCATCATGGCGGTCTCTGGTGGCGTACTGGTGCTGATCGTGCTGGCCCTGAGCTGGGTCATCGGCAACCGCATCGCCGTGCCGCTGAAGCAGGCCACCGCCGTGGCCGAAGGCATCGCCGGCGGCAAGCTGGACAGCCACATCGGCCCGCAGCCGCACGACGAAACCGGCCGCCTGCTGGAGGCCATGGCCGGCATGCAGCAGCAGCTGCATGCAGTCATCACCGGCCAGCGCGAAATGGCGCGCCGTCATGACGGCGGCGAACTGAGCTACCGCATCGACGCCAGCGCCTTCCCCGGCGAGTACGGGCTGATGGTGCAGGAAACCAACGCCCTGGTCGGCGGCCACGTGCAGACCCTGCACGACGTGCTGGACGTGGTGCAGCAGTACGCGGTTGGCGATCTCAGCCGCGACATTGCACGCTACCCGGGCGAAAAGGCCGCGATGACAACCACCGTTGATACGGTCAAGGCCAACCTCGGCCGCATCAATGCCGAGATCAAGCAGCTGGCCAGCGCCGCCGCCGCCGGCGACTTCAGCCTCCGTGGCGATGCGCAGCGCTTCGATCACGATTTCCGCCTGATGCTGGAGAACCTCAACGCGATGATGGCGGTCAGCGATGACAACCTCGGCAAGCTCTCGCAGCTGCTGTCGGCCATCGCCGAAGGTGACCTGACCGCACGCATGCACGGTGATTACCAGGGCGTGTTCGCACGCATGCGCGACGATGCCAACACCACCGTTGCACAGCTGACCCAGATCGTCGGCCAGATCCAGGCCAGCGCCTCCAGCATCACCCTGGC